>Ga0307380_10000046_pt1 | contig 201887 bp, 165 predicted proteins | sample UN3MG_FD_202239 | JGI IMG/M metagenome (GOLD analysis project Ga0307380, IMG submission 202239) | Soil microbial communities from Risofladan, Vaasa, Finland - UN-3 | ecosystem: Environmental > Terrestrial > Soil > Coastal area > Acid sulfate soil | place: Finland: Risofladan, Vaasa... | reverse complement strand
GGTCGGTTGGTCTGAACATGAGGCAAATATAAGCATTGCTTCAGGAATGTCACCTCTTGGGATTGTTCTGGTGTACTTTCTTCTCAGGAATCAAGTGTCATGACCTGACCTCCCCCCTCTTCTGACCTCCCCCCTCTTCGGGCAGGACTATGAGCTATCCACGCGTTCGGGGTTTCCTGCTATCCATTCCAAGATGACTGCCAACAGACGTTCCAGATCTCCGGTAGCATTTCTGGCAAGCTGGTACAGTTCCGCCGTGCCCACCTCATCGTAGAAATGTACCATCCGATTCCGGTAACCAGCCATGTCGCGCATCAGACGGGAATCTTCATCGCACAGTATTTCGTTGGCGGCCAGTTGCACGGCGATTTGCTTGTATTCCACGGCCGCGACGCCCAGTCCCTTGGCCAGTACGTGGCGACCGAGATCGAACAGCGCTTCGAGCGCCCGTCTGAGGTAGGATTCGGCGGCGGCCGGTGTTCGAGGATCTTCCTGGAAAGATTTCTCTGAATCCAGGGGTAGATCCCTCAGCCCTTGCAACATACGACGGATCCATGACACGCGCTCCGCAACAACATTTTCACGGATGCCGGCGGGTGTCATCGCGCGCCTTCGGAAATGATCTGTTGCCGGCGACGTTTCTGGTAGACCATCAGATCGCCTGCTCGGCGCATGACGTAAAGCTCGTACTCGCAGGTCTTGTCCGCATCCAGATCGACGAGTAACTCTCCGCAGACTATCTCCAGGGCCAGAAAAGCCGAGCATCCGGGCAGAACAACGAGATCCACCCTGGGTAGCTGAAAGAGATCCTCCAGGCGTGCCGACAGTCTTACCTTGTCGCGCAAGCTCAATTCCTTGCCGAGAGAAGGAAGAGCTCCGATGTCCAGATCCGATCCGGGCGGTGGGGAACTCTTTTGCCCCCCACGCAACAAGGCAGCGGCCTCGCCGGCCCTGCTTCCATAGGCATACAGAGTAAGAATGCCGAATTCACGGCACAAGTCCTCAAGACTTTGAAGCAAAAGCGCCATTGTAATCCAGGCTAGCTTATCTATACCGGGATGGCAAGAAAGCCTGATTTTTCTTGATCGACGGGCGACATTGAGCTATCAGGAGGGCCGAGGGCGATTAACTCAGTGGGAGAGTGCCATCTTCACACGGTGGAAGTCGACAGTTCAAATCTGTCATCGCCCATTTTCGTAGCCGACGGTCAGAAGCGGGGTGCGGGCATCACGTCCGGACTGGTGTGTGTAAAAACCTTGGCGCTTCCCGAAACCATTACCTATAATGGCGCAAATATCGACGGGTCGCCGGCCCGTGGGAGGCGTGACATGCGTACACAGCGATTATTGACGATCGCCCTGGTATTTTTCGTACTGGCCCAGACACCTGCGTCGCAGGCGGCTGGGCATGATAAGCGCGTCAAGATCGCCGTTCTGGATCTCAAGGACAAGGGGGTCGGTCCCGAGGTGGCCTCGCTGCTGACGAGTGTCGTCTCCACCCGCCTGGCCGAGATCGGTATCTTCGACGTGATCAGCAGGGAAGACGTTCGGAACATCCTGACTCACGAGCAGGACAAGATGCTGCTCGGCTGCGCCGACGAGTCGTGCTACGTCAATATCGGCGGCATCCTCGGATCTCCATTCCTGGTGGCGGGCGAAGTGGGCATGGTGGGCGAGAAGTACGTCATCGGGCTGCAGCGCATCGACGTCAAGGCTACCCGGGTGGCGAAACGCGTTGACCGCCAGTTCAAGGGCTCGCGCGAAAGGCTGCTTCGGGAAGTCGGCAACGCCGCTTACAAAGTGGTTGAGGATATCTTGAAGAAGAGGAGCGGCACGTTGGTGCTGGACGTTTCCGAGGCAGGGGCGGATGTCTCGGTCGACGGCAAGACACTGGGCGTGAGCCCTCTGGCCGGCCTGCGCATCCCGGCCGGGCCGCGGGATGTGCGCGTCGCCAAGCGGGGCTTCGTCGACTGGGCGCGCACCATCCAGGTCGAACCGGACGATGTCCAGGCGCTCGAAGTGACCATGATTCCCTCGGCGGACTTCATTGCCGACTACGAGGCAAAGGCCGGCAGCATGCGCATCTGGGCCTGGATCACACTCGGCACCTGCCTGGCGCTGGAAGCGACCGCCGTTGCTTTACGAACCTATACCTACCTGGAGTACGATCCCATCGAGGACGACTACAACAACAGTAACTTCAGGGGAATGACGGCGGCGGAGTTCTATGCCAGGTACAAGGATGACATGGATCGCGCCCAGATAATGGATTACGCGGCCCTGGCCGGCGGAATCGTCGGCGTCGGGGTAGGGGTTCTGAGCGCCTATCTTTTTATAGAGGGAGACGATCCGGATCGTTACCAGAAGTTCCGGGGAATAGGCGGAACTGCGGCGCCGAGCGTTTCCGTGACACCTTCGGCAACTGGTGGATCGGTTACCTTCGGGTTTTCTTTCTGATTGCCAAAGAGGGGCATTATGCAAGGACGGTACAGGCGCCTGGCGCAGGGTGTTTTGTGTATCACGGTTGCTCTTGCCTCGGGAGCCTGCGACCGGGACAAACCGGGTGACCGGGAGAACTGGGAAGTTCAGAGCCACTACCAGAAAGGCAATCAGGCGCTCGGTAAAGGTAACCTTGAGGAGGCCGAGCGCGAATACCGCAAGACAATCACTCTCGATCCCGTGCACGCGGAAGCTCGCATCAACTTGGCCAGGGTCCTGGTGGCCCGGTCGGAAAAAAACACGGCTAACTCAGAAATGCTGGCCGAAGCGGTGAAACTCTTGAAAGAGGCCGTTGCCCGCGAGCCGCGGAGCAAGATTGCCTACAAGCAGCTGGCCGGGGCACTCGTGCTGTCCGGGGAAATCGACCAGGCCCTCGACGCCTACCGTCACCTGGTGGCCATCGATGCACATGATGCCAAAAGCTACCTGGCCATGGCCTCGATCTGCGTCAAGAAAAACAGGCCCGAGCAGGCCGAGAAGATCTACCGCCAGGGTCTGGACGAGGTGAAAAAGGCCGGGGCCGGTGCGTTGACGCTGGCCTATGCCCGGTTCTTGATGTTGCAAAAACACGACCAGCGGGCCATGAAGATCCTTGAGGGCATCGACGAGAAGCAGCCCGAGCGTTACGAGGCCCTCGATGAACTGGGCGCCATCGCCGCCCGCCAGGGTCGCTTTGACGATGTACGCCGCATCTATCAAGCCATGGTCAAGATGAACCCGCGCGACTACATGGTCTTCGAGCTGTTGGCGGCCATCGACGAGAGACAGGGCAAGCTAGCCGAGGCCGAGCAGAACTATCGCAGCTCGCTGAATATCGATCGCCGGCACATATCCGCCTGGACGGGATTGGGGCGCTGCCTGCGCAAACAGGGCAAGAAAGACCAGGCCGTCTATGCCCTGCGCAAGGCCGACGGTTTCCTGGGCCGCAATCCCGTTGCCGCTTTCGAGCTTTTCGAGGAAGTCCTGGCGCTGGGTGACAAGGCATGGGCGCGCTCGGTGCTCGAACGTGCCAGGCTTGCGACCGGCGATCGCACTTTGCAAGAGCGCCTGGATCGCAAACTCAATGACCTGGTGGAAAAGGGCGGCCGGCAATGAAGCGACTCATAAGAGAGGCCATCTCCACAGCACTCACAGACGGCCTCGGCCTCGATCCCGGCCAGATTCCAGCTTTCAGCATTGAGGCTTCACGACAGGCCTCCCACGGAGACTTTGCCACCAACGCGGCCATGCTGCTCGCGCGCCGCCTGAAGCGCCCGCCGCGCGATATCGCAGTGGAGCTGGTCGAGAAACTTGCGGCGCTCGAGTTCGTGGCCCGGGTGGAGGTCGCCGGGCCGGGCTTCGTAAACCTGTTCATCGAGCCCGGCGCCTTTCAGCGTGTGGCCTACCGGGTGCTGGCCGAGGGAGACGACTTCGGCAGCGAAAAGGCCGAGAAGCCCGAAAAGATCCTGGTGGAGTTCGTATCGGCCAACCCGACCGGCCCATTGCACTTCGGACATGGGCGCGGAGCGGTGGTCGGAGACGTCCTGGCCAATCTGCTCAGCTACTCGGGACATGAAGTCACCAGGGAATTCTACGTCAACGATGCCGGCGCCCAGGTCGACGCGTTGGCGCGCTCGGTCGTCTGGCGTCTCATGCAGCAAGCCGGCAGCGAGACGCCTTTTCCCGAGGACGGCTACCGGGGAGACTATGTCGCGGGGCTGGCCGGGCTTCTGCCGGAAAAGCTGGCTGGTTTCCCCCCTGGCGAGCCCGACCAAGAGACCCTGGACGCCATACGCGACTTAGCGATCGCAAAGATGCTGGTAGGCATTCGCAGCGACCTGGATGCCTTCGGCGTACGCATGGATCACTTTACCTCCGAACGCGAAGTGGTCGGCAGCGGCAGGGTGGCGCAGGCTTTCTCTGAACTCGAGAAAGGTGGGCTGCTCGAACGGCGCGACGGGGCGCTGTGGTTTTCTGCGGAGCGTTTCGGTGACGAGAAGCCCAGGGTGCTGGTCAAGAAGAACGGCGACAATACCTACTTCGCAACGGATATCGCTTATCACTTGGACAAGCTCAGGCGCGGGCACCAACGGCTGATAAACGTATGGGGAGCCGATCACCACGGATACGTTCCCAGGATGAAGGCTGCCCTGCAAGCCCTGGGGCGGCCGCCCGGGGCGCTCGAGATTGTCCTGGTGCAGATGGTGAGCCTGTTGCGTGACGGGCAGCCTATAGTGCTTTCGAAACGCAAGGGAGAGATAATCAGCCTGCGGGAGGTGGTCGAGGAGGTCGGCCGGGATGCCGCGCGTTTCTTCTTTTTGCTGCGCGGGACGGACAGCCAGATCGAGTTCGACCTGGAACTTGCCAAGAAGAAGTCGCTGGACAACCCTGTTTTCTATGTCCAGTACGGACATGCCCGCCTGTCGAGCATCCTGGCCAAGGCAAAAGAGCGGGGCATCGATGTTCCCGATCCCACCCGGGCACAGGAAGTCGATCTTGCGCCCCTGGTGCTCGACGAAGAGATTCGGCTGCTTGGGAAGATGGCCGATTTTCCTGAGACGGTGAGGCGGGCCGCGGGCAGCCGCGCGCCGCATCTAATTGTTTTTTACGTGCAGGAACTGGCGTCTGATTTTCACAGCTACTACACCCAATACGGTCGCAGCAGCCCCATCCTGGGAGGGGATCCAGGACTGATCGCGGCGCGTCTGATAATGGTACAGGCGCTCCGTCAGGTCATCAGGTGCGCACTGGCGTTGATAGGAGTTTCAGCGCCCGATCGCATGGAGTCCCAGGGAGAACAAGCGTTATGACCGATCACAGACAGCAGGGCGGTTCGAAGGTGCTGGTGGGGTTATCCGTGGTCATCCTGGGCGGGTTGCTGTTCGCCGCCGGGGTGATGGTTGGTCGCGGGACGGCTTTTTCGGAGGAGGGCCGGGGAAAAGAGACTCTCGGGCAGATCGACAGGCGCGACGAGGGTAGTGATGCCGCCTACCACGAGATGCTGTCCGCTCCGCGGACCAAGCCGAAAATGGCGCAGCCCGTTGCCAAGAATCACAAAAACCCGGATTCCCGGGATGCCGGCAGTGTGGAGGAACACGCCGAGCTGGGCAATGAAAGTACGAGTGGGCGCTTTTGTTTGCAAATTGCATCCTACAAGGAAATGGAGCAGGCCAACCAGTTGCTCGCCAAGCTCAGCGGCCGGGGATACCCTGAGGTGCGCCTGCTAAAGTCGGACGTGCCGGGGAAGGGTGTCTACTTCAGGGTTCGCCTGGGGCACTTTGCCACGCGCGAACAGGCGGAGAAGATCAGGAAAAAACTGGCGGTCGATCAGGCGCTGGACGCCATGATAGTTGTTGGTGACTGACAAGCAGCCATTCCGTGATTACTCTGCGGGCTGCTGGATCCACTTGTCGATCTGGCCGTCGCCGTCCTGATCCATGCCGATACGATCGAGCTTGCCGCCCTTGTAGTACTCCCAGTAGTCGACCCGCCCGTTGAAATCGCGATCGCGTTCGGAGCGCACGAGGACGTTCTTCTCGAAGAACTTCCAGTAGTCGGGCTTGGAGTCGAAGTTGAAGTCGTATGCTTGGCGCTGTTTGACGCCGCCCTGGTAGAAGGTGACAACGTCGAAACGGCCGTCGAAGTCGAGATCCAGTTCGTCCTTTGCAATCTCGCCTTTGAAGTTGAAGTGGCGGCGGATGTCGACTTTGCCGTCGAAGTTGAAATCCCACTCCTTGCGCACCAGGGATTCTGTGGTGCCTGAAGGATTCTTGGGATCGGTCATCTGATCGAAATACGCCCAGACATCCGGTTTGTTGTCGTGATTGAGATCATACTGCTTGAGTTTCTCTCCGGGTGCCGCCGCGCCCGGGGCACCAGGAACCGCGTTTGCGGTAGTCTCGGTGCCCGGCTGTGGCTGATGAACGCTGTCGGGCTTTGTGGGGCTGGCAGAGCAAGCCGCAACCCAGGCGAACGTGGCAACCCAGAGAAATTTCCAACCGCTACGAGAAAAGAGCACTTTCACCACGAAACTCCCTTGTGTGGACAAACGGCCTGAATGGATCGTACCAAGTGATGTACAGTATAGTTACCAACCGGGTAACGGAGTCAAGAAAAAAGGCATGGCATTTCTCTTCTTGTAACGCTTTGTTATAATGCCATTAACACGGACAAGCTTGATCTAACAGCATTTCCTTGACAATACATATAATGACATATATTGTGATGCCCTGTAGGAGGCGCAACCACAGCCTACATCTTGCTTGCCGGAGGAAATCATGGCTCGAAAAAAGATATCAACAACGGTGTACATCACCCAAGAGCAGAGTGATAACTTGAAGCTTCTGCACAAGAAGACCAAGGTTCCTATCTCGGAGTATATTCGCGAAGGAATCGACCTGGTTCTGGACAGACACAAGCAGCAACTGCCCGGCCAAATTTCATTTGAAGACAGGCGTTGAGGTCGCCCTGCAGATGGAAAGGATACTGGTCACGGGCGGAGCCGGTTTCATCGGCTCTCACCTGTGCCGAAGATTACTGGACGCCGGCGCCGAAGTAACCTGTGCCGACAACCTGATAACCGGTTCGCTATCCAATATCGAAGATCTCTTTGGACAAGCGGGATTCGTCTTCCTCAAGCAGGATGTCGCGAATTTCATTCACGTCCCGGGCAGGCTGGACGCCATCTACCATCTGGCCTCGCCGGCCAGTCCGATCGACTATCTCCAGTTGCCGATCCAGACGCTCAAGGTGGGCGCACTGGGAACCCACAAGGTGCTGGGCCTGGCAAAGGACAAACGGGCGCGTGTTCTTTTGGCCTCCACCTCCGAGGTGTACGGCGATCCGCAAGTACACCCGCAGCCTGAGAGTTACTGGGGACACGTGAATCCGATCGGTCCGCGCGGGGTCTATGATGAGGCCAAGCGCTTTGCCGAAGCGCTGGTCATGGCCTACCACCGGCACCACGGGTTGGATACGAGAATCGTGCGTATTTTCAATACCTACGGACCGCGCATGCGCAAGGACGACGGACGCGTGGTGCCAAATTTCATCTGCCAGGCTTTAGCCTGCGAGGATCTTACCGTCTACGGCGACGGCCTGCAGACGCGCTCGTTTTGCTACGTCGACGATCTGGTCAGGGGGTTGATGCTGGCCATGGACCGCGCAGATGCCGATCCAGTCAACATCGGGAACGACTCGGAGATCACTATCCTCGAATTCGCTAAAGTCGTGCTGGAAGTCACAGGTTCCATTTCGCATCTTCGGCACGAGCCCATGCCGGTCGACGATCCCAGGGTGCGCCGCCCCGATATCTCGCGGGCCCGCGAGATACTCGGCTGGGAGCCCAAGGTGGAACTCAGAGACGGCCTGGCCGGCGCCGTCGAGTACTTCAAAACGCTGACGCGTCGGGCGTGAAAATCATGAGATGTCTTATCACCGGCGGGGCGGGTTTCATCGGTTCGCACGTTGCCGAGGCTTGTCTAGCGGCCGGTCACGAAGTGATGGTGGTTGATGATCTTTCCAGCGGGCATCGGCGCAACCTTCAGCGGGGAGCCGATTTCCGCGAGATGGACATTCGCTTAGAGGCCTTTTCTGACCTGCTGCTTGATTTTAAGCCGCAGGCAGTGTTTCACCTGGCGGCCCAGATGGATGTCAGGAAATCTGTCGCCGATCCCGTGCTGGACGCCTCGATAAACGTTTTGGGCACGGTGCGCTTGCTGCAGGCCGCCGCCCGGGCCGGCACCGCCAAGGTTATTTTCTCGTCCACCGGCGGAGCCATATACGGGGAGCAAGAACACTTTCCGGCCACGGAAAGGCATCCATGCCGGCCGGTGAGCCCTTACGGAACCTCCAAGCTGTGTGCCGAGAACTACCTGGATCTTTTCGCTCGCAGCGGTGGGCCCGCCCGGGTGGCCTTGCGCTACGCCAACGTTTACGGCCCACGCCAGGATCCCCACGGCGAGGCGGGCGTGGTGGCCATCTTCGCGCGCAAGATGCTTTCGGGCCGGACGCCTGTGATAAACGGAGACGGCAAGCAGACTCGCGACTTTGTTTTCGCGGTCGACGTGGCCCGTGCCAACCTCCTGGCGCTGGATGCCGAGGTCGAGGGAGAGATCAACATAGGCACCGGCATCGAGAGCGATATAAACACTATGGCCGAGATCTTGCGTAAGCACACGGGGTTCTCGGGCAGCCTGCCGCACGGGCCTGCCATGCCCGGCGAGCAGAGCCGCAGTTCGATAGATCCTTCGAGGGCCGCGGAGCTTCTGGGCTGGAGACCCCAGATCGAGCTTGACAACGGCCTTTGGGAAACGGTTGAGTACTTCCGCCACAATCCCGAGGAAGCGTGAGACGACATGGTGCAAGCTAAGCACATAGACCTGCCCAAATGTTGGAGCCAGCGACTATGGTGGCTGTTTCTCGGTCTGGGGCTGGTGTGCGCCTACTTCGTGCTACACGGTTTCACCCTCGGTTACTGGACGTTCATTGGCCTGCTGGGGCTTTTTTTAGCCGCCTTTGCAGCCGCGGGTCATTTCTTGGGCACCTATATCGACAGGCACAAGCGTACCGCGGCCGGGCTCGGGCGCCAGGAACGCAGGCTCGGAAAGTCATTGCAGAAGTGGTTGCGGCGAATCCTCAGGCGCAAGGGTGACAGGCTCGAGGCGGCCGTCCAGCGCAGGCTCGAGGATCGCATTTCCAGCCTGGGTGAACTGCTCGGCGACAAGAACACCACGCAAGCCGATCTTCTCGCCGAGCGCCGCCACGCGGAGATGTTCATCGAGGAGCACCTGCTGCGTTTCAAGAAGAGTCCCACCCGGGAGTACGTCGAATCCATCGGGGTGGCGGTGATAATCGCACTCATGCTCAGGGCGTTCGTGATCGAGGCGTTTCAGATCCCCTCGGGTTCCATGATACCAACGCTGCGGGTGGGCGACCACATCTTCGTTAACAAGATGTCTTACGGGATCAGGATTCCCCTTTTGCCGCTTTCGATATTCGGTAAAAAGATCCCGGCCGTATCTTTCAACTGGTCAATGCCCGAGCGCGGCGACGTGATCGTCTTCATCACGCCGGAGAACGAAGAAGAAGACTACATCAAGCGGGTGGTGGCAGTGGCCGGAGACACGATCGAGGTCAAGAACGGTATGCTGGCTGTCAACGGCAGCATGCTGCCGATGGCGCAGGGGATACCGTTCGTCTACGACGACCTGGACGAGGACGGAGAGTTCAGGGGCAGGGCGGCCACTAAGCGCTTCGAAGAAAGCATGGGACAGGGTGGCCGGCGCAGGCACGATATCCTTCGCAGGTCGTGCACTTCCTACCGCGATTGTCTGGGAGTGGCCTTGCCGCAGTGCGATCTGAAAACCGGCGCTTGCGTGCCGATCGAGTCCGGTTGTGACCAGGAAACGGGATTGTGCAACCAGGCAAATTACGGGCCGTTCAAGGTGCCCAAGGCACACGTATTTTGCATGGGCGACAACCGCGACAACAGCCGCGACAGCCGCGTCTGGGGGTCCGTGCCCATGGAGTTCATCAAGGGCCGGGCGGTCTTCATCTGGTGGTCTTTCCGCGAGGACCAGGTACGCTGGGATAGGATGTTCACGGCCATCAAGTGACATGGCGAGGGAAATGAGACGCACTGTGAAATTCCGCAGACGAGCACTGGCTGCAAGGGCAGCCTCCGAGAGCGGCAGGGTCAACCTGCTGACGGTTCTGTTGATCCTGATCGTCCTTGGCGCGGTTTACTTCACCATCATGCTGGCGCCGCCCTACATCGAATATTACAAGCTCGACGAGAAGGTCAGGGCCGTGGCCAACATGTCTCATCGCGAGAAGGACGAAGAGGTTCTTCTTGAGAACCTGCGTCGGGAAGCCAAGATTCTCGAGCTCAACCTTCCCCACGATGCTTTCAAGATCAAGAGTGACCCCCAGGGCAAGTGGATCGAGATCTCGCTTTCCTACGCCCGGCTTGTGGAACTGGTGCCTTTCAATCAGCAGCTTACATTGCACTTCGACATCGATGTCGTCGAGAATTTCTGAAAAATCGTTATGCGTCTCTTTATACTTGGAGGACGGGTCATAGACCCGGGTGTCAGATTGAAGCGCCCGGCTGATGTGGTGATCTCCGACGGATGCATCGAGTCCGTCGCTTCCGCGAACCGCTCACGGGTACATCCGGCTCCGGGTGACCGCGTTCTGGACGCCTCGGACTGTATCGTCATGCCCGGCCTTTGGGACCTGCATGTCCACTTGCGCGAGCCGGGCATGGAGGCCGCCGAGGATGTAGCCTCGGGAACCCTCGCGGCCGCCGCAGGCGGGTTTACGACCATCGTCTGCCAGCCTAATACACGGCCGGTTCTCGACAACCCCGATACCCTGCGCAGGCTCATGGCAGTCATAGAAAAGAAAGCCAGCGTGCGGGTGGTGCCGGCCGTAGCTCTCTCGCTGGGGTTGCGTGGAGGCCGGCTTTCACGGGTGGCCGAACTTGCGCGCCTGGGAGCCGGTGCCTTGAGCGACGATGGCCGGGGCACGCGCGATATGCGCTTACTGGGTCGGGCGCTCAGGGCCGCGGACGAGGCCGGGTTGCCGGTCATGGTTCACTGCGAAGACCATGCATTGAGTCACGGCGGCGTGATGACCGCCGGTGCGATCTCCCGGCGCCTGGGATTACCCGGAATTCCGGCTGCCGCGGAGCGGCTGGCGACAGAGAGGGCGCTTGGTGCGCTCGGTCGCTACGGTGGCCGCCTGCATGTGCAGCACGTGAGTACGCGGGGCGCACTCAACGCAATCAGGCGTGCCAAGGCCGCGGGTCTTCCGGTCACATGTGAAGCGACGCCGCATCACTTGTTTCTCACCAGCGCCGCCGTGGGTCAGAGCGCTGGATCCTGCGGGCCGGATGCGAACCTGAAGATGAACCCCCCCTTGCGATCCGCGCGGGATGTGTCCGCCTTGAGGCAGGGGCTGGCCGACGGATCCATCGATGCCGTCGCTACGGATCATGCGCCGCATACCAGCCAGGCTAAACAGCGAGGCTTCATGGAGGCTCCTTTCGGAGTCACCGGCCTGGAGACGGCCCTGGCGCTGGTTCTGCGGCTTGTTGAGGAGAAGGTGATAGGCCTCGGACGGGCGGTCGAGTTGCTCAGTTCGGGGCCCGCCGGGATCATGGGCGGGGAGGGCGGAAGCCTACGTCCCGGGGCGCCGGCGGATGTAACCGTTGTCGATCCCTCGGCCAGGCACGAGGTCTCGAAATCCATGATGCATTCGCGCTCGTCGAACACGCCTTTTCTTGGCTGGAAGCTGCGCGGGAGAGTAAGATGGACCATCGTCGGCGGTCGCGTTGTGTGGGAGTCGAAGAAAATGGGAGGACGACGCTTTTGAAGACAAACATCGAGCAGGAGATCTTCGAACGCATTCTGGCTGAGTTAGCCCGGGGAGAGCATGCCGAGGAGGTCAAGCAGGCGCGCGACGTTTTTTTCGAGCGACTGCGGGACTTACGCGATGACGACCCGTCGTTCGAGCGCCTGACGGCCTGTTTTTTGAACTGGTATGTTTTTGACAGGCGCATGGACGGCTGCCTGGAGACTCCCTTGCAGATCTTCGTGGCCACACACAAGCTGAGCGCGGGCGAAAAGACCCTGTTGGCCGCCCTGGCCGGCAACATCCACAGCCTCTTCGAGGTGCTGCGCATCGATAGGCAGAGCATCGACTTGCGTGACATGTTCAGCAGCGAAACGCTGCGTGTGACAGAACGCCGGGCACTGGCCGGGCTCGATCCCGGCGACATTCTCGAGGCGCGCCTGTTACCGTTGAATGATAAACTAGTGTTTGCCAGCGGCGCCTATGTGCTGCATCCGCGCGCGGCCCGCGGGCTAATCCGCAAGGCCGCCGAGCGCAGCCGTACGAGCGGCACTCCCGAAGCCGCCGAGTTGATTATGAGGCTGCAGGCGCTCAGCTTCCGCTATCTGGATCGCTTCAAGCAGCGGGTGCCGGTGGAGAAGGTCTATACGGACATCACAGGCGGTCAGTGACCGAGGCTGGTTAGCTGTTTGATGGCCTGGCCCATTTCCGTAAGGTGATCGGCAGGCATGCGCAGAGTGGCCGTCAGCTTTTTTGGCTTCGACGAGAAGTTAATGAAAAGGCCGCTCTTTGACGGGGGTAGATCCAGCTTGGGAGCCGGCTTGTCCAGGGCGGCGTAGGTGGTCTCGATGCCCGCTACGATGGCTCGCGACATGGACATGAAGACGAAGCCGCCCGAATCAGACGCATGCGGTCCCGCGGCGTTTATAAAGGCAGGAGAGACGTTGAAGCCCTTGCCCTTGCCCCGGGCGCGATCGATGGCTGCGGATAGATCCTCCACGGCCTTCTGACCGATGGCCAGGGCGGCTTTCTTATCAAAGACGGCCAAGGCCATCTTGAAATCACCGCCGTAGACGTTTTTAATTGCCTTGGCTCTCATCGTGTCCATACCCGATGTGTCGAATCTCATCTTGTAGGTCCACAGCTTGACACCTGCATGCTGGCCGGCGTCGCTGGGGCCTTCGATGCTGAACTTGATTCCCATCACTTCACTTTTGTCGCCCAGCAGCTTGGCCACCAGCGCAAAGCTCTTTACGAACACTTCGCGCGCCTTGGCCTCGTCTTTCACCGTGAACAACTCCACGGCGCTCAGCCCGGAGGCGCCCAGGTTTTCGGAAAAGGCGACCTCTTCGCCCAGGACCTGCCACATCTGCCCAAAGACGGCGATCAGCTCGGCCGAAAGTTCCTTTTCGAAGAAGACCTTGAAGATCTCCTTGGTGAAATCGATCAGATCGGGCTTGAAGAGATCCCACTGGACGTTCATGCCCATCACCATGAAGTGATCATCCGGCAGGGCATCGACAAGCTTCAATGCTGAGTGTTTCTGAGCGGCCAGGAGTTTTGCGAAGAAGGAGCCGTCCTCGGGCTTGATGCCCATCTTGATTGTCGCCCCGGTCTTGTCGCAGTCGGCGGCGAAGGTGACCTCTCTGGTTTGCTCGAAAAAGGCGAGCGTCTTGTCGACCATCCAGCCCAGGAACCACTGCATCTTCTGGGGATCGGGAAACGCCTGCATGGATCTCCCGGCGGCCAGTTGCTGCTTGAGCATGGCCGGCAGGCCGGCAATCTCGGCCGCGAAGATCTTGCGCAGGTGATCCAGGCGCAGCGTGCCAAAGACGCCGTTGCCCGAAGCTAGCAACTTACCCAGAATGGGCGCGCCGGTCTTCATGGCCTCCCGGTCGTTGGCGACGATCAGGGTATGATCGCCGAATTTCAAGAAGATTGACTGCGTAATTTTGTCAACCACCTCTCGGGTGAGTTCGACGACGCCGTCCTGCTCACCCTTCTTGTTCCAGGTTGGCTTGGCCGACTCGAGCAGCGCTTGCCTGTTTTTTACGGTGCAGGCAATGACGACAGGAGCCTTGTGCAGCTTGGGGTCTAGCACCAGCAGACCGGCCGGGCCGTTGAGATCAACCACGCTGGTGTCCTTGAGCCCCACCTGCAGCAGGCCCTGGAGGACGGCGGCGGTCAAGGCGCCCGGGGGCACGGGCCCGACCAGGGCTGCCAGCTTCTCCAGGTCTGCAAAGACGCGGGCGGGCTCGGCGAAGATGGCGACGCCGATGGCCTGCTCGGGAAGTTCGATCGATTCTGGAAGCGCCGCATTGTGTGCCGCCCGCGGGCCGGCCGTTTCTTCTTCTTTTTTCTTCTTGCTGCAGGCGATCGAAAACGCCAGCACGGACATTAAGGAAACAGCGAGTAATTTGCGCAGCATGATTTTCCTCCCTGGTAACCTGGTTCGGGGCGCAATGTACTCCAGGGGCGGGTTGCCTGACAACCAAAATGTCCATACCGAGATTGCGTTGAAGAAGCAGTCGAGGGATGATAACTCCAGCTGTCATGACGGCCCGTTACCTGAAGCTGCCTGCGGGAGAGATCGCGCGGCGCGCACAGAAAGCCTGCGAACTCAGCTCGCCCTGCCGGATGTGCCCGCGGGCCTGCGGCGCCGATCGGCCGGCCGGCGAGGAGGGCGCCTGCGGGCTGGCCGACGTGGCGCGCGTATCGAGCGCCAACCTGCATCACGGCGAGGAGCCGCCCATCTCCGGGCGGCACGGCTCGGGGACGGTTTTTTTCACCGGCTGCAATCTGGCCTGCGTCTTTTGCCAGAACTATCCCATCAGCCAGTTGCGCAACGGGCAACCTTTTTCGACGGCCGAACTTGCGCGTGTCATGCTCAGGCTGCAGGCACGCGGCGCACATAACATCAACCTGGTCACCCCCAGCCACGCCGTGTGGCCCTTTCTCGAAGCGTTGGCGCCGGCTGCCGAAGGCGGGCTCGAGATACCGATCGTCTACAATTCGTCGGGATATGATGCCCCCGCGGCACTCGATTTACTCGACGGCATAGTGGACATCTACATGCCCGACCTGAAGTACGGAAGCGACGAGGTTGCCGCGCACCTGAGCGGTGCCGATAACTACTGGGCCACGGCCACATGGGCTCTTTGCGAGATGAAGCGCCAGGTAGGCGACCTGGTGCTCGATGGAGACGGTCTGGCGACCAGCGGTGTGCTGGTGCGCCACCTGGTGTTGCCGGAAGATCTATCCGGCACCGAACGGGTGCTGCGCTTCATTGCAGCCGAGTTGGGCCGTTCCACGGCGGTCAGTCTGATGCGCCAGTACTTTCCGGCCAACAAGGCGCTTAGGCTGCCGCCGCTCGACAGATCGCTCTCGGCCACCGAGTTCGACGCCGCCCGCGAGATGCTCGAACGCTACGAACTGGACAAGGGCTGGATCCAGGAATGATACTGCGATCATGAAGACTCTCCTTTTCTGCCTGGCTGCCTACCTTGCAGGCAGCTTCAACTTTTCGCTGATGGTGACGAGCATGCTCGGACGGGGTGACCTGAGGCGATACGGCAGCGGCAATCCGGGCGCAACAAACGCCTTCAGGGCCCTTGGACTGGGCTGGGCGGTGTTGATCCTGCTGCTCGACGCCGGGCGCGGGTTCCTGGTTGTCTTTGCCGCCGGCGGCCTGCTTGGGGGATCATGGCCTGTGTTCTTTGCCTGCCTTGCGGTTTTAGCCGGCAACCTGTTTCCACTCTACCACGGCTTTAGAGGGGGAAAGGGGTTCGCGACCACGCTGGGCATTTACCTGGGGCTCGATCCCGTCTCGGCACTGGCCGTGGCGTGCCTGTGGCTTTTGCTGGTGTTGATCTTCAGAATGGCATCTGTGGGCAGCCTGGCCGCGGCGGCGCTGTATCCTATCCTGCTGGTTGCAAGAGGAGGTCGGGGAGACGAGATCTTCCTGGCGCTGATTCTTCTGGTCGTCATTATTACGACCCACCGTCGCAACATTCGCCGCCTGATACGCGGCTACGAGCAGCGCCTGGAAAAATAGCCCCCTAGGGCCTGTTCGGCGGCGATGCCAGGCCGGCCTGCAGGGCGCAACCGGCATGAGAGAGCCGCAGCCAGCCGATTATCAACAGGCATCCCAGCCCGCAGGCGCAAAGACCTAATATTCCTGCTTCGGGACCGAAGGGCCCGCCGGTCCAGGCCGGGGGACCTCCCTGTGCAATCGCGACGAAGCTCACACCGAAGTGTCGACCGCTGACCGGAAAACCGAAGACGCAGCCCTGGAAGAAGTTCCAGCCTATATGCAGACCGACAGAAAGCCCGAGCTCGGAGGTGATCACGAAAGGCAGCCCGAGCATGATTCCCGCCGCCGCCACTCCCAGCGAGGACACCAAGCCGGAGTTGGGATTGAGGGCATGGCCGAAGCCGAACAGCAACGACGTTGTCACCCATGCCAGCACGACCGCCATACGCGCGCCGGTTCCCGGCAGGTTGAGCCCCTCGGCCAGGTTGCGGATGTGGTAGCCTCGGCTGAGCATTTCCTCGTAGAAGCCGACACCGCTGAAGACGGCCAGCATATAAAGCATGGCCGGCCAGAATGTTCCGGGCTCCCCGGGCACGCCGAAGGTCGCATCGATAGACAGCCAACCGGCGCTGAATTCGACTGCAAAGATTGCCGCCATCAGAATGCCGCCCAGGCTGAGTCCGAAGGTGAAGTCTGCCCACCAGCGCTGGCTGAAGTGCAGTCCGAGATCGGCAAACGGTCGTCTATCGAAAAACCTGGCAGCCAGCGCCAGGCTAAAGACGACCGCCAGGCACTTGGCAATAAAGAAGATCCCGGCATAGGCCATGTCACGCGAAGACAGACGCAGTAGAGAGTTGAAGGACAGCCCCTCGGGTAAATGACCGAGCAACTTGGCCGCAAGGCCGACCAGCAGCACCAGGGGCGCGCCGATGAGCAAGAGCACAACTGTTTGCAGACCCAGCCGCCAGGCGCAGCGCGGCCTGCCTTCGGTCTGGTTGACAAATACCTTTTTCAGGTTGGCGATTCTCGCCACGAGATGTATCTCCTTGCAAAAGCCCTGCCGAGAAAGCTACCATATATTTATTCATATATTTATTCTTTTGACGCCCCGTTTGACTTGGGGTAGACTTTTTAGCATGCAGTATATGTACGGGGATTTGACCAAGGCGGATTACCAGGATAATGCCCTGGATCTACTCCAGCGCGTGATCGACATGTCCGTCGAGATGCTGAAGAAGCACCAGGAAATCGACAACGCCCTTCTGACCATGCAGGCCGAGAAAAACCGCATGGCGCAGGTGGATGAAGACATCGAGAGCTTGCGCGCCGAACTGATGAAAGTGCTCCAGTCCAGGACCACGAACAGGCCGGAGCAACACGTGCTCTCGCTGATGGGCCGCGCGGTGACCGAGACGCTCACCAGGCAGGCCAACGAGGGCAAGGCGCGCATGAAGGCGCAGGTCGAGGAAGCGGTCAACGGTATCCAGGCCCAGGTCATCCAGCTTTCGAACCTGGCCTTTGACGCCCTGCGCGAATTCTTCATGGCCAGCGGCCTGCCTGTAAAGGAAGGTAATCTGCGCTGCCGCCTGGATGGTCTGGTCTACAGGGCCGAGTCCGAGATGCTGGATGCCGCCGGCATCCAGTGCCGCTATAATATTTCTTGTGGTGCCTCGGAGTTCTTTTCAGGACCCAAGCGTTTCGGCGACCTCGTGCCGGGCAAGCAGGAAATTCCGCTGGGGACAAAAAAGGCCCGTTTCAAAAAAGAACCTGTCCTGGAGATGGTGCGCATCGACGACGCCATGCTGACGCAGGTGTTCGACAATGAGGAGACAGGCGAGTTCAGGTTGTCAACCCGCGGAGGTGGTGAGGGGGACGGTCTACAGGTTCGGGTCGCCAAGAATCCTCCCGGCCGTGTCTCGGTGTTCACGGTCGTCAACAATGTCATGGGTCAACAGATCCCGTCCAACCTGTACACCGACATGCACATCGATTTACTGATGCGTTTCTGGCAACAGCTCTCGCCGCACTTGATGGCGCTCTATCAGACGAAGGAGAGCCTTGCGTCCGTCGGCATCGGCGGCAAGGACGTCGTCGATGGACGCCTGTTTGCCGAGATCGTCAACCGGCTGGTGCGCTATCTGACGCCCATCATTCGCGATATAGATTCTCACACCCCGGTCGACGGAGAACTGAGCCTATCCATCGAGCACGAGGACGAGGGTCGTCGCGACGTGTTTTTCGTACGCAAGGACAAGCTGGCCAAGAGAATCGCCGAGTTACCGGCGCTGCAGCGTGCCCTGTTTTCACCTCTGGACCTCGGCGGGGCGCCGGCGGCAATTCCGTTTTACGAAGCCACGGTCGAAGTTTCGTCGGACATAATCAAGGGCGTTCTGCTGGACGGCGTTCATCAGAACAGCGTGCCAGGGAAGCCACCCTTCCCGAAGAAAGACAAATCCTGAGTCATGAGATCTTTGTTTGCGATTCTTGCGCTGCTTGCGTTCCCTCGAGGTCAACGGCGGCGGCGGCAATATGCTGAATCCGGACACATCGGAAGGCTGCGGGTGCCGTGGCCCCGGATCCCAAGCTCCTACCCAAGGGGCGCTTATCGCTCTTCTTGTGCTTTTCCTGCTGGCAACCGAGCGTAGAACGAGAATCAAGTCTTCAAGCGATAGGTGAGCTTGTAGCCGCCAGTATCCTGTTTTCGAAAAGAATATTTCTCACAAGAAAGCCGGTTTTCATCGGCAGGTCGACAAAGACATGTTCCGATCCCTGGGCTCTGCAGTTGGCTGTCCTGAGTACTTCGGCAAGCGCCGTGCGGCTGCATTTGGCCACCGCCTCGCAGGCGGTCCATAGTCGTGTGGCAGGCAGCGGGTCGCTGGGCCAGGCGGGAAAAAAACGCTCAACTACGCGGGCGCAGCGGGGGTCTACCGGCTCGATGTCGACTCCGACCCTGGTGCCGCAGGCTGACAAAGCGGCAAGGACGTAGTAGCCGTCATGCGCCACCGAGACTGGGACAGAGCGGCCGTCGGGGAATAGGCAGCAGGAGGGCGTGTCGATCATTCGACATGTCTCGACGAAACGAGGCTCGATATCGGGTTCGAGGCGGTATCCGAGTCGCTTGATAGCCGCCCGGGCGGCAAGCCATGCTCGCCTACGCCCGATGCCGATTCTGCCAAGGAGCTGCCGCTCGGTCGGAGTGAGCAGGGACTCGGCCTCTCGGCAAGCCTTCTCGATGGTGACCAACTCTACATCCAGATCGTGCCATACCGCCGCGTTAGGTGAAAACCCCCTGACAGATCCGACGTTCAAAGCATGCCCCCGTTTATCCCGATCACCTGGCCGGACACGTAGCTGGCCCGGTCGCTCGCCAGGAAGGAAACCAACTCGGCTACTTCTTCCGGCCTACCCACCCGGCCCTGGGGAATGAGCTTGACGAGGTCAGCTCGGTCGACCTTGGTTGCCGCCAGCATATCTGTCTCGATGAAGCCGGGCGCCACGGCGTTTACCAGAATACCGCGGGCGCAAAGCTCGGCGGACAGCGAGCGCGTGGCGCCGATCAGCCCGGCCTTGGCGGCCGAGTAGTTGACCTGGCCTGGGTTGGGCGTAAGCGCGGCCAGCGAGGAGATGTTGATAACACGGCCCCAGTTCTGCTTGAGCATGCCCAGGATACAGGGCTTGGTGACGGCGTAGAAACCCATTAAGGTCGTGTCGATAACCTTGCGAAAACTCTCGAGCTTCATGGCGGGAAACAGCATGTCGCGGGTGACGCCGGCGTTGTTGATCACGATGTCGATCGGGCCGTGCTGCTTGATGTAGCTTTTAACGGCGCTGCTTGCGATTTCGGCATCCGAGACGTCGAACTTGAGAATCTCGCACTCGCCGCCCGCGGCGCGGATTTCCGTAGCGACCGCAGCGGCCGCATCGTCACGACTCAGGTAGTTCAGTACCAGGCGGTGTCCATCACGCGCTAAAGCCTCGGCGATGGCTTTGCCTATCCCACGGCTTGCCCCGGTTACTATGGCCTGGTGTTTCATGCGTGCCTCAAATCGCCTGGATCAGAAATCCCATCTGGGCGTGGAGTCGGTTCTCGGCCTGGTCGAAGACGGCCGACTGCGGACCGTCGATGACCTCGTCGGTGATTTCATCTCCCCTGTGGGCCGGCAGACAGTGTAGCACAATAGCGTCGGGTTTGGCCATAGCCAGTGCCCCCGCGTTTAACTGGTAAGGGCGCATGACCTGCTCGCGCTTTTTCTTCTCGCTCTCCTGGCCCATACTGGCCCAGACGTCGGTGTAGACCGCGTCGACCCCTTCAAGGGCCTCGGCCAGGTTGTGAGTGACGGACAGTTTCGAGCCCGTGCCGGATGCGACATTTCGGGCGGTCGAGAGAATCTCCGGGTCGGGATCATATCCCGCGGGTACCGCCAGGCGCAGGTGCATGCCTACCTTGGCGCAGCCGAAGAGCAGGCTATGGGCCACGTTGTTGCCGTCGCCCAAAAAGGCCATCTTCAGCCCGGCCAGAGGTCCCTTTTTCTCTCGCATAGTCTGCAGATCGGCCAGGATCTGGCAGGGGTGCAGTTTGTCGGATAGCCCGTTTATCACGGGCACAGAGGCGTTTGCGGCCAGTTCGACGATGTCGCGGTGATCGAACACCCGGGCCATGATGCCTGCTGCGAAACGCGACAGGTTGCGGGCGATGTCGGCTGTGGATTCGCGCTTGCCTAGCTTGATGTCTTCGGGACCGAGGTAGATCGCGTGTCCGCCGTAACGATGCATACCGGCCTCGAACGACATACGGGTTCGCAGCGAGGGTTTCTGGAACACCATAGCCAGGGTCTTTCCCGCAAGCGGCCGGAAATCGTCCTTCTGGTAGTGACGCAGCTTGAGCGAGGCTGCACTGTCCAATATCTGCAGGATCTCCTCCGATGTGAAATCCGCGAGCGATACCAGGTGTCTGCCCAGCAGCGAGACGGTCATATCATTCTCCTCATGCGAACTTCTTCTTGATAAGGTTAGCCAGGGTAGGCTCGCCCTGGTCGGCCAGATCGTAATAGACCCGCATGGCCGGCTTGTCGATCTTGATCACCTGACGCAGATCGATCGGGGTGCCGATCAGCACCAGGTCGCAGTCGACGTCGGCGATGGTCTTTTCGAGATCGCGAAGCTGCTGGTCGTGGTAACCCATGGCGGGCAATAGCGCCCCGACGTGGGGATACTTCTCGAAGGCAGCCCGAATAGTGCCGACGGCGGCGGAGTGTGGATCGACAATCTCCGCGGCCCCGGCCTGCTTGGCCGCGAGCGTACCGGCTCCGTAACGCATTTCGCCGTGCGTCAGGGTGGGGCCGTCCTCGACCACCAGCACGCGCTTGCCGGCTACCGCGGCCGGATCCTCGACGGTGATGGGCGAAGCGCATTTGACAACCACGGCGCCGGGGTTGATCGAGCGGATGTTCTTTTCGGTCTCGTCCACCCACTCGGGCTTGGCCGAGTCGACCTTGGCGATGACGGCGACGTCGGCCATGCGCAGATTGGCCTCGCCCGGGTGGTAACTCAACTCGTTTCCCGCCCGGTGCGGATCGACCAGCACGACGTGCAGATCGGGCTTGTAGAACGGCAGGTCGTTGTTGCCGCCGTCCCAGACGATGACGTCGGCTTCCTGCTCGGCCTGTTCGAGGATCTTGCCGTAATCGACGCCGGCGTAGACCACGGCGCCGCTCTTGATGTGCGGCTCGTACTCTTCGCGCTCCTCGATGGTGCACTCATGGCGAACCATGTCCTCCATGGTGGCAAAGCGCTGGCTCACCTGCTTGGCCAGGTCGCCGTAGGGCATCGGGTGCCTGATGGCGACCACCTTCTTGCCCAACTCGTGCAATGCGGCGATGGCATAGCGCGTGGTCTGGCTCTTGCCCACGCCGGTCCTGACCGCACAGATGGCAAGCAGCGGCTTTTTCGACTCGATACAGGTAGCCTTGGGTCCTTGCATGATAAAATCGGGACCGGCCGCGAGGACCTGTGAGCCCTTGTGCATGACGACCTGGTGGGGCACATCGCTATAGGCGAAGACCACCTGGTCGACCGAGTGCTCGCGGATCAGCTCGTCGAGCTGTTCCTCGGCGAAAATCGGGATTCCCCCGGGGTAGAGTTTGCCTGCCAGGATGGCCGGGTAGGTCCGGCCGCCGATCTTGGGGATTTGGGTGGCGGTGAAAGCAACCACTTCGTAGCTCTCATTGTCGCGAAACACAGTGTTGAAGTTGTGAAAATCACGCCCAGCCGCGCCCATGATAATGACCTTTTTCTTGTCCATTTTCACAACCTCCGGTCTGTAGAATGTTTGTGAATATCGCTTGAAGCTCTAGCCGATGGAGCACCTCCTGTCAAGCAGGTCTACTTGTTGCTGGCGGACCGATTCCGTGACTACAATCGACGCGAAAGAGAAAACAGTCAGAGGTGTTCAAGATGGTTATTGCCAGCAAATCCGTCAGAAGGCCCGGGAAGTGGCCGCTATTGGTCGTGGTGGTGGTGCTGGTCGCAATAGCCGGGGGGGCCGCGGCATGGTACCTGGCGCTTTGGCGTCCAAGCGCGCTCGATGCGGAAGCGTGCCGGGTTGCCAGGCAGGCGAAAAGCAAGCAGGGCTGGCAGGTTTACCTGAAACAGCAACCGGAAGGGGCATGCGAGGAAGAAGGCTGGAAGCAGCTTGCGGCGATTGCTTCGGCAGAGCGGCAAAGGCGCGCTCGGATAGAGTCCGAGAAGCGAGCCGCCGAGGAAAAGTTGATCATCCAGGCAAGAAAAGAAGCCGATAGGCTGGCGGCCGAGAACGAGAAGCAGCCGACCGGGGAAGAGGGGGAAAAGCCGGCACCCAAGAAGGAAAACCGGCCGGTGAAGATCGTGAAGATTAAGCAGCCCGGCAAGAAACTATTCTGGCTGCGCTGTCCTCTGGGGCAGAGCCGCACCGGTTCCGTTTGCGAGGGACAGGCCATGGAGATGACCTGGAAAGAGGCTCTCAAGGCATGTCCCAAGGGATTTCGCCTGCCCGTCAGGGAGGAAATTGTCTCGCTGCTGGGAGGATGTAACTCCGATGTACAGCAAGAGAAATACGGCAACTGCAATAAGTGCGAAGAGAGTAAAGTCTGCTCGTCGATATTTGGCAAGGACGGCGGGCGCTATTGGTCTTCAGACGTCTACGCTCATTCCGAGAAGTTCGCGTGGATAGCCTTTTTCAAAAGCGGCATCGTGATCTACGACTTCAAGACAAATCTCAACTACGTGCGTTGTCTGCAGGCCGGTAGATAAGCGATCCGAACGCCGGGGCACCGGGAGAACGTTGTTGACAGTCACGGCAAATTTAGTGCATTGATTTATCCCATGAATGAGCCCGGCACTTTCTCTGCCCGCCCGCTTGCGCCCATTCGCGCGGGCAACCTGGTGATGCGCTTCGGCGAGCGTCCCTACATCATGGGCGTGCTAAACGTCACTCCCGACTCGTTCTCGGACGGCGGGCGATTCTTCGATCGCGACAAGGCCGTCGAGCAGGCTTTAGCCATGATCGAGCAGGGCGCCGATATCCTCGACATCGGTGGCGAGTCGACCCGCCCGGGCTCGGAGGCCGTACCGGCCGTTGATGAAATCGAACGCGTCGTGCCGGTGATCGAAATCGTGGCTAAATACGCCAGCGTGCCTATATCGATCGACACGACCAAGAGCACAGTAGCCCGGGCCGCAATCGAAGCCGGGGCCGCCATGGTGAACGATGTGAGCGCCTTGCGCTTTGATCCGGCCATGGGCGAACTGGTGGCCAAAAGTGGTGTGCCGCTGGTGGTCATGCACATGCGCGGCGCCCCGAAGACGATGCAGTCGGGGCCGATCATCTACCGCGATCTGATGGGCGAGATCCGCGCATTTTTGGAAGAGGCGCTTGAGCGCGCCCGCCGGGCCGGCATTCCAGAGCAGACACTGATAATCGACCCCGGCATTGGCTTTGGCAAGACCGCTGAGCACAACCTGATGATCCTCAAGCGCTTGGGTGAGCTGCGCTCGCTGGACAGGCCGATCCTGGTCGGGGCCTCGCGTAAGGCCTTTATCGGCAAGGTGCTGGATGTCGAGGAAGGCCGGCGCCTTTTAGGCACCGCGGCGGCAGTGGCTGCGGCGGTGCTTGCCGGTGCGCACATCCTGAGGGTGCACGATGTCGGGCCTATGCGCCAGGTGGCGGCTGTGGCCCACGCCATATATCGCGAGAGCCTCCCGCCCTCGGGCGGGTGAGAGGACGGGGAAATGCATGCGTAAGCTCTTTGGAACAGACGGGATCCGCGGCGTGGCCAACGTCCACCCGATGACTTCCGAAATCGCCATGCAACTCGGGCGGGCGGTGGCCCACATCTGCAGCAATGGGAAGCGCCGCCACCGGGTGCTGATTGGCAAGGATACTCGCCTGTCGGGTTACATGCTCGAGACCGCCATGGCCTCGGGAGTCTGCTCGATGGGCGTGGACGTTTTGCTTGTGGGTCCTTTATCCACGCCGGGCATCGCCTTGCTTACCAGCACCATGCGCGCCGACGCGGGGGTGGTCATCTCGGCCTCGCACAATCCTTTTCAGGACAACGGCATCAAGATCTTCGCCTCCAGCGGTTACAAGCTGCCCGATCAAGAGGAAGAACGCATCGAACGTCTGATGTCCGGCGGAGACATCGACCACCTGCGCCCGACCGCCCAGTCGGTCGGCAAGGCCTTTCGCATCGACGACGCCGTCGGGCGGTACGTTGTCTCGCTCAAGCATGTCTTTCCTCCCGAGCTGACACTGGCCGGCATCAAGATCGTGGTCGATTGCGCCAACGGGGCCGCCTACCGCGTGGCCCCGGCAGTCTTTGAGGAGCTGGGCGCCAAGGTGGTCAGCATGGGAGTCAAGCCGGACGGTCGCAACATCAACCGGCGCTGCGGCTCGCTGCACCCTGAGGGTATGTGCCAGGCGGTCAAGAAACACAAGGCCCAACTCGGGATCGCCTTGGACGGCGACGCCGACCGGGTGGTGATCGCCGCGGAAAACGGCGAGCTTCTGGACGGTGATCACATGCTGGCCATCTCGGCCAGACACTTGCTGTCTAAAAAGCTGCTGGCCAAGAAAACGGTGGTTGCCACGGTGATGAGCAACCTGGGGCTTGAGCGGACTTTATCCGGTCTGGGCATCAATCTCGTGCGCACCCCGGTGGGGGATCGTTACGTGGTCGAGCGCATGCGTCGCGGCGGCTACAACCTGGGCGGCGAGCAGTCGGGCCACCTGATCTTCCTCGATCACGCCACCACCGGCGACGGAGTCGTGGCCGCGTTGATGATGCTTACGGTCATGCTGCGCGAGTGCCGCCCTCTCTCTGAGCTGGCCCGGGTGATGCAGCCGGTGCCGCAGGTGATCGTCAACCGTGTAGTTTCTGAGAAGAAACCCATCGAGTCGTTGCCCAAGGTCACCCGGGCGATTACCAAGGTCGAACGAGCCCTGGGTAAGAAGGGCCGGGTGCTGGTGCGCTACTCGGGGACGGAGAAAAAGGTGCGCGTAATGCTCGAGGGTCCGGAGATCAATAAGATCAAGACATATGCCGGCGAGATAGCCGATGCGTTCGGCGCTCAGTCTGGAGGACGCTGATGAACGAATTCACACTTGGAATTAACGTAGATCACGTGGCTACTCTGCGGCAGGCGCGCGGGACGCGCTACCCCGATCCGGTGACGGCCGCGGCACTTTCCGAACTGGGCGGCGCCGACCAGATAACCATTCACCTTCGGGAAGATCGGCGCCACATCCAGGAGCGCGATCTGAGAATACTGCGCCAGACGGTGCAGACGCGCCTGAATTTGGAGATGGCCGCTATCAAGGAGATGGCCAAAGTGGCCTATGAGTTCAAGCCTGACATGGTCACCCTGGTTCCCGAGAAGCGCGAGGAACTGACCACCGAGGGCGGCTTGGACGTTGCCATGGGCCGCGACTCGATCAAGGAGCAGGTGCGTTTTCTCAAGGACGGGGACATCAAGGTCAGCCTGTTCATCGACCCGGACATCGATCAGATCAGGGCCGCTCATAAGGTAGGCGCCGACGCCGTCGAGCTGCATACGGGCGCTTACTGCGATGCGCGCAGCCGCCAGATACAAGAGAAAGAACTTGAGCGCCTGGTTGACGGGGCCAAGACCTGCGCCAAGATCGGCCTGGCCGTCTACGGAGGCCATGGCCTCAACCTGCAAAACGTCGCCGCGGTGGCCTCAATCCTGGAGATAACCGAGTTCAACATCGGCCACAGTATCATCTCCCACGCGATCTTCATTGGCATCGAGCAGGCTGTGCGCGAGATGAAACGGGCGATAGCCGCGGCGCGCGCCTAGGGATTGGACTAATGGCCATTGCGCTTTTCAATGCCGCCGAGATGCGTGAACTCGACCGAATAGCGATATCGGAAATAGGCATCCCCGGGCCGGTGCTGATGGAGGTGGCCGGCCGCGGCTGCGCCGATGCGGTGGAGAGTCTTTTGCCGCAAGACGGGCCGGGCAAGGTTGCGATCATATGCGGCAAGGGCAACAACGGGGGCGATGGCCTGGTGGCCGCCCGGCATCTTTCGCTATCCGGCCGCGAGGTCGACGTCTTTCTGCTGGCCGAACCCGGAAGCCTCTGCGGGGACGCGGCCTTGAACCTGGGCATCCTCGAGAGGCTGGGGCAGGCAGTGCGGCCGGTCACCGATGCCGAGTCGTTGTCTGCCGTGCGGCTTGATGAATACGACGTCATCCTGGACGCCATCCTGGGCACCGGGCTTTCCAAGGAAGTGCGCGGCTTCTTCGCGCGGGTGATCGAGGCAATCAACGCCTCGGGCGTGCCAGTGGTGGCAGTCGACATGCCCTCGGGTATATCCGGGGACAGCGGCCGGGTGATGGGCACGGCGGTGCGGGCCACGCAGACCGTTACCTTCGGCCATCCCAAGCCGGGCCAGGTTGTTTTTCCGGGTGCGAAGTTCGCGGGCGATGTGAGCGTGGTGGATATCGGCATCCCGCCCGGAATCGGGCCCGCTGCCAATACCGCGACTTGGCTGCTGACCGACGATGACATGGCCGGTCACCTGGCTCGCCGCGAGCCGGATGCCCACAAGGGCAGGTTCGGCCACTTGGTTGTTGTCGCAGGCTCGGCCTACAAGCCCGGCGCAGCGGGGCTGTGTTGCCGGGCGGCCATGCGCGCCGGGTGTGGTCTTGTGACACTGGCTGCCAAAGGCGCCGTACTCGATCGAGTCGTGACAGGCGCGGTCGAGTACATGGGCGCTGCGGCATCTGCATTCGATGATCTGGTCGCTCTGTGCACGGGCAAGCAGGCGCTGGCGATCGGTCCCGGGATCGGAACATCCGAAGAGACGGCCGTTTTTACCCGCCGGGTGGCCGCCGAGATAGAGTTGCCCGTGGTGATCGACGCCGACGGCCTGAACAATCTGGTCGGGCACCTGGATCTGATTGCGAAGTGCGAATATCCGCGTATCTTGACGCCGCACCCGGGAGAGATGGCCCGCCTGCTGGAGGTGACGACGGCCGAGGTGCAGAACGACAGGCTGGCCGCCGCCAGACGACTCGCTAACGCACATGGCTGCCTGGTGGTGCTGAAAGGTGCCGGAACGATAGTTGCCGACCCCGGTGGTGTGGCCTACGTGGTTCCCACGGGCAATCCAGGCATGGCATCGGGCGGCACGGGCGACGTCTTGACCGGGATCATCGCAGGCTTCGTCGCCCAGGGGCTTTCGGCCCTGGATGCAGCCTGTCTGGGGGCTTATCTACATGGGCAGGCTGGTGACCGGGTGGCGTTGCAAAGGGGACAGCACGCTCTAATTGCAGGCGACATCATCGAAATGCTGGGCGAAGTAGTGCTGGGATACGAGTCCATTCGGGACGTGGATGAGCCTTGAGATTTTCACTAACTCGGCCTTGGAGACCCGCGCGTTAGGGCGTCGGTTGGGCAAGATGAGCCTGCCGGGTGATTGGATTGGGCTGACCGGCGAGTTGGGGGCCGGAAAGACCTGCCTGGTGCAGGGGCTGGCGCTGGGAGCCGGTGTGGACGAGCGGGTTGCGGTCACCAGCCCCACCTACGTGATTTACCAGAGCTACCCGGGTCGCCTGCCGGTTCACCACCTGGATCTTTACAGGTTGATGAGTTCTGATGAACTCGCCGAAATAGGTTACGACGAGCTTGTCTATGGGGACGGAGTGTGCGTCGTCGAGTGGTTCGAACGCATTGCAAAGGCCCGCCCGGGCAGTGGGCTGACTGTCAGCCTCGAGATCGTTGACGATACAAGTCGCCGACTTTACATCGAGGGAGAAGACAGTCGCGGCATGGTGTTGGTTTCGAAACTCAAAGAAGAACTTTAGACATTGGAGACTTTCCGGACGTCTTTTTCAGGTGCCTGGTAGACCAACTTGCCTCGCTTGATTACCATCCGAGTGTGCCCTCTGCCGAAATGGTAGATCAGGTTGCGGTAGTCGGGAGAGTCGAGTACCAGCAAGTCGGCCTGCATGCCGGGTAGTAGCGATCCCTGCTCGCCCGAGAGGGCAAGCGCCCCGGCCGCCCAGCGGGTGGCCCCCAGGAGCGCCTCGCGCGGGTAGAGGCCGTTTTGAAGGCAAGCCATGTTGAGCATCAGGGGCAGGTTCTCGCTCATGCACGAGCCGGGGTTGAAGTCGGTCGAGACGGCCACGGCGCATCCTGCGTCGCACAGCAGACGTCCGGGGGCGTATCTCTTTTTTCCCAAAAAGTAGGTGGCGCCGGGCAGCAGTACGGCGACGGTGTCGCTCGCGGCCAGGATTTTGGCGTCCTGGTCATTCACTTGTTCGAGATGATCGACGGAAGAGGCGCCGAGTTCCACGGCCAACTCGACAGACCCGCTGCGGGTGAGTTGTTCGGCGTGCAGCTTGGGTTTGAGGCCGTGGGCGATGCCCGCCTCAAGAACCCTGCGCGACTCTGTCAGATCGAAGGCGCCCTGCTCGCAGAATACGTCGCAGAAGCGCGCCAGACCCTGCTCGCTGACCGCGGGGATCATCTCTGCGATCACCAGGTCGAGGTACTTCCTGCGCTGCCTGCGATACTCGACGGGCAGGGTATGGGCTCCGAGGAATGTCGGTACCAGGTCGACATGGTGCCTGCGGCCCACCTCGGAGACCACCTTCAGCATTTTCAGTTCGGAGGGCAAATCGAGCCCGTAGCCGCTTTTTATCTCGACCGTTGTGACACCCATTGAGAGAAAGGAGTCGAGGCGGACGGACAGCAAGGACGCCAGCGTTTCTTCGGAGGCCTCGCGGGTCGCCCGGACGGTGGCATGGATGCCGAAGCCCTCTGCCAGGATCTCCTCGTAGCCGGCGCCCGAGATGCGGCGGGCGAACTCGTGGGCGCGCGAACCGGCGAAGACCGAGTGGGTGTGGCAGTCAATTAGACCGGGCATGGCGGCCGAGCCCCCGGCATCTATGCTTACGGTTTTGGCGTCGATTGATACGGCCGCCGCTAACTCTCTCTCGCGACCGGTCCACAGGATGCGCTCGCCCTTAATTGCCACGGCCGCGTTGATGACGAGCCCCAGGCCCGCCACCGGATCCGCAGCGGCGTCTCCCCGGCCGCCGGATGCCGGATCCATGGTCAATAGCTGGCCGATGTTCCTGATGGCCAGGTCTGCATGCTCCATCAATACACCCTCCCAAGATCGAGAACTGATTACATCATTTTACATTTTTCTAAAAATGTAAAATGATGTCACTCATCATGGGAACAAGGCAGGAAGCCGGAATATTCGTTGTATTGCTCTTGCTCTCGGCAGCGGGGCTGTTCGAGCCTTCATCCGCCACTGCTCCTGCCAATGGTTCAGGGCTGAGCACATCAGAACCAACACAGGAAAAAAGCTCACACTGCCTGGCCGGGCCGAAAAACATCACCGCCCGCCAGCGCCTGCTTCTTGGCCTGCGCATTCCCATAGACAGCGCCTCCGTGGATGATCTGACGGCCATTCCGGGCATAGGTCCATATCTCGCAAAGGGGATAGTGCGGGCCAGGCAGAGCAGGCATGGCTTCGACTCGCTCGACGATTTACTGGTGGTGCGGGGAATCGCCGCCAAGCGCCTGGCGATTATGCGCCCCTACCTGTGCTTTATGGGCAGAAACGGGCCATGAATGGAGAAATGCTCGATTTCCGCGCTTGACGCACCCTGGGACGAGACCTATAATGCCTGTTGTCCGTGAGGTGACGTTTTTTGAAGCAGAGCCACAAGACAATTCTTCTCTGGATTCTGCTGATCGCGATGTTCATCAGCTTTTACCAGATCTTCTCGAGTTCTCCCCAGGAGGGCAAGGTCATCTCCTTCTCCGAGTTCTGGGACGAGGTCGAGAAAGACAATGTACGCAACGTCGTCATCAAGGGCAAAGAGATCTCCGGCGAGTTCGTGGAAGGCGGCGGCAAGCGGGCTTTCCAGACCAGGGCCCTGTTGACCGATGACCTCATTCGCGACATGAAGACACACAAGGTGGTTGTCAGCGTCGAAAAAGAAGAGGAGAACCCCTTCTGGCAGTCGGCTCTGCTGAGTTGGCTGCCGATGATCTTCCTGTTCGTCATCTTCATCTTCTTCATGCGCCAGCTCCAGGCGGGCGGCGGCAAGGCCATGTCCTTCGGCAAGTCCAAGGCGCGCCTGTTGAATTCCCAGACCAACAAGGTCACATTCAAAGACGTTGCCGGCGTCGATGAGGCCAAGGAGGAGCTGCAGGAAATCATCCTGTTCCTCAAGAGCCCCAAGAAATTCACCCGCCTGGGTGGGCGCATTCCCAAGGGTGTTTTGTTGATGGGCCCTCCGGGCACGGGCAAGACGCTTCTGGCCCGGGCTGTGGCGGGCGAGGCGGGAGTGCCGTTCTTCAGCATCTCGGGCTCCGACTTCGTCGAGATGTTCGTAGGCGTCGGCGCTTCGAGGGTGCGCGATCTGTTCGAACAGGGCAAGAAACACGCCCCCTGCATCGTCTTCGTCGACGAACTCGACGCCGTGGGGCGGCATCGCGGGGCCGGCCTGGGCGGGGGGCATGACGAACGTGAACAGACGCTGAACCAGTTGCTGGTCGAGATGGACGGCTTCGAGTCAAACGAGGGCGTCATCCTGATGGCGGCCACCAACCGGCCCGACGTCCTGGATCCCGCCCTGCTGCGGCCCGGCCGCTTCGATCGCCGGGTGGTGGTGCCTCGGCCCGATGTGCGCGGCCGCCTCGGTATCCTGCAGGTGCACTGCAGGAAGGTGCCGCTTGGTTCCGAAGTGAAGCTCGAGGATATCGCCCGGGGCACTCCTGGGTTCTCCGGCGCCGACTTGGAAAACCTGGTCAACGAGGCCGCCCTGCTGGCGGCCAAGACAGACAAGATAGACGTAGGGCAGGGCGAGTTCGAGATGGCCAAGGACAAGGTCATGATGGGCACCGAGCGCAAGTCGATGATCATCAGCGAACAGGAAAAGCGCCTGACGGCCTACCATGAGGGCGGGCACGCCCTGGTAGCCAATCTGTTGCCCGGCGCCGATCCGGTGCACAAGGTGAGCATCATCCCGCGCGGCCTTGCCCTGGGTGTCACCCAGCAGCTTCCTGTGGAAGACCGGCACACGACCTCGAAGACATACGCGACCAACCGCATTCGCGTGCTGCTCGGCGGGCGGGTGGCCGAGGAACTGGTGCTCAAAGAACAGACCACCGGTGCCGGCCAGGACATCGAACAGGCCACCGACCTGGCCCGCAAGATGGTCTGCGAGTGGGGTATGAGCAAGAAGCTGGGCCCGCTGTCTTTCGGCAAGAAGGAAGAACAGATATTCCTGGGACGCGAGATATCCCAGCACCGTGACTACAGCGAGCAGACCGCCCAGGAGATCGATAGCGAGGTGCGTCAGATTGTCGAGGAGGCGTATACAGACGTTCACAAGCTAATCTCCGAGAACCTGGACATATTGCACCGCATGGCCGAGGCGCTTTTGATCTTCGAAACACTAGAGGGCGGGGACGTCGATAAAATAGTCCGCGGAGAATCTCTCGATCGGCCCAGGCCTCTGGAAACCCGTCTGGTCAGTCCCGAAGAGCTGGCCATCGGTGGCGAGCGCAAGGACGGCAACGGCAAGAAGGTAGCCCCCAAGCCCGAACCAGAACCCGAGCCCGGCGTAGCGTAGCACTCCTACATCGCCAGCTTGGTTGCGCCCGCGGCCAGGCTGTAGCTCGTGATCTTGGCCTCGAATTTACGTCCGTCCCAGGTGATGTCGTGGCGCTTTAGCAGGATTGGGCGCCGTGCCGGGGGAGTCCGGAGGACAGCGCTGAGAGCAAAGTGTCCGAGGTCGCCTGACGGGACCAGGATTGCCGATAAACCGCTCTTGGCAGCATCGGTGGCCTCCCCCACGGAAACCTGACTGTTTTTTCTGAGCGCTGCAAGCTGCAGGTCGGCCGATAGATCTTCCCAGGTTATTATCAACAGGCTGCCCTTGCCACTGAACAACTGTAGCTGCTTGAGCTTGCCCTGGATGCTATTGGTGCTCACGCCCTGGGGCGGGCTGGAAAGAAGCCTGGCCAACCTGGTCGCCGACCATAGTTTGGCCCACTGGCGGGGATCTTCGGGCCCTGGACGGCCGGGAGCGCTCGATACCTTGCGTTCCAGGCGCAGGGCCTGGTCCAGGCGCCCGGCGCCGGCGGCCGCGGCAGCCAGTCTCAGCCAGTAAAGGGGTTGCTGGGGATCCTTGTTTGTTAATGTTTCGTACTGGTTGTAGGCCGGGTCGTACCAACCGTGAGCCAAGTAAATATCTCCCAGCAGGCGCCGGGACAAGACGCTGCCGGGGTCGAATTCGACGATCTCGGAATAGGTGCGAACGGCCTCGTCGGAGAGTTTTCTGGATGCCAGAACATCACCGATTTCACGAGCGAGATATGGGGTGATCAGCCCCGAGTCCCTCAGTCTGCGACCCTGGATCAGGGCCTCGTCGATTTGATCGTTTTTCACCAGCAGATGCATCAAGCGGACGATGCCGTTTGGATCGTCCGGCGCGCGGGCCACGATTTGCCGCAAACGCTCAATTCGCCGGGCGAAGTCTCCAATGGCGGCCAGTTCGTTGTCAACACTGGCCCAATTTATCTCGCCGCGGAAGAGGATTTTCTCGACCACTGCGATGACTCGCTGATCCACCGCCCGGCGAAGAATCAGGCGAGCCAGGAAGCGCTGGATCTCGGGTCGTTGCGAGAAGAATTCAAGAACGTATGACGCGCTGCCCTCGTCCCTGATGAAAGGTCTGAGGACGCGGAAGAAAGCCGCCTCGGAGCGCCAGTCGAAGATCTCGCAAGCGGCTCGCGCCGCCTGGTAGCGAGCCACGATTTCCTGGGGACTGCGCGCCGTGCGCATTCGTTTTCGCCACATTATTACTCTTTCGCGCAGTGAGCGTCGGGAAACGTCGGAGCAGGTTTTCATCAGTGAGACCATGCCTAAGGCGTTCTTGGTGCCTTCTTTGGCGCCGTCCGACGAAGTGGTTTTCGCTTTAGCTTCCGGGCGAGAGATTTTCTTGGTTGGCGCTGCCATTGTCCTCTCGGCCAGGCCCCCGGTAGCCACTGGAGCCATGCGCTTTTGCTCGTATTTCCCGCCGGCGGAGACGCTGGGCCTTCTGGCCACGTCCTCGGTTGTGGAAATTTTACGCGATGTTCCCGGGGCCGACTCCTGGGCGGTCTTCTCGCGGCTGCAGCCGAAGCCGATGCTGTCGGTCGCGATCTGCGCGTAGTCGGTCTCATGTTCGCCGCCCTTGACCCAGTGTGACAGGCGCGCGCCCCTGAGAGTAGACTTCCGGCGGAGAATTCCCTGTTGCCGGTAGGCCTGTTCGCTATCGAGGGCCAAGATGCTGGTAAAGGGCGTCATCAGACCGTAGTCCATGCCCAGCTTCATGATCTTGCCGCGCCGGGACTCACTGTCGGTCACGGAGCCCGTCAACCTGCGCAGGTACTCGGCAGCCCAGAGGCGAGCGACAAAGGATGCGACAATGCTGGAGTCGGGGCTGATCATGTACTCCTTAACGATCTTCTCACCGGCAAGTTTGCCCTTGACGACGATCTTCACGGGAATGGAATGGTGAGTCCTGGCCAGCACGATGACTTGCTCGCCATGTTTCACCTTGCCGTTGGCCGAGACGAAGACTTCGTCGAGGCCCGCGCCAAGATCCATGTCGAAATCTGTCATGGTCGGGGTCTTGAGGGCGGCAACCAACTGCAGCACCTGCTGATTGATTTGCTCGCTATCGCCGACCTGGAATGCCTCGCCTCCACCGGCCTGGGCGAGAGTGGAGAGCAGCGAGTAGTTGGCTCCGGGGCCGACGGCGACCGTGAAAAGGCGCGCTTTCGAGGTGGACAGTTCGTGATGCAGGCGTTCGACCAGTCGATCAGAGTTCATTTCACCAGATGTGGCGATGCCGTCTCCGATATAGACCACAGCCGGTTGTTCGCCGCCGTGCAAACGTTCCAGTGAGGCCTCGAAGAGAGCCGACAGGTCGGTTGCGCCGCCGGAGGCGAACTCTGAAAGCCGCTCGAGCGCTTTGTTTATTTCCGCCTCGCTGGCCGGCGCCAATCCTTTTGCCGGATACAGCACCGTGGGACGCACGTCCAGAGCGATCAGGGCGAAGCGGTCCTCCCCTGACAGAGCGCGCAGAATGGCCTCGGCGGCATCAATCTTCATGGATCGATTGGCCGGATCCGAATCGGCGGAGGTGTCCACGACCACGGCGATCTCGCCCTTCAGCTTGCCTCCCTTGAGCCAGTCGAAATCCGGTGTGTAGCGCACCATCAAGTAGTCGGCCGTATCGCCCGCGGCCTTCATGGTGGCAACCCGGATGGGCTCGGGCGGAGTATTGATGTGCGCCTCCAGCATGAAGTCCGCGCGCGGCACATAGCCCGATCGACGCATGCTGACAAGTTCTCCGCCTGACTCGACGCGGGCGTCCGCCAGCGTGGTGATCTCCATGTCCTTGCCTTCCGCGCCCAGGTCGATATTCAATGAGAATTCACCGATGCGCACCGGTTCGCTCGATTGCAAGGGGTAGACGTAGCGCAGGGTTCCCTTCACGACCGGCAGCAACTGCAAGTAGCGTAGTACAACCCGGCGCGAGCCGGCGGCCGGAAGCGGGTAGATTCGTGCCCGGAAGGTGCGGCTGTCTATCCATTCCAGGAGCGCGGGTTGGAGGCTGCTGGCAATAGCTTGCTTGTACTGGCGGGCGGCCTGGCGGCGCTCGACGAATTCTCCCTCGACCAGCACCCCGTTCGTTTCCAGGGCAAAACCCGTAACGGAGGCTTCCTGTGGAACCGAGAACCAATACCAGCCCTCGAGCGGACGGTCGGTCGGATTGAAGAAAGTCTGATCCACCTCGGTTTCGGCCAAGCCCGATCTGATTACGACACGCACCGACTGGCGGGCGATCTCCATGGTCATAGCCTGCGTGCTCGTTGGGGAGTTCAGATCGACGCCGTAGACTTGGCCCGATCCGGCTCCGGCCAGGCTGCCTTTCAGAGGGCGGTCGGCCATCCCGCCGGTCCAGTCTTCCCAGAAGACGACCGGCTTGACCACGGGCGCCGCCGATCCGATCACGCCGGCCTGTTCGCCGCCGTGCACATCCACGCGCCCACCGGGGGCGTTGATTGTGGCGCCGCCGCGAGCAACGTAGACATCTGCACCCTGGGCGGTTTTCTTGATCGAGAGTCCTGCGTCCACGGCGAACACCGTCACGGCGCCGATTTTGTGCGCGATGGCCTGGCGCTCGGTGGGTGGGGCGTCCAGCCAGATTTCCCCCTCGAAAAGCTCCACGGCCTCGCTGCCCAAAAAAATCTTGCTGCCGCCGCGCATGAATATGGACGCACCGTTGGAAAGCCGAACCAGGGCCCGGGCGCCTTTGCCCGTGGCTAGGTGCGAGTCGGCCAGGAGTGCCGCCCCCGAAAACGCCGGCCCGCTTGTGCCGGCCTGTTCCAGCGATACATCGCCGGCCGCCAACTCCAGCCTGGCCTGCAACGGCGAGGCGGGCTCAGGCGCCGGGCAAGCGCCGATGAAAAACGGAGGTACCCAAACAAACAGCGCCGCCAGAATCAAGAATCCCTTGTACCACAAGCGTCCCGTTTTCTCTCTTTTGATTTCTATCTTCATGGCATTCTCCGTTCTGTCTGCATCCGGACCAACATCGACTTTGTGAATAGAGACGATTGATGTAAGCACAGGTTCTCTCTGATGACACGAAAAAACCCTGAAGCTTTTTGAGCCCTTTGGCCTTGATCCGCGCCTGGCCCTGGGTTATTATTTTTCGTGGGCATCGCGGGCAGGGCCGTGCCCGGTTTGTTGTTTTGATAGGGGAGAAGACGGCATGATCGAAAAAGTTCCCATGACTCCCGAGGGATATCGCAAGCTCCAGGACGAACTGAAACGTCTCAAGGCGGAGGAACGCCCACGAATCATCAAGGCCATCGAGGAGGCCCTAGACCACGGAGACCTCTCGGAAAACGCCGAGTACGACGCGGCCAAGGATGCCCAGCAGCATCTGGATCAACGCATGCGGGAGATCGAGGACAAGTTGTCACGTGCCCAGGTCATCCGCCCGGAAGACGTCAAGGGCGACCGCGTGGTTTTCGGCGCCAGGGTGCTTCTGACCGACCTGGAGAACGAAAAGCAAGTCAGCTACCAGTTGGTGGGCGAGGAAGAGGCCGATCGTACCCAGCGCAAAATATCGGTAAAGTCGCCGCTGGCGCGCGGCATGATCGGTAAATCCGTCGGCGACATGTTCTACGTTCAAACTCCGGCCGGCGAGCGTGAGTACCTGGTGGAAAAGATCCATTTTGAGTGATCCGGCCGAAAAAACACAGCGCGGCCTGTGGATCGCCCGGACGATGATGGTTTTCGTCCTGGAACTCGCTTGGCTGAACCTGCTTGTTGCGGGTTGCTCGCCGGTGCCCGATCTTCTGCGCCGCGGGGACGGCCTGGCGGCCGAGCACAAGTACCAAGAGGCACTCGCGGCCTACGTCGAGGCCGATTCCCACGAGAGCGAAACAGCCGCGGGATTGTGCCGGGCGGGGAACCTGCAACTAAAACTGGGACGGCCCGACCTGGCTTTAGGGGCATTCGAGCAGGCGCTGTCCAAGGTTCCCGAGTCGCCGCGAGCCTACCTGGGCATGGCCAAGGCCTACCTTAAGAAAGGCGTCGAAGCCACCGCCGTACAGGCGCTGGACAGGGCGATTAAACTGGATCCGCAAAACCCCGAGCCCTGGTTCATCAAGGGCATGGTAATAAGAAAGAAAGGCGACATGGCCGGGGCTCTGGTCATGTTCGAGAATGCGATCAGGCGCAACAATATGTACACCCAGGCTCACCTCAGACGCGCCGATATTTACTTCTCAAAGGGGGACCTCGATAAGGCCATCAAGGCATACTCGCTGGCGGTCAGATCCGATCCCAACAACTCCGAGGCATTGGTGCAGATCGGGCGCACCTACCTGCTGGCCAAGCAATACGGCCGGGCCGAGGAAACCTTACAGAAGGCGGTGCTGGTCGACCGCAAGAACGCCTGGGCGCAGTTCTACCTGGGAGAGGCGTTGATCCACAACCGACGCACTGAAAAGGCCATAATGGCGTTTCAGCGGGCGCTGAGGCTCAATCTTCATCTCGGCCTGGCCTACGTCAGGCTGGGGCAGGTCTACGAAGCGAACCTGATGGCCGACCGGGCCTTCGACTCGTACCGGCGCGCCGTGCGGGCCGATTCCAGTTGTTTCGAGGGATTCTTGAACCTCGCCCGCATGCAACTCGACCGCAAGCAAAAGAAAAAGGCCAGCCGCACGCTGCAGAAAGCTCTCGATGTAAATTCCGAGTGCATGCCATGCCGCGTTTTGCTCGGCCGGCTCAACATCGAGCGCCGGAGCTACAAGAAGGCCATAAACGTGCTCGAGAAGGTCGTCAGGGCGGACTACTCGAACAACGAGGCTCATTTCTTCCTGGGCCGGGCCTACCTTGGGGTTGGCATGATCGGCAAGGCCACTGCCGAATACAATGCTTTGGCCATGGCGAACGACGAGCAGCGCGCCAACGCCCTGCTCGAAATGATAAACAGAAAAAACCGCCGGCGCTGACATGCCCCAGCCCAGAAATTCCGGCGGCGGTCTCGATACCCCGATCCAGTATATCAAGGGGGTGGGGCCGCGGCGGGCCGCCAGCCTGGCCGGGCGCGGGATCCAGACGGTGGCCGAGGCGCTTTTCCTGCTGCCGCGCAGCTACGAGGACAGGCGCCGCATATGCACCATTGATGGTCTTGTGCCTGGTGAACGTTCGACTTTCACGGCCGAGGTGGTCGACTTCGGCGTCCGGCGCATCGGTCGTTCCAGGCGCTTGTTCGAGTTGCTGCTCGAGGACGATACGGGCCAGATTCGCTGCCGCTGGTTCAACTTCAACCCGGCTACCTTCGCCAAAAGGTTTAAAGTCGGCGAGCGGGTCAGGGTTGCCGGGCGGGTCGAGGTCTATCGCGGCCAGCACGGGATGGTGCACCCCGACATCGAGAGGTTCTCGGAAGGCGTCGACGCGGCCGGTGATGATTTCGGCGCCGTGATTCCCGTCTATCCCGAGGTCGAGGGAGTGTATCCCAAGGTGCTGCGGCAGGTCATGCGCCGCGTCGTCAAGCGCTACTGCGCGCAGGTCGAAGAAACACTCCCAGAGGAGGTTCGTGCCCGTCACGATCTGCCTGGCATCGTCGCTGCGCTCGAGCAGGTTCATTTCCCGGCCCCGGACGCCGATGTGGACGAACTCAACCGTTTTCGTTCCCCGGCCCACCGACGCATGGTCTTCGAGGAGTTTCTACTGCTTCAGCTCGGGCTTGCCTTGCGGCGTAAGCGCTACAAGAAGAACGGAGGCTTCTCGTTGGCGGCAGCCTGTGATCTCGAGTCGCTCTCGCGTTCGCTCTTCGGCTTCGAGTTGACCGCGGGCCAGAAACGCGTGCTTGATGAAATCGTCGCCGACATGGCATCCGCAGAGCCCATGAACCGCTTACTGCAGGGGGATGTCGGTTCCGGAAAGACAGCGCTGGGCATATTGGCCGCAATAGTGGCTGCCCGTTCGGGGGCCCAGACGGTTTTCATGGCTCCCACCGAGATCCTGGCCGAACAGCACTTCAAGCAGATAAAACGATTGATGATCGCAGGCGGCAGACGGGGGGAGGGTCTCGATGCGGTTTTTATATCCTCATCGGTAAAGGGGGCGGCTCGCCGCGAGGCCCTCGAAAAGATATCCTCGGGCGAAGCACAACTCGTGGTCGGCACCCACGCTTTGATCGAGGAGCGGGTCAAGTTCAAGCGCCTAGGCCTGTGCGTGATCGACGAGCAGCACAGGTTCGGTGTATTGCAGCGGGCCAGCCTGAGAGCCAAGGGTCACAGGCCCGATGTCCTGGTAATGACCGCCACTCCCATCCCGCGAACGCTGTCACTGACGATCTATGGTGACCTGGACGTCTCTATTCTCGACGAGCTGCCACCGGGCAGGTCGCCCATTAAAACGTTTGTGCTCAGTGGCAGCCAGGTTGGCCAGGCCTACCGCTTCGTACGCAACGAGGTGGCCTGCGGCGGTCAGGCCTACCTGGTCTACCCGTTGGTCGACGAGTCCGAGAAGATCGATCTCAGGGACGCCAGCCGCATGTTTCAGAAACTCGGGGCAGGGGCGTTTGCCGGCCTGAAGCTGGGACTGCTACACGGAAAAATGGCCTCCGGCGAGAAAGACATGGTCATGTCACGTTTCACTCGCGGCGATCTGCAGGTGCTGATCTCGACAACCGTGATCGAGGTCGGAGTGGACGTGCCGGCGGCAACGGTCATGGTAGTCGAGCATGCCGAGCGCTTCGGTCTCAGCCAACTGCACCAGCTTCGCGGGCGGGTGGGCAGGGGAAAACGCCCGGGTACCTGCTTTCTCGTCGCTTATAACCTGGCCTCTGAAGATGCCCGCACGCGTCTGAAAGTCATGGAGCGCACAAATGACGGGTTCGTGATCGCCGAACAAGATCTGGCCATCCGCGGACCGGGCGAGTTTATCGGCACGCGCCAGTCGGGGCTGCCGGTCTTCCTCTTCGGCGATCTGGCGCGTGACGCTGATTTGCTCGACGAGGCCCGGCGCGAGGCATTCGCAATCGTCGCGCTGGATCATGATCTGTCGCTGGCCGGCCACCGCGCGCTGCGGCAGGCATTGGACGTGCGTTGGGGTAGGCGGCTTTTACTTTCTGAAGTTGGTTGAGACAGAAAGGAGGAATCTCATGCGCTGCGAACACTGTGGAGCCGAGCAGGCTGCCGGCAAGTTCTGCGACAGCTGCGGCCGCATGCTGACACGAGTACTGGTTGAGACCGAGTCTGAAAAAGCGGCCGCTCCGGACGGTTTTGATACCGGCTTGTTGAAGTGCTCTCATTGCGGCTCCCAGCAGGCCGGGGGACACTTTTGCGACAAGTGTGGTCTGGAGCTCGACATCTTCAGGGTCGAGGGAGATGATGTCGTGTCAGGCGGCCGTTGTCATCAGTGTGGACACTGGTCGAAGACGCGCCTGTGCCCCAATTGCGGGATTCCCATTCGCGACTTCGTCGCCCCGGAGGAGTGACTTGACAGCTTGTCGTATGCCCGGCCGTCTTTCCGATCGTCATGCCGTGAAGGTCAGGCTGCGCCGGGCAGCGCTGCACACAGTCTGCGAAGAGGCCGGCTGTCCCAACATTGCCGAGTGTTTCGGCGCCGACACTGCCACCTTCCTTGTGTTGGGCAATGTCTGCACCCGTCGCTGTCGTTTCTGCGCCATATCAAAAGGAAGCAGACCCATGGCGCCCGATCCGGCCGAACCAGCCCGTCTAGCCGCGACGGTCCGTGATTTGAAACTGATCCACGCCGTAGTAACCTCGGTCACCCGGGACGATCTGCCCGACCACGGTGCGGGAGTTTTTGCAGCCTGTATCAAGGAGATTCGCAAACTTTGTCCGTCGACTACTGTCGAGGTGCTGGTGCCGGATTTCCAGGGAAGATGCGATCTGCTTAGTGAGGTCTGCGCTGCGCAACCGGATGTCCTGAATCACAACATCGAGACGGTCGCGCGTCTTTACCCCCTGGTGCGTCCCGGTGCTGGGTTCGCGCGTTCCCTGTCATTGCTCGCGTATGCCGCCGAGAAATCGCATGCGCTTGTAAAATCGGGTCTGATGGTCGGCCTGGGTGAGCGTGACGACGAGGTGACGGAGACGCTGCGAGCGCTGGCCGATTCCGGTTGCAGCGTGGTCACCATCGGTCAGTACCTGCGGCCGAACGGAGAGTGCCTGCCCGTGGCTCGGCGCGTGAGCAGGGAGCAGTTCGACTCTTTTGCGGAAGCGGCTGAAGCGCTCGGGATCGAGGCGCTGTCCGGGCCGTTGGTGCGCAGCTCCTACCACGCAAGCGATATGCTGGCTCGGGCGCGGCGTTCGACTTTCAAGCCGTGGACATGAAAGCAAGATGATGCTAGAATCGACAAATTATACTGACAGGAGGGAGTAGACGAAATGTCCGTGGCAACGAAATCAACCGAGGTAGGCGTCGCACCCGAGAAGATCTTCGATATCATCGCCGATTTCGATAGTTACCCCGAGTTCCTCTCGCACCTGGGCATGGTGGCGGTCAAGACCGAAAGCGGTGCGGGCGACCGCAAGGTGGTCACTCAGTCGGTCAAGAAGATGGGTAAGGTCGTCAGTTACACCCTGGACTACACCTTCGATCGTCCACGAAAAATCAGCTGGACCTTTGTCAAGGGCCAGATGATGAAGGACAACCGTGGATCGTGGACTTTCGAAGAGCTGTCAGAGGGACACACCAAGATCACCTACTCGGCCGAGGTGAAGTTCGGTATGCTGGTGCCGGGCTCTCTGGTCAGCATGATGATCTCCAAGGAACTGCCCCAGTTGCTGGATGCATTTAAAAAACGAGCCGAGAAAGGGTAGAAAATATGGGGGACGGACCATGACAAACGCAGAGGGCGGGCTGTTGCCCGTGGGCGAGAAGATCAAGCGCTTGCGCGAGGGGGCCGGCCTGAGCATAGAGGAACTGGCGGGGCGCGCGGGCATAACGGCTGAGGAGTTGAGCAAGATCGAGCAGGACATGATCTCGCCGGCGCTGGGAGTGTTGACCAAGGTTTGCGACGGGCTGGGCGTGCGGCTGGGTCACTTCTTCCAGCAGGGCCCGCGCAAGCTATTTGCCCTGGTGCGTGCCTCGGACGACAAGGTGGGCACGCGTTTCGCCTCGAAAAACGGTGCGGATCACGGCTACGAATACCTGTCGCTGGGCTCCGAGAAACGCCAGCGGGTGATGGAGCCGTTTTTAATTACCATCACTCTTCCCTCGGATTCCTCGGGCAAGCCGTCCAGGATCGAAGAAGAGCCGGGTACGCACGCGGGAGAAGAATTCATCTACGTGCTGGAAGGTGAAATATCGGTCGACCTCGACGACCAGAACTTCATCCTTGGATCCGGAGACTCCATCTACTACGACGCTTCCATTCCCCACCGCGTTCTGCACCACGGCGAGGTAGCCAGCAAGGTGCTGGCGGTGATCCACCTTCCCGAAAAGGATTGAATAACCCGGTTACGAAATTTTTTCGCCCCGGCCTGACAATTCTTGCGTTCTTTCAGTTAGTGATCATATTGCGGGTTGTCGGCGGGATTGTTGCCCGCTGCAATAAACCCTTTGGTTATCGTTGGTTGAAAAATTGCCGGCGAGACAGAACTTTGGTACGCTTCTTGCGTCAGATAGTAATAGAAAGGCAAACCAGGAGAGAACAGTGCTGGATGCGTTCATCATAGAAGAACTCAAGCGCCGCGAACAGAAACGGCACAGCCGGCCGCGGCCGAGCCTCGATCTTCCAGATGAGCTGGACTTGCCGGAATGTGACGAAGTAGATCAGGATCAAGAAGACGAAGAAGACAGCCGCGTGATAATCATCGATTACGACGAGTAAACTACACGTAACTCACCTGAAGTTTTATTACATTTTACCAATTGACATTTTTCCCGTTCGGGGTGTACGGGTTATACCATTACTCGCGGGATTTGCACTGATCGCGCAAATCCCGCGATAGTACTGCGCAGATTTTTTGGTTACCGGTGAGGAGCCGCGCTGCGCCTATGGATTGAGTTCATGCCCGCTCGTCTGCTTTTCTTCTTGGGCTTTTTGGGAGGTCGTGTAATGACAGAGATTATCGATGTGCGCGCGAGAGAGATTCTTGATTCCCGCGGTAATCCTACCGTCGAGGTGGAGATGGGCCTGGCCAGCGGCGCCGTGGGGCGCTTCGCCGTGCCCTCGGGGGCCAGCACAGGACAGCACGAGGCGCTGGAACTGCGCGACGCCGACAAGAATCGCTTCCTGGGTAAGGGAGTTCTGAAGGCCTGCGAGAACGTTGACAAGGTCATAGCGCCCGAGATAATCGGTCTCGACGCCGCCGACCAGATTTCGCTCGACAAGACGATGATCGAGTTGGACGGAACCCCCAACAAAACCAAGCTGGGTGCTAACGCAATCCTGGGTGTATCGCTCGCCGCCGCACGCGCCTGCGCCATGGCCGCAGAGATGCCGTTGTACCGCTACATTGGAGGAGTCGACGCGCACATCCTGCCGGTGCCGATGATGAATATCCTCAACGGCGGGCAGCATGCCACCAACAACGTCGACCTCCAGGAGTTCATGGTCGTTCCCCTGGGGGGATCTACCTTCCGAGAGAGCCTGCGCTATGCCGCCGAGATCTTTCATCAGCTTAAGAAAGTTCTCGCCAAGGCCGGCAAGTCGGCCGGGGTGGGGGACGAGGGCGGTTTCGCGCCGCAGCTCGACTCCAACGAGGAAGCACTGCAGGTCATCATGCGGGCCATCGAAGCATCCGGGTTTAAGCCCTTCGACGACGTGGCCCTGGCCCTGGACCCGGCCGCCTCCGAGTTCTACGACACCAAGCGCAAGGTGTACATGCTCAAGGGCGACGGCAAGGAACTGGACTCGGCGCAGATGGTCGACTACTACGCCGGCCTGGTGGACAGGTATCCGATCGTCTCGATCGAGGACGGGCTTGCCGAGGATGACTGGGAAGGATTCGCTTTAATGAACGAGAAGCTGGGCGACAAGATCCAGATCATCGGTGATGATCTGTTTGTCACCAACACCGAACGACTCAAGCGCGGCATAGAGCAAAAGGCAGCCAACTCGATCCTGATCAAGGTCAACCAGATTGGCACTTTAACCGAGACGTTGGCATGCATACGCATGGCGCATACACATTCCATGACAACCGTGATTTCCCACCGTTCCGGTGAGACCGAGGACACTACCATAGCCGACCTGGCCGTGGCCACCAGCGCCGGCCAGATAAAGAGCGGTTCGGTGTCGCGCTCCGAGCGGGTGGCCAAGTACAACCAGCTCATGCGTATCGAGGAGTGGCTGGGCGACCAGGCCGTCTACGCCGGCCGCAAGGCTTTCGCTCACTTGGATAAATAAGACTACAGCAGAGTTACACCAATCACCGCGTTGGTGACGATCCAGACCGAGGGCAAGCCGATTTGGCCTATGGCGTTGCACTCGAGGCCGATCCAGATCCGGCGGCGGGGGGTGTGCCAGCTGAAACCCAGACCGCCAAGCCAGGAGAGGCTCGGCTCCGAGGCGAAGTCGTCTATGCGTACCAGGATGTTGGGACGCGACCAACTCCAGCCGGCGCCGCCGCGCAGGAACAGATCGAAGGGTTCCAGCGGCAACGTCAGGCGGGCGCCCAGGTTTAGCGCCTGGGTGGCGAAGGCGCCGGGCGCCGGCGGGAAGGGCGCGTCGGTCTCGTGAAAACCCGCCGACCAGTTGGCCTCCACTGCCAACCAGGAGAAAAGCTCGTACCCGACTCCGAAGGAGAAGGCCACTCCCGTGCGACTGACCCCGCCGACGGCGCCTGTCCAGACGGCCGCCCCCATGCCAGCGCGAACGGTCAGCCCCCGCGGCACGGAGGGAGGCCGGTTACAGGCGGATTCCGCCGCCCCGGCACCGGTTGTCGGCGCCGCCAGGATCAACGCGCAGACAAATAATGAACGCGCGACTTTCAAGATCAGTCGTTCTCCTCGATGCGGAAAGTGAACTCCGCGTTCACGTTGGGCGCCGTGTCTTCATCGAACGCCAGGCCGTAGATGATGGTCGCCTGAGATGGCAGCTCTTGGGGAGACTGGTCGCAGGCCGGGTTCTGCGCGATGGCCAGGGCCAGGTCGAGCGCCCTCATTTCGTCTTCGAGAAAACTTTCACAGACTTCCCGGCCAGGCGTGACTTGGTGGTGATGCTCGGCAAGCACTTCAATCTGCGGCAACTCTAAAAAGAACTCCGGCGCCACCTCGTCCGGCCCGACCTCGCGTCCAACCCAGACCATCACGTTTACCGGCTGGTCAGTGGACGATGTGACAAGACGGTAGTCCAGGCGCGCGTCCTGCTCATTCACAGTCAGGACAGGATAGTCGCACAGGCAGGGAACTTCGCGATCCGGTTCATTGGCCAGGCAGTCGGCCAGCTCAGTTTGTTGGTCTCGATCCGCTGTGTCGAGCGGAAAGCGGAAGGTGCGGGAGACGGCGTCCTCCTGCAGCTCGGTTGGCAGCGATAGAATATAAGGGCCGAAGTATTGCTCATCGCGGCAACCTGTGGCCAGGCTGACGATGAGAGCCAGACTCAAGTTCAAAAATCCGCGCATCATTTCCTTCCGAAGGTAAACGGGTAAATCACCCGTACCTTACCTCCGCGCGGCTTGGGAAAATGCCAGCGCTTGATGAACTTCATCAGGCAGCGGGAAACGTTGCTGCGGGCCGTCGCCTGGGTGAGGCTGCTTTTCTTGATGCCGACCGATTTCACGGATCCGTCGATGTCGATGATGAAGTCGACGGTTACCTGGCCGCGCAGGGTGGGGTAGCGCATCAGTTGAGATTCATAACAGTAACGAATGGCGCCCTTGTTGCGACTGACGACCGTGTAGATCTCCTTGCGGGACAACTCGCCGCCGGTGACCCGGGCGGCGCTGGACGGCATGGCCAGGCTCACCTGCGCCTCGGAACGAGAGGCCAGCCTGCTGGTGCGTCCGGCCCGGCGTCCGCTGCTGCCGGTATGCGGGCGGGCCTCGTCTATTCCTTCGCCGATGGCCTCGGCGCTTCCGCGTCTTGCGACCAGGCCCGGCAGCGCGATGCCCGTGCTGCCGGTTGAGGTCAGCAACCTGGCACTGGCCGCGCCGCGATCGAGATTGCGCACGGCCGCGTTGAGACTCATGCCCAGCCCACCCTTGCCCATCACATCGTGCAGGGCGCCTTTCTTGCGGGCGATCGACAATGCGCCGACCACGCCCTTGCTGGCCACCTTCTTGCGCATCTTTTGAGTTTCCCGATCGAGCGGCGGCTCGTTCTTTGCCGGCTCGCTTTTCTTGCGGCGTTCGTGCTTGGCCTTGCGGGTGTCTTCTTGTTCTTGCTGCTGTTTCTTGCGCTCTTCCTGCTGGGCACGCTTGATCTCCTGATTGAACTCCCGGACGGTCTCGGGATCGTCCACCACGAACGAGGCCAGCCTGTCGGGGAGTTGCTCGACTGTGTATCCGGGTGTTGAGCCCGCGAACAGGCGCGATACCAGCGAGAACATCAGCACCATGGCCAGCATGATCCCGAAGATCTTGTTGGTGAAGGAGTCGTAGCCCACTATCTGTCTCAGGCTGGCGGCCGGAGCCTTGAGCTTCTGAACCACGGTGTCGAACTTGAGCCCGGCGCGTCCGAAGACCAGTACCCCTCCGTCGCCCTCGCCGAGGTTGAAACGTATCCCCCCTCCGTCATGCTCCTCGTAGGATTCGTTGTTGAGCAGATCGGAGACCTCGCGGGTCACGCCTGCGATTCTCACCCGCCCGCGCATCCCGGGCAGCAGCCAGAGCAAGGTGCCCCGGGACGTCTGCCTGAACACCGTCAAGCGCTTGCCCGTGGATTGTCCGCGTAATGTGAAGGTAGCGGCGGGGCTCTCACCCACGGACACCCTGGAGCCCGGGCCGAAGAGGCGCTCTTCGAGCACGGTTCGCTCCCAAACCAGGGCGCAGCGCAGGTAACAGGTGTCATTCGCCATAGACGGATTCTCCGCTACCATCATAGACGTGTCAAGGCACACAAATGTTCCCGGGGAGGTTGTTAGAGATGGACACTAGTCTAGAAAATCGGCTTTGCGTGACTTTATGATCTTCTTTTCGAAATGCTGCGCGGGGAGCCTGAACGATCTGAATTTGTTTCTGATGCGCTTCAGGAAATACATCAGGTGGGGAGTCTTGACGTGGCCTTCGATGTCCAGATTGTCGAAGCGGTAGACCCTAACCGAGCCGGCTTTCTTTTTCTTGGGTGCGGCCGAGGCCGGGCCGGCGGCCAGAAATAGGGCCGTAAGCGTTGCTGCGATTATCTTCTTCACTTCGAACCTCCCTTGCAGGCGTTGGGATCGGCCAGGTGGATGTCTTCAATGTATCCCTTGGCTCGTTTTGCGTGTTCGGGATCGGTGCGGCCGGATTTTAGATAACGCATGAAGGCCTCGCAGGCCCAGGCGGGTTTCTTGCGGTAGTTCATGTAGAGCAGGCCCAAGTTGAACAGCGTGGCCGGGTTGGTGTGATCCAGTCCCAGGATCTGCTGGTAACTCTTCTCGGCCTGTTCGAAACGGCCCAGCCCCCGGGTCGCCACCGCGTGGCCTACCAGGGCGGGCAGGAAGCCTGGGATGGCCTGGACTATCCTTTTGTACATCGAAGCCGCCCGGGTGTAGTCGCCGCTGTCCATGTAGGCAGAGGCCGCGTTCAGGCCCGCCTCCGGCAGGTTCTTGCCTTTTTCGAAAGCCTTGTTGAACAGTTCCAGTGCTTCTTGAACCGCCTGTTCTTTCAACCTGGCCAGTCCCTTGTTATTGAGTACCCGTGGATTGTCGGGATCCAGCGACAAAGCGCGGCGGAAGAGATCCCGGGCCATCTCGTGCTCTCCCTTTTCAGAGAAGATCGTGGCCAGGTTGTTGTAGGCCAAGACCTGCCCCGGATCGCGCTCCAGGACGTAGCGCGCCTGCTGCATGGCCTTGTCGTACTCGCCCTTGAGCCTCAGCAGAACCGAGAGGTTGTTACGGGCCTCGAAGTCTTTCGGGTTGTCGGTAATAAATTTTTCGAGGATTTCTATGGCCCGGTCGTATTTCTTGTTCTTACGGTAGACGTCGGCCAGGTTAAACGAGGCGGCCCTGTCTCCGGGCCGCACCGCCAGGGCCGCGCGGTAGGCGGCCTGTGAGTTGGCCAGGTCGTTGCCGCGCGCGTACAGCAGGCCCAGATCGAATTGGGCCTCATAGAGCTCGGGATTCAAGCGCACGGCCTCGATCAGCTTCTCTACTGCCTTGTAGTAGTCGGCTCGGCGTCCTCGCAGCAACGCAACGGAGCCGTTGAAGGCCGCGATCGCGTCGTCTTTCTGCTTCTGCAACCCGTCCGGTACGACTTTCACTTTCACAGGCGCACAGGCGAAAAGCGTAAGCAGGCCCACCGAGGTCATCAATGAGAGACGCCGGAGGTTCATGGCTGTCCCGCCTTTCCAGCCTTACGGCGCTCGATCTTCAGCTTGTCCATGATCAGCGGGAAAGTAGTGAACGAATCGGACCAAGCCTTGCCCGGCCTGATCTCGTCCTCGGCCGGGTACTGGCCGGGATCCAACTTGCGAAGCTGCTTGAGTGTTTTCTCGCTCCACTGGCTGTAGTAGGCGTGCTTGAGGGCCATCGCGTGACTGATGCTGAAAGCGCTTTGGGCCTTGTCCTCGATAGGAAAGGCCAGCGATTGAAGCTCATTTCGATAGACGTCCAGTTCTGCAGCCGACAATCCCTTGGGCATGGGGGCCTTGTAGATCGCCTGGGCGAAACGCGCATACATGTCCCCGATTCGATACAGGGCTGCAGACGCCCATTCCATGTCTCCGGCGGCGACCACGCGGGTGAACATGCCCTCGGCCTTCTTGAGCAGGGCCGCTTTCTTGCCGAGCAGCTTGACCAGGCGTGCCTTGGGGGGGCGCAGCTTGATCTTCTGGTAACTTGAAAAAACCATCTCTCCCATCAAAAACAGACATTGCGAGGCCGCGGCGAGCTCGGGACCCTTGGGCGGGCGCCGGAGCGCAAAGCTTCCACACTTGTCATACTGCCTTCTGGCACGCGAGCTCTTGCCCAGCGCCTGCATGACCTGGCCCAAGTGCAAGGCTGCCTGGTGCACTCGCTTGTCGCGCTTGGCGAATTTCGTAGAGTAACTCGCGAAGATCTGCTCCGCGCTGGCCGGCTTACCGGCCCGCGCGAAAGCCAGGCCGGCTCCGAACAGCGCCTCGGACGCTTTCTTGTGCTTCGGATAGCTTTTGGTGAATTCCTGCAGGCTGGCTGCCTCCTTCGAGTAGGCTCGCCGGGCCCGGTGAAGCAGTGCCGCCTGCAGCAAGGCGTTCGGGGCCCGCGCATCATTGGGGTACTTGGCGGCGAATTTCTCGTAGTTAGCAGCGGCCCTGTCGTAATCGTATTTCCGCTCGTAGATGCCGGCCATCACGAAGGTGGCCTCGGCCGCCCGCTTTGGGTAGCTCTTGATTATTTTTAGATAGCTGTCGATTGCCTTCTCTTTCTGGCCGGCCCGCTCCTGGTTGACGGCTGCCAACAAGAGCGCCTTGGGAGCCAGATCGCTTTTTGGAAACTCGCTCGCCATGCGCTCGTACTCGCGGGCGGCCATGCCCGGCTTGCCCTTCTTGGCCAGTGCGGCGCCGGCCTGGAAGATCGCCGCGGCGATGAATTCGGGAAGCCTTTTGCCCAACTCCTTGCCGGCGAAGGTTCCGTGCCTATCGAAGCGACGGGCCTTTTTTTCCAGCGAGGCCCAATCACGCAGGCGCGCATAGCAGTCCAGTGCCAGGTCGGCCGCCGCCGGGGCGAAGGCGTCTTTCGGATGGTTCTGCACCAGGGACAAGAAACGTTGCGCCGCCCCCCGGAAATGGGCGCGGTAGTAACACGTCTTTCCCTGTTCGAAGCGCAGTTGCGGAACCTTCTTGTCGCCGGGGGCCAGCCGAGCGAACTCGTCGACCGCCCCGATGAAGCCTTGCTCGCCCTTGGTGAAGTCTTGTTTCTCAACGGGCGGCTCATCACCGGGAAGCCCGCTCTGTTTGCGAAGCGCATCGAACGAGAGCACGGCGGCATAGGCCGCTTCGATACGCAACTTGGTGTCTTTCAGTTTGCGCACTGCCAGAAGGTAATTCTCGGCCGCCCGGGCGAAGTTATTAAGCTTGAAGAGCACCTCGCCCAGGAAAAAATGCATCCTGGGGCTTTGTGCGCTCTCGGGAAACATGGCCAGATACTCGCTATATGCGGCGGCGGAAGCCTGGTAGGCCTTGCCGTCGTGCGACTTCTGGGCCTGCTTGTGCCTGTAGAGCGCTACGTAGCGCAGGCTTTCCTCGCTCAGGCGATGGGCTTCCTGTGTGGACTCCGTGTCGGCGGCATTTTTCCGCGCCCAGGATGAGCCCGGCCCGTAGTTTGTGGCCACGGCCCGCCGCTCGGCCAGGGCGCGCTCCACGAGTCCTGCGCGTTCGTAGGCCTCGGCCATCTTGACCCGGATGGCGGGGTTTTCGGCCGAAAAAGGGAACTTGTCGACCAGCATGCGATAGCTTTCGATGGCCTTGGTGTAGCGTGCCTGACGGAAGAAGACCTCTCCCAGCGAATGCAGCACGCTGATCGAGTATTTCTCGCCGCCGACCTGCTTCATGAAGCGATATGCCTCGCGGGCGCCGCCGGATTCGGAGAACGTCAAGGCCAGGTCTTCGAGCGCCTCCTTCTTGAGTTCTGTAGCCGAGTTCACTCGTCCGCCGGGACGCCGGGGTTCGTCTGCGTGATAGAGAATGCGTTTGAATCGCTGGGCTGCTTGCTCGGCCTTGCCCAGTTTGAAATAGCACCAGGCCGTCTTGTAGAGCGCCAGATCCTCGAGCGGAGTGCCGGGATATTCGAGAACGTGACTGTAGGACTGCAGGGCCTCGGCGTAGCCGCCTTTTGAAAAAAGGTACTCGCCGACAGCCAGATGGGCGTCGGGCACAAAAGCGCTTTTCGGGTATTTCTTAATTAATGTGCGATAGATCGAAAGGGCCGCTTGTTCGTTCCCCTGTTCGTTGAGCCCGAAACCGTATAGATAGAGTACGATGTCGGACTTGTCGAAGTCCTGGTGCTTTTCGAGAATCTGCTCGTAGACGCCAATCGACCTGGCCAGGTCGATGCGCGGCTCTGGAGGACGGGCTTTAAGGGCTCCCGAGCGAAAGGCGTCAATCTGCGCGTCGTAGGCCTGCATCTTGTGAAGAAAATCGGCCTCCGAGCTTTCCCAGTAGAGTTCAGCCAAGCGAAACAGGGCGTTGGCCCGCTCGGGGGCCCGGGGATATTTTACGAGAAAGCCGTTCAGCAACTCGATTGCGCGCCGGCGCTCGACGGCTACCTTATTTTCGCGCGCCTGCATGCGGTCTTCGAGCCAACCGGGCTCTCCCACCGCCGGCGGACACTTTTGGGGTGATGCGCCGGAGGCGGCCGCCGCCAAGAGGGCCGACACGAGTAAGATGATACTACTGAACTTCATCCGGCCATCCCTCTCCGTCGAAAGGCCAGTATTCGTCACCGGCGTCGATGAACCCGGCCTCGGATAGTTCCTGGTACACCGAGAAAGGATAACGACCCTGGGCCAGGTTCTCGACCTCGGTCTGCATGGCCTGCTTCTTGCCCAGGGCCGTATCGATGCGGCCTAGAACGGCGAGATGGATCCAGCCAGCGGCCTTTGCAGTCGCGCGCGCCCACCAAGTCCCCAAAGCGGTATCCGCAAGCTTGCGCGCCTTGTCCCGCAGGGCGCGCGCAGATTCTGCAAGTCGTGAAAGTTCGACGTGCTCGTTTTTCATGTAGGTCTTGGGAAGTTGTTCGTCGGTCACCAGGCGCATCTCGCCGAGCGGGCGCCGCCCCTGCGCGCTTTGCAACTCTTCGAGGGCGACTCGGGCGTTGTCGCGCGCGGCGAGTGCCTGGGCCTCGAGGGTTGCCAGCGCCGTCCGCGCTGCCCCGCTTCCCGGGCGCGAGCGAACATCCGCGATTCTCGAAAGTAGACCATCGGCTTGCGAGAGATCGGCTCGCAGGTCGGCGGCGGTCGCGGTCTCGGGCCTGGGATATGACTTGAGCGGCATGCCCGAGGCCAGCTTCGAAAGCATGTCCTCGGCCCATAAGAGACGCCCCACGAAACCATCGACGCTTGCGGGCAGGGCCATTGCTTTCTGTTCGTCGCGTTCTGCAGGCACCGCGGCAAATACGGCGCGTGGAATGGACGCCGCCCCGCTTGACTTGACGCTGCCAAGCAGCTCGACAACTTGATCGAATTTTTTCCTAGCCTGTATAAAGAGGCAGTTGTCGAGCAAGGCATATCCCGAAAGCAGACGAGCGGCCGGCCAATCGACACGGTCGATATTTTGCGCGCCGCGATCGGTAAGAGCACGCAGGCAGTCTTGATCGCGGCCCAGGCGGTAGAGTGACCAGGCGGCCTCGTAACGGGCCTGCGGATAGGCGCCAGAGCCGGGTGAGATCATCGCATAGCTGTCTGCGGCGCGCCGGTAGTTGCCCTGCTCGTGGCGGATGCGCGCCAGCGCCAGCCAGGCCTGATCGATCACCTCGAGCGTGTTCTTCGACACCAGGAAAGTGTAGCGCCCGCTGCCGGGCTGGTGAACGATGGAGCAGAAGCGCGTCGTGGCCGCGTCGCGATCGCCGCGCTGCAGATCGATCGTGCCCAACAGATACAAGGCTGGCGCCCTGAAACGGCTGTGCCGCGAGACCGACTCGAAGGCCGCCCGGGCTTGGTCGAGAAAACCCATGTTCACAAGGGCTCTTCCCTTGAGGTAGGCCAATTCGTCGCGCTCGTCGGATCCTAGCTCGACAGAGCCGAGCAGTGTGAGGCTCTGTTCGAACTGACCCGAGGCCAGCGTCAGATCGACAAGCTTGCGAAAGGCCGGAGAGGAGAAGGCCGAGGCCGGCTTGCGCTTGACGAGCGCCACCAGGATCTCTCTCGCGCGCCCGATGGCGCCCTGGCGGAAGAGCGCGGCGGCCAGGTCGTAGCGAATGTTGTCGTGTGCCTGGGTGTTGGCCAACTCCCAGAAGGACGGATCCAGAAGAAGCGCGCCCAGAAGATCGGCCGCCGCCCGCTCGGCCCCGTCAAGATAGAGAGCCTCGCCGCGCCTGAGCAGCTGGTCGAGCCGGTCGGTATCTACTTTTCTCGACAGCTTGCCGGTCTTGATCATCCAGCCCAGCAGCGCGCCGCTGGGATCCTGCCCCGGCACCGGCAGGGTGGAAATTACGCTTGGCGCTCCCATCGGCAGGCAGGTAAGCAGCAATGAAAATGTCAATGCGCCGTGCAGCACCGTCACCTCATTTGGCTTTGGTCTCGAAGCCGGCGTTGATCTCTATGTTCCAGCTTCCGTCTGGCTCCGGGTTCGATAGCACCCGTGAACCCGGCGAATCGCCGTCCTGCTCTACATCGAATGATGCGGTGCAGGTTGTCTTTTCGCGCAGGTGCACGGTCAGGCCGCTGCCTGCGAAGTAGCCCGGCTGCGATCCCGGCGGGTCGTCGGGGCCGCGGGCGAAAACGCGCAGCCTGAGCAGGTGTCTTCCCGGTGGCAGGTAGCCGTCGAAGAGCTTGATCGCCTGGGCGGTCGGCGCCTTGTTGAAATCGTTTCGATAGGCCCGGGCTCCGTCGAGGTCGAGTTCGATGCGCGCCACGCGAAAGGGCGTATCGGTCTCTCCGTGGTAGCGGACAACCAGGCGCGAGTCGAACACTTTTTCGGAAAGTAGCGCCAGCCTGGCCTCGACCGCCATCAGAGCGTCACGGGCGCGGCTGTGAGCCAGCGCGAACTCGGCCAGCGCCTTTTTATCCAAGGCCCGTGCGGCGGGTTGCTCAGCCGAAGCCTTGTCTTTCGATATAGGCGGGCCGGCCGACAGGCCCGCGGACCACAGCAGGCAGGCGAGCACCGGCAGCTTGGCGAAGTGCAGGCGTTTCATCAGAAACCTCCTTCGAATGCGAACCACCCGCCGAATCTCCACCCGCCCGCGAAAGTCTTTCGTTCGGACGAGGCCGGCGAGTCGTATGAGCTGAAACCGTTCGGCGAGTCAGCACCCTCCCAGCCGTAGTCTGCGTGCAGCGTCCTGAGTGCGGCCGAGAGAGTGATGTATTTGAAGATGGCCAATAGGCGCCCACGCCTGGGGAAAGTCATCCAGGACATGCCCAGCCTGGCCCACCAGGCGATGTAAGAGCTGAGTTCGCGATCCGCCGACCAGTAGGACCCCTGCGGCCCGTCCGGGTAGTCATCGCGGTAGAAAATCGCCCGCGTCTGGTGATAGGCGCCGCCGGCGGCCGACACGATGAAGTTGTCGCCCAGGCGCTGCAGGTAGGCGGCCTCGATCGTCTGGTGCTCGACTCGCCAACTACCCGAGCCGTAACCGGCGCCCAGTTCTATCGCCGCGGACAAGGCCTGTATCATGCGCCGCAGCCGCAGCATAGTTCCCCAGCGCACCCGCGAGCGCGGGTGTCTCTCGGGCTCGCTGCGCGGCACGCCCGGAGCATTGGTCTCCGAGCGCCCCGAGAAGAGGGACACCAGCCTGTAGGGGCTCTGCAGAAAGCCGTCTTCCAGCCGGGCGGAGACGTCCAGCCGCAGGTTCCAGCCGGGCAGGAATCCCTGCTCGCAGGCCGCGAAGAGCTGATCGGCGGTGTAGTCGTCACTAACGGCGTCTCTGGCCGGCAGATGGTCTGCGGGAATCGTCAACGAGCGCATCGAGCGTCGGTAGCCCAGCAGTAAAACCGTGTCGCGACCGAGTACCGTGGTTCGCGCCCCGATCGAAGGCTCATGCAACCAGCCGTCCCAGGCCATGCGCAGACGGTAGCCCGCGCGCAGTAGGCTGGTGCCGTCATCCAGGACAAGGGCCGCGTCGGGACCGTGACTTACGGCCCGATCGTCTACGGGTCCTGCGTAGCCGGAAAGCTTACAGACGATCTGTTTCCTGTAGTCGACACCGTAGCCGGCCTCGACACCGAAGCCGCCTGCGATCTCGACCGAGGCGCGTGTGCTCGATTCGAGCCAGGTTCCCTCGACTTGCTTGCCCGGGTCGGCCTCGACACGCATGCGGGTAGTGACGGTATTGGGCGGCAGGGGATCGTCGGGCCCGGGAGCATTCATCCCGAGGCTCTCAACGGGTCGGGTTGGCCCGAAGCGCATGGTCGGGTCGGAGAGAACCTCGCGGGCGACGATCGGTCCTGAGGCGCAGCCGGAGAGATAGCCGAGAACAGCCATACAGCAGGCCGTCAGTAGCTTTCGAAAGGGATCCAAAAACCGACTCCCAACGTGACCGCCAGGTTGTTGGTCAAGGCCTCGGAGGCGAGCAACTGCTGGACGTATATGTGATCGCGGATCTCGACGCGCACCGAAAGCCACTCTGTTGTGAAGATCTTGATTCCCGCGCCGGCGGTGTAGGTCAGTCCTTCGCTGGTGTTGCTGTCGGTGATGCCCACTCCGGCCGTCAGGTAGAAATCGAAGTGCGGCACAGAGGCTCTGAAAAACATGAATTTGCCGTGGAACGGGTGCCACACCAGGCTGCCCATGTAGATGAAGGCGTGCTGTTTCTCGAACAGGTTGTAGCCCGTGAATCGCTCCACCGGTCCTGAGAAAGACGAGGACAGGTAGGCGTAGTTGAAGCCCGCCTCGAGAGCGAAGTCTTCGTTGATGTGAAAAGTGTATGACGCTCCGCCCATGGGAGATGCGCCCATCATGTCACTCGAGTAGACCCCGCCGAAGATGTTGATCTCGTGGCGCAGGCTCTTTCCGAAGATTCGCCTGGCCAGGCCCTTGCGCTCACCGCCGTCGCTTTCCGGCGGCTGGGGACAGACGGCGAAAGAGATCGGCCCCGCCGACAGGACGATCAACATGGCCAGCCAGCCCATTGTTCTTGCCCGGGGTTTTTGATGTGAAAAAAAAGTCCTCATCAGAAAGTCAACATCGCGCCACCCGTCAAGGCCAGCGCGCTCCATGTGTCGTCGGGGGTGAAGAGCATCAGGTGCCTGACATCGAATCTCACAGCCAGCGAACCTCGTAACTGAAAAATCAGTCCGCCCCCGGCGCTTACCAGCGCCCTGGTGCCGGTCTTGAAGATTTCCACGTTGCGATGCGGCATGAAAGTGCCTCCGCCGCCTCCGACGGCCAAGAAGGGGACAACCGAATGCCATGGGCCCAGGGTGACGAGCAGTTCGCCCCGGTAGGTGAGCACGTTGCCCAGCCCGCCGGCCGACTGGCCCAGCGCGAGTTCGAGCAGATAATGACGGCTGGGCTGGTAGGCGAGGCGCAGGACGAAGAACCCGGCGCCCGCCAGGGCGCCGCCTGCGATGGACAGGCCGACGTTTCCGTCTCCCAGGCGCGACGGCCCCAGGATGTTGCGGTGCAGCCAGTCGGAGGCTTCGGCTAAAGCGCTCTCGTCGACGATCTCGAAGGGCCAAACGAGCTCGGCCAACACCCAGCCCGAGGTCCCGCGGGTAAGACGAATGCGGTACCAGGCGCCGTCCGGGCTGCGGTCGATAGCCGTGAAGACCTGGCCGGCCCCGACGCGGCCCAACTCGCGAAACGAGCCGCCCGGTCCCGCGCGCACCGGGACGCTGCCGGCCATGACCCTGAGCTGGATGCGACCCTCGTCGAGCGAGCCGGCCCCCGCGCGAGCCGCCGTGGCGACGATAAAGAGCGCAAAGATAGAGGCGCAAAGCCGGGCCGTCGTCATCATGTGCCCTCGAGCCAGTCGACGATCTCGGAGCGGGCGTCAGCCTCGAGCGCCTGTCCGCCGGGGTGGGCCTGCTGCCGGCCGTCGCTCCAGACGAGCAATGGGCTCGACAGGACCAGGTCGAGATCGCAAAAAGCCATGACCAAGAAGTAGTCTTCTTTCAGTGGCTGCGGCAGGTCGTAGGGATCGGTCATGTCCGAGTCGGACGGCAAACTAACCTCGGTAAGGTGCAAGGTCAGGCTGCCCGCCCGAGCATGGCAGCCCGAGGTGGCGCAGCTGTTGATTAGGGCGGGATGGATCTTGCGGGCGAAGGTGACCGGCGAGGGCACCGTCCGCCAGCGGGAGAGAGTAGTCTCCCCCGGATCGAGCGAGCCGCAACCGGTAAAGAACAACAGGCAGAATGCAAAAACGCCAATGACTTTCATGTTCGAATGAGCCTCCACCGCGAAAAGAGCCTATCGGTCATAACCAAGAAAATCAAGGAGGTAAAAGCCGGCGATGATTTGTTCTTTTGCGAATAGCCTGGCGTGGCGGGTCATGAACGTGTAAATTGCTGATCCGGTTCTACACTTTTCGGGAGGTGAGATGGATTTTGCGTTCTCAGACGAGCAACTGGCCTTCAAGGAACAGGTGATCAAGTTTGCCGCTCGCGAGATCGTGCCGCGCTGCGCCGAGCACGATCTCAAAAGCGAGTTCGATCGCCAGGCCTTCCGGCGCCTGGGAGAGTTCGGTATCCTCGGGCTTCACTTTCCCGAGGAACTCGGCGGCAGCGGGGCGGACGTGGTTACCACCGTGCTGGCCGGCGAGGCCCTGGGCGAGGCCGGGGTGGACGGGGGCCTGATGCTTTCCTACGGGGCGCACACTTTCCTGTGCGCCGACACAATCTTCGCCCACGGCAACGACGAGCAGCGCAGGCGCTATATACCGAAACTGGCGAGCGGAACACTAATCGGCTGCATGGGACTGACCGAGCCCGGGGCCGGCTCGGACGTGGCCGCCATGCGCACCCGGGCGGTGCTGAAGGGCGACCGCTACGTGCTGAACGGCTCGAAGATCTTCATCACCAACGGACCGGTCGCAGACGTTGCGGTCGTATACGCGACTGTCGATCCCGAGGCCAAGCACGCTGGCATCAGCGCCTTCATTGTCGAGCGGGGGACTGCGGGATTCAGCGCCGGGGCGCCGCTTCACAAGATGGGCGTGCGCAGCTCCCAGACCTCGGAGCTGTTCTTCGACGACTGCGAGATCCCGCAAGAGAACCTGCTCGGTGCCGAGGGCGGCGGATTCCCGATGGCCATGCAGACGGTCGAGTGGGATCGCTCGGCGCTGATGGCTCCCTTCGTGGGCGGGATGAGCTATGCGCTTATGAAATGCGCCCGCTACGCTCAGGAACGGCGCCAGTTCGGCCGGCCGATCGCAGAGTTCCAGGCAATCAAGGAGAAGCTTGCCGCGATGAAGATTTTTCTCGAGGCCGCCCGGGGGCTGGTCTACCGCATCGCCTGGTGCAAGGACCAGGGGCGGCCCTTGAACCATCTCGAGGCGGCGGTTGCCAAGCTCTTCATCGGCGACTGGTCGCTGGAGCCGGCCAATGCCGCGATGTCCTTGATGGGCGGCTACGGCTATTGCCACGAGTACGAGATGGAACGTATGTTCAGAGACGGCCGCCTGGCTCCCATCGGCGGCGGCACTTCGGAAATCCAGAAGATGATCATCTCGAAGCTGATGTGAGGACCGCAAGATGGACTACGATCTGAGCGCAACAGAAAGTGAGCTGGTCGAAAAAATAAAGATGCTGGTTGCGGACAAGAACCTGCCCGAACCCGAAACGTTAGAGAAAGCTGGACCCGGCCAGATCGCGCCGGTATTGCGGGCATGGCTTGCGCGCCTGGGAGATGCGGGCTACCTGGCCGAGCAAGCCGGTCCCGGCAGACTCGCGGCCCAAACAGAGCTTGCCCGCCGCTCGTCGTGGATTGCCTTGGCCGCAGACATCGGCGCGCGCTTGCTCTGCGATCTGATTTCCAGGCACGGATCGCCCGAACAAAAAATGTTTATCGATCCGATCCTGCAAGGCAAAAGCATCGCGGCCGTGGCAGCCTCCGAACCGCTATCCGGCTCGGTTCCGAAGACACTCGAGACGCAAGCCCGCAAAGACGGCCCGGGCTTTCTGCTCAGCGGCAGCAAATCCACGGTAAGCCTGGCGCCCATGGCGGATGTGATCGGGGTGTTGGGACGAATCGGGGAGCGGACGGCGCTCTTCCTGATAGACGGGACGCAAGCAGGCGTCGAATTCGGCGAGCGCCTGGACACGCTTGGCTACAAAGAATTGTGCACCTGCCCGCTTGAGCTACGCGATGTGCGCCTTGAGCCGGAAAGGGTAGTAGGTCCCTTCGATCCATCCGAAGTAGATCTACTGCAAGAACTGCGCGCAAGCTGGGATCGCGCGCTTACGGGCGTAGCCTGCGGGACGATGCGTCTCTGTCTGGATCAGGCGCGGGCAAGCGCCGACGTCAAGCGCACCCACGCAAAGCCCCCGGCCGGCTACCAGAGCGTGCGCTTTGCCCTGGCCGAGATGCTGACACTCTCCCAGACGGCGGAGCTTCTGGCCCTGCGCGCCGCCTGGGCCGCGGCAACAGGCGATCGCGGGGCCGCGTCTTTGGCTTTGTGCGCCAAGGTGTTCGCCACCGAAAACGCCGGTAAACTTGCGGACAAGGCGCTGCAGATCATGGCCGCAGCCGGCTACAGCCAACCCAACCCGGTAGAACGAGCCTTCCGCAACGCCCATCTAGGCACCATCATGGGAAACACCTCGCAAGTTGCCCGCATGGACATAGCCGACGACGTGCTTCAAAAGGTTGGTGAAGCATAAGAAGAGGCGGTCGGAACTCATAAATACCCCTGGAAGGAGACGCCCCGTGTTCGGTCCATCACCAAGTTACGTTGGGAGGAATCCTGACGAGGTCCGAACTGCAAGCGCCTCCATCCAGGGCGGGGCGTGACGGGGCCAATGCCAATGCCCTGTGCTTCATATCGTTGTGGGAACAAACCTGCCTGAATGATTATTCCATTACGCGTTGACTTGTTGCCCGTGTCCTAATACCTTTTAGCCTCGTGTACAAGCCACACGGATGGAGGCGGGCATGGAAGTCATCGAAAGCCGTGTCGACGTCGAGGGAGACGATTTCAGGGCCAACCGTGAGCAGATGCAGGGCCTGGTTGACGACTTGAACAAAGAGCTTGCCCGCGCGCGGACGGATCGTTCGGAGAGGGCCCGCAAGCGCCACGCCGAATTGGGCAAGCTGCCGGTCGAAGAGAGGATCGAGCTTTTGCTCGATCGCGACTCTCCTTTTCTCGAGATCGCTCCCCTGGCCGCTATGGACATGTATGACGGGCGGGTGCACGGCGCGGGCAGCACGGCCGGGATTGGGCGCGTGCAGGGGCGCGAGGTGCTGGTGACGGCCAACGACGCGCGCATCAAGGGCGGTACGATCTACCCCATGGGCGTAAAGAAGACACTGCGCTGCCAAACCATTGCCATTGAGAACCGCCTGCCGATGATCAACCTGGTCGACTCGGGCGGCGCTTTTCTGCCGCTGCAGAGCGAGCTGTTTCCCGACATCGACGACGGCGGGCGCGTGTTTTACAACCAGGCTGTCATGTCCAAGATGGGCATCCCGCAGATAACCGCCGTCATGGGTCTATGCACCGCCGGGGCAGCCTATATTCCGGCCATGTCGGATCACGTCGTACACGTCAAGGGCACCGGCGCGATCTTTTTGGGCGGGCCGCCATTGGTGGCTGCTGCTACCGGCGAGGAGGTCACGGCCGAGGAACTCGGCGGCGCCGAGCTGCACTGCTCGGAATCCGGTGTCTCCGACTATCTGGCCCAGGACGACAGGGATGCTGTGCATATCATACGGGACATCGTCGCCCTGCTGCCTGCGGCTCGCAAAGAGTGGCCTCTGCTCAACGACTCTGAAGAACCGCTCTACGATCCAAAAGAGATCTACGGCATCGTCCCGCGCTCGCTGGCCACAGCCTACGACGTGCGCGAGGTGATCGCCCGCATTGTGGACGGAAGCCGCTTCCACGAGTTCAAGAAACGTTACGGCCCGACATTGGTGTGCGGCTTTGCCTTTCTGCATGGGATGCAAATCGGCATTCTGGCCAACAACGGTGTGCTGTTTTCCCAAAGTGCTCTCAAGGCGACTCAGTTCATCCAGCTTTGCGACCGCGACGGGGTGCCGCTGGTCTTCTTGCAGAACATCGCCGGCTACATCATCGGGCGCGAATACGAGCGCGGTGGGATCACCAAGGACGGGCACAAGATGGTCTGTGCCGTTGCCACCGCCACCGTTCCCAAGTTCACCGTCATGATCGGACAATCATTCGGGGCAGGCAACTACGGCATGTGCGGCCGGGCATACTCCCCACGCTTTTTGTGGATGTGGCCCAACGCCCGTATCGGGGTGATGGGCCCCGAGCAGGCGGCCAGCGTACTTGTCTCGGTCAAGAACGAGCAGTTGATCCGCGAGGGCCAAGCGCCGCTTTCGAAAGAGGATGTCGAGGCCATCAAGCAGCCGATTTTGCAGGCCGGTGAGCAGCAAGGCGGCGCCTACCATTCGACGGCCAACCTGTGGGACGACGGCATTCTCGATCCGGCCAAGACGCGGGATGTCTTGGGTCTTTCGCTGTCGGCTTCGTTGTGTGCCCCGCTGCGATCGGGCCGCTTGGGCTATGGGCTATTCAGGATGTGAGGAGGCCTATGTTTACGAAGATCCTGGTTGCCAACCGCGGTGAGATCGCCGTCAGAATTTTTCGTACCTGCCGCGAGATGGGCATTGCCACGGTGGGGGTGTGTTCCGACGTCGACAGTGACGCCCTGCACGTCCAGCAGGCCGACCAGGTGGTTGCGCTGGGGGGCGACGAGCCGGCAGACAGCTACCTGGCTATCGACAAGATAATCAGGGCTGCCAAGGACACGGGCGCCGAGGCGCTGCACCCGGGCTACGGCTTTCTGGCCGAGAGCGCCGATATGGCCGCCGCCTGCGAACGAGCCGATCTTACCTTCATCGGGCCGCGATCCGAGGTGCTGGCCCTGGTGGGCGACAAGATAGCAGCCCGCAAGCTTGCAAAAGAGGCGGGTGTGCCGCCGACTGCGGGGACGGAGTTGCCCTCAGACGACCGCCGGGCTCTTCTTAAGCAAGCTGAAAAGCTAGGATATCCTGTGATGATCAAGGCCGCCGCCGGTGGGGGCGGCAAGGGCATGCGCCGGGTGGAACGTCCGGAGGCGCTCGCAGAAGCACTTGAACTTGCCGCCGGCGAGGCCCATAGCGCCTTCGGGGACGGCAGGCTTTTTCTGGAGCGCTGTGTCGAGAATGCTCGCCACATCGAAGTGCAGATCCTTGCCGACGAGCATGGCAACCTGGTGCATCTTTTCGAGCGCGAGTGCTCCATACAACGCCGTCACCAGAAAATAATCGAAGAGGCGCCTTCAGCGGCACTCGACGCCGAGTTGCGCGAGAAGTTGTGCCGGGCGGCAACCAGCGTGGCCCGGGCAGCGGACTACACCAACGCCGGCACGGTGGAGTTCTTACTCGATGACCAGGGGAATTTCAGCTTCATGGAGGTGAACGCCCGGTTGCAGGTGGAACACCCGGTTACAGAATTAATAACCGGAGTCGACCTGGTCGAACAGCAAATCCGTATAGCCGCGGGCGAGACACTTTCGATGGCACAGCAAGAGATCTCTTGCCGCGGCCATGCCATCGAGTGCCGCATCTACGCCGAGGACCCGGCCCGGGGATTCATGCCCAGCCCCGGCACAATTTGTGCTCTGGAGGCTCCTTCAGGACCCGGTGTGCGCTTCGATAGCGGCATCATGCCGGGCAGTGTCGTCCCGGTTCACTACGATCCGATTCTTGCAAAGCTGGTTACTTTCGCGGCCAATCGCGACCGGGCGGCGACTCGAATGGCCCGGGCGCTGCGAGAGACATGTGTTCTCGGGGTGAAGACGCCTGTCGAGATATTGATCGAAGTTATCGAATCGAAACAATTTATGAAAGCGGAAACGTCCACGGATTTCCTCGAGCGATACTTTAAAGATTGGAAGCCATCTGAAGAGCGCGCTCGGATGGCATTGTTCGGCTGGCTGGCGGACCGCCTGGCTGATGAAGAGCGAGCGGGAAAGTCACCTGGATCACGTGCTGACCGTCCGGGAATGGGAGGCGGCCATCGGGATGATCCCTGGATCAGACTTGGCCGTTTCCGTAGCTGGGGATAAAAAATGGGTGCCATGAGACGCGTGAGGATGAACGACGCCGAGCACGAGATCGAGGTGCTCGAATACACACCCGGAAGGGAAGGAGAACCCGCCAGGCTACGTGCGCGCATCGACGGTGAGACGATCGAGGCCGGAGTACGCGCTCCGGTCCCTGATCGTCTTCATCTGACGTTCGCCGGCGGAACGGCGCTGGTCAGGCTCGCCAGGGTCGGCCATGACTTCTGGGCTTTTTGCGCCGGAAGCCAGGCATTGATAGAACCGCTGGCCGGCGGGCCGGCCACGGCCCGGCCGCCCGGAGATGTCACCCCGCCGATGCCGGCCGTCGTCGTCAGGATACTTTCTGAGCCCGGGCAGCATGTCGAGCGTGGACAGGCGCTGGTGGTCGTTTCGGCCATGAAGATGGAAACCACGCTGGTCGCGCCCCGGGACGGAGTCGTTTTAGCAGTGAACGTTGCCGAGGGCGATAAAGTTTCACCCGGACAGGTCCTGGTCGAGTTAGTGCCCGAGGAGGATTGCGATGGCGAAGGATGAGCCGAAGCTTATCGTCGCGCGCGACGGCCACGTCGTGACTTTGACACTCAACCGCGAAAAGCGCCGCAACGCCCTTGACGCCGAGCTGACCAAGGCCCTGATCGGGGCTTTAAAAGAGGCGGACAGCGAACCAGGCGTGCGCCTGGTGTGCATCACCGGAGCGGGCCAGAAGGCCTTTTGCGCAGGCGGTGACCTGGCCTCCGACATGTCGGCTGAACATGGCGCCGCAGGGGCGCTCGAGTTGTTCGGCGATCTGTTGCTCTGCATGGAATCCATGCAGACGCCTCTATTAGCGCGGGTGGCAGGCTATTGCCTGGGTGGCGGGTTGGGACTGGCGCTGGCCTGCGATCTGGTCGTTGCTTGCGACGATGCTGTCTTCGGCACGCCGGAGGTGCGCGCCGGGATGTTTCCCATGATTATCGCGCCGCTGGTCATCAGGCACGCGGGATCCAAGCGCGCCATGGAGATGATTTTCTGCGGTCGGAAGGTGCCGGCCAGCGAGGCCATGAGCATGGGGTTCGTAAACCGGGTGGTGCCCCGCGCCGAGTTGGACGCCACGGTAGAGGAAGTTTCAGCGGACATTCTGGCCGGCTCTCCCACGGCCATCGGCATCGGCCGCAGGGCACTGGCAAAGACGCGCGGCATGCAGAGCGAACAGGCCACTGCAGAGCTGATTACGGAGCTTATGAAAGTCATTGCCAGCCAGGATGCAATGGAAGGCATCCAGGCTTTTTTGCAAAAGCGTAAGCCCATATGGAAGGGAAGGTGAGAGCCCATGTCATTCTTGCCAATGGCACAGCATCGCGATCCCGAAAGACCCTGCATCATCACCTGCGCGCTCAGCGGAGTGGTGGCCAGCCGCGACCAATGCCCGGCTATTCCCTACACTCCAGAGGAATACGCCGCGGAGGCCCGGAGGGCCTATGAGGCCGGTGCCGCGGTAGCGCACATCCACGCCCGCGATCCCGCGGACGGCTCGCCGAGCTACAAGGTCGAGCACTATCGCGCAATCCGCGACGCGATTGTTAGCGCCTGTCCGATCGTGATCAACTTCTCGACCGGCGCTGTCGGTATAAGCAGCGAAGAAAAAATCGCCCCGGTGCGCGAGATCCGACCGGCTTTAGCGGCACTCAATATGGGTTCGATGAACTACGCCAAGTATCACCAGAAGAAAAAGAGCTTCGTCTTCGAGTTCGTTTTTGCGAATCCGTTCTCCGAGATCGTTAAACTGATAGAGACCATGAACGAGGTGAATTCGAAGCCGGAGATGGAATGTTTCGACGCCGGCCATGTGGCCAACTCGTACCCGCTCGTCGATATGGGTTTACTCAAGCCGCCCTTCCAGTACTCGCTGATATTAGGGGTAACTGGCGGTATAGCGCCCACGATCGACTCATTGCTGCATATGTCGTCATGTGTGCCGGAGAAAAGCGAGTGGGAGCTGATCGGTATTTCGCGCGACCAGTGGCGCCTGGTGGCCGGCGCCATAGCAATGGGCGGCAACATCAGGGTAGGGCTCGAGGACAACTTCTACGTGGAACCCGGCCGCATGGCCGGCTCCAACGGCGAACTGGTGGAAAAAGCCGCGCGCATGATCCGCGACCAAGGCCGTGAAGCGGCCACGCCCGAAGAGTGTCGCCGGCGCCTGAAGCTTACAAATAGGTGATTGTATGGCCTCTTTCAAACCGTAACTCTTTGAAATAACTGTGCTGAGCTTGACAAGCGGTGCCGTTTTCTGTAGTCTCCGTCTCCTACAGGCGGGCTGCCGGAACTAAAATCTGGCAGTCCGCTTTTATTGCACAGGGTAGGGGGTGTTTGACACTCAGAGGAGGTTTTCTGAATGGAACAGACCAAGGCACGCAAGGATGAGCGTACCACCCACCGAGCATCCAGAGAAAAGACATCCAAGTCGCAGGCCGCCCAGGCTCGCGTGAAAAAGGCTCCCACCAAGGCCAACCTGAGACAGATGGCCAAGGACTGGGACCACGTCACCTGAACCTGTCTTGAAAAGTCATAGATTGTCCGCACGGATTGAGGCGGCGCTGGCACCCAAGGGCACAAGACTTGCCCGCAGAGGTGAAGGCGACTTCGAGCTTTCTCGACTCAGCTGTAGAGATCGTGCCATCTCACGCGGTCTTGCCGCCCTGGTATTCGTCTGCGCCGCCGTCGTCATGAGCGGGACGACCTGTCGCGGAGGATCCGGTGCGGGCCCTTACCTGGACGCGCCCGCCTGGGTTGCTAAGTCTGTCGGCTACGAGATCTTCGTGCGCTCTTTTTTCGATTCGGACGCTGACGGTGTCGGCGATCTTGCCGGTATCTTACAAAAACTCGATTACCTGAATGACGGAAAAACGGGCGGATCGGATCTGGGGGTCAACTTGTTGTGGTTGACGCCAATCTTCGCCTCGCCTTCGTATCACGGCTATGATGTGAGCGACTACCTGACCGTCAGTCCAGAACTTGGATCGCTTGCAGACTTTCGTGACCTTGCCGCAGCCGCGCACCAACGCAGTATGCGGGTGATCCTCGATTTGCCGTTGAACCATACCTCCCGCCTGCACGCCTGGTTCGCGGCCTCGTCCTCGGGCACAGACGATCCCAGGCACGACTGGTACCTGTGGCGCGCCGACGACCCGGGCTGGAGGCGCCCCTGGGGAGACCACGGGTCGGTCTGGCACCTGCTCGGTGACAGCTACTACTACGGCATCTTCTCGGCGGAGATGCCTGATCTGAACCTGCAAAATAGCGCGGTCGTCGACCAGGTCGAGGCCGGCATGCGTTTCTGGCTCGATCAGGGAGCGGACGGCTTCAGGATCGACGCCGCTCGCTACTTCACAGAGGATCCCGACGGGACGTTGGCGGACACGGCCGGCTCACACCAGTTGGCGAAGGATCTCAAACGTGCCCTGCGTGAGAAGCGCCCGGATGCTCTCATGGTAGCCGAGGCATGGGCCAAAAGTGAAATAGTGGCGGCCTATCAGGGGCGGCGCGACGAGTACGACCTGGCTTTCAATTTCGATCTGGCCGAGGTGCTGCCGCAGTGCCTGTTGGCCGAGGATCCTGAAGAGATCGAGAGGGTGCTCACCCGTGTAGAACGCTCGTTCTCAAGCCGTGGCTTCGACGCGCCGTTTCTCGAAAACCATGATTTCACGAGGTTGGTAACCAGCCTGGGCGGCAGGCGCTGGCCGCTCAAGCTTGCCGCCGTTCTGTTGCTCACCCTGCCGGGCACGCCGTTTCTGTACTACGGCCAGGAGATCGGTCAGGCCGACGCATCCCGCTGCTCGGGCGACATCTGCAAGCGAGCTCCCATGCAGTGGACCGCAGGATCGGGTGCGGGTTTCACGAGCGGCACACCCTGGACCCCACCCGCCGACGGGGAGGACGGTATCGACGTCGCCTCGCAGGCCGGTGATCCGAACTCGTTGCTTGCCCTGTATCGTGAATTGATTCGCATCAGGGGCGAATGGCCGGCACTGACATCGACCGCCCGCAAACGCCTGGCAATCGATCGCGGGGCCGCGTACGCTTACCTGCGCGGGGAGGGGGATCACCCCGTGCTGGTAGTACTCAACTTTTCCTCGCTGCCGGAAAAGCCGACGATCGATCTGTCGAGTGTCGGTCAGCCCGGGCGCGAGCTTGAGGGAGAAGATTTGTTCAGCGGGCGCGAACTTGTAGTTCCCGTTACGCGTTCAAGATACCTGCTTGATGAGATACCCGCATGGGGAGCGCTGGTAGTGGGGTTTTGAAAGCTTCGTTGATGGATCTCAGGGGATGTCTCGTTCCTTCACCGGTTCCTTCTTCTTGATTGCGTCGTTTTTAGATTTTTCTATGAGTTGTTGCTTCAGGCCGAGTTGTTGGATCTCTTTGTCGTGCCTGTACTCGTCGAAAACTTTCCAGCCGATATACACACCCGCCGCGAGCACCAGCACCAGAAGCAAGAGGATCACGTCTCGCACTGTCACGGTGAAAACGAATCGGCGCCGGACGACTTTCTTCGAACCGGCCATGGGTGCCGGGGCGGAACGCGGCAGGAACCTCGACTGGCTGCTTTTCTTTCTTCGCCGGGGTCCGTCCGCGGCGAAATCGGTCATATCCAGCGGCGTCATGCCGGCGGTCAGGCCCTTTTTGAAGCGGGGCTTAGGTTTTGAATCGCTGCCCGGAGTGGTAGCACGCGGTGCTCCGGGCATGAACAACGGCAGGCCGCCGGCCGGCGATCGTTCGCGCTCGGGAGCAAGGTGTACGGCCGCCGGCTCCACTGGTTCATCGTCTCCCATGGGCGCGTCAAAGAGGGCTTCGAAGTCTGGTCCCAGGGGCGCCCTCGACGCCGGGGAGGGAGACTTGTTCCGGGCGGGGGGGAGCGGTGAGGGGGTCCGGCGACCAACGGGCACGTAGAAAGGCAGCGCCTCCTGGTCGGACGATTCCGGCAGCGACAGATCGATAACGTCCTCGATCGGGGAAGGATTTATTTCGAGCGGCGGCACCTCGCAGGTATCCTCGGTATCCGTGTCGTTGAACAGGTCGGAGACCCTGAACTCTCTTTCGTCCACGTCGATATCAACCTCGAAGGCGTCATGGGCGCGGACCGGTCCCAGGGGCTTCGTCTGCGTTGAAGTAACCGACCGCCTGCGGGTCGGGTTTTCCTTGCTGTCGCCAAAGCGCGGCTTGGTCTGCAGGCGCGTGGGCTCCTGGTCCTCTTCCTCTTCGGGCGGATCGTTTTCCGGCCGTTTGCTCATGCGTTATCCCCGATCTCCGAATCTTACTGTGGAACGTCCACAAGACGCAAGAACGTGGACCCTATTGTCACAACCATGTTGTCACTGACTTGACACCAGACGCATGCAGTTGTTAGCTTTATGCCCGTCCCTAATACCCATTTTTCGAAGATGGGCACTGGTTTGGACGCGCGGTTTGACGTGATTCTGAGGACTTGCATACATGTTCCAGCCCCAGCAGTTTGGAAAATATTACCTCTACGAGCGGTTAGCCGTCGGGGGCATGGCCGAGATCTACAAGGCCAAGCTTTACGGTGTGGACGGGTTCGAGAAGAACATGGTTGTCAAGCAGATACTGCCCCAGTATGCCCGCCACCGCGAGTTCATCCAGATGTTCATCGACGAGGCCAAGATCTGCGTCAACCTTTCCCACGGTAACATCGTTCCGGTATACGAACTGGGAGAGATCGACGGAATCTACTTCATCTCGATGGAGCACGTAGACGGTAAGAACATGGGCGAGTTGCTCGACGCCGGCCTCGACGAAAACAAACCGCTTTCTGTTCCTCACGCCCTGTTCATCGCCTCGGAGATTCTTTCAGGTCTCGACTACGCCCACCGCAAGGGCGACGAACGGGGCGGCCCGCTGGGAATCGTCCACCGCGATGTCTCCCCTCAGAACGTCCTCGTCTCGTACGATGGTGAAGTGAAAATCGTCGATTTCGGCATCGCCCGGGCGGCCAACAAGATGCACGCCACCGAGGCCGGGGTGATCAAAGGCAAGTTCGGCTACATGTCTCCGGAGCAGGCAACCGGAAAGGACGTGGATGCGCGCAGCGACGTCTTTGCAGCCGGCATCCTGCTTTTCGAAATGCTGACGCTGGAGAGATTGTTCCACGGCGGAACCGACGTGGTCACCCTCGAGAGAGTCAAGCGAGCCGACGTGCCCACGCCCTCGCGAACCAATCCCAAGTTGCCGCCGCAACTCGACGCCATCGTTTTCAAGGCACTGGCCCGCAATCCGGCCGACCGCTACCAGTCGGCTGGCGAAATGCGTCTGGCCATATCGCGTTTTTTATACAAGCTTCCGCAGGAAGCGTCATCCAAGACCCTGTCTGGCTACATGAATGACTTGTTTGCCGCGGATCTCAAAGAGCGCGCCTCCCAACCGCGACTGAAGATACCCTTGGCTCAACCCGCACCCCAGGCTCCGGCCCAGCCAGCGCCGGGTCCGGCGGATCTGTTTGGAGCGCCGGATGGCCCGGCGGCCGTGGCGGGCAATCCGGCGGCCGGAGTGGAAATCGGGCACGGGGTTGCACTCGATGGCGATCTCGATACAAGCTTCAGTTACAGCGGCGCAGGCAGGAAACTCAAGTGGCTTATTATCGGGGTACTGGTTGCGAGCCTGGTCATCTGCGGCATTGTCTTTCACGCTCAGATTTCGCATGTCTTCGCGACGATCGGCGACGTAGTCGACGAATCGGCGGACCGCCTGGCCCAGAAAAAGCTGGGCACCCTGATAATCAGATCGCGTCCGACGGGAGCCGCGGTCTATTTCGACAACCGCAAGGTCGGCACGACAAACATGCGCATCGGGAAGATAGATCCGCAGAAGGAATACGAGATCGTGTTGACCATGCAGGGATATCCACCTTGGTCGCGCCGCCTGCTGGCGTCGGACTGGAAGCAGGGTGACAAGATGCGCATCCAGGTCTTCAAGGATTGGACCGCCGACAGCTTCAAGTGACTGTGGGGCTGTGCCTGAAAGAGCATCAGCCGGAGGAAGACGATGGCCTCAAAAATCGAGAAAGCTCAGAGCGAGTTCGAAAAGCTCTTGTGCGACCTGGCCGAAAAGGCCCGCATGCTCGACCTGTTCGATCAGGCCGATGACGCGCTGATCGAGTCGCACCGTGGGGCGCAAGAGGGGCTGGACGACCGCAAGCTGGAACTCGAATTCATCGAATCCGAAATCGAGCGGATGGAAAAGAGCGAAAAACAAGACCGACAGCAACTCGAGGACGAGCGGGACGAACTGCACGCGTCTGTCAAACAGCAGAAGAAGATCCTGTCGGTCAAGAAGAGCAAGGTCGCTCCGCTGACGAAGAAGCTCGTGGGCGAAGAATACGACTTCAAGTTCGCCGACAGGAGCATGGAGGAAGAAAAGGCCAAGTTTGCGCAGGCCAAGAAGGTCGAGGATTTCGACAAAGCCAAGGTCCACGAGAACAACCTCAAGCGGATGAAGATAGATATCCTCAAGCGCAGGAAGAGTCTGGATGATCTGCGGCGTAAGATCCGCGAGCACGAGAAGCCTATCAAGGATATTGAAAAAGAGATTACCGCTGACACGGAGCGTGCCGCCCAGATAGATCTTTCGCTCGAGGAGATGGACGAAGCCTCCATCGAGGAAATGCTTGCGGATCTCAAGCGCCAGCATGGGATGAAATCGAAGGAGATCAAGCGCGCCGAATTACTGGTCGTCGATACCCTGGCGGACGTGGGAGAGAACCTCTTCGACAGGAGAGTCAGTCACCCCGTACTCGACAAGTTCTATGCGGATATAGACGCGGTCGCCAGGTTGATCGACGAGATACAGGGCGCTGGTATATGAACATGCGAATGCAACTTGTGCTTGCCGTCCTGGTCGCTTGCTGTCTGCCCGCTTGCAGCAAACGGCCTGACAAGTCTCGTCCCTGGGCCGTGGTCCTCGACGAAGCCGCTACCCAGGCGATGGCCGAGAAGCTGCTTGCATCATTCAAGAACAAGAAGAATGCGGCAATGGAGGATGCCGCGGCTCTGGCGATAAGAGATCGCGGCGTGGTGCGCCACATTGTGATCAGCCGGGGATTCGCGGCCCGCACGGATGCCGAGAAACTCGCCGGCCGGCTTTCAGGCGGAGCGAAGCTGCGCCTGCCGCTGGTGGATCTTTCCAAGGTCGAGATCCCCGGCGAGGAAGATGAGCAGTTCGGGGGTATCCCGGAAGGGCTCCAGGCCATCGAGAACCTTGCCGCGGCGCTTCCTACACCAGGCGCTGAGAATCTGGAGTCGTTTCTGCTCGTTCCCGATGCCGCACGGCAATGTTCGCGACCGGAAGATTTCGGCGGAGTCGCACCCTCCGAATGGAGGCAGGGATTTTGCCGGTTGGGATTTTCGGCCACGGCCGAAGCCGCTTACGGTATTCCCGGTCCCAACGGTGTCGAAAGGGCGCTGGTATTCGTCGGTGTGGGCCGTGGCCCATCGGGCCACGGCGGGAAGGAAGTCGGAGAGAAACAAGATATTCTTCGGGACAGCTGGGGTTTCTTGCTTGCCCACCGGGCTCCCAGCCCCGAGGAGTGGGAAAGGACCAAGAAAGAGATAAAAAGAGCACGGCACAGGCGCCGACGGCGTCGGCTGCCGGCACCCGTCGTGACTCAGGATTCTGCCGGTGTCATTAAATTACCGGCACCGCAAAAACGCCTATTACCGTGGGGGAATGCGCCGGTCTTTTCGATGACCGGGGTGACTTTGATGCCATCGAAGAACTACCGGGAAGGCACGGTCGCATGGACCGCCTGGATGGCCCGCCTGCCGGGTGGGAACGGCGTCTGGCTCGCCTTGTTTAAAGACGAACCAGCGGTCAAGGGCTTGTTTGAGCCCGTCGGGCTCGGTGAGCCGCATGGCATCGCGTACCTGCCTGAGTTCTTGAGGCCCTGGACTCTGTTGCCGGAGGTTGCGGTCGAGGATGAGTACCTCGTTTTTCTCGGCACGCAGCGCTTCGGGCGCTGGCTTCAGAAAAAGCAACGCCCGCGTGACTGGGCCAAGCGGAACGCCGGGCGCACGATCACCGGCGCGGGCTTTGCCAAGGGAGAGAAACGCTGGCGGGTCAACTGGATTGACTTTGGTTCGGAGGCCGAGGCAAAGCTGGTGTTCAGCGAGGGGTTCGTAGCGCCGCGCCAGGAGATCATGCAGAGGGCGCTCAAGAGCAAGAGACAGGTGCGCTACGAACTGGGAGTCAACCTGGTCGAAGTGGGCGATACGAACGCCTGGTATTTCAAAGGGGCCCGTCACGGTCGCAGGCGGGAGATGTACTTCGGTTACAAGACCCGGGTGTGGCTATTTTCAACGCCTCAGGGTGGGGAGCAGGGACTGGCCGAGGAAGACCTGCTGGCCCGGGTCGAGCTACTGCAGATATGGGACGTGGCCAAGTGAAAAAAACCTTGATCTATCCTGAAAAGTTGGTAAACTCCGCCCCCTTGTTCGTAAGCATGCCTGATTACCAAGGAGCATGAAAAGATGTCGACAACAATCCTGGGCAAGAAGATAGGCACTACTCAAATCTTTGATGAGACCGGCAACCGTGTGCCGGTAACGGTAGTGGAAGCAGGGCCGTGTGTTGTCGTGCAGAAGCGCAATCCCGTGAAGCACGCCTACAGCGCCATCCAGATCGGCTTCGGGGAGATTCCGGGTCGCAAGCTTTCAAAACCCAGACGTGGTGTGTTTGAAAGCGTCAACCTGGCTCCGATGCGCTTCCTGCGCGAGGTACGCCTGCCGCCGGCAGAGGTCGAGGCGTACAAAGTCGGTGACAAGATCACTGTGGCGATCTTCGCCGGCGGAGACAAGGTGGACGTTACCGGAACATCGAAGGGCCGCGGATTCCAGGGCGTCGTCAAGCGCTACGGATTCAAGGGCAACACCAAGACGCGCGGCACTCACGAGGTCAGGCGGCATCCCGGAAGCATCGGCATGTGCCAGTTCCCCGGTCACGTCCTCAAGGGTAAAAAACTGCCCGGCCAGATGGGCAACAAGCGGGTCACCACCCACAACTTGAGGGTGGTCAAGGTTGACGAGGAACGTAACCTGCTGCTCATTCGCGGCGCCGTCCCCGGTGCCTCAAACGGCTTGGTGATGGTGCGCAAGGCCATCAAGACCCGTACGCCAACGGCCTGATCGACAGGCACTTCCAATCTCTCCCTCCTTTCCAAGAGGGATTTGTGAACAGATGTAGTATCAGGTGCGAAGTGTAGGGAATCCTGGCACTAATCGAAAAAATCCTTGCCTTCCAGATTGTGCTGTTATAAACGCAATTCAATGGCAAATCTGGCCCTTTCACATTCACGCAACCGAGCGAGGAATACCATGCGTAGTGGACGGAGTTTGCGCGCGATTCTTATGGTAGTGGCGATTTGCGTATCGTCGGCACCGGCACGGGCCGACGAGCCCGTGGTGGCCAATCAACTCTATGACATGGGGGGCAAGTTTGAAGTGGCTCTCAGCCCGGTGTCGATGTCGATCGTCGACAAGTACACCAGGCATTTCGGCTTCTCGCTGGGATTCGATTACTTCTTCAACGACTACCTCGGTCTCGAGTTGGACGCTGGTTACAACTATATTAACGGTGACCGCAAGTTGCTGAATGAGATCTTGCGCACAGCTCAGACGTTGGACGGTATTCACAAGTTGCCGCTCACCGATCTCAAACACATGACCTGGTTCGCAAACCTCGGTCTGGTGTTCTCTCCCCTTTACGGCAAGCTCGATTTCTCGTCAGAATTCGCGGTCAGCATACATCTTTATTTCGTTGCAGGCGCCGGCGTGGCCCAGTACCAGTACACCGAGTTGGCGGACGACCCCGGCAACCCCGAGTTTGGCTCGTTCAAGAAGGTAACCAAGACATATGAGGGGGGTCTTTTGGGCGCGGCGGTGCAACCCACCTTCCACTTCGGAGGTGGCCTGCGCTTCCACGTCACACAAGGCTGGGGCATCAAGCTCGAGATCCGCGACGTGTTTTTCTACGACAAGTACAAAGCCGACTGGAAGCCGGCCGGTATAGACGTGCAACAGAAGACCATCAAGGATTTTGTCCACATCGTCTTCTTGAGGCTGGGCGTGTGTTACACGTTCTGAGCGGAGAGACACCATGAAAATGTTCTTTCTCACACTCGCGTCCTTGATGCTGATATCGGCAGGCGCGCTGGCCGAGAGTCCCAACGAGCGGGTTCACGTGCTGCAGAAGCGGGATTACTCGGTCAAGAACAAGATCGAAATAGGCGGGCTTTTCGCCATGTCGGTCGACGACATCTTCACCCAGCACTACGCGGGTGTGTTGTCGCTCGACTACCATATCGACGAGGCATTTGCGATCGAGTTTACCTGGCTTTCTTGCAAAGTTCCGTTTTACATGGGCGACAAGGTTTCAGACGATCCCGCGGCCTACTCCGGAAGCTGGCTCCGCAAGGGGCATTCCTATACTGACGCTTACTACAACATCAAGAACGATGCCCAACTCAGCCCCTCGAACGCCGACCTGGCCATGATTGGCAACTACTGGGGTCTGAATGTAGAGTTCAGTCCCATCTACGGTAAGTTCTCTCTCTTCAACTGGGGCCTGGCCCGGGCCGACTTCTACGTCACCGCCGGCGGCGGCCTGGCCACGACCGAGTACATGCGGCCGGACAAGACCTGGGTGGATACGGGCCTCTACTTCATGGGCTCCTTTGGAATGGGGTTCAGGATTTTCTTGGCGCGCTGGTTTGCCATCAGACTCGACATGCGCGACCTTACGTTCGCAGCCAAGGTCGAGGGCGAGGCCGGCGCCACCGGAACCACCACCGAGACCAAGATCCGCAGCACGCTGTTCGTCATGCTGGGAGTCAGCTTCCTTTTCGGAGGCGAAGAGCCGGTGCAGATATGGAGCCCGTATTGATTCTTTGGAGGATTCAACCGTGAGAAAAATCGTCTCGATTATTTTCGCTTTGGCCGTTCTGCAGGGTGCATTGGCTTTTGCCCAGGGCAATAAGTCCGATCAACTCAACCAGGCTGTTGAGGCCTATAACGCGAACAATCTGGCCCAGGCGGCCAAGCTGTTCTACGACGTCAAGATGAGCGATCCGCAGGCCGGAAACCGCGCCCAGGCGGAATACTACCTGGCGCAGTCGCTCTTCAAGATGGGCATGTACCAGAGCGCGCTGGCTTTCTACAACGCGGTCTTCGTGGCCGGCCCGGCCCACCCGTACTACATCAAGGGCGCGGAGGGTCTGGTCAACGTCGCCCAGGCGCTGCACGACGACACACTGATCCCTTCCCAGATCAACAAGTACTACAATAGCCAGGAATTCGCCAAGATGGATCCCATGATCCTCAGTCGGATCAACTTCTACGTGGGCTTGCTGCTCTACCGCCAGGAAAAGTACGGCGAGTCGATGGCGTTTCTTTCGGCCATCGACCAGAAGTCGCGGGTCTTTCCCAAGGGCCTTTTCCTGCAGGCCACCATTCACATCCGGCTGGGCGTGCGTTACAACCTGGCCGGTGACGAGGCGCGCACCCGGGCCGAGTACGACCAGGCCATCAAGCTCTTCGAGCAGATCGTCGATCTCAGCGGACGCGAAGAGGCCAAGGCCATGAAGGCCATTGCTTCCTATGACAACATCGTCCGCCTATGGCAGCTTTGCACGTTGAACCTGGCGCGGGCCTACTACGGCAAGGGCGACTACGCCAAGGCGGTCATGTACTACTCGCGCATTCCCATGTTCAGCCAGGACTGGGCCGACGCCCTGTTCGAGATCGGCTGGGCCTACTTCATGCGCGAGGAGTACGGCAGGGCGCTGGGAGCCCTGCATACTCTGCACTCGCCGCGTTATCAAAACCTGTTCGCGCCCGAATCGTGGATACTCAAGGGGACAATTTATTTTCACGTTTGCCTTTACGAGGAGGCCACGGCCGCCCTGAACATCTTCAAGCAGCGCTACGAGAACATGCTGCCGACGCTCAAGGGCATCCTTGATGCCGGCCTGCCCAACGAGAAGTTCGCCTCGCTTTTACTGCTGGACAAGCTGGACAAGGCGGATCCCATGGCCAAGGTGCCCGATCTTGTGCGCTCGTCCATCTTGACCAGCCCCCGGGTAGAAAACTTCAGACACTTTCTACGTTCCCTCGAAGCGGAGGCCAAGGCGATCGAATTGGTCGGCGAGTGGAGGGGCATCCGCCTGCACGACGAATTGGCCGGCGTGGTGACGGTCCAGCGCAACTTGCTGGTCAGGACGGCCGGCGGTTTCGTAAAGGCCAACCTGCAGAACAGGTACCAGACGATTCTCGGCTTCGTCGGGCACTCCAAGATGATCAAGCTGGAGATCACCAGCCACGAAAGATTGTTGTTGAAAGCCGGCCTTTCTATCAAGGCCCAGGAGCGCGGTAAGCTCGCACCGCGCCCTCGGGTGCCCGATGAGACATACAATTATTGGCCCTTCAAGGAAGAGTATTGGAAGGACGAGCTGGGATTTTACGTTTACACGGTTCGACGCGCGTGCCCCGCTAAATAGCGGCACGGGCGTGCGGCTGGTGTGCAAGACAACCGGAGGCAATCGATGCGGAGCTTCTGTTTTAGATCTTTCTGGGTGTTCATTCTGGCCGTTGTGTTTGCGTTTTCGGGCGGATATTCAGCCCCTGCGCAGGCCGAAGACGGAGTGCTGATAGCCAAGGCCAAGAAGCGCAAGCCCAGGAAGAAAAAATCACGAAAGAAAAAGCGCCGCAGGAGAGGCCGGACACGCAAGATGACCATCCAGCCCGAGAAGGAAAAGAAGAAGCCCAGGGTGGTCGAAGAAGAGGAGATACCTGCCGGACCGGCCAAGATCAAGCTGCCCATGGTCGAGGAAAAGAAGGCCGCCGGCGCCACACTGGAAGAGAAGCTGCTCGACGAGGAGATCAAGCAGCTACGCGACATCATTCGCACCACTTCCGAGGGGCCGACGAAAGCCGACCTGCTCTTCAGGCTGGCCGAGCGCTATTACGAGAAGGCCCGCGCGATCTACTACACCGAAATGCAGGAATACGACAACAGGGTCAACAAGTGGCAAAAAGAGCTGGAGAAAAACCCGGACGCAACCGAACCCAAGATCGACAACCGTAAAAGTCAAGTTTACACCAAGCAAGCCATGGATGTGTATCGCATCATCCTCGGTCGTTATAAGAACTACCACCGGCGCGACGAAGTTTTGTTCACCATGGGGTACAATCTTTACGAGAGCGGCAACAAGTCGGAAGGGGTCAAGATGTACTGGGACCTGATCAAGGGTCACCCCGAAAGCCGCTTCGTGTCGGATGCTTACCTGGCGATGGGCGAGCATTTCTTCAACTCCAACGACGTTTTCAACGCCAAGAAGGCCTACGAGAAGGCGCTGCAGTTCAAGACATCAAAGGTGTACACGTTTGCCCTTTACAAGCTGGCCTGGTGCGATTACAACCTTGGCGACTACGACAACTCGATCAAGAAGTTCAAAGAGGTGATCGAGCAGGCCACGCTGGAGGCCGCCCGGGGTGGCGGGGCCGACAAAAACAAGATTCAACTCAAGCGCGAGGGATTGCAGGACCTGGTCTTGGCCTTCAGTCAGGTAGATGCCTTGGACGTGGCCGAGGAGTACTACCTGTCGCAGGTGGGCAAGCAACGCACGAATGAGTATATGCGCAAGCTGGCCCACACCTACGAGAAGCAGGGCAAGGCCGAGATGACGGTCAAGTCGTTCCGCCGCCTGCTGAACGAGTACCCCGGCGATCCCGACTGCCCGTCCTTCCACAACTCGATTGTCCTGGCCTACCGCAAGATGAACTTGCGTGACAAGGTCAGGCAAGAGGTCAACCGCCTGATCGATCAGTACAAGCCGGGCACGCGCTGGGCCGAGGTGAACAAGAACAACAAGATGGCAATCAAGAAGGCCAACTCGCTGGTCGAGGGCTCGCTCAGGGACCTGGTCACCAGCTACCATAAGGAGGCCCAGGAAACCAAGCGCTGGGACACTTACAACCTGGCCCGGGTCATTTATGCCAAGTACATGGAAACGTTCCCGAACTCCGAATATGCCTACAAGCTTAGGTGGTATTACTCTGACATCCTTTACAAGATGGGTGACTTCTACGGCGCGGCGCAACAGTACGCCAAGGTGGTCGAGAAAGATTCCAAGGGGACTTTCAGTCAGGAGGCCGCCTACAACGCTGTCCTTAGCTGGGACAAGTGTATTGCACTGCGGGATAAACAGAGCATCGACTGCCGTAAGTGGCAGCCCAAGAAGGGCAAGGGCAAGCTGGGCAAGGAGGAGACCCGCGCCATCAAGGAAGAAAAGATGGTCTTCATCGCCAAGGGCCAACTCAAGAAAGAGGAGATGGAGAAAAAGGAAGTTCCGTTCTTCGAAAAGAAGTTCCTTGGCTCGGCGGACATGTTCGCCAAGGTGGCGCCCAAGCACGACATGTATCTGCCGATCCGTTTCAAGAGCGCCTTCTTTTTTTACAAGTATCACCATTACAAGGAAATGGCCCGCCGCTTCGGCGAGATCATCGAGCGCTACCCAAAGAACAAGTTCGCCCTCAGGGCGGTCAGGCTGTCGCTCAACACGATGTACGTCAAGGCAACCAACAAGGACGAGAAACAAGAGGTCAGAACCTCGCACTGGAAGGAAATCAACCGCTGGGCAAAGACCTTCCAGAAGAACATGGTCTTGATGAGTTCGAATGCGGCCAAGCGTGAAAAATTCGGTCCTGAGATACAGAGCTTGGTGGAAGAGTCCGGCTACAACGTCGTGTTGGCTTTGCGCGAGAAGAACCCGCTCGAGGCTGCCAAGGGCTTCGAGACATTCGTCAACGATTACCCCAAGAGCAGGTATGCTCATAGAGCCTTGTATGCCGCGATCGTGATCTTCAACGAGGCCAGTCAACTCGACCTGGCCATCATAGCCGGCCAGCGACTGTTGAAGCAGTATTCAACGAGCGATCGCTACAACCAGACGATAGAGTACCTGGCCGACTTTCACACCCGGGTGGCCGATTTCGCGAGGGCTGCCAATTACAACGAGATGTTTTTCGATCGTTACTTGAAGCAGGAAGGTAAGAAGTCCAAAAAGGACAAGAAAAAGAAGACCCGTGCCAGAAGAAAAGCCAGGGCCAAGAAGAAGACCGGCGCAGAGACCCAGAAAATCCTTATTACCGACAAAGAGGCCAGAGACGCGCTGTACAACGCCGCTTTGCTACGTGAGAGCATGGGACAGTTCGATCTGGCCGTCGCCAACTACGTGAAATACATCAAGAACTTCCCTGATACCAAGGACGTCCCGGACATCTTCTACAAGATTGGGGAAATCTACGAGCGCCGCGGGCAGTGGCGTAAAGCCGATCGCGTTTACCAGGCCTACCCTGAAAAATACGCCGACCGATCGACTCCGGGCCGCATGCTGGCTGTAAACTACAAGCATGCCATGGCCTTGAGGCAACTCGATAAAAAAAAGGAATCCGACAAGCTCTTAGACGGCATCATCGAGGACTACAACAAGCTGCCCGAAGAAGTCCGCAACGTCGAGTCCAGGACGGCCGTGTCGCACGCGCGCTTTTTGCAGCTAGAGGAGGAGTTCAACGATTACATCAACATCAAGCTGGTGTTGCCACCGAGGACTCTGAGGCGAAACCTGTTAACGAAGATCGATATCAGGCCGAAGCTCGAAAAGAAGTACGAGGAGGTCGTCGGTTTCAAGGATCCCGACTGGTCCATCGCGAGCCTGGTTCGCATAGGTCAGCTCAGTCAGAATCTCAGCCAGTCCATGTACGACGCGCCCGTCCCGGCCGGCTTGACCCCCGACCAGCAGGACATCTACGTCCAGGAACTGCAGAACCAGGCCTTGCCGCTCGAAGAAAAGGCAATGGTATTCTATCGTAAGGCGATCGAAGTGTCCGGTTCCAAGGGGATCTACAACGGATGGACGATCAAGGCCGAGGAACAACTGAAGATCTACCAGCCGAGCAGCTACCCCGAAGCATTCAACGCAGAGTTGGTATCCACCGAGTACATCTATCAGCCAGGATGCAAAATTGAAAAAATGAAAGTATCACCGCTGCCAGAGCCGACCCAGGCGCCGGTGGTGGGCCCTGAAGGGGCTGCTTCGCAGCCCGAGTCTTGAGCCGGAGGGCCAACCGATGCGAGGAATAAACACAATGCTAAGAAAATCTACGCTGTTGACAGTCGGCTGCCTGCTGGTTCTTGGAAGCGGGTGTCCTCAGAAGGAAGTCGTTAAGACTCAAGAAATCGTCAAGGTGGTTCGCGTCATTCAGCCCGAGGAGATCTACAACCAGGCCCTAGACGCCGTGAAGCACAACCAGCCCGAGCAGGCCTTGGCGCTTTTCCAGAAAGCTCTTTCCAAGGCAAGCGACAGCCCCAAGCTCGTCGATGCACACTACAACGTGGGCGTGATCTTGCTCCAGAAAGGCGATTTTGCCGGCGCCGAGCGGGAATTCAGGCAGACGCTTATAAAAAAGCCTGATCATCGAGACGCCATTCTGAACCTGGGCGTTGTTTTGAAGCAAAAGAAAGATTACCCGGCGGCCATCAAGCATTACAAGGCGGCTCTGAAAAAGATTCCCCGGGATCCCCTGATCATGAACAACCTGATCATGATCTACAGGCTGAACAAACAGTACAAGGAAGCCGAGAAAACAGGTCACAGCCTGCTGGCCCGGACGCCCAACAATGTGGAAGCCTACAAGAACATGACGCTGGTCTACTATGACCAGAAGAAGTACGAGATGGCCGAACTGTTGTGCATCAACGCCGGCAAGATGCTGGAAAAGCAGCGCAAGAAAGATCCGTCGGTCAAGGAGGACGCTGGTATCTACAGTAACCTGGGCATGATCTTCATGCAAATGGGCAAGCCGCGCAAGGCATTGGTCCAGTTCACCAAGGCGCTGGTCGTCGACCCCAACAACATCGATGCATTGATCAATGTCGGTGCCATTGCCCACAAGTATCGCGACTACCCGAGAGCGGCGGCTGCTTATCAGAAGGTGCTCAAGCAGAGTGCGGATAACGATAACGCCATGCAGGGCCTGGCTTTCGCCGCCTACGGCGAGGGTAAGGCCAAGGATGCCATTCCGTTGTTCGAGAAGATTATCCGCAAGCACCCGGACGACGAGCGGGCGATCTTCGTGATGGGGGAGATCTATTACACCTTCCTGCACGACTACAAGAATGCGATTAGTTACTACCAGCGCTACAAGGCGAAGAAGGGCAGTGCCTTGCAGGCATCAGACCCGGTCAACAATCGTCTGCAGGCGGCCACGGCCAAGCTGCAGATGGCAGCACAGTTGAAAAAGGAAGACGAGGAGGCCAAGCGCAAGGAAGAAGCCCGCAAGAAAGCGCTCGAGAAATCCAAGGCCGAGTCGGCCAGCAAAAAGAAGGCGGACAAGGAAAAGCTAAGGGAGATGCTCAAGCAGGGCGTGGAGAGCGAAAAACCGGTTGAAAAGGCGCTCGAGAAGCCTTCTGAAAAACCGGCCGAGAAGGCGATCGAGAAGCCTTCTGAGAAACCGGCCGAAAAGGCGGTCGAGAAGCCTGCTGAAAAACCGGCCGAGAAGGCGGTCGAGAAGCCTGCTGAAAAACCGGCCGAGAAGGCGGTCGAGAAGCCTGCCGAAGAACCGGCCGAGAAGAAGGCCCCTGCTGCGTCAGGGAAGCCGGCTAAACCCGCCTCGGAAAAGAAGGACAAATGATTGCTCGGAGAAACCTTTTTGGTCGTATGGTGTCGATGTAGAAAGGTGAAGCGCGTTCCCGGCCCGCGTTGGCAGGGAGGAGGAAGTCATGAAGAGATTGATTCTGACACTGGTTCTTGGCATGACGCTGGTGCCTGGGCTGTCTGGAGTCGCTAATGCCCAGGAAGAGGGAACCGCCGCGGCCGCTGAAGAACAGATCGTCTACAAGAAGACGACCATCATCGACTTCTCCGATGTTACCATCACCGGCGAGTTGACGAAACCTGAGGGCTCGTATCTGATGAACAAGAAGAAGGCGAATTTCAACCTCTTGATCAGGGTCAGGGACAACTTTCTGCCCGAGATGCTCATGACGGTCGATAATCTTTGAGACATACGTGATTGTCACCAGGCAAAAATGGAAGGCGAGGTCTTGTCATGGCGAGTAAAGAATCCAAACTGAGCATTACTCTCGAAGTCGAGGTGCAGGGAGCAGGCGGCGGCCGACATGAGTTCGAGCAGAAGAGCGTCATCATCGGCAGCGGTTCGGCTGCCAACCTGTGTCTTGACGACACCTCGGTCTCAAGCATTCACGCCATTCTCAAGGTCGGCGAAGAAGACGGCACGGCCTTGCTGAGCGATCTTGGATCCGAGGAGGGTACCAAGGTCAACGGCGAGGAGATCCGTCGCGAGGCCATCGTCAAACGCGGCGACACTATCTCCGCCGGTGCGGTAGAGATATTCGTCGTCGGTGTCGGTTCGGACGAGGTGGACACCAAGGCGGACAGGCCCTCGAAGAAAGACACAGACATTCGGGAAGAAGCCGCACAGGCCTCAGAAACCTTCGAAGAAGAACTCGGCCAGGATGAGACCGAGGAGCAGAAGGAGCCCACTCCGGTCATGCGGCCTCCGCGGCGCAGCCCCGGGCGCTCGGCACGGCCTCCCGCAATGCCGCAGGCACCGCGAACCGAAGTCATAAGACGCAGGGAGATTCCCAGGGCAAGCGAGATCGAATCTCCCGTCAGCGGCCAGAACTTCTTCGAACGCGAGATGCTCGCCATGGAGCGTCCCCTGCAGGGAGAGAAGTTGGTCGAAGTCAAGGTGCTGTGGGGCCGGATCGTGCTCGACACGCGGCAGTTCAGCGAGGGCGAGAAGGTCACGGTGGGTGACGCCCCCGGTGCCAGCATATCGATAACCACGGACAGGTTCGGCGGTGAGTTATATACACTGGTAAGTCCCGGGGGCAAGGCGGGCTGCGTCGTCAACCTAGCCAACGGGATGGAAATCGAGGTTCGCAAGAAGGGCAAACCCGTCGATGTCGGCAGCTTACCTTCCGCGGGGGCCGTGCGCACCTACGCCCTCGACCTAGACGAAAAGTGCCGGGTGATGATGGGTCAGTTGGCTTTCGTCATCCAGTATGTCTCGCCGGCCCGGGGCGTCAGCGCCGGTGTGCTGTCTTCTTCGGATCTGAGACTCTCGAAGTGGTTTTTGATCTGCCTGGTGCTCTCGGTCGGTATGTGGGTGCTGATCCAGGCAACTCCCGAGTTCAAGACAGAGGCCTCGGACTACCTGAAAAACCCGGCCCGCTTCGCACAGTTGATCATGCCCAACCAGAACGCCGAGAAGAAGAAGACCTTCGAGGAGATCAAGAAGAAGAAAGAAGAGAAGATCAAGGTCGCCGAAACCGGCAAGTGGAAGAAAGTGGAGTCGAAATCGAAGTCGAAGGACAGCAAGGAAATTCCCCGGGAAGTCAAGGAGAAGATCGATCGCAAGGTTGCGACATCGGCCGGAATCCTGGGTCTTCTGAAGGGGCGTGGCGGAGGCACCGGCGACAACTCGTCATCGGTTTTCGGCGGCTCCGCAATGGCCAGCCTCGACCAATCGCTGGCCGGCCTGCGTTCTTCGGGCATGGGCGACTCGGGCGGCTTCGGCGGTCTCGGAACCCGCGGCGGGGGTCCCGGCGGCGGCGGTGGCGGGTTGGGCCTTGGAGGCCTGGGAACCCACGGCTACGGCCGCGGCAGCGGACGGGGGTTCGGAAGCGTAAAGATCGGTCACCGTGGCAAGCACTCTGTGCGTGTCGTCAAGGGCCGCACCCGGGTTATCGGCGGTTTATCGCAGGAGGTCGTCGGACGCTACATAAAACGTTACTGGGCTCAGTTCAAGTATTGCTACGAGCGCGAACTTTCCAAGGATCCGAACCTCTACGGCAAGATCACGACAACCTTCACCATCGCCGGCAACGGGCGGGTGAGCGAGGCCAACGTAATCCAGAGCACCATGCACAACGCCAACGTCGAGGAGTGCGTGCTGCGCGTGGTGCGCCGTATTCGGTTCCCGGCTCCCAAGGGCTCGGGCGAGGTCATCGTAACCTACCCGTTCATGTTTACTACGGCGGGATAGTGGAGAGACAACCATGAGAATATGGTTACTGATGTTGGCGTCGGCGGTTCTCCTGTTGTTGGTGTCGCTTCCCGCGCGGGGGGCGGGCGACAAGGCGGCCGGGGCCGAGAAGTCAAAAAGCGAAGACAGTGCGACCATCGCCGTTGATCAGGGCGAAGAGGTCGACTTCGAGCGGGTGACCGGATGGTATTTCGAGGGCCGCGGCGGGATCTTTTTCACGCTGGCCGGGGCCCGGGGATACTCGAACGGCCAGCCGTGCTTCGGGCTCGAGGCCGGTTACGATATCAGCGATGCGCTGTCGATCCAGTTCTCCTACCTCAACGGCTATCAGGCATCCAACCCGCTCGCGTACCCCGAGGAATGCACCGGGACCAACTGCAGCGACTATCATCTCGATTTCGGCATGACCTTTTTCAATCTGTCTGCCGACTACGACGTGCTTTCAGGCCGCCGTTGGGCGCTTGAAGGCAGGCTGGGAGGAGGGATCGTGCTGATCAATCCCTCGGCCGAGCCCGACCAGTCACCGGTGGACGGCGACGTTTTCGCCGGCATTCGCTTCGAGTACTACACGCTTCTCAAGCACTTCACCGTCGGCCTGGAATGTGACTTTTTCTACGTGCTCCCCAGCGGTATTCCGGCCATCTCGGGGCTTTTCTCGATCCTCTACAATTTCTGATCGCCGGAGTTGCGCTCCGGCGCCGGTGTGATACCATCGGGCCGGAGCAATACGATGAGCGGGCAACGCTATAAGATCCTGGCCGTCGACGACGACGTGGACGTCCTCGACGTGCTTGAGCGAGCACTCGAGGACTCCTACGATGTTTTAACCGCCAGCAGCGGTGAAAAGGCCCTCGATATTCTTCAGAACCAGTCGGTCGACATGCTGATAACCGACCAGCGCATGCCGCAGATGTCCGGCACCAAGCTGCTTGAAAAGACCAGGCAGATTAATCCCGCCATGGTCAGGATAATTTTAACCGGTTACACGGAGCCTGAAGATCTGATCGACGCCATCAACCGGGGCGAGGTCTATCGCTACATCGTCAAACCCTGGGACTTGAACGACCTTCTGCTGACCATTCGACATGCTCTCGAAAACTACCAGCTTCGCAAGGATACCGAATGCCTGCTTCAAGATCTCGAGTTGCGCCTGAACGCCATGACCGTCTTTCTCGATCTGAGCAAGGAGGCCTCGCGGGTACGCTCTTACGAGGAGATCGTTCAGGCTGTGGTCAAGTACCTGCCCTACATAGTCGAGTTCGACGCCTGCGTCTCGCTGATCGAGGAAGAGGGGAGTTCGAAGGCTCTTCTGAATATTCACTGCCGGCGGCCGCTGGAAGAAGATCTGCTCTTTACATTGCGCGAGAATGTCATCGCCGCTTACCGTGAGAGTTGCGGCAGGCAGATCGACGACACGGACGTCATGATCCGTATCACCGGGGAGCCGGCCGTTGCCGGGGACTCACGGCAAACGATAAACTCAAGCCTGAGCGTGCCACTCAGGATCGCGGGTGAGCCCAGCGGATTGATAATGCTCTGCTCGACCAAGCCCGACATCTTCAGGGAGGACACGCGCCAACTGCTCGACATACTTGCCAACCAGACCGCGGACATCATCCGCGGGATGAAGCTGCAGCTTGCGACAGAACGCCAGCGACTGGATCTCATGGTTCAAAGCCTGGCCGACGGTGTGATCATGGCTGACGAACACGACCAGGTGTTCGTCATCAATCCGGCCGCCCGCAGGCTCTTGCACCTTCCGCCGGACACGCCGGTCAGCACCCGCTACCTCAAGGAGGTGCTGGGGTTCTACCCCTTCGACCTGGTTCGCGGCTGGCAGGTGACCGAGAGGGCGATAATCAAGGAGGAGATTCACGTCTTCGATCGCGTGCTGCACTCGATAGTTTCACCGGTCGTCCAGGACACACGGCTTGTCGGAGTGGCCGTCGTGCTGCGTGATATCACCGAGGAGAAGAAGCTCGAAGAGCGCAAGGAGGAGTTTGTCTCGATAGTCTCACACGAACTGCGCACGCCCTTGACCAGTATCGGTGGCGCCTTGGACCTGCTGCTCAACCACTTTGCCGGAGATCTCAATGCCAAGCAGGAGAGGTACTTGAGCCTGGCAAAGGGAAGCTGCGACAAGCTGAACATCATCATCGACGAGCTTCTCGATCTTAGGCGCCTGGAGCAGGGCCGCATGAAGATGGAGATGCGCCAGGTCGATCTGGTCCACCTGGTAAGGGATGCGTCCGAGAACTACATGGCGGCCGCGGAGGAGGGCGGGGTGTCATTGGAGTTGGAGGTCGGTGGGCAGCCCATGAACGTGCGCGCAGACCGGAACCGGCTGCACCAGGTGCTGAACAACCTGCTCTCCAATGCGCTCAAGTTCACCCGGCAGGGCGGTCGTATTAAGGTCAGGCTTTTCCAGTCGGCGGCGATGCCCGACCTGTTTGGTGTCAGCGTCTTCAACGACGGCGTGGAGATTCAGGAAGAAGACCACGAACGCATCTTCGACAAGTTCGAGCAGGCCTCGTGCAGCCGTGGAGGGGTGGTGGCCGGTTCAGGCCTGGGGCTCAGTATCTCCAAGAGCATCATCGAGGCGCACGGAGGGCGCATCTGGGTGGAATCCGGCAGGGGAACCGGCACCAGCTTCATATTCACGCTTCCGCGGGCGGTCGGGGAAATCGAGCCATGCGTAGAAGAGATTCCCCCGCTGAGTAAGTCACCGTCGCCCACGTTGCGCTTCAGGTCTCCGCCCAGCATCCTCGTGGTGGACGATGATCGCGGCACGACCTACGTAATCAAGGGGCTGCTGATGTCGCAGGGGTTCAACGTCAATGTGGCCCACAACGGAAACGATGCCCTGTTGTTGGCCAGGGAGAGGCACCCCGACCTGATCATCATGGATATCCGCATGCCAAACCTGGGCGGTCTCGAGGTCACCGATATTCTTCAACACGACCCGGAGACCCGTGAGATACCGGTGCTGGTACTGTCTGTCCTCGAGTCGCAGGAAGACGCCTACCGGGCCGGGGCCTCTGCCTACCTGGCCAAGCCGGTGCCGCTCGATAAACTGGTCGCGTCGGTGAAACAACTGGTGACGTCGGGCGGCCTGGCAAAGCGCATGTTCACCGTCCTAGTGGTCGACGACGATCCCGCCATCCGCTCGGTATGCAAGGACGTTCTCGAGGAGCAGGGCTATGCCACCCTGGAGGCCGGATCGGGGCGCGAAGCGCTTGCAATGCTGGCCAAGAGCAACGTGGATGCGATCTTGCTCGATCTGATGCTGCCCGACTTCGACGGTTTCCAGGTCACCGAGAAGGTACGCTCCCAGCGCAGCACTGCCGACATACCCATCATTTTCATCAGTGCGCGCGGAAGAACATTTGACAAGGTCCACGCTTTAAAGATGGGCGCCGACGATTACATGGTCAAGCCCTTCGACGCTCTGGAACTCGGGGCGCGGGTCGAGTCCGTCATCAAGCGCAAGGAGCGCGAGCTAGACTCCAGCCCGACCACCAAGCTGCCGGGCAGCGTTGCCCTCGAGAGAGAGCTGAACCGACGACTGGTGTCGGACGAGGCATTCTCGCTGTGCTATCTCGACCTGGACAACCTCAAGGCTTTCAACGATTACTACGGTTACGCCAAGGCGGACGGCGTCATCCACCAGACGGGTGACTTGATTCGCAAGGCTGTCGAGAAGTTGGGCGATCCGTCGGATTTCGTGGGACACATCGCCGGAGACGACTTCGTGCTGGTAAGCGCGCCCGACAGGATACAGTCGATAGGCAACGAGATCATTGCCAACTTCGACAGGCTCATTCCGCTCTACTATCACCCTACCGACCAGGCTCGCGGCTACATCGAGGCCGAGGACAGGTTCGGCGAGATGCGTCGTTTCGGAATCATGACCATTTCTCTGGCGGCCGTTCATGTCGAGCCCGGCCAGTTCAGGTCGCACGCCGAGATTGCGGAGAAGGCGGCCGAGTTGAAGAAGAAGGCCAAGTCGATAGCCTCGAGTGTTCTGGTCAACAGTTCTAAAGAGGCTGCAGAGCCCGCAAACCCATGAAGTTGTACCAGCAACTGATCATCTTCGTCCTGGCCGCGACTGCCATCCCGCTGGTGGTGGGTATGTTCATCCTGCACAACAACGAGCGCCAGCTCGAAGATCGCCTGCTGGCTTCCCGCCGGGATTCCGCCGTCGTCCTGGCTGGAGTGGTCGAGCGGGAGATGAAGGAAATCTTCGGGCGTATCAGGAGGGCCATGGGCTACCTGTCGGTCGAGGAAATGTCACCGGAGGAGCTGGCAGGTTGGCTGGGCATCCTCTACAAGCAGAGCGAGGACATCACTCAGGTGGCGCTGCTGAACAAGGACGGCGGCGAGATCGTGCCCGGTGTGTACCTCGATCACCCCGAACGCTACCCGGAGTACGCCGGCCGCAAAGGCGTCAGCCTCGCGGAACATACGCTTTTCCTGGCCGGTTTGCCGCGCAAGAAGGCAACCGGGGTTTCAGCGGACAGCCTTGTTCTCGGGGAAGCGCGTTTCGTCGGAGACGGCCTGCGCATCTCGTTTGTCGTTCCGTTGCTGCTCCCGGATGGCCAGAAGCGCTGGTTGATTGCGTTGGAAATGTCGCTCGAGCGCATCGTGCGCCGTGTCGTCGAGGCCGGAGATACTCGGGGCTGGGTTGCCTGGATGGTTGACGACAGGGGCCGGGTGATCGCGCATCCCGACAGAAAAACCGCTAACGGGCTGCGCGACATGTCCGGCCATCCCGCGGTCGCCGCTCTCGGCAGGCGGGAACAGGGCTCATTCTTCCTGAGGGATTCACTGGCGGCATATGCCCGTGTGCCGGAGTTGGGTTGGGGCGTGATCATCGACCAGCCGCGCTCTGAGGCCTTAGCCGAGATTCGCCGCACGCGGCGGGTAACGCTTGCCTGGACCGGCATTTCGATCCTGGCCCTGGTGTTTCTGGGATGGCTTTTCACGGGCAGGATTACAAAGAATCTCAGGTTGCTCGTTGCCGGCGCCGAGGAGTTCTCACGGGGCAACCTGTCCGCGCGGGTGGCCGTTGCCTCGCGCGACGAGGTGGGTATTCTGGCCCGTACTTTCAATCACATGGGTGAGGAGCTAGCGGCCTCCAGGGAAGAGATCGAGGCCTGGAACCGCGAGTTGGCCAGGCGGGTCGAAGAGAGGACCCGCGAACTCGATCTGGCCCACCGGCGCCTGCTCGAGACCAGTAAACTTGCCGCCATTGGGCAGCTGGGCGCCGGGGTGGCGCATGAGATCAACAACCCGTTAGTGGGCATTCTTGGCAACGTGCAGTTGATTCTTAAAAAGCTCGAAAGCTCTCCGAGAGAGCTTGAGATGTTGAAGAAAATCGAGTCGGCCGCTAAGCGCTGCCGGGAGGTTACACAAAACCTGTTGCGCTTCTCGGAACAGGAGGAAGATCCCGAGCACGTCGAGGTGGATCTGGACCAGGTCCTCGGGGACGCATTTTCGTTGACCGAGCAGCAGCTCAGAGAACAGAATATCAACACGAGCTGGGACGTGATACCCGGAGTCAAGGTGACCGGCGACCACCGCCAGTTGATGCGCGTGTTTTTGAGCCTTTTCTCTAACGCCAAGACGGCCATGCGGGAGAAGGGCGGAGTGTTGATCGTTCGCTCCAACAAAGTTTCCGCCGGAGAAGTCAAGGTGATGGTCGCGGACACGGGCAAGGGTATTCCGCCCGAACAGCTCGATCGGATCTTCGAGCCGTTTTTCACCACCAAGGACGTCTGGACCAACACCGGGTTAGGGCTGTCGGTGGCTTACCGGGTCATCGCAGATCACGGCGGGCGCATTGAGGTCGAGAGTGAACCGGGCCGGGGGAGCACTTTCAGTGTTTTCCTGCCGGTGGCAGGAGAAAACGCGTGAAGGGGCGCCTGTTTTTCATTCTGGCCGTGCTGGCCTTTGTAGCGCTGGTGCCGCTGGTGTACTACCTGTTGTTCGAACGCGGCCTTTCCGTTTCGGGACCGGTTGAGAACCCACCCCGGGCGCCTGGCGACCTGAAAGTCGCGCCGACCGAGACACCGAGCGAACCACAATCGATTCCAATGGCCTTGTCGCTGACAGAGGCGCGAGGAAAAGTTGAGATCGGCCGGCGGGGTAAGAAGTGGCAGACGGCCGAGGTGGGCATGGTTCTGGAACCGAAGGATCGCATCAGGACGGACGTCCGGGCCCAGGCGGTGCTTTCGAAGCCGGGGGTGTTCTTGGTGGAGCTGGACTCGGCCTCGGAGTTCGAGGTCAAAGGCCTGACCGAGGGAGTGTCGCGTTTCTTGCTGCAAGAGGGCATGTTGTCCGCCGACGTGATCAAGAATCCCGGGAAGCGCTTCGAGGTGCAGGCCGCGGAATCGGTGGCCAGGACCAGCGGCGGCGCGTTCAAGATGGGTGTCGACAGGCGCGGCCGGGTGGCGCTGGGCACAAGCCGGGGCGAAGTAGAGGTGGAGGCGGAAGGGAAAGTGATAAAGGTCCCGGCCGGATACCTGACGAGAATTTCCAAAGGCAGTCCTCCGCAAGATCCGATCAAGGTACCTCACAACCTGTTTCTGAAGGTTCGCTGGCCCCAGAAAACCGAGCTAGCGAACCGCAGTCTGCTGGTTGCCGGCAAGACCACGCCCGGCGCCCGCGTCAGGGTTGGCGGCGCGATAATCCGGGTAGACTCCAAGGGCAGGTTCCGCCAGGTAGTCGCCCTGAAGGAAGGATCGAACCGGCTCCAGGTAGAGGCCTACGACGTGGGAGGAAACCTGACCAGGAGCAAATCTCCGGGTATCGTGGTCGACACGCGACCCGACGCATTTCACATCCGCACATCGCCCGAGATGTGGAAAGACAACAAGAAGAACCCACATATTTCTCCTTGACAAATCGGCAGGAAATACAGTATAGTCTACAAGGTAGGAAGAATAGATCGGATGAGCCATCCGATAAAGGCAATCCAGGAAGTTTCTGGAGCGCAAAACCCTGATCCGTAGAATGGAAAGAAGGGTTGCCGAAGATGGCCGCGAGAAGACGAGAAAGAGGACCCGGCGGATCGCCCACTTGAAGTGGCGGTTCGTTTTTTTATTGGAGGAGATGGAGAGGGAAAGGAGATCCGGATCATGAACGGGAAAATCTTGGTCGCGTGCGGGCTCGTGGTGCTGGCTGCTTTCCTTGCGCTTCCCGCCCAGGCTTATCGCTTCGAGGGAACCGAGTCTCAGCTTACCACCGATCCCAAAGACCAGTTCGATCCATCGATCTCCGGGGCCGTGACGGTCTACACCGACAGGCGCGGGGCGGACGCCGACATCTACATGTTCGACATCGAGGCCGGGCTTGAGACTCAGATCACTTCGGGTGGCGGCGACCAGTACTTCAACGACATCTCGGGCGATAAGATCGTCTACACCGACTTCGGCACGGGCAACGCCGAGATCTTCCTCTACAACATCTCGACTGGCGGGACGCTGCAGGTCACCGATGATCCCGCCAACCAGCGCAACCCGGCTATCAGCGGCGACCGTGTGGTGTACGAGGACGACCGCAACGGTGACTGGGATATCTACATGACCGACGTTTCCACAGGCGTTGAGACTCGCATCACGGACGACCCGGCTATACAGCGCAGCCCTGCCATCAGCGGCTCGATCGTCGTCTGGGAGGATTCCCGCAACGGCCAGCCCGACGTGTACATGCTGGATCTCGCAAGCGGCATCGAAACCCAGGTGACATCCGATCCCGGCCAGGATCGCAATCCGGACGTGGACGGCGATGCGATTGCCTTCGACTCGAACCGCTCCAGCGTGGGAGACGTCTTCATCTACCAGATTTCCACGGGCACGCTCACGGCCGTCACGACCGACGCCGACTACGAGCGCAACCCGGCGGTCTCGGGCGACTACGTGGCCTACGAGAGCTACGCCGGGGGAGACTCCGACATCTGGCTCTACAGCATCTCGCTCGGGGCCAACGAACAGGCCACTATCGATCCTTCCGAGCAGTACCTGCACGATATCTCCGGCAACCGGCTGGTGTATACCGACAACCGCAACGGCAACCTGGATATCTACCTGTTCGATTTCCTGTTCGACGAACCGCCCGCCCAGGGCGAGGGTTGTGACGATCCCGCGGCGCTTACCGCCTTCGGGCCGGTGGTTTACACGCGCGGGCACGGCAAACCGCAGCTCGTCCTGCATGCCTTCGCCGGGCTCGGCATAGCCGGTCAGGGATACGTGTGCATCTTGAACGGAGACCCGCGCGTCACCAGTGCCGTGGTGGCCATGAACGGACAGTTACTAGCCGGTCCGGACGCCTTCGGCCAGGAAGTCGAGTCGCTCGAACTCCCGGTTGACGTCTTGGATGCCAATACCATCGGCGTGCAGCTACGCGGCAAGCCGGACAGCAACTTTACGCTGCGCATCGTGCTGGTCCCGCCGCCCGAAGACGCCGTAATACTCACCTGCTCATCGACCGATCCGCTCGCCGGCGGGCCGACGTTGCCGATCTTCATATTGATCCTCCTGGTTCCGGTCCTGTTAGTCCGCAGGTACAGCAGGGTCCGGGCCAACTGACAGGGTTCCCTGGTCTGCACTGCTTCCCTCGAAAACCTTCAACAAGCAGATTTGTCTGTAACTCTTGACCGGGACCGCACGGCGGGATAGATTTTTACACGGTAGTCGCTTCTGATACCTGTACGGGGAGGATTGATGAATCTGGCTGGTGACCCGGAAGGCTTGGTCGAACTCAAGCGGATCAAGGAAGAACGCAAGGATTTCTTGAGATTCCTGATCACCGAGGCAAAAACGAGTTTTGCGAGAGAGGCGAGCTTCAAGGGTTCCGACGGCAGGCGCTGGAAGCTCGTCTTCCACGGTCAGCGTGACGAACTCGAGGTAACCCCGGCCGACAACCTTTAGGAGACACACAGATGCCTTTTTGTCCAGTTTGCCTTTGTGAGTTCAGGGAGGGGTTCACCCGCTGCAACAACTGCGGCGTAGACCTCGTAGACCATCTCGAGCAGGAAATGGAACTCAGCGAAGAAAACATCCGCGCCGCCCTGGAGGGTAAGGAACTGGTACTCGTCACCCGCGGCGAATTGGAAGTTGTCAAAGAGACGCGCGACCTTTTGTCGTCGCGACGGATTGCCTCGATCGTGGTCGATGACGAGGAGGCCAAGCTGCCTCCCGGCGCGCCCCCGCGGGTCATGCTGGCGGTGAGCAAGGACGACGTCGAGGCCGCGGCAAGGGTTCTCGGCGATAAATTCCAGCAGATGGTCGCCGAAGAAGGGCAGGAGCTCGCGGGTGAGCTCAAATACGACTCTTGTCCCGCCTGCGGCACCAGGATCCCCGAGAACGCGGAGGAGTGCCCCGAATGCGGGCTCTTCGTAGGGAAGGCCTGATACTATTTTTCACCCTGGCCGGCCTCGCGCTTTGTCAGACGGCACGGGCAGGGCAGGGACTGAGCATCCTGCCGCCACCGGGTTGTATTCCGGCAGATGGCGGGCAGGCTTTCGATATTTACGTCTATGTATGGGGAAGATCGGGCCCGGGCGAGCTTGCATTGATGGCCGAGAGTGGGTCGTTCGGGAAGGTCCACAAGATCGGGGGCGGTCTCTTCAGCGCTGCGTATGACCCAGTGAAGCTCGCAAGTTCTTCAAAGACCGTCCTGCGGGCTATGTGGAAAGAGACGGGCAGCGAAGCGACCAATCGCACTATCGTCGGGACACGCGAAGTTCGGCTCTGCCCCTTGCCCGTGGGCAAGGTGGAAGCGCGGGCCCAGCCCGAGAGGTTGCTTGCCGGCGAGGGGCAGCAGGCCTTCCTGCACATCCGGGTGAGCGACTCGGCGGGACGTCCTGCAGCCGGACTGCCGCTTGAGATCACGACCAACGTCGGCCGAGTCAAGAACTTTTCTGATCTCGGCGATGGAAGCTACGAGGTGGTCTTCTTGCCGCCCGGCGATCCCTATCCCCAGGTTGCGATCATCATGGTGGCAAATCCGGTAAGCGCCCGCTTGGACCGCGTCGCCGTCGCGAGGGCCGTAATTCCTATAACGGCCCGCATCGAGCTTCCGGGCAAGACGGCGCCGGGCACCAAGATGGAGATGACGGTAGCCGGACGCAGGTTCGGTCCCGCCCGGGCCGACGAAAATGGAAACTTCAAGATTCCTATTCTGGTTCCGCCGGGCTACGACAAGGGCCTGGCCATGTCAGTGGACAGGGTTGGCAACCGCCGCAGTCGCCGGGTGAGTCTCTATTTACCCGAGACGAACCAGCTAGGCCTGTGGGCCTACCCGCGCAAGCTGCCCTCAGACGGCCGCTCGCGGGCCCGGCTGCTGGTGACCACGATCGATCCCTACGGGGCACCGACCAGCATCGGTGGCGTGCGGATTCTGGCCGAACACGGCAGGGTGAGCAAGATCGAAAAGATAGGTAAAGGCCTTTACGAGGCCTTTTACACGGCGCCTACCGAGGTCGGCGGCGGCAAGGATCTTGTCGGGGTTCACTTTCCCACCGGAGGCCACAAGAGCACAGCCGCTGTCGAGATGAGCTTACTGCCGGGACAGATTGCCGGGGTGTCGCTGGAGGCGCCTCGTTTCATGCCGGCCGACGGCAAGACAACGGGCGAGGTGATCGTCAAGGTCCGCGACGCGCGCGGAAACCCGGTGGCCGGAAAGGCCGTAACCATTCGGGCGGAGGTCGCGAAGATTCCGGCCTTGGTCGAGAGCGCCCCCGGGTTACACCGGGCGGTATTCACTGTTCCTACCGGCCCGCGGGCCTGGACCGATCGTTTAAAAGTCGAGGTGCGCGAGACGCCTGGCGGCGAGCCTGCCGGGCTGCTGGTCGCCCATGACAGCCTGCGTGTTTCCGGGAACGGAGGTCTCGTTTTGCACGCGGCCCTTGTCGACGGCCTGGGAAGACCGGTGGCCGGACAATCTGTTCGTCTTGAAGGATTAGCATCCGATCTTGTCGAAAAGAGTGACGAATTCGGACTGCTGAAATTTTCGCTGGGGAGTGTCCCGGTTGGCGAGGGACCGATCCCCCTCAAGCTCGAGGGCGCGGGAGGTCGCATCAGCCGGCCGGTCTACATCCTGCATGGAAAGAACGGCGCAAGGTTGTTGCCGGTCGACTTGGATGACGCTCTGCCGCCCGATAAACCATACACCAGCCAGTCCGAGCTACAGATCTACCCGCCGGCGCCGCTCGAGTTGCGGCTGGAGACAAAGCAGCAAGGCAGACTGTGGATAGTCTCGGCAGGCCTGGTTCCCGAAGCGGCTGCCAAAGACAGCGGGGCGCAGGTAGTTTTCGCAGCCTCGGCCGGCAAGCTCACAAAGGTACGCAAGATCTCGCCGGCGCTCTTCGAGGTCACGCTGGATCCGGGTCAAAGCGGCTGGCGTAGCATTTTCGTTACCGCAACCGAGGCCGAAAGTCACATCGGGGCCGTTCGCGAGATAGTCGAAGGCGGGCAAGGGCCTTGAAAGCGCGCGCGACAGTTTGCCTGCTGTGCCTGGTCGTTGCGCTGCCGCTATCTCCGGTATTGGCTGCCGGAACTTCCACACTCGGGCAGGCAGCAGTGCTGGGAAGGGTGTTTCTGGATCTCGATGCCGATGGTCGTTGGTCTTCCGGCGACGCCGGTCTGGCCGGCATCCGGGTGCTTGCTGACGCCGGCGAAGAGGCTCTCACCGACCGCGATGGACGCTATCACCTGGTGCTTCTGGAGTCCGGTTACGACGTGCTGGGCGGGCACGTGCTGAAGGTGGATATGTCGACGCTCCCGGCCGGCACCGGTGTTTTTCCATCGAGCAGAAGACTGGTTCATCTCACGCCGGCTCTGGTCGAGCGGGTCGACTTCGCGGTCAGGCAGAAAAAGGAGCTAGCGGGGCCAGGCACGCCGCCCGCGCTCAAGCCGGCAGGTCGCCGAGCGCCTGCGCTGCTTGTCCCGGGGCGCGGGGCGCTTACCACCAACCTGAGCGGGATGGTTCCCAAAGGTTGCCGGGTGAACGTGGACGGCGAGCCGGTCGCAACCGATCCTTCGGGAATGTACCAGATACAGGTGACCGTGCACCCGGGCGTGAACCCACACCTGGTCATCTTGCAGTGCGACGACGGGCGGTTGCAGATGCTCGTCGCCGAGGTACACTGGGTGCGCAGGCTCGCGGGGGGAGATCTGATCGTGCCGGCCAGGCCGCGCCTGCTGGCCTCCTGCAGTGGCCCCCCGGGGAGCGGCGTTGCTCGCTCGGCATCGGTCGCTTTAACCTGCGAGCCGGAAAAAAACGTCAATCTCAGGATAGGAGCCAACCAAAGCCTGGCCGGGACCCAAACATTCCTGCTGCCCGTAGAACCCGGCCCAAACGAATTTCCGGTCGAGATCTCATATACCGGTCAGGGAATAACCAGGCTACACGGCTCGATAGACTGGCAGGTAGGATATGTGCGCCTGAGCGGCGCGCTTTTGGGCAACGTATCCTTTTCCTATGGGGACGGGGTAAGTTTTATTGGCAGCAGATTGAGCGGACAGATGTGCGCTGACCTCCCCGCAGACATGAAGTTGACTCTTACAGGTGGTATGGAACTGGCTGACAATAAAGACTATTCTGTCTTAGACCTAATTGGTCCAGCCTGGAACCCGTGGATTTTCGAGCGCAGCCCCGATCCCGAAACGAGCTATCCGGTGCTTGCCGATCAGTCGCTGGTGTCGGATTCAAGCCCTGCCTCCGGGCGTTACTCGCTGCGCCTGAGCAGGAAAGGCTCCTTCCTTGGCTGGGGGACCTTTCAGACAGGTGCCGGTGGACGGAGCGAGACGGGTGCCTTCGCTCGCTCTCTCGTTGGCGCTCACGCGTCGCTGAGGCCGTTTCAAGACCTCTTCGAGGGATCCGAACCGGTTTTCGACATGATCCTGGAGGGCTTTTTCGCGCAGCCGCAGCGTGCGCGCTCCGAAACGATTAGCTCTCTCGGCCCGCCGCAAGCAGGAGAGTTCGCAAGCCTTCCATCCCACGAGGAGTTCTTGGCCACCGGCGGCAGCCTCTACTTTTTAGGCCACCAGTGGGTCGTCGAGGGAAGCGCCCGTATCGAGGTTGTCTTGCGCGATGCCCGAACTGGACTCAGCTTGGAAAGAAGGACATTACGCCAGGGTATCGACTACCAGGTCGACTGGATCGCCGGCAGGCTGCTGCTTACCCAGCCTGTCGATCACGGATTTTCCGGTCAGGCCGTCCGGCTCGTACCGACCGGGGCGAATAACACCATCCTGACGCTCGACTACGAATATCTCGACCTGCCGGATGGCGGCGTCGACTACAACCTGGCGGGAGGCAGTTCGACGTTGACTGTGCATCCGGGCGGCGGTGTGGCCATTACAAGCGCTTTCACGGGGGTGGCACAGGGATTCGACAGCTCGACATACCGTCTCTACAGCGGCAAGGCCAGGGCCAGCTTCGGCCGGGCGGGGGAGATATGGGCCGGTTACAGCCGCAGCCGGGGCCTTATGACCAGGCCGGCCTACTCGGTGGACGGTGGACTGAGCTTCGCTTCCGCCCCGCAACCTGCCGAGGGGCGCGGCGCGGGCGAGGCCTACGAGGCCGGCGGCAGGTTATCTCTCTCGTGGCTTCGGGCGCGGGCGCTATGGCGCCGGGTTCTTTCGGGCTATGCCGATACAAGCTTGCTCGTCGGCCAGGATCTCTCACAGGGACTCCTGCTTCTCGATGCGTCACCGCTTCGCTCTCTGGGCATCCAGGGGCGTTTTTCGGGGACGGAGAGCATGATTGGCAACGAGCGCGGGCATCTCTATGACGGGATGCTGGGCGCCAGCTACCGCGTGCTCGACGATCTCGTACTCTCTATTCAGGGCGCGGTCGATTACGGGGACGGAGGCTTTGGAGACGGGCATCGGGCGCTGGCCGGTGTCCGTGTAAGCTACCGGGTGGCGCGCTTCCTGTCTTTTGTGGCCGGTCATCAGCAGACCCTGGTGGCCGACGGCCTGGGGCCGTCTTCAAAAGACGCGACCCTTAGCACGCTGGGCGGCGAACTTTCCGCCTGGGGCTACCGGCTGGGAGTCGAGGGCGGATACGGCCACGAAATCGGCAACCTGGTGTCGCTGTTTATCAACAACGACGGCTGCGACGGACACCAGGTTTTCGCCAATACCACATTCGCTGTCGATCACGGCGCCGTCCGGGCCGGCGGCTTGACGACCGGGCAGACCGCCCGGGCCGGCCAGGGTTTGATCTTGAGTACCAGCCAGACTTTCGGCCTGGATCGCGACAGGGCCGCGCGCGGCCAAAGAGTCGGGCTGGAAGTTCCCATCGGCACGGCCTGGCACCTGCATTTGGCCTACGAGCGAGCCGAGCTTGCGCAGGGCGCCGGCGGGGAGTTCAAGCGCGACAGCCTCTACAATCCATTTTTCGACCGTGGACTGTGGAACCTGACCGGACCGGGAAGGCGCAACGCTCTCTTCAGTCGGCTGTCTTACATCAAGTCGCGGTTGGCGCTATCTGCCAGCGGCGAATACCGCGTCGACGAGCAGCTTGAACTTGCGGGTGCAGAGGATCTCGGAGGCGCCGACCCGACTACTCACCGTCAGACCGTTCTGACGCTTGCCGGGCGCTATAACCTGGCCGAAGGACTGGCGCTGGGCGGCCGAGCAGCCTGGGCCGAGACTTTCGGCTCCGCCAACGGGTCGAACGGGCCGGGCGTGCCGGAAGGAGGCATGCTCGAGGCGTCTTTGGGACTGGCCTATCGGCCGCCGGACATCGACTGGCTGCGCTTCCTGCTGAGAGCCGCGGCCGGGCGCGATGACCGGCCCGAGGTGTATGCGTCTTCGGCGATTCCCATACAGCTTGTGACCTGGTACACGGGCTCGGTTGCGGTCATGATGCGACCCATCAAATACCTCCAGCCGACGCTGGTGGTCGCGCCTTGGTACAAGGAATCAAAAAGCACGAGTCAAGCGCCCGGTAGGTCGACAGAGACGGGCGTTTTGGGCCTGGTGCGACTGGGTTCCGAGATTGCCTGGGGGCTGGGTCTCTCGGGGGAAATCCGGCTGGGCTGGGTGGCTCGCGATCTGCAAGCGATGCCACCCCTGGGAGAAGGCTTCGAAATGGGCTATGGCGCAGAGATATTTTACCTGCTGGAGGGCCCCGATATCGGCGCTTTACGGCTCGGAGTAGGCTACAGCTTCTCGGATCTGCCCGACCCTCTGCTGGGACTGCCCGATCTCGGAACCGGTCGCCGCGGAGTTTTCGTGCGCCTGGAAGGTATGCTCTAAGTTGCCTGAAAGCTACAAAAATGGCTACAATGAAAGTAGATATGTCTCCCAAGAGAATCACTATCAGGTCTGCGGTTGTGCTGGCCGTAGTAGCGATTGCAACGCAGGCGAGCGCGGCAAGCTGGATACAACTGAGCGGCACCCCGCCGGCCGCGATCTACCACGATGTCTATTTCGTAGACGCAAACACAGGGTTCATTGTCGGTGATGACGGCAGCGGCAACGGTGTGATCCTGAGAACGACGAACGGGGGGAATGCGTTTGGCGACTGGACTACCACTACAGTGACCGGCCTGCCGTTGTGGAAGGTCTTCTTCTATGACAGTAGTCACGGTTGGGCCGTTGGCGACCAGGCGACAATCAAGTACACCGACAACGGCGGGGATAGCTGGATCGACTATATCGTCACCGGTCTGTTGCCGACTGACGATCTTCGAGGAGTATACTTCGCTGATCTCGATAATGGCTGGCTGGCTGCGGATCATGCAGGTACAAGCGGTAACATCTATTTCCAGCAAGGTGCTGCAACAAGCTGGCAAATGTCAGTCAGCCAGGCCGTCCCTTTTCATGATATCGGTTTCGCCGATTTTCTAAATGGCTGGGCGGTCGCAACATGGAGTTTATCAAGATATATTTTCGTGTCTACGGATGGTGGTGCTACTTTCAATGAGCCGGGCGTTCCCCCCACCACAAACGGCCTTTATGGGTTGGCTGTGGTGACCACAGACGACGTCTGGGTGGTTGGCGACTGGAATATCATCTCCTCGTCTGGCATGTTTCGTTACAACGCTTCGAATTGGAATGTAGTTACCCTTCCCCAACAAACCGACTTGAGGGATATTGATTTCGTTGGGACATCTAGCAACGACGGGTGGGCAGTCGGTCTAAGCAGCTCAATTTTGATCCGCTCCGGAGGAGCGGCCTGGGCTACCGAATCGACGACGGCGAGCTCCGATCTCGAGGGCGTTGCCGCCATAGACACGCTAAACGCCTTTGCCGTGGGAAATAACGGAGTCATCCTGCGTAGAGGCTGCACCGGCGATCCGGAATGTGACGACGGGCTATTCTGCACGGGCACTGAAACTTGCGTCGGGGGCGTCTGTACTAGCTCGGGCGACCCGTGCCTTGGCGGTCCCGAGTGCGACAATGTTTGCGACGATGTAGCCGACAACTGCAACGTCGTGGCCGGGGTGGCCTGCACCGATGACGGCAACGTATGCACAGACGACCAGTGCGACGGGACGGGGACTTGCGGACATCCGGCGAACAGCGCTTCATGCGACGACGGGCTGTTTTGCAACGGCGCGGACAGTTGCTCGGGTGGCACGTGTAGCCTGCATGTGGGCGATCCCTGCCTGGCTGGACCCGAGTGCGACAATGTTTGCGACGATGCAGCCGACAATTGTCAGGTCGCTGCCGGTACTGCCTGTGGCGACGACGGCAACGTCTGTACCGACGACCAGTGCGACGGGACGGGGGCTTGCGGACACCCGGCCAACAGCGCTTCCTGCGACGACGGACTGTTTTGCAACGGTGTGGACACCTGTTCCGGGGGAGTCTGCAACCACGCGGGCGACCCGTGCCTTGGCGGTCCCGAGTGCGACAATGTTTGCGACGATGTAGCCGACAACTGCAACGTCGTGGCCGGGGTGGCCTGCACCGATGACGGCAACGTGTGCACAGACGATCAGTGCGACGGGACAGGGACTTGCGGGCACCCGGCAAACAGCGCTTCATGCGATGATGGGCTATTTTGCAACGGTGTTGACACCTGTTCCGGGGGAGTCTGCAACCACGCGGGCGACCCGTGTCTTGGCGGCCCCGAGTGCGTCAATGTCTGCGACGACGTGGCCGATAACTGCAACGTCGTTGCAGGGGTGGCTTGTACCGATGACGGCAACGTGTGCACAGACGACCAGTGCGACGGGACGGGGACTTGCGGACACCCGGCCAACAGCGCTTCTTGCGACGACGGGCTGTTCTGCAACGGTGTGGACAGTTGCTCGGGCGGCACCTGTAGCCTGCATGTGGGCGATCCCTGCCTGGCTGGACCCGAGTGCGACAATGTTTGCGACGATGCAGCCGACAACTGCCATGTGACCTCTGGAGTGGTCTGTACCGACGACGGCAATGTGTGCACAGACGACCAGTGCGACGGGACGGGGACGTGCGGACACCCGGCTAACAGCGCTCCATGTGACGACGGACTGTATTGCAACGGTGTGGACACCTGCTCCGGGGGCGCCTGCAATCACGCGGGCGATCCGTGCCTGGGCGGCCCCGAGTGCAACAATGTCTGCGATGATGTGGCCGATAACTGCCAGGTCTCTGCCGGTACTGCCTGTGGCGACGACGGCAACGTCTGCACCGACGACCAGTGCGACGGGACGGGGGCGTGTGCTCACCCAGTGAACAGTGCCCCTTGCGACGACGGGCTTTTTTGCAACGGTGCGGACACCTGTTCCGGGGGTGTTTGCAATCACGCGGGCGATCCATGCCTTACCGGCCCCGAGTGCGACAATGTCTGCGATGACGCGGCCGACAACTGCCACGTCACGGCCGGCACGGTCTGTACCGATGACGGCAACGTATGCACCGACGATCAGTGCGATGGGCTGGGGACGTGTGCCCACCCGGTGAACAGTGACCCCTGCGATGACGGGTTGTTCTGCACAGTGGACGACAGGTGTTCGGACGGTTTGTGCTCGGGTGATGATAACGACTGCTCTTCGGCCGCGGGGCCCTGTCGCTGGGGAATCTGTCAAGAGGACACCGATTCTTGCTCCATCGGCAACAACAAGGATGCGGGTACCGACTGCGAGCCCTGCGGACAGTGCGACGGGCTGGGCGCCTGCACAGGCTCTGCGGCCAGGGACGGTGACGATTGCGATGACGACGACGTCTGCACCAGGACGGGCACCTGCCTGTTCGGCGGCACCTGTCAGATCGAGGGCTGGTGCGACGAGATCGTCGATCCGGACAGTTGCGACGCTCCGGCGGCGGTGTACGCACCCGACTCTCCCGACTGCCGCTTTCCCACAGACAAGGTCGATCTGGCGGTCGAGGTGGGCTCCAACATTCCGCAACAGGGCGGCTTCATCCCGGTCAGGATCCGGCTTGCCAACTTGGATAGCCTGAGTGGCGGCGAATGGAGTAAACCGCTTTGGGACTTGTCCGTCGTGCTGACGTTGAACCCGGTCCGCGACTCGAGTCTTTCATACCTGTTGGGATCGGCGCTGTTGCAGTCAGGAGAATTGTCGATCGAGGAAATGCCGGATCCTAACGCCGGCCAGGTTCGATTTTTGCTGGCGACGGACGGCACACCTCTGCCGGTCGATGTCGAGTCGACGGATTCCGCCGGATGGATGCTCGATTTGACGCTGGTTTACGGTGAGACTTTCGGTTCGAACGCCGCCTTCGATGTGACGGTCATGGCGCCCTGCGGGGCCGATCCCGATGTGTTGGGTTGCCACGATCCCAGCGGCTGGCAGGCTCTATCCGAGACGATCAGGGCCGGCGCGAGCGGGGGAGACTACAGCAGGGAACACGCCCTCGAACTGAGCGAGAGGCCCGCACTCGGTTGCGAGTGCGGCTCGAGCGGCGGACCCGGTCACCAGTGGCTTCTGTTTTTCTTTCTTTTGCTGATCTGCCCGCGGAGACGCACCCGATGAGAGTCGGGATATTTTCGTGGACGCTTTTAGCGGTTGCGCTTTCTTCCTGCGGCCGGCCCGCGCGGCGCGTCGTCGAGTTGGCCGCCAGGCCGGATACTGGCAACGAGCGACGGATCGAGGCCAAGCGACATTTCAAGAAGGGAGCGGTTTTTTTTGACAGGGGCGATGCCGGCGGCGCTCAGATCGAGTACATGAAGGCACTGCGCGCGGATCCCGGCCTGTACCGGGCGCACCTGGGACTGGGAGAGGTCTACGAGTTGGAGGGCGATCGAGTGGCCGCCCTGGCCGAGCACGTGGCCCACACCGAGACAGCGCGACGATCCCGTGAGTATCTGGATTACATGTATCGTTACGTGTTCGACAAGATGTCGCGCGACCCGGCCGGGCCCCGCGAGTCGGACAGAAAGACACGAGCCGCGGCGATGCTCGATCTGAGCGAGGCGGTGGCTCTCTATCGCCAAGGAAAGTACGCCGCGGTGCCTGGAAAGCTTGCCTCGGCCCGACGGGGATTGCCGCGGGCCGGTATCTTCGACTACCTCGAAGCGTATGCACACTTGCAGAATGGAGAAACGGCCGCGGCGCTCGATGCATTCGTGCGGGCGGCCGGGAGAAACCCATTCTTTGCCCGCCGGCTGCTGGCTGCTCGTGATAAACGGCTGCCCGCGGGGCTCAACGAGGGTCTGACAGGCGTTCTGCGCTATGCTTCTACGAAACATCCAGCTGACCTGGAGACGGCCTTCTTGCTCTCCGGGCTCCTGCTGCGTGCCGGCCTGGCCGCAGATAGCCTTGGAGTTGTGCAACGCTCGCTGGTCTGGTCGCATGCCGGCTGGGAGCTTTTATTGATCAAGGCGGCCTCGTATCGCGCACTGGGACAGAAGATCCAGATGCAGCAGGCATTGAGCGACCTGGTTGCGGCCAAACCTGATTTCTCTGATCAGTTCGGCAAGCGTGAGCCGAGCGTCTTTCGCGGCCTGCTGGCCGGCCGGGCCGACGAGCTGGCTACAGGCGAGCTTGCCGGTATGATGCCGGAGCCGGCCCGCTCGTATTTCTTGTGGCGCCTGCTGCAAGAGCGCGGTGACGCAGCAGCGGACGCGAGCCTGAAAGCTTTTTCAAAAAAGCTGCAGGCCACTTTCCCGGCGGACGAGTTTACCAATCTTCCATGCTCCAAGCCGCCGGAGAATTCGCCGGGCAGCCTCCAGGAGTTCATGGGCACCGTCCAGGAACGTATTGACACGGCCATGGATGCACTTCTGCATTGCGACCAGACGCTTCGGCCCCGGCGGGACAATCCGTCGGGACGCGTCATGCTACGAGTGCTTCTGGGCCGTGATGGAAGCGTGGCTCAGGCGGGAGTGCTGGAAAACACCACACGCGACGGATGGCTGGCATACTGCATGATTAATAAAATTCTGGCAATGCGTTTTCCGGCGCCGCTACGCGCCAACGAATCGTTCAAGCTGCCGGTGATGGTCGGACCGGGAACGGACACCAACTGACGCAAGGAGCAAGAAAGATGACCGCTGATTCGGACAGCGCAACTGAAAGGGTCGAGCTGCTCTACGATCTGCTGCGGGATGCCACGCGGCGTACCGATCTGAAGGGCGTTTTTCACGTCCTGTTTCGTGGAGGACGTGAAGGGCTCGGCACACAGGAAGGACTAATACTCCAGCACAATCCGGAAAAAGGCGCGCTCGAGGTAAAGGTGAGAACAAAGGGCAAGCTACGCGAAAAAGAGAACCTTTTCTCGACCGAACGCGAACAGGTGGCAGCACTTTTGCAGTTGGAAGAGCCCAAGCTGCGCGGGAAAGATGAAGAGGTTTTTTTCAAGGGTTCGAAAAACCAGATAGTGGCACCGATTCCCGTAGACGCACGCGAACAAGGCTTGCTGGTGCTGGAGGCTTTTGCTCCAATAGCTTTCGGATCCGACCAACGTGGTTTCATAGACAACTTGCTCGAACAGACTTCGGCCGTCATTCGCACCCGGGGCAACGTCGAGTCCTCGCGCCGCGAGTTGGATTGCCTGTGGGACGTCAAGCGCCGTATCGTCAGCCCGACCGAACTGGACAGCAGCGAGCTGAATTCGTTGCTGGGCAAGATCTTGCAGTTGGCCATGGCCCGGACAAAAACCAGCACCGGGATCATTTTAATGGCCGACGAGAAAACGGGGGATCTGGTCACCAGCTCACAGGCAGTCATGGGCGACCTGGCCTACGAGGTTCCCGAGAAGTTCATGCGCCGCAAGCGCGGCCGCGCCTCGGGAATCGCCTTCTGGGTGCTAGACAACAACAAGCCCTACATCAGCGGCAACACCGACCAGGACCCCAACTACATTCCCTTTTTCAAGGGCGTAAAAAGCAACATTTCCGTGCCAATCTCGTTCCAGGACCGCTGCATAGGCGTGATCATTGTGGAGAACCGCAAGCCAAACGCCTTCAGCCAGGAAGACCAGCAGGTGCTCGAGGACCTGTCACGCAACGTGACCATCCTGGTGCGGCGCGCTCAGCTCTACGAGGCAACTCGGGACGCCGACCAGGCCGGGCGAGGGGTGCTGATCCGCGGGCAGGGCGACAAGTGGAAGGAGGTCGAGCGGAGGGTCGAGAGGGCGTCGGCGACCAACGCCATCGTCATGTTGCGGGGTGAGAGCGGCACCGGCAAGGAGTTGATGGCCTGCTCGATTCACTTCAACTCGAGGCGCAAGGACAAGCCGATGGTGGTGGTCAACAGCGCCGCCATTCCCGACCAGCTGCTCGAATCGACGCTCTTCGGTCACGTCAAGGGCGCTTTCACCGGAGCGACCTTCGACAGGCTGGGAGAGTTCGAGAAGGCCGACGAGGGCACGATCTTTCTCGACGAGATCGGAGATCTGGGCTTCCCGCTGCAGGCCAAACTACTCAGGGTGCTCGAGAGCGGCGAGATACAGAAGTTGGGCTCCAACGAGGGATCGCGCAAGGTTGACGTCAGGGTCATCGCGGCCACCAGCCAGAACCTGGAGCAGATGATGGAGCGCCGGGAGTTCCGCGAAGATCTCTACTTTCGCCTGCATGTCGTGCCTATCTGGCTGCCGCCGCTCAGGGAGTACAAGACATCGATCCCCGGTATGGTCAAGGCGTTCGTGCGCGAGGCGGCCGCAGAGCACGAAAGGCCGGTCGAGGGCATCACGGACGAGGCCATGGAACTGCTTTTGCGCCACGATTATCCCGGCAACGTGCGCGAGTTGAAAAACACTATCGAGCAGTCGGTCATCCTGGCGCGCGACAAGACGATCGCCGTGGCGGACCTGCCCTCGCGCCTGGTGCGGCTGCTCGAGAAGCAACCGGCGGCTGCGAAGAACCAGGATTTCAAAAGCATGAAGAAGCAGATGCTGGACGGGTTCGAGCGCGAGTACCTGGCCAATGTTATGTCCGAAGCGGCCGGCAACATTTCGAAGGCATCTGAGATTTCAGGCATCAACCGAGTGAACTTTTACAAGCTGCTGAAACGCCACGAGATCGATCCGAGTAGCTACCGCTGACGAAACTTCAAAGTTTCGCAGGTTAGTGATAGTATCGAGCAATAGGGGCTTGTCCGGAGGCACGAGAAGATGAAACTTCGCTTTCTGATATTATTGGCTGCCGTGGGAGTGTACCCGGTCGTGTTTTCCGCCTGCGGTGGGGACACCGTGGGCAACGACGACACGGGTGTCGTCCTGTGCACGACGAATGACCAGTGTCCGGTCGGCATGTTTTGCAACGACGGGATCTGTGACGCATTGTCCGACGGCGGCGGCGGCTGTCAGAGCAACGAGGATTGCGAGGCAGGTTTTCACTGTGACATTCTCAACAAACGCTGTGTTGCCGACAACGACGGGGGAGCGGACGGAGACGCGCTCGACGGCGGCGATAGCGGCGGCGACCAGGTGACCGAATGCGAGCCGGACGAGATACGCGACTGCGGTCCCGAAACCAAGCTGGGCGAGTGTGACATCGGCGTCGAGTCCTGTGTCGATGGCCGCTGGAGTGGGGTCTGCGAGGGGGCCGTCTACCCCGAAAACGAGAAGTGTGACGGCCTGGACAACGACTGCGACGGCGACGTGCCGGCGGACGAGATCGATCAGGACGGTGATGAGATATCGGCCTGCCAGGGTGATTGTGACGACGGCAACGCCGACGTGCATCCCGGTGCCGGCGAGATCTACTGTAACCAGAAAGACGACGACTGCGATCCCGCGACGCCCGACGACGTGGACGCCGACGGTGACGGGTTCTCGGTTTGCCTCGGTGATTGCGATGACTCTCGGGACGACGCCCATCCCGGCCTGGTCGAGGTGCCCTGTGACGGGGCCGACAACGACTGCGATCCGGCAACTTCGGATGGGCCGGACGAAGACGGCGACGGGGTCAGCGGCTGCGGCGGCGACTGCGACGACCACGACGCCGACCGCTTTCCCGGCAACCCCGAGATCAATTGCAACGGAGTCGACGAAGACTGCGATCCCGCCACCCTGGACGACTCCGATCCGACCGACGTGGATCTTGACGGCTACTCGCTGGGCTGCGGAGCCGACTGCGACGACGGCGCCGCGGCCGTCAACCCCGGCGCCGCCGAGGTGCAGTGCGATCTTATTGACAACGATTGCAATGCGACGACACCCGACGATCCCGACCCGACCGACGCCGATGGAGACAACTACACCCGCGGCTGCGGCGGCGACTGCAACGACACAAACCAGACGATCAACCCCGGGGCAGTAGAAGTCGCCTGCGACTGGATAGACAACGACTGCAACTCGCAGACTGCGGACGACCCGGACCCGACAGATGCCGACGGCGATAATCATACCATCGGCTGCGGCGGCGATTGCGACGACACGAACCCGGGAGTTCACCCGGATGCCGTCGAGGTGCAATGCGACGGCATCGACAATGATTGCTTCGCGCAGACCTTCGACGATCCCGATCCGACCGATGCCGACGGTGATACTTACACCCGCGGCTGCGGCGGCGACTGCAACGACACCAACCCGGCCGTCAATCCAGGTGCAACCGAGGCGACCTGCGACGGTGTGGACAACGACTGTAATGCCGCAACGCCGGACGACTCGAATCCGACGGACAACGACGGCGACAACTACACCGTCGGCTGCGGCCAAGATTGTAACGACAACAACCAGAACGTCCACCCCGGCGCGGCCGAGACACAGTGCGACCTGATTGACAACGATTGCAACGCGGCTACGCCCGACGATCCAAACCCCACCGACGCCGATGGCGACAACCATACCATCGGCTGCGGTGGAGATTGCAACGACACCAATGCGGCCATCCACCCCGACGTGACCGAGGTGCAGTGCGATGGCATCGACAACGACTGCAATGCGGCGACGCCAGATGATCTCGACCCAACAGACGCCGACGGAGACAACTATACCCGCGGCTGCGGCCAAGATTGCAACGACACCAACATTGCTGTCAATCCCGGTGCAACCGAGACGACCTGCGACGGTGTTGACAACGATTGCAACGCCGGCACTCCCGACGATTCGAATCCGGCGGACAGCGACGGCGATACCTATACCGTCGGCTGCGGCAACGACTGTAACGACGGCAACCCGGCCATTCATCCCGGGGCCAACGAGGTGACTTGCGACGGGGTCGACAACGATTGCAATCCGCTCACCCAGGACGACAGCGATCCGACCGACGCCGACGGCGACTTCTACACCCGCGGCTGCGGCCAGGACTGCAACGACACCAATCCCAACGTGCATCCAGGCGCCGCCGAGATCCAATGCGACGGGCTGGACAACGACTGTAATGCCGGGACGGTCGACGACCCGAATCCCACCGACGGGGACGGGGACAACTGGACAATAGGTTGCGGCGACTGCAACGACTTCAACCCGGCCATCCACCCAGGCGTCGCTGAATTGCAATGCGACGGCGTGGACAACGACTGCAGCGCGGCCACGCCCGACGACAGCAATCCACAGGACGGCGACGGCGACACCTACAGCGTTGGGTGTGGTGCCGACTGCAACGACAACGACGGCGACATCAACCCCGGACACTCCGAGGTCTGCGACGATAAAGACAACGACTGCGACGGGCGCACCGACCGCGACGACTTCGGCGGCATCTGCGGTCTGGGCGAAGCCTGCGAACTCAGTCTGCCCGCAGACCAGGAGCACTGCTCGGGAGATCTTTACTGCCAGCACAACAACGTAGACAGCCGTAACCTGTGCGTTCACTGGTGCAACAACTCGCACGAGGTGCCGGGAGACACAGACGGCGTTCACGAGTGCCCGCCGGGCTACAAGTGCGAACTGTACTCCAACACCGATTCGTCGGGCTTCTGTTGGCCGGTCCAGTCAGGCAACGGCGGCAAGGACGTCGGGGCCGCCTGCGGCGGAGACAGCGAATGCCGCAGCGAGTGGTGTATCAGCAACTACTGCTCGAGCGGCTGCTCCAGTCGCACCGGCTGCCAGCACGTCTCTAACTGGAGCTGCGTGCTCAACAGCATCTCGAGCGCCAACGGAAACATGGATCACGGCCTGTGCATGCAGGCGCCGGGTACGCTGAACACCGGTGGGGTATGCTACAGCGACCTTGACTGTGTCGACGGGTTCTGCGATTTCTATGCTGGCAGCTATGGCGAATGTGAGAATTTCTGCTGCACTGTCGACGCTTGCCCACCGGCATACTACTGCTCCCTTTGGACACGCGGAACCGAGTCTTCTATCTTCAAGGCCTGCGACTGGGGAGCCCGCGGCACCGGAGCCTTCGGAGATAGCTGTACGACAGACAGCGACTGCGCCAGCAGGGTCTGTCTCGGCAACCAGTGTAACTCCTTCTGCTGCCGCAACGGCGACTGTCCAGGCGGCTACAAGTGCGACTTCGCCTTCAGTATTGACATGTCTCCCTACGCCGCCGCCCAGGGACGCGCCTGCGTGCCGGAATAGAGCGAGCCAACAAACTCGGAAGGTTGGAACGATGATCGACAAGATATACAGGATCAACCACGACAGTTTCAGGTTCGACGGCGAGGTTACAGTCTACACCGATCCTTTCAACCTGCCCGACGGCTTGCCCAAGGCGGACATCGTGCTGATCTCGCACGATCACTACGATCACTGTTCACCGGAGGATCTGGCCAAGATTGCGAACGACGATACGATTTTCCTGGCCCCGAAAGAGTGTCGTGATAAGATCGATGGCGACGTGCGTGTGGTCAAGCCAGGGGACAGGCTCGAGGTCAAGGGAGTGGCAATCGAGGTGGTTCCGGCCTACAACACCGACAAGCAGTTCCATCCCAAAAAGGCCGGTCACGTGGGCTACGTCTTCACCCTCGGTGACCAGCGCATCTATTTTGCCGGGGACACCGACCGCATTCCTGAAATGAAAGAAATCACCGCCGATATTGCCCTGCTGCCGGTTTCAGGCACCTACGTCATGACGGCCGAACAGGCCGTTGAGGCCGCCCGGGACGTCGGCGCCAAGGTGACAATACCCATGCATTACGGTGACATAGTAGGCAGCGCGGACGATGCCGAGCGTTTTGCGAAGCAGTACGAGGGCGAGTCTGTCATCAAGTAACCCAAGCTTTATGGTCAGAAACTTGACGTGTGTGGTGGTGTAGGATATAAGTATACCTATGAATACAATTCCCGACACACTCAAGGAGGCCGTCATGGAAACTCGCGAATTCGAGAACCGTTGTGAGCCACGGAGGCCGCTGGACGTCTACCTAAACAAGTTCATGGGCGAGGAACCCTACATGGTTCGCTCAGCGGACATTTCCAGCACCGGGATCTACCTGCATAAGCTGATCGAGCCGGATATCCCGGACGGCACCATGGTCAGCCTGGAGTTCAGGCTTCCCTCGAGCCAGGAAGTCATCTGGGCCCGCGGGACGGTGATGCGCGAAGCGCGCTTCTGGGGCACGCGGGGAGTGGGTATCTGGTTCACCATCCTTCCCCACAAGTACCGCGAGCTGATCGAAGAATACATCGTGAATTAGTATCCTGTTCCTACCCCATTGATGGCGTTTGACAGTGGCGGCAAGCATTGACAAACTCCTGTCGTGAAAACGGATCGTAACAAACCCAAGCTCTATCTGATCGCCGCCCCGATTGGTGATTTCTTCGGCGATCTAAGCGTCAATGCTTTACAGACTCTTCGCAGGATTCGCGTGGTCTTCGTCGAGGATACTGGTTTCGACGTCGAAGATCTTCTGGTCGAGAAGCTGCGCGCTAAAGGCATACTGACTGAAGAACATAAACTTATCCCGATCGCCGGGCCGGATGACTCCCGCAGGCAACTTCCGCTCGTGGACAAGTTGATCCGGGAGGGCACCTCCTTCGCCATTCTGGCCGATAGGGGCCTGCCGTGCTTCATCGACCCCGGTACCGAAATCGTGAATCACGTAATCGAAAAGCACCAAGGAGAGGTCGATCTGGTCCCCATCGGCGCTTCCTCGGCCATGGACGCCGCCATAGCCATGTCGGGTGTGAACTGCACCAGATTCACCTTCTTGGGCCACTACCCGCAAGATCACGGGCTCGATCGGGATTTCCTGCGCCTGGGTGTGCCGATTGTAATCTATGTCAGGGGAGATTCCCTTGTAAGCTTTGTAGAAAGCCTGCGCGCGCGGCTCGGCCGCAAGGCAGGATCGTTTCAGCTGACGATCTTTTCAAACATTCGCCAGCGCCTGAATAGCACCCAGCGGCGTTTCAGGCTGGACGAGCCTGTCGAAAGCTTCGCGGGTTTCTCACCTGCCGATGACTCGTCCGCGGACGGAATCTGCAAGAACAACTTCACGGTGATATTGCATCAGTAGGGACATTTTTGGGCAGCAGGCGATAGAAGCCGACCGGGACAGGATCGATTTTATAGTTGTCGCAGAATTCCGGCCGGGACGGCAGTTTCGTAGTGGTTATGGGCTCGAGGCGAAAAACGGATTCGATCGCCAGGCACTCCGGCATGACTGCCCAGTTTGCAGATTTCACGGATGGCGACCACGCCCGGCAAGAGGCCGGTTGCCAGTAGGCGAGGCAGCCCTTGGATGGATCGAGTTCGGGCGATGGTTCGACCCAGGAAAGGTCGAGACCCAACAGTCGTGTAAGGTATGTCGGCACTCGCAGGCCGATGTCGCCATATGGCCATGAGATACGCACGATTCGGCAGCCAGCAGGGAGCTTGCCGATGTTCTCCCTGAAGAAGTTGTACTCGAGCTTGAAAGTCGGTTCGGGAGGGCGGAAGACCAGCGGTCTGGCTGTTACGATTATCGCCGCCGCGGCCGCTAAGATCGCAACCCAGCTTCCGAAGCGCGGTCGAATCTTGATCATGGCTGCCCACATCCAGGCGGCGCACATGCCGGTCAGGGCGGCCCCCATGGGTAGCAGTTGCAACTGGTAGCGGGCGGTGACGATGTCCGTCCTCGAAAAGCAGGCTGTTGGCAGAGCCGGTAGCAAGCCCAGGCAGAGCCACAGAATGGTCCGGCCGCGGGTGCGGAACACAGATACGATCAAGCCTGACAGGAACATCACAGTTAGTGGCCAGGGCGTCCTCGGAGGCGCCAGTATGGAGCGTCCCCCAAACAGGTCGAAAAGACCCCGGGCCTCGATGTTCGTGGCGCAGAATAGCGGCGAAAAGCCACCCGACATGGCCTCGATGCCGGCGGTATAGACGGCCACGCAGGTCAGCAGGCCGAGCAGGGCGGTCGACACGAGCACCGCCGGGCGGAACTGGATATTGCGGATGGACGGCGTGACCAGGATGATGACTCCCAGTGGGAGAAGCGCCAAGGACAACTCCGGCCTGGTCGTGGCCGCCAGGCAACCGGCCAGCCAGCCGCAGAAAAGCAGCGTGCCCGATCTTAGGCGTCCGGAAGAAATCACCAGGGCAAGAGAAGAGACCACCAAAAGAGCAATGAGACCGCCGGCGTCATCGGTGGGTGAGAGCCGAGCGTGGATCGGCCACAGGGCGATGGCGACTCCCGCGACTGTGCCCGCCAGGCGCCTGCCGCTGCCGAGCCAGGCCAGAACATATGTTGGGATCACGGTCAGTGCCCCGGACACGGCGCCGGCCAGAAAGGCAACCGAGTCGTTAGAGCCGAAAATCCAGAACCAGCCCAGGATCCAGCCCCCGAAGCCGCAGCCGAACTGGGGATAGCCGGAGGGCGCGGCGGATGGGTCGGGCAGGCGCGAGACCATCTGTCCGGGCCCCGGAATCATCAGCCACTGGCGGATGATGAAAGCGGCGATCGTCAGGACGGCAATCTCTATGAGAATGCGACGCTGTGCAGCTTCTTTCCACGGTCTTCTGCGCAAGGTAAAAAAGATCACCAGGATCAAGAGACTCCAGAAGGTCGCCATCCAGCCGATTGTGGTTAAAGCGCCGATCGAGGAGAACCAAGGGTTAGGGCTCGACGGTAACAAGTTGGCGGCGGGAGCCGCAATCATGTGCCAGAACTCACCACTATCCTTGCCCGCGATGCTTTGCGTCACGTTGCTGATTAATAGCGTTCGGGCTTGTTCATCCAGACCCTGGCTTTTCACCAAGAACAACTCGAATGACGGAGTCGATCCCACTGCGTCCTTACGGCCTTGGTGATTACGTAAATCGATAACGAGGCTTTTTCCGTCTGGTCCGCTCAGGTGAGCCCGGATACGGTCCCTTGGAATCTCGATGTCGGGGACCTGCCAGCCGGCGGTGTCTCCTTGACCGATGCCGCCAAAGAGCGCCTCGATCTCCGCCTCGCGCCCGGCCTCGATGATATATGTTCCGGGCGAGACCGCAATGGACGGCAGCGGCGTGAGAAATGCCAACATGGTGCAAAGTGCGACAATCATGGGCTACTATTCTCGCCGAACTTGTAGTAAAAGCAAGCCGGGAGTGAAATTGAGACTAATGTCGACAATGAGCCCGAGGCAGTTTGTCTCGCATCTGCGCTTCCTGCGATCGCGGCCACGCGTTGCGGTAAGGCTTATTGCCAACGTCTACCATGCCTTTCTCAGGCAACGGCCGCGGATGAAGAACATGGAACTGGCCGTAACCTATCGCTGCAACCAGAAGTGCGAGATGTGTTCGGCAACGACTTTGGCGCGCGAAGACGCCCGGGTCCTGTCCGTGGACGAGATCATCGATCTGGTCGAGCGCTGCAAGCTTTTGGGTCTGGTGCATGTCGACCTGACGGGGGGAGAGCCGCTACTCAGGCCCTGGGACGAGCTTGTGGCCATAGTGGAGGGACTTTCGAGGAAGAAAGACATCATTATCGCCATGGCCACCAACGGTCTTCTGGCAACCAGTGAGAGACTTGCAAGGCTACGACAGGCCGGCCTGACCCAGGTCCTTTTCAACCTGCAGAGCGCGGATGCCTACAAACACGATCGGATCGTAGGCGTGGCCGGAAGCTTTTCAAAGGCTGTCTTGGGAGTCGTGCAAGCCAAGAGATTGGGGTACAGCGTTTGTATCAATACGGTCATAGGTCGGCACAATTTCGATGACATAGTTTGCCTGGGCGAAAGGTGCAAGGAATGGGGTGCCTTTCTGGCCCTCAATCTTGCCGCCTGCGCCGGTGAATGGCGCACTGAACACGAAAAGAAACTCACCGAAGAGTGGTATGCCCGTTACAGCGCGCTGCTAAGGCAGCCGCATGTCCGCTCGGACAACATCATCAACTTCAAGACACTGGGCTGGGGCTGTCCGGGGGGAATCGAGAAGATCTACGTCACCGAGTACGGCGAGATTCTGCAATGTCCCTTCGTCCAGGTGTCTTACGGAAACGTTCGCGAGGAGCCTGTAGACCAGATTTTCAAAAGAATGTCCGGCTCGCGCTTCATCTCGAAGTATTCCGAGCGCTGCAAGCATGTTTTCTCGGAAGAGTTTCGCAAAGAGTGGCTCGAGCCACTGGATGATTTCCCGATTTTGCCCATCAGGTACAACGAGCATCCGTACTACATGCGCAGGATTGGCGGCAAGGGCGAATGATGGAAGGCTCTGTCAGATGCCTGCTCGGTTGCGATGCTAAAGTCGTGCCTCTCGCCGCAAGCGGCGCGGCAGCCCACTACCTGCGCTGTCAGCAATGTGGGCTGGTTTATGAAGCGCATCCGGCCGAGAAAGAGGATATCGCAAGACAGTACCGCGACGATCTGAGTTCGCCGAGCGAGTACTACACGAGGAGTGCGGACGAGGACCGGGTAACATTTCGCCGCAGGTTGCGGCTGCTGACCGCTTTTAGGCCCAGGCGCGGCAGGCTGCTGGATGTCGGCTGCAGCGTGGGCACTTTAATGGACGAGGCACGGCGCCTGGGATGGGATGTCGCGGGAATCGAGCCCAATCCACGGGCTGCCAGCCTGGCCGGCAGGCTGGACCTGCCGGTGGTCGAGGGTTTTTTCGAGCCGGACGAAATCGAAAAACCAGATAAAGGCTATGACTGTGTTGTCCTGAACGATGTCCTGGAACATCTTCCAGATCCGGCCCGGGCGTTGAGGCTTGTGCACGGCATTCTCGCTCCAGGCGGCCTGGTTATGGCCGGCACACCTAATATGCAGAGTGTATGGTGCCGCGCCTTCCAACTGAAGCCCGGCGAGCACCTCTATCTCTTCAATTCAGACAACTTAAGGGTTATCTTCGAAAGCATTGGTTTTTCAATTTGTCACCTGACAAGCACATCGAGAAGGCGAGCCCTTTCGCGTCTCGATTTTTCGACTACCAGGCTGCCTTCATCTTTGCGGATCTTGCTTGGGGCGTTGGGTCGTCTCAGGTTGGATGGCCTGCTGTCCCGTATGATGGAAGAAGTTTTTCGCGACGAGCTGCTGGTCATCGCGCGAAAAACAAGTACCTAGAGCAAGCGTCGCAGCTTGTTGATGGTCTTTTCCGGCCGGCCGGACAAAAACAGGTGGCGAATGATGGTTCGAAGCCTTTTCGGCGAAAGGTAGAAGCCGAGGTATGCCTCTCGTCTCAACCTGTTGAGTAAATCGGGTGTTATGGCCGCATCTTCCCTGTAGACAGGCTTTCCATAGTAGTCGAAATCGACTATACCGGGCCGGATAAGTCCGCGGGTTTTTTTGTATAAAATTGTTCCCGGCAGAGGGGTCGTGATCGAAAAGGTCGCGTCGTCGAGGGGCAGTTCGCGGGCCAAGCGGATGGTCTGCCTGACTTCGTCCTCGCTTTCTCCCGGAGCTCCCAACATGAAATAGCCCTGAATCGAGAGTCCGAACTGTTTGGCCAGGTTCACTGCACTCCGGATCTGCCGAGGGCTGATGCGCTTGTTGTATACTTCACGCAGGATGCGCTCAGAGGCCGATTCAATACCGATGTTGACCTTGCGCAGTCCGCAGCGCCACAGTTCCGAGATGAGTTTTTCATCGAGGGTGTCGGCCCTGGCGTTGCAGGCCCAGATTACCTCGGGCCGTGCATTGTGAATCGCCCGGCCGGCTGCTATTGCCCAGTCTGGATCGATAGTGAAAGTATCATCCTGGATCATGAAGCCCCGGATTGCGTAGTTGGACACCAGTCGGGAAATCTCGGCGGCGATGTTTTCGGGCGACCGCTTTCTGACCGTTGAGCCGAAGAGCCTGCGCAACGTCGGTTGGCAGTAGCTGCAGTTGAACGAGCAGCCCCGCGAGGCGATGATGGACGTTCCGGGATTGGCGCCCGGCACCGCGTCCATCTGGAACCAGTTGCGCAGGTAAGCCCGCATTGGGAGAAGGTGCCAGGCAGGCAAGGGCAGCGCGTCGAGATCCTCGATTGGTTTGCGAGGGGCGGTCTTTGTAAGCTTGCCGTTGCGCAGGAAGGCAACGCCGGCAATGTGTGTCAGGTTCCCGGGTTGCCTGACGATTTCCGGCAGGGTCGCATCCGCCTCTCCGATGCAAACCGCGTCGGCTCCCGTCACCAAAAGCGTTTGCTCGGGTATCACCGTTGGATGCGGGCCGCCCAATACGATCGTTGCCTGCGGGCAAGCGGAACGAGCCATGGCAACCACCCGGGATGCAGCGCTCATCATGGATGCCATGACCGAAACGCCAATCAGGTCGTAACGTCCGCGCTCGAAAGCCTGCAACAGGTATTCGTATGGGTCGGATTCGAAGGTCGTATCGAGGATGTCGACCTGCACGCCCGGGAGCCGCTCCAGTTGACCGGCCAGTAGCGCGACCCCCAGTGGAGGATCTCCCGAGCGATAGGCGAGGCGCGGAAATACCAGCGCGACTTTCATTCTTGTCGCTCCCCGTTGTAGATCCCCCGGCGGCCACGCCGGCGGATCTCCAACAGGCCCCAGAACATTTTAAGCGAGTCACGCAGGGTGTTCAGCTTGCTGTCCGGATCATTGGTCCAGACTACCGGGACCTCGGCGACGCTGAAGCCTAACCGGCGGGCGATGAACAGCGCCTCGACGTCGAAGACGAATCCGTCGGCCTGCGCCCGGGTGAAGATTTCTTCGGCTGCATTGGCACGAAAGCACTTGAAGCCACACTGGGTGTCCTTGATGCCGCCAATGACGAGAGCCCGGCGCAGCGGGCGAAACACCATCCCGGCGGCGTAGCGCAGGCTGGTCTGCCGGCGCGTGACGACCGAATCTCCGAGGGCCCGAGAGCCGATTACGATGTCGGAACCGGCCGCGAAATAGTCCCAGAACTTGTCTATTTCCTCGATGCCGGTCGATGAATCGGCATCCATGAAAAGCCTGAAGTCGCCCCGTGCCGCGAGCATGCCGCTGCGCACGGCGCAACCCTTGCCGCGGTTGCTGCCCAGGCGCAGCACGCGGCCTAGCGGGGAAGAGTTTTGCAGGAACCAGCGCTCGGCCCAGCGGGCCGTACGATCGCGGCTGCCGTCGTCTACGACCAGGATCTCGTATGCGTAGTCCTTCTTGGCCAGGTGTTCATGGATCTTCTGCAGAGTGCTCAAGATGAGCATCTCCTCGTCGAAGGCCGGCACTACGACCGAGAGCAGATTGGGGCTTTCTTTACTGGCAATCATCCTGGCGGATCAATATATATGCCCACGGAGCCTGTGGCAACCGGACCCAGTGTGTGCTATTGATACGCACAGGAGGACATCCAGAGTGGTCGAGATCATCGTCGACCGTGAGCGGGCGGTGCACGAGAAGAGACGCTGGGTCAGGCTGACCCGCACCTGTAACAATCACTGTCTTTTCTGTCTCGATGCCGAGATAGTGGGTGAGAAAATCCGCCCCGGCGCCGAGATCCGTGCAGATATAGACCAGGGACGCAAGGATGGTTGCCAACGCCTGATCCTCTCGGGAGGAGAGCCCACGCTGCACCCGGCTTACCTGGATCTCGTTGCCTACGGTGCCGGGCAGGGTTACGCCTGGGTGCAAACGGTAACCAACGGCCGCATGTTCTCGTATCGCTCGTTTGCCGCTCGTGCCGTTCGCGCGGGCCTTTGTGAGGCCACCTTCTCCATGCACGGGCACGAGGCGAAACTGCACGATCGCCTGGTGGGGGTGGAGGGCGCTTTCGAGCAAGCCCTCAGGGGCATGGGCAACCTCAGGGAGTTGGGGATCGTGGTCAACGTGGACGTGGTTCTGACCGATCTCAACACCCCCCGGCTTCCGGATATCATCGACTTTTTCCTCCGCTTCGGGGTACGCGAGTTCGACCTGCTATGGATGGTGCCGTTTGGTTCGGCCTGGCGAAACCGGGACGAACTTTTCCCGGATCTGGAAAGGGCGCTACCGCGCCTGCACGAAGCCATCCGGCTCGCACTGGAGGCGGGTGCCGTCGTGTGGACGAACCGCCTGCCGCCGCCATTGCTGGAAGGGCACGAGGATCTGATCCAGGATCCACACAAGCTCCACGACGAAGTGCGCGGACGGCTGCCTGAATACAAGGAGCTGATCTCGAGCGGTGAGCCCTTGAGATGCAACCAACAGGAGAGGTGCCGACAGTGTCCCATGGAAGGATTTTGCAGGGCGCTCGATGGCCTGGTGCGCGAGATAGCCACGGGCGGGCCCGCGGCGCTCGCTGTCGAAGCTGGGCGGGAGATTGCGCCCGGAATGTCAAATTTACTTGCAAGAGCCTCCCGACTGCGGATCCACGCCCGGGATCGTGAAAGACTCGTTGAATTCGTCGGTTCCCTCGAGCGGGACGGACAATCTCTAGAGTTGGTTCTCGATTTCGTCCCGGCCGATGATGATCTGGGGTTCGTCGAAGGGTTGGGTGAAAGGGTAGTCAGACTGGCATCTGGAGTTCCGGCTGTATTGGAGGCGATATTAGCCGGGTGGAAGGGAGAGGTCGAGGTTGAGCTGAACAGGGCGACCGCAAACTGGTTGACCGAGAGAATGGATTTTATCCGTAGTCAGACCGATCGCTTGCAATTTTCAGCGGAGCCCATGGCGAGCATCATAAACCCCGTTGAAGCTCTGAAGCCGCTTGCAAGATGCGGCACCCGCTTGCTGAACCTTCCGGCATGTTTCCTGGAAGGCGCTGTGTCTGTCACGGAAATGGTACCAGTGAACATCGAGGCCGCCATGGGGGCGACGGCCGGCGACCTTGTCGCCTTCACCGACCATTATATCCGGCACGGTCACAGGACATGGTCGCTAAAGTGCGGCAGTTGTCCGTGGCGTGGGTCATGTCCCGGACTGCCGGTGAACCTGGTTCGGGCCCATGGCTTTGCCTCCCTGTATCATCTACCCGCCTGAATTATTTTCCGCCTGTATCTGTCAACCAATGATGATCCTGTGCTAGAATGACCTAAACAAGGTTTGGGAGCATGAATCGATGAAAACCAACGATGTCAAGCTGGTTCTGGCCGCAGTTCTTGCCTTCGGGTCGTTTATTGGATGCTCCAGCGATACGACACCCCCCGACGATGGAAGCATCCTGTGCTCCGAGGATAATGACTGCCCCTACGGGACGTATTGTTCGGACGGAGTCTGCCGGACGACCTCGGTGCCCTGCGACGAGGCTGATTCTTGTCCTGAAGGGTCTGTCTGCCGCAACGGGGTGTGCGTTGTCGAAGTCAACGACGGCGGCACCGATGGTGACGGGGGCGATGGCGGCGACGGCGAGGCTTTACCCGAGCCGGACATCGTGGTTGTAAGCCCCCCGTTGAGCGGAGATCCTCCCGTATACCAGGTCAACTTCGGCAATGTCCTGGTTGGGGTCACGGTCGGCAAGCAGATTGAACTCAGCAATGATGGTGACGCCGACCTGCAGATCATCCAGCTCAACTTCGAAGCCGGATCGGACGCGGACGATTTCAGCATCGCGGAGGATCAGCTGAACTCGCTGCCGATCGTGGTGCCGCCCGGCGAGCAGACCATTCTGGACGTGCTCTATACGGCAACAGACGGGTTGACCGACCATGCCATTCTGGACATCATTTCCAACGATCCGGACGAGCCGTTGGTGCAGATCCAACTGCTTTCCGAGTTCAAGGGCGAGGCCTTCGCGGCCGTCAATCCCGTCTCGCTCGAGTTCGGTGACATTCCCGTCGGGGACAGCAGCCAGCCGCTTTCTTTCCTGGTCTCGAACCAGGGAACGGGCAACGCCGTCCTGCAGGTTCAGGACGTGCGCTTCGGTATACTGGCCAACCCCGACTTCGATTTACTGGTCACGGACGCCGCGAGCCAGGAGGTTGTGCCGCCGGTTTTCGTTAACAGCGGCGACTTCCTTCAGGTCGATGTCACCTATCACCCGCAGCTCCGTGAAGACGATTCCGACGAAGTCGTCGTGGTCAGCGACGATGTGGTCCATCCGTCGCTGTCGGTAGCCATTGCGGGACGCGGGGTGCTGGGAGACCTCGACGTCCAGCCCAGCCCGATAGACGTCGGCAAGGTCCGTGTCGCTCAACATGGCGAAATGACGGTGAGCTTGTCCAATTCCGGCGGGGCGCCTTTTTCGATTGGCGGCGTCGGCATGACGGACGTGAGCCAGGAATGGGCTCTTTCGAGCAGCGATCTCGACCTGGCCGACCTGGGAAACAATCCCAGACAACTGGCGCCCGCCGAGTCGGTGACGGTATTGATCGGCTTCGACCCGGAAGACGTTGGGCAAGAGCTGGGCACATTGGTGATCGACAACACCACCGAGGAGCCCCAGCGCCTGGTCGCCATGCAGGCCGAGGGCTTCATCCCGCCCGCCGTCCAGACGACACCCGATCCGGCGGTGTTGTTGTTCGGCAACGTCCAGATGGACTTTGGCAGCGGCGCGAAAGAGATCGTGCAGCTCGACGTGCTTGTTAAGAACGTGGGCGGGGAAGATCTAGTCATCTCCAACATCCAGCGCGGCGGGACCACCAGCCCCGAGTACACCTTCGCCCCGGATCAATTCGGTTCGATAGCACCCGACGTCGAGCTGCCGTTGCAAGTGACTTTCACGCCCATGGATCTTGGTTCGGAGAATGGCGCTTTAATACTCGATACGAACGATCCCGACATCGAGCTGGACGGTGTGACCGGGCGCTTCAAGATAGACCTGTTGGCCAACGGCATCGATCCGAATATATTCGTGTCTCCCGCGGCGGCATACGATTTCAACGACGTCTACGTCGGACGGCAGGTGTTGAAGGATATTTCTATTCGTAACGCGGGGACGGGACCGCTCGAGGTGACTGCAATAGATCTTACCGCGGGCAGCTCGCCGGACTTCGGGCTTTTCAACCTGCCTGCCCTGCCGATGGTGCTTTCAAATACCTCGATCGAGGTCATCTTTCAGGTCGGCTACACGCCCGACTTGTTGGGGCCGGATAGCGGCGCCATCCAGATCGACTCCTCGGACATCGGCCGCCCCGACGGCGTGACAATCAACCTGACCGGCAACGGCGCCGGCTGCCCGGCCGGAGCCATCGACTGCGACAGCGACCCGCAGAACGGCTGTGAGCGCCCCTGCGTGCCCAGCGGCATCGAGCAATGCAACTACATCGACGACGATTGCGACTGTGACACAGACGAAGATTTCTTCACGCAAAGCGACCCCCAAAACTGCGGCAACTGCGGTAACGTCTGCAGCTACCCCTACGGAGTGCCCGCCTGCAACGGCGGCTCATGCGAGCTGCTGCACTGCCTAGACGGGTATGCAAACTGCAACGGCTTCGACCTGGACGGCTGCGAGAAATACACCGACAGCGATGAGCAAAACTGCGGATCGTGCGACAACGTCTGCCAGTTCGACCATGCGGGCGCAAGCTGCCTGGGCGGCACCTGCGTCATGGGCAGTTGTGACAGCGGTTACCTCGATTGCAACTCGAGCGACGTGGACGGTTGCGAGGCGGACATCTACTTCGACGAGCTCAATTGCGGCGGATGCGGCGTCCGTTGCACCTTCGCCAACGGCATCGGTATTTGTTCCGGAGGCAACTGCTTCCTCGACTTGTGTGTCGCGGGTTATGACGACTGCGACAACCAGGGCGGCAACGGCTGCGAGATTGACCTTTTGAGCGATCCCAACAACTGCAGCTTCTGCAACAATGTCTGCCCGGGAAGCGTCGGAACGCCGATCTGCATCAATGGCAGCTGCGATGTTTCTGCCTGCAATCCCGGGCTGGCCGAATGCGTTTCCGGGGACGGCCAACCCTGCGAAACCAACATCTGGGCGGATCCCAACAACTGCAACGGCTGCGGTATCGTCTGCTCACTGGCCAACTCTACGGCGGACTGCTCGAATGGGAGCTGTATCGTAGACGTGTGCGACGCGGGTTTCGGCGACTGTGACAGTCAGGATGGCAACGGCTGCGAGACGGAGCTTACAGGCGATCCGATAAACTGCGGTTTCTGCGGCAACGTCTGCGCCTTTGACAATGCCCAGGCGGGCTGCGCCGGTTCGTTGTGCTTCATGGGGGCATGCGACGCAGGGTATTACAACATTGACAACGATCCGGGCAATGGTTGCGAGTGCGCCGACGATGGCATCGCCGACATCTGCGACGACACGCTGATCACCGACCTGGGCTCACTGGCCAGCGGCTCTTCTGTTCAGATCACCGGCAACTTGATTCCCGCGCCGGCCGACGAGGACTGGTTTACTTTCAGCGCGGCCGATAACAACAGCGCCGACCTGACGGCTGGATTCGACAACTACCACCTGCACATCTACTTTGACTCGGTCGGCGGCAACCCCTCGAACCAGTATGTTTTCCAGGTCTACCGCAATACGAACGTCAGTGCCCAATGCGCCCAGAAGGGGAACCCGGTCTGCTCGGGCGAGTACCTCGAGTACGATCATGACTATTACAACGAGTGTACGGTAGGCACCGCAACGCAGTGTCGCTCTTCGGCCAGCGGTCCCGGACCGTGTTGGTGTGTCAACAATACAGCCCGTTACTGGCTGCGGGTTGAACGGGCCGGTTCCGCCGTAACTTGCGATCCCTACCTGATCAACATCGACTTTACCCGGTAGATTAGCCAACTCTTGACAGGCGACTTCCGACAAACTAGGTTTGACCCGCTATTGTCTTGTGAAACGAGGGAGCGCCTTTATTATGGACACGAGAATAGAAGCCGCCAAGAATCGCGTCTACTGTGAGATCGACGAAAAGATCTTTCCCCGTGGGGTCGTGGTCAGTGCCGCCTACCTGTTTTTGGATCGTTGCTACGTGCGTCTGGAGTCGGCGCCCAAAAAGCACGTCGCCGTCCAGTTGAAGGGCAAGCGTAAAACAGCCAAGGCAAGGCTGCAGGTTCTGGCTGACGAGTTTGGCAACGAGTTGCTGCACCAGTTGATGCGCGACCAGGTGGCCGAGAAAACCGACGGGTTGCGGGAGATTCTGGTCGGCCGGGCGCTGCTTTCGGCCGTACCCATGGAAGAGGAGGGATCTTTGCCCGAATCCGAGGAAGAACAGGATTACCTCGACGATCCGTTGGGGATCGCCGTTCCCTGGGAAGAGAAATATGGCGACGAAGAAGAATAGCAGTTCCGAACCGTCCGCCATGGGGTCGGGCGGCGCCAAGGCGACGCTCAGACTCGATGTGACTTTCTATCCCCGGCAGGCGCTGGACAGGGCCAGGGAAGCCTTTTCCAAGCTTGCGGACATCGAGTTCCACAAGGAAGGCACGAAAACGGTTGTCAACTTCAGCGGCATGCGGACCGGTGTGGCCGCGAAGGTACCCGACGAATTTGCAAACTTCGCTCTGGCCTGCACGGTGGCTGAGCCATGAACGCGTTTCGTATTCCCGAGGTGCACAACCAGAAGCTGATGCCACATCGCTGGCGCGAGCTCGACGGGCGGGTGCTTTTAACCAACGACGCCGGAGAATACGTTTGGCTCGAGCGCGACGAGTTCGGAGATTTCCTGGCCGGTACGCTCGTCGAAGACAGCCCGGCCTACCTGAATCTTCAGAAAAGTAATTTCGTTCGTGAACCAAATAGCGAGCGAGTCGTGATGGACAAGCTGCGCCAGCGCAGCGACCATCTGATGCAGGGCCCCAACCTGCATATCGTCATTTTAACCCTGCGCTGCAACCAGAACTGCATATACTGCCATGCCAGCCGCAAGCCACAGAAAAGCAAGGGTTTCGACATGAGTCTCGAGACCGCCGTGCGTGTTCTGGACGTGATTTTTCAAAGCCCCTCGGATGAGTTGACCATTGAGTTTCAGGGAGGGGAGCCGGCCCTGAACTTCGATGTGTTGAAATATTTCGTAGAAGAAGCCTATCGCAGGAACAAGGATGTAGGACGACAACTATATTTCAGCCTGGTGAGCAACCTGAGCGCGCTGGATCAAGAGCAGATTGGCTTCCTGGTAGACAACGGCGTGATGGTCTGTACCTCGATTGATGGACCCCAGGAGCTTCACGATCACAATCGGCGTTTTTCCAAGAAGAGCAGCTACCTGGAAGCCATGAGAAGGATCGGGCAATTCGACGAAGCCTATCGCAAGCGCAAACTCGACTCCGAGTTGGCCTACGTCAACGCCTTGGCCACTGTTTCGCGCTCTGCGCTTGCCAACCCCGAAGCACTGGTCGACGAGTACGTGCGCCTGGGCCACAAGGTTGTTCACCTGCGACCGCTGAACCCTTTCGGCATGGGGCGTAAGATATGGTCCCGGGAGGGATACACGGCCGAGGAGTTTCTGAGATTTTATGAGCGGGCTCTCGATCACATCATCGAGCTGAACAAGCAGGGCGTCGAGATCATGGAGAAGATGGCGTCGATCATGCTGACCCGCATATTAACCGACGAGAATCCCAACTACATGGACCTGCGCTCTCCCTGCGGGGCAGGACTGGGCCAACTGGCTTACAACCACGACGGACGCGTCTACACCTGTGACGAGGGCCGCATGGTCGGGGCAATGGGAGACGACCTCTTCTGCATCGGGGACGTCCACCAGGACGGCTACGCGGACATCATTCAGCACCAGGGGGTGCGCACCCTGTGCGTGGCCTCGTGCATCGAGGGTCTGCCGGGTTGTTCAGATTGCGCCTATGTGCCCTATTGCGGTGTTTGCCCGGTCTACAATTACATCATGGAAGGTGACCTGGTTGCACGATCCCCTTCCAACGATCGTTGCCGCATTCAGAAGGGAATGCTCGACATGCTTTTCCTGCGCCTGCGCGAGCCCGGTCTCGAAGACCTGCTGCGTCGTTGGACAGAGACCAAGGACCGCTCGAGCGTCTATCAAAAGAAGACATGAGTTTCATCCGCCTGGAGACAGCGAATGCTGGAAGCCGAGGACGATATTCGAACGTTGTTTTCGGCGGCTTCAGGTGAATGGGAGATCGTTGAGCTTCAACGCGGGCTGGCCAGCTTGCTGCTGCGCATCCGCGCTTCCGGACCGCCCGATCGTGATGTCAGTCTTTGGATAACACCCCGCAACGACCTCGAACCGGCCTTCGGGCGCACAAAATACTTCAATATCGCTCTGCGCGGCGAGGAATATTCCGGGGCCGAATGCGATCTGGCCGCGGTCGTCATCGAAAAGGTCTCCGCACAGGAGACGGATAGACCCGCAATTGACTTTTCCATGCCCCCTGTTCAGGGCCGGCATTCGCTGGTGCTCAACGTGTCTAATCGTTGCAACCTCAAGTGCCGCTTTTGTTTCGAAGACGAATCGAAGCGGGCTGCCCCGGCGCCTACAGTTGAAGAAATACGCCGGACGTTTGAAAACGACGATCCCCCGCAAGTCAGAAACGTGATGTTCATGTCTGGTGAGACCGTGCTGAGAAAGGATGCACTTGCCCTCGTAAGAATGGCCCGTGAGATGGGATACCGGAATATCGGATTGGCCACCAACGGCACATATTTCACGAGCAAGGGCAGGCTAGAGCCGTTTCTTCAAGCGGGTCTGCGCGGGCTGGAGATTTCTATTCACTCGATGAACCCGGAACACGCCAGCTATCTTTCGGGCAGGGCGTTTACGCCCGTGAAGCAGCGCCAGTGTCTGGAAGTGATTGACGCCCTCGATGGGGAATACCCGCTGCATTGCACGATCAACACTGTTGTCAACTCGGTGAATGTGGGCGACTTCCTCGATCTGGTGAGCATCATTGAGCACGATTTTCCCAGGATAAGGCCGACCTATCATGTGAAATACACGGAGGCAATTGAGAAGATCAGGGACAGAGTCAAGATTGCCGGCTGGCCTGAAATCAGGAAAGCCGGGATTATACCCGGGTTGCCCGGGGAACTTCATCCTAGAATCAATTTCGAGAATTTCCCTCTTTGTGTAATCTCACCTTGTTACCACCTCAGCTCGAACCTGATAAGCTTCCTGGTTTCTGATGCCTACAGTTTCTTCAATCCTGGTGACGAAGAGAATCTGGTTACCGCCGATGCATTCAGGTCCAGGCAGACCCATTTCGCTGAAGAGTGCGGCGAGTGCAGCCTGATAGTTCTATGTTGTGGCATGAGCGCCGCCTACCTGGAACTTTTCGGTCACCTAGGCCATTGCATTCCACAAAGCGCCGATCCGCTCCGAGTGCTTGGCCAGGCAATAGAGTTTCGCAGGAACAACGAGTTGGACTATTCGAGTGAGATTGAGCAAGGCATCGAAAAGGCCCTGTCGCACTTGAGGTTGATTTTGAGTACCAGAGACCATCATGATCGTGTCTGAATGCCGGTTAGTAGAAATTTGCCGGATGTGTCAAATACTACCTTGACATTGTTAGGAAACAGTAGCTAGAATAAGGAAGTGAATCGGCGGAGGGCTTTACATGTCCAAGGATAATTTCCCGAAGGCGGAGAAGAGTACAAAGGCTTTTCTCACCAAGGACGAGAAGAAGCTTACTCGGCGAGACCTGCTCTCGACCTCAAGTGTGGCTCTGCTCGCGGCCGCCGGTACGGCGATGATCCCTCGTAAGGGTGGGGCGTCGGCTGCTTCAAAGGCGCTCAAACTACCCAAGAAGGCGCCGGGGGTCGGTGGGTTATCGGGCAAGGATCTGTCGCACTGCTCTCACGGCTCGCACGGGTCCCACGGTTCGCACGGATCCCACGGCTCGCACGGGTCCCATGGTTCGCACGGGTCCCATGGTTCGCACGGGTCCCATGGTTCGCACGGATCGCATGGTTCGCACGGATCCCATGGTTCGCACGGGTCGCACGGGTCCTGGTAACGACTCCCCTAGATCTTTCGTTTTCTGCAGACCAACAACCAGAGCGTGCTTTTCGTATCGTCGGTGGAGAATTGTTGTTCGGTAACCAGGCCGCATCCTTCACAGAGCTTTTTCACTTCCTCCAACTGAAGGTTGGTCAGATGTTCGAAAGGCAATCCCGTTTGTGATTCCACCTGCTGTGTGACCCGGGCTTTTCTCACTACTGAGAAAACTTCGTCCTCGGCCAAAATGACGCGGCCGCCGGGAACGGTCAAGGCCGCCATTTTTGAAATTGCGGTATTGACCGATGGCAGGTGATTCAGGCTTCTCAGGGCGCAGACGGTGTCGAAGGGAGGCCCATTCCGGTGGAAGTCGTCGAAGGTAGTTCTTTCGAAGCTGACCGATGCTCGATATTCTTTGTTCTCGACATCCGGGTCTATTCCGAGATAGCTGAGCGCGTGCTCGTCGATTGCGGCGTGCATGGCGTTGAGATAAGGGCTCCTGCCGCAGCCGATATCCAGAAGCGTACCTCTCAATTTCCCGAGAACACCGCCCAGAATCTCCTTGGCTCGCTCGAATGAAGGTTCTTTTGTCGGTTCGAAAATACCTCCGCATAGCGCCCGCAGGGAACACTCCGGGCAAATTCCGGCAAGAGCCAGCCGATCGAGATCGCTGCCGAGATCGTTCGACAGCAATTTATCACTTTTATCCTGGTAGACTTGCCCGAGGTCGCGAATTGCGTGTCTGATGGTCAGGTCCGAAAAGTCCCTGGTTGTTGCATGATAGAACCGGGCGCGCTCATCTCCCAGATAGACGGCCAAACCCCGGACTGGATCGGGAGGAGGCATGCTGCCGGACCGGATCGGGCAACATCGAAGCGAAAACGGCAGGGGCGGGGAGGATGGCTTCATGTTGAACGAATTCGAGACGTTGCGTGCGAGAGGCTGTAGCTCATCATCGCCCCTTTGTTCGAGATATTGTCTGTATACTCCGCGACAGCGCCTTTGCAGGCTGCACTGTATACAGACCGTGCCGAAGCCGCGGTTCTGATCGTCTATCGGATGCCAGTCGTCCTCGAAGGCTTCGGATATAATGAAGAATCCGTCCTCGCGCAGACCGGACTCGATATGACGTATGTGATCCGGCAGCAAACACAGCGGAAAACCGTCGACTGCGTAGCTAATATCATCCGAATCAGACAGTTGTTCTATGATACCGGTGACTGCCTCCGAGGCGCGCTTCAAGGATGGCACCAGGGTCTTGAAGTTATCCAAAGCGTTGCCCTCCGGCTCGACCATGGAGAATTTCAGGCGCAGCGGGGCAAGTTTGGCCGCAAGGGCTGGCATTCCGTCGAGACTGTCGATATTCCAATCCGTGACAACGACATTGATGGTTAATTCATCAACTACTCCCGGGAGATGCTGTAATCCCTTAATGGTCTGGTTGAAAGATTCAACTTGGGCATGACGGTCATGAAGCTCGGCATCCGGTGCACAGAGCGAGACGTAGACGTACCCGAGCCGGCGCTCGATCAACTTTTCGACAAGATTCCCGTATGCCAGCATGCGTCCATTAGTCACGAGGCCCAGCGTCATACCCGCCATGCCTGCTCTGTCCGAGATGTCCAACAGGTCGGTCCGGATAGTGGGCTCGCCTCCGGAAAGCACCAGCATGTTCGCGCCAAGGGAGGCCGCCCGCTGGATCTTTTTCTCGATCTGCTCGATTGTCGAGTTTATTCCCCTGTGAGGGGCCGAGTGGCAAAAAACACAGTTGTTGTTACACCGATATCCGACTTTCAACAGGGCTTTCCGGGACAAGGTCGTCATGGCTGAATGTGCAGGCACGAGGGGCGGAATCTGGAAAGGACGTCAGGGAGTTGCCCGTGGCAGGCAACTGGAAAATTTTCTATGCATGAATAGAGTGACCGCACCTCTGTCGTAGTTTTGCAGCGCCGAGAGCAGGCAGTCCTCAACGCCTAAAAGAGCAGGCAGAAGATAAAGGTAACGGGATTCCGGATAACGCTTGGTAAAGTCCTCCATGGATATCTTACCCGTGATCGTTTCAAAGACGTATAGATCACGCACACACTCCCTGGTTTGTTTTTCAGGCAGTTGCTTGGCGCGACAGGCAGACTCATCTTCAGCGCAAAAGGCCTGGCAGAGATAGTCGAAATCGCCGAACTCCCGGCATCTCGCAGCTTGCCTCTTTTTCAGTATCTCGCACAGGGCAGCGAGTTTGGCGGGATCCATGCCCAGGATCTCGGCGGCCTGCGTGGCAAGTTTACCCCGACCGTTTCCACTGTATAACACCGCCAGCCGCGCCAAATCGAGCCGACAACCCTTGCGTCTCCTGGGATCGAGGGCACCGGCCAGATCACATGGAAGCGAGCTGCGAGAGGCCAGGGATTGACAAGCCGACCAACGGATTACGATGTCTGCGAGTTTGTCAGCCAGAGCGGTCTTGGGATCGACGTCAGTTTGCTTGAATGTTCGCTGGATTATTGCTGCCTTGTTCCAGAAGGGCTGCAGGGCTGCCCGGATGTTTTCATATGAAGGCCGCCCGTCATCTTGCCCTGCGGCTGCTTTTACAAGCATTTCCGAAAGCGCGGCCCGGGCTTGAATGTGGAGACTCCAAAGGGACAGATTGATTGGAAGTTCGCTGAACCCGTTCACAATCTGAAGAAGATCGAAACATGATTCGAGGACTCTGCGCTCGATTTTTCGGCCCAGGTACTCTGCGTACAGCCTAATTCCCTCGCGCCTTCCTTGGCAAAAACCCTCCGCCCGGCGTGGAGCAACCCAGACCAAGACGACGAGTAACAGCATTCCCGCTGCCAGACGAGTCGATCGAAGAAAAGGTCTCAACTGTCCCTCCTCCAGCAGGGATAGTTACCACACGAACTAGTTGCGAACAAGGTTGCCGATAGCTTTGTGTTGACGACAGCTTTGGCTTGACCGGCCCGCAATCGGATTCTAACCTGCGGGTGTGCACAGCTAACCAGGTCGTAGGCCGGGAAGGGACGCTCACATGCCGGAGGCCGTCATTGTTCAGCCGCCGTTGCTTCTCTCGAGGGAGTTCATCGACTACCCTTATTTTTCTAACCTGGGAGCATACCAGGCGGCTTCCATCCTGCGAAGTTGCGGGTTCGAGGTTGCGGTCGTCGACGGCTTGCTTGGTGAGGGCGGCCTGCGCGAGACGGGAAAACAGGCATGGCTGGGGGAACCGGCAGACAGCTTCATGGAAAAGCTGGCCGGTATCCGTGCAGACCTGGTTATCGTGCACGCATCCTCTTTTCTGCGCTCCGCCCCCGGCAAAAACTGGCTTGTAGAACTGATGAACGGGTTTCAGGCGGCCGGGCACGATCTTCTGGTCTTGGCCGAGATGGTCACGGGCGGGATGCACTATGTCGAGAGCGATCCACGAGACTGGTTGAACGATATCCCGGGCCTGGATCTCTACCTGCGCTATGAGGGTGACAGGCTGCTTGCCCGTCTGGCCGGAGAGTATACGGACGGCCTGAAGCCTGAGCGGGAAATTTGGGAGGAACGCCTTTCATTTTCGCTGGACGAATTGCCCGCGCCCGCTTACGACCTTCTCGATCATGAAAGCTACTTTGCGTCTCTGCGCCGGGCGCTGAAGGCTCCCTGGAGACCCGGGCCGATTCCCGCAGAACCGCTGAGGACTCTGCCGATTGTCACCGCGCGCGGCTGCCCATACGGATGCGTCTTCTGCTCATCCGGTCCCGGCCTCGAAGGGGGCGACAGCCGCCGTTATCGTCCCGTGCCCTGGCCCAGGGTGGAGTCGTGGATCCGGGGCTGGGTCGGCAAGTTCGAACTTGAGCGCATCGTTGTTCTCGACGATGTAGCCAACCTGGACCGGCGCCGTTTCTGCGCTCTTTTGGACATGCTCGAATCGCTCGAACTGCGCGTGGAATTCCCCAACGGTCTGCGCGCCGATCGCCTCGCCGAAGACGACATCAGGCGCCTGGCCGGTCTCACCTCGGGGCTCAAGGTATCGCTGGAGAGCGCGAGTGTACGCGTCCAGAACGAGGTGCTCGGAAAGCGGCTCGATCCGCAGTCGGTAGAGAGAGTCGCGGAATGGTGCAAGCGCTACGAGCTCGATTTGCAGGTGCATTGCCTGGTAGGCATCCCTGGCGAGATCAGGAGTGAGATCGTCCATACACTCCAGACTGCCCGCAGGTTCCTGGAAACCTACGCGGCGCGCCCGCTCGTGCAGTTCGCGGTCCCGCTACCGGGAACCGAACTGGACAAGATCTGCAGGGAGAAAAAATTCGTGCAAGATCGACCCGAAGACTGGCAGGCCTGCTTTCAGCACGTGCCCATCATCCATACGGCGGAATTCGACCCGCGATTCCTGGAGCAGGCCGTTGGAGCCTTCCGATTGGCGATTGCTCCAGGAGCCTTGCGGAAAGTGATCGTCAACCTGACCTACCTATGCAACAACCACTGTATCTTCTGTGCAGTGGGCGACAGGGTACGCAGGCACGCCGGCACGGGCGATGTGATCGAGGCCCTGCGCCGGTACAGGAGCGAGGGGTTCGAGCTATTGGATATCGACGGCGGCGAGCCCACGCTGCACCCCGGGCTTTTCGAGGTCATCGCGCAAGGACGCGCGCTGGGTTTCGAACGCATCACCCTGGTGACCAACGGGCGGCGTCTCAGCTACCATGCCTATGCGGATACACTTGCCCGTAGCGGGGTGAACGAGGTGCTCGTGTCGCTGCACGCGCCGGACGCAAGTGGCCAGGCCCGGATCACCGGCGTTACGGAGAGCTTCGACCAGACGCTTGCGGGAATCCGGAACATCCTCAAGTGTCTCGCTTCCACGGATCGAGTTGCGGTCAACACCACCCTGGTGGCGGACAATCTCATTTCAGTGCCGCAACTGGGACGTCTGCTGTCCGATCTGGGCGTGCGGCGCTGGAACCTGCAGGTGGTAACACCCTTCGGACGGGCCGAATCCGCTCAACTGCCGCGTGAAGAGGACTTGCGGACCATCCTGGGTGGGCTCCTGGATGAGCCGCCCGGCAGGATGCATATACAGATAGTCAACTGTCCCCCTTGCCTCATACCGGGTCACGAAGAAGCTGCGGCCATGGATTTTGGCAAGTCGTCGCGGGACATGGTTTTCGTGGGCGAAGAGGGGGAGAACCTGCAGGCATTCCTGGCAAACCGGCGAAGACAAGACGAACGCTGCCTGGGCTGTGCCTGGGCAACTTGTTGTCCGGGCTTCTACGTATTCGATGAGAGAGATTGACGGGCAAAATGTGCGCTTCACCCGTTATCGTCATGGGGCGCTTTGACAGCATTGCAATGAAAACATAGGATAAAAGCCGGAATGCTCGAAGCCCCTTTCAAATGGAGTCTGCCCGTGGTTGTTCTCGGAGCGGGAAAAGGGCGCCGGCTGGGATCGGCCTCGGGGGGTGCGCCAAAGATTCTGCTTCCAATTGTTACGGGCTCGAACGAGACACCAAGTCTCACTCTTCTCGACTTGCTGGTGCGAGCTTGGAAGCCCTGGGCGAGTCGGCTGCACCTGGTGGTGGGAGACACTGGCCCGGTCCGCGAGGCCCTGCGGCGCCAACCGCTCCCGAGTGAGATACATCTGCAACCTGAGCCCGACGGCACCGTCAACGCCCTGCTGCGCCTGGCCGAACGCCTGCCCGAGCGTTTCGTCGTCGTTCTGGGCGACTGCCTGCTGCGGGGACGAATTGAGGCCCCCGCCGGCGGCCCTTTTCCGGGCATTGGCGTCTGGAAGGAGGCGGACCGGGCCTCGGTCAGCGCAAACTTCGCCGTCAGTGTGAGCGAAGAGCGTATAACCGCGGTCGAGGAAAAACCAGGAGAAGCGGGCAGCCGCCTGTGCGGTATGGGGCTCTATTTCCTGAACCGGGATTTCCTCGAAACTGTTGCGGATTTACCCTCGAACAACCGGGGACGTCGCGAACTAACTGATGCTCTCGATCATTTTCTTGCCAGGGGAAAAACGCTTCATGCATCGGTTTTTTCCGGCAGCTACGTGAATATAAACACTCCGGCAGATCTTCAAAGGGCCCGGCTGCTTTTCGGCAATCCATGATCTCGGTGTTAATCACTCCCCGTCGATTGGAAGGCCTGGCAAAGAGCATGGCCGGTATCACGGCCCAACTGAGCCAAGGTGACGAACTGCTGGTGGCGCCTGTTTCCCGTTCTGCGAAATTTCGTGCCGCAGTCGTCGATCGAGTCGCCAAGATGTCAAGTCGTAAGGCCAGGCTCATACGCGGGACGGACTACCTCCCCGATGTGATGCACGGAAGTTTCTTACTGCCTTTACGAGATGGGGAAGTACTGCTTCCCGGGGCGCTTTCCAGGCTGCGCAACTTCACGAGACAGAATCCAGAACAACCTTGTGTTAGAGTGTGGTCGCAAGAAGATATTCCGAACAACGCCCGCCGCAGGCTCTTTGGGGTGCCCTTGGATCTGAGACGTGGCAGGCCCTACCTGCTGCACAAGGTCCTCTTGTCCCGTCTGCGTCGCCAGGGCCTGCTGCGGGCACTGCGCGATGATTCACCGGACATCGTCCTGGCCCTGGAGGAGGCCGGGGGTGGAAGCTGGTTCCCGGAGAACCTGCTGGAGTCGCATGCGAACGCGGGGCAAACCGACTTTAGTAGCGATCAAACATTAGCCCTGGTGAAACAATACATTCGGCGGCGCAAACTCGCGGTTTCAGTTGGCGAAACGGATGGTGCCGTCCAGGTTCAGGCCGACCGCCCCCGCGGGATCGATATCGAGCTGACCAACCGCTGCAACGCGCACTGTATTTTCTGTCCGCAGCGCAGCATGAAACGCTACGGAAACATGACCACCGAAGTGCTTGAGAGAGTTTTGAGAACGATCCGTGAAGAGCCGATCGGCACGATCTATTTCATTGGTCGGGGTGAACCCCTGATGCATCCGAACTTTATTGACTATATCAGGAAGATCCGCGACTTGACTGGAGTAGAGTTTGAGTTATTCACCAACGGCCTTGCTCTGGTTCCCGAAGTGGTCGATCGTCTGGTCAAGTTGAACGACCGGTACTTGAATATTACCATCAATGTCAGCCTGCATTCGCTCAAGGAGGAAACTCATCAAGCGCTGACCGGTACGGATCTCAGGGTAATCGCCAAGAACCTGCGTTATCTCCAGAGCCGGGCCGACAGGCTGAACGTCAGCTACGCTTTCGTCACAAACAAGGTAAACGAGGAAGAAATGGCGTCGCTGCGCCGCTATCTCGATCGGACGGGAAACCGAAAATGGGATGTATCCCTGGTATACAACAAGGGCGGGCTGATCGAAGATGGCACTCTGTTCGACGGAGATTTCTATCGCCGGCATCTTGGCCCTCAAGACCCTGCTTCCAATACCACGGGTCCATGCTGGTACTCGTACTGCGGCTCATATTATTTCGTAAACTACCACGGCCAGTTCACCCTCTGTCATGACGATTTCCGCGAGGAGACCATCCTCGGGGAAGTTGGCAAAGACAATCTCGAAACCATCGATGCCCGTGTGGCCGAGTTATACCGGCGGGGTGGCGCACCTCGCTGCCGGCGCTGCAACAAGAGACAGCGTGAGCTTTTTCACGGAGAGAACATTGATTCAGAGTCCCGGGTGAAGGCGAGCTTCAAACTCGATGCAGGGGAGTTGCCGGGCACATGAGCCGACTTCGAATATACGCCCTCTTCGGAGACGCGGGAAGATACGCTGGCCAGGTGTCATTAGGCGAGAAACATGAGATGCACTTCAGCTCTTGCTCTTTCGACAATCTCGTCGAACGTACAGGCCTCGATAGTATTCGAGCCCGGCGCTCGCAGATCGATCGCGTTCTCGATGAGATGGAAGGGTTCGACGCCGTCTTTTCCGACAGCCCGGACCTGATGTTGCTGCACTACGTGCGCAGAAAACGCAAGATGCGTCCCATCCCCTGGTTGGTCAACGAGGTCGACCGCTTCGGGACGGCAGGCCTGGTGCGTCGCTTCGTCGAAGACCACTACGGTGACGACCCGTTCCCAGGCGCCTTGCGGGCAGGCGAAGTCCTCTGGTTCACCATTGTACCGGGCCTCGATGGCTACTATCGAAACATGGGAATTCCGGCTGAGAACATCTTTTACCTTCCCATGGCGCGGGCGTCTGTTGGTTTTTTTCTACCCGAGCTGGTTCGAGCCCAGGATCGAGTCTTGGCCGGTTCGGAGGACGACTGGCTCGATTGCCCGATATCACCGGGCGCCATTCTGGCCATGGGCTCGCATGAGCGCGACTATTCTTGCCTGGCCGAGGCCCTCTCCGGAACAGGGCATACAGCCGAAATCATCTGTAACCTGTCTCTCTACCGCGATCGCCCCGAGGGACCGCTGATCTGGCACGATTCAGTGCCAGCCGAGGCCTATGTCGAGGCGATCCGGCGTGCCTCAATGGTGGTTTTACCGCTGCGACCCGTCGATCGCGCGCTGGGACAGATGTCCTGCGCCTTGCCAATGAGGCTTGGAAAGGCGATTGTGGCCACGCAGATGCCTTCTCTGAGTGCCCATATACGGGATGGCGAGAACGGCCTGACTTATCCAGTGGGCGATGCGCAAGCTCTCAGGAGATGCATGCTCAGGCTGGCCGGCGACGGAGTAGAACGCTCTCGGCTTGGCGCGGCCGCGTCACGCCGGGAGCGAGAGCTTTCGGAGGTGGCCGAGGAAGCAATTGTAAGAATTGTCGAGCACCTGATTGACTTATCGGGTGCACCATGAGACCAACCGGCAAACGAGTGATGCTTGTCGCTCCTCCCGGGCGCTGTACAACTGGCGGCTCATTCCACGCCGTGCCGCCGGAGGGGGTGGCCAGATTGTCCGCCTGGCTCAGAAAGCACGGATTCGAAGTTGCAGCGCTCGATACCCTCATTGAGGGTTACGATTTACGGTTGGTCGAAGGCAAGACGGTCAGGTACGGCATTACGGCAGACCAGGCCGCCGCCATGATAGCCGAGTGGTCACCGGACGTGATCGGCTTCAGTTGTCCTTTTACCTGTACGGAAGCGGATGTCATCCAGATCGCCCGGGCCTGCAGGTCACTGCTGCCGAATGCCTGGATCGTACTGGGAGGAGCGCACGCGGCTGCCAATGCAGCGGCATTGCTCAAGAACGAACCGGTTGTGGACCTTGTTGCCCTGAGCGAGGGGGAGCAGGCACTGGCCTCCCTGGTGTCGTCCATTCGGGGTGGCGGCAACCCGACCGAGGTTGATGGTTTTGCCTCACGAAAAGGTGACGGTAGTATTCAAAAGCGACCGCTAAAGCAATTTCTCGATCTTGATCGTCTTCCCCTGCCGGCCTGGGATCTTTTTCCCATCGCCGCATACGCCAAGGCGAACTCGCCACACTTTGGCATGGGTCAGGGTAGACGTTACCTGCCGACCACCTGGAGCCGGGGTTGCGTCAATGCCTGCTCCTACTGCCTGACTCCACGTTTCTGGGGCCGGGGAAACTATCGTAAACGTTCGATAGCGAGAATCCTCGATGAAGCAAGGAGTCTCCATGAAAAATTCGAAATCGAGGAGCTGCACGTTGAGGACGACTGTCTCCTGGCCAACAAAGCCTGGTTTCACGCGATCCTGGAGTCAATGGCACAAGAAAACCCAGGTCTGCGCCTTGATTTTCCCAATGGGCTCGATGTAACCGACCTGGACGGGTTAACGGCAGACAAGCTGGCACGGGCGGGCACGATCAGGGCCGGTCTTGCGTTCGACGCAGGCGAGCCCGCAAAACCCCTGAAATGGGTCGGGAAACAAATCCCCCTGAAACAGGGCCGCGAGGCAGTAAACATGCTGCACGCTGGGGGTATAACGCTGATCGGCTACTTCATGCTCGGTTTTCCCGGTCAAACCATCGACGACATGCGCGCCACCGTCGACTACGCACTCTCGCTGGATCTAGACGCCTTGTCTCTTTTTATTGCCACGCCGTTTCCCCAAACACCCTTGCACACTTACTGCGAGCGTGCCGGCCTGCTTGTAAGGCCTTATGATTACGAGGATTTTCGCTTCTCCAGCGGACACATCCGCACGAGCGAATTCGGCCCCGCTGACACGGAGCGGTTACGGCACGAGGGTTGGCTGAAGTTCCAAAATCGAAGGAGAGATCTCTAGTGCGCGTCCCAGCACTGCTTTAGCCCGATCTCGATGCCGTATTCAGGTGACCAGCCCAGCGCCGCCAGCCGGGCGTAGGTTGTGCGCTCCTCCCAAGGCTCATTGGGACGCATCAGGCGTGGATCCTGCGAAATGTCGGGGTGTTTGCCGGTAATTGCAGACAGCATCTCTACCAGTTCGCCCGGCGACGTCGATCTGCCGCTGCCGACGTTGAGTGGACGAAAAGATTCCGGCGGCGGCGGTTTCGACAGGCTGATCTTGAAAGCGCTACAGACGTCGTCGATGTGTATCCAGTCGCGCCGCCGATCCAACTCTCCCAGGCAAAGGGGACCGCCTTCGCAAAAGCCCGCGATCAAGGTCGGCACGAAGAACTCACGTGATCCGCCGGCCCCGTAGACGTTGAACAAGCGCAGGCTGGTCGCCGACATGGACGTGCCGGCCACGGCCGTCGCGACGATCTTCTCCTGGATCAGTTTTAAGCGGCCAAGCAAGGTTGTCGGTTCGAGCAGGTGGTCTTCAGCGATTGGCAGTTTCTTGGGCGTGCCGTATATTTTCCCGCTCGAGGCAAGCACAACGTGTTTCACACCGCAACTGTTTGCCAGCAGCATGACATTGGTCGTTCCGGCGGCTGCGGTTTGCAGTGCCTTCAAGGGGTGCTCGCGGCGAAAGCCCGGCGAAGCCGGAAAGGCCAGGTGCACGAGCGTGTCGGCGGGTGTCGAGAGGGCCAGCAGGGAGTCCAGGTCGTTGATATCCGCCCTGGTTCTGTCCAACTCGACCGGATCGTGACCCGCACCCATGAGTGCTGCCGAGAGATGCCGACCGATGAAGCCATTCGCTCCGGTAACCAGCACGCGCATCTTAGGGCTGCCTTCGCTCCAGGCTAACCCTGGAGCGCCAGTATTCCAGAATATCACGCAACGTCTGTTCGAAGGGAATCTCGGGTGTCCAGCCGGTCAAATCGCCGAAGGGTTCAACATCGGCCTCGAGCCGCATTGGCTCGGTTGGTCGGACCAGCGCAGGATCCGTCTCGATGCTGATCAGTTCTTTCTTCGGTGACATGGAAAGCATCTTTTCGAGGCATTCTCTTACGGTGAGGATCTGCCTGCTGCCGATCAGGAAGAGTTCGCCCGGGGGACACTTCTCAAGGGCCAGCCAGTAGGCCTTGACCATGTCCCTTACGTCTGTCCAGTTTCGGCGTGCGTCCAGGTTGCCTACAGTAATCACGGGTGGCGCCGGGCCGGCTTCGATGCGCGCTATCTGGCGGGCGAACGAGGGCAACGCAAAGACACAGTCGCGACGAGGACCCTCGTGGTTGAAGGCCCTGACACGAATCACCTGCAAGCCGTAACTCTTGTGGTGCTCGTAGCCGAGCAAATCCTGGGCGACCTTGCTGACCGCATATGGATTGACCGGACGTAGCTGCGTCTCGGGTCGGATGGGCAGTTCGGCTTCCGGGACATCGCCGTATTCCTCGCCGGATCCTGGTAGCAGAACCCGGGTGGCGGCCAGTTCGTTCCGTCGCAGTGATTCCAGCAGGTACAGAGTGCCCATTACATTGGTGCGGAAACACGTCTCCGGCGCCCCCCATGAGGGAGACACGAAGCTCTGGGCCCCCAGGTGGAAGATACGATCCGGTTTGACGGAAGATACGACGCCGTCCACCGAGAAGGGATCGCCCAACTCGCACAGGTGCCAGCGGATGCGCGTCTCAACGCCCTCGATGTGTTCCACCAGTGTCATTCTGGATGCCCAGCGCCTGGTGGCATGGATCTCGATCTGCGGCATTTTGAGCAGCAGGTCCAGCAGGTGGCTGCCCACGAATCCGGTGGCGCCGGTAACCAGTACCTTCATGGTTTCGACTCCATGAGCATGGCGAGATCCCGGAAGATAGCCGCCACCTCGGCCGGGTGCGGCAAGTGGCCGAACGGACCCAAGCTGATTTCGAAACGGGTCGTGCCGCCCAGGCGCGGGCGATGCGTGACGGGTACTTCGACCAGCCTGGATCGTCTCGAAATTGCCCGCATGAGAATCTCCGCGTTGACCACGCCCGTTCGACAGCGCAGCGGGGTGGTTCCGATAACATCACTATGCACCAACTTGAAAGCGCAGTCGAGATCCCTCACTCCGCGAATACCCAAAAGCCGCGCCGCCAGACCGGAGTACAGTTTTCCGGCCACTCTCCGGGCGAGGGGATCGCGCCGCGCGCACCTGTATCCGACAACCACTTCGGCCCGTACGGATTCGGCGGTCAGCCTGGACAGCTCACCGTGAGCGAATTGCCCATCGGCGTCGGTGAGCAGCAGCCAGGGGTATTGTGCCGCGCTGATGCCCATGGCAAGCGCGCGTCCATATCCGGGATCGCCAGCCGGTTGCCACAAGGTGCGCACCCGGGAGTGCCCGGCTGCCAGCTCTCTTGCCAACTCGGGCGTTCCGTCCCCGGCCGCCAGGCTGGAAACCAGCAAGATCTCCCAGTCCGAGGACACACAGGCTGCCAAGGTTTCCTCCAGGTTTTCCGTAACATTCAGGAGGTTGGGCGCTTCCTCGAAGCACGGCAGTACCGCGCTCACTCGGCTGTCATCGCTCTTCGACATTGATAAGCGGCTGGATCCTGTCACGAAAGAGAAATATGACATCCGGCCGGTCGGTAAAAGGCGCGAAGTAGTGCTCGATGCCTTTCCGACGCAGGTCGGCGTGTATTTTTACACCCTCTTCGGCAATCCGGCGCCTGCCTTCACCGGCGCGCCAGCGGTCACCGGGCATGCCACGCACCAGGTCAACCAGCTTACCGGAGGCCTCGGCCGCCCGATCGTTGAAGTAAAGGTTGAGAAGCCATGCATAAAGGGCTTCTGTTTTCTCGATGAACAGCTTCTCTTGTTCCGGCAGCTTCAAGACCGTGGTGGTTGAGTAGTCGGGTGGCACCCGGGATTCATCGACCAGCCCCTGGGCCAGGCATGTGCGATACAGCTCTGTGCCCGGAAAAGGATACATGATTGACGGGCGAACCGAGTCGAAGCCGAGATCCGCACAAAGCCGGATGGTGGCCAGCATTTCTTCGTGGCTTTCGGTCGGCATGCCCAGCATCACGTATGCGCGCGTGTTGACCCCCAGTCGCTGCAGCAAGGCAACAACCTTTCGTAGCCGGCTTTCGGATAGTTCCCGGGCCAGGATCTGCTTGCGGACTCTTTCCGAGCCGCTCTCCACGCCGAACTTGACCATGTAGCAACCCGCATCCGCGAGCAGGTGGGCCATCTTTTCGTCCAGGTGTCCGGCGATGGCGTTGCAGATGAAAGGCAGGCCGATCTCCGCGGCATAGGCCGCGGAAAATTCCCTCAGCCACTCGTGGCTGGATGCAAAGCGATCGTCCCCGAAATTGAACGCCTTGAGAATTCCGGGATATCTTTCCTTGAATGCCTTGAGCTCGCCGATGACGTCCTCCACCGATCGCTGCCGGCAGTAGGTCGCACCGGTGATTTTTCCGGGCGTCAGCTTGCGAAGTGTGTCGAGAATGGCCGCGTTGTGACAATAGTTGCACTTCATCGGGCATCCGCGGCCCACGATGGTCTCTGCGAAACCGCGATTGGCCCGGATGATGGCCGCGTAGTCGATGCCATCGAAAAACGGCCATGATTGCCTTGTGATATCGGGCAGGGGAGCCATTTGATTACGATGGATTCCGTCGTTTTCCTTTACCCAGAAGTTGGGCACGGATCGATGGTCGCCCCTTCCTTGCAGCGCGGAGACAAATCGCGAAATCAAGCCGTCCACCTCTCCCAGCCCGACGAAATCGACGGAAGGATGTGAAAGAACCGTTTCCGCGTTCAAGGTCGTGTGTACGCCGCCGCACAGCACTTTGCAGCTCGGATCCAGGCGCTTGACCAGAGATGCCATGTCCATGGCAACGGGAAAGTGGTTTTGCCCGAAAGACAAGGCGTGCAGGTCGAACGAATGCTCGTCGAAGAAGGCGGCCAGCCGATCTCGATCGAAAGGCATCCCGATGCTCTCGTTCAGGTGAAGCAGCCTGACCTCGTGCCCCGCTTCGGCCAGTTCGCGGGCCAGCAGGGACGCTCCGACGCTCATGCCCGGCGGGGTCGAGAGGTTGAACCAGTGGAAGCAAATCTTCATGGCGCACCCGGTTCCAGGTCGGCGTTTGGCAGCCCGACCGGATCTCCGCCGTAAAGGAAGGTGACATCGGATCTTTCGGGGAAAGGATTGAAATAGTGCTCGATCCCCGCTGTGCGCAGCTTTATGGTCAAGGCTATCGAGGACGAGCGGATCCAGTCACGCGTCTGGGTGCTGTCCCACTCGCCTTGCGGCATGGCCAGTGCTTGTCCCAGGAGCGGTCCGTATTCACGGGCGCAGCTCTCGCTCAGATAGACGTTTTGCATCCAGGGATGCAACAGGTGCGCCTTTTCGATGAACAGGGCCATTTCGGAATCCCAGCGAAGTACCGAAAGGTCGTCGTAGTTTTCGTACTCCCGGCCGCTCAATAGCGAATCCCGGACGCAAAGCTCGTGGATCGGAGTTCCTTCAACTGGGTAGAAAATGCACAACCTGGTGGAGGTTGCTCTCAGCTTGGCCGCGAAACGGAAGGTTGTCAGCATCTCGTCGCGGGTTTCGGTCGGATTGCCCACCATTAGGTAGATGCGGGTCGGTACGTTGTGGGTCTTGAGCCGCGCCAGGGCGCGTTCGATGGTCGCCTGGTCGAAAGGTTTGCCGAGGATCATGGAGCGAATGCGCTCGCAGCCCGATTCCACGCCGACTTTGGCGATGGCCCCCGAACGCGAAAGCGCAGCGGCCAGTTCATCGTCGATTCCGTCGACCAGCAGGTTGCAGGTGTAAGGCAGATCGAAGCGTTCTGAGTACCCGCGGCAAAAATCCAACATCCACTGGCGGTCGAAATTGATCGCGTCATCCGCCAGTGAGAACATTTTTACCTGTTGCCCGAAGTGCTCACGGATCATCTCCATTTCACCAAAGAGATTCTCGCAGCCCCGCTTGCGGCAGTGGGGCATACCTTTTTCGCCGGCCGGTACCCGGCGCCGGTAGGTGTCCCGCAGGGTCTGGTTGAAGCAGAAGCTGCAGCTATTTGGGCAGCCCCGGCCGGTGATCACCTCGAACATGCCCCGGTTGTAGGCAAGTGACGGGCCGTAATCGATGTGATCCAGGTCGATCCAGGTTTGTTCACGAATGTCGGGCAAGGGTGCCATGGGGTTGCGCCAGATACTCCCCGCGCGCTTTCCCCAGAAGCCGGAAAGCTTTGACACGTCCCGGCCCGCCTCGAGGCCGGTGACGAAGTCGGCCAGCAGGCCGTCGGCCTCGCCGATGCAGATATAATCGATTTCATCCAGCGCAATGACCTGTTCCGGAAACAGCGTGGGATGCACGCCGCCGCACAGGATGGGCACGTCTGGAAGCTCTTTCTTCAGAAGTGGCACGAGCGCCTCGACATGGCGGAGATGATTACGACCGAACGAAAGGGCGATCAGTCCCGGATCGAAAAAACGGATGCGAGAAAGAATATTTTTCGGATCGAAAGCCATCCCGACATGTTCGTTGAGGTGCAGAACCGAAACCTCGTGGCCCGCCTCGGTCAGTTCCCGGGCGAGCAGCGCCACGCCGATGTTCATCTTGGGCGTGCTGTTCAGGTTGAACCAGATGAACTGAACGCGCATCAGAACCGGCCCTTCATGATCCCGCCCGCTCATCATCGACGTTGATCAGGAGGCGCCGCCTGTGGATCTTGAGAAAGGCCCAGTCCGGGCGCTCCGCGAAGGGCGCAAAGTAGTGGGGCAGATTCTCACGGGCTAAACTATCGTGCACAAGCCGGCCGCGGTTCAGAAGCTCTTTACGAAAAAGCGGATCCTGCGCGGATCCCGAAGCTGGAGAGAGTGCCCAGGCGACCAACTCGCGGGCCGACGATCCGACCGGCTCGTCCAGGTGTTGATTCACCATCCAGGGGTGCAAGATAAGCGTCTTGTCGAGGAAGGCGCGCATGCCGGCGGGCCATTTCAACACTGATTGCTCGAGAAAACCGTACATGGCCTCAGTTTGCTCCAGAAGGCCGCTCCGGGCAAGCTCCGTGTGGATCTCGGTACCCGGAAAGGGACAGAACATGGCGACCCGCAGGGCATCCGGCCTGAGCCCGGCGCAGAAGCGAAAGGTGGCCAGCACATCGTCCGGCGTTTCGGTTGGTATGCCGACCATCAGGTAGGCCATGGTGTTGATTCCACGCATCTTCAGGTGCCCGAAAGCAGTGCGTATGGTTGCTTCGTCGAAGGGACGCCCCAGGACCTGCTTGCGGATCCGGCCCGGAGCGCACTCCACGCCCAGCTTGATCATGTTGCAGCCCGCCCGATCGAGTAAAGCGGCACTCTCCGCGTCTATTCGATCGGCCGTTGCGTTGGCGATGAAGGGCAGACCGATCTCCGCCGGGTAGCGCTCGGCGAACTCGGTGAGCCAGGCCTTGTCGAACGCCAGGCGATCGTCGCCGAACATTATTGCCTTGAGTGAAGGCGCGCGGGAACGCATTTCCTTCAACTCGGCAAGCAGGTTGTCTATCGAGCGCAGGCGGATGTAGGGCCATGATGCAGGGGTGCCGCCCAGGCCGTCCCGATAACGCTTCACCAGGGCGTGATTCTGACAGAAGCGGCAGTGGTAAGGGCAGCCGCGGCCGGCAATGATCTCTCCAAATCCGCGCTTGGCAACGACGAAACGCTCGAAATCAATCGCTTCAAAAAGGGGAAGCGCCTGGTGCTCGATGAAAGGCAGGGGAGCCAGACGGTTGCGGTGTTCTCCATGTTCGTCCCTTACCCAGAAGCCGGCGACCGAGGCCGGGTCGTCCTCGCGCTCCAGGCGGCTTATAAACTTGACGAAGTGGCCGCCGTCCAACTCGCCGATCCCAACCGCGTCGACTCCCGCCCAATCGAAAACCTCCTCCGGATTGAGCGTTGCGTGGATGCCGCCGCAGACAATGGTTGCTGAGGGCAGGGCGGATCGTGCCTCGGCGACCAGTCGGCGGGCAAGACCTGCATGTGAGCTGAGAAATGAAAAGGCGACCAGCCCGGGAGAGAGACGTTTGAGTTCGGAGAACAGGCGGCCGGGATCCGCGGGAAAGCCAAGATCCTCGTTGAGGTGTAGAACATCAACCTCATGTCCGGCTTCCAATAGCTCGCGTGCCAGGATGAGCACTCCATGGCTGACTCCCACCGGGCCGGCTATATTGATCCATACGAAAGCGATTCTCATCGCTTGTATCCATATGGTCGGCCGCTTGTCATTTTGTGGAGTGTTTTGAAGTCCCGTTCCGAAAACTTGCGGCAACCATCTGGGTAAGTACGCAGTGAACGCTTTCGACCACTGGAAAATCGTCGTTATCCACCACAATCGGATGCTCTACAAGTTTGCCGGCTCTGCCACCGCCCGATCCGAGGAAAGCGATTGTCACTGCACCCTTTTCCCGCGCGAAAATGTTGGCAAGCACAACGTTTTCGGAATCGCCAGAAACAGAAATGGAAATGACCACATCTCCTGGCCGAAGTATTTGCTCGAGTTGCATGCGGAATACTTCCCGGTATCCAACATCGTTTGCCAGGGCGGTTAAAAGCGGAACATTGTCCGAAAGGTTCATCACTCGCAGACGCCTTGCCTTGCCTTCGGCATATTTCATATCGCACATCAAATGGGCGGCACTGGCGGCACTGCCGCCGTTGCCCATGATAAATACACACTTGTCATTACTGTCGGCCCGGCGGATCGCCTGGATTGCACTGTCAAGCTGCTCCAGGTCGACTCCCGCCAAGGCTGTACAAACACGATTGCGAAAATCATCAAGTAAATTAGTCATCTCTGTACTCCTACAAAAGCGCTTGATGATACAGGTTTGGGGTGTTGACTGTCAAACTGGTGTTGAGACACTGTTTTGAATTACTTTTTCAACTTTTTCCCAGATTTCCAAAGGGATGATTGAAAAAGCTCCATGACGTTTGGTAAGCTCTGCCGTGGGCAGGTTCCGAGTTTCGCCGCGCCACGACTGACTGGTTATACGCGACTGTGAAGTTGTACACTTTTTGGGTTGTCGATGAATAAAAAACTCTTGGACTTGCTGATCCTCAGTCCGCCGGATTTTCTGTATCGAAAATCGGATGAGCCCATGCCCATGTACGGTGAGGAGCGCAACATTCCCTACGGCGCCCTCACCGTGGCCAGCTACCTGGTACATCACGGCTTGCATGCCATGGTTGCCTCGATGCGCGAATTTTACCAGGAAAAGGGCTCTTACATCTTTTTTGATCGTGGGACCGAAAAATCCGAAGCAATCTTTATTGATAAGACCAATGAGATTCTGTCAAATTTACTGCTACGCTTATGTCCCGCTGCGATTGGGTTGACGATCAACTTCGCCATTCACCATCGGGCTGCAGAAATAATATTGGATTTGATCAGCAATCTGGCTCCCGAGATGCCGTTGCTGGTCGGAGGCAATCATGCTACCCATACTGCCGGGCATTGGTTATCAAGAAATAACCCGGTTGACTTCGTGATCCTTGGCGAGGGAGAGCAAACTTGTCTCACGCTCCTGGAATCGGGTTTGAACCCAGAGGGAATTCCAGGTGTGGGTTTACGTCAGGCGGATGGTTCAATTGAAATCAGGCCCAGACCAAGGCTACTCTCCGAGGAACAACTTTCGATCCCTGCCAACCTGTCTTTGATGGCACTGCCGCATTGGGCTCCATTGAGTACACAACAGCATTGGACTAGTCTCAGCCGGGGATGCAACTGGCAGTGTAATTTCTGCACAACTCCATCCATGTGGGGACATCAACGATATCGCAGGCCGCATGCGGTGGCTGCCGAGATCGAGCAGGTTACCAAAATTGGTGTGCACGACATATTTTTTGCCGAGGATATGCTGAATCCAGCATCACGTCATTACGAAGGGCTAGCAGCCGCATTGCGCCGTTTTCCCGATTGCCGTTTCTCAACCATGACTCGCATGGATCTGATGGACAGGGTTGACCTGAAGCGAGTCCTGGGTGCCCATATTGAACATGTTTACCTGGGATTGGAGAGTTTCTCTAAAGACGTTGTTGCGGCAATGGGTAAGAAGATCAGACTTAGAAAAGACAGGGATGTTCACTCGGCATTGGAACGGCTCAGATCCGGTGGTTTAAAAGTGACCTTGTTCCTGCTCGTTGGCCATCCAGATAGCAGCTTTCAGGAAGAAATGTACTCGGTGAGGGTCTGCCATGATCTTGCCAGTCAGGGTTTGATAACGAATATTTTGCCGTTTTTTTTCATACCTATTCCAGGTACTGCAGCGGCGGAAATGCAGCGTCTGGGGAAATTCAGACTATTGGAACCGCGCATGAATCACTGGACAACTTGGGAGCCTGTTGTCGAACTCCTGGATCCATCCGGAGAGGTCAGCTATTCCGCCAAAGAGATGCGGCAGGTTATGGACGGGTACCATGATATCTGGCGCACATGTGGGCTCGGCGTCTATGAAGACAAGGGGCCCTGCAAGCCAGGGCTCGAGAAATAGGCAAAAAGAACAGGGAGAGTTGCGGCATGCGTGTTCTGTTGGTTGGAGGCATTCCCAAGCGGATCCATCATGGGCCTGTGGATTGGGCCGGACATCGCTTCGAGGCCGTCAGGCATGCGTTTGACAGGATCGTGATCGTAGAACACACGAAAGCCCGCGAAAGCGTCACGCTGGATCGGGAAGCGCTGGCTGACTTTGTCGAATCCACTCGTGACTTCGATGCCGTGTTTTGCGAGACGCCAGAAGCCATGCTGTTGTTTCAGGAATGGAAGAGACGTGGTGATTCACCCAAGGCGCTGCTCGCCCTTGATGTACACGGACTTGAGCGGGTGGCGGCAATGCGGAAATGGTATCTCGAACACGATGGCCGCGACCCGTGGCCCGAGATGACACGGGCTCCGTGGATCGCCTGGATTGCGGCCAGTTCCTCACAGGCACAGATCCTTTTCAAGGCAGGAGTTCCCCGGGAGCGCATCAGTCGTATCAATGCCGGCACAATTGCATATTCCACCTTCGTGCCGAATGCAGATGTCCTTCTCGACGGCGGCCCCGAAGTGGATGGGGAAGCCGCCTTCGGTCTTCCGGCCGACGGGATTGTCGTGCCCGGGTCGGGCCGGCGTGACCCGGAATGCAGCCTGGAAGCCGCCCGGGCGTTGCCCGATCTTCCTTTCGCGGTCGTGGATGAGCAGGCAGCCGGCCACCGCAGGCGTCTCGCCGGGACCGGGCTGCTGGAACTTCCCAATGTGCGTTGGCTGAGGGCACTGGCGCTGGAGAGATATATTGCCCTGATCAAGCGAGCCAGGCTGGTGGTTGTGGCTCTTCAGCCAGGCACTGGTGACGGTGGTCATACGACCGTCGCCTTGGCACATCGGTTGGGGGCAGCGGTCATTTGCAGCCATGTACCAGGAATCGCGGATTACGTTGAAGACGGTTACAACGCGCGGCTCGTGAAGGCGGCGGATTCCGATGGTCTGGCCGAAGCAATCCGTGATCTGTGGCAGGATGCCGATGAGCGTCGCCGTCTCGCGCAAAACGGACGCCTGACCGAGGTTGGCCGCGCCCGGGAGTGCCGGCAAGGATTCTTGCAAACGCTGGAATCAGTCGCGGCGAATATCTCTGAGCGGGCGGAGTAACTTTGCCCCGAAAGGAATTTTGATCGTGGACTTACTGATTCTCTCACCTCCAGATTTTATTTTCAGAGAACCATGCGAGGTGACACCCACTTATAGTGAAGAACGCAACATTCCCTACGGTGCGCTGATCCTGGCGAGCTTTCTCAGGGCGCACGGCATGCGGGCCATGGTAGCTCCACTGCGGGAATTCTACCAGGAGAGTGGTTGCTACACGCATTTTGACGACGGCACTCCGGAGTCGAGGAAAACCTTCGCGTATAAGACCTCGGAGATCCTGAGCAGCCTGCTGCGTCGACTACGGCCCGGGGCGATTGGGTTGTCGGTCAACTTTGCCATTCATCAACTGGCGGCGGAAATCATTATCGATCAAATCCGCAGCTTGGCGCCCGACCTGCCTCTGCTGATCGGCGGCAACCACGCCACCCACACCGCCGAGCATTGGCTGACACGTCAGAACTCGGTGAATTTCGTGGTTCTCGGAGAAGGAGAACAGACTTGTCTGCAGTTGCTTCAATCCGGGTTCAAGCCCGGCGATATTTCCGGTTTGGCCTTGCGCCGCAAGGACGGTAGCGTGGAGATACGCAAGCGGCCAAAACCTCTCACCACGGAACAGATCTCGGTGCCCCTCGACCTGGAGCTAGTCGCCTTGCCACGCTGGGCCCCCCTGAGTAGCCAGAAACACTGGGTTGGACTGAGCAGGGGATGCAACTGGAACTGCGCTTTTTGCACAAGTCACTCCATGTGGGGCCGACAGCGTTATCGAGAACCGAAAGCGGTGGCAACGGAGATCGAACGTGTTGTTCAAACCGGCGCGAGACGAATCATTTTCAGCGACGACATGCTCAATCCGGGCTCACGCCGGTTCCAGGGGCTGCTGGACGCGCTGCGGAGGTTTCCGAGCTGCAGCTTCTCGACCATGATTCGCATGGACTTACTCGATCGAACCGATCTCAAAGCTCTTTCGGTGGCCAACATCGACTACGTTTATCTTGGAGTGGAGAGCTTCTCCGTGCCGGTGCTCGAGGCAATGAACAAAAAGGCGCGTCTGGTGGATACCGACGCCGTCGAGTCGCTGATGGAACGAATCAAGGCGGCCGGCATGAAGACAATCATGTTCATGCTCATCGGCCACCCGGGCAGTAACTTCGAACGGGATATGAACTCGGCCCGCTTCTGTCGAAAGCTGGTCGACCGAGGCCTGGTATCGGTGGTGTTTCCCGCCCACATTGCTCCCTTTCCGGGCACGGCGATGGCAACCATGGAGCAGCAAGGCGCCTTCCGGATAGTTGAGCCTCGAATGAATCGCTGGACGCTCTGGCGCCCGAATATCGAACTTCTGGATTCGTCGGGTCGGGTGGCTTACTCGGCCGAGGAGATGCAGAAAGTCTTCGATGAGTATCTAGATTGCTGGTACGAACATGGTCTCGAGAGCTCCGGCGGCACGGAGTAGCATGACTGCGCGAAAACCATTACAAAACGACCTGGAGCCCCTTCTACTGTCAGCGGACCTGTCCGCGGCTGGGGCCGAGATCCTGATCAACCTGGCCCTGGGATCGGCTCGCATGGAAGACCTCGAAAACAATGCCAAACTGCTGCCTTCGGAAGACCTTCCCAAGCACCTGTCGCTGCTGACCAAAAGAGGATTGATCAGGTCGGAGTTGGACAACGACGGGCGCTTCAGGCTCGTGGAAGCGACCGAACTAGTATCGAAGCTGCCGGGCCCGGCCGGGGAGCGACTGGCCCTGTTGGCCCGTCAAGCAAAGCTGGAGTTTGTCGGAGGCATGACGATTAACCCCGCCATGCCGAGATCCCGCTTGCCGAACCCGTTCGAAGCATACAGAAATGCGCTCGATGCGCGTCTGCCCCAGGTGGAAATCAAGGTACAGACTTCGTGCAACATCGGCTGTCTCTATTGCTTCATCCGTAAAGATCCAAGAGACACGCTCGACGCGGTCGTGGTCCGGGCCGAGATTGAAAGGGCCAGGAGCGGTGGCGTCGAACGTCTGATCTTGACAGGGGGCGAACCAACATTGCGCAAGGACTTGCCGGAACTGATTAGCCAGGCCCGCAAACTGGGATTCGTCGATGTGCAGCTGTTCACCAACGGTCTGGTGTTTGCGTACGCCGATCGGCTGGACGCCTGCATGCGGGCCGGATTGACTTCGGTAGTCTTACACGTATCCTCCGTCGACCGTCAGCTCTATGCCCGCCTGACCGGCAGAGACCACCTGGATACTGTCAAGCAAGCAATGCGAAATCTGGCTCGCTACCCGCAACTCGAAGTTGCAGTGGTCTCGGTAATCAACCGCCTCAACGTACACAGCCTGGCAGAGACAATAGATTTCTTTCGCGACTGGCAGGAAAAAACCCGCTTTGCCTGGTTTGCAAACGAGATTCCCTTCTGTTGCGTGTATTCACATGCCTGGGATAACAGGGCAAAAGTACTGATGCCTATCGAAAAGGCACTGGCCGTCCTGGAAAAAATCATCAAAGATCACGAAGGCGAGGCATGGCCCTTGCTTTTCTACGGAATTCCATATTGTCTTCTGCCCGGGCTGGAAAGCAACAGCTACGATCTTTACTTCACGATGGCCCGCCAGCTACTGACCGAGAAAACCTTTGACTACACTTTCCTGGATGCCATGTTTCTCAAACCGGACAGATGCCGCAGTTGCAGGCACGAACCATATTGCCTTGGACTCTCTCGCGGTTACGCCCGTTTGTACGGCAGCGATACTCTTCAACCCGTTAAATGAGACAGCCAGCGGGCCGCAGCAAGCAGGTCTGCAAAGCTCCAGACCGGCCGCGCCGGATAGCGATTGTCGTTACAGGCCGCGCCGGTTTTCAGGCCGATCGCGGCCAGCCCCGCGTTGTGGGCCAGTTGCATGTCCACCGAGCGGTCGCCGATGACAACCGTCCTCCAGGCCGGCACTCCCAGATCGGCAAGGGCACTACGCGCCATTCCAACCGCGGGTTTGCGACAGGAGCACGGGCCGCGCAGGTTGGAATCTCCCTCGGCATGGTATGTCTCCGGATGGTGCGGGCAGAAATAGATCCGGTCGAGGTGCGCGTCTTCGGCCGCAAGCATTTTTTCAAGCCGCTCGTGGATCAAGCCTAGATCATGCAGCGAACACAACCCCCTGGCCACAACGGGCTGGTTAGTAGTCAGGGCGACCTCAATGCTGGCCTGGTTCAGCAAACGCAGACCTTCCGCGGCCCGGGGCAGCAGACGCAGCTTGTCGATCTCGTGCAGCAGTCCGACATCTTCGATCAGCGTACCGTCACGATCTACAAGCACCATTTCTGCCCTGAGCCAGGTCCTTCCGCTCTTGAAGTCGCTAATAACCGAATCCAGTCGGGCGGGTGTGCCTATATCGCGAACGTACTCGGATGAGCGATAGCCGAAGATCGGTTCGCGCGCCTCGACCATGGCGGGCAGTATCTGGCCGTATAGATCGCTCGCGCGCCCGCGTGGGACGCGGCGCAGGATGTCCTTGTGAAACACGGCCACGGCCGAGTTGGTAAGCATGCTGTCCGTCACCACCTCGCCCTTGTGCCCACCGTTTCTTCCGATCCAGCCGATGACTCGATCTCCGTCATCCAGAGTCAGCCGATCGCTGTCCTGAGGGTGGCTGGATCGGTGCACCAGCAGGGTGGCCAGACCCGAGTCGGTCTCGGCCGCGAGAGACAGGCGCTTCCAATCCAGACAGGTGAAGATGTCTCCGAACACGAGCACGAAGCGCTCGGCCAACCTTTCGGCGACACCGTGCAGGGCTCCGGCGGTGCCGCGCGGTTGAGGCTCGATGATCGTTTCCACTTTCATTCCGGACGGGGCGAGTCGCCCTGCCTCCGCGGATACCTGCTCGCCGCCCAGGCCGGCCAGGAGAAGAACCTGGCCGGCGCCTGCCGCCTGCAGGTCGTCGAGCAGATGGGCGAGCAGGGGCCGGCCGCCTATCGACGTCAGCACCTTTGGCACGTCGCCCGTTTTGGACTTTAGGCGCAGCCCAGGCCCCCCGCAGGGGATGACGACCTGATCGAGGGCGCTCAACGGAAGGCCCCCAGCAGCCGGCCGAACACGGCGGCCCGGGTGGTGTACCAGGCCATGCGGCGGGCGGTGCGCCAGGTGAAGCAGTTCGATACGCCGTGTGGGCGGGCACGATGGCTCACGGGAACTTCGACAATCCTGGCTCCTGCGAGTCTGGCCTTGTAGAAGGCCTCGACCAGCAGAAATGCCTCACGGTAGTCGACAGAAGGCGTGAAACCGTCGAAGATACGCCGGTGCATGAGCTTGAAGGCGCAATCGGCATCACGCAGGCCAAGGCCCAACAGGAGACGGATCGCCCCGTTGTACAGGCCGCTGGTCAGCCGGCGCCCGAAACCGTCGGCACGCTCTGTCTTGTATCCGACCACTGCGTCGGCCCCGGCGCGGGCCTGTTCGATTAGCCTGGGAAGCTCGCGAACATCGTACTGCATGTCTCCGTCGGTGAACCCGATCCACTCGAAGCGACTGTGACGCAGGCCGGTCAGCAGCACCCGTCCGTAGCCGAGATTGTGCGTGTGATGGATGACTTTCACGCAAGCCATTTCGGCCGCCACTCGGTCTGCGACCTCGCCACTGCGATCGGGGCCGGCGTCGTCAATGATCAGGATCTCGTGCTGGTCGCACTCGGCGGCCAGAACCTGGTCGAGAAGGCGTGCCAGCGGCTCGATCGTAGCCTCGTCGTTATAGGCCGGGAAGAAGAACGATACACGCATGAACGCCAAGCTCCTGTAAATAATGACTGCCTGCGCACAGAATACTAGCGCCGCAACCCTCAATCTACAAGGGCCGCTTGAACTCGTCTCCCAAATCCGTAACACTAGTGGTTGACATTCTCACCGATTCGCCGCGGGCTGGAAACCAGTCCCGACAACGAGGAAATCCCGGATGTCAGCGCAGTCCTGGCAAATCACGATCCTGACCTACCTGTTGTTCGTTTTGGTTGCTGGTCTTGCGTTCAACATGCCATGGCACAGGGGGGCACGAATTTCCGACGCGCCTGGCAAGCGGATATGGGACAGCTACGATAGCTGGGCGCTGTTGCTCGTGGTGGCCTTGGGAGTCGTTCTGGCCTGGTTGGCCGTAACGCTGCCGCTGACTGGTGATGAAGCCTCCGAGCTTGAGCCGGATTTCTGGAAGAACTGGTTCTTCAACCCCATCCGGGGTTCTCAACCGCCCTTGGGCCGTCTGGTTAACCATCTCTGGGTGTTCTTGCCGGAGCCAAAGTGGCTCATCAGACTTCCGTATCTGCTGTTCTGGCTGGCCGGCGTGTGGGTTTTCTACAAATTGGCGCGCCGTCGCACCGGCGGCAATTCGTCCCTATTCTGGACGGTGCTTTTCGCATGTTCGGGGATTTTTATACTGCCGGATCACCAGCAAACCAAGTATGCGCTTTGGCTGTTCGCTTTGCTTGCCTGTCAAGGATCCTTCGAGCGTGCGCTTTCCGGTGAGAGACGGCAATGGGTCTGCTATGCACTGTGGATCTGGCTTGCGAGTTTGACATACTATTTTACGATTCCATATGCGTTGGGTCATTTATATTTCGTTTTCTTCAAGAAGCGAGAACAACTCAAGCCGCTGATAAAGGCGCTGCTCCCTGCAGTGCTGAGCTTGTTGCCCTTTGCCTGGCCCGTGTTGAACGGCAACGCTGACACGAGATCCTCGTTTGCCGGCGGTGTCGGTTTGGCCCTGGGGTTGTGTCGAATAGGCGGAGAGATAGTTCTGGCGCCGGGAATGCTCGGCCTTGGCCTGCTATGGCTGGCCTGGCGTGACCGTGTCAGTGGAAGTTCGGGAAAGCCCGCAGCGCTTGGTGGAAGCGCCGCCCTGCCGGCAATGATTGTCTTGGGTTTGCTTTTCCCTTTGCCTTTCGCCGGCTACATGCGAATGTCCTCGCGCCTGTTCATTCCGGTCCTTCCGTTCGGCTTGTTGTGGGTTGCAGGTCGTGTATTGCCGGGGTGGGTGAGCTGGAATAGGCGCCGGCGATGGCTGAGCGCGGCTGGCGTCGGGATGGTTTTTTTAGTGGGAGCGGGAATTGGCGTCAATATTTTCTTGGAACAACGGGACAACCTCTGGTCACGATACGTCGGGCAATCGCGCCTTTTCCTAAACGGACAGGAACATGAGCGATACTTGCTGATGCGCTCTCATCAGGTGCTGGTATCATGCTACGAACTCAGCGATTCCCGGAAATACTGGCTTTTGGAGCAAGATTGGTCCGATGGAGTGAAATGGTATCACATTGGTCGAACCTGGTTGTCGCCGTTGCCAGATAAATTTGACCCGCGGCGTCTGGAAGCGACTCTTGAAAGATCGCCGGAGTTCGACTTGCTTTGGCAAGGGTCGCGGCGGCTTCCATTCTCAGACGTGGTGCAGACTTGGCTGGACCATCATTGTCGTCTCTTGCTTCGTTCGGATTCGTGGCCGGTATCGTTCGGTGTCGTTTATAGATGTCGACGAATACCCGACTCTACCTAGACCTGCGCGCTAGATCTTCGCCACCTGCGATAAAGAAAGATGCCGGGCGCAGAAGGCAGCACCCGCAGACAGAGTGTGGCCAAGAAGGCAGTCAGGAACAGAACTCGATCGTCGGCCTGGCCTGCGAACATGACCAGGGTGGCCGCCTCGCGACTGCCCGCTCCGCCGAGCAGGGTGGGAAGCATCCCGGCCAGATGAACCAGCATCACGTCGTAGCCGCGCATCGAGGCCAGACCACCGTCGAGCGCGCAGGCGAGCAGGGCGATGAAGCCCGCCAAATGCAATCCCTCCTGGACCAGCGACAGCAACAGCAGCCGCACCCGCAACATGAGGGGGTAGCCGCGCAGGCCCGGTACGCCCAGGCGGGCGAGCAGGGCGCCGAAAGCCAATGCGCAGCCGGCGGCGACGGGCGCAGGCCACACCAGCCAAAGCGTAGCGAACAGCATGTAGATTCCGATGGCCGCCAAAGTCAGCCATTTGTCCACCAGCCATAAAAGCGCCGTGTCCGTTTTTTCCAACTTCAGCCGGCGACCGACGATCAGGTATCCGTATGGATCGCCAACGACCCAGGGCAAGAAAACCTTCAAGGCGGTCATCCCCAGGCGATCCTGCATGGCTTGCCAGTAACTGATGCCGGCCGCGAAGGGCCGCAACAACCAGCGGTGCCGCCACGGCTTGACGGCGACGACCAGCAACCCGAAGACGAGCGGAAGCCACAATGAAGACAAGGGGAAGCGAAATGACTCCTGCAGAAGTCCCCGGCGCCACCAGATCCACAAGGCACACAGAACGTAGAACGTCACCGTGAAAGACGTTGTCAGCAATGCAGCATGGCGCCGGCGGAGCTTGCCTAAACGGTCGATCATGCCAGCCCAAAACATTACCATCTCCCTGCCCAGGGTATCTCCGCCCTCAGGTGGACAGCAAGGTGTTGAGCAAGACGTCCGGCTTCAAACTGCGCAACATGCTCAGTTCGGTCCGTTGGGCGCACCAGCACTGAGTACATCTCTTCGGCCCGAGGCTCTGAAAGGCGGCGGCGAAGCCATTTGCCAGAGCGTTTTGGGTCGGTCGCCGTACCTGCACTCGTGCGCAATGGTAGACGTCTCCCAGCGGTTCGATGCGACAACCCAAAAATCCGCTTGCGCAAACAACGGGTTTGTCGTCAGGCCAGCGTGCCAGGTGCCTGAGACCCGAGGCGGAGTTGGCAATGATGGAAGTTGACCATCTTCCCCTGAGGCGAATCAACTCGGACATAGTGGTATGATAGTCATCTCGTCCAGGTTGCAACGGATTGGGTTTCCGGCTGCCCAATTGGCTAACGATAGCAGGCTGTATGAAAACCTTTACCGCAAGTCCAGTAGCAAGCGAGAGCATTTCCGGGATCCTGTGGACGTTGGCCGAATTTATGGTAGTGGCCAGACGCACTGGAATGCTCCGTGACTTCGCAAAACGCACGGCGGAGATCGCCCTGTCGAAGGAACCGGGACCGCGAATGGAATCATTTATGTCCTCGGGACCCTCGATGGAGATGGTCAGGCGCCGAATGTCCCTGATCTCCGAATAGCGTTCCTGCACCAGCGCGCCGTTGGAAGACAGGTACACCGCCAGGCCGCGGGATGTAGCTTGGCTAATCAGGCGCCCGAGATCCTCGCGCACCAGCGGCTCTCCGCCGGTAAGGCCAAGCACCATGGTCCCGGCATCGGCGATTTCGTCGATCAGCCCAAGCGCCTGATCCGTGTTCAGCTCCCGGTCTTCCTCCCAGACGCGGCAGTAGCGGCAGCGGTAATTGCAGCGTTTCGTCACTGCCCAGCCCACAACCAGCGGACGCCTTTTCCTTGGCAGGCAGGAGCGCATGAAAGCCAATCCGCCGCGCAGCTTTTCCCGGAGGCTATGGCTTTGCATGCTTCTCCTCCGGTTTCAGCCGCTGGTATCCTGCTTCAGGGCGTATCGGATCATGTGTAATGCCGTGCGCACACCACGGCCGAGTTCATCGGCCGATCGCACTTTTCCCATTGCTTTCGCAATCTGGGCAGGGCGAAAAAAGAAGGCGAAATAGGCCGCCTTTGTCCAGAATTCAATTTCGCGTTCCGAAAGTTTTGTCCAGGGGCTTCCCCTGCGGCGTTCGGCTTCGAGTCCCAGCACGAAATCCCGCCAATAGTCTCGCCCCCCACGGTCGACTATCTGTTGATTGAGTTCGCTGCCCGGTTTGGCGATCGTACGGGAGAACTGGGCAAAATCAAGATCGAGGTCCAGGGCGAAGCGGATGGTGTCGAGCAGGCTCTTCCTGTTTTCTCCTGGCACACCTGTCATGAAAAAACCAAGTGAGCGTATTCCGACGCGCCTGGCTTCCGCGATAACCTGGTTTACGCGCTCCAGCGTTATCTTCTTCTTCATCAGTTCCAGGCTTTGCTTGTTGGGCGTCTCGATGCCGAAATACATCTTGCGACAGCCGGCGGTCTGCATCAGCTCGAGCAGACTCGCATCGACCGAGTCGATTCGGGCCCGGCAGGACCATTCAAGGGACAGGCCTCGATCCAAAAGGCCCTGGCAGATTTGCTCGGTGCGCCGGCGATTGTATGGGAAGTCGGCGTCAAAAATGTCGATCTCCCTGACATGGAAGCGTTCGGCGCACTCCTGCATTTCGTCCAGCACACTGTCTACAGTCCTGGACTGAAGCTTGAGAGGCGCGATCGCACAAAAAGTGCAGCTTTGAGGGCAGCCCATGGTAGTCACCATGGCTGTAAAATTGCGTAGCTGGGAGGTTATGGAAAAATAGCGTTCGTTGGGTAGTAGATGCCGCGCAGGGTAGGGGTAGTCGTCGAAGTCGAAGCCGCTGTTCTGGGCCGGACGGAAGACGATCTCCCCGTCCCGCCGGTAGCAAACGCCCGGAATATCCGGTGGCTCGCCGGCCTCGATCGCAGACAGGAGTTTGGGCAGCGCATGCACTGCCTGTCCCGACAAGCCGTAATCGATAACAGTGTGATGGAGGGACTCGCGCGGGTAGAGTAGTAAGTTGATTCCACCCGCCAGAATCTGAACTTGCAAGGCCTGCTTGATTTCACGCGCCCAGGCGAGCGTGTCGTGGAACATGTAAGTGGAGAAGTAGAAACCGACGGCCCGAGGGTTGAACTGCTTCAATCGCGCAATCGTCTTGGCTTGCGTCAGGCGTTCCGCATTGGCGTCGATCATCATCACGTCGTGGCCGGCGCGCTCGGCGATGGCCGCGGCGTAGCCTAGGTTGATCGGAGGAAAGACTCCGAAATCGTCGTCTACGACCTTGAGATTCTCTGAAAAGAGCTTATGCCGGTATGGCGCGAAGACAAATGCGATTTTCATCGATTGAGCTCAGTTGACGAGCCGCATGACTTCACGGATGGGCCAGGTCGTGGAGGAATAAACAAGATTTAGCTGCAGGGATCCGCAGAAGGCGCAACCCGCGCATTGTACGGCCGGCAGCTTCAAAAGAGCCTCGCCAACCGGCATGCGCAGCAGGCTGGGAAGGGGTGTCTTGTAGGTTATCCTGTCACACGGCAACAGGGTTCCGTCTGGATTCACCATCACAAATATCTTACCGGCACCGCAGGCCAGAGATGGATAACGCGGCCAATCACGCATGAATTCCAGTTCGGTAAGAGAGTTTCGAATACCCCGGCGCCCGGCCCTCTTTTCGCGGATCAACTGGTCGACTGCTTTGTGCATGTCTTCACGAGAAGGTGCGATGTCTGCAATGTCCGCGACACCGCGGTAGAGCGTTTTCAACGGCTGAAAGGCCACTACAGTGTCGAAGCGCTGCGCCATCTCGAGCATGTAGTCCAACCGATGGACGTTGAAGCTGGTAATCGTCGTACTGAAGGAGATTTTTTTCAGTCGCCGCCGGCCAAGTTCGGCGGCGTCCATGGCCGCGCGGTGAGCCCCCTTTCGGCCCCGTACGCGGTCATGCACTTCGGGTGGTCCGTCCAGACTTATCTTCAGCAGATCGAGGCCGCTCAGCCCGTCGATTTGGCGGGATAGACCGTATCCGCTGGTGTTCATCGTGGGTGAAATGCCCTGCTCGGCCGCCGCGTCGACTAGGCGGCCGATATCTTTACGCAGCAAGGGCTCACCGCCGGAAAACGAGATACGCGTGGTGCCCAGGCGGGCAAACTCGGCCAGACGGAGGACGATCTGCTCTGTCGACATTTCCTGGCATTGTTGTTTCCAGAGGCTGCAGTACGCACATCGGTTGGGACAGCGGTACAGAAGATTCCAACGCACGGCGACGGGAACGGGTCTCTTGGTGACACGGGAATACAAGATCCCGAAAGCTGAACGAAGTTGACGGTAGAGTTTCATGCGTTCCGATAGTACACTAGGCTTGCAATAATTCTCAAGGATCGCCTATCTTGGCACAGGAGACGCGCGCGTAAACATGAAGAAAAGCCCCCTGAGCACCAGATACTGGACGAGGCTGCTGACGCTGCCTCTGGCCGGCGCCGGCGAGCCACCCGTGGCCATAGATGCCAGGGAAGGCAAGGGCCTGCATCTTCTGATGCGCGCCAGGGCGGGTAGACTGCTGGTGGTGTCGTTCATGGCGGACGATGGACGCCGGAATGTCTGTTTTCGTTCCGCCGGGACGGCGATGAGTTACCTGGGCGAGCTTGATCCCGGTGAATGTGCAAACGACTGGCTCGAAGTCCTGAAGAAGTCTGTCGAAAAAGTGAGTCAACACCAGGGTTGGCTTGAGTTTCTACGGCGGGTGATGGCACTTCCGGCGGCCAGCCTGCCTGGAGGTTCGATTGGAGAATCGATTTCCGGGGATCCGGGCCTTGTCAGAATATGCACGCGCTGCAATGCCAGTTGCGATTTCTGCAGTGCCAGGGGAGTGCTTCCGGATCTGGTCGAGGATCGCGAGGCGATCCAGAGACGGGTGGCGAACGCTCTAAAAGCCGGGCGAAGCATGATATCGTTTACCGGTGGCGAACCGACGCTCAGGAAAGATCTGCCGGAAATTCTGGCCATGGCCGGGCGCCTGGGCGCCCGGGAAATCGATCTGCAGACCAACGGTATCCTGTTGGCCAGAAGTAAGATTTTCGAACCGCTCTGTGATGCAGGGCTGTCTTCGATCTTTCTCTCGCTGCACAGCGCGGATCGCCGGGTGCATGACTCCATGCTCGGGGTAGCGGGTGCCTTCGACAAGGCTCTTGCCGCAGCGGAACTTTGTTTGGAAAATGGCGTCCTGGTGCGCCTGAACTGCGTCTTGACGGCCAGCAACCTCGAGGGGCTGGCCGATCTGGTCCAACTCGCGGCGGATCGCCTCGGCCGCGGTACGCACCTGTGCCTGAGCTTCGTGGCTCTCCAGGGGTGGGCGCTGGATCATCCCGAACTGGTGCCCCGCTTGTCGCAAGCCGCGCCCCAAATGGCGCGCGCGCTCGATCTCGGGGATTCACTAGACCTCGACTTACGCATTCCTGGTTTGTGTGGCATTCCCATTTGCATGCTGCCGGGCTATGAAGAACACTTCGACGAGTTCCACGCCGCCGATCCGCCCCGCCAGCCGGACAGGTCGTTTGCGCCTGCCTGCGCGGACTGCCCCTACCGGCAACGTTGCAGCGGATTCTGGAACGCCTACTTCGATCTTTACGGGAACGAAGAACCGGGATACCGGGGGCGCTGACGGTTTCTGCTCAGGTCGAACCAGGGCCCGCCACGAAACAGGCCTCGGCAATGCTGGGTCCGTTGGAAAACTCAGCGGGACCAAAGATGTCCAGGTAACCCTTCCAGACGCCCTCGCACACATGGTCCAAGGGGCAGGACTCGCAGACTGGCGGTTTGGTCTTCAGGTAGGCGATGCGCTGCTGTTTCCAGTTGAAGCGCCTGGTACCGCCAGAACCTTCAGGTTTGTAGAGAGTAACATCTGTAACCAGATCGCGCATCTCTCCGATGTAACGCTTTTTGAGAACTGGACTGGCCAGGACTTCCCAGGGCATGCGGCACAATGGAAAATCGGCGAAGGTAAGATTGAGCCCCGGCCGGGATTCACATAGCATGATCAGGTCACGCACTTTCGGCGTCGTCTCCTTGAAAGACGGGACCCAGTCGCGGTTGCCCTCCGCCTGGTGTTCGGGGCGGATGAAATTGAAACGAATGTCGCTGACACCGAGTTCTCGAAAAAAATCGACGAAGCGATCAAGGTGTTGAAAATTCCTCTTGTGCAGGACGGAGTTGAGAGAGAATCCATCAGGCAACTTCCCGGCCCGCATGGTCGCTGCCAGGTTGCCGATGGCTTCGATCTTTTCTTTGAAAGAGCCTGGACGGCAGGTAATGCCGTCCTCAATTTTCTCGACATGACTGTGGATGGAAAAGGCAACCCTCGTCATACCGGCTTCGATCAATTTGTCCAGTCTCATGCTATTGGCCAGCCGCGAGCCGTTGGTGCAGATTGCGATGCGCTTGAAACCGCGCTTCCGAGCCATACGGATACAACTTTCCAGGTGAGGGTAGAGGGTCGGCTCACCGCCGAGGAAGCCTATTGAATGGGCTCCCTGCTCGTGGCGGGCGTCGATCTCTTGCTCGACCTGTTCGATACGCATCCAGCCGCGCTCGCGGGCGGAGACGCTGCCGTTCGAGCAAAAGACGCAACGGTTGTTGCAGGCTCTACCCAGATTGATGTCCACGTTTTTCAAAGGACCCTCAACTGTGTTCTTGACAGCTATAAAACATAAATGTGAGCATGACCAGTGAGAAAAATCCATGCCGGCGAAAAAAAGCTCGAATATTCATGATTTTGACCCTGCCGATGGCCGCCGGGTGGTCGGTGCGCTTTCGATCCTGGTAAACGACGCCCTGGGGGGTCTTGTCGATGGTGGTTGGCGATGCCTGAGGGCGATGCCGCGCATTGATGGAACGCTATACTTCGACTTGCGGTCGCCGGAGGGGCCGGCCCGCCTGAATTGGATCGGGCCGAACGAGAGAGGACAACGGTTGGGTTTCTCCCCGGATTCGCGGGAGTACCAGCAAAACAGCGCCGTCGTAGATGCTATCGAGGGTGTGCTTTCGGATTGTCTTCAGAGAGATGAATTCTCGCTGTTACACTTTTACAACCGTGAGCGGGAAAGCTTGCGGTTCGGTGACGATGTCGTAGACGTGTTGCTGTCGGGGAGGCTCGAACCCGGTCGGACCCGCTGGTTCGGCTATCGCTTTCACGATGCCTTTCAGGAAAGCAGTGACCGTTTCCGGCTGACTTTCCGCGGATACGGCGGTCCGGTGGGCTTCGAGGTGCGCCCCGGCATTCCACCCTTCGACGAGGACAAGCTGATCCTAAAAAATAGTGTTATTGCGCTTTACCTTGTTGAAGACAGCCGTCCGGCCGAATGGCGCGACAAGGTCATGCACCAGGTCGAGAGATTCGTTGGTTTCCTGCTCAGCCGGGCGGTGCACCCGGGCATGCGGCTTGCGCAGTCAGTGCAGGCCGGGGGAAGTGCACAAGGCGGTGGCTCGGCGCCGATATCCACCAGTCGTTGGGGCAATCCGCTCCAGTGGCACCAGTTCTTCTCCGACTTCGAGATCGAGCGCAGCAGTATATGCTCGATGCGCTTTGTGGATCCCATAACCTGGATAACTCATGGTGAGGCAGAGTGCCGCCTGGTCGAGCCCGAGGTGTCTCCCCGTCCGGTGACCTACACGAATCTACCCTGGGAGGAAGATCGCCAGCAAGGCAATAGGGGTTCGATGAGCCTGTTCACCAATCTCGGTGAACGGGAGGCCGTTATGGGCGGAACCGACAAGCTACAACAGGCACTCGAGCGAGCGGCCTGCAACACGGAAGCTTGCTTCGTCTGCATGAACAACACCTGCCTGCCGAAGATCATCGGGGACGACGTGGCTTCCGCCATGCGCCGTTTCGCGCGCACTAGCCCGATTCCCGTTTTGAACCTGAACACGGATTTGAACTCGCCGGACTCGTCTTTCAAAGATCTCGTCAGGCAAGCCAAGGAGGCGCTAGGTGAAAGCTTGCCGACCGGCGAGCGCAAGGGCCTGAACCTGGTGGGTTTTCCTCCCAACCGGGGCCGCCGAGAGCTGATTGCCGAACTTGGGGAAATGGAAATCGAGACGAACGCGGCTCTGCTTCCGGACATTGGAATAAAGCTTCTAGCCCGCTACATGCGGGGCAAACATGCAGTGGTCTACCCGCATGCATCCTGGGTCGAGATAGTCGAGTCGCAACTCACCGATCTAGATGTGCCGTTCGAGATCATGCCGGCGCCCTATGGGTTCAGGCGAAGCGTCGATTGGTTGGAATCCGTCGGCAATCTGATGCAATGCAAGGAGCAGTTCGAGCGCTTCAGGCGTGAGCGGCTGGATGAGCAACGGCGGCAGTGGGAAAAACTCACGCAACTGGCATGCGATTTTCGACTGGCCTTCGTGGTCGACTCGAGCAGCCTGCGCAGGCTGTTCGAGCCAAGGCCGATGTACGGCTTCGAGATTCTTTCTTTGCTCGAGGAGATGGGTTTTGGAGTGGACGTCCTGGTTCTGGCTGTCGACAATCTAGTGCAGCCGGATCTGGAAGAGTTTCTTCCGGCGCTGGAACATCCTGAGCGGCACACATTCAAGACATTTTCGAGCCCCGAGCAACTCGCCGACATGTTAACGGAGGGATCTTTCCAGGCGGTCTATTCGGAGGTGTTCTTTGATTCACGACTGACCCGCGCAGGCAAGGCGCAGTTCAACCTGGCCATGCTGGAGATGGGGCTTCAAGGCGCCCTGCGCGGCCTGCGCCGGCTTCTGGCCGTGTGTCGTCTTCCATTTTACAGGAGATACAGGAGGTTCCTCGGTGGAAAGTGAAAAACGCCCCGAAGAAAGTGATCAGTATCTTTTCATACCGTACCTGACCGGGGTCTACCTGGCCGTCAACGCCATCAGCGATGCCTACCTGGTTGTAGACGGACCCAACTGCGTCTTTTTCCGGGTCTCCCAGATACAGGGTAACCATGACTGGCACTCGACCCTTTCTTCGTGCACCGGACTGCACAGGGTGGCGGACACGGATTGCACTACAGAGAGGGCCGCCGCGGGAGACGCCAGGCTGCTCGTCTCTCGCCTTCAGGAGGTCGACGCCATCGAGGCCTGCAGCTTGATCTTGTTGACCGCCATGTCGCCCGTGGCAGTGACCTCGCCGCAGTACGACCAGGTCATCAAGAGCCTGCCCAAGCCGCTCGCGAAGCCGATCGTCCAGGTTCGCTCGGGGTCACTGACGGGTGACTGGCTGCACGGATATGCCGCGACGCTCGAGGATCTGGCCACACGGCTCGAACTCGATAGTTCGAAAGATCCAGAACAAGATGATGTTGCCATTGTGGGTTACCTGATGGACCGCAACGAGGCGGATCATACCGCCAACCTGGACGAGATTTCGCGATTGCTCGACTGTATGGATCTCAGACTGGTCTCCTGCTGGCTTTCGGGTGGCGACGTGTCCAACTTGCAAGCCGTGGGCAGGGCCGGGACCATCCTGTCCTTTCCATACGCGCGGAGGGCGGCTAAGAAGCTGGCTGAGCGCACGGGCGCAAAGTTGGTGGAGTGCGAGCTGCCGCTGGGGCCCGGGGCCACCTGCGAGTGGTTGAGAAGCTTGGGCAGGGCCGTTGGCAAGGAAACCTTGTCTGAGAAGATCATAGATGCCGAGATGAGCCAGGTGGCGCCCAAGCTCGAGTGGATCCTGCAACGGGCGTTCGTCGGAAAGGTTTTTGCGCAGTTGGGAAGCGATCCGTTCCTGCTGGAGGCCCTTGAGAAGGCTCTTGCCGAGTTTGGCTGTCGGGTCGGGCTGAGCGCCTGTTTCTCACATCGCGATCGGCTGGGAGTTGGGGAGGAGGGGACGCTCATGAATCCGTCTAGGCAGGAGCTTCAGCGGTCTTTCGAGCGATTGCTGAGACTGGACGACCTGGATCTGGTCATCGTCAACAGCCGGGTCCTGAGGTTTCTCGACTCATTGCCCCGACGGTTGCCCTTCATTGAGCTCGGTTTTCCCTCTTTCTACACGCATGCCCTGTTCGAGAGCCCGTTTTTGGGGTTCCGCGGGGCTCTCAGGCTAGTAGAGCGCATGGCCAACGCAATCAGTCAGGCCGCTGCCCTGAATAGCGACCTGTACTAGCGCGGATGTGCTATACGATATCGGGGGCGTTCTGGAGGAGCGGCAGATGCAGAAACTGGCATTCTATGGCAAGGGGGGTATCGGCAAGTCGACTATTGCGGCCGGTGTCAGCATGGCGCTTGCGCAGAAGGGTATACGCGTACTGCACGTCGGATGCGATCCAAAGCATGATTCCACAATGGCGCTAGTCGGCGACAGCAAGATCACGACTGTCATCGACAAGTTGTTCTCGGTGCGCGCCGGTTCCATGACCAGCGCGGATCTGATCATGAAGGGCAAGCAGGGCATCGACTGCATCGAATCCGGCGGACCCGAGCCGGGCATCGGCTGCGGCGGTCGGGCGGTTTCGCGGATGTTCGAGATCCTGGAACAGGTCGGCGTGCTGGATGATGATCATTACGACGTGGCCGTGTTCGACGTGCTCGGCGACGTCGTCTGTGGCGGGTTTGCAGCGCCCTTGAGAAGCGCCTTCGCGCCCAAGGTCGTGATCGTGCTCTCGGAAGAGATGGCGGCGGCCTATGCGGCCAACAACATCGCCCAGGGCGTCATGCGCTACCTGGACAACGGGGCATGTCTGGCCGGGGTCGTGATGAACCTTCGCGATAACCAGGCTGACCGAAAGCCGGTGGAGCGGTTTGTGGAAGCCATCGGAACCCCGATACTGGCGACAATCCCGCGTGATCACAGGATGTTTGAGGCCGAGTTGGAAGGCCGCTCGATCATCGAGCATGCGCCGCGCTCGAAGATAGCGAAGATGATCACCGATCTGGCCGGGCTTCTTTTGGAACTGAAGCCGGAGGATTGCACTGCGCCCAGGCCGCTGGAATTCGATGCATTGCGCAAGCTGATGCGGGGCAACCGGTGAAATGTTAGAAAAAGCCAAGAAAGCCGTGCCGGTAGAGGTGCCGGACCGCCTGGACGTCAAGGTTGGTTTTGCCTGCAACAACCACTGCCGTTTCTGTGTGCAGGGCGAGAAACGCAAGAAGTACGGTCGCAGGAGCAAGGAAGAAATCTACAAGATCCTCGAGAGAAACGCAGAAGGGCGGGGTGGAGTCGTCTTCACCGGCGGGGAACCCTCGCTTCATCCCGATATACTCGATCTTGCATCCAGGGCGCGTGAATTAGGTTATAAATCAATACAGATCCAAACGAACGGGCGTATGTTCGCCTACGAGAAGTTCTGCCGCGACGCGATCGAGGCCGGCGTCACCGAGTTCTCGCCGGCGCTGCATGGCCACACGGCAGCTTTGCACGACTACCTGACCACGGTGGAGGGATCCTTCGAGCAGACCGTCCGGGGCATCAGAAACCTCAAGAATCTGGGTCAGAAAGTGGTTACCAACAGCGTGATAACCAGGTCGAACTTCAGGCATCTTCCAGAGATTGCCGAACTGTTGGTCGATCTCCGAGTCGACCAGTATCAACTCGCCTTCGTGCACCCGGTGGGCTCGGCCGGCCCAGACTGCAACTTCGCATCCATCGTGCCGCGCTTCGAGCTTCTGGAAGGCTACCTGCATGACGCCTTGCAGGTGGGAATCGACGCCGGCTTGGCCGTGATGACCGAGGCTGTGCCGTATTGTTTCATGAAGGGTTACGAGCAATACGTGGGAGAAAGGATCATGCCTTCGACACGAATCTTCGATGCCGAGGGCGTGATAGAAGAATACCGCGACTACCGCCTGGAAGAGGGAAAGTCCAAGGGGCCTCCTTGCGCGAAGTGCGACTTGGATGATATTTGCGAGGGTCCCTGGAGGGAATATACGGACAGTTACGGGTGGGCGGAGTTTAAACCAGTAATAAGTAAACATAATAAACATTAGGTTAACTTTATTGGCTAATCTTGGATACATTCAGGTAACTCGCATCTGTAACCAGCACTGCCTGTTTTGCTCGAACCCCGACAATGATCGCACGCTTTCGCTTGGAGATGCACGCAGCCAACTGGAAGGCCTTGTTGAGAAAGGTTATTTCGGTGTGATCCTGACCGGGGGCGAGCCGACGCTGCATCCTGATCTGCCCGCGATCGTGCGCCTGGCCTGCGATAGCGGTATGCACGTACGCATGATAACCAATGGGCAGAAAACCGCCGAGGGGGGTGTACTGGAGAAACTCCTGGAGGCCGGTCTCCAGCATGTGCACCTGTCCGTCCATTCGGCAAGGCCCGATGTCCAGGCCTATTTGACTTCGAACGAGGACTCGTGGCTCAACCTTGAGCGGACATTCGAGTTGCTTGGTGGGCTGGAGTTGACCTGCGACGTGAACACGGTGATCTGTGCCCAGAACGCCGATCACCTGGATGAGACGGTACAGGAAATAGTCGCAAGGTTTCCCTTCGTCAGGCACTTCGTCTGGAACAACATTGATCCCAACATGAATCGGGTTGCCGAGAACCCCCACACCGTGGCTAAACTGGCCGATCTAGAGCTTTCGCTCCACAGGGCGGTAAGGCTTCTGGAGTCTACCGGGAGAACGTATCGCATAGAGAGGCTCCCGTTGTGCTACATGGCCGATTTCGCACACGCTTCGACCGAGACGCGCAAGATAGTCAAGCACGAGGAGCGCACGGTCAATTTCCTGGACGAAAAAGGACACGTCCGCCAAACGGAGTTTTTTCACCTAAAGTCGGATACATGTTCACATTGCCGCTTGGATCCGATCTGCGCCGGCCTGTACGACCTGGGCGGCGCCTATGACCCGGACGAACTGTACGCCGTGTTCCTGGACCCGGAGGAGATATCCTCACGTATCCGGGAAGAGCGTCGCTTTCGGAAATGAGTGTTCCCAAAAGAACAGCCTGCGCCATCTGTTTTTTACTGATCGCGATTCTATTGCCTGCCCGGGGCCTGTGTAGCCAAGATGAACTACCATGGCAGCCTGGTGATGAGGTCTGGAACTCCTGGCGGGTGGTCACTATCGATAAACATCCGGAGTTTCTGCGTTATTACCTCGAGAAGGATGAACATCTCAGTATAGTCGAAATCTCGTACAGGCGTTCAGAGACCGCCTGGTCCACAAGCTACTACCAGATTCAACCCGCTCCCGGCCAGAATCCGCCAATGGACCTGATGAAGGCGTTAAAGGCGGGGATTGCTAAATTCGAAAAGTTACCCGGCCATGACAAACTTGTAAAGAAGCATGTCGACGCGCCTGACGTTCCCGCGGGTGGAACAAAGGAGATAGTCTGGCTGCCGCACCCAACCCTCGAAAATACGCGGAGAAGCTTTTTCAAGCGCATGATTGCCGCACCAACGCTTGCGTTGGAAGCATTGATTCTTCTGGTGCTTGCTCTGGTTGGACTCAGATTTAGAAAGATAGTAGTGCTTGCCGGGCGCATTGCCCGGGAAGACTGGATTTTCCTGTCATTCTGGACCGTTGCCGGGGCTGTGTTGCGTGTAATGGGCGGCGTACGAGTACCGGGCTTCACCAATTGGAGGGGATACGCCCATGGTTTCGGCCTGTTGCGAGATGTGCTGGTATGGGATCCACTCAGGGTGGACCCACATGGAAACGGGTTTCATGCCCTCTATGGTCTCGTTCTGTCTGTTTTTCCAAGCACAGAACATACCGTCGTGGTCTGTCAGTTCGTGATCTCGCTGGCTTGTATCCCGTTGATATATTTTGTCTCGCGTTTTTTCCTCAGGCGGCGTAGTTGGGCATTGTGGACCGCTGCGGTCATGGCGGTTCTACCGGCTCACGTCTTTTTCGCCGCGACAGAAGTACGACTTGTGCCGGGAGTTTTCTTCATGCTTCTGAGCCTCGCCTGTCTCGGTCTGGCAATCGAGGATGAAAACCATATTTCTCTTTTTGCATCGGTAGTTACATGTCTGGTGGCAACCCAGTTCTATCCAACCCTGATGCCTTTACCGTTTGTCTTGTTGGTGCTGACATTAGCCAGTCCCAGGGGCCGCCATCTGTTTCACAGAACATGGACCTGGGTGGCGGCGGGCTTGTTTCTGGCCCTGTGGATCTGGCCGGCGGTCTGGATGATGAGCATTGTGGCCACCAAAGAACACTCGGTTCTGGGATCTGATTTTCTAAAGAGCTTTGCTGATGGCTACAGGATGTTTATACCATCGAATAGTCTTGTATCTACATCCAAATACAGTGTTTTTCTGAATAGCAACTTCACACCTCCGGTGTTCTGGATTTTGGCTCTTGGTGGTACAATTGTTGGCTTGTGCAACAAGGGTAGCCGAATTTCGATCATTGCTTTTCTTGGAGCAGCGTTGCTACTGAGCTTTTCCGGACTGTTTCCGGGCAGGATGAACCTGGCACGGCTGCAGCAGGGCGGTCTGCCTTTTTACGCCGTGTTATCGGGCGTCGGACTTGGATTCTTACTGGACAGGCTGAAATTGACAGGCCGCCTGAAGTTTGTCAGCTACGGCTTGGGCGCCGTGTTGGTGCTGGGCTCGGTGCTCGTCTGGCCGGGACCAATCGGAAAGCTATACACGCCGCAGTACGAGCGGCGCTTTTTCATCAAGGGACTCGATCATCTCGACGATGGGTGCATGGTGATCTGGGCGCCCGGGCCAAACGGTACCAACCATGACGTGCCATCGTATCTTGCCGAGGAGCGAGGACGGAAGCTTGAATGGGGCGCATTGACTTCGACGGATGTACCCAGAGAGTTGATGACAGATGGATCCTGTCTCTATTACTACCGTACAAGCACCTGCTTCACGGTTGGTCCAAACGAGAGGCGGGACGAGATGCTGAGACCAGAATGCGCCGCTGTGGAAAAGCAACTTGAGATGAAAAAGGTGTTCGTCGAAGAGATACCAGGCTTGCCGGACGACATGTCAGATTACCAAGGAAACCGGATTCCCGTTGGATTCTTCCTTGTTGAGTCTATCAGGTGAAAAGGCGACAGAAGCGTATAGTCCGATAAGATATATTATGGTAACTTTTGACTCTACTGACTATATTGACTGCCGGCACGGATGAAGGCTACCCTCTTGCCCATGTCCATTGCTGAGTTTTTATCCACAGTCAAGGGGTTCGATGGGATTCAGTGGGATGACCTGCAGAGTCTTGCGGATGAGGCCCGGCTAAACACTTACGCTCCCGGCCGGGAACTCATGCGCGCAGGTGAGCCGGGAGACACCATGCATGTCATCCGATCCGGCCTGGTCAAGGTACCCATCGTTGACGAATCGGACGTTGAGAAGATGGTGTTCCATCTTGGTCCGGGTGAACTTGTGGGTGAGATGGCTCTACTCACAGGTGAACCTCGCTCGGCAGATGTGATCGCGGTGCACGAGACCACTACCGTGTCCCTGGACAGGTCCACTTTGCAGCCGCTGCTCGAGGGCTATCCCAACCTGGCCAGGTTCCTCACCGAAATCCTTGGTCGTCGACTCGAGGAAAAGGGCGGCATTGCACAGGTCGGAAAGTACAAGCTGCTGGGAAAGTTGGGCGAAGGGGCCACCGGCAAGGTCTACGAGGCGCTCCACCCGACTTTGAACCGTACAGTAGCAATGAAGATGTTGTCTCACTCATTGGTCTATAATGTGAATTTTAAAGAGCGATTCATTGACGAAGCCAGGTTGATGGCCTCTTTATCGCATCCGAATATCGTTCAGATCTTCGATACCGAATCGGCATATGCCACCTACTTCATAGTAATGGAGAAGCTTTCCGGCAAAAACGTGGCCCACCTGATGAAAGACAAGGGTACCCTGGATCCATATCAAGCAGCTTCCATCCTGGGGCAAATGGCTGCAGCCCTGGCCCATGCACATAAGAAAGGGTTCGCCCACAGAGATGTGAAACCGGCTAACGCCGCATTGGATTCCAGGGGAGCCGTGAAGCTGATGGACTTTGGATTGGCCCGTCCCATCCCCGTTGAGCATGGTGGTGGCGCAACTCAGTCTGTGGATGGTACGCCGCAGTACATCGCGCCTGAGACAGCCATGGGCAGGGTGACTGACGGCAGGGTTGATATATACGCATTGGGAGTGATCGGCTTCGAAATGCTCACCGGCAAACTGCCGTTTGAGTACCAGTCGGTGACGGATCTGCTCAAGGCTCACGTGCGAGAAACACCTGCTGATGTGCGCACGTTGCGATCTGATATTCCAGAATCACTTGCCGAATTCATCAACTCGGCCTTGATAAAGGAACCGCAGAAGAGATTGTTTGACGCAAATCGTATTCAGCGATTATTGGATTTATCACCGTCGGCTGGTGCCCGGTGGGTTGACGAGGCACAGCATGCTTTATTTGTCAGATATAGACCTTCGGCTGCAGCCAGGGTCACAGAAGCACTGGACAAGTTTGCAAAAGATTTCTCCGCTGATTCGGATGTACAGGTTACCCTTGGGGACCTGCTGCCTGTAAGCAAAGGTTCCGAAGGCGAGGGAGATGACAAATGAGCAACGATGAATTCGACGATGTGAGCAGCACTCTTGTTGGAATGGATCCTGTGGATTACGACGAGGTAGAGCAAAAGCCGGAGGCACGTTCGTCGGTCAACATGAAGCCCGTGACGAGGCCGAGAAAACCGGAGGATCCGGTATTCATGCCCGAGCCGCCCCACTCGGTGAGAGATACCGGGCTTAGCCATTCATATCTCGAGGAGTTGGTCCTCAAGCATCTTTTCCAGGGTGGGGACATGTCGGGTGTCCAGATCGCCGAGAGGGTCTGTCTGCCATTCGCAATAGTGGAAGACACAATAGAGCGGCTTCGAAAGATGAAGCTCATAGACATCAAGGGTTCCAGTCATGCGGGTATCGGAAGATCCGGAATGATCATCGCCATGACGGATGCCGGCCACCGGGTATGCGAGCACTCCATGGATCGTGACCGCTACGTGGGACCAGCCCCTGTCCCCTTCTCGTACTATTGCCAGGCCGTGGCCGCACAGACAATTCGTGGCAACGCGTTGCAGCGCTCTGACGTCGAGCCAAATTTTACCGATCTGGTGCTTCGAGATGAGATCTATGACGCCATCGGGCCTGCCATGAACTCGGGCAAGGCCTTGTTCTTTTATGGTCCACCGGGCAACGGAAAAACTGCGATTTGTCAGCGCATGACCAACTGCTTTGGGGGGGACGTGTTCGTTCCCCATGCGGTGATCGTGGACGATTTCGTAATCAAGGTTTTCGACGAGACCATTCACAAGCCAGTGGAGCACTCGGGTCCGCTGGACAAACGATGGGTGCTATGTTCCAGACCCATGGTTGTGGTCGGCGGTGAGCTGACCCTGGATGATCTGAACCTATCATACTCGGAGCAGGTCAAGTATTACGAGGCGCCGGTGCAGATGAAGGCAAACTGCGGCATGTTGCTGGTGGACGATTTCGGGCGCCAGACCGTTTCACCAAAGGCGCTTCTGAACAGATGGATTGTCCCCTTGGAAAGCGAGATGGATTTTTTCAGCATGCACACTGGTAAAAAACTACAAGTGCCATTTGACGTGTTTGTCGTGTTCTCTACCAATCTGGACCCCGCAGAACTTGTGGACGAAGCCTTCCTGCGTAGGGTGCGCTACAAACTCGAGGTGGGCAGGCCTGATGAGCCCCTTTACAAGGAGATATTCCAGGCCGAGTGCGAAAAACACGACGTTATATGGGACGAGGGAATGATGGATTACCTCATTCGTGAGCATTACAGCAAATACAGAAGGCCTTTCAATTGCTGCGAGCCGCGTGACCTATTGGCGCAGGTCCAGGACCTGTGTGCATACCGGGGAATTACTCCCCAAATGACAGAGAATATACTGGACCAGGTGGCTGCCAATTATTTCGTCAATTTCAAAAAGGCTACGCCAGAGTAGGTCTGGCTTACTGGGCATTAGTTTACTTAAGTCTAATTATGGTAACATATTAGTCCAGAAGCTTGGAGATTGTCGGCTGGTCGGCCGGTGGGAACTCGTAGTTGCAAAGCTCTGAGATGTGAATCCACTTGAAGTCGTTCACGGCGATCTTCCCGGGTTTTCCAGATACTATCTTGCAGTTGTATACCTGGAAATCCACGTCGAAATCCGGATAGGAATGTATGAGCCCCATGAAATGTTCGCATACTTGCACATCGATATCCAACTCTTCTTTAAGTTCTCTATTTAGTGCTTCTTGATCCGATTCGCCGGCCTCTACCTTGCCACCGGGAAACTCCCACTTCAGGGGCATGAAAGCCTGGGGCCTACGCTGGGTGATTAAAGCCCTACCCTGCGAGTCACGAATGAGCCCGGCGACCACCCTTATTGTTCGTTTCGATTCGCTGGTCATCTGGAAAGAGACATGGCATAGAGGGTTTCGCCGTTGGACGTCCAGTAGACCCGGGAACCTGCGACGACCGGGGCTGCGCTGGCGCCCTTTCCCGGATTGAATATCTGGACGAGCTTGCCACTCCTGCGATCGAGGGCCAAAAGCGAGTATTCCTCGGACGAGACCAGCAGCCAGTTACCGGCGACAACCGGGCGGCTGAGCTGGCCTTTCTTGGACGAGAACCTCCAGATGAGTTTTCCGTCCGTGGCCCTGACTGCCGCTACCTTGCCGTCGGCCGTGCTGAAATACAGCATCCCGTCTGCAGACTCAAGAGCGGATGGCCCTTCCGCCTTGTATTTCCAGCGCTCGGTCATGCTCTGCGGATCGAGGGCCACGACACCCTGCCCGAACGAACCCGTCACCAGATTTCCCGCCTCCATGATTGGCGTGGTGTCCACGTCCCCGAATTGGTCGTTATCGCCCGAAAGCTCCAATGAGTTTATCAGGCTGCCATCCACGAGTGATAGCGTTACCAGGAATCCGTCAGAGAACCCGGCATATACGGTTTCCCCCACAACCAGCGGGTCTGCTACTCCGCGCACCTGGAAGCGACCCGCAGGAACAGGTCTGCGGTAGCTCCACAACCACTTGCCGGTCTGTGCCTCCAGGCACGTCAAGCTGTTGACATCGGTCATCGCCAGAATCTTGTCGCCTGTCAGAACCGGTTGCCCGACCACCGCGCCCGGCATACGATAGTTCCACAGAAGCTCACCGTCTGACATCCTGAAGGCGTAAAGCTTTCCGTCGATCGATCCCACGTACAACACGCCCTCGGCTACCAGCGGCTGTCCTCCGACGGGACCGTCTGTCTGCTTGCGCCACAACACCTTGCCATCGGTCGAGCGCAGGCAGAAGACGCTGCCGTCGACAGCCCCGGTAAACACCCTGCTCCCGTCATCGGCGACCGCCGGCGTTCCGAAGTGATGATAGTCCTTGGAGAACATGCCCGCGTCGATCAGCGCCACTCTCCATATAACCGTCAGTATCCGGTGTCGAGAGGCGCTTTCCCTGTAGGTGGTCATCTCGCCCTTCACGGCCGGCTTGACCACTTGACTCGAACATCCCGAAGTGCAAATTACCGCCAGGATCACCGCCGATGAAATGACGTGGTTCACTTTGCTCCCTTGGCGTCCGGTTTCTCCTGGGGTCCTTCTTTTTCCTGCTGACCAGCCTGCTTTTTGTCAGCAGCGGGTTTCGTCTGGCTCGGTTCCGGCTTCTCGTCGGCCTTTACCGGCGGGGCTTTCGGGGTATCGGGCAGGCTGTCGAGACGTTGCTGGATCTCGCGCCTGAAGGAAGTCTGGGGGTACTTGTCGAGGATCTCTTTGAAATGCCCGATAGCCTCGGTCGTCTTGCCCGTTTTTTGCTCCATTCGGGCGACGTGATACAGGCCGCGGTCGGGCTGCATGTCGAAGGGCGGCTTGGTAAGCCGGCGATACTGCTCGATCGCGTCCGCGTCCTTGCCCTGAGCCTCCAGCGAGGCGGCCATGCCTTCCAGGGCGAACGCCGAAAGCTCACCCGACTCTCCTTCAGTTGTCAAGTACTCCATGAAGCTCTTTCTGGCCTCGTCGTACTCGCCCAATCGGCTATGAATTTCTCCGGTGAAATAGACGGCCAGGCTAGCCGTCCGGGCCGAAGGGTGCTTCTTGCGCACCTCGGCGAAAGCCTCGAGCGCCGCCTTGTGCTTGGCTTCGTTCGAGGCGTATGACCCTTCTTCCTGTGGAGATCCGGGTTCTACTAATTCACCCGCGACCCGGGCATCAAGGATCCTCTTGGCACTGATAAAGTCGACCGAAGCGTTTTCTTCCTTCGACTGGCTGTACCAACGGAAGCCGTATGCGCCGAGTGCAACCAGCGCCAGAGTCGATGCGCCGACTATCAAGGCAATTTTCTGCGCGGAGACCCAGCCAATGGCCCGGGTGGTGATACTTATAAACTCATCCGGTTCTTTGAGATCCTTCCTGGATATCTTTTTCGCCAAAAGAGGCCTCCCAATTTATCGGCGTGCCAATAATGCCACCAGTAAAATCAAGGCGCTACACTAGATCATGGCGATTAGTATGTCAATCGAATATTGTAACTAACCTGCTTGCAGGTTGATTCCCATGTCTGGTTGCGGGTACCATACGGTGGCATGCGAGGATTTTTGCTTATCGTGGCGTTGTTCTTCTGCCTGGCGCCCCGACCCGGAAACTGCGAGGCCTGGGATTTCGCGGCGGGTGGCGGCGCTTACTACGGATCAACTTTCCGGCAGGATCAGAAAGACGGGCTGGGTATTTCTGTTTACGCGGATCTGGGGCTTACCGAAACCCTGTCCTTGACGTTCGCTGGCGCCTATGCCGCGCACTTCGTCGGCGGCGGCCGAGCCTATTCTCTTGCCGGAGCCGGAGTCGGCATCGGTTACAAGATCGATACGCTTGTTGTGGTTCCCTTCGCGGCGCTTAGGCTGGGTTGGTTGCTAACAAGTTTCGAGGAAGAATCGGCCAGTAACGGACTTGGCTTGTGCGTGACTGTCGGCTTCGACTACCTGGTGACGGAGAGTTTCAGTGTAGGCTTCGCCGCCGAATACCGTGGCATGCTTAGTGATTTAGTCGGATTTCCCGCCTATGCCGCCTTCACGACCCGGGTCGGTTTCCGGTTGCCTTACTGAATTGCAAGACGTTCGTGAATTCGGCGCACAGCAACAAGATGCAGGCCGAGTAGAAGATCCAGACGATTATTATCGCCAAGGTCGCAAGCGACCCGTATAACAGGCTGAAGCGGGCCACGTGGGTCAGGTAATAGCCGAACACTCTTATTGCCAGTATCCACAACAGTGAAAAAAGCAGGCCGCCAGCCAGGGCGAACCTTGTGCCGACACGTTGTTTTGAAAAATATTTCAACAAGATCACGAAAACGGTGGTCGCCGTGACCAGGGTTACAATGAAGCGCAGCGCAGCATGTGCGGATAGAAACTCATCCCAGCGCTGGCTGAAGTTCGCATCGCGGGCCGAATAGAATGTCGAACTGAGCACGCCGAAATAGTGCACGCCCAGGAACAAGAGTCCCAGTGCCAGCACGAAAACGACAATCAGCAAATGGGAGACCACCATGGAGCGGTGCTGCTTTGTCTTGAACACCCTGGCGAAGGCGAGTTCGAGCGTTCGGAAAACAAGCCCGGCGGTGATAAACAGAATAACCAGGCCGGTGACTCCATATGTCCCGCGATTGGAGACTGCTCCGGCCATGCGCTGCATGACGTCGTCGCCAAGGAATGGAACGACCGCCTGTATATAAGAGGAGATATGAGAAAAGAGATCTTGCTGCGAGGCGTATTGATGGGCGACGTCGTTGAGCACGAAACCCGCGATCGAAAGTAGCAGCAGCAGGAACGGGAGCAGGCTGAGAATCGCGTAAAAGGCAATGGCCGCGGCCATGATGTGGCAGTCGTCCCGGTAGAAGCCCCGGGCTGTCTTGCTCGACGTGGAAAGGACTGGGTTCAAGATGGGCAGGCGGTAGATCCACTTGCCTGCACGCTTCACTTCCGCCCGCATGCGCCGCCAACTCGCCTTCAGGCGATTCACCTTTTTCCCCTTCTCGATCCACGGGCCTTGCTTTTGCCGCCACTTTCCCCTCGTTTTCTGAAACGCCAGCGCAGAGGTACGCCAATGAACGCGAACCTCGCCCTGAGCTGGTTTTCCAGGTAGCGGCGGTAGTGTTGCGGTAACCGGGATGGATCGTTGACCGATGCCACGAAGGTCGGAGGTTTCACTTCGGCCTGCGTGATGTAGTAGATCTTGGCTCTCTTACCCCTGATCAGCGGTGGCTGGTGCTTCTGCAGCGATTCGGCAACCAGGCGATTGAGATCTCCTGTCGAGATGCGCTGGGAGAGATTCATGGCCACTTTGCTGCACTCCGGGAGCAGGCGCCCTACCCCGCGGCCGGTTTGTGCCGACAAGCGCACGATGGGAGCGTAGGAGACAAAGCGCGCGCCGTGCTCGAGCTTTTCGAGGTATTGCTTCATGGCTCCCGGTTCATCGAGCAAGTCGGTCTTGTTCACGGCGATCACCAGACCCCTGCCGCGGTCATTTACTATACTCAGCAAGCGGGCGTCCTGATCTGAAAATGCCTCCGATCCATCGATCACAACTACCGCCACATCGGCTCGCTCGAGGCTTCGCAGGGCGGCCAGCACGCTGTACTGTTCGAGTCTGACCGAAATTCGCGCCCGACGACGTACCCCGGGCGTATCGACCAGCAGGCAGCTGACACCATCTTGTTCCAGGACGATGTCAACGGCGTCCCTGGTCGTGCCCGGGATCGGGCTGACGATCTGGCGTTGTCCGCCGGACAGACGGTTGGCCAGCGAGCTTTTGCCCACGTTCGGTCTTCCCAGCAGGCACATCTTCAGGTCGGCATCAGCAGCCGCCCGTTCCTCCCCCTGAGGTTCTCCGATGCTGGCAAGAACCAGGTCTTCCAACTCATCCATCCCCGTCCCATGGGCGGCCGAGATGGGCAAGATATCGAGCCCGAGCCGATGAAACTCGTGCCGGTTTGCCTCGTTGGAGCCGGGATCACACTTGTTTACCAGGCACACTACAGGCTTGCCGCTGCGACGAAGAACATCGGCCACCTCCTGGTCGACGGGATGCAGACCGTCGCGCGAGTCGCAGAGGAACAAAACCAGATCCGCCTCGTCGATTGCGGTTTGTGCCTGTTCGACCACCATCCGGGACAGTTCGTCGCCGGGATGGGTATCAAATCCTCCGGTGTCCACGAGGATCACGCCTCGAGAGCCTATGTCGGCATCGACGAAAAGACGATCGCGGGTGACACCGGGCGTGTCCGCGACCAGCGCCGCCCGGCGCCGGGCCAGACGGTTCAGCAGGGTGGACTTGCCCACGTTGGGCCGGCCCACAATGGCGATCACCGGTCTCATGATTCCGGCTCCGCCTGGTACCCCATGCTTTTCAGCCCGGAGGACGAACGCGACCAGTTCGCCTGGTGCTTGACCCTGAGATCGAGAAACACCCTGCACGCCAGCAGGCGTTCGATCGATCTGCGGGAACGGGTGCCGATCGATTTCAGTCTCTTGCCGCCGGCGCCGATCAGGATGCCCTTTTGACTGCTGCGCTCGACATAAATGGTGGCGTGAATGACTGTTAGCTTTCTGTCCGTCTGCTCGTCGAAGGCGTCGATGACCACCGCCACGGCCTGAGGAACTTCCTGGCCGGTGTGGCGGATGACTTGTTCACGGATGAACTCGGCTGCCAGCAAGCGCTCGGGCTGGTCGGTGATCATGTCAGTGGGGAAGTAACGCGGTCCTTCGGGCAGACGCCTGATGATGGCCGAAAGGAGGATCTCGACGCCCTCCCCGTTGATGGCCGCAATCGGAATGAGCTCTTCGAAAAGCTGACCTGCGGAGTAGGCCGAAAGTTGCGGCAAAAGGGTCTCTTTTTGCTCGACAAGATCGATCTTGTTTATGGCCAGCAAGGCGGGACGGCCCGCCGCGCGGACCGCATCCAGCACCAGGCGATCCTGCGGATGTCCATCGGGAAGGTCTCCCCTCCTCCGGGCCTCGACGATGACTACGACCAGGTCGACTTCGGCGAGCGCCGCGGTGGCCTCAGACAGCATGAAACGGTTGATGGCCTTGCGGTTCGCCGCGGGGTGTAGTCCCGGGGTGTCCAGGAAGATCATCTGGCAGTCGTCACGACTTACGATTCCGCGGACACGGTTACGGGTTGTCTGCGGCGTGCTGGTGGCTATCGACACCACGTTGCCCACCATGCGGTTGAGCAGCGTGGACTTGCCAACGTTAGGCCGGCCAACCAGGGCGACGAACCCGGATCGATGGCCGGGAGAATCCCCGGCCGCTTCCGAACGTGAAGTGGTTGTCATTCTGGTCGCGTCTCCAAATCCCCCACCAGCCAGTTCCCGAAAGACTGTTTATCCAGGGCGGAGCGGGCGGCCGCCTGTTCCGCCTCCTTCTTGCTGTTTCCACGCCCGCCACCGATCTCCCGGCCGTTCGTCCAGACGGAGACGAAAAAGAGCTGTCGATGCACCGGGCCCTCGGAGTGGTCGAGCCGGTACTCAGGCGGTTCATGCCCCTCCTGTGCCAGCAGCACTTGCAGGCGGCTCTTGGGATCGAATCCCGAGCTCTTTGCCGGTGCCGTGTCGATCTGCTTACCCAGGCCGCGCTCGATGACAGCCCTGGCCGCATCGAGCCCACCGTCCAGGTAAACCGCCCCGAGGATTGCCTCGAACAGGTCGGCCAACAGCGAGGGCTTGTCCCTGCCCCCCGAGCGCTCCTCTCCCTTGCCAAGCCGCAGCCATTCACCGATCGCCGTTCGCTCAGCCGCCTGGAAAAGGGACTGCTCGTTGACCAGCGCAGCCCGCATGCGCGTCAGCTCGCCTTCATCTACGCCCGGATGGGAACTCATCAGGCGGTCTCCTACCACCAGGCCCAGCACAGCGTCGCCGAGGAACTCGAGGCGCTCGTTATGTCTGACCTCGTCGGCCGGCGAAGCCTCGTTGGCGTATGACTTGTGTGTGACGGCCTCGATCAGCAGCTCGGACTTCTCGAAGCGGTACCCCAGGCGTTCTGCCGCAGCCGCGACAAGGTCATGCTCGTTGATCGTCATCGTCCTCGCTCGTACTGATTGGTTTGCATGTCTGGTTTACAGGATACCCCAACCAGACGATCTTCATCCAGGTTTTTGGCCACTAGCTCGATCATCTCACCGGGCGCATCCTCCCCGGCCGGCACCTTGACCGGGCGGTAGGCGTCGCTATGACCCCTGAGCCAGCCATCTTTCGCGTCTTCCAGCAATACGCGCAGTCGCTTCCCGATGGCGCGGCTCACAAATCGCCGCCAGCTCGCGTGTCCCATGCTGCGCAAGGCGGATGCCCGGCTGGCCACAATTTTCGCGGGAACCCTGCCTGGCAGGCTCTTGGCCGCCGTGCCGGGCCGGGCCGAAAAGGTGAAGACGTGCAGGTAGTCGAGTTGCAATTTTCCCAGAAACTCCTGCGTGTGTTCGGCCTCGGTATCGCTCTCTCCCGGGAAGCCTGACATGACATCGCTGCCGATTGATGCGGCCGGGATCTGGCACCGGAGTCTCTCGATCAGATCCTGAAACTGCTCGCGGCGATAGGGACGTCTCATCCGGGCCAGAACGTCGTCGTCTCCGCTTTGCAAGGGGATATGAAAGTGCCTGCAGACGAAGGGAGAGACGCTTACAACGGCAAGCAGATCTTTTGTCCATTCGAGGGGCTCGATCGAACTGAGCCGCAGCCGGTAGCCGGGCCCAAGTCGCGCGTAGAGCGGGCCGAGTTTCTCGATCAGCGCGGCCAGGTTGGTACCGCGGCCGAGCCCGCGGCCGTAGCGACCCAGGTGAATACCACTGAGGACAATCTCTCGGTGACCGCACCCGCTGCTGCGGTTCACGGCTTCGATGACACGCTCGGGCGGCACGGAACGCTCGCGACCCCTGACCCGCGGCAACAGGCAATAGGCGCAGCCCGCGTTGCAGCCGTCCTGAACCTTGACTACCGCGCGCCGCCGTCCGAGGCGAAAAAAGGGGCTTGCCTCCCCCATCGCGGCTCCGCTCGTACCAGGTGAGCGCGACGTTCCCGACAGGGCAAGAATTTCGCCCGCAAGTGTACCGGGTTCTCCGGGCGGGATGACTTTGCGCACATTTTCGAAATTCGCCAGGGCAGCGGTCATGCTGACCGCGCCGCAACCCGTGACCAGGACCGGCACCTCGGGGTGATCCCTCAGCAGGGCGCCAAGTATCTTGCGCGCATTCCGATCCGCCTTGTGGGTCACGGTACAGGTGTTGAGGAGCACAATGTCGGCCCCGAGGATCTCCCGTGCGATATGGAACTGCCCTGCGGGCAATCGGGCGACCAGTTGTGCCAAGTCAGCCAGGTTGACCTTGCAGCCCAGAGACCGGAAATGGATTTTAAACGGCTCAACCACTAGACGCTTTTACTACTTTATGCACTGGGCGGCAAGAAGGGCCAAATGGGTTCCGGCATGACTTGACAAGCAACCCTCTGGAAAATAACCTGGATCAACACTTAAGGATGGTCATAGGGAATGAACTCTGAAGCAGGATCTTTGCTTGTCGAAGGCGGAAGGATCACCGAGGATCAGCTGCAGATCGTCCTCGGCTCCGTGGTTCAGTATGGCGGAAGCGTCATTCAGAACATCGTGCGCTTGGGGCTACTTGCGGATGACGAGCTGGCGACTTTCCTGGCGGACAGGCTCAAGGTACCCATGGCCGAGGTGGAGCAGTTCGAAAACCTTCCAGCATTCCTCACCAGGATGATCTCGGCGGACCTGGTGCTTTCTCATCGCGCGGTGCCCATTATGCTGCACAAGGGCGTGTTGCACGTCGCCATGGCCGACCCAACAGACCGGGCAGGCCTGGAGGAAATCGCCTTCGCCACCGGATATCAGGTCTCGCCGGTCATCGCTTCTTACCAACTGATCGAAAACGCAATGGCCAGGTACTACGGGATTCCGCCCGAGGACGAGAAACTGCCATGTCCTGACACCTTGCTCTCGCAGGCCGGGAAGACGGAGCACGTCGAGCCACCTGAGGATGCCGATCGGCTGGATGAGGGGGCAGGAGCTTTCGAAAAAGGTCCCTGGTCTCGATCCAATGCCGCTCTAAGCGATCCGATTGAGCCTCATGGCTTGCCCGAGCAGCCGCCAGAATCGCGCCCGACCGCCGGCGCTCTGCAAATCGTGGATAGAGGATCTTCCGATCTCGAGGAATTATTCTTCGGACTGGGTCGCGAAGACAGGGGGGTAATTCACCTGACACGCGTCAAGGACACTGGCGTAGGCCCCACGGCCAGCACGATCACCGACGCCCTCCTCGGCCAGGCCGAAGGATCGGGCTTTGCGCCGGCGCAGGCCGAGCTGATCAACGTCATGAAACCCCTTTTCAGTGCTGATGAGGCCAGGAATATCATCTCGCGGGCGAAGGATCGTGACGAGGTGGCGCGTGGACTGGTTCGCTTTGCTCTGGCCTACCTACCGCGGGCGGCGCTGTTCATCGTCAAGAAGGATATCCTGGTCGGCTGGATGGGCGGCGGCGAGGACATCTACCCGAACCTCATAAAAGGTATAATGATCCCGATGAATTCCCCATCCGTGTTCCGCACCGTTCGCGAAACGGGAACCGACTACTTCGGCTCGTTACCGAGAACCACGGTCAACGATATTTTCATCTCCACCCTCGGGGATGTGCGACCCCGCCGCGTCCTGCTGGTGCCTGTCACGGTGCGGCACAAGCCGATATGCATCCTCTACGGCGACTGCGGCCAAGAACCGGGATTTGCCAAGGATCTCAGCCCGATTCACCTGCTGGTAGGCGATGTGTCGAACAGCTTCGAAAGAATCATTCTCAACAAGAAAATGGGCCGCAGGATAGTGCGCTGACGGCACCCATGTTTTCCACATCTTATCCACAATTGCATTCGCAATGACCTGTTAGGGAGGGTCACGCAAGGGATGGGTATAGAACTGACTTCAACTCTCTGAATAATTACGTAACGTTGTGAATACAGGGTGTTACTGGCAATAGCTAATCTTTTTGTTTTGCTTTTGAAACCTAGTCGCCGGGCATATCAACGTGGTTGTCAGCTGTCCTTCCAGACTGTGGAAAACTGGTTGATAACTCCTGTTAGTGGCATTTACGAATCGTTTTTTGATTCGTTAGTGCCACGTTATGCTGGCTTAATCAGTGATAGCGCTTCTCAGGCAAGAGACTGGCCGGCAATCGAGCGGATTTGGGATTCGAGGGCCTTTTTGTTGTTGAGCGCGGGATCGTCAAGCACCCTTTCGAGAAGTTGATCGAGCATCCGGCCGACCAGCGGGCCGGGGCGGCAACCAAGGATTTTCATCACGTCTTGTCCGCCTATTGCCAGGTCGGTCACCTTGAAAGCGGCATCGGCCCGCATGACCTTCTCGACCCTTGCCTTCAGGGCGCGCAGGTTGGCTAAAGTAGCTCGTACTCCCATTCCTCTTCCCCAGGCGTCAGCCCGGCGCATCTCCCATAAATCGGTAAGGTTCAAAGGATCTGCCCGGCTCACCAGTCTTCGCACCGCCCCGTCTGTCCATCCTTCCTCGTAGTGGAACATGTGCCCGCCGATCAGCGCCTGTACGCGCCTGATCTGAGCGTTCGAGAACTTCAGGCGCCGCATGATACACCCGGCCAAGCGCGAGGAAGCCGCTTCGTGGCCATAGAACGTGCGCTCTCCCACCGGTCCCGCGGCCGTTTCCGGCTTCCCGATGTCGTGAAGCAGCACCGAAAGCTTTAAAACAGCGTCACCCCGCGAATGCCTGAGGCATTCGAGAGAATGTCGGTAGACGTCGTGCCGGTGAAAGCGGTTTTGGGCGAAGCCGATTGTAGCTTGCAACTCGGGCAGTATCCCATCGAGCAATCCACATTCTTGCAGCAGTTCGATGCCACGGGCGGCTTGCCTGGAGGCCAGCATCTTTAAAAGCTCGTCGCGCACCCTTTCCGGCGCAATATTGCGAAAAACGGAAAGCGCCCCGGGAATCGCACGGTATGTGCGGCCATCGATGTCGAAATCCAGGACGCAAGCAAACCTCATCGCCCTGAGCGGTCGCAAGCCGTCTTCCGAGAATCGCCGATCGGGATCACCGACGGCTCGAACCAGGCGCCGAGCCAGATCCCGGCGGCCCCCATGTGGGTCGACGAGTTTCTTTCTCTCGAGGTCGTAGGCCATCGCGTTGATCGTGAAATCCCGGCGCCCCAGATCCTCGCGCAACGAGCGCAGGAAAACAACCCGGTCGGGATGGCGCCCGTCGCTGTAACCGATGTCGCTGCGAAAAGTGGTAACTTCAATCGAACGCCGTCCGGACAGCACGGTTACCGTTCCATGGGCGATCCCGGTTGGTATGACCCGCTCGAAAAGGGCCGCCACTAGTTCTGGCCTGGCGTTTGTGGTGATGTCCCAGTCACCCACCTTGCGGCCCAGCAGCAAGTCGCGGACGGCTCCGCCGACAGGGTAGGCCTCAAACCCGGCCGCTTGCAATTTCTTAACGACACGCTTGACCGCGGAGGGAACCTTGTCCCCGAGGCAGTTCACGACCGACTTCAGTGGAGAACCTCCGGGGACGCCTCGTTGACTGACTCACCGAACACATATTTGTCCAGGAAGCCGAAGTAGATGTGGACGAGAACGTCGCGAGTGTCGGGATCGAGCGCCTCGATGACCTCCTGGCGTTCGTCGAGGTTGTCGACGTCGAGCAAATCTGTCAGTGCCTGCTGGACATGCTCGCTGACATTCGAGTCTGCCAGAAGTTCCACAGACTGCTTGCGACTGAAAGCCTTGCGGATCATGGCGTTCGAAAACAACAGGTGTGTTCCCCGGGCGCCGGTCTCGAATATCTGGTCGAGGGACTCCAGGACATCGGGAGTTACCGAGATGAACGATTTCATTTCCATGTGCCGCACAAGCTCCTGTTCGATGAGTGTACGCCCCTGACCTGATTCGAACAGGTGGCCTTCCGCTTAGGAGGCGGACGCTCTATCCAACTGAGCTACAGGGGCACGTCATTCTTGAATTTCTAATGTCTCGGCAAGCGTATGTCAAGTGAACTGTGATAAAATCGGCGGGATGTTTTCAGAAATCCTTAGATCAAGGGATTGTGACAGCGATCACATGTTCTAGTCGAAGGTCACAGGATCCATCGCGCAGTCGGCCGGGTTGCCCTCGGTGGGAGCCATGTTGTAGGAATCCTCATAGTAGACCCTGTTCTTGTCCTCGTTCCAGCACTCGTGGATATCGATTACCGCGGCACCCAGGTCTCCACCGGACCAGCGCGAGTCCGCCCTGCCCGCCCCGCCCGAGTTCCAGCGAACTTTGACGGTCACTTGCTCGAGCGCCGGGCGATCGGGGTTCTCGCCGGCGTCGAGATCGGTAAGCGCCGCGAAATCGAACAGGCCCGAGAAATCTCCTTCCTCGTTGTAGGTGTATAGCGCGTTTACAGGCTGCGGGTCGGGATCGTCTTCGTACATGTCCTTGGAGATGAAGTTTGTAAACTGGATGCTCAGGTGGGTCTTGCCGTCTGGGTTGCTTGAGTCAGGCGCGGTATCGAAGATGATGCTGGCTGAGCCCTGCTCAGCGGTGTTCTCGTACTGGTTGCAAGCCCAAACGTCGACTTTGAGGTTACCGGTACCGCGGCGGAAGCACTGCTGACTGGGGCTAACCGACCCTGAGAGACAATCTTGCCAACCATCTACATAGCCTGGGGTGTCACGCTTGGCCGCCGCATTCACCTGCAACGAGAAGTCGTATACTCCCGGTTGCCGCCTGCGGCTCATCACGAAGCGCCAGTCGGTATGCGGCGAGTCGCTGGACGGCCATGGTCCCCACATGCGGATGTCGGTGTCGCGGGCGGTCGGGGGAAAACTGGTGATCAGGTCGATCATGTCCAGGAAGTTGAAAACCTGGCTGTTGACCTCTCCGGAAAAAGACACCGTGTAGGCGTACCAGGTAGCCGGATCGCCCAGGACGGCGTCCGTCCGACTAGTCAGGCCGGAACTCGTCTCGAATAGCTCGACATGGCGCTTCTCGCTGGCCGCCACGCGAATCTCCAGGGTCGATTTAGCGGGGACGGAGTAGAGAAACTCGAGGTCTTGCTGGAGATACTCGTTGGAGTAGTCGCCGCAACCGGCAAGAGCGGCCGCCATGGCCATCAACAAGATTATGCGGATACGCATGACAATACCCTCATGACTACTGGCGATAGGCGGCGCCCAGATATACGCCGCCGTAACCCAGCGAGGCGTTGTCGCCGATGTTGTAGTACAGGTAGTGGATTCGCCCCTCTAAAAACAGGTCGAAGTCGCCCAGGTGAAAAACCAGGCCTCCCGAGATACCGGGGCTGAGGCTGCTGTACGTTTGTGTGGGCCAGTGCAAGAGCGGTTCGCCCAGTTGCCGGGAGGCTATCAAAAAACTCAGACGCGGGCCTCCGTATAACCCGAACCAATCCCAGTCGAGGTGAAAGTGCATGGCCGCGCCGACCTCGGCACGAAAGAAGTCGGCGGCCACGTCCTGTGTCGTTCCATTTTCCAACTCGACGCGAGTGGCGTCGTGTCCCCCGCCGAACATCACGTCCAGTGCCACTGACACCCATGAGCCGATCACGCCGAAGAACTCGATCTGCACGCCGGCCTGCAGCGATGAGTAAAAGAGGTCGTCCCGCGTCGGGGCATCGAAGAAAGTCTCGCCACCCAGGCGCAGTGAATAACCGATATACTTGGTTTTTTCCCGGATCGTCACCAGGCCCTTGGTAATGTCGTTCTCGAAGGCGACCTGGCCGAGATCCTCGTCTGTGACCGTCAGCCGCTGGCCGCTTTCAAGCGAGTACTCGCCCAGCAGCAGGTCATGTTGGCGGCGTTTCTTGACGGCAAACATGCCGGGCGATACGGCGATCGAGGCGGGTTGACCACGGGTCTTGTCCAACTCGGCTACGATGACGTGCTTTTCGAGATCGTAGATCAGGTAGCTGCCGGAGAGCGCCGCCGGAAAATCGATGGTGCAGGGAGGGTGCGCGATGTGCGTCAACACGATCTCGCCATGGCCAGAAACGGAGTACCCATATGTCGGGTGCTGCACGCCTCCGCGTGTTCCGGCCGTGCGGTTGACGGTCTGGTTGTAGGTGTACTCGTAAGCTTCCTTCAGCGATACCTTGCCGTCGGCGGACTGATCAGCCGCGCCCCTTAGCGCGGAGGCCAGGTAATGAGTAAAAAAGGAACCGCCGATCTCGTCCGACTCCTGGGATCCCTCGTTGCCAGAGGACGAAGTGACCAGGATCTGTCCCCGGGTATGCTCCAGCTTGACCATCGAGGGCGCCGGCCCGCCGCCCTTAATGCTGGTAATCTCGCCCGCTTGGCAGGTGTCGATGAATGCCACGCGGATGTCGGCCGGCACTTGCTCGATCCATTGTTTGAGCCTGATAAGCTCCAGGCGGCTGTCGCCCAACATCAGTTGACCGTTTTTGGCGTGGCCGGAATAGTAAAAGATCAGCATCGTCGGCGCGGAGCCGCCCGCGGCCTTCCCTATTCGCAAGCGCATCTCGTCCATTCCACCCAGCACGTCTTCAGCGTCTCCGCCGATCACGGCAATCGTATTTTCCGCCCTCAGGTTGCCCAGGTCTGTCAACACGGCGCGCATTTTCTCGGCATCCCTCTGGGCATAGCGTAACCTGACCGCCTCATCGCCGCCGTCGTTGCTGGCCACCAGCAGGGCGAAGAGTACAGGCTCTCGGTCGCGCCAAGCGGCAGGCGCCGTCTCGCCCCAGGCCAGCAACGCCAGGATCATGATGGATACTCGGGTCATCGGGCTTCCTTGTGAAGCGTTATTCCAACCTGCCTGCAGTTAACAATACTTTCTGCCGCAAGCGGTTGTTGGCAGATTAGCACGAAGACGCGCTCGCGGCCCAACTATGCGCACGTAACCGCCCGCGGGAGCTTATTTCGACACCGTGCCGGGGAAAAAGCCAAAAATAAATTCGGACAGTTCTCCAAGCCGCAGAAATATTTGCAACTGCTGAATAAATTGGGTAGTTTCAGTGTCGATCATTCAGAATCATGCGCCTGGGAGGAATCATGAGAAAAACGGCGTTTGCAGCAGGGGTGGTATTCTCTTGCCTTCTCCTTTCGTTCTTGACGGTTGGTTGTTTCTCGTCCATGTCGTGGCAGACGGCAGACACCGTGCCCAAGGGTGGCGTCGAATTCGGCGCAGGCTGGAGTGTGACGCGGGCCGACCAGATCGAATACACAAGCAGCGACGGTGAGAAAACCGATGCGTCGGACGAGCTACACGGTACCCTGCCCAACCCTTTTCCCGACCTGTTCATGCGCTTCGGGCTTGGAGACAACCTGGACATAGGTTTCAGGCTGTTTTTCCTGGGCATCCAGGGAGACGTCAAGATCCGCCTGGTCAATAGCGACATCTTCAGCCTGGCCATCGCGCCGGGGCTGAGTTACTCGCGTCCATTCATCGTTTTTGGCGAGTATGCTCTGGATCTGCCGCTGATCATCACCTTCAAGCTGGGTGACCACGTCAAGCTGTACCTCAGCGGCCACGGCCGTATAGCCGGCTGGCACCTGGAGTTGTACACCGACGATGAGGGAACGGACGATATCCACGCCTTCGGAGCCGGCGCCAACCTGGGCTTCGAATTCGGCACCAAGCGCTGGTTCATAAGGCCCGAGGCGGGCTACATGAATTATTTCGTCGGCTTCGAGGACAGGTGCCGCGAGAGCTTGAAGCTTGCCTGGTTCACCTTCGGCCTGGGGTTCGGCTTCGTCTTCGGGGTCGAGGATGACACCCAGAACGATAAGCTGGACAAGCTGGAAAAGCGCATCAATCAGCTAGAAAGCGAGAAGGCCCTGCCCCCGGGCCCGCAACCGGCCCCGGCTCCGAAGGCTAAAGATGACGCCGTCCGCGAGCGAGCCGATCAGGCGGCAGAAGATCTGAAGAAAGAAGAGGACAAGCGCAAGGACGAATAGATCGCGCTCCTTCTAGTAAACCATAATACTGGCGACAGGATCGGGGATGAGCTTCTTACGCCCTTCCAGGAAAGCCAACTCCACCACGAAGGCGTAGCCGGCCACCTGTCCTCCTTGCCGGCGAACCAATTCACCGCAGGCTGCGGCCGTGCCTCCGGTGGCCAGCAGATCGTCTACTATCAGCACCCGCTGTCCTTGATCCACCGCGTCCGTGTGCAGCTCAAGGGTGTTCGAGCCGTATTCAAGATCGTACGACAGGCTGTCTGTGTGGTATGGCAGCTTGCCGGGCTTGCGGGCAATTATCAGGCCCTTGTCCAGGCTTAGCGATAGCGCACCGCCGAACAGGAACCCTCGGCTCTCGATCGCCAGGATCAGGTCCGCATTCATGGGTCGCACCAACTCTTCAAGCTTCTGTGTAGCCCGCCTGTAAGCCCCGGCATCGCGCAGCAGCGGCGTTATGTCCTTGAAGACGATACCCACTTTTGGAAAATCCGGAACGTCACGAATGAATTCTGTAAGCTTTTTCATGGTACCTCCGTGAATCTCGGCCATCAGGGTTTCCTGGGCAGAAAGAACAACGGATTACGCGGTTTTGTCCTTTTGCGAATCTCGAAATGCAGGTGAGGTCCGTTCGCCCGGCCGGTATGTCCGACCCGCGAGATGACCTGCCCCTGCTCCACCTTTTCGCCCTCTTTGATCAGGATGACCTTGTTGTGAGCGTAGACGGTGATCATTCCGCCGGCGTGGCGGATGATGATCAGGTTTCCATAGCCGCGCTGCTGGTCGCCTGAGTAGAGCACCTTGCCGGCTGCCGCGGCGTGTACGGGAGCGCCTTCGGCGGCGCCAATGTCGATACCGTCGTGACGCCGCCCGTGACGGATGCCGAACTTCGAGGTCAACATGCCGTCCACCGGCCAGATGAACTGTCCGGGGTACTTTTTGACACTCACCGCAGCGCTTGTAACCCGACGATCATTATTCTTGCCGAGTGGCCCCTTTACGTCGGGGATGAATATTTTCTGTCCCGGACGAATCAGGCCCGGATCCTCTATACCGTTCAGCTCGGCTACCTCTTGCGGGTTGCTGCCGTAGTCACGGCAGATCGAGATCAGATTCTCGCCAGGGCCGACGACGTGAAAGACACCCACGGCCTCGGCGTCCGGAACTGGTGTCAACATGCCGCGGGGCGCAAGCCCGCCGCAGGCGCTTGCCAGAAGAGCAATAGCAAATATGAAGGTTGTTTTATCGTGCATCATGTATCCCGACCGTCGGCCGAGGCGTGCTCACTTTTGGTCTTGCCAAGGCGGTACAATCCGGCCGAGCATAAAAGTCCCAGCGCGAAGGCTCCGGCAGACCAAAGAATTCCTGCGTCCAGCGAGGTCGGCAGGATGTTTGTGCCGGTCACCAGCTTGGCCCCTGGCAGCACCTCCTTGAAGGGCCAAAGGACCCACAGCGAGCCGAGGATCAGGCCGATCAAGAAAGCCATGGTGACGTCATGGTAGCGCTTGAGCAGGTAGTTCAGGAGCCTGACAAATGCCAGGATGCCCAAAATACATCCAGCGGCGAATACGGCAAGGCGCAGCCAGTCCATGTTGTTGATCGCATCCAGGACACTGCGGTACTCGCCGAGCACCATCAGGATGAAAGATCCGGAAACCCCCGGCAGAATCATGGCCGATATTGCCACAACCCCTGAGACGAACAAAAAGACCAGGCCGCCGCCCGACTCCGCGGCCGGATCGAAGAGCAGCGTCAGGCCGATCAGCATTGCTGTGGCGATCAGGCAGGAAAGTGCCTCCCTGATGCCCTTGCGCTCGAGGAGGGCGTACGGTACCAGGATCGAGGGAATAATAAGGCCGATGAAAAACGCGAGCGTGGGGGCGAGGTGCTCGTCCAGCAGGAAGACGATCAAGCGCGAGGATGCCAGGATCGCAACACCGGTGCCGGCCAAAAGCACAAGTAGCCAGGCGCTGTCGGTACGCTGAAACTCACTATACAACTCGGTTCGTCGTTCTCGTGAGCCAGGGTGTACAAGCCATCCCAAAAAAACGCGCGCCGTCTGGATGCCGTAGGAGCCTATCGAACCCAGCAGCCTTTGGTAGATTCCAAGAATCAATGCGAAGGTTCCACCGCTGACTCCCGGGATGATGTTGGCGATTCCCACCAGCACTCCCTTTACGAAGGTGATGATGTGGCTCGATATGAAAACCATTGCTCGGGACAAGATTGGGTCTCCTGTCTCACCAGCCCTGCTCGCCGATCAGATCGACGAAGCGGCAGGCCGTGTCACGAGTGATGTTATACTTGCCGGGGCCAATCCTGAGATGAGTCTCCAGGATCTGCGTGTTGCAGCCTCCCACCGGGATGACCATTCTAGCGCCCGTGGCGAGTTGATCGAGCAACGCCTGCGGGGCCCGCGGGGCTCCGGCGGTAACCATGATTCCAGCATAGGGGGTAAGCGCGGGCCAGCCCAGGCTGCCGTCTGCCGTTCGCACCCGGACGTTGTTATAGCCGAGTTCGGCCAGGCGCAGCGCGGCTTCTTCGGCCAGCGACCCGATACGTTCGATGCTGATCACCTCGCCTGCAAGTTCGGCCAGGATTGCCGTCTGGTAACCCGACCCCGTGCCAATCTCCAGCACCCGTTCGTCACCCCGGAGTTCCAAGGCCTCTGTCATGGTGGCGACCATGTAGGGTTGCGAGATTGTCTGTCCCTGGCCGATGGGCAGGGGGCGGTCTTCATAGGCGGCAGGCAAGCTGGCCTGCGGCACAAACATGTGCCGGGGAACTTTGCGCATGGCGGCCAGAACTCGAGGATCGCGAACCCCACGCGCCTCGATCTGACGCGCAACCATCTGCAGGCGCTGCTCGTCGGGCTTCACGAAGCTTCCTCGGTGTAGCCGTCATCCCACAGGCGTGGCGGATCCCAATTGCCGTGCCAGTTGCGGTCGAGCGTCAGCAGGGAAAGCGAGATGCATCCCCGGCGCAGGGCTCCGCGATCGGTGTCCTCAGGCGGATCGATTTCATCGGGACGCTCAGCGATCCAGTAATAGCGCTTGCCACGAGGATCATCGGCGACCACGACGGCGCCCTTTTCGAGGTGATTGCCCTGGCGGGTCCAGCGCACGCGCCGTGTCGGAGTCGCAGGAAAGTTGATGTTCAGATAGCAATCTGCAGGAATCTGAGAGTCTTTCAGCTCTTCAACCAGCAACCTTGTGAAGCCGGCCGCATCTTTCAGCAGGGCGGACCCGCCCTGCGCCGCAACGCTGACCGCCAGTGCGATGCGCGCACCCTGCAGGGCGGCTTCCGCCGCGCCGCCGACAGTACCGGAGTAGTCGAGATCTTCACCTACGTTGAACCCGTTGTTTATTCCAGAGATGACCACGGCCGGAGGTTCGGGCATCAAACTGCGAAAGGCCAGCAGTACGCAGTCGGCCGGAGTACCGTCAACCGCGAACCGCCGCCGGCCCAGTTGATTGGCCCGCAGCGGCCGGTTCAGGGTGACAGCGCGACTGCAGGCGCTGCGCTCGCCGTCGGGTGCCACCACCCACAGATCGCCGAGATCCTTGAAATCTTTTTCGAGAGCTGCGAGTCCCGGAGCCTGTATTCCGTCGTCATTCGTGAGAAGTATGGCTGGCATGCGCAGCAAGGTACAGACAGGACGTTCTGTTGTCAACCGTAGATCCTACGTAAAAAAAGAGAGGGCGGCGGAAAAGGCCGTCCTCTCGAATCGGGGCGACTGGATTTGAACCAGCGACCACTTGCACCCCAAGCAAGTGCGCTACCAGGCTGCGCTACGCCCCGCTGCGACTCGGACTTCTAGCATCATGGCCCATGTGTGTCAAGCCTGGCGCAGCCGTCTGTCTTAGGTGGTTTCATCAACCAGCTTGGATAGGTCCTTGAGTTCTTTCTCGATTTTTTTCAGCAGTCCGCTGTTGCTTGTCTGGGGCAAAGTCAGGCTCATCTGCGGAGATGCGCTTTTCTCCCCGCTACGTGAAAGCTGTTTCTTGGCTCCGGCTATCGTGTACATGTCTTCATAAAGCAGTTTCTTGATCTTCAGAAGTAGTTCCACGTCCCGCTTTCGATACATGCGCTGCTGAGAACGAGACTTGTTTGGCTTGAGCGCCGGAAACTCGCTTTCCCAGTAGCGCAGCACGTATGGCTCGACCCCGACGATCTCGCTCACCTCACCGATCTTGAAATAAATCTTATCGGGTAAGCTGTCGTTATCTACTTTACTCATCGCGGCCTGCAAATCCTGTTAGCGCCCTAGGTTGCGTGGTCGACAGGTTCTTTACTCGCTGATGCCCGCACGACCTTTTCGAAGCCAGCGGGATCGTGCAGCGCGATGTCCGCCAAAACCTTGCGATCAAGCTCGATGTTGCTGGCGTCCAGATCGTGTATCAGGCGGCTGTACGTCGTGCCGCACAACCGAGCCGCCGCGTTGATGCGCACGTTCCATAACGCCCGGTAGTCCCGTTTCTTGAGCTTTCTTCCCTGATAGGCATAGGCTAGCGCGCGCGCCACCTTGTGTACGGCAACGCGGAAAGAACTTTTTTGCATACCTTGAAAGCCGGAAGCACGCTTCAATACCTTTTTTCGCCGACTTCTCCTCGCCGGTCCATTGGTTGCCCGGGGCATGGATCACCTCTCTTTACTGCTGATCTTGGCATAAGGAAGCAAGCGGCGCACCTGTTTAAGGTCGGCACCATCCACGAACGAGGTCTTCCTCATCTTGCGTTTGCGCTTCTTGCTCTTGGTGGTCAAGATGTGCCGCAGCTTACTATGCTTGACCTTGACCTTTCCGCCTTTGGTTACCTTGAAGCGCTTGGCCGCTCCACGGTTTGTTTTCATTTTCGGCATCGACTCCTCCAATCAAACTACTGCTGAGCTTCTTGGGTATCGCCGTCTTGCGTGCTTTTTTTCGCTGGTTTTTGTTTCTCGGTGCGTGCGCGCATTTTAACGAGTGCTTTCGGCGAAGGCGTGAGAACCATGTGCAATAGGCGTCCTTCCATCGTCGGTTCCGTGGCCACCGTGGCCAGGACTCCGATGTCTTTGATTATCCTGCGTAACATTTCGATTCCAATGTCCCGGTGGGCCATCTCGCGCCCCCGGAAACGAATCGTAACCTTGGCCTTGTTGCCCTCCTGGAGGAAACGAACAACATGTTTCAGCTTGAACTGGTAGTCGTGTTCCTCCGTCTTGGGTCGCAACTTGACCTCTTTGAGTGACTGGCTGACCGCCCGTTTCTTGGCGCTCTGCTGCTTTTTCTTTTGCGTGTACTTGTACTTCCCATAGTCCAGGATGCGGCAGACGGGAGGACGGGAATCCGACGACACTTCCACCAGGTCGAGCCCCTTCTCCTCGGCGATTCCCAGGGCATCCCCGGTCGCCATGATTCCCAATTGCTCTCCCTCGTCACTGATGACCCTGACCTCCCTGGCCACGATTCTCTTGTTGATCCTGGTCGTGTCAGGTCTGCCTCTGGCTCTTTTATCGAGACCGATGCTACACCTCCTTTACTTTTGCACGCTCTGGCCAGGCCGCTTCTGCGAGCAGCATCTCGATGGCTTCTGCCAGGGGCTTGAAGCCAAGATCCTTGCCGGCCCTGGTCCTCGGGGCGACCCCTCGCTTTTCCATCTCGCGTTTGCCTATTACGAGCATGAATGGAATTTTTTCAAGCTGAGCTTCGCGAATCTTGAAGCCCAACTTTTCGTTGCGATTGTCGACTGCCACGCGAAGATCGTGCGAGCTAAGCGTGGATCTGACCTCTTCGGCGAATTCGTTCAGGTCGCTCGTCACCGGCAGGATGATCGCTTGCAAAGGCGCAAGCCAAGTCGGGAAAGCGCCCGCGTAATGCTCGACCAGCACTCCAAAGAAGCGCTCAATCGAACCGAGCAGCGCACGGTGAACCATGAATGGTTTCACCCGTCGGCCGCCAGTGTCGACATACTCGACGTTGAAGCGCTCGGGCAGGTTGAAATCCACCTGGACGGTCGTGCACTGCCAAGTCCTCCCAAGCGAATCGCGTATCTTGATGTCGATCTTCGGGCCATAGAAGACGCCCTCGCCGGGATCAACCTTGAAAGCCAGTCCCTGCTTCTCAAGAGCATTGCTCAAGGCGTCTGTGGCCTTTTCCCAGTCTGCTTCCGCCCCGACAAATTTCTCAGGACGTGTGCTCAGGTAGATCTCGTAGTTTTCGAACCCGAAGGCGCGCAGCAGGTAAAAGGTGTGATCCAGGCAGCGCCGTATCTCCGAATCGAGCTGTTCTGCCGTGCAAAAGATGTGGGCGTCGTCCTGGGTGAAACCACGCACTCGCATGAGGCCGTGCAGCACGCCCGAGGCCTCGTAGCGGTAGACGGTGCCCAACTCTGCGAGTCGCAGCGGCAGGTCGCGGTAGCTTTTGAGTTGGCTGCGATATATCTCGATGTGAAACGGGCAGTTCATCGGCTTGACGTAGAACGGGTTCCCCTCGATCTCCATTGGTGCGTACATGTTTTCTTTGTAAAAATCGAGGTGCCCGCTCGTCTGCCACAGTTCAGCCTTACCGATATGCGGCGTGTAGACAATTTCGTATCCGTAGTCGAAATGAGACTGGCGCCAGAATTCTTCGATGATCGAGCGGATACGGGCGCCCTTCGGGTGCCATAGGACCAGTCCTCCGCCGACTGACTGGGAAAAACTGAAAAGGTCGAGTTTCTTTCCCAGTAGCCGGTGGTCGCGCCGGCGCGCCTCCTCGACGTTCTCGATGTGTTGCTGCAGATCTTTCTTTGAGAAGAAAGCGGATCCGTAGATGCGGGCCAGCATCTTGTTGCGCGAGTCACCTCTCCAGTAGGCGCCCGCGACGCTCATCAACTTGAATGCCTTTATACGGCCGGTCGACGGCAGGTGCGGCCCACGGCACAGGTCGGTGAAGCTGCCGTGCTTGTACAGCGAGACGGCCTCGCCCTCTGGTATTGCGTCGAGCAGTTCGAGCTTGTAGGTCTCGCCCATTTCGGCGAACAACGCGCGAGCCTCTTCGCGACTGACCTCGATGCGCCCGAAGGGCAGATCCTGGGCGATTACCTCTTTCATGCGCGCGGATATCTTTTCGAGATCCTCCTCGGTGAAGCCACGATCGTTGTCGAAGTCGTAGTAAAACCCGTTGACACCATCATCGACAGCGGGGCCGATGGTTACCTTGACATCGGGGAAAAGATCCTGGACGGCTCCGGCCATGACGTGGGCGGTTGAGTGGCGGATAATCTCGATGCTCTCGGGAGTCTTCGATGTGAGCAACACCACCCGTGAATCGCTGGCGATGGTTTGGCACAAATCCACCTGGTGGTCGTCGACTGTCGCCGCCACGGCATCCTTTGCAAGGCCTGGCCCGATAGAAGCGGCCAGTTCGAGCAATGTGGTTCCCTTCTTGACGTTCAACGTACTTCCGTCGGGAAGGGATATGGTCAAGGAACCTTCCGAAGACATGCTATTGCAACACTCCCGTTCACTGGCGCATCCGTGCGCCACGAAGACAACGCGCTACTCAATAGGCGCGGGCGGTTTCGAACCGCCGACCTCTACCGTGTCAAGGTAGCGCTCTCCCCCTGAGCTACGCGCCTGCATATGTCCCGCAAGCGAGGGTATTTCTCCCCCGCTTCCGAGCCGCTCTTGCCTAGCAACGAATGGCCGCATTGTCAAGGTATTCTTGGGGTTAATAACGACCAAGGGGGTGCCGTCGCATCTCATGGCGGCGCGATCTTGCCGAGCAACTGGATCAGGCCCGGGATCATGCTGCCCTGTTCGTCAAGTTGCACCTTGAGTTTGAACCTCTCGATCGCCGTGAATTTCTTGGCGTCTTCGAGAGTCAGTGTTCCGTCCACGACCAGCGTTACATTTATCCCCCGCAACTCGGAAAGCACCTGCCTTAGGTCATCTTCCAGCCTGTTGTTGTTTAAATATATTTCCATCTGCAGTGGGCTAATGACCGTCAAGTCCAAGATATCTTTCGGCTTTGTGTCCGCCGGCAGGATTACTAGCTTGGGCCTTTTGTGGTCCAGGCACAGCAGGTCGATCCGCTCGGCACTCAGGGGGCTTTTCCTGATCCTGACACCGATACTGGTAAATTTCATGCGCCCGGCTCGCCGCGCCGCCTCGCTTGCGAATTTTTCGTTCAATATAAGTATCTTATGGACCGGACCGAGCGAGTAGAGCTGATTTTCCGTCTCCGGACGCAGGCCGCCTGCGTTGACCTCGTACTGCACTTCGAGATTAGCCAACCTGTGTATCTGGGTTGCGTGATTGGGCTTTATTTCGCTGAAAAGGATCAATCTCTTGGGAACATTCTGAAACTTGCCTGTGAGCAGTTGCATGAGCCTGCCGGGAATCAGATTGCCGCGGGTCATGCGAAGCTCTATCACCAGGTCGCGCAGTCCGGCGAATCGTCCTAGAACCGCCGGGTCGATGCCGGGAGGCACGGAGATTATCTTGGTGACCGGGTTGAGGATCGGCAGCTTGAAATCCGCCCGCGCCGATTGGGAAAAGCATGAAATCACCGCCCAGACCAGGACAACGATTGCCAGGAGTGTTGCGCGACGGCTGACATTGCCCTTGAAGAAGCGTCTCATGCCTGCAAGGATATCGCGGTCTGCTTCTTTCTGGCAACCCATTAATGAGATCGACCCTTCAGGAGTGTAGGATCCCGCGTTTGGAGAGGATTAGCCCCAATAGCAGTAACAGGCCAATAAACAGGCCCGAGGCTGCCCGCCCGCTGGTTCCGCAGGCGCACCCGCCGCCGCGAATGTCGGAATCGTTCCAGATCCTGCAAATGTCATTGGGATCGTATGGACAAGGATCGACGTCGTCGCACAGCCCGTCGCTGTCGGCATCCGGGCAGGCACTGTGGCAAACGTCACCGTCTTCGTCGCAATCCTCGCCGGGGCAAGGAGGTGTTCCCGCCTGACATGCGCCGGTGTCGCAGCGTTCCGCACCGTTGCAATACAAGCCATCGTCGCAGTCCGTGTCGTTCACGCACGAGAAGCAGATGTCGTTGTCTTCATCGCAATCTTGATCGGGGCATGCAGGTATTCCAGCCTGGCAGGCTCCGTCGACGCAGTTCTCCAGGCCGTTGCAGAAAAGGCCGTCGTCGCAGTCAGCGTTCGTTCTGCAGGACAGGCAGCCGTCCAGATCCTCGTCGCAGTACTGACCGTCACACGGATCGCCGCCGGATTGGCACTGACCGTCTTGGCAGGTCTCGGCACCGTCACAGAAGAGGCCGTTGTCGCAGTCTGTGTCGTCCAGGCATCCCTCGCAAATATCGTTGCTCTCGGAACACGGCCTGCTTGGGCAGGGATCTTCGCCTACATGACAAGTGCCGGACAGACAAGTCTCATCTCCGTTGCAGTAGCGTCCGTCGTTACAGTCATTATCGCCTGCGCAAGACAGGCACTGTCCTCCGGGTTCGTCGCAAACTTGTCCGGGGCAGGGATCTTCTCCTGGCCGGCAGGAACCAAGTCTACAAGACTCCTCGCCGTTGCATAATACACCGTCGTTGCATTCGTCATCCTGGGTACAGTCGAAACATGCATCGCCGGTCTCGTCACATGCCTTGTCGCTACATGGATCTGCGCCGGCCCGGCAGGAACCTTCCAGGCATTGCTCCGCCCCGTTGCAAAACTCGCCGTCGTCGCAATCGGTATCCTGTGCGCAAGTCCCGCAGGATGCCGAGATCTCGTCGCAAGGTCCACCTGGACACGGATCGGATCCCGATAAACAGCTTCCGCCGTCACAGGTTTCAACACCGTTGCAGAACATGCTGTCGTCGCAGTCGGCATCCTGGGTGCAAGCCGTGCAAGCATCGGTCTGCTCGTCGCAGACAGCACCTGGACAAGCCGGCCCACCCTGCAGGCAAACGCCGACAGCGCAGAATTCGTAACCGTTGCAGAACAGGCCGTCGTTACAGTCGGAGTCCTGTACGCAGACCATGCATTCATCCCGTGCCTCGTTGCAGACCTGCCCGGGACAGGGTTCGATACCGGGCACACACAGCCCAGCGATACATGTCTCGGTGCCGTTACAGAAGAAACCGTCGTCGCAATCAGCGTCCTGGGCGCAGCCTGTGCAAATATCGCCGGACTCGTCGCAGGGCGCTCCCGGACAGGGATCCAGGCCGACATGGCACGTTCCGTCGACGCAGCTCTCGAGGCCGTTGCAGAAACGGCCGTCATCGCAGTCGCCGTCAAGGGTACAGTTCATACAGGCGTTCAGTACATCGTCACAAATCTGTACCGGGCAAGGGTCCAGCCCGGGATAGCACGATCCCGCGGAGCAACTCTCCGACCCGTTGCAGAAGAGACCATCGTTGCAGTCGGCATCCACGGTGCAGTTCGTGCAGGCGTCGCCGCTCTCGTCGCACACCTGGGCGGGACAGGGATCATCGCCGCTGATACAGCTGCCGCCCTCACAGGTTTCCATCCCGTCGCAAAACAGTCCGTCGTCGCAGTCGGCGTCCTGGGTGCATGCGGCACACGAATCGTTGCCCTCGTTACACGGCTGGCCGGGGCACGGATCCGAACCCGCCAGGCACGTCCCCGCATCGCAGCTCTCTTGCCCGTTGCAGAACAGGCCGTCGTCACAATCGGCATCCTGGGTACAACCGCTGCAGTTGTCGCCGGATTCGTTGCAGATCGCGTCAGGACATGCCGGGACTCCCTCCAGGCAGACGCCGACAGCGCAAATCTCTTGCCCGTTGCAGAACAGGCTGTCGTCACAGTCGGAGTCCAACTCGCAGAGCATGCATTCGTCACGGGCCTCGTTGCACACTTTTCCCGGGCATGGGTAGGCACCGAGAGCACATATTCCGCCGGCGCACGTTTCCGTGCCGTTGCAGTAGAGCCCATCGTCGCAGTCGGCATCGTTGGCGCAGTCGCGGCAGACGCCGGCCGCCTCTTCGCATATTCCGCCCGGGCAAGGATCTGCACCGTCTGTGCAAGCTCCCCCAGAGCAGGCTTCCGCTCCGTCGCAGTAGATGCCGTCATCACATTCAGTGTCGGAGATGCAGGTGACGCACTCGTCTGCCGTTTCGTCGCAAAGCAACCCAAAAGAGTCGCACGGGTCTCCAGGGGATAGACAGGAGCCGACACCGTCGCAAACGTCAATCCCGGTGCAGAAGAGCCCGTCGTCACAGCTCGTGCCCGATGGTTCATCGTTCGGTTGACACGCTCCAGCGAGGCAAACGTCAGGGTGGGTGCAAGCCGTGTCGGAAGGATCACCGCAGGCGGTGCCGGATACGACGTTGCAGTTGTCGGCCGCATCGTCGCAAACATTGTCGCACTCGGGCCCGCCCTGGCAGGGGTCGCCCGCGTGATTGCAAACGCCCCCGGAACACGTGTCCGCACCGTTGCAAAACAGACCATCGTCGCAGGGGGCGCTGTTTGCCGGGTGTCCACAAGTCCCCAGCCCGTCGCATTGATCGTCTGTGCACACGTTTCCGTCGTCGGTACAGGCGGTGCCGGATACGACGTTGCAGTTGTCGGCCGCATCGTCGCAGACATTTGCACACTCGGCGCCGCCCAGGCACGGATTGTCCGAGTGATTGCAAACGCCCCCGGAACAAGTGTCCGCACCGTTACAAAACAGACCGTCGTCACAGTCGGCGTCGGAGAGGCAGCTGACGCACTCATCTGCATTGTCATCGCAAAGAAGACCCGAAGAGCTGCATGGATCTCCTTGCGACAGGCAGGTTCCGATACCGTCACATGTGTCGATACCGGTGCAAAAGAGACCATCGTCACAGCTCGTGCCGGAAGGTTCATCATTTGGTTGGCACGTGCCGCCGAGGCAACCGTCAGGGTTAGTGCAAGCTGTGTCGGAAGGATCGCCGCAGGCGGTGCCGGCCGCGACGTTGCAGTTGTCGGCCGCCTCGTCGCAGACATTGTCGCACTCTGGACCGCCCAGGCACGGGTCGCCCGCGTGATTGCAAACGCCCCCGGAACAGGTGTCCACACCGTTACAAAACAGACCGTCGTCGCAGGGGGCGCTGTTTGCCGGGTGGGCGCAAGTCCCCAGCCCGTCGCATTGATCGTCTGTGCATACGTTGCCGTCGTCGGTACAGGCGGTGCCGGATACGACATTGCAGTTGTCGGCTGCATCGTCGCAGACATTGTCGCACTCTGGCCCGCCCAGGCAAGGATCGCCCGCGTGATTGCAGACGCCCCCTGAACAGGTGTCCACACCGTCACAAAACAGACCGTCGTCGCAGGGGGCGCTGTTTGCCGGGTGGGCGCAAGTCCCCAGCCCGTCGCATTGATCGTCTGTGCACACGTTGCCGTCGTCGGTACAGGCGGTGCCGGATACGACATTGCAGCTGTCGGCTGCATCGTCGCAGACATTATCGCACTCTGGCCCGCCCAGGCAGGGATCGCCCGCGTGATTGCAGACGCCCCCCGAGCAGGTGTCCGCTCCGTTGCAATACAGCCCATCGTCGCAGCTTGCCGTGTTGGCCGGGTGTCCACAAGCCCCCGACCCATCGCACTGATCGTCTGTGCACACGTTGCCGTCATCGGTACAGGCCACCCCGGCCGTGACGTTGCAGCTGTCGGACGTATTGTCGCAGACATTGGCGCACTCGGGACCTCCCAGGCAGGGATCGCCCGCGTGATTGCAGACGCCTCCCGAGCAGGTGTCCGCTCCGTTGCAATACAGCCCGTCGTCGCAGGCTGCCGTGTTGGCCGGGTGGGCGCAAACACCCAACCCGTCGCACTGATCGTCTGTGCACACGTTGCCCTCATCGGTACAGGCCGTGCCTGATACAACGTTGCAGCTGTCGGCCGTATCGTCGCAGACATTGGCGCATTCGGCGCCGCCCAGGCAGGGGTCGCCGACGTGCTGGTCACAGGCGCCTCCCGAGCAAGTGTCCGCTCCGTTGCAATATAGCCCGTCGTCGCAGGCTGCAGTGTTGGCCGGGTGTCCACAAGCCCCCGACCCGTCGCACTGATCGTCTGTGCACACGTTGCCCTCATCGGTACAGGCCACCCCGGCCGTTACGTTGCAGCTGTCGGCCGTATCGTCGCAGACATTGGCGCACTCGGCGCCGCCCAGGCAGGGGTCGCCGACGTGCTGGTCACAGGCGCCTCCCGAGCAAGTGTCCGCTCCGTTGCAA
>Ga0307380_10000041_pt1 | contig 214768 bp, 165 predicted proteins | sample UN3MG_FD_202239 | JGI IMG/M metagenome (GOLD analysis project Ga0307380, IMG submission 202239) | Soil microbial communities from Risofladan, Vaasa, Finland - UN-3 | ecosystem: Environmental > Terrestrial > Soil > Coastal area > Acid sulfate soil | place: Finland: Risofladan, Vaasa... | reverse complement strand
GGAGTGGTTTAAGGTTCAGGCCGGAGTGCTGGAGGCACGGTCGCGCGGGAGCGCGACCCCACCGGAGTGGTTTAAGGTTCAGGCCGGAGTGCTGGAGGCACGGTCGCGCGGGAGCGCGACCCCACCGGAGTGGTTTAAGGTTCAGGCCGGAGTGCTGGAGGCACGGTCGCGCGGGAGCGCGACCCCACCGGAGTGGTTTAAGGTTCAGGCCGGAGTGCTGGAGGCACGGTCGCGCGGGAGCGCGACCCCACCGGAGTGGTTTAAGGTTCAGGCCGGAGTGCTGGAGGCACGGTCGCGCGGGAGCGCGACCCCACCGCTAAAGGTGTTGCAGGCGTTGTAAAAGATCGGAAGGAAAGGGAACGGCCGTAAATGGAAAGCGGGAAGCGGTTCAAGATTGCGGTTATTGGTGCGGGCAACGTGGGTGCGTCGGTGGCGCAATACTGCGCCGAGATGGAACTGGGCGACGTGGCGCTGGTGGACGTGGTCGATGGCCTGCCACAAGGCAAGGCGCTGGACCTCACGGAAGCCGGCCCAATCCGCGGGTACGGATCGGTCGTGACGGGCTCGAACGATTTCTCGGAGATTGCTGGCAGCGCGGTGGTGGTAATCACGGCGGGGCTGGCACGCCAGCCGGGGATGTCGCGGCTGGACTTGCTTGGCCGGAACGGGGCCATCATGACGACGGTTTGCGAGGAGGTGGCTCGCCACGCGCCGTCGAGTATCGTCATCGTCGTTACGAATCCGCTCGACACCATGACGTATCTGGCACAGAAGAAACTCGGGTTCCCGGCCAAGCGCGTCGTAGGCATGGCCGGCTGCCTGGATAGCGCCCGGCTTCGGGCGTTCATCGCCATGGAATTGGGCGTCAGCCCCAAGAACATCGACACCATGGTGCTGGGCTCGCACGGGGACGACATGGTGCCCCTGCCGCAATACACCACCGTATCCGGCGTCCCCATCACGGATATCCTGCCAAAGCACAGAATCGAGGCCATCATCGAGAGAACCCGCCAAGGCGGCGGCGAGATCGTTGCGCTGCTGAAAACGGGCAGCGCCTATTACGCCCCCGGCGCGAGCGCGGCACGGATGGTGCAGAGCATCGTTCGGGATGAAGAACAGTTGCTGCCCTGCTCGGCGTACCTCACGGGGCAGTATGGGCTCGACGACATCTACATCGGCGTGCCGGTAAGGCTCGGGAAAGACGGCGTCGAGGAGGTTATCTCGTTGCCGATTTCAAAACAGAACATCGCCGCGCTGCATAAATCCGCCGAGGAGGTCAGAGCGGGCATCAACGCGCTGTGCGAACTGAAGGTCCTATAGAAAGGCTGACCTGCGGGCACAGTTCCGGGAATGTAAATAGGACGGATCGGACGGATCGGACGGATGGCAGGGCCAAAGGCATTTCTTGCGTTTGATCAGGCCAGCTCGACGACAACTTGGTCGCCTTTGTTGAGGCCGAGTGCGGTGCCGGCGTTTGCGCCGTTGACGGCGATTTCGAGGTAGCCTGAACTGCCAAACAGGACGAACTCCACCCGCTGTGTTGGCTGTTTCCGCTGACAGTCCCGCAATTTCGGCTTGATGCGATGTTTCTCTCAGGCCTGCTCAGCGAGCCGCTTTCTTTTCACTGCCAATGACATAAGAGCCAAGGATGTCATTGTGATTAGCATGGTGTCGCCGCGGACCCCAGGATTCTGTGTCTTGCCAATCGAACCGCCAAAACACCCTCCGCCTCCGCCCTCGCCTTCACCCTCGCCTTCGCCCTCGCCTTCACCTTCGCCCTCGCCTTCACCTTCGCCCTCGCCTTCACCCTCGCCTTCGCCCTCGCCTTCACCCTCGCCTTCGCCCTCCCCCTCGCCCTCACCTTCGCCAACCCCAAGTCCTAAATCAAAATCAGATGCGAGATATGCTTGGGTGACAAGTAGTATTGAGCTTTCGTGCACCTTGATGGGCTGGTCACTCTCTTCGAAAATCGTAATGTTTTCTACTTGGTAGGGGCCGTCGACTCCGGCTGCGGCTATGATGTCGCCGTTAAAATCAATGGGCAAAACGCCCACCTCGTCTTTGGCAAGAAACCCTGTGCCTGAGGCAGATGTAGCAATGACCTCACCCGAAGGACTTTTGAGAGTGGCTATAGCGTTATAAAACCCTCCGGCAAACGCTGAAACGTCAGCATCAACCCTCAGGCTTTCAAACAGGCCATCTGCGTCATCATCGATGCCTTGATCGTCGCCGATCCATTCAACCGTTGCAAGTGCAGGTCTGACGACAAAGTCTGCAACTGCTTGGCGGGAAAAAGCGATGCCGGCAACCGTGCCCGTACCCCTGAAAAGCACTGTATACTCGCCCGACTCCACAGCGCTGTAGGGAAACGCATACAGGAGATCGCCTGCCACGCCGTCCTCGTGAGTTCCGTCGTCGTAAAGGGTAACCAGGTCTTCGCTACCATCAGGAAATGCCACTGCCGCCTCGACTGAAAGTTCCTCCGGGAAGACAGCGCCTTGCTCGATCTGAGCACTAAGAATCACGCTGCCACCAACGTTGACCCAGGAAGGTTCCACGCTGCCAGTTAGTCCAAGTTCGTTCTGAACGCCGCAGAACAGCGAACACGAGGAGTCTTCGATGCTGTCTTCTATGGCGGTAGCGACCACGTGCCACATGCCAGCGACAGGCATCGTGACCGTAACGATGAAGCTTGTTTCTGTTTCATCCGCGTTCACCGTGACATTCTCCGCGGAAGCTTTAGCGTCGGACAAAACCTCATTTCCATTCGGATCCAGTAAGGAAATGGTTACAGGATCTGGCGCCATAACGCCGAACACCACTTCATTGCAGACGTCTACAGCAAAGTCGTGCTCCGCTGCGGCAGCGGAAGACAGTGGCACCGCGCACAGGTCTACCAGATGGAAAACGGCACCCAATGAGTCTTCTTTAGCTGGAACACCGAAGTCCATAGCCTTTGACGCGTCTTCCGGCCAGGGAATGTTGCTCAAGAGGGTCTCCGCCCATACACGACCTCCCGCTGTACGTACCTCCGTGTGATCGAGAGGAAGACTATCTCTTGCGGCAACCACGCCAACCTCAGGATAAGGACTAAAAGGCCCCGGCCACGAGCCATAGCCGTGCGCGCTCATAATTCCTACCATGCCATCATTGATCCAGGATCCAGAGGGGTCTATCCCGCTCAACAGCAAGCCCGTTGCGATATAACCACCCTTCGGTTCTGTTCCAGCAAGCGTAAATATGGTTGTACCGAGTGGACTGCGCATGATGCCATTAGGTTCAAATATTTCTTTTACATATGCGGGCCGGAGGCTCCTGGTCCCATCGCTGAATTCAAAAAATGGCACCATCGAGGCTACATTCGCGAGTGCGGAACCCGCATGCGCACCACCTAGCGTAATTAAGTTCCGAACATAACCGTTGTTGTGGCCGTTAACAATGTAGTAACGTGAAATCAACGCGCCCATGCTGTGGGCAACTATGTCTATGTGCTTTGGCGGTCGATATGCTTTCTCTGCATAAGCATCAACTTTTTCCTGTAGGTAGCGATCGAGCAGTGTGGCTTCATCCGTAAACGCGCGGCTTCCGGTGATCAAGTTAGCGGGCCTCGTGATTGGGTCTGCCCTGCCAGCATCGAATCCATTGTCCCACACTGTGTATCCTTGTTCCTCAAGATCCCCGTGCCGGCTTGCCCAAGTCAATTCCGGCGTCTCATCCATGCCTCTCAGCAGTCTCACGCCGCGGACCAACGCCACCACGTGTTCGGTCTTGCCGTAAGCGGAACTCGATCGCCATATTGTCCTGTCTTGATAATCGACTGCCTCCACTTGATATTCGTACGTCTTAGGCATAGTAACTCGAAGATCGGAGTATTCTTTCTTCTGGCAAGACGATTCAATGCATTCGAATGGCGCCAGGCTTTTCGGTATTTCAGGAGATGGGGCCGCTTGATTTTCATTAAGAGCCGTTGGTTGAAGAACCATTGAACGCCATTCGGAATCCAGCGACTCGAGGTAATACTCATAGTGTTTCTCAGGCTCTGCACTTGAATCAAAGAAAGTACTAGATCCGCTGTCAACTGTTCCTATGCAGTCCCATTCATCGGGCGCTGTCCCCCACGCCGCAAGGACAAACACATTGGCTGTGCCAATGACTAACAATGCTGCAACCACCACTCTCCTGGATGCCGTTTGATGTACTATGTCAGGAAACATGGCGCCACCCCCTACGGCAGGTCTGGGCGTTCACGCCGGAACACCCTGTACCCTTTGACACTTCCGCCCGGCTGTATACCGCTCCAATCCAGTTTCAGTGTTTTTCCGGAACCAGGATTCTCAACCTGGACTGATTCACTGTACAGAGCGTTGATCTTATAGGGACCACTCCTGCCAGGTGATTCAGCCAAGACGGCCCACTCGGACCAAGGACCGTATCCAATAAAGTTTCCATCTTCGTCTTCGAGCTCCTGTCTTGTTCGCATATACGAAATGCCTCTGGTTTGAAGATAGACACAACCGTCACCCACTGCCGCACTCAGACTTGCCAGACTGCTTACTGAACCCGGTGGCAAGTAACCGGGAGTGCTGTAGGTCCAATCCGACACAAGGATGACATTGTTAGGTCCAACGCCAGGGCATGGGATCACGCTCCAGAATGACTCCCCATATATTTGCCCCGTAGTACTGACCTCAGTAATCTCACGTGTAACTTTGACCGTCGCGCAACTCTCGATAGTGCCAACGAGGATTTTGCATTTGACGTTGACTCCCAGCGATGGTTCTTCTGACTGAGCGCTAACCAGTCCATCGCGTTGGAAAAGTACCGCGCCCACGCCGACGGCAACAAGTGCAATTGCCAAGCCCTTTAGCAGATTCATCTCCCCGCCCTTTCGCTTTAAAGCCGATCACGAACATCTAGCCTTGAAATTGGAACACCTTTACTTTTTTACAAGTGCTGGCTGTCTTAAGACACATGTATGGCAATTCTGGAAAAAGCGCGCTATGCCTTTACATGCATACTATATACTTTTTCTACTAAGTAGTCAAGGGGATAAGAATCGATCTAATAGGGCAACAGGACCTTTGGATCCAAGATCGGAGTACATCGTGTCTAATTTGTCTCGCACACTTCTCCCCTTTTTCCGCTAGATATCTTCTGACGGGCGTTGGGGTGAGTATGGAAGTTATTGATGCGGATCTGCGGTTGACGGACCTGAAGTGGCTAAAGTTCCTGCTGGAGACAGATATGGCGACAATGTCACCTTCTCAGGTCCTATGCGTTCTATACGTCCTATAAGCCTCTTACCCCAACTCCACCGTCACTTGGTCGCCTTTATTGAGGCCGAGTGCGGCGCTGGCGTTTGCGCCGTTGACGGCGATTTCGAGGTAGCCGGAACTGCCGAACAGGACGAGCGGCGAACACAGCGGGGCTTCGGCATACGTGCGGTGGACGCCGGCAAACCGGTGGTTCTTGACGCGGATCAGGGAGGGGGTCTGCCGGCCGAGCAGCGAGCAGTGGATGTTGGTGATGAGGTTGCCGAACCGGTCTTCGTGGAGGATTTCGCCGGAGACGAGCTTGTCGCCTTTTTGTGGCTTCGGGATTTCGAGGGCCACGATGGTGTCGACCTCGTCGCCGAGTTCGGCGAGCGGGGTTCCCATAGCGATATGTGCGGCGGCCGGCGCGAAGATGTCTCGAGCGTGAAACGTGGCGCTGATGGATTGCCGGACGAGCGCCGGGTTGGAAATGATGCGGGCTTCCTGGAGCGGAAACTCGCGCAGGAACAGCGTCGGCAGGCCGTTATCCGGACAGACGATGACTTGCCCGCCCGCGGAGACCGCAATCGGCTTGCGATTGGTGCCGACGCCGGGATCGACCGCGGCCACGTGCACCGTGCCGTGGGGAAAGTAGCGGAGCGCGCCCGCCAGAAACAGCGCGCCCTCGACCACGTCTTGCGGTGCAATTTCGTGTGACAGGTCGACCACATGAGCCTGCGGCGCGACCGACCAGATCACGCCTTTGACGGCGGCGACGTAGGGGTCGCGCAGGCCGAAATCGGTTGTCAGCGTAATGAGTGGGGCGAGTTGAGAATCCATGACTTTAACCCCTTGCAGGCGAGACGCCCGCACCACAACTGAGGCCGTCAGTTTTGAGTCAACTGTGGGACACCCCCCACAACAGCCGGGGCCGTCTCGACGATGCAGGCGAGCCGCCTGCGCTACATTGTGCGTAATCAGAGTTGAGCTAAGCGGACGCAGTTGCGCCCGTCGGCCTTGGACGTATACAGGGCATGATCCGCCGACGCGATAATCTGCTCGACGGTCGCGCCGTGTTTTGGCCACTCGGACAGGCCCTGGCTGATCGTGACCTGGAACTTCTGGTCGTGGTAGTCGAACACGTGCGACTCGACGCACAGCCGCAATCCTTCGGCGACTTCGGCGGCTTCGTCGATGCGCGTGTTGGGCATCAGGATGATGGCCTCGTCGCCGCCATAGAGGGCGGGCAGGTCCTGCGGGCGCAACGAGGTGCGCATCATGCTGCCCATCTCGCGCACGACCATGCGGCCGGCGAGATGGCCGTAGGTGTCGTTGACGCGCTTGAGGCCATCGAGGTCGGTCATGGCGATGCACAGGACGCCGTCGGGCCGGCTGCGCTGCATCTCAGCTTCGAGATTGCTGCGGAACGAGTCCATTTCCATCAGTCCGGTGAGCTGGTCGTAATGGATGAGGCGGTGGACGTTGTGGTAAAAGCGTGCGTCGGTTTCGTCGCCGACGACGAACCGGAACAGGACGTCGCCCATCTGGATCTTGTCGCCGTTGGCAAGATTGACCGCCTCGACGAGCTCGTTATTGACGCGTGTGCCGTTACTGCTCTTGAGGTCGATGAGCATGAACTGCTCTTCGGCTCCTTCGCGGATTCGGACAATGCGGGCGTGCTCGCGGGAGACGGACTGGGAGTTGATGCGTGTGTCGGCGGTTCCGGCCCGGCCGAGAACGTGTTGCGGCCCGGTGAGTTCGACTTCGCGTCCGATTTCCCAGCCCGCCAGGACCACCAGCGAGGCCTTCCGGGGCGCGGCGGGCCGCTTTGCGTCGCCGTCAGGGATCACCATGGTACGGTCTTCGGGCAGGTTTTTGTTGTTAGTGGTGTCTTCCATCATGCTGTTCAACCTCGGTCTTCTCTAATGTTAACAGCCTGCCTGTATTGAAGCAAGGCGCGTATTCTGCCGATTACGGGCCGAATACGGGCCGCAAGACTCGTTGACTACCGCCCGCGGGCCGTCCTATCATGTGACGGATGGGGAACGTATTTATTCACCAGCGGCCAAAATCTTGCCAGGCCGTTTTTTGGGGCGCTGTTCTGGGCGCCTGCTTCCTCGCTTCGCCGATCCCGCCGGCAGCGGCCGCGGCGGAGGTGGAAGAGGTGGTCCGCCAAACGGAACCGGCAGCCGTGGTCGTGATGGGCGAGAAACCGGACGGGGGAACCGTGCAGGGCAGCGGTTGTTTTGTGCATCCTTCGGGCATCGTTCTCACCTCGAAACACCAGGTGGACGGCCTGGGCAATATCCACGTCATCAGTTCGGACGGCGCCCGGCATCCCGCGTCGATGCTGGCCTCCGATCCGGTGCACGACCTTGCGCTCCTTAAAGCGGACGCCGAGCCGCAACGGTGGGCCCGGATCGGAGATACGGCCGGGCTCAAAAGCGGCGCGGCCATAGTCGCGATCGCGGCGCCCGAAAACCTCCAGTTTTCAACGGTCACAGGCGTCGTCTCGAACCCCGACCGGACCTACAAAGGGATGCGCGTCATCCAATGCAACCTACCCGCGGAACCCGGGTCGAGCGGCGGCCCGGTATTCGACTCGCAGGGCGCGCTGATCGGCATCATCATCGGCCGGCTTGAGAACCAGCAGTGGGTAACCGTCATCAATCCCATAAACAATGCGTACTCCCTGCTCGACGCCAACGGGATCCCGGTTCCGGGCAGGCGGCTCTCGAACATGATCCTCGACGAGAACGAAATCGTTCCCGAACCGGGCATCCCGGACATCCACCGTCAGGCCGTAGAGGTTTACAACCGGGGTGTGGCCGCGAATTCCCCAAGCGAGAAAGTCGATGCGTACGGGACGGCCGTAAAGCTGCTGCCAGGCTTTTACGAGGCGTGGTTTAACCTCGCTGTGGCCAGCGCCGCCGCCAACCAGCCCACCAAGGCCATCACGGCATACCGGATTGCGGAACAGCTTCGGCCGGACGCGATGGAAGTCCCGCACAACCTTGGGCGTGTGTTTCTGGCGCTATCGCGCTACGATGACGCGGCGGAATGCTTCGGGAAGGCGGTGAAGCTGAGGCCTGATTCGGCGTCTGCGCACAACGACCTGGGCGAGGCATACCGCCGGATGGGCCGGCTGGACGACGCGCGGAAGGCGTTCCAAGCGGCGCTGGACCTGGAACCCGCTTATAATGCCGCGCGGTACAACCTCGGCCTGACCTGCGCCGCCGCCGGCGACTGGGCCGAAGCCGCCAAGCAGTTGCGCGCATACCTCGACACCGACCCGCACGCACCCGACGCTGTCCAGGTCAAGATGTGGATTGAAGAGTTCGAGGAGAAGTCACCATGAGGTGCCGCTGCCGTGTCGAAGCCTGAGATACCACGTTCGCTGGGGCGCTACCAAATCGTGCGCGAATTGGGCAAAGGCGCGATGGGCGTGGTGTACGAAGGGCTGGATCCGGTGATCAACCGGCGTGTGGCCATCAAGACGGCGCGGCGGGACGTGCTCGAGTCGAGCGGGATGGCCGACGAACTGCTCGAGCGGTTCCTGCGGGAGGCGCGTGCGGCGGGCGGGATTAACCACCCGAACGTGATCACCATCTATGACGCGGGCGAGGAAAGCGGCATTGCCTACATGGCGATGGAATACATCGACAGCGGCACGCTGTACGACAGGCTCTGCGCCGGCAGCCGGATGTCGGTCGAGGAGGCGGTCGAGATTGGTGCGGCGGTGTGCAACGCGCTGGCCGCGGCGCACGAGAAGGGCGTGGTTCACCGCGACGTGAAGCCGGCCAACATCATGATGCTTGCGGACAATACGGTCAAAGTGGCTGATTTCGGCATCGCCCGGGTCAGCGATTCGAAACTTACGCAGGAAGGCGTGATGGTGGGTACGCCCCAATACATGAGCCCCGAGCAGTTCTCGGGAATGAAAGCCGACGGGCGCTCCGATCTGTTTTCGGCGGCCGTGATTGTTTATGAAATGCTCACCGGCGAGCATCCGTTCCCGGCGCACGGGGTCAGCGCCATCATGCACCAAGTCATCAAGGTCGATCCCGTCCCGCCGCGAGACCTCACTTTCACCATCAACGACAACCTCAGCGCGGTCGTTATGAAGGCGCTGAACAAGCCCCCCAACAAGCGATACCAGGACGGCAAACAAATGGCCGCCGCGCTGGTTGAAGCCCTCAAGGAAAACGCCGACCCAGCCGTGCTGGGCCTCGCAGCACCCGCAGCCGGGGACGCCGAGGCTTCCACGGTCATCACGGGCGCCGACACGGCTACGGTCGTATCGCGGGTGCGGCCCGATGGCACGGCGCCGGATTCCATGGCGTCGGGCCCGGGCGCAAAACCATCTTTAATTCGCCGCAGCGTGTCACGTAAGGCTTTCGTTATCCCGGCTATTGCCGGTCTAGCGGTGGTGGCGGGCGTCTTGCTGTTGATTCCCGGATCGAAGGACTCAAAACCGCCTGCCGCCGCGAGTGTGCCTCCTCCGCCCGGGCGTTTTGTACACGCAGTTTTTTATGTATGGTTAGCAAAAAGCGCGACAGACTTCGATATTGCCGAGAAGACAAAGGATTATTCTTTGGAGCACGTCGTAAGTCTGGGCAAAGCACGAATAGCACTTTTCGACGACAAGGGAAATCAAGTCTCAATCAGGGAAGAAGCTGACTCACTGAGCTTTGATCCTGTTCCCCCATGCACGAAGTTCACCATAAAGGCCAGCAGCCCTGGTTACGAGCCGCGTGAAATCGAGTACACTGCCAAGGAGCCCAATGAGTCGCTTGTGGCGGATGTCCTGCTGAGACCTGTCAAGTGAGATAAAGTCAGCACCACGAGCCGCAAGCGAAAGACACCCAACGGTGTCATTGCGAGGAGCGCTGGTACGTGGCCTCTATTCTTAATTCAAACGCCTGAGCCCAGCGCGACGTGGCAATCCCCCCGGAATTGTTGCTGCCATGAACTCGATAAAGCCTGATCAAGATGCCACGGGTTACAAGTGGGGGATCCTCACGCCCGCCCAGATCGTGGGCCGGAGTGAAAGGAGATGGCCCGTGCCTGGGCGGGCTCCTAAGGAAACTTTTTGGAGAGACCTCTTGGGACGCCACTGGTTCCGAGCGAGGGGATCCTCACGCCCTGCCATAAAGGGCCATGAACAAAAGCCTTAGCCAGCGGCTGGCAGGGCTCAGGATGACAGGCTTTGGGGCGGGCTTTGGATGACATGTTTTGATCTTGGTTTTCTGCCACAAAAAAGCCCTGGCGACAGGGCTTGGTCGCTCAGGATGACAGGCTTTGGGGCGGGCTTTGGATGACATGTTTTGATCTTGGTTTTCTGCCACAAAAAAACCCTGGCGACAGGGCTTGGTCGCTCAGGATGACAGGCTTTGGGGCGGGCTTTGGATGACATGTTTTGATCTTGGTTTTCTTTCACAAAAAAGCCCTGGCGCAGGGCTTGGTCGCTCAGGATGACAGGCTTCGATTTTGGACGGGCCTTGATTTTTGCGAGAAATTACTGGGAAGTTGCGGGAGATCACGGAGAAGAGATGTTCAATGATATAATGGCGGCATTGGTTATTTTTGGGGATTGACTGCCACGGGGAGGTTGACAACATGACTCGCATGTTATTGATCGCGGTAGTGATACTTCTTGTTGCATGCGCGTTGCCGGCAATAGCCGTGCCGGGCGCGGGTGATGAGGCGCCGAGTTTTGTTGCGCGCGACATCCATGGGAATGTGGTGGATCTGGACAAGATCATCCAGGGGCGGCCCGACATGGTGATCCTGTTTTTCTTCACCACGGACAGCGGCGAGGAAACCGCGCTGAAACTCCGCCGGCTCGACATGCTCTACAAAGACAAGCTCAAGATTGTTGCCGTCGGGTTCAAAGAAGCCGAGACGGCATTGAAAAAGTTCGCGGACGACCTGGGCATCGAGTATTTCGTGATCCAGGACACGCCGGAGGTCGCGGCCGAGCAGAAGTACGGGCCGTTCGTCGATCCGCCCGTGACGTTTATCCTCACCGATCGGAAGCGCGTCCACAAGATTATCAAGGGCAGCGGCAAAACCGAAGCCGAACTGATCAACGCGGTGGCTGTGGCGTATTTTCAGCAGCGCAAACTCGAACAAGCGCAACGGATCGCCGATGAGGCGGTTGCGGCGGGCGAGTCGGCGAAGTCCGCAACCGAAACGAGAGGGTACGCGCTGGCCGCGGAAGGCAAACTCGATGAGGCGCAGGCGGAATTTGGCAAGATCGACTCGAAAGAGGGTTTGGCGAAGGTGGCGCTCGAGAAGGGCGAGTATGAGAAAGCGATCGCGATCGCCAACGAGGCGGCCGACAGCGGGTACGCCGACGTGGTGAAAGGGACGGCGCTGGCGCGAACCGGCAAATTGGATGAAGCCGCTACCGCACTCGAGTCAGCCACGCAAAAACCGGCGCAGGACTGGCAGAAAAGCGAGGCCGCCAATGGGCTGGGCCGGGTAAAACAGGAAAAAGGCGACGAGGACGCGGCGATCCAGATGTTTGAGCAGGCGATCGCGCTTGACCCGTACAACGTGGTTGCCCTGAGCAACGAGGGCGCCGCTCACCGCAGCAAGGGCGACCTGAAAAAGGCCGCAGAAACGCTCGAGCGGGCGCAAACAATCCGCGGCGACGATCTGGTGGCGCTGATGCTGCGGCAGGTGCAAAAGGAAATGAGGGAAGCGAACGACGTGAAGCGGGGTGAACTGATCCGGGCGCAGATCAACGACCTGCGACAGCGGTACGAGGCCCTCAAGGCCGCGGGCAAAGACAAACCCGCGGATTCGTGGACGTCGCCGCCGCTGGTGGTGGCGTTTTTGCCGTCGACCGCGGCGCAGTCGGTGTTTTTCGACAGGGCGGGTATGGACGTTGTGGTGCGTCGCGAGATCGAGGCGCGCCTTGGTGCGGACCCGTCCGTGGGAATAGTCGAGCGTGAGGTGCTCGACAAGCTGCTGCAAGAACTTCAACTGGGTAGTTCGGAATTGGCGGGCGCGGACACGCAACTCCAACTCGGCAAGGTGTTGTCGGCGCGAATGCTGGGTTTCATCGATTTTGCGCAGGTCGGCGCGGACATCACGATGTACCTGCGGCTCGTCGACACCGAGACAACGTCGCTGGCCGCGCAACTTACGCGCAGCGTCAAAGATCCGTCGGCCATCCCGGCGCTGGCCGACGCGGTCGCCGCGGAAGTCGTGGCGAAACTGGCGAACGGCCGGCAACTCCAGGGGCTGATCGCCGATGTCGCCACCGACGAGGTCATCATCAACCTTGGCACGCGCCACGGGGTGAAACCCGGCCAGCAGTTTAACGTCGTCACCGAAGGCCCGCCGATCGAGGCCGGCGGAAAAGTGATCGGCCACAGGGAAGTGAAAGCCGCGCTGCTCGAAGTCACGGTGGTCGAAGAAAACTATTCTGTGGCAAAGGTCGTGGCGAAAACAGAAGGCGCCGCGCTCGCCAAAGAAATGAGGGTGAAGCAGGCAAAGGCGAAATAAGATCGATCTGACCGATCAGACGGATCGGACGGATCAGACCGATCTATTCTTCGATCACGAGCCCGGGGATCTTCTCTTGCAGATGGGCGATGGCTTCATCGGTGATTTGTGACTGGTGCCTGCAGAAGAGCCGCAACTCCCGAAGCGATATAAGACTCTCAAGCTGCATGAGGCCCGCATCGGTGATGTTGGAGGCCCGTATCTTCAACTGCTCGAGACGGCATAACTTGGCAAGCTGTTCCATACCGGCATCGGTCAGGCCCATGTTGTTCGGCATACAAAGTAGCTTGAGGTTTGGCAGCTTGGAGAGGTGCTGCAAACCTTCTTCGTTGAACCGGCCGAAATAGAGCCACAGAAATTCAAGGGATGGAAAATCCGCCAAATGAGCAAGCGCCGCGTCTGAAATAAAATCCCGGCTGTCGTTCATCCCGGCTTGGAATCGCAGTTCTTTGAGATTGGGCAGCGGCTCGATGGCCGCCACCGCTGCGTCGCTCAAAGCCCCCACCACATGCAAGGATTCCAGCCCCGTGAAATGGGAGAGGTTTGCAAAACCCGCGGCGGTGTACTCATACCCCTCGCCATCGATTTCGAGTCTTTTGAGCGATGGCATGTCGGGGAGGGCAGCGAGTTCCTCATCCGTCAGGTCGCCCATGGACAGATGTTGCAGGGAAGTCAAATGCGCCAACTGGGCGATCAACTCGGCGCCGTGTCCGACGCCTCCCAGAAACAAAGCCTGTAGCGAAGCGAGTTGTTTCAGGCAAGAGTAGGCCTCGCGCTGAAGCTGGGGAAGAAACAGGTCCTCGAGCAACGGAAGAGATGCCAACTGGGATAAGGTCTCGGCGCTGACAAGACTGCCCGTATAGAAACGCAGCCCCCGCAGGGAGCGAATTTGCGCAAGCTGGGCAAACGCGCTTTCATCAAGATCGTTCTCCCATACCGACAGACGTTCGAGCGAGGCCATGTTTGTCAACAAGCTGAGACCGGCGCCCGTCACGCCGGCCTCGTAAAGGCAGAGGGTTTTCAAGCCGGCCATCTCGCTGATTGGAACCAGACACCCGTCACCAGGCTTGTCCTTGCTGGTCCCACACGGAAGCCACAGCACTTCTATCGCGCCAGGTTTGAGGTCGACGAGAGGGGATAGGTCAGCCCAGCCTTCACGCGAGACGACGAGTCCCACATGCTTATCGGCGGGGACGCGCACGTCGCCTTTGGCTTCCGCAACGGTTTCTTCAGGAGGGTTACCCCACCACCAACTAAGTTTGTCCTCTGGATCGGGCAGTAGTTTGACCATACCCAGAGAGCGGTCAGATGGAAATTTCAGCGTGCGTTCCTGGGCGGCTGCCACATTGGCAAGAACAAGCATCGACAGGCACAGTACCGAAATAAGCTTCTGGCACATTGGCTTGCCCTCCTTTTCCCTTGCTCCGATCCTCCCCTTAACTATAGCACATTCATCGGCTCAAACGGACCATTGCGCAGTTTCTTTCGAGTGGGGCATTGATGCGGGTTTGAGGTCCGTTTTGGGCGATTTCGATTGGCTTCCATTCTTCCGTGCCTGGGTGGATGACGGCGGAAAAGTGATGGGCCACCGGGAAGTGAAAGTGGCGTTGCTCGAGGTCACCACGGTTGACGAGAATTACAGCGTCGCGAGGGTCATAGCAAAGACCGAAGGCGCCACGCTTGCCAAAGAACTGAAAGTGAAGCAGGTCGAAGACAAGTAGCGCTACCGGGACGATTTCCACGGCTTGCCGGCGGATGTCTCGATTTCCAGGCCGGGTATTGCCGCTTCCAAATGCAGAAGAGCGGCATCACTTATTTCTCCTTCATCCCTGCAGAAAAGTTGAAAGTGCCGAAGGGACGGCAGTTTCTCCAGTTCGGCCATACCGGCATCGGTCAGGTTGGTGCCGCGAATGTACAAGTCTTCAAGCCGGCTCAGCTTTGCGATGCAGGCCAATCCTGCGTCTGTCATGAGATCAGGGCTCGGTATCGATAGTTTCTTCAGGTTCGATAGACGGGACAGGTATTTGATGCCCTCGTCGGTAAATCGGCCCTTATAAAGTTCCAAGGTTTCGAGCGAGTTGAGCGTACTGATGTGCGCCAAAGACACGTCGGTCAGGAAATCCATATCGTTTACCATCGCGCCAGACAGTTGGAGGACCTTGAGCGATGGGATTCTTGGGAGAGCCATGAATGCCTCGTCTTTCTTGCTGCCCCCATGTATTGCCAGGGTTTCCAGCGACGGGAAACGTGAAAGACCGGCATAGCCCGCGGCAGTGTACTCGTATCCTCGCCCCGTGATATCGAGCGATTCCAGAGAGGGTATGGCAGGAAGCGCAGCAAATTCCTCGTCAGACAGGTCATATATTTTCAGTGAGCGCAAGGCGGGCATGCCGGCCAATTGTGCCACGCCCTCGATGCCGTGATGCCACCCACCCAGATACAAGTCACGCACGGAACCAAGCTGTTTCAAGCTTGCGTAGGCGCCTGGTTGAAGCCAGGAAACATGCAACTCCTCAAGATATGGCAACGCACCCAAACGGGACAGACCCTCCGCACTCACCAGCTTGCAGGGGCCGACAGAGAGCGCCCGCAGGTTGCGTATTCGGGCGATGGATTCGAGCGCGGCATCATCGAGCTCTTCTTGACCTACGGCCAAACGCTCAAGCGAGTCCGTACTCGCCAATTGGGCAAGGCCGACACTGGTTACACCGGCGCCACGGAGACACAACGTCTTCAGTCCGGCGATCTTGCTGACAGCAGCAAGAGCCGTGTCGCCGCCTTCTGCCTGAGTGCGGCTAAAGTAGACTAGAACGGCTTCGATAGAGCCGGATTTGAGTCCAGCGAGGGGGGATAAATCCCGCCAACCTTCCGTGGAGACATCCAAAGCCAACCGCACACCTTCAGAAACGGCAACGTCGCCCTTGGCTTCCGCGAGAGCATCTCCCGGCACGTAACCCAAGAACCACATATGTTCGAAGTCATAGCCACGGTGGCCATCGAGCTTCATCAGCTTTCCCAGCGATCGGTCGGACGGGAAATTCAGGGTGCGCGTCTGGGCTGCGGCCAGGGAAGCGAGAAGAAGTAAGGACAGGCAAAATACTGGCAATCGTTTTGGGCACACCGGCTTGCCCTCCTTTAGGCGCGCGTGCACGCGCGGTGGCTCCGGTCCTCGCCTTAACTATAGCACAGTTAGCGATTCAGACGGACGATTGCGCAATTTCTTTGGAGGGGAACGGCGATACGGGTTTCGTGACCGTTTTGGGAAATATCCAGCGGCTTCCACTCTTCCTCGCCGGGGTGTAGGACGGCGGCGGTAAGTTTCGCGTCTGTGGGCAGCCGCAGTATGATGCTTGCCGTTTTCGCCTTGCCACCGAATACCACCGGCACGATGTAGCCGCCGGGGACTTCAAACAGGTTAGCTTTGGCTTTCCCGCCCTTGACTTCGATTGCGTGCGGTTCGAGGACCCACCGTTTGCCGCGCATGGCGTCGAGCATGGGGCCGTAGTCGAGGTAATACTTGTCGGCGAACTCGCTGGGGTTGATGGTGTGGTCGTTTTGCGGGAGCGGTGCGGTTGGGTATACGCCCATGTAGAGGTGGCGCTGGAACAGGGCGTCCGGGTCGGGGCGAAGGTCTTTTTCGCTCGAGGTCCAGCCGATGGCCGGCTTTAGTGCGCACAACATGCCGGTCTCGTTGAGTGCGGCGCCGATGTGGGCGAATTCGCAGTAGATGCCGTCGACGTCGCGCAACAGGTCGATCCGCTTGAGGTGGTTATTCACGAAAATGAACTTGCCGGCGTTGTGCATGACGGGCGCCAGCTTGCTCATCACGTCGTGCCACGAAATGTACAGCGACCGCGACGGCTTGCCGGCCTGCCAACTCACGCCGTCGTCGCCGCGCGGGTTGTAGAACCGCAGCCAGTCGAGCCGGTCGATGCAGATGCCGTCGGCCGCGGGGAGCAGATCGACGTGACGCTGCGCCTGCTCGATCAGGAACGCCTGGTAATCCGGCGCACCCGGATCCATGGCGATTGCGCCGCCCCATGTGCCCCAGGTTTTGTCCTTGCGGCTATAGAGGATGCCGTCGGCGATCTTCGAGTGGAGATAGTCATTGGCGCGCCGCCACAGGTCCGGGTCGTCGGGCGTTAGTGTTTGCGGGGGTTCCTTGATGTCGGTGCCGAACTCGGTGACGTTGAAATAACTGAGGACGTGGTAGCCGTCATCGCGCATGCGCTGGGCGTAATCGCGCATTTGCTTGATTGAAGTTCGGGCAACGTTGTCAGGGGCGCCTTCGGGTTGCATGAACCGCGGCCAGCGTTCGTCGATGTTTTCGAGCGGCGGGATGAACATGCCCATGTACGGGAAATCGAAGCTCGACCGCCAGTTGACGGTGAACGCCATCTTCCTGAACTTCGGATCGAGCTTGTCTTCGAATGACGAATAGGCGCCGCACCCGGCGATATCGTGCGCCGCGGGAAGGGCCGGCTCGAAATACGCTGGATATCGCCGCGCCATCCAACCCAGCGCCGGACGCCAATCGGCGGGATGCGCGAACAGGTTCATCGCGAACCGCAACGGCTTGCCGTCTTTCCTGCCGCCGATGCGGTGGTTGAGCCGGGAGAAACAGATGCTGCCGTCGCGGCTTGTGCGCAGCGTGAGGTCGAGCATCTCGTCTTCCGGCGACAAGGCAAGCGTGAGCGCAACGTCCTGCTTCGGATCGGCAAACGTGGCCAACGGGATGCAGAAAATGTTGCCTTCGCGCGGGATGTAGCCGGTCCGCGGTTTTTCTTCAGTCCATGCGGGCGCGGCGTAGTACCACGTGGCGTCCTTCATCGGCATAAAGACGAGCGGGTCGGCCCACCTGCCGTTTTTCTGCTCGGGGTCGGACCAAGCCGTCCAAAACATCGGGGCCGGGTCAGGCCACGACAGCCGCGTCTGGATTTCGGTTGTCCACGGCGTGTCACCGCCCTCGATCTCGATTTCCCACCGTATGCTGTCGCCGGCGGGAATGAACCGTTCGGTCAGTACGCACGACTCGCTGTCGTAACGACGCGCAAACTCGAGGCCGTTGTTTTCGAGCCACTTGGAATCGCTGCTCGTCAGGGTGCAGCCATCGATGACTGTCTCGCCTCTCACGGCCTTCTTGATGCCGGAATCCCGTAGTTCTACACCGACTATCTGCCCGGTGTGGGAGATCCCCAGCGCGACTGTATCGGACTGCACGCGTAGCCGCACTTCAGCTACGGCAGCGGCAGGGACGAACATGATCAGGAGCAGCCAAGGTAAGATTGAGGCATTGGTTAGACGGAAGAGAATTTCGCCCGTTTTGAGTAACCGCTTCACGACTGAAAACATCTTTGCGCGCCTCCAGTGTCTATGCTACCGCGTCTTGGCCTGCTTCAGCAGGCTCCTCTTTGCACCCATCTTTAGATGGGGTGTTTTTGCCCGAACCATTCTACAGCCCGCTTCAGCGGGACTTTTCATGGCTTTAGCCGCCAATCTTCAAGTACTGTCTAAGTTTGGTTGGCGCATCGTTACAGCAACTCTCGGAATAGAGCTAAAGCAATTGCAGAAGTCGCGCTGAAGCGCGCTATTCTTCAAAAGATATCCAACTTCACCCCGTCTAAAGACGGGTGCAAAGAGGAGCCCGCTGAAGCGGGCTAAGTCATTGCATTGGCTGCGGAATACGCCGGCAGGCGCCACGGGCCTAGTCCTTGTTTTTCTCTAAGAGATGCTCACGGACGAACTCTTTTGCCTGTTGTTTGTCGGTTATTTGTCCTTCTAACTGGGCGTCTTCGACGGCGGTGAGGATTTCAGAGAAGATCGGGCCGGGTTCGAGGCCCATTTCGATAAGGTCTCGACCGCGCAGGAGTGGCTCCGGTTTCAGTTCGTCGGGCGGCATCGCGGCGATGTAATCCTGAATCCAGTAGATACCGTCGAGGCAGCCGTGGCTGGCGACGCAATCGATCCGGCCGAGTTCGAGCAGGTCGGGGAACCATGGGTGGCGGATGAACCGTTTGCGCTTGCTGTCGCGCATGTCGGCGATGGCGGTAAGGCGCATGTGGTTTTCGATCATCCATGATACTTTCGCCATGGTTTCGTGCGGCATCCGGAGGCGTTTGCAGATGTCTTCGCTGATACGCGCGCCGACTTTGTCGTGGTTGTTGAAACGGATGCGGTCCTCGAACGACTGGGTGGGCGGCTTGCCGACATCGTGCAGCAGGGCCGCCAGCGCCAACGCGGGCGAGGCGTCTTCGAGATGATCGAGCATCAGCATCGTGTGGACGAACACGTCGCCTTCCGCGTGAAACTCTTCGGGCTGCGCCACGCCCTTCATGGCACGGACCTCGGGCAGGATTTGCTCGAGCAGGCCCGTCTCGTCGAGCAACTCGAATCCCGGGCGCGCGCCGCCTTCGGTGAGTATCTTGACGATCTCGTCGCGAATCCGCTCGGCGCTGGTTTGGGTGACGAGGTGGCTCATCTTGCGCACGGCCTCGAGCGTTTCGGGCTCGATGTCGTAACCCAGCCGCGCCGCAAACCGCACCGTCCGCAGGATGCGCAGGTGGTCTTCGGCGAAGCGTTGTTCGGGCGGCCCGACGGTACGCAGCAGCCGATTGCGCAGGTCTTCCTGCCCGCCGACGTAATCGATGATCGAGTTTGACTCGGGATCGAAAAACATGGCGTTGATGGTGAAATCGCGGCGGCGTGCGTCTTCGATTTCGTCGACAAACTCGACCGTGTCGGGGTGCCGGCCGTCGCAATACGGGCCGTCTTTGCGGAACGTGGTAACCTCGAAAACACCTTCGGGCAGCACGACGATCTGGACGCCGTACGCCGCGCCGACGCTGATGACTTTGTCGAACAACCGGGCAACGTCGGTGGGCGTGGCGCTGGTGGCGATGTCGTAGTCGTTGGGTTTGACGCCGAGGATGAGGTCGCGCACGCACCCGCCGGCGAGCAGGGCGCGGTATCCGGCCTGTTTCAGCCGTTGCTGAACGCGGACCGCCGCCTGGTATCGCTCAGCCATCGGCGCCGCCCTCTTGCTGCGCCGCTTCTTTGACGGCGTCGAGGCGCCTCTGCCTGTACCGGCCGTACGCCCAGGCGACAATCATCAGCGCGACGGCCAGCGCCGCGAACGAGGCAAACGAATAGATCGGCGGCAGCTTGCGCAGGTCGTAGGCAAACGCGCGCGCAATCGCCGCGCAAAACAGCAGGATGGCCGCCCACCGGTATCTGACCTCGCCGAACACGCCGCCAAATAGTACGGCGCTCACCGCCAACCCGAGCCAATACAGCGTCAGATACGACGGATCGGCGATCCGATAAAAAGCGATCACGCCGACTGCGCCGCAGACGCCGATGAATACGGCCCGCACCCCGTCTTCGACGGGCGATGGGGCTTTTTCCTGCCGTTCGAGCACGACGAACAGCCGCTCGCCCATGACGTACACCCCGAGCAAGATCAGCAAGTACCAGAAAAAAGCTGGCTGGGCGGTATAATCGCCGCCGGACATATACAGTTTTTGGTAATGGCTCGCGGTTCCCATCGTGAACGCGAGCACGCCCGACGCTTTCACGCCGGGATAGGACGTCAGGGCCCCCGCCAGCAACAGGATCACGCCGAGCACGTTCTGGCTGATGGCGAGGTCGATCGACTCCAATTTCTGGCCGAGCAGCGTGGTCAGCATGAAGGTCGCAACGAGGTAAGGGATGGCTGCAACCACGTGGTGCTCCCACGGCCGGCCGTGGCGTACGCGCCACAGGTACCGCTCCCAGAAGTACGCGCCCGCGTAGGTGAACAGCGCGACAACCACGGTGTAGGCGACGTAGAACGGCTGCGTCACGAAACCCGGTTGGCCCACGATAAGAAAGATGTGGTAACACACGTGGCAGGCCACCAGCAGCAACACCCCGCCGATCTGCACGGGCGGCGTCCGCAGCACCACGCCCACCAATCCAAGCAGCACACCTTCGGCCGCGAGCAGGTAGGGCATGCGCGGGTCCGAGCCCAGGTCGAAAACCGTGATCGAGAGCAGCAGGAGTGCCGAGGCCGCCGCGAAAAGCAGGGCCACCGTGGCGGGATAAATGTCGAGAAACGTGTCCGCCAGAAACCACTGGCCGGTTACGACGCGGTCGCGCGGTGGGATGCGCCGGATGTGCCGCTCGTAAAACCACGCGACCGCAACGAACACGGCCGCCGTACCCGCAACGCAAAACCAGTTCGACGGGATGGTTGACACCACGATCCATGTCGTGCCCGGCGTGCGCAGGTGGAACAGGCAGCCGGCAAACGACGCGAGCATCAGCAGCATGCCGAGGATCTTGAACGTGATGATGCCGCTGCGCCGGTAGGAAAAGGCCAGCGCCAGGCATTCGATGGCTATCGCCACCATCAGTTTCTCGCCGGACATATAGGCCTGGAGCGCCAGCGTAAACATGACCACGACTTTGGCGATGTAGATCTGGTAGAGATAGTTGCGCCTCGGGCCGGTGAGTTGGGCCAGCACCGCCAGCGCCAGCAACCCGCCGGCGAAACCCAGCCGGAACAGCCACTCGTACTCGATGTAATGCTCGCGAACGGCAATCCACGTCAGCGTGAAGAAGATGGCCGAGTTGAGCCCGGACATCGGGGCGACGACCCTGCGGTACTCGCCCGTTTTGCGGGCATCGAAAATCGCGGCGGCCGCGAACACGACGTAGCAAATCGCGAGAAAACCGGTGCTGATCCAGAAATAATCGAGGTCGGAAATGGGTAACCCGGCCGGTTTTTTCAGGAAGTAGAAAAGGTATACGCCGTACGTCGCGACAATCGCCGCCCACGAAAACAGGAACCAGCGGTGGACCGCGTGAAAGATCAGGCCCGCCAGCGCCAGCCCGGCCAGCGTCCCCAGCGCGTAGACGATGTTGTCCGGCGTGACGCCCGACAAGCAGCTCGCCACAATCGTGTAATAAACGAGAAACATGGCGATCCCGGCGACCACCTGGCTTCTACGCAGGTGGATGATAATGGCCAGTAGCACGAGGCAGCCCAGAAGGACCGGTGCCGCCAGTCGGACGTCGTATATGCGCAAGCCTTCGACGAAAAAGCCGGCGTAGGTTGCAAAATACGCCCCGGCAAGGCCGACGCCGAGGATTGTCAACTGAAACATCCCGCCACGGCGGCCGGCAAGAAGCCCGTACGCCAGCGCCACCGTCGAACCACCGTAGAGGATGGCCATTTTTTGGAGCGGGCCGAGGTAGTCTTCGTAGATCGTGACCTGCGCACCGAGGATCACAGCCGTCATCAGCACCACCGCGCCGATCCGGCTCAGCCAAATCCCGGCGATGCGCGTCTCGAGTGTGTCACCCGCCTCACCACCCAGGACGCGGTCCACGTTCCTGCGGACGTCCGACTTGTAACGCTCGCGTATTTTGGGAGCGGCGGCGGGCGCGGGCGCGGCAGGTTCAGCGGAATCGGCCGGCGTCGCGTTGTCCCCTTGGAGATGCGCCACCAGCTCCTTCAATTCCTCGATTTGCCGCTCCAGCTTCTCGATCCGGTCGTCTGAACTCATTGGGCGCCTCTGGCTTGTGAAGGTGAGTTCATTTTAAGCGAACTAATCTCACTTTTCCACCCCCGGCGGTTGAACTACAATCCAAGGCTCAATGTCACCGATACCTACACCCACATCGGCTGGCTGCGATTAATTGGAAATCCCGTAGGGATTTCTCCGGGTTATCGTGGCCTGACGTATTGGCAGTGCCTCAGAGCGTGAAGTCCGCGGGCCCATAGTAGTTTTTTTCGTGCCGCGGTGACCCGTTGGTAGTTATCTTTCCTTAATCGTAAGACGGTGTAAGCTTCCACGGTACCAGCGCTCCCCCAAATAGTAACAGGAACCGTGATACGGGGTGGAGATGTAGTCGAGCCGATTATTCCATCCATCCTTCAGTTCCCATATGCCCACATTACCGCCAGCAGCAACACCATCTCTCACCAGAATCAGAGAACTGCGGCCCGCTCCCATCAAATAGAGGTCACCGTTAGCGTCACACTTCATGTGCCTGATTAGGGAAAGACCTTCCGCAATTTTTGTGAAGGAACTGCCATCCGGCGTATACCGCAGCAATACATTCTGCTCGTTAAGATAACGTTCCCCGGCAGCGACATATAGGGCTCCACCCGACCCCTCTGCCGCGCAATGTATTTCTCCCGGTAGGCCTGCGGGCAACTCCGCAAACGTCTCACTCTCGCCACCATCTTCAGCCACTACCGCTATTCTTCGATAATCAACGGCTAATACTCTGTCACCATGTGCTGCAAGTACAAGGGAAGTTCGCCAAAATCCCGGCCCCGTATTGAGCACCAGCTTGTTGTGCAACAGGGAAGACTGTCCTGACTTCAGGTCATACGACATGAGGTTTCTTCCAAGCTGATGTTCGTTGAAATACTGCGGTTTGTGCAGGAAATAGACGCGGTCGCCACTTACACAAACAAGAACGGGATACTGCAGATCGGAGACCATAACCGTCTTCTCGCCGGTGGCTGGATCAAGCCGGCAGAGGGTCCCGTTGTCTGTATCGGAGAAGTGGATGTACCCGTCCGCGTCAGCATCAAATACTAGAGGGAAATCTCGTTCAACCTCTCTATCAACTACTTTATCAACTATTTCACCGGGATAGGGCGGAAGGCCGGCGCCAAACCGCGGCCATTGAAAGCTCCCGCCCGTCACAACCAGAATGACTCCTACTGAAACCGCGGTCGTCATCGGCCAGACAAGGTTTTTGATAGACAGGGACCGATACGCGCAGCCCGACATGCTTTTTGTGCGCCAACAAGCCGTAAACGCGCCGGCCACCAGCAGATATAAGAACGCGGCAGCAGGCAGCAGCCGTACTTCGTATTTTACGATGCGGCTGCTCGAAACAGCCCGCGCAATGGCCGAATAATAGCCCGTGACAAATGCTGTAACGAACAGGGCAAAGAATAAGGCGACGATGGAACCCAACGTCAGTATGGCAAAAGTCAACCGTTTTGACGGCGACTGTATCGGAAAGAATTCAGCCTGCACCTTTACGTAAGGAACCATAAACAAATAAGAGACGAAGGGAATCATCAGTAGGAATGGAAGCCATACATAGTCCCCAGAGAATCCAGCGTGCTCATGAACTAACGGGCTGTCACCGAGACCGTAAACAAACCCGACGAAGGCGTATATGGTCTGACCCACGACTGAAAACAAGCCGAACAGGGCAACGAACAAGAGCAAGCCGCGCCTTTTGTTTCCGCGCCTTAGCGCTATAGACACCCAGGTACATGCCGCAGAACCAGTAAGTATGTTGGCGATTATGCCGCCAAGTTGAAGCGCGAGAAATTGGAGGGGGAGAGAGCCGTCAAGGTCGGGGGGTATTGCAGCGGCCGAAGCATAGCCGGCGAAAAATGGACTTACATAAAAACCATACGGCACGCAGCCGAACAATTGGGCTATCAGACAATGTCCCACCGCCTCGTGAATAAACACCAACAGCCACGCCGCCAATGCGCTGCACATCAGCAGCAGCAGCCAGAAATACAGTATCTGGCGCTTAGGAAAGGAAGTTTCCGGTTGAGTTGCCGAGTCCGTTTCCAGTCTTTGGATCCCCCACAATCACTCAAACGAGTGAACACGCCTGGGAGATAATATAAGGCAGTTTCCGCACAAAAGCCATCGAAGCGCACTCGAACGCCATTCTGTTTGTTTTTCGAACAGTGGACCGTTTCGCTATGGTGTTGAACGGACGGGCTGGTCGTTGATCCGGGCCTGTGGTCTGGAGGGCGCGGGCGAGACGACCGCGCCTACTTTGAGGCGCAGGAGTCAAAGCCACTTGCGGGCGCTGTTGTCTTGCGTGCAAAGGTTGCCCAAAACGGTGTTTATGGCGCCCGCCAAGTGGCGGCAATCTTGTGGGGAGAACCATTGGTTGAGGTTGATGTTGACGACTCGGTTGAATAGGTCGTCGGCGATTGGGCAGTTTTTGGTGTAGGAGGGGTGACCGCCGCGGGCGGCGTAACACGGACATTCGTACACACATTCTTTCCCTGCGGGGCCGCGCTGTAGGGCAACCGGGTACATATGTGAGTACAAATGCCAATCCGGGCCGGCGTGTTTGCCTCGGGTGCTGCAATTGACGCCGAGTCCCTTGAGTGCCGCCGTAATCTTCTCCGATAAGTCTATGGTTTCGGGGAAAAATCGGATGACGTATCCGGCGTCGCCTTCGGGGTCGTTTAGCTTTTGCGGTGTGATTTGGCGGAACGTTTTTAGGCGTTTCAAGATGGCCATTTTTGCTTTGTTGAACCGCCGGACGGTGGCGGGCATCCGGCGCAACTGGACGTTGTCCATAGCGGCTTCGAGTTCGGTCATTCGGTAGTTGGTACCGCAGAACAGCTCGCCGTCGTAGCGGGGCGGGGCGAACCGTTCGGGCCGCCAGAGGCCGCCGCCTTCGGCGAGCTGGTTTGCGCGTTCCCACATGCGCTTGTTGTTGGTCAGGAGCAGCCCGCCTTCGCCTGCGCCGACGATTTTGTAGGCGGCGATGCTGAAACAGCCGATGTCGCCGATAGCGCCGGCGCGTTTTCCGCGGTAGGTTGCGCCGCAGGATTGTGCGGCATCCTCGACGACTTTCAGTCCATGCTTGCGGGCGATTTTCATGATGGGCTGCATCTCGCACACCCCGCCCGTGACGTGGGTAGGCGCAATGGCGACGGTTCGCGGGGTGATCAGCGCCTCGATTTTGGCCGGGTCCATGCAGAGCGACTCGTCCACGTCGCAGAACACTGGCACGCCTTTGGCCAGCACCACGGTGGCGGGTGTCGCCACAAAACCTATCGCGGGGCAAATGACTTCGCTACCCGGCCCGACGCCCGCGGCGACAAACGCGCAATGCAACGCGCCCGTGCCGGAACTTACCCCAAGCGCATATTTCACGCCGAAAATCCTGCGGGCGGTCTGTTCGTATTCCTCGACCTTTGTTCTTTTCAGGCCGGAATAGTAATTACCGAGGAACGGCCCCTCGCCCCAGTCTTCTTCGGCCACGGCTTGTCGGATTTTGGCGAGCGTTTTCCGGCTCAAACCGAACCGCGCCGCCACCGCCATAAACTCTTCCTGGCCTATCTTTGGCCTTCCCCGCCCCCCGAACGTCGTGACAGCCTTTAAACTCCCCTGAAGCGCTTTAAGCTGCTCTTTTCGAGTGGTGGCCATGCCGGGTTCCTCCTGGGGGACAGTCTACCCCGGCCCGGCGGAGGCTTTCCAGTTGGGTGGCGAGAAGCGGGCGCGAAAAGCGGGTACAGCCACCTCTTTCAAACTGCCAAAGACGTCGACCTCGAAGACTCGGTCGGTGGCAGTCCCCGTTTTTCGCTTTGTATCAGGTTTCCGCGGTAAGTTCGTTCAAGCCGGACCCGCATTTGGGGCAGGATTGCTGGGTGCAGGGCGTATCCTCATCGGCAGGGCGTTTATACCCGCATTTCGGGCACACGCACATCGGCATGGTCTCTTCTTGTTCCTCTTCTTCGTATTCCACCCCGCCATGGCGGCCCTGGTACCGGTCGGTTATTCCCTGGCGGCCGATATCTTCCGGCTGGTGCCGGCTGTCCCTGGGCATGATGGTTACTCCACGGTTCTTCAGAATCTTTGTTCGCGGCTTCTTAGCCGCCGGCTTCTTAGCCGCCGGCTTCCCAGCCGGCTTAGTAGGAAAGCCCAAGAACGCGGGTCTTATTCCGTTGCCAAATCACGTAAGAATCACGCGAAAGAATCCTTTTGACCTTCGGGCACAAATTGGTTAAACTAGGCAACAGATAAGGATCTTGGGGGACTGGACTTCCAAGATGATGGATCGGAAGGATGACGCGCCCGCATTCCCGGGCCGTATCCGAAAGCCATAACGAAAGGAGAAGACTAATGATTTTAGAGTTGCTTCTGTCTCTTGTGTTGCTGCCGGTGAATCTGGTTGTCACACTGCTCAGCTTGATCTTCGGCATCTTCGGGGGCTGACGTATTGAGGCGGCTAAGAAGCCGCCGGCTGGTAAGCCGGAATCAGAATCTTTGTTCGCCACCTTAAGGTAACATCTACGTATCGTGCGCAGATATCGCGAACAAAGATTCAAAAGAACGCAAGGGGGGGCGGACGACGTTTGTTAGCGTCTTCTGCCCCCCTGCCCTTTTCCGACGGTTCGGCCAATCGATTGGATGCGCGCGTATAGGCAGGCGCGGCACTGGCCTGACGTTTCGTCGATGCAGGCTTTTGCGGGATAGATTTCGTACAGGGCTCGGTATTTCACGGGGGTGAGGTTTGGCATAACGACGTTTGCGCCGCGCGTCAAACCCAGTTCGCGGCCGTTGGTCTCGTTGATTGTGGCGAGCGCGGTGGTGCTGGGTATGTTGGCCTGGGGGCATACCAGCCGGGCCAGGGCGACGGTTTTGTAGGTCATCAACTCGGTGTTTGGCACTTGGTCGGCGTGCGGCACGCTTCTTATCCACTCGCCGGATCCGAGCGGCGTTGCCGGATGCGAGATGTACGGCCCCACGCCGATCATGTCGAGGTCGAGCGCCCGGAACGTTTCGATATCGGCTGCGAGCGAGTCGTACGTCTGGCCCGGTATCCCCACCATGACGCCGCTGCCCACTTCATAACCCAGCTTGCACAACACGTCGAGCACGGCCAGCCGGTTTTTAAACCCGCCCGCGAATTTTGGGTGGATCAATTCGTAGAGTTCCTGGTCGGACGTCTCGAACCGCAGCAGGTACCGATCCGCCCCGGCTTGTTTCCAGATTTCGAGATCCTTGTCGGGGCGTTCGCCGAGGCTCAGCGTCACGGCCAGGGGTGTTTCGCGCTTGATCCGGCGGACAATGCCGGCCAGCCATTCGGTTTCGATTCCATAGTCCTCGCCCGCCTGCATGACTACGGTCCCGTACTTGTATTGAACCGCTTGGCGTGCGCACTCGAGGATTTCCTCGGGCGTCATCCTGTACCGCTCGACGCCGTCGTTACCGGCACGGATCCCGCAGTAGCCGCACTGGCGGCAGCAGTAGTTGCCGATCTCGATCAAGCCGCGGAGGTGTACCTCGTCGCCCACGTTTTCGCGACGAACGCGGTCGGCCGCGGCCCACAATTCGTCGAGCCGCGCGTTATGCTCTTCGCGCAACCACCGCAGAATGTCCTCCCTGCCGCGCACATCAATCATGATGCGTCCTCCGTGACGGCGCCTCCCGGCTCTTTCGGTAGATTTCGAGCGCCGCGGGGAACGGTTCGAGCGCCCGCTCGAAGATGCCGAGGCTGTACGCGATGGCGAGCCCGTAGTTTGTGATGGGCACGCCGGCCTGGCGGCACCGCATGATGCGGGAGAGCATGGCGCGCCGGTTGGCCGTGCATGCGCCGCAGTGGATCACGAGCTTGTAGGGCGACAGGTCGTCGGGGAAATCGTGCCCCTGGACGTGGTCGAACTCGAGGCGGCCGCCGACGTATTGCGTCAGCCACCGCGGGAGTTTTACCCGGCCGATGTCTTCGCCGATCGGGTGGTGGCTGCAATGCTCGGCCACAAGGATCCGGTCGCCGGCCTTCAGCCGCTCGATGCCGAGCGTGCCTTCGACCTGCGCCGGCAGATCGCCGCGGAACCGTGAAAACAGGATGCTGAAACTTGTCATGGGGATGTTGCGCGGCGTGTCCGCCGCGACTTTGAGGAAGGCCTGGCTGTCGGTGACGACGAGTTTGGGCGGCCGCTTGAGATTTTCGAGGCAGGCGCGCAACTCGCGATCCTTGACGACGGCGCAGTAGGCGTTGGAATCCAGCAGGTCGCGGATCGATTGGACCTGCGGCATGATGAGGCGGCCTTTGGGGGCTTCCTTGTCGATGGGCACGACCAGCACGGCCATCTCGCCCGGGCCCACGAGGTCGCCCAGCAACGCCGGGTTGTTCACGAACCCTTCGGGCGCGCGGTCGAGCAGGGCCTGGCGAAAATCGAGGATGCCCGAGCCGGTCAGGGCGGCGGTTTTTACCCAGGGCGTTTTGAGGTCGGCGAGGCGCGCCGTCACGGCCGCGGGCAGATCCGCGAGGTCGGACTTGTTGAACACCACCACGCCCGGGATCTCGCGCGCGGACAGTTCCGCGAGCACCATCTCCTCGAAATCGCCCCACTGGCCGGCCTCGGCCACCAGCACGCCGAGGTCGGTACGTTCGAACACCTGGCGGGTACGTTGCACGCGCAGATCGCCGAGCGCGCCCGCGTCGTCGATACCGGCCGTGTCGATGAAGAGGACCGGCCCCAGCGGCAGGAGTTCCATGGGTTTTTCGACGGGATCGGTCGTGGTGCCGGCCTGGTCGGATACGATCGAGACCTGCTGGCGCGTGATTGCGTTCAGCAGGCTCGATTTCCCGACGTTGCGCCGGCCGAAAATGCCGATGTGGAGCCGGAAACTTTTTGGCGCGGGTTGCATCGCCATGGACGTGCTTGCTTTTCCTCCAGAAGCCTCTGAACGAAGAATCGGACCGATCGGACGGATCGGTCGGATGAGAACACCCGATCAATCGTGCGTGAACACCATTTTCTGCACTTCGAGCCCATCAAGCGCGGCCAGTTTCTCCGCCAGCTCGAGACAGCGCGCCTCGTCGCCGTGCATTTCAAGCAGGATTATGCCGTTGGGGCTGCAATAGTTTTCGACCTCGTGCAGGCCGAGCCGCGTTTTGATGTTGCAGCCGTATTCCGTGAACAAACGCTGGGCTTCGGGCACGTGCTTGAACCGGTCGGTGATGTGGACCCCGAGAATGATATGCTTGTTCAAATCAGCCTCCTTCCTGGTTGGTCGTTTTGGTTAGCAAAACACGTCGCGGGTACCTTCCCGCACCTTGGCCAACATCCCTTCGGATCGCGCCCGGTCTTTTTGGTTCATCCGGTCCAGCGACGTCGCGATGAGCTTCTCGCCGACCTGCCGTGTCTCGGCGGAGGCGTAGTCGAGGAGGTACTCCTGGAACGTGGAGAGCGCGTTGGGGTCGCAGTGACTCTTGATATCGCCGGGCTTGGCGAGATCCATGAAATCCATGCCGGTCCGCCCGAGCCTGTAGCAGGCCGTACAGAAACTGGGGATGTACCCGAGCGATGCGACGTCGCGGATCACCTCGTCGAGCGGGCGGTGGTCGCCGAGGCTGAACTGGCTGGCCTCGAATTCCTCGTCTTCGCAATAGCCGCCGGGGTTGGTCCGGCTGCCGGCGCTGATCTGGGAAACGCCCAGCGCAAACGTCTCCCTGCGGAGGTTGGGCGTTTCGCGGGTGGACATGATGATGCCGGTGTATGGCACGGCGAGCCGCAAAATAGCGACGATCTTTCTGAAATCGAGGTCGCTGACAGCGGCCGGCGGCTGGCTGGCTATGTCGGACCCGGACGCGGGTTCGAGCCGGGGCACGCTTATTGTATGCGGGCCGACCCCGAACTTTTTCTCGAGATGCCGGATGTGCTGCATGAGCGCGAGAATTTCGAAGCGGTAGTCGAACAGGCCGAATAGCACGCCGATCCCCACGTCGTCGATGCCGGCTTCCATGGCCCGGTCCATCGCGGTGATGCGCCAGTTGTAATCGCGTTTTTTGCCGCCGAGATGGACGTGCGCGTACGTGTCGTGGTGGTAAGTCTCCTGGAAGAGCTGGTAGGTACCGATCTTGGCCTGTTTTAATTCGCGGAACTCGTCCAGCGTGAGCGGGGCGATGTTGACGTTCACCCGCCTGACCTCGCCGTTCCCGCTGCGTGTCGCGTAGATGGTGTCGACGGAGCGCAACACGTACGCGAATCCTTCTTGTGGATACGACTCGCCCGCCACCAACAGGACCCGCTTGTGCCCCTGCTCGACCAGCATCTTGACTTCGCGGGCAATCTCTTCCTGGGTCAGGGCGCGGCGTTTAACCTCTTTGTTACGAGCGCGAAACGCGCAGTACAAACACTCGTTCGAACAGAGGTTGGATATGTAAAGAGGCGCAAACACAACCAGCCGGCGCCCATAGATCTGCTCTTTCACCTCGCGCGCGGTCGTAAACAACTCGCCCAGCAAGTCGGGGTCGCTCACCGGCATGAGGGCGGCTACGTCCTGCATGTCGAGGCCCTTCATCTCGCGCGATTTAGCAAGCACCTCGCGCACGCGCACCGCGTCACGGATCGGCGCCGCCGCCAGAATCTGGCTGATTTCTTCCTCCCGGATCGGGACCGTCTGCTTGTACTGCGTGCTCATGGGATCTCCTAGCCAAGTCCGCCAAAAAAGAACGGGCATTTACCACTATTGTACTCTTTTCAGGCGCGGTATGGCCAGAGAACGCGTTGGCGCGGGCTAAAGAACGCACAAGTTGGGACGCCCCCCGGCAGTTGTGGGGGGTGTCCCCTAGTTCTTTTAATTCTACTAATTGCGAAGTTCGTAGAACATACGAATAGTCTCGCAATTTGCACTGATAAGAAGTGATAAAAAGTGGGACACCCCCCACAACTGCCGGAGGGCGTCCCAACGGCTTCTTGACGATTGGTTAGAAAAACGTCATGCTAGGGGCAGGGTGGATTGTAGAGCCGGGTGGTTTAACCAGGAAAGGATGGGGCATATGAAGGCTTTCACGACTTTTTCAGCGGTGTGCGTGGCTGTTGTCGTCATGGCGGCTATGGGCGCGTTGGCGGAGGTAACGGTCTCCGTGACGCTGACGGGTCCGATCGATGAGCTATTGCCCATCCTTGAGCATCTGCGGGAGATGGGCGTGGGTGCGGCAGGAACCGATGACGAGGCGCTGAAACTCGAGATGCACAGCGTCGCCACGCCCGAGGAGAAGGAGGAGGCGGGCCAACCAACTGCGGCTGAACCGCCCGCGCCTCCCCAACCGGCGGGACCGAGCTTGGCGGGATTCACGATGGAACCGGCGGTAGCGCGGGTGGGTGAAAAGCTGTGGATGTCGATCCTGGTTCTGAACGGGGTGGGGATTGTGGATACGGTGTCGGCCATGATCGGGGGGATGAATACCCAGTTCGAGTTGCATGACAACGGGGAGAACGGGGATCCCGTGGCGGGAGACGGGCAGTGGTCGGCGGAAATCATGCTGGATCCGCAACTTCCGGCAGGTCAGATTCCGCTGAACATTGTCGCTTTTGATGCCAACGGCCAGCCGGTGAAGGTGAAAGACCCGGCCGGGCAGCCGGTGGACCTGGTGGCGACGATGGTGGTGGAAGTAGCAAAATGATGAATGCTGAATTCTGGAACGATTGGGACGATTGGGACCATTGGGCCGATTAGGGCGGGTTTTGCAGTGGTTTTTGGCTAAAAAATGGGGGAATTTTTGGATAAGTTGACACAGTTCCCCTCGTCACTTACAATATATGGAATACTGCGGGGGTTGGTCAGGGATTTTTCCCCGTAGCGGGAGTGTATAATGAAGCATTCGCTCGTCGATCTCGTGGACGTGATCATTCGGCGGATTCAGGAGTGTCCAGAAGCTCTGCCGTCGGAAAAAGGCATCCGTTCGTGGCTGGCCAGCAAGGGTTACAACAAGACGGAGATAGACGCGGCGCTGAAGCTGGTTCGGCCGCGGGTTGCGGCGGCGGCGCCGAGTTTTGAGGGGAATCAGCCGTCGGCGCGGATGCTGACGGTGTACGAGGAGTGCAAGCTGAGCCCGGAGGCCCGTAGCGCGCTGGCGCGGCTTGAGGTGTACGGGTTGCTGGCGCCGTATGAGCGGGAAATGATCCTCGATCATTTGAATCATTATGAAGGAGAGGTGGGGTTGGAGGAGTTGGATTATCTGTTGTCGTGGATGGTTTGCAGCAACCGCGACGTGGAGTTTCAGCAAACGTTTTATAACGTTTTTGAGGGCAAAGGCGAGACATTGCACTAGCAGCCCGTGGCAAAAGTCGTCGCGGCGTGCGCGCGCATAATACTGAGCAGGACGCCCGCTCCGGCAGGAGTGCGGCGTCATTGTGTTGTATAGGAGTCTGGAAAGCATGGCCAAATACCTGGTAGTTGTGGAATCGCCGGCGAAGGCGAGAACTATCAACAAGATCCTCGGGCCGAACTATATCGTCAGGGCGAGCATGGGGCACGTCCGCGACCTGCCCAAGAACGAGCTTGGGGTCGATGTGGACCATGATTTTGCGCCCAAATACGTGCGGTTGAAGGAATCCGCGAAAGCGGTTCAAGAAATCAAGGCGGCGGCGGCGAAAGTCGAGCAGATCCTGCTGGCGTCCGACCCCGACCGGGAAGGCGAGGCGATCGGTTGGCATATCGCGGAGTTGCTGAAGACGGCCGGGAAGCCGATCAACCGGATCGTGTTTAACGCGATAACGAAGCGGAACATCCAGGAGGCCACGAAACACCCGCGACCCATTGACGAGAACCTGGTGAACGCGCAGCAGGCGCGTCGTGTTTTGGACCGTCTTGTAGGTTACAAGCTGAGCCCGTTGCTGCAATTCACGATGCGTAAAGGGCTTAGCGCGGGGCGGGTGCAGTCGGTGGCGGTGCGGATGGTGTGTGATCGGGAAAAAGAGATCCGGGATTTCAAGCCGGAAGAGTATTGGACGCTGGATGCGTCGCTGTTGACGGATCGCGAGGAGCGGTTTACGGCCCGGTTGTTCCGGATAGGCGACGATAAGGCGCTGTTGCCCAACCAGGAAACGGTAGACCGGGTCCTGGCGGATTTGGAAGGCGTGACGTACCGGGTGGCGGGGGTTGAGCGAAAAGAGGCGCGGCGGAACCCCTACCCGCCGTTCATCACAAGCACGCTGCAGCAGGAGGCGTCGCGGAAGCTTAACTTCAACCCGCGCAAGACGATGCGTATAGCGCAGGCGCTGTACGAGGGGGTCACGCTCGGGCCGGAAGGGAGCACGGGCTTAATCACGTATATGCGCACGGACTCGACCCGGATCGACCCGGAGGCGATTGACGAAGTCCGGAAGTACATAGCGGACACGTTCGAGGGGCCGATGTTGCCCGAAAAGCCGAACGTGTACCTCGGGAAGAAGGGGGCGCAGGACGCCCACGAAGGGATCCGGCCAACGCTGGCGCCGCGGACGCCGGAGTCGATCCGGCAGTACCTGGATGATGACCAGTTCAAGCTGTATACGCTAATCTGGAAACGGTTTGTGGCGAGCCAGATGGCCGCGGCCATTCTCGATCAGATGACGGTGGACGTTTTGGCGGGCCGTTACACGTTCCGGGCGACGGGATCGATAGTGAAGTTCCCGGGTTTCACGAAGCTTTACGAAGAAACGAGCGAAGAGGAGAACGGTAACGGAGAGGCGACGCCGCTGCCGCCGGTGACGAAGGGGGAGACGGTGAGGAACGAGGGGCTTAAGCCGGAACAGCATTTTACGAAGGCGCCGCCGCGCTATACGGAAGCGATGCTGATCAAGGCGCTCGAGGAGAACGGGATCGGGCGTCCCAGCACGTACGCGCCAACTATAAACACGATTTTGGACAGGGGTTACGTCGAGCGGGAGAAAAACCGTCTGAAACCGACGCAGATCGGCGAGGACGTGAACCTGTTGCTGGTGAGCAATTTCCCGGACATCCTGGATATCAGTTTCACCGCACGGCTCGAGGAAGACCTGGACCACGTCGAGGAAGGCAACCGGGAGTGGCATGACCTGCTTCGGGCGTTCTACAAGAGTTTTGTGGACGACCTCGAGGCGGCGCAGAAACGGATCGTGCACGATGTGTTGGGCGGGGAAGACGGGTGTCCGGAATGCGGGGCGCTGCTCGAGGTGCGGGAAGGCCGGTACGGGATGTTCATCGCGTGCCAGCGGTACCCGGAGTGCAAGACGACGCGCCGGATCAGCCGTCAGGCCGCGACCGAGCCGACGGATGTGACGTGCGATCAGTGCGGTGGCCAAATGGTGATTCGCGAAGGCCGGTTTGGGAAGTTCATGGCGTGTTCGACCTATCCGAAGTGCAAGAACACGTATAACATCGACCAGAACGGGAATAAAACGGCGCAGGCGCCGAAAGAGCCCCCGGTCAAGACGGACCAGTTATGCCCGAGTTGCGGGGCCCACCTGTTGATCCGCAAGAGCCGGACGGGGAGCGAGTTTTACGGGTGCGAGAAATACCCGAAGTGCAAGTTTACCAAACCCATGGAACTGGGGCTGAAATGCGTGAAGCCGGGGTGTGAAGGCAACCTGGTGATCCGGCTGGCGAACCGTCGTCGGTTTATCGGGTGCGACCGGTACCCGGAGTGTGATTTTGCGGCGTTTGGGCAGTTGGATACGGAGACGGCGTGCCCGGTCTGCCAGAATTCGTGGACCGTATTGACCAAAGGCCGGGGAAAACCCGGCGTAAGGAAGTGCCCGAAGCCGGATTGTACGTATGAAGAGGCGACGGAGGAGGACGTTTAGTCTGGAGTCTGGAGTCTGGAGCATTTTATGCCAAGACGGCAAGATACCAAGGGGGCAAGGATTGGGCGATGAAATGGGACCCTTGGGGCCATTGGGACCGGGAAGAGGTCAGTTTGTCAGGGGGAGGGTGTTTGTTGGGCGGCGGGTGAGGCGGTAGATGAGGTAGAGGGCGATGGCGGCGGCGACAGAGGGGATTGCCATTTTGCCGTTGAACCACAGCACTTGGCCGAAACCCTGCCACAGGTCTGATGCAAACGTGTGTGCGTAACGGGGAAGATTTTCGCTTGCGGCACCAGGTCCGGTTGTGACCTCGCCGATGAAAACCCCTATAAACAAGCCCGTGAATCGCAACAGTGGGTAGACAAGCCAGGCTATGGCGGCTGCACCCATGGATAGGACCGTCCTGGGCCGCCTGTCGCACCACCAAAGCCAAATCAAGCACGACAGGGTCGCACCGACGTACATAAGACCATACGCGAACCAAACGGGGGGCCGATACAGCGGCATACGCGTCTGCATGAAGTGCATGTAACTGACCCCTGTGAAGGTCCACACAGCCACGAGCAGGATGAACAGGAAAACAAAGCCTCTCGGCCTCTCCTTGAGGAACCAGGGTTTCCTGCCTGCGGAGATCATCCGTTGCCAGCGCAGAAGTATCAGTCCCAACACCACCAGGGCCACAGCGCGACTCACCACAGAATACGTATTAACGAGCCAAGCACTGCCCCCAATGACCGAGTTTCCCCAGAAAAGCCTATCCAGGGGCAGAGTGACCCAATACAGTACAGCTTGCGTGCCTGTGGCGGCAATAGTGACCGCGGCAATTCGCCTGACGAGGCTCGCGCGGACCTCGCCGGGGTGGGCGTCTTGCATGAGGGTTTTGATGGTGGCGGGGTCGCCGAAGTGTTCGCGGACGAGGATGAATGCGTCCTGTTCGGACACGGGCTCATCGCCGGAAAGGTAGGCGAGCAGCTTGTCTTCCATGTGGCCGAGGAGTTCTTGCTGGATGGACTCGTCGAGATCGTGGGCGACGGAGATTTTGTTGCAGAGTTCGCGCATCTGTTGGAGCGTTTCTGGTTTCATGGCGTCAGGCATTGGGCTCCTCCGCGAGGCGCAGCACCATTTGGTTGATGCCGTTCCATTCGGCGACACGCCGGGCCAGGGCTTCCCGGCCGGAAGCGGTGATGTAGTAGTACTTGCGGCGGCGGCCGGTATCGGCGTCCTGCCACTGCGCCCGCACCAGGCCGTCGTTTTCGAGCTTGTGCAGGACGGGGTAGAGCGTGCCTTCCTGCCAGACGAACAGGCCTTCACCTTCGCGGTTTAGCTGCTTGACGATTTCGTAGCCGTAACTGGCCCGCTGGCCCAGGACCCCCAACACCAGCAGGCCCGTCGATGCTCCCATGAGCTCTTTATTTGTATTCACGAGTGCCGCGCCTCCCATACCTTGAAGAGAAGTATACCAAGAAGAGCAAGGCATGTCAAGAGAAAAGATGGCGGTCGGGAATTGGGCTAGAAGTTACGGACAAGTGCTTCGGGGATTTTTCCGCGGCGGTCTGGGCGGCTGTTGACGGAACGGGGTGCGTAGACTTCTTCAATGGTGAAATCGGCGTATAAGTGGCGGACGAGTTCTGTCATCGAGTTGGACAGGAGGCATTTGACGCCTCGGGTGGACAGTTGGGCGAAGACGTCTGCGAGGTGTCGCTGGTCTTTTTCGCCGAAGCCGCCGCTGGCGTATGCGGTGAAGGAGGACGTTTTGCTGAGGGGATGGTATGGCGGGTCGAAGTAGACGAAATCGCCGGGGCGCGCGGCTTCAAGGACGTGTTGGAACGGCTTAACTGCAACTTGGGCGGGCTGGAGCGCTTGCGAGCATTCGCGAAGGTTAGATTCGTCGCAGATACGGGGGTTTTCGTAGCGGCCCATGGGGACGTTGAATTGCCCGCGGCTGTTCTCGCGGTAGAGCCCGTTGAAACAGGTCCGATTGAGGTAGATGACGCGTGCGGCGCGTGCGGGAAGCGAGCGGGGCGCGGCATCGCGGACGGCGTAGTAGTGGTCGCGCGAATGAAGGTTCCGATGGCGGCGGAGTGCGCGGATGACGGCGTCGACGTGATCGCGGACACCGAGGTAGGCCGAGACGAGGTTGGGGTTGGCGTCGGACAGGACGGCCCGGCCGGGGAGCCGGTCGAGCCGGGCCAGTTCAAAGAACAACGCGCCGCCGCCGATGAACGGTTCGAAATACGTTGAGAACGGTTGGGCTGCCTCGACGCGCTCGAGCAACTCGGCGAGCAAACCGGTTTTCCCGCCGGCCCATTTAAGGAACGGGCGTGGCGTGGGCCTCGATGCGGTCTTGACGGTCACAGCTACAGGGCCTTTGGGTGTCGGGAAATGGCAACTCCACAGAAAGTATGCGCCGTGGAAACACGGATGCGCAAGAAGGGTAAATCTTGACAGAAGGGTGAATCTTGAAAGCCCGGTGGGGCGAGCGGTGGGGTCGAGCTCCCGCTCGACCGTAGCCTCTACCCCCCAACCGCGGCCTTCAAAACGCCACCTCCGCCGCCACCCGGTCGCGCGGAAGCGCGACCCCACCGCGCATTTCATCAAATATTCCTGGTTGTTGCACCTATTGCAGACAAAAACATCTTGTGCTAGTGTAGAATTACGTTGTTATGCGACGCAGGGACAAAAAGAGGAGGATTTATCATGCGTAAGAAAGGGTTCACACTTATCGAACTGCTGGTAGTGATTGCCATCATTGGTATCCTCGCGGCCATCCTGCTGCCGGCGCTGGCACGGGCGCGCGAAGCGGCGCGGCGGGCGAGCTGCGCCAACAACCTCAAGCAGTTCGGGCTGGTTCTCAAGATGTACGCGAACGAATCTAAGGGTGGGAAATATCCGCCCATGCAGATCGAGGACGGGGTGGCGAACGATGCCACGACCGGGGCATGTCAACCAACCGTCGGGGCATTCTCGCCCAACGGCAAGTCCATCTACCCTGAGTATCTCAGCGATATTAACGTGCTGTTGTGTCCGTCGATGGGGAATACGCAGGGTGGGAAGATCGAAGGCGGACGGTGGAACTGTGATGCCACCGGGGACAACAACGGCGACCCCGACCAGCCGATCTGCCCGTGCCGCATCGACGACTACGCCTACATGTACATCCCCTGGACCATATCCGACAGGTTTGTTTGTATCGACCCCGCGCAGGCAAACATCGAGGACGCGATATTGAACCTTAACATGAATTTTGTCGCCGCTGTCGTGACTTTCCTGAATCAAGCGGATATCGAGTGGGTAGGGAACGGCAAACTCGATGTGATGCTCTCGGATATGACCTACGACGACGGCGGAGTTTCCCGGACACTGTACTTTCTCCGGGAAGGTGTCGAACGCTTCATGATCACCGATATCAACAACCCGGCCGCCTCGGCGACGGCGCAAAGCGAGATGGCGGTCTATTTTGACGAGTTCGGTCCTGGCGATATGATCAGGTGGAGCAACCATGTGCCTGGCGGGTCAAACGTCCTGTACATGGACGGCCACGTAGAATTCCTGAAATATCCCAACGAGTACCCGCTCAGCAAGACGTTCATGGCTGTCTTCGAGTTAGGGTTGTAAGCCAGACCATGTGGACTCGTCTCGGCGCGGCAAACCGCACTGTGCGCGTAAACTGGGAAATCGGCGAAATAAGGAACGAGAACTGGAGGAAAAGGCGGTCCGTATTCTTTTGTGTTTTCCCCTTGGGCGGGATGTTCTTTCATCCGATGCAGAAACAAAAAGAGGAGGATTTATCATGCATAAGAAAGGGTTCACACTGATCGAACTGCTGGTAGTGATTGCCATCATTGGTATCCTCGCGGCAATCCTGCTGCCGGCGCTGGCACGGGCGCGCGAAGCGGCGCGGCGGGCGAGCTGCGCCAATAACCTCAAACAATTGGGACTCGTGTTTAAGATGTACGCCAACGAGGCGAAAGGGGGGTTGTTTCCGCCTCTGAGACGATTCGAATGCGACGCGGACGGAACTAATTTCCGGCACGTCGACCTTTGGGCCATGCCTTGCGGCATAGCCATCTATCCGGAGTACTTGAACGACATCATGCTCCTCGGGTGCCCGTCCGACAGCGACTATCCGCGGCTCGCTGATGGCCGGTTCAACCGCAACGAGGATCCCAATGAACCCGTCCTGCCGTGCCGGATCGGCGGTCACGCCTATTACTACATCGCCTGGGCGCTGACGGATAACCTTCTCTGGAAACCGGGCACCGATCTGAACCAGTACCCTTTTCCGTTATATGACAACCTTAATACGGACTTGCTGGACGGGATGGCGGAACTGATGAACGCATCCGCGGATTGGGCGGCCGGCGGAAACGACAGCAGCTTCTTTGATGAAGACGTCAGCGCCGGCACCTTGACGGGCTACCGGCTTCGCGAAGGTATCGAGCGCTTCTTTATCACCGACATAAACAATCCGGCGGCCTCGGCCATGGCACAGAGCGAGATACACGTCATGTACGACGAGGCGCTTCCCGGCGCCCCGCAGAACATGAACCACGTGCCGGGCGGCGGCAACGTGCTGTACATGGATGGCCACGTCGAGTTCTTGAAATATCCGAGCGAGTCGCCGATGTCCGTCGGCTTCGTAACGATGCTGGACGAACTCCTGTAGTACGTCAGGAACGATGGGATTTTGGCGCGGCGCAGGTGGAAACGCCCTTTGAAAATGGCGTTTCCGCCTTAGGCGCGCGGAAATAGGAAAGAAGGACATCCTCTGCCCCACCACCAGCGTCAACCACCCCGCGACTTCCTACCTCCGCCGGACAAATTAGTCCTCAAAGAAGATCAGGTGAAGGTGACCATCTCGTTGAGCAAGAAGAGCATCGACTTTTTTGAGACGCGCGCGCGCGCCCATTGCCCGCCAGCATCACACGTCCTATCAAAAGATGATCCGGCGCGTCGTTGATCTCTACAGCGCACATTACGGCCCCGGCGCGTAACGTGCCAGCAGGGGCGGGTAACGGAACTCTCCCCCTTATTTCCCCACCGTCTCGCTAGAGAATGGACTCCCGTGAAGCACGGTTCCGTTTTACCATACAAAATACCATATATAATTATTGCTATTCTTGTTGATCTTAATGTACAATGGGACTATGAAACGAGCCCATTTCGCGCGTGCGCGCAGGATGGGATGACGCCAAGGACCTCGAGAACATTGCTAAGCACGGTATTTCGTTCGAGATTGCCCAGCACGCTTTTCTCGATCCACTCCGCGTCATCGCCGAGGATATCGAGCACAGCCGTTCCGAAAGCCGGTTTTACTGTATTGGCCGCATAGGCGACCGCTTCGGCGACCGCTCCGGCGGCGGCATCGTTACCGTTCGCTTTACCTATCGAGGCGGCGTCATCCGCATATTCGGAGCGGGCTACTGGAGAAAAGGAAAACGCATCTATGAAACGCAGAATCAAATACACTGACGAACCGATGGGAACGCTCAAGCCCGTCCGCGACTTTCTACCTCCGCCGGACAAACTGGTGCTCAAAGAGGATCAAGTGAAGGTGACAATCTCTCTGAGCAAGAAAAGTGTAGACTTTTTTAAGAGCATCGCCCGCCAGCACCACACCTCTTACCAGAAGATGATCCGGCGCGTCATTGACATCTACAGCTCGCATTACGGCCCCGGCGCGTGACGTGCTGTGTGCAGGGCGGGTGACGGAACATTCTTACCGAGGAAAATGGGGGGCACCCGGCGGAAATAGGTGGCTGCTGTCCCCTATTTGCGCGGACAAGTACCCGCTCAGCAAAACGTTTACGGTTATGGCCATCTTCACGTTAGGGTTGTAAGGCAGATCGCCTGATCGTCGTGGCGCCGCAAACTGCTGCTGCGTGTAAATAGGCCAATAAAAGAAATAGGGCGCGCAAAATAGGGAGAAAGGCGTGGCTGTGGAGTTGGTGAGAGAGTTAACCCAAATCAACAGGGCTCCTGTTGCGTCCCTCCCCTGTTCCCTATTTTCTAAGAAGATGACATCGCAGCGCAGAAGGCAAACCATTTGTTCTGTGCGATTGAATCAGATACGTTGTACCCATTCCTCTTCAATAACAGTTCCATATCGAGAGAAGAGAAATGTTCCTTAAAAAGCACAAACTGTCTGCCATTTGCCTCTCTAAACTGCAGTCGCCGCCGTCCGTATCCCGATGAATCTAGCAGCGCGATCCGCTGCGATTCCGCGCAAAGAAGAACCCCTTTGGGCCTCAACCATTCATGTATCCGTCCAAGCAGAGTCGCCTGACAAGGGGGAGGAAGTATACTCAGAAAAAAATAGGCAACGACTACATCATAACGAGGGAAGCACAAGTCACGATCAAGCACATCGGCCTGTACAAAAGAAGGCACAAGCGGGCCAGCGTTCAATGTTTTCCTCGCAGCTTCCAACATGGATGCACTGCTATCTGTACAGGTGACCGATTTCGCTTTCTGAACAATATGCCGCGTCCAATCTCCCGTTCCGCACCCCAGTTCGAGCACGGTCTTTCCACAGCAGTATTCCCGTAGTCTTTTCTGCAGATCAGTTCGCTCCTGCTCATAACTACCGCCGTTTGTCTCTTTTTCGGAATACTGTGTTCGTGATTTTTCTTCATAGCAAGAGGCAATATTTTCGTAATACTGTTGCATTTCCTTCAATTGCAGTTTGATTCCCTCCGGCGTATGACAACGCCAGAGGTATTCAATCGCTGCATCAGCGGTCGAACAAATAAACTCGCAGTAATGTTGAAGATAAATCCTTCTTTTAATCTCGGAATCTTCGCAGAACGCTACAACGGGATAACCAAGGCATGCGGCTTCTGCTATTTCGAATATGGCCCCGACGTAGCTGTAGTGCGGCCTGGCCAAGTTCACAAGAACAGCGCCACTGTTTTTGAGCAACTGATGATTTCGTAATACGGTCGCCGCGAAAACATCCGGAGCGTTTGCCGATCTGCCGCTGAAAGGATTACTTAACGATAATCCCCGTCGTTGCAGTAGTTGCGTCGTGTGGTGATCGTCTTGAAGGATATCCGCTTCACTCAGTTCGTCCATGGCGCGAGCGTAATAGACGTGAAGTGGCTTGCCCTCGGTCATTCCTAGGCGCTCATGGTTGAATGAGCGTCTTGCCTGACCACCAGATGAACTGGAAATGCCAAAGCAGCTTGTCGTAGACGGGACCTCCATTGAGAAACACGGTCATGGGCATGTTTGCCGGCGCGTGGCAATACAAGATGTTGGGGGTATAAAAGGCCTTGTCTGGGAATATGACCGCGGTGAAATAAGGGGAACACGTTGTAGTACGAACGGAAATCACTTTTGCCTGAGCATTGAGTTCGTGCACGCCGGTTTCCGAGGCTTCAAGGTCTTGAACGCAGCGGTAGTAATTCCGGTTGCTTGGCAGGTCTTCGTAGAATTGCGTGCAGAAGTTCAACAAGTCCGGGGCCGGTCCCGATTCCCATTTGAATTGCCTGCGGCGGGCGCCTCTTGGATGGGTTCCGTCGGGATTGAATTCTTCCACGAAGGACCGCATGGGCAAGGGCTGCCCCTGGCTTTTGTCGCACCAGACCGCTCGAATATGAACACCGCGCGACGCATAGCGTTCAATATTCTTGGCTATAGTTCCATAGAAAGGAGATTCGGTGGCAAAAAAAGCCCTTAGCGACGCTCCACAAATAAGAATATCCCCGTCCCTGTGGTTGTCGAATCGCTGAGCAAGTACGACCTCGGCTTCGGCTTTTCGATCTCCGTAGAAACCAACCACTCCGGCCTGCTGGCATGCGTGGACATAGTCCCACAGGATCTTCCCGGATTCTGCCGTGCGCACCTTGTGCGCAATTTGGCCGATCGTGATGCCAAAGAAGCAAGCGCCTCCGCCTTGAACAAGTACAAGTCCCAAAAGCTTCTCCCATACCGAAGGATTGGGATTGGTCCATACAATGGCAACGCCGCAGATCAGAACAGCCAAAGATATTACAATTACGATGGTAAGAGTGGCCTTATTCATTGGCTTGAACCTTGTCTAGTTTCTTGAGAAATTCCCGGATGCGCTTCTTGAAAGGGAACTGCCTCCAATCCCATCGATCGGGCTGTGCGCAGCATGAAGCTACTACTCTACGCAGAAATTGACTGGGAACACCCTCGGCATGATACACGAAGCGGAGGCCCAACGAGGTCTCATAATATATGTATGGAATGCCCTGTTGGTTGAATGCTGCAAGGTCGCCCATGGAATCAGCGTTCTTTAACAGCTTGCAGCGGTCAGATAGCAGCACCGGGACGGCTGTCATGTCAACAGGAAGCACGTGCAAGTGGTGATGAACAATGGAGGCTCCCGCATGTTTATCTACGTGGGAAGCACCATGTTCATAAACCAATGACGATGTGGCATAGATCCCCAAAAGTGTGTGCCGTATTCGGGCAATGAGTAATTCAAGTTCACTGATTACATCAGGCGAGTGTGCTCCCGTGTTAAGAACGTGCTTTTTAGAAACGACCAGTGAATACCCCTCGACCGGAGGGCCCAATCCCGGAATCCACTGGAAATGTTCTGTCTCCGCCAAAAGTGAGTCTTCCAGATCACGCTGGCCACCCGGTTGCCCAACAATTCGGCAGAATTTACAGCGCGCATCTTCGTCAAACACTCTGTCCCCCCACTTCCTGCCACGAGATTAAGCAGGCGGCAGACGCTATTTTTGCCCAGACCTTCTTTTTAGCGCGAACTCAGCCAAAAGCTTTGTTGACCTGTCCCGCACAAATTTTACTTCAGGATTGGATCCGGGATCAATGCCCTTTAGCCTTGAGTAGAAAAATGTTACATCTGCCCATAATTGGCTAATAACGGCAGCGTGGTCCAAAGATGGAAGGCCGTTTACGTTGATTTTGATACATGGCATGCATTCGCTAAACCGTTGAAAGTTAGCCTCAGCAAGCATTTCTTCTTCATCGCCAAACTCGAGTCCTTCGTGCGAGGGATCAATGGGATCAATGTAATGGCTGATCATGGAATTAAGTCTATCCGGTGGCACATCGTTCGCAAAAACAAACATGGCCATTTTAGTCTTGTGGTTTCCAAGAATTCCTTCTATAGTCATGTGAGAGTCTCTTGGCAAGCCCACGTATCTGGAAGCCATGATGTCGTTGCCGCCCTTGTTCACGCCTTCGTTCCAGAACTGCGTGAATTCGTCCACCAACCTCATCAGGTGATCATTGTTGCACCCGATGTAGATGTGGTTAATGCTATTGCGCAACTGATAAAAGAAAATATATTGAGCCATGACAGCGGGTAATGAATAGCGATCTGACAGATCGAATGCCGCAATGATCTTCTCAATTGTGCTCCAAAAGCTTCGCGTATTCATGTGGCATACGTGCATGGGGGCAAGCAGTATCGGCGTTTTGTTTCTTCCAAATCGGCCGGAGACTTCGTCTGGAAGCTCCAGAATCAAATTGCCGTCTCGCTCTCCAATTTCTCGCAGTGGTCCGGAGTTCGCAAATACAATGCGTTTGGCTTCCCGCGGCGTATATTCATGAATTTTCAGCGTCTCTTCAGTCTTGCCGCTCCGAGAAAACTCCATGAAAAGTGTGTTCTCAATTGTTGCGTCCGCCGGACAATTGCGAAGCTCTCTTGGTGAGTTCATAACGAGCCAAACGCATCTCTTGTTTGGGGAGAGGTTATTGATGTGGGAAATATAGTGATTATATTGTTCGTTGGCTCCAATTCCAGAAGTAATGATATACCTGAACTGGCAGTTTGGAAAGCTCTTGGCAACATACTCATCAATGGCGACGGCGGGTCCACTAATGAAGTAGTCATGGTATCCAAGAACATCGTGTCTGAAAAGCTTGGCGAAAGGATCAGAATGAATTGTTGCGGTGACTTGGTTGACCAAATCATCAAACGAAGAAGTCAGGGCTTCTGTAAATCCGACTGGTTCGGTGAGGGACGGCACAAAGCTAATATTGAAAAGATCGGAGATTGGTGAATTGACATTGTGATCTGACATGAAAAGCGGTGATTGATTTGCTGCGTCGCACGTGGCACGAGCCTTCAATTTCAGCTGAAATCGTGTTGCAAGGTCTCCGAATCCATGCTGTTGAAGTAGGGTAAGCGTCTCATCCTGGGTAACGCGCAGGGTTTCTGCAAGATTGGTTATCAGTAGTTCTGGATCAAGCGCGCCACGGAGCGCGTACCATACATTCTTGTTCGAAATGGACTTGCTGCTTTCTTGCACCAGCGCTTTGACAAAAGCCGTGAAATCAGTTTCTTGCCTCATTGAACTCATATTCCGTGCAGCCCTTGTTCTAAGCAATCATTTAAGTTTAGCAAGCTCATCCTCTGTCTGTGCAATGATCGCGTCAAATTCATCTTCCGTAAGAACTGCCCAGTCCACCCAAAAATCCTCCGCGGATTCGGCTGTATATGTGGGACGATATCCTTGTAGTATTCTTTGGTGGAGCAACTCCCTTACCCTCTCCCGGTTTCTCTCCATTGCAGTCTCCTTTCTATGGCGTTGACCTGTTCCGCATATGCATTCATGAACACCGTTATGAAGAGTTTACCGTTGATTATGCAGGAGTTTGCTTGACTGTGTCAAGGCAGATGCGCGAGAACTTGAAGTACGGGGTGTACGGTATGACAGATAACAGCTTCCGTTCTTCCGCGGCACGCGTGGCCGCTTACCGCGTACCTTGGGCCAACGCACACGAATCTAGCGCGCGGCAGTATCGGGGAATCGGGCGGGGAAATAGGGAACACTCAGCGATCCTATTTCCGCAGCGCATATCCTTATCTGTCACGTGACGAGTTGGGCGACTTTTAGCATGAGGTCGCCGAGTTGGGCTCCGTATTCTGGGGAGCCGTCGTTGGTGACGAGTCCTGTTTTCATGGCTTGGAGGGTGTCGACCTGGTTGGTGAGGACGGGTAGTGCGTTGTCGATGCTGCTGAATTTCATGTGGACGATGGGTTTTCGGCGGGTGTATAGACCTCTGCCGGCTTGTGATTTTCCGGCTTTGACTCTGAGGTAGCAGGCGATGTCTTCGCCGTCGACGCTCCATTGGTACACGCGTTCGGGTTGTTTGGCGGTCCATTCGACCATATCGGGGTAGCCGCCTTTGTTGAGCTGGCTGAGTGCCGTTGACACCATGTAGAGGGTCATTTTGACTTTGAGGCGGGCTTGGAGTGGCGTCTTGGGCTTGGCGTTTGGCATGAGGATCTTGAGGCCCATGAGCAGGCCCATGACTTTCATGAGCAGGCCGACTTTCCACATCCCCTGGATGCGCGGCAACACGGGTTTGCCGGCGAACATGGCGTTCATTTTGGCAACCGTGGGGAACCGGAACGCGATGTCGGCTCGCGCGGCGACGCCCTGGCCGACGGTGAACGCGCCGTTGTCGAAATCGAGGTATGCGCCAACGTCGCCGTCGTGGTCCTTCGCAACAAACTGGACGACGGCGCGGGTGTTGGCGAATTTGGCTCGAGTTTTCGGGTCGTCTTCGATCATGACTTTGATGACGGGCAGTACGGCCCGGCAGAAGATCCTCGAGACGAGCAGGTCTTTTTCGGTGGCCATGGGTTAGACCTCGTCTTCCCAGTTTTCGTCGGCCTCGAAGTCGCGCCCCATGATTTCGCGGACTTTTTCGATGATGCCGTCGGTATCGACTTTGTTGTAGTGGAGGATGTCTTCGGGATATCCGATGATGGTGTATTCGTCGGGCAATCCGACTTTTTGGAACGCGCATCCTTTCCCGCTCTCGGCGATGACGTCTGCGACGGTGGTGCCGAGCCCGCCGATCACGTTGTGGTCTTCGAACGTGACGATCCGGCGCGTATCGAGGACGGCTTTGATGATGGCTTCGCGGTCGATCGGTTTGATGGTGTGTACGTTGAGCACGCGGACGCCCAGTTTGTCGTCTTCTTTGAGGATTTTGGCGGCCTGCACGGCGTGGAGGACGGTTACGCCGGTCGCGATAACGGTCACATCATCGCCGGGATGCATCTCGACGGCCTTGCCGATCTCGAACCCGTAGTCTTCGGACTCGTATACGCGCGGTTCGAACCCCCTGCCGATCCGGATATAGACGGGCCCGTCGATGTCCATGCAGGCGCGGACGGCGTTGGCGGTCTCGAGCGCGTCTGCGGGAACGATCACGGTGAGGTTTGCTAACGCCCGGACGATCGAGAGGTCTTCGGTGGCATGGTGTGTGGTGCCGGCGGGGCCGAACGATGTCCCGCCGTGGGTGGCGATGATCTTGCAGTTGAGGTTCTGGTAGCAGATGTCGGTGCGGAGGAACTCGCACGCCCGCATCGACGCGAACGCCGAGAACGTCGAGATGAACGGGATCAGCCCGGCTTTGGCGAGCCCGGCGCCGACCCCCATCATGTTTTGTTCGGCGATCCCGAAGTTGAAGAACCGGTCGGGAAACTTTTCGCCGAACGCACCGATCTTGGTGGATTGAGCGAGGTCGGCGGACAACCCGACGATGCTTGGATACTTCTCGCCGAGTTCGCAAAGGACCAGCCCGTAGATCTCGCGCTGGCTGAGTTTGTCCGCATCGTAAACATTCCAGGTAACGCCGCCGCTGCTCATGATGCGTCTCCCAACCCGCGTTTGGCTTTTTCGACCAGCTCCGCGTTGAGCCCGCCGTAGTGCCACGCCGCCTTGTTTTCCATAAACTCGACGCCCTTGCCTTTGACGGTTTTTGCGATGATCACGACGGGCTGGCCTTTGTGCTCGTGGGCGATGTCTATCGCCTGGGCGAGTTGGCGGAAATCGTGGCCGTCGACCGGCAATGCTTTCCAGCCGAACGCGGTCCATTTGTCGACGAACGGTTCGAGTGCCATGATTTTTTCGGTGGGCCCGTCAATCATCAGTCCGTTGCGGTCAACGAACCCGAGCAAGTTATCGAGCTTATAATGTGCGGCCGCCATCGCGGCTTCCCAAATCGAGCCTTCGTCGCACTCGCCGTCGCCCATCACGCAGTACGTGCGCCATTCTTTCTTGAGCAGCCGCGCGCCCAGCCCCAGGCCGACCGCCATCGGCAGCCCGTGGCCCAGCGAGCCGGTCGAGCAATCGACGCCGACGACTTTGTGGCAGTCGAGGTGCATACCGAATGCTGACCCGGACTTGTTGAAGTCGCGAAGATCTTCAGGTGGGAAGTAGCCTTTGAGGGCGAGCACGACGGCGTGGCCGACACCGCCGTGGCCTTTGCTGAGCACGAACCGGTCGCGGTCTTCCCAATGGGGGTTGTGCGGCTGGATGCGGAGGTATTTCCAGTAGAGGATGGTGATGATTTCGACCATGCTGAGCGCGCCGCCGATGTGGGTGCCGCCCGACCAGCCGGTCACGTCGATGATGTCTTCGCGGACCTTCCTGGCGATCTGTTTGAGTTCCGCGATTTCCTGATCTGTAATGGCCATGGGTTACTCCTGCCGGTTACGCGAAAAGCGGGGACAGGCTCGCTTTTTCCAAACTGCCGGGAAAAGCGAGCCTGTCCCCGTTTTTCGCTGATCCGTAATCGCCATAAGATGCTCCTGCCGATGTTGGGGCGTTATTAGCCGGCTGCCGGTGCGGCGGTGGTTGTGCCCGCGCCTTTTTTGAGTGCCTGGAACGCGTCGTCGAGGATGTCGCACGTCCGCTGGATGTCGGCGTCGGTATGAGCGGTGGACATGAACCAGTTGTGGTGCGACGTGAACAGTACGCCGCGGCGCGTGCACTCGCCGCACAGGCTCTGGTGAAACATGAGGCTTTCATCGCCGGCGGTGCTGAGAAACGGCATCGACGTTGCGCCGGTAATGTTGAACGTGTGGCCATACCCCCGGGCAATTGCGGCCATGCCGTCGAGCAGTTTTTTGCCCTGGTCGAGCATGATGCGTGGCGCGTCGATCCGTTTCATCTCCTCGAGGCAGGCCAACGCCGCCGCCATCGGCGCCGCCGAAAACCAGTAGCTGCCGGTTTGAAACACTTTAGCGGCGGCGGATTTCAGGGCGTCGGCGCCGACGAGCGCGCTGATGGGGTAGCCGTTCGCCAACGCCTTGCAGTACGCGATCAGGTCAGGTTTGAACCCGAAATACTCGTTCGACCCACCCATGTGCAGCCGGAAGCCGGTGCGGACGTCGTCGATGATGAACACGATCCCTTTGCGGCGCAGCAGGGCTTCCACTTTTTGCCAGTAACCTTCCGCCGGCAGGGCGTTGTCTACGAACACCGGATGATGGTATGGCGTGGCGATAAACCCGGCGACATCGTCGTGGTGCTGGTCGATAGCGCGTTCGAGCGCGGCGTAGTCGTTCCACGGGACACGGACGACGTGGGCGACGTCTTCTTCGATCACGCCGGGGTGGCACGGCCCCTGCATCCAGGCGTGTGAGCCGTGGTACCCGCCTTTGATAGCGATGATCTTGCGCCTACCGGTTGCGGCGCGCGCAATCATGCAGGCGTAGTTGGTGACGTCTGCGCCGTTCTTGGCGAAGAAGGCCCAGTCGGCAATCGGAATCAGGTCGACCAGGTACTCGGCCAGTTCGACCATTTTGGGCGAGGCCATACTCGCCCCGTCGGCGATGCGGGCCTGGGCCAGGAACGCCTCGTCGACCACGGGGTTTTTGTAGCCGATCACCATCGGCCCGTAGGCGCACATGTAATCGATAAACTCGTTGCCGTCCACGTCCCAGATGTGGCACCCCTGGGTGCGCGCGGCGAAAAACGGATAGGCCGTGATCGGCACGTACGGCGCCGGGCTGAAATGGCCGTACACCCCGCACGGGATCACTTTGGCCGCCCGCGTAAACAACGCCTGCGATTCGCTGTACTCGTATGTCTTCATAATGCCTCCGGGTTACCCGCACTCGACTCCGCCTATTCAACCACAAAAGGCACAAAAATCACAAGATGATAAGTTCAACATCTCTATTCATTGTCTCTACACCTGTTGCGCAGAAAATTTTGTGCGTCTTGTGCCTCTTGTGGTTAATCTGAACTGTGTTTCTGGACTTTTGGTGGGAAACAGTGGTATTTTGCGGTTCTAAGGGCTGTGTGGTTGGCAGGACGCTGGATTGACATGGTTACATCTGGAAACCCAAACGGCATACTTGAGATCCGCTGGCATGGCCGCGGCGGGCAGGGGGCGATCTCTTCGGCGCAGATTTTGGCGCATGCGGCGCATCTGGCTGGTTTTCAGGGGGTGACATCTGCGCCGACGTTCGGGGCGGAACGGCGTGGCGCGCCGGTGACGGCGTCGACGCGGCTGTCGCGGGAGCCGTTGCGGGTTTTTTCGCAAATCGAGACGCCCGACATCGTTATCGTGCTCGATGACTCGCTGCTCGAGTGCGCCGACGCCACGAACGGGCTGAAAAAAGATGGATGGCTACTCATCAACAGCCACCGGACGCCGGCAGCGGTGGGCCTGAACGGGCGGTACCGGATTGCGACCGCCGACGCGACCCAGGTGGCGCGCGAATGCGGGCTTGTGGTGGCGGGATCGGTCATCGTCAACACGGCCATGCTGGGGACCCTGGCGCGGGCAACCGAACTGGTGAGCCTCGACCACCTCGAGCAAGCCATCCGCCACAAGTTCCCGCCCAAACTGGCCGAACGGAATTTCAACGCGGCCCGAATGACGTTCGAGAGCACCCTCTTGCAGGAGAAGTGAGATGTCCACGCGGAAGTGCAACCACCTTTCGGCCATGGCGTCGCCCAGCATCGGCGAAGCCGGAAAAACGGGCCAGTGGCGCAACGTCCGGCCGGTAGTCGACCACTCCAAATGCACCGCGGCCAAAGGCGCAAGCTGCTACCTTTGCTCGGACTTCTGCCCGGAAGGCGTGATCCCGCGCATAGCGCCCATCGCGGTCGAATTGGAGTACTGCAAAGGGTGCGGCATCTGCTGCGAGGAGTGCCCCGCCGGCGCGATCACCATGACGCCCGAGAACATCGGGTCCGAAAACATCGGGCCCGAAAACACCGCGGCCAGCGACGCACTAGCCCGGTCCGGCGGCGGTTGAGGAGCCGGGCGTGCCCAAGGCGAAAACCGAAATCCTCACCGGCAACGAAGCCATGGCCCTCGGCGCGAAACTGTGCCGCGTCCAGGTTGTGGCGGCCTACCCGATCACGCCGCAGTCACAGGTCACCGAAAACCTGTCGCAGTTCGTCGAGCGCGGCCAGCTCGACGCCCAGTACATCACCGTCGAAAGCGAACACAGCGCGCTGTCCGTCTGCATCGGCGCGTCCACCGTCGGCGCCAGGACGTTCACCGCCACCAGCGCAAACGGGCTCGCCTACATGTGCGAACTCATCCATTGGGCGGCCGGCGCACGGCTGCCCATCGTCATGGGCTGCGTCAACCGGGCCATGGCCGCGCCGTGGAACGTACTCAACGACCAGCAAGACTCGATGTCCCAGCGTGACGCCGGCTGGATTCAGATTTACGCGAGAAACAACCAGGAAATCATCGACACGGCGATCCAGGCGTACCGGATCGCGGAGGAGACTTACGTGCCGGTGATGGTATGTTACGATGGGTACATTCTATCCCATACCGTGATGCCGGTAGTAGTTCCTGGGCAGTCGAGTGTGGACAAGTTTCTGCCGCCGTATGTACCTCATACGATACTGGATTGCGACGACCCGAGGAACCTCAACCAAGTCACGCTGGCCGATCCGCGAAACGATGCATCGGGGACGCTTTGCCACGGGTATATGGAATTGCGGTACTTGCTTGCGGAGGCGATGATGCGGGCGCCGGAGACAATCCGGCGTGTGGATGCGGAGTTTGGCGAGGCATTTGGGCGGTCGTGGGGCGGGATGACGTGGGGCTATCGCGACGAGGATGCAGATGTGCTGTTGACGGCGGCGGGCAGTTTGGCGAGCGAGGCGACTGTGGCGGTAGACGCGCTGCGTTCGCAGGGTATCAAAGCCGGGGTGCGGGCCGTACGCGTATACCGGCCTTTCCCGGCCAAAGAACTGGCGCAGGTTGTGCGCCATGCGAAGCTGGTCACGGTTTTCGACAAGAGCCTGAGCTACGGTTACCAGGGTCCCATTTGCGCCGACGTGAAAGCGGCCTTGTATGCCGAACCGCGGCGACCGGCGGTGCACGGGTACGTGGCAGGACTTGGCGGACGTGACGTGAAGGCGCGCGAACTGGTCGAAGCGGTGAAACAGAGCATGGCCGACCTCGACCATGGAATGATTGACAAAGAAACCGGATGGATCAACTGCCAGATATGAGGCTACGCGCTGAGCGAAAAACGGGGACTGACTCGCTTTTTCGGCAGTTTGAAAAAGCGTGTCTGTCCCCGTTTTTCGCGGGCATGTATTGTATTCACGACAACGCTGGAGGTAAAAAACGGGACACCCCCCACAACAGCCGGGGGGCGTCCCAACAAGGCTGTTGATGAGTCAGACGCCAAAGCAGACAAAAGTCACAAAGCTTTCAGACATTCCGCGGACGGAACGCATGCTGCCGGGCAACCGGACGTGCGCCGGGTGCGGGCTTGGCATTGCGCTGCGGTACATATTCAAGGCGCTCGATGGCGAGGCGATCCTGGTGGTGCCGGCGAGTTGCCTGACGGTGCTTGGCGGGATGTACCCGGTGTCGTCGGTCGAGGTCCCGTGGCTGAACGTGACGTTTCCCAGCACGGCGGCGTCTGCGGCGGGCGTTGCGGCGGGCCTTCGCGCGCTGGGCAAGCGGGCCACGGTGGTGGGTATGGCGGGCGACGGCGGGACGCTGGATATCGGCATTCAGGCGCTGAGCGGCGTTGCCGAGCGCAACGACGATATCCTCTATATTTGCTACGACAACGAGGCCTATATGAACACGGGGACGCAGCGGTCGGGCGCGACCCCGCTCGGGGCGCGAACCGCCACCACGCCCGTGCTCGGCAAACAGCAGCGGTCAAAAGACATGGTGGCCATCATGGAGGCCCACGGCATCCCGTACATCGCCACGGCCTGCCCGTCGTACCCCGCCGACCTCTACGACAAGGTCCGGAAAGCGAAGTCCATCACCGGCACGCGGTACATCCACATCACGACGCCGTGTCCGCCCGGCTGGACGTTTCCCACCCGCGAAACTGTCAAGATCGGCCGGCTTGCCGTCGATACCGGGGCGACTGTGCTGCTTGAGATCGAGCGGCCGGCCGTGTCGGCACCCGCCACATTCCGCCTGACGGGCCGCAGCAGGACGTTGGCGCGGCGCGAAAGATTGAAGCCGGTTGCGGAGTTTATCGGCGCCCAGCGCCGGTTCAAAGGCATCAGCGCCGAGGATGCCCAACGCTTTCAGGATGCCATAACGGCGCGGTGGAACCAGTACGTCGAGCGGGACGGATCGCTGAAAGGCTGAAAGTGCTGCAGACGCGACGTCCACGTTGTATCAGCTCAGCGATCCGGAATTGAAACGGCGAGGACGCTGCTTCTACGAAACTGCCGGGAGGATCGGCCTCTATTGTAGTGCGGGCGACCCGCCTGCACGGGCCGATGGTGAAAACTCCCATACAGGCGAGACGCCCGCACCACAATAGTGAGATCGGCCGGGAAGGGATGCTTCCCGGCCTGCGTCTTTCCAGAGTACTTATGTCTTACATTGCCGATACAATCGCGACGATGCAGCGCGTCAACGGCGACTCGGAGGGGTACTTGAGAAACTCGACGTGGCCGTCCATATAGAGGACGTTTCCACCGCCGGGGATGTGATTGTACTGCGAGACTTCTTCGGTTGCCGCATCGAACAGGATCCACAGCTCGCTCTGCGCCGTAGCGGACGCCGCCGGGTTGTTGATGTCGGTGATGAAGAACCGCTCGATACCTTCCCTGAGACGATAGAGGGTAAGAGGGTCAAACGTTACGTCGTTATCAACAATTTTGTTTGGGGCTTCGCCACCGGCTGCAAGATCGGCGGGGTTGGAGCCTGTGAACATGGCCAAGACGGTCAGCGCATCGCCATTCACGTTCGAGATCGGGTCCACGTCCATGTTTCTCAACGCGGGATCGATGTAGACGTCGTTGTCGGAAATGGCATAGCCCAGATAGTCGTACGACGAGTCCGAGAACCGGCAGGGGTTGATGCCCTGTTCGGGGTCGTGGTAGAAATTGTAGCGACCGCCTTCATATTCGTCGATATCGCCGGCAGCCGACGGGCAGACGGTTACTTTGTAGTCCGAGAGGTATTCGGGAAACACCGACGGGCCATTCCAGGTAAGTTCGTCGGTAGATGTCCGCAACTCACAGTCCGTCGGGGCCACACCACTTCCGTTCCAGATTGTCAGGTGGGGGAATTTCTGGCCCTTGGACTCGTTCGCGTACATCTTGAACACGAGCCCCATTTGTTTAAGGTTGTTTGCGCAGGATGCCCGCCGCGCCGCTTCGCGGGCCCGCGCCAGCGCCGGCAGCAGGATCGCCGCCAGGATGCCTATGATGGCTATGACCACCAACAGTTCAATGAGTGTAAAGCCTTTTTTCTTGTCCATAGCATTGCCCTTTCTTAAGTTACTACAACTGTACCATTCTATTTCTATAACTTCTTTCCGGCTCAATATCTACCGGCCTGCTCACCTCCTTTCGCCGGCTACTGCCCACTTCCGTTCCTCAACCGGCTCGCCGGCCAGTAAAGCCCGGACCCGCCGCGCCGTCTTCACATAATCGCACTCGGTGGACAGCGGCCGCCAGCCGTAGCCATCCATCAGGTAGTGGCCGTTGCGGACGATCTCACCCATGGGATCGTGAATTTTGGCCTCTTTCAGGGGGGCGCTGCCCATGATGGCCACAAGACATCCGTCCACCATCGCCCAAAACGCGAAGGTCAGGCTCTGTGGGGTGCTTCCGCCCTGTAAAACGAGATCGCCCACCGCTATCGCGTCTTTTACAATTCCCAACAGCGTATTGAAGATCTGGGTGTCATGTTGCTTCATTTGTTCTTGTTGAGACTCGGGCACTTTGTCGAGGATGGCTTCCGAGTCGATCATTTTAAGAATGCGGTGGTCGTTCGCGTCGTGCTTGGCATAGTAGGCCATCATCTCCCCCATCGCCACCATCCGCTCCCGGGGCCGGCCCGGAAGCCGCGCCGCCTTCTGCACCGTCTCGAGCAGCCTCACCCGGCACTCGATCCCTAGCGCCGTTATCAACTCCTCCTTCGAGCCGAAAAACTGATACACCGTGCCCCTCGAAAACCCGGTCACCTCCGCCACGCGATTGATCGTCAGTCCCTGGTAGCCTTCGCGCAGCAGGATTTCACGGGCCACCTGTTTGAAATACGTCTCCCGGACCCGCAGTTCTTTCTGTTTTCCGGTCACCGCGCCTCCTTCTGGACAGAAGTCCAAAACTTGAACTCCTGTTGAAAGTATAGATGAAGGTAAAAAACGTGTCAACACAAATCTTCCGAGTCTCACCCAACAGACTTATGCTGGCAGTTCGTAGCCGGTTCGGCGCGGGCGGACCAGCATCTTGTTGCCGTCGTCGCAGTTGGTGAATTTTTCGGTGGCGGGGTCCCATTTGAGAGTCTCGCCGACGCGGCCGAGGTCGCGTGCGATGTTGACGAGGTAACACACGGTAGAACTTCTCTGGCCGTACTCGATGTCGGCGTTGCACTTGGCGCGCGTCTTGATGCCCTCGAGCCAGTTTTCGATATGCGGCTGGGTCTCTTCGACCTTGAGCGGTTCGGGCCGGCCGGGTCCTGCGGCCGGTTCGGCGGGATCGGCCCAGATTTTGTCGCGGTTGATTTCGATCTTGCCTTTCTCGCCGACAAACACGCACCCGAGCCCGGGGCTGTTATCGCCGTCGAGGTGCAACAGCAGTTCCGTTCCGTTGGCGAATTTCATTCTTACCTTGGCGCGCGGGCCCGAGGCGTTCTTGATCATCTGGTAGTAGGACGCGCCGGTTTCATTCTCGCCCGGCTCGCGGTTGAACGCCCCGCACGGTTTCACGGTCACCGGCTCTTCGAGCACGACCTCGACGGGCCCGGTTTCGTCGGTTCCGAGCCCGCGCTGGATCTGATCGTAGCTGTGCGCGCCCCAGCCGGTCACGCCAAACGATTGCCCGCCCCCGTCGTAATCCTGCCAGAGCGCCCAACTGTGGTGGATCGCTTTGCAATAGGGGCGCAACTCGGCCTGGTTGGTCCAGACGTCCCACCAGGTGTCGCTGCCGCCGGGCGGCATGGGTTCGGCGGGCTGGGGCGTCCATTTCGCCGGCCCCATGAAGTCGGGCGCAAGCACCTGGGTGATTTTTCCGAACGCGCCGTTCTTGGCGAGGTCGCTGGCCCAGTTGTTCAGCGGTATGGACCGCTGCTGCGTGCCGACCTGGGTGACTCGCTTGTATTTTCGGGCGCAATTGACCATATCGCGGCCTTCGGCGATCGTGAGGCACATCGGTTTCTCGATGTAGGCGTCCATCCCCATGGCCATGGCGTGGCACACAACCCAGGCCCGGGCGTGCGTGGTTGTTTCAACCATGACGCCATCGAGTTTCTCCTTCTCGATCATCCGGCGGAAATCCGTGTAGGTGTTCCATTTCTGGTTGGCGGGCTGGAGCTTCATGGTTTCGTCGATGCGCGGCTGGAAACAGTCGCAGACGGCGGCGATCCGCAGGTGGGGAATTGCCAGGCACGTCTTGGCCAGGTACCGGCAACGGCCGCCAAGGCCGATCAGGCCGATGTTGACTTTCTTGTTGGCGTTCTGGCCCAGTGCGCGGGCCGAAATAAACAGCGGCGCCGTTGCCACGGCGGCTTTAAGGAAATTCCTGCGAGTTACCATGAGGCTGCCCTCCCAATGTTGCGGTTCTGACCAAGCCAGCCGCTAACTTACACCACACGCGGCGCGGTTTTCCAACAAAGGCCGCGGTTGTCGTAGGCGCGGTCATCTTTGCCCGCGCCGTTTAGACCACAAGTTGTCATCAAAGAGAACGGCCACGGTCAACTCCTCGCCGGCGGGACTGAGGTTTTTTTCGGAGATTGTGGTGCGGGCGTCTCGCCTGCATCTTGGCGCTGGAAGCGCGCGCTGGAAGCGCAGAATGAAACAGGCCGGGGCAACGCCCCGGTGACCGATTGTCACCAAGCATGAACCACCGTGAATGGGTGGCAGGATTGACTTGCCTTGGTTCTTTTCTTATTGCCCTGTCAGGGCGATCGTTTAGGGAGAGCCATGTTCACCGGGGCGTTGCCCCGGCCTGTTACGTCTCACGCTTTCAGCGTGTTCAGTCAGACAGAACTGCCTCTGCTTGGCCAGACAGAAATGTGAGCAACTGGGGGTTGGATGGCGCGGGCGAGACGTCCGCGCCTACTCTTGTCGGCTAAGCTTTATTTGGCGCAGGCTTTTGGCTAGGTTGCGGTAGGGTTGTGGGGGCAGGGGGCGGCCGCCGAACCGGACTTCGTTATAGGTGAGCAGAATGGCGGATGCGCCAGCCAGGGCGCTGGGGCGGCTTGTCCCGACGGCGGTTTCGATTTCCTCTGCGGCAAGTCCTTTGCACCTGATTCCGGCCCGCTCGAGTTTGCGCAACAGCCGCCGGTATAGCCTGACGGCTCGGGCCTGATCCCCTGTGAGCGCGTAACCGCCGGGGGCGGTAGCCCGCACCCAGCCCACCAGCCCCGCCGTAATCGCAGAGATGAGAAGCAGCAGCGCCAGCAAGACGACAAACGCCGGGCCCGCACGGAACTGCGAGGTCCGTTGCGCCCCCCAATTGAACAGGTTTTCCCCAAAACCGAAGAAACCGCCGCGCAAGTTGCGTAACGCCGCGACCTGCGCGCCACTGTTAAAAGACACGACGTTGCGGTACCACAACATCTTGGCGACCAGCATCTGCCGCGAAATAAACCGGAGAAGCCGGTTCCGGCCCAGCGCCGCGACTTCGGCGTCCGCCGGCGAGGGATCAAACGTCACCCAGCCGACGCCCATAAAGTAGACCTCGACCCAGAGGTGGGCCATGTCTTCGCGGACGGTGTAGGCGCCGTCGAGGTCGCTCCATTCGGCCCCGCGATATCCCGACACGACCCGCGCCGGGATGCCCAGGCTCCTGGTCATCAGGGCCATGGCGCTTGCGAATAGTTCGCAATGGCCGGTTCTGACTTCGTGGAGGAAGGCGTCGACGGGCTGTTTTTGTGGCAGCGCGGGCACGTCGAGCGAGTATTGGAACCCGCCCTGGCTGAGGTACGCGGCGATCGCGGCGACTTTGTCGTAGGTGTTGGTTTTTCCCAGCGTGATTTGCTGGACAAGTTCTACCGACCTCGGCTGGAGCGTGTGGAACGTCAGAAGGTCGTAGTCGCGGGCAGATATGACGCCGCGGAAGGTATCCGGCGCGGCACGAAGCTGCTCGGGCTTGTGCTCATCGATCTCGGACCACGCCTCGTATTGCAGCCACCTCTGGCCGCGCCGCGTCAGCAGAATCGAGTAGTCGGCGTTGCGGTCCCACGTGAGAATAACGCCGCGCTCATCCGGCGGGACCTGCATGCGCTGGACCAGCGCCAGGGCCGGAACACCTTCGGCGGGCGCTTCCTGGATGTAAATTGACTGGCGCACCAACCGTTTCCCCGGCTCGGGTTCCCGCGATACGACACCGGCCTTGCGGTTGGCGGCATCGAGGATTTCCCTCGGCGTCAGCGCAAAACCCGTCAAGCCGGCGTTGGGCGTAAGGCCCATGTGCTGCCACTGCGGGTCCTGGTAGTAGTCGAGCGAGGCGCATCGCCAGAACATCGGGCCGTTGAGCCGCCCGCCGGGCTCATCGGGAAACGCGATGCGCATGATGGCGGCCGCGGAAGGGGCAATCCGGCCGCCTTGGGCGAGGTCCACGGTCTGAGACACGCCCGTGCGGAACAGGGTCGGGTCATTGCGGCCCAGCAGGCCGGCTTCCATGCGCGGGACCGCAATAAAAAGGACGATTGTGAGCGCGATGGCGGCCGCCGAAATGGCCGACACAGAATTCACCACGCCGAGATCAAACCCGCTGCGGTGTTCGGCCAGGGAAGGCTCGTGTTCGTCGAGGGGCAGGATGTCGGCGGTCCCGTTGGGTCCGGCCTTGGCCATTTCGACTTGGATCTGGAGCAAGACCATGGTGGCGATCGCGCAGAGCAGGAAAAGCAGCATGGCCGCGCCGATTTCCGGGTCGGGCATCAACACGCTGGCCGCCAGCATCATGAAAAAGGCCATCAACAACAGGTGCAGGTAGTCGCGGGGCCGCTTGCGGTGCAGAAACGCGTAGGCCTCGATGAAGATTACGAGGTTCACGACGTTGGCCAGCAGGTCCATGAACGGGATCAGGGCCACGCTGACCATTACGTAGACGATGCTGATGAACGAGGTGGCGGTCCTGTACCGGGCAAACCGGCCGTCCAGCCATTCGCCCAGCGGCATCAGCGCCAGCAGCGCCACCGGGATCGCTACCACCCCCAGCGAATACCGGTCCGTAGTCGCCAAGCCCAGGTAGCCGCTCAGAACCACCAGGAACGTCGATGCCCGCAGGCCGGTATCGATCTTACGCAAGGACCACCTCCCGCGGGTGGAGCACCTTGGCTCCCAGATGCCTCGAGTACCGGCCCCATTGATGGGGGTCGGGGCTGATGTAGAGGTGGGCCGCCTGGCCGTCCTGACCGCGGGCATACCAGTCGAACGGATCGAGGTGGCTGAGGTTGGACGGCTCGACTCTGGCCAGGGTTTCGAGCACGCGCACCACGTGCGGATTGCCCTCGCCGTGTTCGAGCCGCAAGTCCGGCGTAATGATCGACACCGCGTAACGCTTTCTCAGGAACGTAACCGCCAGCGACGCCGCCAGGTCTACCGCGTCTTCAAAATCGTCCGCCGAGACCGCGGTGTTGCCGCTCAGGCACGTATCGAGCACGATGGCGACGCTGCGGGACGTCTGCCGCGCCAGTTCGCGCACCACGTACGTCCCCCGGCGCGCGCTGGCCCGCCACGCGACCTGCCGGATATCGTCGCCGGGGAGGTAGTCGCGCAGGCTGAAGAAGTCATCGCCCTCGCCCCGGACGATCCTCGGGATGCTGCGAACGCCCGATACCTGTTCAAGGATGGCAGGCCGCACCGCGTGAACGCGCGGGTAGACTACGATTTCGGACGTGTCGCGCACAGCCACGCGCCGCTCGATCAGGCCAAACGGAAACGCCGTGGCCAAGGTGATCTCCGGCAGACGGTGGACGCCGCGCGCCTTGAAAATCTCGCCCATGCGAAACTGTGCGGCGCGCCGCGCCGGGATCCGCAACACGTAGACCGACGGCGTCCCGGCGGGGTTGCCGCTGTCGATGCGCAGGGACAGTGCGGATTTCAGCAGCTTGCCGTTTTCGATTCGGACCGAGACGGGCGCGGTGTCGCCGCGATGGACGGCAGGAGGCGCCGATCTCCGCACTTTGAGCCCCCGCATCCCCCACCCCACCGCCGCCAGGCTCACCAGGAACAGGCTCAGCATGGCGCCGAATATCAGGTAAAGCAGGTTAGTGCCGGTGTTGAGCGCGGCAATCAGCACTAAAAACAATGACAACAGGTACATCCAGCCTGCCAGCCGGATGCGGGTGCTGCTGGTTATATGTTTTTTCCGCCTGAATGCCATAAAAAGGCGCACCTGCCGTCTTTCGTATGAACATATTCTTCTTGACGAGCGAAGTAGGCGCGGTCGTCTCGACCGCGGCTACACGGGCACGGGAACGTTCTTGACAACCTCTCTCACCGACCTGACCCGCTCGCGGGCCGCGCTCACCAGGTCGCCGCCGCGCGATTTCACCAGCAGCCGGTGGCTCAGGACGGGGGCCGACATCGTTTTCACGTCGCCGGGCGTCACGTAGTCTCTGCCTTCGACGAGCGCGCGGGCCTGGCATGCCTCGTACAGCCCCACGGCCGCCCGCGGGCTGGCGCCAAGCTGGATGTGCTCGTTCTGGCGTGTCCCCTGGATGATGGCGAGCATGTAGCGCGCAACGCTCTCATCCACTTTCACCTCGCCCACACAACCCTGGAGTTCGCGCACTTCCGGCGCGGTCAGGACGGGCTTGAGATTTTCGATCGCCTCGCGCGGGTCGCGCCGGCGCATGATGTGAAGCTCGTCTTCGGCGGGCGGGTAGCCCATCTCGACACGGAGCATGAACCGGTCCAACTGCGACTCGGGCAGCGTGTAGGTGCCCTCGTACTCGATGGGGTTCTGCGTGGCCAGCACCAGGAACGGGCGCGGCACCGGCCGCGTCAACCCGTCTACTGAAACTTGGAATTCGCTCATGGCCTCGAGCAGGGCGCTCTGGGTTTTGGGCGGCGTCCGGTTGATCTCGTCGGCAAGGACGACGTTGGCGAAAATCGGGCCGGCTCGAAACTCGAACTCCGACGTCTTGAGGTTTAATACCGATACCCCGAGGATGTCGGAGGGCAGCATGTCGCTCGTGAACTGGATTCGGTTGAACGTGCAGTGGATCGACCGGGCCAAACCCTGGGCCAGGGTGGTCTTGCCGATTCCGGGGATGTCTTCGATGAGTATGTGGCCGCGGGCCAGCAAGCCCGTCACGCACAGCTTGACCACCTCCCGCTTGCCGAAAATCACCTGCTCGATATTGTCGACCAACTTCTGGATTTTCTCCGCCACGGACTGATTCATGGAATCCTCGTCATTAAGTAGACCAACACTCAGAGATATTATCGAAATTCCCGGCACGGATGCCGGCGCGACAAAAAGGAAAGGCCACGGCCAAAACGCCGGGCCATACTGTAGCTCAATATTCTCAACGTGTTAACATCAAACAAGTTACAGCCACCGGTCAAACCATTCGTCACAGATCTGCAACGCATCCGGCGTCATCCGGTGGCCATCGTCGTGGGTGTGGATGTGCAACGCTTCTTGCGCGCCCAGCAGCCTGTAAACGCCCATGGCCAACTCGACCGCTTTCTCGCAACTCTGGGTGTTGGAAAACAGTTCGTCCTTGGACGAAGCGACCACCAGCGTCGGGCATGGGGCAATCAGCGACAGGATGTGCTCCCAATCGAACGGGAACTGGCGCGTTTTGATGGCCTCGCGCAGAAGCGGGAGGCATACAAAACCATTGTCTCGCGCCCATCGTTCGGGGGCCTTGTCGGCGGCGAACCGCGTAAACCCGCAACTAGTCACACAGGCCTGCACGCGCTCGTCGAACGCCGTCAGCAAAAGGGCGTTATGGCCACCCAGCCCGTGCCCGATCACGCCGATCCGCGCGCTGTCGACCCGTTTGGCTTCGCACAACACGTCGATGGCGCAAACGTGGTCGGCCAGCATCTTGCCCACGGCCGACATTTTCGGATTGTCTTTGTAGAACGTGCGCGTGTCGAACGCCGCCAGCCCGCTCGAAATCCGATCCCCGGCCGTAATAACGTCCGGCGCCAGCGTCGCATAACCCAGTTCCGCGTAATGCTGGGCAAACGCCAGCATCCCCTCGCCTTCAAGACCGGCCGGCTCGTCTTTGCCCTGGGGGACCTGCTGGTGGCAGCACAGAATGCCGGGGACCTCGTCTTTCCGGTCGGGGATAAACAGCCACGCCGACACCCGCTCCCACTCGTCGACAAAATAGTTGACCCGCCGGCGGACGTAGCTTGGGAACTGAAGTTCGTCGACGGTTTTTGTCTGGAGCTCGACGCGCTCGCGCGGCATTGCCCCAAGAACGGTTTTGACATTAGTTTCGATCTGGCTGCGCACACCGGGCCAGTCTTTGAGATTGACCGACTTTGCAAGGTTAATCATTCCAACCCCATCTCCACATCACACAATCGCGGCGCCCCGAACTTCGGGCCTGACCGCTGCCGTAGCGGCGTACCCGCCGCCGTAGCGGCGTACCCGCCGCCGTAGCGGCGTACCCGCCGCCGTCATAGTAAGAACATATTGGCCCCGCGTCAACAGAAATGTGCTGTCAAGTTTTGTTCAGGGTTCGACGCCGGGTTCCGGGCGGGGTCCTGCGGCATCGTACCATACGGTAATCACCATCACCGGCTCCTCGCCCTCATGGTGGTGTTGGCGCTCGTACCCGAACACCTGGTTGATTAGCTTTGGCCGGACCTTGGTCCTGTCCAGCCAATTGTTAATCTGCTCGTCCATCGTTCGCAGGGATTCCAGGCTGATTTGGGCGAGGAACGTCTGTGCACGCATGGGATTATCCTTTCCGCCAGTCAAAGATTCTTAACGTTTCCGCTATGGGTCCTTGTTGAGGGCGCTAACCAGGGCTTGGCGCATGGCGTTTGCCGGGGCGGGCGCGTTCGTCCAAAGCTCGAATTGGAGCGTGGCCTGGTTGAGAAGCATCTCGAGGCCCAGCACGACCTGGCAGCCCGCGTCTTCCGCTTCCCGGGCCAACCGCGTTTTTATGGGCCGGTATACCATGTCAAAAACGACGTGCTCGGGCCGCAACAACTCCGCCGGCACCAGTGTGGCCCCCATCCATTCCGGATACATGCCGGCCGGCGTGCCCTGAATCACGACGTCGTGCTCGGCCATCGCCCGCTCGAGGTCCACCCGCAAGTCGGCCGCTTCTACCTTTACGCCGCCGGCTCGGGCCGCCAGCTCGTCCACCAGCGCCTTGACCCGCACGGCCGTGCGGCCAAGTACGGTGAGCCGGGCCGGTTTCACCCGATCGAGGAAAGCGAACGCCACGGCTCGCACCGCGCCGCCCGCACCCACGAACAGGACACTGCGGCCGTCGAGCTTTACGCCCGCCTCGGACAAGGCGTGCAGCGCGCCGAGGCCGTCCGTGGTGAATCCGATCAGCCGGCCGTTGTCGTTAACGATGGTGTTTACGGAGCCCACCGCCGCGGCCATCGGCTCGAGTTCGTCCAGGTGGGGGATGACGGCGCGCTTGTGGGGGATCGTCACGCTCATGCCGCGGAACCCTTGGCACACGCGCATCCCGGCCAGGCACGCGCCCACGTCCTCGACGCGAAACGCCACGTAGACGTAGTTCAACCCGGCCGCCTGGAACGCCGCATTATGAACCGCCGGTGAAAGCGAATGCCCCACCGGATTGCCAATCACGGCGCAAACCTGCGTGGTGGTGTCAACCAGCATCGGCAAAGTTCCCTTTCCAAAAGTATAGTCAAGCCGATAACCTGCTGGCAAAAAGAAGTGGACGCTGTGGACGTTGTGGACATTGTGGACAGAACCGGGTCTTTGAATTGTCCACGATGTCCACCATGTCCGCTCCCTCATCCAGCCCGCATCCACGCCAGCACGCCCAGCCAGGCGGTGTTGTGCGGCAGCCAGACCTCGTTTGGCTGGAAGTCGGGGATGTCGAGGCCGCGCAGGTCGAGGTAAGGCCGGTCGTCGCCGGGTGTGCGCCACGTTATGCCGTTGACCACGCTGCCCGGCACGGCCCCCCGCGCCACGCCGCTGAACGCGTAACGGTGGTGGTACGTCGGCAGGAACCGGCTGCCGCAGCCTTCCATGAGGCTGAGGTCGAACGGATTATTGCCCAGCGTCCAGTTCAACTGGTCGTAGATGAACTGGAGGTATTTGAGTTCGGGCTGGTACTTGTATGCCTTGGCGACGGCCTGGGCGGCGCCGAGTATGTGGCTGCTGGTGCCGACGTGCCAGCCGCCGCCGCTGGGGGGCGTGTTGAAAAAGTTGGGTTTCTCCGGGGGCCCGAACGTGTAAACGCCAAACGGGTTTTGCGCGAGCGCGAGGATTTCATCGGCGCGTTTGACCAGCGCGTCCTTCATGGCAGCCGCATTGTTCTCATTGAACAAGGCGTCATACAACAGGACCGATTCGAGCACGTCCACGTTCGCCGAGGGCAGCAGTTCTCTTGCCAGCGCGGAATATTTTCCGTCTCCGGTTGCGGCAAACAGATCCACGGCAGCGCTGAACTGCAGCGGACCGCGCATGTTTTTGGAGAGCGCCCATGCCAGCCCCCGCTCCGCCGCCTCGACATACGCCGCACGGTCGTCCCCCGGCGCCAGAAGCCGCGCGATCTTGGCCATCGCGGCCGCGTGATACGCCGAGTCGCAACCAGGGCCGGCATCCAGCCGCCGCTCATCGCCCGTGCCGGGGAGGTTGTCTGTCTCGAGTTCCGGCAGCCCCCAGAAGCCGTACCCCGAACTGATGCGGCCATAAGCGGAGCCGTCCGGCGCCATCATCCTGCGCGAGTGCCGGCCGCCCCAGAGGATCTCATCGAAGAAATCGCCGACGCCGTTGGCATCGGCGTCTTGCGCATCAAATGCGGCCTTTTTGACCGCATACGCGGTGGCAAGACCAAAGACATAAGGCGCGTTGTGATAGGTGTTGTAATCGCCGGCATCGTGCCAGCCGCCCCACAACTCGTACTGCGTGCCGTCCGGGCCGACGGCGTCGTCGAGGTGGCAGGCCTGGTGAAAGCCGGGAATGGCCATGCCGCAGCGTTGGTAGTAGAAGAAACGATACGCTGGGCGGGAAGTTCGCGCGAAGATGAGGTCTTTGCCGATCTCAAACGGCCAGGAGAGGTCGATGAGGCCATCGAGCATGATCCGGATCCGGTACTTGCCGGGCGTGTCGGACTTTGTGAAATCGCCGCGCCAGTACTCGCTGCCCCAATCGCTGCCGTAGGCGCCGACGATCCGTCCTTCATGCGAGAGAACGCCGCTGATAACGGCGGCGCCGTCTTCGCCGACCAGCTCGAACTTCGCCTGTTTCGCGACGAAATTGCTGGATACCGTAAACTTTTTGGGCATGCCCGTGTCGTAACCGACCTGGTTTATGAAAACCTCGGCCGTCTTCGGTACCTCGTAAACGCCGGTGACTTCGACGGCATCAAACAAGGCTTTTCGGCCGTCGTGGACATAACAGCCGATTTGAAACCACCGCGCGCCCTTCGGCGGCCGTAGTTTCCTCTCGACAACGTTCCACTCGTTGATGGCCAGCGCCACGTCGGCGATCCAATCAACATAGATGTGCCCCTGGAGACCCGACCACGTCACCGTCAGGCCTGCGTCGCGCAGACCGAGCGGCATCACCGCCGCTTTAACGCGAAGTGCGTACATCTCCGGCTCAACCTCGATGGGCTCTGTCACGGCCATGGCGAACTTCATGGAGTTTTCAACGCTCAGGAACTGTCCGCCCTCGAACGGTTTCTCGCATTCATTCATCGGAAACATGCCGGGTGGCTCACGCTGCACCCAGCCGCAGGGCTGGTTTTTCATCCGGGTGTAAAGGCTTGCCGGCTCATACTGCAAACGCGGCGGGTAGTCTTTCTCATCGCCCATTTGGCGCCGCTGTTCAAACCCGCCGTTGATCGGCAGCACCCGCTCCACCGTTATTGTGTCGACCGTTGCGCGGCGCTCCACCCGTTCGGGGTCGCCACGTTGCGCGGCAACCTGCTCGGCAGTGGGGCTGGAAACACCGCCCCAGGGCGACACCCTGCCGTACGCCGAGCCGGACTGGGCCACATCAAACCGGCGCGATGGCCACGGCACGCGATCCGCCGAATACGCGCCGCCAACAGTCAGGCAAAGTAACTTTCTGTCGCTGCCGCACACGAGAATGTCCGTCCGTCCGTCGCCGTCGATATCGGCGATCGTGGCCGGATGGATCAGGCGAAGTTCACACGCGTGCCGCCATTTTTCAGCGCCGCGATTGTCGACGCAGTACAGATTGTGGTCGCCCGACGCCACCAGCACGTCGACCGCGCCGTCGCCGTCCACGTCACCGAGAGAAACCGCCGCGTGGACCCGGCCATCCGTCTGAAAGACCCATTTTGCCCGCCCGTCCGCGCCAAAGCAGTAAACGTGCCCGGCGTCGGTCGGCACGATCGCCTCCGCCTTGCCGTCTTGATCAATATCGCCGACGGCCATCGACGACCCGGAGTACGCGCCTGTGGCGCCTGCCAGCGCAGCGAGGTCGGACTGGGTGCCGTCGGCCGCGTCGAACGTCCAAAAGGCGTCAGCGTCGGTGGACGCACAATAGACGACCGGCCGCTTCTGCCCGCGTGGGTCCGCAACGAGGGGCGACGAAAAAAAGTCGTCGCCAAGGTACGTTTTCCATCGCAGCGTGCCGTCCGGCTTCAGGCACAGCGGGCCGAACCGGTTCGCCGCAAAGATTTCCGATTTGCCGTCGCCGTCGATGTCCGCCGCCGCCAGCGGGCAGCGAATAAGCAGCCGGTCGTTTTCGCCGCCGGCGTAGTGCCACAGTTGTTTGCCGTTCGCATCAAGCGCGAAAATGCCGGAATCTTCCGTCCCGGCAACCAGTTCGTCCCGGCCATCGCCGGTGAGGTCGGCCCACATCGCGCCGCCCCATTCCATCACACCCAGCGGCTTTTGCCACAGCTCCGAGCCGGTGGCGGCATCGACGCAGGCTAACGTGCCGTCGCTGTTGCCGATCGCGAGCGTCGCAAAACCGGGCCGCACCGTAAACGAGAGCGCGGCGGACGACGTCAGCCGTTTTCTCCACCCGCCATCGTATTCCCACAGTTGCCGGCCCTGCGCATCAATGCAACGGAGCCGGCGGACGTCGGCGTCGCTGATCACGGTTTCAAGACCCGGATTGGGGCACACATCCGCCACAAGCGGCGGCGCGTAAAGGTTGGATTGCGCCTCAAACGTCCACAGGACTTGCGGGGAGTTTGCAGAGGCCAGGAAACCAATGCAGGCAAGAATGAGGGGCATTCAGACAAACCTCCTTGTGAAAAAAACCGGTTGCCAGAATACAGCAGCCTCCAACCGCCATCAACATAACCTGGCGCTAAAATCCAACGTTCTCCGGCCGCTTCAGATTTCTGCGACCAGCGCCTCGGCCTACCGGCTAGAAAACACATTTACTGATGCAGCCCCGGCGCAAAGCGTCAAGCCGTCCTCGAGACTTGTTAGTGTACGCTATTGATGGAAATCTTGGATTTATGTTAGCCTGCTTTAGCAGGCTCCTCTTTGCACCCGCCTTTAGGCGGGGTGAGAGTGTGACCCACGGGACAGTCAGCACGCTTCAGCGCGCTTTTGGAGGTCTTTAGCATGGGGGACGACGGTTCCGGTCACACGTTCAGCGAAATCTTCATTTACTATAACTGGCATTGCATCCGAGACAGAAACCTCATTGTGCCTTCTCTCGAACCGGTAGTCCGCGGTGAGATCATTGAGTATTGCCGCAAGTCGAGAGGCGTTCACTTCCTGGGCGTCGGTGGCACTTCGAACCATGTCCATCTGGTCGTCCAGATCGAGCCTTATGTCGGGATCAGTGAATTTGTGGGCAGAGTGAAGGGGGCAAATTCACACGAGATTAACAAGCGGTTCGGGCGCGATACGCTCGGATGGCAGCGTGGTTATGGTGTGGTCAGCTTTGCAAAAAAGAACTTGCCTGGAATCCTGAGGTATGTGCAGTTGCAGAAAGAGCACCACCAAGCGGGCAGCATTAATGAAACTCTCGAAAGAAACGGGGAAGAAGGCGGGGCTGAAGACGGCTGAAGCCGTGGAAAAGCGCGCTGAAGCGTGCTGCCTGCATGGGGGAAGTCTGTTCCACCCCGTCTAAAGACGGGTGCAAAGAGGAGCCTGCTGAAGCAGGCTAATCAGCCGGTCGCCGTGAGCGGCGCAAGAAGCTGTCGGTCATTTCCGCGATCCGTCCCCTTGGTTTCCTGCTATCTCTGCTATGCCACCTCCTGCTGGTCATTTCCGCGATCCGTGCCCTTGGTTTCCTGCTATCTCTGCTGTGCCACCTCCTGCTGGTCATTTCCGCGATCCGTCCCCTTGGTTTCCTGCCATCGGCGCGGTGCCACCTCCTGCTGGTCATTTCCGCGATCCGTCCCCTTGGTTTCCTGCCATCTCTGCTATGCCACCTCCTGTCGGTCATTTCCGCGATCCGTGCCCTTGGTTTCCTGCCATCTCTGCTATGCCACCTCCTGTCGGTCATTTCCGCGATCCGCGCCCTTGGTTTCCTGCCATCGGCGCGGTGCCACCTTACAAAGGATTGCGATCAAGTGGCGTCGCCGGCCATCACCTTGCCGCTGTGTGTTTGACCTCCAGACTCCGGTCTCCAGACTCCAGACTATCTGCGCACGATTGCGGCGGACCAGTCTTCGGGTAGGCGGAGTTCGGTAAATGTCGTGCCGCCTTCTGTCAGGAACGGCGCATTAAACGCTTCGACTTCGCGGCCAGTGTCGTCGAAGACGTGGACCTCGTGTTGGGATGAGTCGCGCCAGCCGAACCGGCCGCTGACTTTTGTGATGATGCGCTCTTTGCCGATGATGTAGCCCTGGTGCAACTCCATCGGCGTGATCGGATACATATAGCTGGTGAGATGGGGGTGCGTGGGAATAACGGTGACGTCGTTATACCAATGATAGACGCACCCGTAATCGAGCGCGGCCAGCATGGTCCGGTAGGCGTCGATTTCGGATCGTTCGGTGAGGTGGTCGCCGAGCGCGATGGGCGAGTAGAGGTGGGACTGCGTACAGTGGGTGATGCTGCCGGTCTCGACGAAACACGGAAACTTGAGGGCCGCCATGGCGCGCGTGTACGGCGGGCTGTTGCCGACGAGCGGCCCGCGCTCGAGGATCTTTGTGGCCAGCGCGACGCGCCACGGTTCCGTCAGCAGCGTCACGGACGATTTCAGGCGCGCCACCTGCATCGTGGTGGGATCGACGTCGCCGGAGAACCCGTCCCACGGCTCGCCGTGATGAAACAGGTAGCGGCTGTACTCGTGCTCGTCCCAGTACACGCCGTCGGCGCCGATCTCGTCGAGGATGATGTCCACGTTTTTGCCGACTTCGCGGCCGAACGAGTTGGATTGTGTGGGGAAATAGATCCGGTCGTAAGGCTGGCCGTAATCCGCGTGGGTGCCGTCGGACCGGAGGACACGGGCGTCGGCGAACTGCTGTGGCGCCTCGTCGGTGACGTCAATGAAGCAGTGGAAGTAGACGAGGTATTTCGAGTCGGGTTTGAGCGCGCGCCACCTGCGGAACGACTCGCGGTAGTTGTCGTGCGTGACGAGTTGAAACGACGTGCCGTGCGTGTACCGGCCCTTGTACATGGGGTATGAGATGGACGCGCAAACGTAGTAGGCGTCTTTGAAACGGAGGAAATCGGCGATTTGCGCGTCGGTCCAAACGTCGGTGAGCGGATCCGCGCGGAAGAAGGCAAACCCGCCGTCGATCGTGAAGTTGGCGTCGACGAGGCGGCGCGCCGCGTTGATGAACGTCCAGTAATCGGGGGCGTCGGTCGGGATGATGGCCCATTGGGCCGTGTACGACGCACGCGGCGGAAGCACGAGGTTGTTGTCCGCCAGACCAAGGGTTCCATCCGCGGCGTAGTTGGCGACGTGGAGGCGCGCGACGTCGTCCAGCGGCAGCAGGCCGATTCCACACGCGGCGGTCGCCGCGAACGCGGTCGGATTGGCCGGGTTGGCCTGAGAACCCATCTTGGCGCTCTGCTCGAGGCCGGCCAGCCACAGGCGCGATACCCTCTCCCCCATCTTGACCTGGTTGCGCCGCATCAGCGGCAGGTTGGCGTCCGTGAGGTTGGTGAACGTGTCGGAGATAATCACCGCTTCCGGGAGTTGTTCAACTTTCCGCTGCAAAGAGAACCAAGTGTTAGACTCGTGCGCCCAACCCGGGGTCGGCGTCGAAAACTGGCTCTCGACCACGAACGTCTCGCCACCCACGGTGACTTCGATCCCGCAGCCCGGCCGTTCCGTAACAGTGTAGTTGGTGCGCAACTCGGGGCGCGGCTCGATCATGTCGAGCGGACCGGTAGGCGGGCCAGCCTTTTGTTTCTCGGGCGGCGGCGGCAGGCGGAACGCAAGCTGGCCGTCGGCGACGACCAAATCACAAGGAACAGTCGGCGCGGCGTGCTCGATGATGAGCGAGTTTTGGCCTTCCTTGAGCAACCCGTCCACGACCAGTTCAAACTCGCACGCTTGCACGCCGTCGAGCAATCCATAGTGCGGATCCGTTTCGGTACTGGTGAAGTCCGGGCTGTAAAACGTCGAAAACGATTCGCCCGCCGCCATCGAATACACGTCGCCGCATCGCGCCTTGACGCGGAGCGGTTTGTTGAGCAGCCGGTCTGCGGTGATGGTGGTTCCGTTCAGCGACATCCGCAACCCCGTCGTGAGGCCCGCCACCTTGTCATACTGCATCCGGGCGCGCATCCGGATTACGGCGAGCTTGCCCGCGGGCGCGGGCGGTGCGTTGAATTCGAGTGCGTACTTTTCATTTGGTTTCACGCGGACCTCGCCGAACAGCGGCTGGCCCTGCGCCATTTCGACGGCGGCGCCGTCGGCCCCGGCCAGCATGGCGGATCCCAGCCGGGAGCGCGTGTGACCCCATTCGGCGGTGAGGCGCGTCATCATGGATTCCTGCTGCGGCTCGGGGTTGTCCGTGTCTGAGAAACCGATCTCGATGCGCAGCGGCATGCCGGCCTCCGGCCCGTTGACGCCAAGAAGCGCCCACGGGATCGCGGCTTCGAGCGTGTAACCGGCTTCGGTGCGTTTGGCGGCCACGGCGATTCCTTCGACAGAGCCGCGCGCTGGCGTGTAGCAGACGGCTTCCGGCGGGCAATCGGCGAGCGGGTCGCCGGTGTGTTTGAAATTGCCCGGGCTGAACGCAAAGTGAAACTGGCCGGCGCCGAACGAGTCGCGGGCAGGATCGAACCCGGGTTGGACATCGAGGTACAGTTCGACGTGATCGCCTTTCCAGATGCCGTCGCCGCGCTGAGTCTGTGCGAGCACGTCATCCGTGACCTCGGCGGCGACAAACAGGTGCTCGGCACGCCACGCCACACGGGCGGTCCCGCTCAGATCGCGCGGCGACTGCCAGGCGCCCGCACCCCACACCACCTGCGCGGGATCGGACATCGGAATGGCGTTCGGGACTGCCGCCCAATCGGCGGTGTCGCCGTCGATGGCGATGGGGGGATCGGGCTTTGATGGAATGGGCAGCGGCGCATCCGATGCAACCGCTGAAACCGCCGCCGCCACCGTGCACAGCAGGCCAATCTCAAAACGAGTCATCGTCTTCCTTGTCTTCTTCATCCAGATCCTCGTCCTCCTCCTCGTATTCTTCGTCGTCTTCACCCTCCCAATCGGCTTCTCCATCGAGAGATTCTCTCAATGCCACGGCCATGCCCATGGCATCGGATGCGGCTTCAGCGATTTCCTCATCTTTAGAGATCGCGAGATGGCCAAGCAACGCGAGGCCCTCCTCGCGATCGACATAAGGCGCCACTTCGATAGCCGCTATCAGCAGTTCCTTGTCGGCGGCGCCTCCACGCAGCAGGCGGGCGATGTACGGCCATGCGGCGATCACCTCGCGCGACCCCGCGGCGCGCACCGCCTCGAATTGAACTTCCGGAATCCGGCTTTGCAGCGCCTCGAGTATCTCGTTGTCAAAACCCGGCACGTAGCCCATGCCGAACACGGCGGTCGTTTTCCACTCGACGTCGTCTCCGGCATACGCGGCGCGGATTGCTTTTTTTTGCCACTCTTCGGGCGCCCTCACCGCCCCCTCGAGCGCGCGTCGCCTCACCACTTTGGGCACCGTCGCGTCCTGATACACCTCGTGGAGCGTCTGCCGCATCCGGTTGAAAACTTCCTCCGAGACGAGGATGTCGTCCTCATCCGACCAGTCGCAGCAGTCGCTGTGTTCCAGGGCCGGGCCAAACGCGACGGCGGCGCGCGCGCGAACTTCGGCCGGCGCGCCCGGATCCTTCACGACAGCCATGAGTTCCTCGGCCAGTTCATCGTTGATCACCACGAAATCCCCGGCGAAACTTGCGGCGAGCGCGCGGTCTTCATCGCTTGCGGCTTTGTCGCGCAAAACGCGCAGGATGTCGGCGGCCGCGTTCGGCGGCCACTCCCAAGGCTCCATGTATTCCAGATTGTGGATATCCATTTTTGTTCCCCTTGCGCCATTACGTTTTATAGGTTATGTGCCACTATCATTTCACATCCACGGCTGTGACGCAATAAGCCTTTGCGGGCGGCATTGGACTGGGCGGGCGGCGCGGGGGTAGTATTGCGCCGTTTTTGTTCACCCCGTCCGGGTGGAAAGGAGACGTAATGAAAAAGCTGATGGTGTTGCGCGTAATGAGAATGGCGTTCGTGTTTGTATTGTGTTATGCGGTGATGGCCGTCGCGGCGGAACCCGCCGACCAGCCCGCGGCGCGCAATGACAAGGACTGGCAAAACCGGCATGCTTCGTTCAACGAGCGTGTGAAACAGGGCAACGCCGATATGATCTTCATCGGCGACAGCATCACCCAGGGGTGGGAAGGCGCCGGCAAGGCCGCGTGGGACAAGTTCTACGGCAAGCGCAACGCCGTCAACCTCGGCATCAGCGGAGACCGGACGCAGCACGTCCTGTGGCGGCTCGACAACGGCAACATCGACGGGATCAGCCCCAAGCTGGCCATCATGATGATCGGCACAAACAACGCGTCCGAGTACACGCCCGACGAAATCGCCGGCGGCATCAAGACCATCGTGCGGAAGCTGCGGGCGAAGCTGCCGGATATGAAAATCCTGTTGCTGGCCGTGTTCCCCAGGGAAGAAAAGCCGGGCGAACTCCGCGCGAAACTGATCGAGGTCAACAAGCAGATCGCAAAGCTGGACGACGGCCAGAAGGTGTTCTACCTGGATATCGGCGACAAGTTTATACAGCCCGACGGCTCAATATCAGTAGACATCATGCCCGATTTCCTCCACCTGACCGAAAAAGGCTATGAAATTTGGGCCAATTCGATCGAGCCCAAACTAAAACAACTGCTCGGCGAGAAGTAGGCGTGGACGTTAACTGAGAGAAGTGTGGGTCAAGGCCGCGAAAAGCGGGGACAGGCACGCTTTCTTCATACTGCCGAAGAAAGCGAGCCAGTCCCCGTTTTTCGCTCAGAGGCTCCAGCCGTCGCGGTATTGGTAGTGGAGGTATCCATCGGCTTGGGCGTCGCCGGTAGTCATGTTTTTCGGGTCCCACGTCAGGCGTTTGCCGGTACGGACGGAGACTGTCCCGAGCAGTACGGCTTCGGTCAGGGAACCAGCGAAATCGAAATTGGACCTGCCGGGCTCACCTCCTTTGCACGCCGCAACCCATTCGGCCCAGTGGCCGACCGACCGTGGCAGCGTCTTGGGCGGCCGGACAAACTCTTTCATGCGGGATTCGGGAATCAGCCGCGGGCTTTCTCCGCCCCAGCCTTCGACGAGTATCGTGCCGCTGTCGCCGACGAACAGGAGCCCGTCCTCGCGATTGAGTTCGCGGTCGGGTTCGAGCTCGGCGGGCCGCGGCGGGATCAGGCCGCCATCGTACCAGTGTAGGCGGACGGGCGGCATGTCCTCACGCGCCGGAAACTCGTAGTGAACAAGCGACGCGAGCGGCACGGCTTCCTGATTGACAAGCGTCGAACTCGAATCGACGGCAACGGGCGCGCCCAGTTTCAGCGCGCTCCACACCGGCGCGAGGTTGTGGATACCCATGTCGCCAAGGCCGCCCGAACCGAAGTCCCACCACCCGCGCCAGGCAAACGGGACATACGCGGGGTGGTACGGCCGGTACGGCGCCGGGCCAAGCCAGAGGTCCCAGTCCAGCGTTGCGGGTACGGGCGGCGTCTCAGTCGGCCGCTCGACGCCTTGCGCCCAGAACAGTTTACCGTCGTGGGTAGGCCGGTCCGACCAGGCGTGGATTTCGCGCACCGGCCCGATGGCGCCGGCCCAGATCCACTCGTTGATGAGCCGGTTGCCTTCGAACGCCATCCCCTGGTTGCCCATCTGTGTGGCGACTTTGGCATCGCGCGCCGCCTCGGCCAGCAACCGGGCTTCGCGGACGGTGCGGGTCAGGGGTTTTTCGCAATAGACGTGTTTACCGTGTTTTATGGCGGCCATGGCGGCGACCGCGTGGGTGTGATCCGGCGTGGCGACCACGACCGCCTCGATCCCCTTTTCTTTCTCGAACATGACGCGGAAGTCGGTGTACCGCTTCGCATTCGGGTATTTTTTGAACGACCCTGCGGCGCGTTCCTGGTCAACGTCGCACAGCGCCACGATGTTCTCATCATCCAGTTGTTGCAGGTCTTCCGACCCCCTGCCACCCACGCCGATCACGCCGATGTTGAGCTTGGACGCGCCAAACGCCACGTGCGGCAGTACGATAACAGGAGCGGCTGCCGCGGCCGTCTTCAGAAATGAGCGGCGCGTAACGCCATGGGTAATTTTGACGTCGGGCTCATGTTTCCGCATAACGAGGATCCTCCAGGTTAAGTGGACATCATAACAGAATTGCCGAAACGGTGGCTGCGGATATAGAATAGGGCAGGTCAGCAAAAAAATGTGAGGACAGAACCATGAAAATAGTAATGATCTTGTCGGCATGCGTGTTTTTGGTGTATGGCATGGGGGCGCAGGCCGACCTGCGCGCGGGTGTCGCGACGGTAAGCATTACGCCGCTCGAGGAGAACATCCCGACGCCGCTGGGCGGTTACGGTGCGCGCAACGGCGAGCCGGCGACCGGCGTGCTGGATACGGTCAACGCGAAATGCCTCGTGTTTGACTGGAACGGTGCGAAATCGGCGCTGGTCACGCTGGATGCCTGCTCGGTGCCGCTGTGCGTGGTCGAGGAGTCGCTCAAAAAAGCCGCAGTGGACGGGCTGACCGTCGAGAACGTGTTGATGGCCGCCAGCCATAGCCACACGGGGCTCGAAGGCTTCTCGATGGACCGCCGCAACATCGCCAATAACCCGCACATCGGCGTGTTCTCGGAGCCGGTCCTCAATTTTGTGACTGACCGTATCGCGCAGGGTTTAAAGCAGGCCGCGTCGTCGCTCGAGCCGGTAGTTGCCAGTTCGGGCAGCGTGGATCTGCCGGGGATGAACCGCAACCGGCGCGGCGACTCGTTTACCGACCCAGGCATGACGGTGTTTCGGCTGGATGCAGGCAATAAGCCGCTGGCCGTTTTCGTCAATTTTACGGCCCACGGCACGTTCGTGGGCCCCAAAGAGATGCTGGTGTCCGGCGAATGGGCCGGCCAGATGCAGCGGACGGTCGAGGCGCTCATGCCGGGCGTGACGTGCCTGTATGCCAACGGCGCGGAAGGCGACCAGTCGCCGGTCGAGCCGAAAGCGGGCAGCCGCTACCAGCAGGCCGAGAACTATGGGCGCAACGTGGGCATCGCGGCGGCCAAGCTGGCCGAGAAGATCAAGCCGGCGCCGGTTAAGCAGTTCGAGGTGGCGATGCAGTGGGTGAAACTGCCGCCGCGGAAAGGCGCGCCCGATTTCGTCAAGATCGCCGGCGACGAATACCACGTGACGCAGGAACAACTCGACCAGATTCTCCCGCTGATGTTCCCGGACCAGGCGCCGATCTACGCGTTGCGCATTAACGACTTCGAGTTGGTCAGTTTTCCCGGCGAGCCGATCTGCCAGCTTGGGTTGGCTGTCAAGGACACGATGCGGCAGGCGGGAATCGCCCACCCGTGCGTGACCTCGAACACCGGCGACGGTATCGGGTATATCCTTACGGCCGACGAATACGCCCAGAGCGGCTACGAAGTCACCGCGTCGTTTTACGGAGACGGGCTTGGCCAAATCATGCTCGACGCCGCGACCGCCATGGCCAAACAGGTCGCCCAACCAGCCAAGTAAAGCCCAACTCCGAGTTGGCGAATGGTATACTGGCCATGAGGATGAAACGATGGCGCCCGAGAGAATACGCGAAATCCTGGTGAGGTATCGCGAAGGTCTTGCCGCTGCACTAGGGCATGACCTCGTGCGCGTCATCCTTTACGGATCTCAAGCCCGCAACAATGCCCATGACGGTTCGGACATCGATGTTTTATGCGTGATGCGCGGGCCATTTGACTACGGAAAGGTCATTGAAGAGACTTCCGAACTGACCGCGGCGTTGAGCCTTCAATACGATGTCGTTCTGTCGCGTGCTTTTGTTACGGAGCACGAATACAACGAGCGCCAACTCCCCTTCTTGATGAACATCCGAAAAGAAGGCATCCCTGTATGACTCGCGATACTACGGCACAACTTGAGAAAGCGAAAGAGAGTCTGGCTGCCGCCAATCTGCTTCGGGCGCAAGGTTATAATGATTTTACGGCATCTCGCGCTTATTATGCCATGTTCTACGTGGCCGAGGCCCTTCTCGCGTCGCTGGGACAATCCTATTCAAGTCATGCTGCGATTCAGGCCGCGTACGGACGTGAATTTGCCAAAGTCGAGCGACTGGCGCCGAAGTTCCACCGTTGGATGATTGACGCTCAGGATTTGCGCAACATAGGCGACTACGGCCTGGGCGCCGCAGTAAGCCCCGAGCAGGCGGCACAGGTGTGTGAGTGGGCGTCCGAGTTCATAGCCGCGGCAGTGGTATGGCTGCGCCAAGCGGAGTAAGAAGGCGCGGGAAATCACGCTGAATCAAGGGCCGTCGAGGATTTCGCGGATGCGCCTGATGAGTTCCGGCGAGGTGAACGGTTTCTGAACGAGTTCGTAGCCGCTCTCGCGAAGGGCCTGGTCGGCGATTGAGTGCCCGGCATAGCCGGACATGATGAGCACCTTGAGCTGAGGGCGGTTGCGGCAGAGCTGCAACGCCAGTTGATGCCCGTTCATGTGCGGCATCAGGAAATCCGCCAAGAGCAGATGGATCGGTTCGGCATGATTCTTCTCGAGTGCGGCGGCGGCTTCCGCGGAGGCGGCCTCGAGCACGTTAAACCCTTGGCGGGTAAGCATCTGCACAATCAAGTGGCGGACCGCCCGCTCGTCTTCAACCACCAGGACCGTTTCGGATCCGCGCAGCGCCGCCATGGATGGGGGCGCGGCGGCTGTTTCGGCCTTTTCCTTCACGAGCGGAAAATAAGCGCTGAAGGTTGAGCCGCGGCCGAGTTCGCTCTCGACGGTGATAAACCCCCCGTTTTGGTTCACGATACCCCGGACTGTGGGGAGGCCGAGCCCGGTGCCGGTGCCGTTGAGCTTGGTTGTAAAAAACGGCTCGAAAATGCGCGCCTGGGTTTCCTGGCTCATGCCGCAGCCCATGTCTTGGACCGCGATCCGGGCGTAACGGCCGGGATTGCAGGATTCGGGCCGGCCCGGGTATGTCTCCCCCACTTCAGCCAGGTACGTCTCGAGCTTGAGCACGCCGCCGGCCTCCATGGCATCGCGCGCATTGACCGTCAGATTCATCAATACCTGGGTTAAGTGCACCGGATCGATCAGAATGCGCGCGGGATCCTCACAAAAATGCGTGACAAGCTGGACATCGTCTCCCATCACGCGCCGCAGCATCTTGGTCGTATCCTTCAAGGAAAGATTGAGGTCGATCACCTTGGGCTGGAGCACCTGTTTGCGGCTGAACGCCAGTAGTTGTTTGACCAACTGGCCCGCGCGTTCCGCCGCTTCCTCGATATAATGCAGGCGGCCGAGCGCCTCCGGCATGCCCTCCAAATGGGCGTGCAAGACCTCCCCGTACCCTGAGATTATGGTGAGCAGGTTGTTAAAGTCGTGTGCGATGCCGCCGGCCAGCCTGCCGACGCACTCCATTTTTTGCGCCTGGAGCAACTCTTCTTCGGCCAGTTTCCGCTCCGAGACATCGCGCGCAATGCACACCACACCCTGCACTTCTCCCTGCGAATCGAAGAGCGGGCAGCCCCGCTGTTCCAGCGCGTGCACATTCCCGCGGATGTCGATGCATCGGTATTGGAGCGTTGCGGGCAGCTTTTCGGCAATCACTTGCTCGAGGTGTTGCCGGAACGGCGCCACGTCTTCAGGATGGACACACGCGGCCCATGTCGTCCGGTTTGCCACGCAGTCTTGCGGTGGGATTCCCAAAATGTTCTCGACGGCCGGGTTGGCGCTGGTGACGTGGCCTTCCTTGTCAAGCACGAGCACCGCGTCGGCGGCCGTTTCCAGAATGAGTCGGTAATATTCTTCGGACTGGCGCACCCGCTCGTGCAACAGATGGTTGGCCAGCATTCGGGCCGCTCGATCCGCCACAAACGACAGGGTGTGCTCGCTTTCGGCGGTAAAGAAACCAGGGCTGGAGTGGCTGAGGTTCAGCACGCCCACAAGCCGGCCCTCGACCATCAGCGGAAAGCACAACAGCGAGCGGGGCGCCACGGCGGTCTGATTGAGCGCGACAAATCGCGTGTCGAGGCTGGAATCCGCCACGCACAGGGGCGTGCACGTCTGGGCCACGGAGCCGGCAATCCCCTCGCCCAGTTTAAACTTGCCGGCGGGCCATGCGTCAGGCTCGAAATACCTGGCGCGGTCTTCCAACGGGCTGCAGGTCGCCCGCAACTGCACTTCACATTTCGAGTCGTTCAACAGAAACAGCGAACAGTTTTCTGCGGCCAGGCTTGATGCAATGGCCTCCACGATACGGCAGCAGACGCTTTTCAACCCTTTGAGCGGGTCGTCCAGTTGATCCATTTCGCGCAGGATTGACAGGATTTGCACAAGCCGCTCACAGCGGCGCGTTACGTTCTGCAACGCTTCCGCGTACTCCTGCCCGGCCTTCTCTTTACCCGTCATCGACTCTCTTTCCCACTAAAGCGCCTCTAAGAACTGACGCGTCTCGTCACGCACCAAAGACAGCTTTCCGAGGGATTTCTCCCAGTCCTCGCGAGGCATGTTCAGCATGGCGAGCAGTGCTGCGTCCGGCTTGACCTCTTCACTGTCGCCGGCGGAGCCAAAACCCGCCGCGATCGAAAGCAGATTTCCAATAGCCACGGCAAGCACGATTTCCCGGTCCGCGCCAGCATAAGTCCTGGCGTGGAACGCATGCGCACTCACACTACCGATTACGGCAGGAAGCCGCCATTTTTCCATCAGCCACTGGCCGGCCCGGCCATGCGTAATTCCCAGCCGGTCCAGTTCGATATCGGCAAGAGGCTTTCCCGTGGCCCGAGCCTCCTCCACAATGTCCTTGTATTCGGCCTTCAAGGTGACCGCCAGAACGTACTTGCCGATGTCGTGCAGCAGGCCGGCGGCAAACCATTCTTCTTTATTCCCTTCATGGCAGTATTCTTCCGACAGAATCTGCGCGGCCTTTGCGGCCCCAAACGAGTGCATCCAGAAATCCAACGGATCAAATGCGGACTGGTTGCGCTTAATGACCGCGTCAAACACCGAGGTCGCAAGCGCCAGGTACCGGGTTTCATTAAATCCAAGCACCACAACGGCTTGCCGAACCGAGGCAACGCTGTTGGGCAACCCGTAAAATGCCGAGTTTGCCAGCCGAAGCAAGCGTGCGCTGATAGCATGATCCCGCTCGAGAAGCACCGTCAGATCGCTGGCAGAAGACCTCTCATCTTTGGTCATTTGCAGGATCTTTTCCACAATGACAGGCAGAGTAGGCAGGTCTTGAACCTCCAATAACTTCAACAGAACACGCCGGTCATGCATGGTATGACTCCCCCAGTTCCATCCTACATTAGCATGCGTCTATACATTTGTCAAGATTAGCAAAAAAGCGGCTGTTCAGGTTAAAGTTAAAGGAGCTACAGTCATTTGTGCGGGCAGCACAACCCGACCTGATTTGAATGCTTGAATGCTATTATGTATGAGGTATTGCCATGTCAGCTCATTCACGGCGGCACCCTCGGAAAAAGGAGAATCAAAATGGAACGGCGAGACTTCTTAAAAGCAGTGACGGCGGCTACTGCGCTGGCGGGCACGGAAGGCGCCGTGGCGCAAGAACCGGCATTGCAACCGATCGCGTTGCCGGCGCCCGAGAAAGACGGCGGCAAAACCGTCCTGGCGGCGCTGTGGGCGCGCAAGACCACACGGGCCCTCAGTAAAGATCCGCTCCCGCCGCAGGTGTTGTCGAACCTGTTGTGGGCGGCGTTTGGTGTGAACCGGGAGAAGGCGGCCTTCAACAAACCCGGACGGACCGCGGCCTCGGCGAGCAATTCGCAGGAGATCGACCTGTACGTGGCGTTGCCGGAGGGCGTGTACCTGTACGAGGCGGCCCCGCATCGGTTGGGGCCGGTTGTGGCGGGCGATTTCCGTGAACGCGCGGGAAGGCGCGGCGCGGCTTCCGCCCCGATCAACATTTTCTACATCGTCGACACGGCCCGGTATGACACGGGCAGCGGCCAGCCCGACCGCCGGATTGGCGACCCGGAAGTACAGAAGTCCTATTACTACACAGACACCGGCCTGATCGCGCAGAACGTCTACCTGTTTGCGGCGTCACAGGGGCTGGCGGCGTGGTTCCACAACTGCGACCGGGAAAACACCCCCCGTGAGTTCAAGCTCCGCCCGGAACAGCGCGTCCTGTTTGCTCAAAGCGTGGGATATCCGTCGGCGGGCTGAGAACGGGCCGATCAAGCAGAGGAGAATTCGGCGGCGAAATTCAAGAAACTTGTGATAATGTCGCACAGCTTCGTGAAATCATCGACCTTGGCGAAGAAACGCGGCCGTAGCGGCGGGTGTTCGTCGACAACGCTTGCTTCCGACCCGGCGCCGGTAAAAATGCAGACGGGTATTCTGTGCAACTCGGGCCGAGTGGCCATCTCCGAAAGGATCTCGCGCCCACACATACCGGGAAGATTCAGGTCCAGCACCATCAAGTCGGGCGGCGCGGTGTTGCCGGACGCGATCTTTTCAAGGTGATTCCAGGCGTGAAGGCCGTTGTCGTAGACTTTCAGTTCAACGTCGGCCGAGGATTCCGCTAACGCCGCCCTGAACAGATAAACGTCCCCCGGGTTGTCTTCAACCAGCAGGATGCTCAGCGTTTTTTGTTTCACAACCAATTCCTGGCGGGTTGCGCGGTCATATTATGTATGTTTGCATCCAGAATTTAATACTTTTATAACAGTTTGCAGGCAAAAGTCAAGCAACGCTACAGCCAGGTGTCCAAGCCGGCCAAGGCTCCACAAAAATCTGGCAATACCTGAAAACCACGCTGGCTCAGGCAGAAAAACTAGGGTATGGAGAGTCGAGTATGGAACGCAGAGATTTTATCAAACTGGCGGGCGCTGGCGCGGCGTATTTGGCTGCGCAACCCGTGCTTGGGCAGGCCCAACCTTCCACCATCCTGCGCCCCAATATACTGTGGATCACGTGTGAAGACATCGGGCCCCACCTCGCTTGCTTTGGCGACTCATTCTCGATATCGCCCAACCTCGACGCGCTCGCCGGGCAAGGCGTCCGCTACCGGTGCGCGTTTACGCACGCGCCCGTATGCGCGCCATCGCGGTCGGGCCTGATCACGGGCGTGTATCCCCAGACGCTGGGCACGCACCACATGCGGTCCAAGGCGCCGAAGCCGGTCGAGGTTCGGTGTTTTACGGAATACCTGCGCGAGGCCGGCTATTACTGCTCGAACAACCGTAAGGAAGATTACAATTTTGTGACGCCATCAACGGCGTGGGACGAGTCGAGCAATAAGGCCCACTGGCGGAACCGGGCAGCGGGCCAGCCGTTTTTCAGCGTGTTCAACTTGACCGCGACGCACGAAGGCCAGATCCGCCTGCCCGACGAGGAGTTTGCACGGCGGACGCGCGGTCTTTCCGAATCTGCACGGCACGACCCCGCGCGGGTGCCCGTGCCGCCTTACCATCCCGACACGGCGGAGGTCCGCAAAGACTGGGCGCAGTATTACGACCTGATCGCCGTTATGGACAAACAGGCCGGGGACATCCTGCGTGAGTTGGAACGGGACCGCCTGGAAGAAGACACCGTTGTCTTTTTCTTCTCGGATCACGGAGCGGGGATGCCGCGGTGCAAGCGGTGGTTGTACGACTCGGGCCTTCACGTGCCGCTGATCGTCCGGTTCCCCGAAAAGTACCGTCAGTTTGTGCCTGGCGAGGCCGGGTCGGCGACGGACCGGCTTGTGGGCTTTGTCGATTTTGGGCCGACGGTGCTGAGCCTGGCTGGGGTCGAGATTCCGGCGCATATGCAGGGGCGGGCGTTTCTCGGCAGTCAGGCCGACGAACCGCGCCAGTACGTCTATGGGGGTAGAGACCGGATGGACGAACGCTACGACTGCTCGAGGGCGATCCGCGACGGCCGGTACAAGTATATTCTCAACCTGATGCCGCATCTGAGCCGCGGGCAGTTCCAGCAATACATGTACGAAATGCCGACCATGAAGGTATGGGCCGAGTTGAAACGCCAGGGTAAGCTCGAGGGGCCGCCCGCCTTGTTTATGGAAGACACGAAACCCGTCGAAGAACTGTACGACGTCCAGAACGACCCGTTCGAGATCAACAACCTCGCCGCAGATCCCAGCCGTGCCGAGACGCTGATCCGAATGCGGGACGCGCTCGCCAAGTGGATGCGCGATATCCGCGACCTCGGCCTGCTGCCCGAGTCGGAAATGTACAAGCGGGCCAATGGCCGATCGTTTTACGATCTCGGGAAGGACAATTATACGCTGCCGCAGGCAGATGTGAAGGCTCAAGATGCCGCAGGGCGATTTTGGGGCGTGATGCGCCTCTACCAGCAACAGAAAGAGACCGCGCCGGCATGGCTGGCCAAACTCGAGGCGCTGCTGGCCGATCCGTCGCCCGCCGTGCGCGTCGCCGCCGCAGGCTTGTTACACCGCTACTGCCCCGACAACGCCCTGCCCGTCCTAATCCAGGAACTGCAAAACCCCGACGAATGGGTCCGCCTCCAAGCCGCCAACGAACTCGACCCGCTCGGCCAAGCCGCAAAACCCGCCCTCGACATCTTCCGCAAGCTCGTTGACGACCCAAACCAGTACGTGGTGCGAGTCGCCCAGCACGCTGTAACGACGCTGAGCCCGGAAGAGAGCCGGTAGCGTGTTGTGCGGAACTGTGAAAGATGTTAAAGTCCAACGGTTTCTTGTGGGGAGGGAAATAAAAGTTGCGGTACGGATTGTAACTAAGTTACAATTGGTCGACCAGGAGCGCGGGTGGGACCGGAACCAGCCAAATGCCCGGACGTTTTGCAGGAGATACGTCGCAGGGCAAAGACAGGAAAAATCGTCTTTTCTATTCATGGCGGCGACCAAAGACGTTTCCGCGGTATTGACTACGGCGATGTCAAGCGCGTGCTCATGAAAGGCCAACGAGAGGAGGAGCGCGACCGGTATGAGGAAAAGCACCACGGTTGGTCATACGCGATGAAAGGTGAAACGGTTGATGGAGAATGGTTGCGGGTGGTAGTGGTCCTTAGAGATCCGGTTCTTTTGATTGTGACCGCTTACTACGTTGAAGGAAATGAGCAGTGCGGATAATTAAGAAGCATGTCGACGAGATGCTGGGCTTTCCGGTGGCGTTCGACGAAGTGTTTGCCATAGAGATCTACGGCAACCTTGTACCGTTGATAGATTACGATGCGCTCGAATTGAAAGCGCTCGAATTTCTTGCGGACAAGCCCGGGCGTCTCACCGGACCTGAGATACGGTTTATCCGCAAGTATTTCAATATGACGCTCGCCCGGTTCGGTGGACAGTTCGGCGTCACGCATTCGGCCGTGAAAAAGTGGGAAGACGGGACGTCCGTGATGAACTGGGGCACGGAAGCCCTTCTTCGGCTGCTGGCATACCGGGCGTCGGGCAAGCGTTCAATCGAGTCTCTTCTTGAAAGCCTGGTTGCTCCACGCGCGGGCGCCGAGGCCGCTATCCAAGTGCGCAATGCGGAAATCAATCGGAACGTGACGCGGCTGCTGGACCCCGATCGAGACAAGCTGGCAATAGCCTATGTGAAGAAACGCATGGCGCTTCACTCACTCTTGCCGAGAGATCAACGCCCTGTGCCGAAAAAAAAACAACGGAAAAGCCTGTAATTCCCCGCGGCTTCTTGGCCGCCTATAGGATCATTTTGGCCAGATATCGGCTGTGCGGGTTTTGAGGTTGGGCATCTCGGGCAGCGGGCCGCTTGGGATGGGTTCGTACCAGAACGTTGCGGCCGACCAGTCGTCGTGTGTTTCGGCAAGCCCGTCGCGCCATGCGATCTGCTGGATCGTGATGCGGCACGATTCACGCCAGTAGATGGGGTCGGGCAGGTGCCAGCGGTAGAACGTGTTCCATTCGTCTTTGGCGAGGTTCGCGCCGTGGTACATGAACGGCGTCTGCTGCAACCCGTACGACAGGCAGGCCCAGTCTTCGGTGCCCGTGCCGCAGATGGTCGGAAATTCCTTGTCGCCGTCCATATAGACTTTGATCTCGCCCTCGCCCCACCAGTCTTTGGTTAACGCGCGCACACCCACAAGCGCGCCGATAAACCTCCCTTTGCCCTGACGCGGCGGAAGCAACTCGAAATCCTGCTTCTCGACGGTTGGGTTTTGCCGGGCGAACCGCACGTGCAGACGGCCGACGTCGGCGGGGTGTGCGTCGCCGATCGTGTAATCAACCTGGTAGTAAAGCACGATTCCTTTGGCCGCTTCGTTGGTCAGCGTCAGGCGCGCCCGGTTCAAAAACGGCATGGGCAGCCAGATGTTCATCCCGGCCTTCTCGCCGACCGAATGTACCGCCGACTGATAGGACTGCACGCGGCCGTGCGCAAACCCAAAGAAATCGCCGAGCGGGCACTCGATGCTCGGATGAGGCTGGTCGTCCCACCACGCCCGAATCACAAACGACCGGAACGTTTCCGGGTCGCGATTGCCCAGCGTCATCCAGATGTGCCGGATCGTGCCGGGCCCTTCGATGTTGGCCAATTCGACCGTCTCGCCGGCTTTGATCTCGCGGGCGGGCGCGCCTTTCCGCGTCGGCCCGAGCCGGCTTGCCGCCTGCCCGCCGGATCCCGGCGCGCCGGTTGGATTCTCAAACGAAATGGACCGCGACCGGACACCCGCATCCAGCAGAAACGGCGAATGAACCGCATCGTCCAGCGCGGAAGCGCCACTGCCAACGACGAAAAGCGCCAAGGCCAGCCAAACATGGTGTAATTTCACGTGGACGCGCATTACGCTACCCTCCCTGTTACTGTGGACTTGGCCGGCCCTCGAAGTCCCAACACGGCCGCGCACATTATACATGGACAGACTCGCGGCTTCGAGCGGGGTTTGGGGTCTGGGGTTTTCGATTTCAGTTTTTTAGCTGCGCCCAATCGGAGGCACTCAAGGCTTTCACTCGCGTGCCGCCCTTCAGTTCAATCCGCAATCCGCAATCGCTACAGGCCTGCATGCCGCCGCAGCGATTCCACCTCGTCACGGGAAAGGTGGCGCCACTCCCCCACTCTCATTCCGCTCACGTCGATGCCGCTGAACTCGATTCGGCGCAGGGTCTTCACGGGATGGCCGACGGCTTCGCACATCCGTTTGACCTCGCGTTTGCGGCCTTCGTGCAATGTCAGCCGGATGAACGTTGCATCACGGTCCTGCCGGATTATGTTTATTTTTGCAGGTGCGGTGAGACCGTCGTCGAGTTCGACGCCTTTGGCCAAGCGTTCGGCGGTTTCGGGCGTCATCCCGCCTGAAACCCACGCCAAGTACATCTTTTCGACTTCGAACTTCGGGTGCATGAGCCGGTGTGCAAGTTCGCCGTCGTTGGTAAGCAGGAGCGCGCCTTCGACGTCCATGTCGAGCCGGCCCACGGGAAACACCCTGGCGCCGGCGCCGCTGACCAAATCGAGCACCGTTTTGCGGCCGTGGGTGTCTTTGGCGGTCGTAACGACGTCGCGCGGCTTGTTCAGCACGATGTACACGAGCCGCTGCTGCGATACCGGCCCACCGTCCACTTCGATTTTGTCGGATTCGGGCTCAACGGCCTGACCGATCGTCGCTACAGCCCCGTTGACGCGGACGCGGCCGCCCAGGATGAGTTTTTCGGCTTCGCGGCGCGACGCGACCCCGCATTCGGCCAAGTATTTCTGCAGTCGGACCACGCGATCAGCCCATTTCCCGTAACTCTTCGATCGAGGGCAACTCTTTAAGGCTGGTCAGCCCAAAATGGATGAGGAACTCGTCCGTGGTCCGGTAAAGCTTGGGTCTACCGGGAAGCTCGGCAATCCCGGAAACCTTGATCAGGCGCTTCTCCTGCAGCGCGTCGAACGCGTACGAGACACTCACCCCGCGGATCGACTCGACGTCGGCGCGGGTGACCGGCTGGCGGTACGCGATGATGGCGAGCGTCTCGAGAATCGCACGGGACAGCCGCTTGCTCTTCTTGATCTGAAACAGCCTGCGGACGTACGCAGCGTGCTCGGGCTTGGTGACGAGTTGGTAGCCCCCGGCAATCGATTTCAACGTGTACGGGAGCGGCATCGACTCGACTTCCGCCTGCAACTCCTCGAGAAGATTGAACACGACCTCGCTGTCGATCCCGCCAAGGGCTTCCGCGATCCGCGACGCGCTCAGCGGCCGGTCGCTAACGAACAGCAGCGCGTAAATGGCCTGGCGCGTCTCTTCACGGCCGAGCATCTCGACCCCTTCGAGATCTTCGGCCTCCACCTCCGCGTCCGCTTCGTTCTGATTGAGTTCGTCTTCAGGCATAAGGCCGCCTCAAAGGGTCTTGCCCGCGAGATGCACGAGCGGTTCGATATCTTTCATCAACTGGAGGAATTTCGCCGGTTTCAGTGACTGCGCGCCGTCCGAAAAAGCTTCTTCCGGCCGCGGGTGAACCTCGATCAGCAACCCGTCCGCCCCGGCAACCACGGCGGCCTTGGCCATCGGCGTAACGAGGTCCCAATGGCCGGTGGCGTGGCTGGGATCGACAAATACCGGCAGGTGCGAAAGCTTTTTCAGCAGCGGGACCGCGCTGAGGTCGAGCGTGTTGCGTGTCTCGGTTTCGAACGTTCGGATGCCCCGCTCGCACAGCACCACGTCCCTGCCCCCTTCGGACAAGACATACTCGGCCGACATCAGAAACTCGTTGATGGTCGACATCATCCCGCGTTTGAGCAGCACCGGCTTCCCGGTTCGGCCGACCTCTTTGAGCAGGCTGAAATTCTGCATGTTGCGCGCGCCGATCTGAAGCATGTCGGCGGATTCGGCCACGAGGTTGACCTGCTCGCACGTCATCACTTCCGTGACGAACGGCATGCGCGTCTCGGCGCACGCCTCCTTCAGCAGGCGCAACCCCTCCTCCTCGAGCCCTTGGAACGCGTAGGGAGAAGTCCGCGGCTTATACGCGCCGCCGCGTAGGATGGCTGCGCCGGCCTGCTTCACCGCATGGGCCGTCTCGAAAATCTGCTGCCGGGATTCAACGCTGCACGGGCCCGCTATCACGCAGAACTGGCCCCCGCCGATGGTCACCGGGCCGACCCGCACCCGCGTGTCTTCTTCGTGCGCCTCGCGGCCCGCCAGCTTGAACGGCTGAAGGATCGGCAGGACTTTCTCGACGTGCGGCAACGATTCGAGCGACTGCAGCCGGAATTTACCGCGCTCGTCGCCCACCGCCGCGATAACGGTCCGGTTCGTCCCGACAATCAGGTGGGCCTTGTAGCCCAATTCCTCGATTCTACCGACCACATAGTCGATATCCTCCTGCTTGCGGGAGGCCATCACAATTACCATACAAGCGTATCCTTAAGAGAATAGGAATCTTTCGGGCAGCGATAAAGGAAAGTATACCCGGCACCGGCGTTGAAAGCAAAAGCCCCCCATCGGAATCTTCCGACCTCTGCGCGTCTTGCGTAGATTTCGGCTCCAGGTCAGGCGATTGGCGCGGTGGCGTGGAAGCGGCATCGGCGCCGCGTCAGTCTTCTTTTTCCGGTTCAACGAGAACGGCTGTGCCGTAGGCAAGCAGTTCGGAAGCGCCCTGCATGATGGCTGATGTCGTGAATCGCACGTCGACGACGGCATTTGCGCCGAGTTCTTCGGCGCGGAGCGCCATCCTGTCAAGGGATTGTTCCCGCGACTCGGCGAGCATTTTGGTGTATTCGGGGACTTCGCCGCCCACCAGGTTTCGCAGCGCCGCCATAATGTCCTTGCCGGCATGGCGACAGCGCACCGTGTTGCCGTAGACGAGCCCGAGCGACTGGACAATGCGCATGCCGGCGATCGTGGACGAGGTGACGATGATCATCGCTGAATCTCCCTGCTATAGCGGTCGACTTTTGCCAGGAACAGCCTTTCGCGAAGCACCGAAACGAAAATAATCAGCAGCCCCACCACCGGGACTGCGATCAGAATCTTCACCAGGGCCGACGCCCACGGCTCCATCATGAAAAGCCAAATGCCCAACGCCACCAGCGCCACGGCCCCCACGACAAACGCCGCCCAGCCCGTCTTTCGTTCGATTTTGTTGTAGGCTCCGGCAAGGAACGAATCCCAGACTTCGTCGGGGGGGATCTCGAGCCGGAGGCGGTCGGAGGCGGCCACGATCCGGGCCAGTTTCTGATATTCGGCGCTGCACCGGGGACATTCAGCCAGGTGTTTCTGAAGCTTTTCGCCGGATTTTTCATCGAGCTCGCCGTCCAAGTGGCCCGACATCATCGGCTGGAACTGGTCGCATTCATTCGGCATGATCAGTCCTCCTTACGCGGCCCGAGCGAAGACTCTTTCACCTCTTCGAGCAGCCCGCGCAGGTTTATGCGCGCCGAATGCAGGCGCGACATTACGGTGCCTTGGGGTATTCCGAGGCATGTGGCAATTTCGGCATAAGACATCTCCTGCAGATGCCTCAATACAAGGATTTCCCGTTGGTCATGGGGAAGTTGAAATATCGCGGCGGAAATGGCCTTGCTCAATTCGGCCAGCTCCGCGGTTCGGTCGGGCGTCTCGTTGTCGGGAGGATCGTACCCTCTGTCCGCCAGGTCGTTGAGCGAGATTTCGCCGTGCCGCCGTTTCTTGCGCAGAAAGTTGAGGCACACGTTGCGGATGATCCGGTGCAGCCAGGGGTAAAACGGCAGGGATTCGTCGAACCGGTTCAAGGCTTTGAAGGCGCGGGCAAACGATTCCTGGGCGAGATCGACCGCATCTTCCCGGTTGCCAACGAATCCGTAGGCGACAATATAGGCTTTTTTCTGATAGGTACGGACGAGCGATTCGAACGCGGCAGGGTTGCCGCCGATCGCCTGATGAAGAATCGCTACTTCGTCCGATACCATACGTTCCGGCCTTCCATTGAACACTTTGTACACTGGACGCAACAGTTTATTCGGGGAAAGCCTGTGTTGCAAGCTGTGCGCCGCGCATATGTGCGCCGCGCATACGTGCGCCGCGCATACGTGCGCGCGTATCAGCGGGATTTGTGAGCCGTCTCCGCGCATTGGCGTGGCGTTTCGAGGCCGAGCCTGCGGCCATTTAATCGTAGCGGTTACCAATAGCCATCTTCATCGGCAATAAGACTTTGCCTATCGAGTTGGGCGCGTAGATCACCTCCACATCCTCCCCCGCATCGCGCGCCATGAGGAAATACTCCGAACTCCAGTTGTCAATGGTGTCCTTACCCCGGATCCTGCCGCCGCCGGGCCCCTCGAATTCGACCGCCGCAGAGAAGAACGTCCGTCCGTTGATCCTTGCCGGCAAAGGTCTAACCGCAACCACCCTGCCCTTGTGTAAACGCCCCCTCGACAACACCTTACGCGTCACGATCAGCGAATGAAGCCCCACAAGAGCCATCACTAGCGGGCTTAGCATGAGTAAAGAAAGAAGCAGGTATTGTCTACTGTCTGGCGGGTCGGCGACAGAAATCATAACGGCTGAAAATGCCGTGAAACCGCCGCCCATAAGGAGCAAAAACAGCGCAATTGCGCTTCGCGCTCGCCGCCAGACTTCCGACGGCACTTGGCGCGGCGCCGGCTTCTCCATCATTTTTCTTACCTGATCCAGCATCGCCGCCACCCGCGGGCTTTCCTGCAGTGCCCTCATGTCCATACGCTACAACCTCCAGTGAGGGATTACCTTGTACGGGCGCCTTTATTCGTTTTGCCAAGGGTAGCAACCGGCCGAACCGGCGGGCCAAAGATGATTTGAGGCGCTGGCCGCGCCTTTTTGGCAAGACCGGTGCGGAAGGAGGCGCAGAGGAAGCACGCAAAAATCAGTGCGCCGCCGCGTCAGGCCGATTCTTTTTCGTAGCGGATGTACCACACGGTGCCGGCGATGAAATACAGCAGCGTCGGCCAGATAAGGTACATCTTGAAGGCAGCGAGCCGCTCCACGTACCCGTCCGCACCGGCCAAAAACACCCCGATCGGCCAGAGAATACAGATCGCCAGGCAAGCCGCCGACACGATGCCCGTTACCCAGAAAAGGCCGCTATATGCCTTCAACTGTCTGACAGGCGCGGGCGCCGCAGGCCGCGGTTTTGGTTGTGGCAACTCGGGCAGCTTTTCTCGCGCGCCGGCCACGGATGAAAACGCAATGTAGAGGACGGCGGTCAGCAGCCAGATCGGCACAAACAGGAAGAACAGGTGCAGCGTGCCCGACCAATTCAGGTAGAACGCCACGGCCATGCCGATGCCCCAGCTTCCCAGGGCCGGCCAGCTTACCATGAGCTTCTTCTTCGTCACCCAGTACTGGGTAAACCCGATTTTCGGGAAGATCCAGTGCTCAACGAAAACGATGGCGCCTACCGGCATCAGCAACAGCCCGTAAATGCCTACAAAATTAAGAAGGTAATTGAACACGAACGGCGAGCAGGCGATCAGCGTGGTCACCGCGCCCACAAACAGCGTCACCAGCCAGCGCGGCCAGCCCGGCGTCACCGCCTGGAGCGCCAGCCCCGCCCGGTACAGCGTCGGGTTTGACGTAGTCCAGCCCGCCAGGATCACGCAGATGATGCCCGACACGCCCAGCGCCTGCCACGCCACCGCGCCCGCGTCCAGTACCAGCAGGCTCTTTTGCACGATGATGGCCGCCGCCGCGCCCATGATGCCCGCGCAGATCCACGCCAGGTAATGGCCGAGAAACATCCCGAACGCCGAGTACAGGCCGTAAGACCATTTCGGCGCGTACCGAAACACCGCCATGTCCGACAGCCCCGCGTGCATCGCCAGGTTGCAGATCCACGCGAACGCCGCCACGTGCCAGAAGCCGATTGCCTTGATGCCTTCCGGGTTGACGCCGGTCCACACTTTTTGCGACGCGATCACCCAGAAGTCGTTCAGGCTGTGGATCCCGCTGGGGCCCGCCAGCGTGGGGAGCATCGCGATCGCCCCGGCCATGAACATCAAGAACATCCATGGCGAACACACTTCAGCGAACTGCGACAGCCGTTTGAACCCCAGAATGGCCAGCGTTACCACCACCGCGCCGACCGCTACAACCACAAATACGAACCGGATGTCCGTCGGTATCACCCCGGTCTGTTCGGGAATCCCGAACGGTATTCGCACGGCCGACGCCGAAACCGTGATCATGCAGCCCGCCAAAATACAGAACAGGACCGCGTTGAGAACATTGTAGATCGTCGTCGTCGCCGGGCCCGCCACCTGCCGCAGGTACCAGTACAGCGTCAGCCGCGTACGCACCGCAATCGGCGCGCACACAAACGTCCACGTCAGAACGGCCAACAGGTTGCCCAGCAGCAGGCCCACGAAAATATCGAGTGGCGACGCCCCCCATTTCACGAACATCGCCCCAATCACAAACTCCGTTCCGGCAACGTGTTCGCCACTGAACATACCCGCAAAATGACGACCCGGCTGCAGCTTGTCGTCCGATACGGGTTCGCGCTCGAACTCATACAACTTGTCCAGTGCCTCGACGACCCGGCTCTCCTGTTCGGGTAAAACGGCGGCATGCTCACTCATACGACTTGCCCTCCAACGGGTTTATTCCAGCCGCCGCTATCTTACCAACTGCACTGCACTGTCAACAACGTTCTTGAAGCATCCGCAGGTTGTCCGCATTCGCAACATGAAATACCTCATCGATCCTGGCAGTCCGTCGTCGTAATTGTGTTTCGTCACGGCGCCGGCAGACGCGAAGTCAACACGGGCCACGACATTACCGCACAAGCCATCTTCATCGGCCTCGGAAATGCCGTCCGGGAAATCCTCGACATCCTCAATTTCTACCGCGGCTGATTGTGTGCAGGCGAGATGCCCGCACAACACGCGGTCGAGCATGTGACCGCAGAAAAAAGCGGGACACCCCCCACACCTGCCGGGGGGCGTCCCGACGGTCAATGCATGCGAGACGCCCGCAGCACAATAACGGTCGCGCGGGAGCGCGACCCCACCGCGCCGCCCAACCCTGTGACTGCGGTTCGCTCACTGGAAAAAGATCTCGATCCCGACGGCGAATAAGTTGAAAACAAGCGTTGAGCTTCGAAAGTCGCGTTGTTAAACTCTTCCGCAGGCTGATCGTCGACCTCCCCAAGCCTCAACCCACGCCCCCGAATTCCGCATGTTGTCTCCGGATTTCCGCCGCGAATGCACGTGAATGGATTCTTGGAGGTTTGGGTCTATTGGCATCCATTCGCGGTCATTGCCCAAAAGCAACGCGCTACCCTCTGGAACTACATAAGATGAGGGGTAACTCGCAGCGATTGAACGGCCGCATCAGGTGAGAATGCCTCGACCACATGATTGTGTGAGCGAGGCGCATCTGAAGCGTATTCTCGCGGCATACGTCGAACACTACAATTGGTCCGCACACATCTGTCGCTTGAGATGAACAGCCCATCAACCCGGCCGGTCCAGATGCCCGACGAGGGCGAGGTCTGGCGGGTACCGCGTAACTCGCAGTTCAGCTTAAATTTAAGAATGGTGGGCGATGGCAGACTCGAACTGCCGACCCCTTGCATGTCAAAACCTACTTGACATCGCTACTACACCACCAGCCTAGGCTGTAACCTCTTGATGACACCTATTATACGGCAGCATCGATTATTTTGCAAGCATTAATTTTACTGCCCCTCATTGCCAGCCATTGCAGCCGAAAATGTGTAGTCTACACAACCTGCTTTCCGTGTTATCGAGGGGCTGTAACAACACGTTTCCTTTTCTGGCGGGTCGCTGCTTTGTACAGTTGATGAAGTCCAGGACGATCTTTGAAGAAATACCGCCCCCACAATGTCCCATCAATGTCTTTTCTTGTGCGCGTGGAGTACGAGTGCCGGGGGCATGTCGAAAAAGTGGCGGAACAAGGGGCAAACAGGCCATCAAATTGGGGGGTAGTATCTTAACCCCTACTGGAGTGCCGATCGTCGATTCTAGCGCCGGTCAGGGACGTACGCGCGGGCCTCGGTGAGCGTGGATGGGGGCGGGGCGGGGGGAGGGGGGGACCGGCCATGCCGTTCCCGATAGTACCCCCCGCGCGGAGAATTTTTTCAAAAAAATCCGCCGTACCGGTTCAGTTCAACACGGGCCGCTGGGATGGCTACGTACTCCGGCTGTGGACGTTGACCCAGGAACGTGCAAAATGAGGGGGTAAGAGGGTCTTCTGACGGGGGGGAGTTTGTTACCCCTTGAGATGGAGATCGTCGATTCTAGCTCCTCTCGTATGGCCCAGCACCCCCTTGACGACGCTGTGGCGGGAGTAGGTGGCGGGGGAGAACGCGGGCCGGGCCGTTGCGATAGAGGAGGTACACCCCCTGCGAAGATTTTGCACAGTTTTTATGCCCTATGGCGTATGGTCATCCGGTTCCGGCAAAAAGCACGATTACTTCAAGAACCAGCCCTTTCCCCGTACCTTCCAAAGCTTCAACCGTCTACCGAGAAGGGGTAGGCTCAGGTGGAATTACTTCCTGTAGTATTGTATTCTGACGCATGGGTCACGGTTTCGTCTTCCTAGACTAGGCTTCACGGCCATCTGGGGCAAAGAACAGGGCGATGTGCGATTATGGGGAATGAATTCTACGCGCATTCACGGCCAGACACGCCGCAAGGCCAATGGCAGCCATTAGACAAACACTTGCGCGAGGTCGCGCACAAGGCCGCGGAATTCGCCGCAGCCTTCGCGTCCGCCGACTGGGCGCACAATGCCGGATGGTTGTATGATGTCGGCAAGGCCGACAACGCTTTTCAAGCCTACTTGCTCCGCGAAAACGGGCTTGACGATCCCGCGTATTCAAAGAGGGCAGAACCCTTTGGAGGAACAAAATGGACAATACCAAATACACTGTGCAGTTTGAAGTCGCTGGTCCAGTGGCTATGTTCACTAGGCCGGACTCGGGCGGAACGCCAACAAGCTACCCCATACCCACATGGTCGGCAGCGAAGGGCTTATTCGAATCAGTAGCTTTCTTTGTTGACGGTGCTGCATGGATTTGTCCGACACGCGTTCAAGTTTGCCGCCGTGTCGGGGAACCGGGAGGCAGAATTCACTTTCAGCGGTACACGACCAACTATGGCGGGCCGCTCCGGAAGAAACAACTATTCAAGACGGGAACCGCTCCGGGTGGTAGTAGCATGCAGATATTCGCCACCATTCTTAGGGACGTCTGCTACAGACTACAAGGGGTCGTCATCGGTAGACGAGACTCGAACGGGATCAACAGATGTCATCACCTTAAGGATCTCTTCGATCGTCGACTTAAGCGAGGTCAAGCTGCACGTACACCGTGTCTCGGCTGGAACGAATTCACGTGTTCGTATTGGGGACCGTTCCGAGAAGGCGTGACGGAAGTAGATGTCTCGTTGTCCATCGACATTCCCTCGATGCTATTGGGTGTATGGAACAGTCCCGTTGGTGGCCAGTATGAACCGATATTCTGTCAGGATGTGCACGTAAAGGCGGGTGAACTGATGTATGCCGTGCCGAACGAAATACAAAAGTCTAGGGAGACAGGCTATGCTTAATGAACTCTTAGACCTCTTGCGTGGTGCAGAGTTGGCGGGTCTGCAAATAACGCCACGACATCTGGATATCAAGGATGTTCAAAGAATGCCAACTCTTATTGTGGTGCTCGGGGAGAATGGGGATGTAGCGTCCGTACGACCGGTTCCAGAGGAGGTCACCCCATGGACGCTTCGCGACGGCCAACATAGCAGTTTTCCATTTGTTCAACCGAAACACCCTCTCTGGGCCGGTATTGGAACCCCTGACGAGGACCTCAATGTAAAGGGAGTTCTCGACAGAAAAACCAAGGACAGACATACTCTTCTTGCCGAGATCAAGAAGACTGCCGTTTTCAATAAGGATGCTTTCAAGAATTGGCCGGGAATGGGACTGCTTAAGAGTCTCAAAAGAAGATACCCGCAACTTGCGACTCTCGAAGACGTTCAAGCCAGTGTGGTGCCACGGACCATTAAGCGTTTTCTTCTCGCTTGTCAGAAAGACCTCGCTCCTCAACCGTTACTCTTACAAATCGCAACCCGCCTCGTGGATGAGATTGACCATCACCCACAGGAAATATGGCTTAACGTTGCGATTGCCTTGTTATTAGGGAAACTCAACAAGTCAAAGACCGGGCGGGAGAGCGCAGGGGCCTTACTGTTCGAGGCTGAAGGGTCGCAATTCCCAATTTACAACAAAGGATTAATCGCGATTGTCAGCAACGCGTTGAAAGAGGCTGGTGCGGCCGCGCCTGACGGGCAGGCACACGGGACTTGCGCATTAACTGGTTCGAGAGGTCCACTGGTAACGCGGAATTTCCCACAACCCGGCCTGCATGTACTAGGCCAAACTTATATATTTTCCAAAAACAAGGAAATCCCGGCAAATGACCGGTATGGACGATTTGCCGCAGAGGCTATGCCCGTGGGGCAAAACCTGGCAGAAAAGCTAGCCGCGGCTCTAAAACTGCTCACTTCAGATGAGCGAAAGGGCGTCACGTGGCAACCCATTCCCGGTGAGGCACCAAAGCAGAGCGACCTGCTTGTTGCCTATGTGGAAGGAGTTCCCGAGGCCAAGGCGGCCGAAATGGTGACCGAAGGCAGCCCAGAAGATGATTTTGCCGAAGAAGAATCTGTTACGACTTCTGAAGAAGCGGCATCGGTTGCCGAATTCGAGAGACGCACTGAGCGCATAATAGAGGCTGTAGGAGCGAAGCTTGGCGCTGACTTTCGCAAGACTCCGGTGCAATTGATGGTGCTCCGGAGGCTTGACACCGGCAATCGAAAGGTTGTCTATGCTGGCGTCCCGACCGTGGGCGATCTGTATGACGCAGCAAAGGCTTGGGCTTCCGGAGAGCGTAACGTACCGTCGTGGCTGACACTGCCAGTACCGAGAAAGGGTGAACGCAAGCCACGACCTATGTCACCGCCGCATGTGGCTCCGTTGGGGGTGATCGGTTCAAGCAAACGGCTTTACATCCGTGGTGACACAAAAGTGGTAGAGGTCCTAGGTTTGTCCGCGGCAGAAGCGTTCGGGCTGTTCCTCGATGTTGGGGGAGACAAGAAAATGCTGGCAAACGGCCGTGCAAAGCGCATGCTGCGGCTGCTGTTGGCTCGGCGTCTAGATCTTATGGCACGTACGGCCCACACGCTACGCCGGGGAATTACGGTTGGCAAGAAACTCGATTTCCGTGAGACCTCCAAAAAGTCCGATGAGGCATTACGAACAGTGACATTGCTCGGTGTGCTGCTGTACAAACTGGGAAGAGAGGAGAAGACATACATGAACGAAACGGCGTTTAAGCTCGGACAATTGTTGGCGGCGGCGGATGTGGTCCATGCCGGCTATTGCGCTGACGTGAGAGGGGGCGACGTACCGCCATCCCTGCTGGGGAATCAGGTCTTCACCATGGCGCAGAGCGCGCCGACGAAAGCGCTTGCGACGCTCTGCCAGCGTTGGAAGCCCTATGACGGTTGGGCAAAAAAGGCCGCGCGAGACACGAAGCATGCCGACGGCTTACTTGCCAGCAAAGAAAAAGATAAGCAGCGGCGAGGCTGGGACATCAAGAAGGCCCTACGTTATGCCCGAGAAATGGGGCCGTTAGCCGCCGAACTCGCGCCGGCATTGGAAGGTTGTTGCATAGACGAAGCATTCCGCGCCGAATTACTTCTGGGCTACATGGCGGGTTTACCCAAGGCGCAAAAGGAAGGCGAAGGAGAAGCTGTCGTTCAGAGTGAGCAAGACAACCAAGAGGAGGATTGATTCATGGTATCCACTAATGAGAATGATAACGGTGCATTCAATCGCGGAACGGGCCTACTGATCATCGAGGTACGGTACAGCAATCCCAACGGCGATCCCGATGCAGAAAGTGAACCGCGCACGATCGACGGCGACGGTCGAGGCTTGATCTCCCCTGTTTCATACAAACGAAAGCTCAGGGATCTCGTGGCTGTCAAGGATGGGCATGCCTGGATTTCGGCCAAGGAGGCCCTTCGGCTTGAAGGCGAGAACGACAAGCGGACAGTCCTTCATAATACACGTCATGGTCTTGATCACCCCACGGACAGAAGACAGGTGAAGGCAAAATACAATGTGCTGGAAACGCGCTTCCGGGAGCGCGAAAAGATAAAGGAAATGAATGCCTTCGACTTCTGTGCCGAATTCTGGGACGCACGTGTGTTCGGAAACACATTCCTTGAAAGCCTCAAAGAAGAGAAGGAAGGGAGTGACGGGCCTTCGCAAGGCAATCTCAAGAAAGAGAAGAAGAGGAAGAAGGCTGACGATCCTGAAAAACGCAGCCACTTCATATCCACGGGCGTTGTGCAGTTTGGCCCGGGGATTAGTATCGCTCCGATATCTGTGATTCGGGACACCTGGACCAACAAAGCCGGAGTTCAGGAAGGCAAGGATCGTGGTATGGCACCGCTGGCATGGCGTGTAGTGCAACATGCCGTGTACGCTATGCCCTTCTTCGTGAATCCATGTATGGCGTGGAAAACGGGCTGCGGGTTAAACGATCTCAAACTGATGCAATTCCTTATTCCCTATGCTTACCGCCTCAATCCTTCGGTGGGGCGACCGCACGTTGAAGTCCTGCATGCGTGGTACGCTGAGCACAAGACACCACTTGGCTCATGCCCAGATTCGTTGATTCTGGACGCATTGACGCCGAAAAAGGCGAAAGGCGGGGCAGACGAGCCATCCAAGTCGATTGACGAATACGGCAAGATCCCGAACTGCTTGCCACAGGAAGTCCAAGATCGACTCGCGAACTTAGAAGACCTATGCACGAAGGAGTGGAGCAACACGTGATGAGGGAGTCTGACGATCACCCACCCTTGGCTCATTCTCCGCCACGCGAGGATATGGACGGCGATCCGTATGTCAGGCATGTCCATGCCGTGAGAACGGGCGCGATTGAGCGTGCAGAGGCGATACTTCGTAACGCATCCAATCCCCCGTCTGGTTTGCTCGATGCAATTTCCACAGCAGCGACTTTCCATGACTTGGGCAAACTAGACCCCGATAATCAAGATGTATTGCGCAAAGGGCGCGGCTACAAGCTCAAGTGGGATCACATTGACGCCGGTGTGGCCCATTCATCGGCTGAACAGGATTGTATGGCGGCTTGGCTGATCAGGGCACACCATGCACCCGGTCTGCCGAGGAAGGTTGAGCATTTTGATGCGGATCACCTTGGGCGGCGGCTTCGTGGGCGACGGCACGACGACTCCGACCAGCAGCGTCATACCGAGCAGATAAAGCGGACGGACTCTTTACTTGAATCGTCTCTTAGAGAACATGAACTCGCCGTTGGCTCTCACAGGGTCGGACGAAGGCACCCGAGCCACGGGCTAACGATGCGGCTTGCGCTTTCGTGCCTTGTTGATGCGGACTATGCGGATACTGCCTTCTATGACACGGGGCAAGTCTCGCCCTGTACCTCAAACCCGCGGTGGGCGGAGCGACTGGACTCGCTGTGCAATTACGTACAGGCCTTACCAGAGGGTGACACCGAGGAGGAACGAGCTCGCAATCGGCGTAGGCGTGCGTTCTTCACGGCCTGTCTTGACTCAGGTCTCGACGACCCCATGGTGGCCTGTGAAGCTCCTGTTGGTCTCGGTAAGACGACAGCGGTAACGGCATTCTTGCTCCGCCGCGCGCTGGACAAGGGGCTTCGCAGGCTCATCATCGTCGCCCCGTTTACCAACATCTTGACTCAGACCACGAGGGTACTTCGAAAGGCGCTTGTTCTGGAAGGCGAACAGGCTGACCGTGTCATCGTCGAGCACCATCATCGCGCGGATTTCGAGGACGAAGATGGCCGTGCCCAAGCCATCCTCTGGCGGGCGCCTATCATTCTAACAACGGCCGTAAGCTTCTTCGAGACGCTCGCGGCTTGTGATCCAGCCACACTCAGAAAACTACATGCAGTGCCGGGAAGCGCGATTTTCTTGGATGAAGCACACGCCTCCTTACCCACAAAGCTCTGGCCGCAAAACTGGAAATGGTTATGCAAACTGGCTAACGATTGGGGATGCTGTCTTGTCTTTGCCAGCGGTTCCCTCGTACGCTTCTGGGAGGATCGTGAGATCATCGATCCGCCGACAAAACTACCAGAACTAATGCCGGGAGATCAGGAGAGAGACGTCCTTACAGCCGAACGACGTCGGGTTGTATTCACCTCGGTATCCGGTGGCCGTGTACTTGAAGTCGGAGAACTGATCAAGCGCGTCACCGAAACGCAGGGGCCTCGTCTGGTAATCCTTAATACGGTTCAGAACGCGGCCGTCGTCGCCAAGGCGATGCGCGCTGCTGGCATTGATGCGCTTCACCTGTCAACGGCACTCACTCCTTGCGACCGGGAACTCATCATGAAGCGGGTTGAGCGTAGACTTCAGTTCAAAGGAGTTAACGATTGGGTATTCGTTGCCACAAGTTGCGTTGAGGCAGGCGTTGATCTCTCGTTTCGTTGTGCTTTTCGGGAGCGTTTTTCAGCGGCCTCGATTATCCAGGTAGGCGGGCGAGTCAATCGCCATGGCGAGTACGACGAATTTGGCGGCGGAACCGTCCATGACTTTGCGCTTTATGGGAAAGGCATTACACAGCATCCCGCAGCCGCAGTATCAGCCGATGTGCTACATAGCTTGATGGGAGAGAACATGTTCGGTGAAGGCAATCCCGCCGATGTGGTTACGGAGGCCATGCGTCGTGAGTTGTCAGCTTACGGCGGCCTTGGCGTTGACCTTCTACTTAAGGCGGAGGCTGAGCGTGACTATCCGGCGGTGAAGAAGCTTGGACGCGTCATCGACGCCGACACACGTCTTGTGGTCATTGACCCGAATATCGTTGAACTTCTGACCAAACGCAGTCCCGTTGGTTTTCGGGAGCTTCTCTATGGAAGCGTCCAACTTTGGTCAAACAGAATTGACAAACTGGGTCTGGCGCCATTGCATCGACATGGAGAGATATATGCATGGAATGATGTATATGATCCAGATTTCCTTGGCTACATGGCCGGGGTCCTCCGGAACGAAGAGTTCATGCGCGACAACGAAGCGTGGGTAATCTGATGTACTCCGAAGATGACCTGTTGCTGCTTTCGGGTTTGCAGCATTTGCTGTTTTGTAAGCGGCAGTGGGCGCTGATCCATCTAGAGGGCGCGTGGGCGGAGAACCGGCTTACGGTCGAGGGGAAGCATTTGCATGAGCGGGTGCATGAGATCGAGACGGAAACGCGGAATGGAGTTCGTGTCGCACGCGGACTTCGCTTGCGTTCGCTCAGGCTTGGTCTTATTGGCCAGGCGGACGTGGTCGAGTTTCATCTGGTCGGAGGCCAATGCGAGCAACCGTTTCCCGTCGAGTATAAGCGCGGGCGCCCAAAGCCGACGCGTTGCGACGAGGTGCAATTGTGCGCGCAGGCGTTGTGTATCGAGGAAATGCTGATCGTGAGTATTCCAGCGGGCGCAATCTATTATGGACAACCCCGGCGCCGGCACGACGTGACCCTTGACGAGGATCTCCGCCGTGAGACGGAGGCGCTCGCGGCACGGATACACGACCTGTTTCGCGCGGGTGAGACGCCCGCTGCACGGTACGAACCGAAGTGCGACAACTGCTCTCTCTTCGATCTGTGCCTGCCAAAGTCGGCGGCGAAACGCAGGGACGCGCGTCGCTATGTTGAAGGAATCTGGACGGAGCATGGCGCGCCTGTGGGAGACGATGAAGCATGAAACGGCTGCTCAATACGCTCTACGTTACGACGCAAGGCGCGTACCTCGCACAAGAGGGAGATACGGTCCTGGTCCGCGTGGAGAGGGAAACGAAGCTGCGCGTGCCCATCCACACGTTGGGCGGCATCGTATGTTTTGGGCAAGTCTCGTGCAGTCCCCCGCTGATGGGGTTGTGCGCTGAGCACGGCGTCGCGCTGAGCTTCCTCACCGAACACGGACGATTTCTTGCCCGCGTGCAAGGGCCGGTGTCTGGCAACGTGCTGTTGCGCCGGACACAGTATCGGCAAGCCGACGATCCGGAGATATCCGCGTCTATTGCGCGGACAATCGTCGCGGCGAAGATCGCCAATTCTCGCACGGCCCTCCTGCGTGCCGCGCGTGAAAGAAACGCGGGCGTACAGGAACTTGCCGACGCCGCCGATCATCTCGGCGCATTGCTCAAGTCGCTCAAAAACCCGATGCCGCTCGATAGCGTGCGCGGAATCGAAGGCGATGCGGCGCGAGCCTACTTTGCCGTATTCGACCACTTCATCACGGCGCAAGAAGAAGAGTTCTTCTTTCGAGAACGGAATCGCCGGCCACCGCTCGACAACGTCAATGCGCTATTGTCGTTTCTGTACACGCTGCTTACGCACGACATGAGTGCCGCGGTGGAAACCGTCGGCCTAGACAGCGCCGTTGGATTTCTCCATCGCGACCGCCCCGGCAGACCCGGACTCGCCCTCGACCTTATCGAGGAATTGCGCCCCTTTTTTGCCGACAGGCTGGCATTGAGTCTCATCAACCGAATGCAGATCAAAGGCAAGGGCTTCGTAAAATCGGAGAGCGGCGCTATCGCTATGGACGACGATACCCGCAAAGAAGTGCTCGTCGCATACCAGAAACGTAAACAGGAGGCGATACAACACCCATTTCTCGGCGAAAAGATGGTGATCGGACTGCTGCCGCATGTCCAGGCTTTGCTCATGGCGCGATATCTGCGCGGTGACATCGACACGTATCCGCCATTCGTCTGGCGATGACCGAGGAGAATCGGCTGGATTCGTTCTTTGACAGTTGAAGACATTGTGGCCGAAGAGCGGCTACTACCACTTGACGCACAACAAGGAGATGCCGCACAATGATGATGCTGGTAACCTACGACGTCAATACCGAGACACGGCAAGGAAGAAACCGACTGCGGCGCGTCGCCAAGACCTGCCAGAACTTCGGACAGCGCGTACAGAATTCCGTGTTCGAGTGCCTGGTCGATCCGGCGCAATGGGCCGAATTGAAGAAACAACTGCTCGACTTGTACGATCCCGAACGCGATAGTCTGCGCTTCTATTACCTCGGCGCAAATTGGCGTAACAGGGTCGAACATGCGGGCACGAAAGCAGCATATGACCCCGAAGGCCCCCTCTTGGTATAGGAATTCGAGTTTCGCGAACCCCAAGCGCACACCAGATCGCCGGGACATCCGCGAACATCACAAACAACTGAAAATGAATGGTGTATGGATAACACTCATACAAACTTCGCGACCGAAAGGAAGTAATGGAGATACTTCCGCGCCAAACCCGCTTTACCCCTATGACCTGCAATAACTTGCAGGCCAGAAGTCGCTCCCCACGCGGGAGCGTGGATTGAAACTTGTCGCCTGTGGACTGGCCGAACGGAAACGCTGAGTCGCTCCCCACGCGGGAGCGTGGATTGAAACACACCGATGTGGGCACCGTGTTGGCGAACTTGGCGGTCGCTCCCCACGCGGGAGCGTGGATTGAAACCAAGCGATAACATTGCGTGGAGCAAGACTCACCGTCGCTCCCCACGCGGGAGCGTGGATTGAAACTTTCACAGGCTCAGGCACATAGTCATAGACGTTGTGTCGCTCCCCACGCGGGAGCGTGGATTGAAACGCGTAGACCCGCGGCGCCATATCGGGCGTGATGGTCGCTCCCCACGCGGGAGCGTGGATTGAAACTTTCTCGCCCACGGCCAGAAGACATCTTGCCCCGTCGCTCCCCACGCGGGAGCGTGGATTGAAACGTCTGGCGTTTCCAACACTTTAACCCTGTTCCCCGTCGCTCCCCACGCGGGAGCGTGGATTGAAACTCACCGAATATGCCGGTGACGGATGGATCTTGAGTCGCTCCCCACGCGGGAGCGTGGATTGAAACCACCCGTAACGTTGTGTAGCTCATCCGTCTATCGTCGCTCCCCACGCGGGAGCGTGGATTGAAACCACAGGTCCGTCATCAACTCACGCGCCGCCTCCGGTCGCTCCCCACGCGGGAGCGTGGATTGAAACATCTGGCTTACGCTGTAGTGGGGGTTCACCACGCGGTCGCTCCCCACGCGGGAGCGTGGATTGAAACTCTACTTCGGCGATCACGATCCAAGTGGCATCGGTCGCTCCCCACGCGGGAGCGTGGATTGAAACTTTACCAGCGCCGGCAGCTTCTCACGCAGCGCGGCGTCGCTCCCCACGCGGGAGCGTGGATTGAAACATCTAATGCATCATCTACATCGTCGTTGGTTTCGTCGCTCCCCACGCGGGAGCGTGGATTGAAACACATATTCGGCATGATTTTGAGCGGTCATAGGGCCGTCGCTCCCCACGCGGGAGCGTGGATTGAAACATTTTCACACTGTTTCGAGCACCACGTCCGGCGGCGGTCGCTCCCCACGCGGGAGCGTGGATTGAAACTCCAAGAGTCCGCGGGCGACAAACTGGTAGTACAAGTCGCTCCCCACGCGGGAGCGTGGATTGAAACAACAAAACCACCTCAACGATTCTTGTACAAGGCGTCGCTCCCCACGCGGGAGCGTGGATTGAAACCTCGACGGTCTGGTGTCCGTCCTTGATCGCGTTGTCGCTCCCCACGCGGGAGCGTGGATTGAAACCCCTATGCTGTATCCACCGATGCCGTGAATCGCCGTCGCTCCCCACGCGGGAGCGTGGATTGAAACCTACCGGAAGGCATCGGTCACACAAAATGATGCGGTCGCTCCCCACGCGGGAGCGTGGATTGAAACATCTGGCTTACGCTGTAGTGGTTGCTCACCACGGTCGCTCCCCACGCGGGAGCGTGGATTGAAACACGGCGATAACGTCGAATTATGATGAGACCGGGGTCGCTCCCCACGCGGGAGCGTGGATTGAAACCATACCTTTCGTTGTACCTGTGCGCCGGGTGGTGGCGTCGCTCCCCACGCGGGAGCGTGGATTGAAACGAGGAGATTATATCATGATCCTTGAACTCGGGGCGTCGCTCCCCACGCGGGAGCGTGGATTGAAACTGGTGCAGAATGTTTCGTCCGAAATAACATGGATGTCGCTCCCCACGCGGGAGCGTGGATTGAAACACGCGGATCGGCGGCGCACTCAACGGGGGACTTGGTCGCTCCCCACGCGGGAGCGTGGATTGAAACATGGACAGGAGGGGACAGGAAGTGCCCTGAATGGAGTCGCTCCCCACGCGGGAGCGTGGATTGAAACACTTGACCTACCCGACTATCGGGAAAATCAAGGAGTCGCTCCCCACGCGGGAGCGTGGATTGAAACAACTATGGTATCCCCGCTCTGAACCCGCGTCCCTAACGTCGCTCCCCACGCGGGAGCGTGGATTGAAACAAGTGCCCCGAGTACAAGGCCATCGGGTCTTTTGGTCGCTCCGCGCACGGGTCTCAATCTCTGCCTGATCAGCGGCAGACAGCTTGCCTTGATCCCGGTTCTCGACCTGGTGGCCCGGTGGCTCCCGGGCTGGCCCGCCCCGTCAAGAACGTTCGTGGCGCACTTGACGGAGGAAGGCTTGTTTGTCGGCCTTCAGCCCGGCGTCGAGTTCTTCAGCCGCCGGAACCAGCAGACTTGGCGCGGCGCTTGCTTGCTATTACCCTGAGATCTTGCTATTACCCCAGTCTTGCTAATGGGTTAAAACCAGAGGCTTAGGTATTCGGAATAGACTAGGGTTTTACCGGGAAAGCCCTTTGACCGCCCAGCATGTGGCATGAGCAGATGGTAGATCTATCTCTACACCACGGGGGTGGTCGCGTCTTGGCCGATGTCTACACCATCAAGGTGTAGATCTCCAGCCGCTCGATCTTTCTGTGCCTCCACCATCAGGGTGTAGACCTCGGCCACCATCAGGGTGGGCTGTTTTTGATTTGGACAAAAGCTTCTTGCGCCGGTCGCGGACTCGTGCTATTCGTCTCGCCTTCTTGCTATCTGATTCTGTTGGTGCTCTTTTGAAAGAGAGCCACCGCGAACTAATCGTGTAGGGATAGGCACCACTCTTCAACTCCTTCAAATCAAGCCTGAGGTCAATAAATCCAATCTTGCAGAACTTCTCCCGTGCCTTGTTAAAAGTGGCCTCAGTCGTATGTATTTTGCACTGACTCCACGTAAAGAAGAATGGCTCTCCTTTTGCGCTACCTGCGAGCCACAGGAGGTCAATCAACACATCATGCTCTGCATGCTCCAAGACTTTATATGCGTCACTTTCGATAACTTCCTGCGACAAAAGGACGCCAGGAAACCACCCGTACGGGTGTTTTGGGATTTCCTTTTTGCCCTTGTAGCTACGGTCGCGAGAAGAAGTCATGATGAACACCTTTCCGCTGGTGTCGAGTCCGCAAGAAGAATGCACGGGGAGCGGGTGCGGAAGTTCCCGCCGTCGGCCTCGATAGCCTACCCCGTGCAAAGTGATTTACATTTCGGGCGTCAGAAGGCACGTGAGTGGCCTCTTAGGAGGCAAAGTCGCCTCAGTAGGGGGAAAGTCCGTCGCGGCATCTGATCTCGCCTCTACGGCCTTTGAACGGCTACTCACGCCGCCAATTCCGGCCCTGTGGGGATTGCGGCCACGTCGGAAAAGCCACAGCGGGCAATGATGAGATTCACAGTCCTTCACAAAGGCGCGGTTGCCGCCCATGCAGCTTCTACACTCAGCGGCTATGACGCGCAGTCGCGATGGGGGCTTGGCTTCACGGCTTCTGTCGCAGCCAGAGCCCGAGCGATACGGCCACAAAAAACAGCCACTTGGATCGCAGGGCTTCACGGGCGTTCGGGCGGTACAATGGGTAATTTCGCCCAATTCTCCGCCGACACACTCGCGGCATTTGGCGCGGATGGCCTCAGCCGGCGTTAGGTGTTTCTTTCCGTCGTTGCTCATATGCCCGCCGCCTCCAGCTTTCGCCGGGCCTCTTCAATCGCCCGCGCCCGTTCCTTCTCAGACCTCGGCTTTTGAGTTGCTGGTTGCTGGGTTGGCGAGGGCGTGGATTCAAGCGCGGAATCGGCTGCGGCTTGGGCGTTGAAGAAGCGGTCGAGGGCTTCTCGTGAGGTGGCGATCTTTGAGCCGATCCGAACATACTCAAGGCGGATCCCCCGGCACCCCTTGCGACACCAGCGCCACAACGTTGAGGTATGAGGCCGCTTACCATTGAGGCGCGGCAAGCTCGCGGCAGCTTCGGAGAGGGAGAGGATCGTTTCATTTTGCGTATTCACGTTGCATTTCCTTGCCTACGGTTGAACCTGTAGAAAAGGATAGCAGAAATATACATATATAGCAATAGAAACACCGTTGGCGGGACACGGTTTTGCGATAAATCTTGTGTGGTTATTTGCGGCTGTAAAGACGGGTGATTTGACAGGCGCTTATGGTAAAACCGTGGGCGCTCTCACGGTTTTACGACGGTTTTACGATCCGGCGGGTAGTTTTTTGCTGCGTTCTCGATAGTTTTCACGCCCCGAGGCTTCTCCCCCTTCATGACAAGTTCGTCACGCGCGATAATCGCCGCACCATGGCGACTAAGGTTCTTATTACGGGCCATTATTGCATGAACCAGGCGGGCATCCTTTTGGTCCTTGACTGCCGCGATGGCTGTCTTTGCAGCGGTTGCCGCAGAAGTCCTCTTCCCTTGCCAAAGTTTGTCTGGCACCAAATAGCGAAACCACCACTTGATAGCCTCTTCCCAATTAACAAAGAACTCACCATCAACTTCTTTCGCCTTTAATTGCCCGCCGGCTACGGCCCGCCGCAACTCGGACATCAACGGCAGAGTCAAATGGCGACTTCTTATTTCCGCCCGCCACTTGAGAAGGGAGAATTCCCACTCAGTTCGATATCTAGCGACTGAAGCGTTGTCACTTTTTGCGTGGGCCAAGTGCGACAGCCAGAAGACGATTTCATCAAATGACCACAAGTGTTTGCTTTGTAGGTAGTCAAGAAAGAAGTACCCAAATGGACCGGCTATGCGGTCTGAAGGAAACATAACACGTATAAGTTTTAGTGCACGGGCTTCAATCGAGCTATCATCAGTTGGCGTGCTGACATCTCGGGAAAGCATCTCTCCCAGGGTCCCTGTAATGGCTCCATTTGAACTTTTATCAGTTGGCATAGTATCACCTCCGTCAGGTGTCCGTAATGGGGAAGCCGGGGCAGCGGCGACGGTTGCCGTTTTCGACTGGCCTGTCTATCCCCGGCAGTGAAAAGTGTAGCATGAGTAGGGGCCGTTCATCACCCCATCTGCCCGGCGATTTCGAGGGCCTTAAGGTGATTCACTTCGGCGTAGATCTCCGTGGTGTTAGCGCGGCTGTGGCCGAGAATGGCTTGTGCGGCATCGAGGCCGTGTTGCCGCCGAATTCTGGTAGCGGCATTGTGGCGCAACTGGTGCGGGTGCCATGACGGGATCTTCTCCAGCCCTGCCTTGACCCGTTCGGCGTTCACTTTGCGCACAGCGCGGTCGATAGCGCGGCGGTATGAGTGGACCGTATAGCAATCACCCAGGGTGCGGTCTGTTTTTCTCGGGGAAGGGGCTTGATTGGGTCGTCTTGGGGATACAGCCTCTGCCGTCCTACGTTCTGCCTCGGCTTCGCGAGGGCTGAAAAGGTAGGCATCTGAGGACCGGAGCATCCAAGGCCGCAACAGCTTTTGGGCTTGGGGACCAAAGCACAGCACGCGCCGTTTTCCGTGATGGGCCGTCTTATGAGCCTTCACTTCAACTGTCCAAACCAGCCCCGTGGTGTCAAAGTCCATGGGGCGTAGTTGAAGGAGTTCCCCGCTTCGGGCGGCGGTCAACAGTTGCAGGTCGATCAACGTTGCCACCTGCGGCGAGACGTGTTCCTTGGTCATCGTGACATACTCATCGGGCACAGGGGCTATCGGTTCCGGTTCACGGGCCTCAGACCTGCCCATCGTCAACCCCTCGACCGTTACCAGAGCATGATGCACCGACCCCGGCAGCAACTCGTGAGAGGCCCCCCATTTGAAAACACGCTTCACCAACTGATTCAAGCCGTTGATGGTCGTGCGGGAGAGTCCCTTGTCAATCCACGTTTGCCGGACGGTCCTTAAAGCATTCGGCCCAAACTCCGCCGCTGGCCGCGTTCCATACGTGTCTTTGAGGGCCTTCAAGACCAGCTTGACACGCATCAACTCGCTAGTGGCCGCGCCGTCTTTGACATAGTAGACTTGGGCATAGTCGAGGTACTTCGAGCACAGCTCCATGACGGTCATTTCGCTCGGCGTGACCTTAGGGCAGCGACCGCGTTGTATCCACTCGGCGATCTCGCGGTGGTAACGTTGCGTGGTCTGAGGACGGCCCCATGATCCGAGATAGAGCATTTGCCCATTGAGACGGACGTATGCCTGTCCTGTGGGCTTGTGGTGGCCCATTTTGGGCGTCTTGGTTTGTTTTGTTGGTTGGGTTTTCGTGGTCATCGGCACAGCCTCCAATCTGGGGAATTGTGTAGTACTACACATTCCAGCCATTGGTTACAGCCGCGCCGCCACTGTGGCGGGTACCGCTAACTCGCGATTCAGCTTAAATTTAAGAATGGTGGGCGATCGCAGACTTGAACTGCGGACCCCTTGCATGTCAAGCAAGTACTCTAACCAGCTGAGCTAATCGCCCATTCCCTGTCTGGAAATTATAACAGTGGGCTGCGGGCGGTGTCAATTTGGTTGCGGATTTTGGATTGCGGATTTCGAATTGGATTAAGGGCAGGGTTGTCGCGCGGATTCAACGGATGGGGTGTTTGGAGTGTATTCCCGGGGGGCAGATACGCGTGGGGCATGGGGCGGGTTTTTTTGTGGGGTGGGGTGCGTGGTAGGATGGTTGGCATGAGGCTGAATCGGTCGGAAATAGCCCGCCTTATCGATCACACGCAGCTCCACGCGTACGCCGCGCTCGATGACATCCGGGAGCTGTGCGACGAGGCGGTCGAGCACGGGTTTGCGTCGGTGTCGATCAACGGGATCTGGACGTCGTATTGCGCGAAGCGGTTGCGGGGCACGGGAGTGCGCGTGAACCCGACGGTCGGGTTCCCGCTGGGCGCGAGCACGCCGCACGTGAAGTTGGAGGAGGCGCGCGAGGCCGTGGGAAACGGGGCGGACGAGTTGGACATGGTGATCAACGTGGGGGCGTTACGGTCGGGGTTTGGGGAATTCGTCGAACGCGAGATTGCGGCGATGATCAAGGCGGCGGGGGATGTGCCGGTGAAGGTCATCCTCGAGACGAGCTATTTGTCGGCGGAACAGAAGGTGGCGGTGTGCGAGATGAGCGTGAGGTGCGGCGCGGCGTTTGTCAAAACGGCGACGGGGTTCGGGCTTGGCGGGGCGACCGTGGACGATGTCCGCCTGATGCGCAGCGTCGTCGGCGCGAACGCCGGCGTAAAAGCGGCCGGCGGCATACGGACGTACGGTCAGGCGCGCGACCTCATCGAGGCCGGGGCAACCCGAATCGGCACCAGCGCCGGCATCGCCATCCTGGCCGACGCGCCCGAAGAGATGACCGATCTAGCCACTGGCACAGGGGGCGACGGGACGGCCGCAGACAGTGGCTTGTAGCAAGCTACTGCGGGGAATTCGCCGGTACTTCCCTTGAGGGGGCGCCCTCATTTGTAAGCGGCCTTACAAATGAACGGTTCCAGGAGGCGTTTCTGCCGACTTCACAATTATATGCTTGCATAAAAGTATATGAAGAACTAGAATATTTGGTGGCGACATCTGGGTGTAACGTGTTGTCTTGTAGGACGCACGGGGAAGACGGTTGCCGGCGGATGAACGGTAAAGGAGGCACGTCCAATGAAATCCCAACTAGTCGTTGTGGTGCTTTCCATTTGTTTCTTGGCGAGTGGGGTAAGCGTGGCGGATGTGTGGTACGTCAACGACGACGCGCCGCCGGGCGGTTCGGGTCTGGCCTGGGAATCGGCCATGCAAACGATCGGGGCCGCCGTGACCGCCGCAGACGTGTATGACGAGATTTGGGTGGCGCAGGGAAACTATCCACAGTCGAGCACTCTGGAACTCAAGATTGGCCAGCACCTGTACGGTGGGTTCATCGGCAACGAACTGGATCGCATGTCTCGCGCCGCCGAGTATTACGCGACAGTCGGCAGCTTGAGCAAGCCGTGGCTGAACACGATTCTCATGGTCGGCGATTCTGGCATCGATGGCTTTGTCGTACGGGACACCAATCGTCAGTATCCTACTCCTTCCGTTAGAACCTACGGGGAAGGCGTTACTGTCTCGAATTGCGTTTTCTGGGTGGAGAACGCGTGGAGCGTACACGTTCATGTTGGACACGTCACGCTGGAGAACTGCACGTTTCAACCTTCCGGATACACTGGCGAACTGTATGTGGGTGTTCAAGGCAAAGCCACCCTAGTTCGCTGTAGTTTCTCGACTGGAAAGTTCCGACTTTGGTACGGGAAAGCTGAGTTGTTCAATTGTGTTTTTTGGGACTCTTTCGTTGAGATAGACCATAGCCCAAACGCCATCTTCACAGAATGCTGTTTTTTGGACGCCCCGAGGGCAGTAGCATGCTTCGCTAACGAGTCTGCTTCTTTTGTTCGATGTCTTTTCTCGTCAAACGAAGGCTACGACTATGGGGCCGGTATCTTCGCACGGGGGACTTCTCTTCTGAACGTGGAAGACTGTACCTTCGAGTTCAACGCGGTTGTCGAAGAGGGCGCCGGCATCAGTTTCACCGATGACCCGTACAACCCGCGCCTGTGCCAGTTGAACGTAACCGGCAGCCTGTTTTCCGGCAACTCGGCGGCCACGGGCGCGGCAATCGAGGTCAATCAGGCCTGGGCTGAAATCAAGAAGTGCACGTTTAGGAACAACTACGCAACGTCGCTTGGCGGTTGTATCCGCAGTCTTCAATCCTGCCTTATGGCTGAAAACTGCCTGTTTACGGACAACGTGTCCGAAGGGGCGGGAGGTGTTTTCTACCTGGACTCCGTCAGCGAATTGGATCTCATCAACAGCACCATTGTTGACTGTACCTCCGCACAAGGGGCGGTGGTTCAGGCGGAACATGGTTCACAAGCGCTGGTCAATAACAGCATTGTCTGGAGCTGCGCGCCCGCAGCGCTGGCTGCGAACGGCATTATGGCCGGGATAGCTGCTACCTATTCCTGCATCGAGGGCGGGGCGCCGGGCGTGGGCAATGTGGACAAAGACCCCTGGTTTGCCGACCGGGACAACGATGACTTCAGCCTGCTGTGGGGTTCTCCCTGCGTCGATACCGGCACAGCCGAAGGTGCGCCGGGGAACGATCTGGCCGGCACGCCGCGGCCCCAGTTGGCTGGGTTTGACATGGGCGCGTTCGAGTTCGTCATCACCGATGAAGACGAAGACGGCATGGATGACTATTGGGAAACCTACTATGGCCTCAACCCGGCCGATCCCGCCGATGCCGATGAAGACGCGGACGGCGACGGCGTCACAAACGCCCAGGAAGCGGCCATCCGAAACAATCCCCAAGATCCCGACGACTGTCGCAACGCCTACTACGTCGCGACGGACGGCAACGACACTGAAGGCGACGGCTCCGAAACTGACCCGTGGGCGACCATCGGAAAGGCCATGGCGTACGCCGGCGGGTTCTCGATGTACAAAGCCGTGAACATGTATGCCGCGGCGGGCACGTACAACGAGCCGGTCGTACTTGCGCCGCAAATCGCCCTGATCGGCGCCGGGCAGGGCATTACGCGAATTGAGTACATGGACGTGGCCGAAGACGAGCATTACGTAGTGACGGGTGCGGAAGGCGCAGCGTTGAGAGATTGCACGATCGAGGTCACCGGGCAGTACTCGGCGAGTTTTGCGTTGCTGAAGCTGGACGATCTCTCGATGGAAGTCAGCAATGTCACGTTCGACGGCGACGACAACCTCTATTCGCTCGGTGCGCTGATTTCCGGGACGGGATCGTCCGAAACCGTGATCGACGGGTGCACGTTCCGGCGCCTGTACTTCGGCGTCCAGGCTGTCAATACCGCCGCAAACGTCACCAACACGACATTCAGCGGCATCCGCGGCGACGCGATCTTTGTACGGCTGCCGGACGTGAAAAAGAACGGCGAGGCGGTTTGCACGCCGCGGCTCGGCGACGCCGCCAACGCCGATACCACCGGAAACAACATGTTCAGGAACGTGATGGGCAATTTCGTGCTCAACATGAACAACGTGACGACCAAAGCCGAAAACAACGACTGGGGCGTCTATACCGACGCGGGAATCGCCGCCAAAATGGCCGGGCCCGTGGATTACAAGCCGTTCGTAGGAGAACAAGCAGACCATGGCGACAACGGCGGGTGTTTCGCGGCGGCTGACAAGGCGTTGCCCATGCGCGCCAGCCGAAGCGGCGCCGACACCTTCATAATGATAGGCATCGCCGCCTGCCTGGCAGCCGGTAGCCGGCGCAAAAAGCACTAGCAGGCGAAGAACGCCTTCACCGCAACGAGCAGCCGTCCGCGCGTTGCCCGTACTGCCCCGTCATGTGTCCCCCGTTATCTTAAACAGATACTGGCGCGCCTGCTGGTCGTTGGGATCGGCCTTTACCACTTCACGCAGCAGGCGCTCCGCCTCGGCCATGCGCGCCAAATGATAAAGACTGCGGCCCAGCACCGATTTCGCCGGCGTGTAGGCCGGGTTTGCCGCCACTATATTTTGCGCCGCGGCTGCGGCGGCCGCATAGTCTTTCTGCCGATACCGTACAACGCTCAGATTGTAAATCGCGTACTCGTAACCGGGCTTTTTCGCCAAAACCTGCTCGAGGCACGACGCGGCTTTCTCGAGTTCGTTCACGGACATCATTACGACGCCGAGGTTCGTCATCGATTCGATGTCATCCGGCCGGTACTCGAGCGCCGCAACAAAATTTTCCGCGGCCGCCTTGTACTCGCCTTTCCGCGCGTACGTGCACCCGAGGTTATAGTGGGCGTGGGCGTTTTTCTGCGTCACGTCAATCGCGCGCGTGAAAAGCGTGACGCTGTCTCTCCAGAACGTCACCTGATACGCCGTCACCGCCCCCAGCAAGCCGATGGCAATCGCCGCGGCGGCGGGCAACAGTTTCTCCTTCGCGGGCAGCCGCCGCACCGCCAGCGGCACTCCCCACGCCAGACAGATGAAAAGGCCCGTTTGAGGGAGGTACATGTATCTGTCCGCGTGGGATTGGCCGCCCACCTGCACCAAGCCGATCACCGGCACCAGCGAGATCAAGAACCAAAGCCAGCCCACAACAAGAAACCGGTATCGCCTGGCCAAAGCCAGCGCCAGAAACGTCGCCGCGGCCAAAACCAGGATCGCCGCGGCCGCCTTCAGGACGGCGGGCTCCGCGTAGGGGTAAAGCACGCCCAGGCGCAGCGGCACGAACGTCTTTTCAATATACGTGCAGTAAGCGAGGCCCGCGTTGAGCACGCGTTGAGGCAATGCGATAACATCGAGCGTCCGAACCGCGCCGCCCGCGTGTTGCGCCGCCATCGTCAGCACCGCCGAACCCACGCTTAGCGCCGCCAGCGGGATTTTCTCGACCACGCACCGCTCGAGTGCGGCCAGCCCGCCGCGATCGAGCGAGAAGCGCTGCAGCGGCCAATAGTCGATGAGGAGAAGCAGCAACGGCGCGCTCACGAGCATCGGCTTGGCCATCAGGCCCAGCGCCAGCAGAACGACGACCACGCCGTATGCCGCGAACGCCGGCTTGCGGGCGTATCGCGCGTAGGCGAGCAGCATCAGCACGAACAGGAAATGGCTCAGGACGTCTTTCCGCTCGGCCACCCACGCTGCCGACTCGACGTGCAGCGGGTGCAACGCAAACAGCGCCGCCACAAAAAACGCCTTGCCCCGTTCGCCCGTGGTGCGCGCCAGAAAGGAAAACAGCAGCAGCGCGCTCGCTATGTGAAACGCGACATTCACCGCGTGGTGGCCGGCCGGCTCGAGCCCGAACAGTTGAACGTCGGTCATGTGCGACAGCCACGTCAGCGGATGCCAGTTGGCGCATTCAAACGTTGTAAAGGCCCACTTGACTCCCGGCCACGTCAGGCCCGCCCGCACAACCTCGTTTTGAGTAATGTAGTAATTGTCGTCAAAACCCACGAACTCATTGCGCACGACGGCCGCGTAGGCCGCTACCGTGAGCAGAACGAGGGCCGCGTACGCGGCCGGATTAGATTTAAGTCTGGACATGAGCGAAGAGCCAGCCATTCAGACCTGGCTGGAATCTACGCGAACAATGCGGTTTTGCGCGTCGACGTGCACAATCGTTGGTTTAAGGTTTGCAGCCTCTTCGGGCGTCATCTGCGCGTAGGTGAGGGCGATGATCAGGTCGCCGGGCTGGCCGAGCCGTGCCGCCGCCCCGTTCAGGCAGACCGTGCCGCTGCCGCGCTCCCCGGGAATGAGGTACGTGACAAACCGTGCGCCCGTGTTGATGTTGAGCACATGCACCTGCTCGTTCACCAGGAATCCCGCCGCCTCGATCAGGAGCGGATCGAGCGTGAGGCTGCCCGCGTAATTCAGGTCCGCCATGGTCACGGTGGCGCGGTGTACTTTGCTTTTGAGCATCGTGATCATCATTTTGCCGATTCCTTTATATGAGCGCCCCCGGGGCCCGCGACCGCCGGAGCGCAATACTTGATATTGTCAATCAGGCGCGTAGCGCCGACGCGCGCCGCCACCGCCAGGACAACACAACCCGATACCTCATCGACCGGCTCGAGGTTTTCCGCGTCCACCAGTTCCACATAATCGACTTCGATGCCGTCCAGCCGCTCGCGAACGGTCCGCACGATATCCCGCGCATTTCGCCGCCCGTTTTCGAGCAGCCACCGCGCGTGGAACAGCGCCCGCGACAGCGATAGCGCGCGCCCCCGTTCGCCGGGGCTGAGATACGCGTTGCGCGAGCTCATCGCAAGCCCGTCCGGCTCCCGCACAATGGGCATTTCGACGATCTCGACGCCCATGTCCAGGTCGCGCGCCATCCGGCGGATCACCGCGCACTGCTGCGCGTCCTTCTGGCCAAAATACGCGCGGTGCGGCAACACCGCATTGAGAAGTTTCGCCACAACCGTCGTCACTCCCGCAAAATGGCCCGGGCGCGACCGCCCGCACAGGCCCTCGGTGAGTCGCGCCACGCTCACCGTGGTCGCGTACCCCGGCGGGTACATGACGTCGGCCGTTGGCGCGTACACCGCGACCACGCCGCACGCCTGCGCCATCGCGCAATCCGTTTCGAACATCCGCGGATACTTGTTGAAATCTTCGTTCGGCCCGAACTGCGTCGGGTTCACGAAAATGCTGGCCACGGCCACGTCATTCTTTCGCGCGGCCTCGCGCATCAGGCTGGCGTGGCCTTCGTGCAGCGCCCCCATCGTCGGGACGAACCCGATCGTCTTGTCTTCGCGCCGCCTGTCGAGCGACCACTGGCGCATCTCGTTTGGTAGGCGCAGCACGATCATTTGAATTCGTGCTCCTTGCCCGGGAACTTGCCCGCCTTGACTTCTTCGATAAAACCGGTGCACGCCTCGCGCATCAGGCTGCGGACGTCGCCAAACGTTTTTGTGAATCGCGTGGTTCCCCAGCCGAGGATGTCATGCAGCACCAGCACCTGACCGTCGCACGACGGCCCCGCGCCGATGCCGATCGTAGGAATGCTCACATCGGCGGTGATTTCGGCCGCGAGATCCGCCGGGATGCACTCGAGCACCAGCGCAAAACAGCCCGCCTCATCGAGTCCCCGCGCCTCTTCGCGCAATCGCGCCCGGCTCTCCGGCGCGCGACCCTGCACCTTGAACCCGCCGAACTGATTCACCGATTGCGGCGTCATCCCGATATGGCCCATCACCGGGATACCCGCGCGAAGGATGGCCGCGATACTCTCGCCGAACTTGTCGACGGACCCTTCCAGCTTGACCGCGTTGGCACCGGCTTCGGCCAAAAACCGGCCCGCGTTTCTGAGGGCTTCCTGCGGGCTGATCTGGTAGCTGAGGAACGGCATGTCGGCCACGAGCAGCGAGTTTTTCACCCCCCGCGCCACCATTCGCGTGTGATGGACCATTTCGTCCATGGTGACGCTGAGCGTGTCCGGCCGGCCCATCACGACCATCCCGCACGAGTCGCCGACCAAAATAATGTCGACCCCGCACTCGTCCAGGATTTTGGCCGAAGGATAGTCGTACGCCGTAAGCATGGCGATTTTTTCGCCGGACTGCTTTCGGGCTTTTAAAGACAGAGCCGTAACTCGAGCGATGGCGAGATCCTCCTGAACCGTGACGTCAGTCCGTCCCGGTCCCTGTAGGGCTCCAAGCGGAGCGGTTCAGGACACACACAATGCACTGGCCTTCGAGTCGAGGCTGGGCGGCGAGTTCGGCAATTGTCCGCCCGGTTACCGGGTCAACCACCTCCGGCGCGATTTCGGCAAACGGCGCCAGCACGAAATCGCGACCGCGAAACTCTTTGTGCGGCAGCGACAGCCGCCCCGTTTCGCTCACCCGGTTACCCCACAGGACGATGTCGATGTCGATCGTCCGTGGTCCCCACCGTTCGGTGGGTTTCCGCCCCAACTCCAATTCAATTTTCCTGGCCACATTCAGGAGTTCAAGCGGCTCGAGGTCCGTCTCGATCTCTGCGACCATGTTGTAAAACGCGGGCTGGTTTACTACGCCGGCCGGCTCAGTCTCGTAGGCGTGCGAAGCCTTTACCACGGTGACCCGCGGCGTGTTCCCAAGCCGGTCGAGCGCCTCCGCCAAATTGGCCATCCGGTCGCCCAGATTGCTGCCCAAGCTCAGGAAGACCCGCTCCGCTCGCCTCATTTCCAAGTTCCGGCCGGGCATACGTCGCCCGCTTCCACTCCTACTCTAACACAGAAAAATGAGAAGTTCAAGGATTAAAGCGGGTGGCGAGCAGGCCGGACGTTGTCAACCGGCTTTCAGATTTCGTCTCCAACGCGGCGAGAGAACCACCAGGGCCGCCAAAAACAGCACCGGCAAGCATACAAAAAAGTTCAGCGGCAGGGATGGGTATTCTGCCGGGTTATTGGGATCTGTCGATCCGAAGTATTCGTACCAGTTGCTGTAGCCGTCGTCGTCGGGGTCCTGATCCGCCACATCCGGGTCCAGGGGATCAAGCCCATACGCCACGAGCCAACCGTCCGGAATTCCGTTTTGTGAGGTATCGGAATTTGCCGGGTCGGTACCATGCACGTTCACTTCGTCCCCGTCGGTTAATCCGTCCTCGTCCGTGTCGGCGTTCCTCGGATCGGACAGATGCCCGTATTCATCCAGGTTGGTCAACCCATCGGTATCAGCGTCTTCCCCGGCATCGGCGGGGTTCTCCCAATCCAGCCGGTAGTCGTGTTCCCACCAGTCGGGTATCTCGTCCCCGTCCGAATCCAGATCGGTTTGTACGGTTACCGACAGCCGGTTGGGATCCCCGTCGATCGTATGGAACGTAACCGTATCGTTGCCGAATTGATAACGGATGGTATCAGGATCGGGAAGGACATGCTGTACCGCCTCGCTGACATGCGTCGCCAGAAAACTTTCGGTGGCCACCCATTTTCCTGCACCCTCGGTCATGGTGCCGTTATTGCCCGTGACGGCCGTGACATAGCCGGGCAGCAGGTGGGGAAGTCCAACGCACGTTGCGCCGTCTTGCACCAGGTTTTGGACCGCCTCGAGCGTCCCGGCACTGATGCCTAGGCCCGTCAGGAAGACCACCTCGACGCCTCGGAGATGTTCCGCCCCGACCGTTTCATCAAACACCACCACACCGTCCACCGGACAAAACACCTGGTAAGGCCGGTCAACGTACGATTCTGCCGCAAGCCAGCTCAGACCGTCGTGAGAAACCACGCCCCGGGTAAGAAGTTCCCAAATCTGCAGCCAGCCGAACATGGGCGGCGTGGGCAGCCAGCCTTCGTGCCCAAAAAGCCGGTCTCCCATCGGCGGATACGGTATTTGCCCCCAGAACGCGTCATCCTGTTTGATGATGACGACGCGCGGTTTGACTTCACGGAACGAATAGCGCCGCGGCGTTGACGGCACGTACGTTGTGCCGAACCATCTGGCCACTTCCCCGTACGCAGTGACTGAGTAGGTGCTTCCGCTGACAAGTATCAAGCTGCCGACTCCGGCGCCGTTTTGGTCAAACGCCAGGTTATGGGTAACGATGTAGTCCGCACCCATGTGATAAGCAAGGAACAGCGAGGACCGATATTCATCGACTGAATGTCCCGGGTACTCGGCATCTTTATTCCACAGATTCGGTATTACCCACAGTTCCTTGTCGTACTGGGTGGACGCTCCTATGGCGCAGGCGATGTAGGGGACGCACCAGTTGTACTGCAGGATCATCACGCCCGGCGTGTATCCAGCTTTGGCGAACGAGTGCAACAGAATCGGAAATACGTGAGCAGCGTCATACATGGGCACGCCAAACTGGGCGTGATGTTGGGCAATTTCGGCCGCCGCTTCCGTAAACTTGCCGGCAGCCTCTTCGATCGTGTCGCCGGTTGAATCATAGATAAACGGCTTGTCGATCCCCGCGGGATCGTTGTTGCAGTTCTGCATGTGGCCGCTTTCGGCGAAAGTTGCGCCCAACGCATGTTCGCAGTTACCCAGCGCCGTCAACATCGAGTCGGGAAGCAGAAAATAGTGGCGGCCGTCTGGCCGGTTATACCAGTCATAGCCGTTCTGATCGACGAACGACGCGTTAAAATTCGCGCCCTCAAGAATCAGGAGCCATTCCAGGGAGTTTCGGTCGCAGAAGGCGTCAATGCCTTCTATTTTCGAGATGTTGGACGCGATGTATTGGGTAAACGTGTTGGCTTGAAATCCCAACACATTGAACCCGAACTCGTCAATCAGGCTATCGGCCCACGCCCGTTGCCAGAGATCAGACGGGCCGCCGGAGTTCTCCGCCCCCCAATGAACCGGCACAATGTCATCTTCCGCGCAGGCAACCGGGGCTGCCAGACACAAAAGAAAAACAACAACCGCAAACGCGCGTCCTGCAAAACAAAAGCTCCGCCCTCGTCTTGGCATGATTTCTAGCCTCCCGCCAGTGTTCCAGGCCGCCCATCTACCATGGCACTGCGAAATAATTATGCTTAACCGCAGCCGGTTTTGTCTGAGGCTAGCAGTAAAACAGGCATAAGTCAACCCGATCTGGTGTGTCTCTTGTGCAGATGGGACAGGCAGAGCCGTCAGGCAAAACGCTTCTGGATGGCGCCCTTAAGTTCTCGCGCGGCGGTGGCAATATCCTGCGGCACTTCCGGCTGTTCGAGGAGCACCCGCAATTCTTCATTGGCTTCGGCGTGCCTTGAAGTTGCCTTCATCACCCGCGCCAGAAGAAGGCGCGCCCAGTGGGCCGTCGGATCCGTCTCGACCGCATGCCGCAAATGGCCGACGGCCTCGGAGGTCTTCCCACGCTCGATCAGAAAATTCGTCAGCGGCACAACCGCGCACTGACTGGCCGGCTCCAGGTCGCATGCCTGAAGCAGGAGCCGCAACGCCGATTCCGGCTCGCCGCGTTTTTCCCGCATTTCGGCCGCGGCCGCCAGCCCCTCCGCCCGGAGTCCTGCCGGGATGTCCTTGAAGCACCAAAACACGCCGTAGTCGCCGCACGGCAGGCTGAATCGCGTAAACTCGCCCGGGTACTGCACGAGATCGTCGGGGTTCCACTGGCTGCGGTGGAGTTCCGCGGGGTTCCCGTGGGCTTCGGGATGATCCCAGCCGTCGTCGAGCGGGATGTTAATCAGCAAGGCCTTGCGCGCCTTGTCGTAAAGGGCCTCGACTACGGCCTCTCCGTCGGGCTTGTCGAGATGTTCGATCACATCCCCGGCAATGATCAGGTCGTATTCGTCGATGTGCTTCACGGCCTCGCGGATGTCTTCAACAAGGATGTTCGAGTACACCGCCCGCTGGAGGGCCTGGATGTACGGCTCAAACACTTCGATGCCGTCGATCCGCACTTCCCACTCAGATCGGCTGATCCGCCCATGCCACGCGTCCAGGTACTCCCGGCACAAAAACCCCCACAGGCCAAACCCGCATCCAACGTCCAAGACGGATTCGGGTCGAATTGACACAATCCGCTGCAGGCAGTGGCTGAGATGTATCGACGTGCTGACCGGCATCGAAACTCCCTCCGCGCCCATTATGGCAGCAGCGAAAACATTTGGCAAAAACGTTGTTCCATCAGGCCTTTCATGCGCTTTCCAAGCGGCACTTTGAACCGCTGAAGAGAAGCGCGTATATTCTCCATGAATCCGTAATGACAGGGACAACCATGGAGGAACAACGATGAGTCTGCTGGAGGGCAAAGTGGCGATTGTGACGGGCGCGGGCGGCGGGTTGGGGCGGTGCCACGCGCTGGCGCTGGGGAAAGAGGGAGCGAAGATCGTCGTCAACGATCTCGGCGGCGCGCGGGACGGGTCCGGGAGCGCGAAAGGCCCGGCCGACAACGTGGTCGAGGAAATCAAGGCGGGCGGCGGCAGCGCCGTTGCCAACTACGACAGCGTCGGCACGATGGCCGGCGCCAACAACATCGTGGCCGCCGCCGTCCAAGCGTTCGGCCGGGTCGACGTCCTCGTCAACAACGCCGGCATCCTCCGCGACAAAACCCTCCTCAAAATGGAAGAAAACTGGTGGGATTCCGTCATCAACGTCCACCTCAAAGGGACATTTGCCGTCACGCAGGCCGCGGCCAGGCGGATGGCCGAGCAAGTGACCAACGGCACCGCGGCCGGTGGGCGCATCATCAACACCAGTTCGATTGCCGGCCTCGTCGGCAACTTCGGCCAGTCCAACTACGGAGCCGCCAAGGCGGGGATCGCCGGGTTCACCCGCGTCACCGCGATCGAACTCGCCAAGTTCAAAATCACCGTCAACGCCATCGTCCCCATCGCAAAGACCAGAATGACCGAAGACATCGCGATGGTTCCCGAATCCATGCGGCCCGAGTGCGTCAGCCCGCTCGTCGTGTTTCTCGCGTCGGATCTTGCCGCCGGCGTCACGGGCAGGCTCTTTGCCATCCAGGGCCGGGAAATGCGTGAGTTCAAATACCAAATCACCGACGGCGCAACCGCCGCCGGCGACATGTGGATCCCCCAAGAAATCGCCGATCGCCTCAAAGAAATAACTGCCTGATCTTTTTTGATGGGGTGCTGGATTCAAAAATGACTGCTCCGTATTCATCCGCGTCTGTGTGTCTGATTTTCATCCTTCATCCTTCCTATCCAATCCGCAATCCAACTTGCCCCCCCTGCCCCTCGCTGTGCTAAGGTGTAGCCGATGAGCGGTTTGATCGCACACGAAAACGGAACCCTGTTCCTCTCCCTGGGCATCCTGCTGTTGTCCGCACGTGTGTTGGGCGAGCTGATGCAACGGTTCGGGCAGCCGTCCGTGCTGGGCGAGATGCTCGCCGGGATCATTCTCGGCCCGACCCTGCTGGGCTGGCTGTTTCCGGAGTGGCACCAGTTTTTATTTCCGGCGCTCGGGCCGCGCGCCGTGGTGCTCGAAGGTCTCGCGACCATCGGGATCGCGCTGTTTCTGCTCGTGGTGGGAATGGAACTGGACCTGTCGGCGGTTTGGCGGCAGGGGCGCGCGGTCTTTTACGTTGCGGCGGGCGGCCAGATCTTGCCGTTTGCGCTGTCATTCGGCCTGGCTTGGTTTTTGCCGGGGCTGTTCGAGTCGGGCGGCCAAGTGGCCCCGCTCACACTGGCCCTGTTCATCGGCACCGCCATGAGCATCACCGCCGTACCCGTCATCTCGAAAATCCTCATGGACCTCGGCCTGTACCGCACGGACTTCGGCATGGTGATCGTCGCCAGCGCCATGGTCAACGACATCACCGGCTGGATCTTGTTTGCGATGGTGCTGAGCACAATGGGCGTCCGTTCCGGATTCGGCCTCGCCATGAGCCATGCGACGGTTCTCGTCCTGGCATTTGTCGCCGGCATGCTGACCATCGGCCGCGCGCTGATCCACCGGGCGCTGCCATGGGTCCAGGCCCACATGACATGGCCGGGCGGCGTTCTGGGTTCGGCGATCGCGCTCGCGTTTTTTGCCGCCGCGTTTACCGAAGCCGGCGGGGTTCACGCGGTGCTTGGGGCGTTTTTGGTGGGCGTGGCCATCGGTGATTCGTCCCACCTGCGCGAACAAACCCGCCGAAACATCAGCCATTTCATTTCGTTCATATTCGCGCCGCTTTTCTTCGCGACCATCGGTCTCCGCATGGACTTTTTTGCCAATTTCGACCTGAGACTCGTGGCGGTGGTGCTGGCCGTGGCCTGCACCGGCAAGCTGATCGGCTGCGCGGCCGGCGCCCGGCTGGCCGGGATGAGCCGGCGCGAATCCTGGGCCACCGGCATCGGCATGAACGCTCGAGGCACCATGGAAATCGTCCTCGGCACCCTCGCGCTCGAGAGCGGCCTGATCTCCGGGCCCCTGTTCGAGGCGCTGGTCGTGATGGCGCTTGTCACCGCCGTACTGCCCGGCCCCGTGCTTCAGTTCCTGCTCAAACGGCGCAGGCGCCTCGCCATCGCCGATCTTCTCTCCGCCAGGACGTTCCACGCCACACTCGCCGCCGCCGACAGGTGGGACGCCATCCGCCAACTCGCCCTGGCCACCGCTGAAACGCTGGGGCTGGACCAGCTCGACGTGTGCGAGACAGTCCTGAAGCGCGAACGCGCCATGGCGACCGGCATTGGCCACGGGGTGGCGGTGCCTCACGGGCGCCTCGATCGGCTGGACAGACCCGTCGTGGCCGTAGGCGTGTCGCAGGCCGGCCTGGATTTCGATGCCCCCGACGGCCAGCCCGTGCGCCTGGTGTTCCTGGTGCTCACGCCCGTCCACGACAACGGTGCACAATTGGAAATCCTCGCCGACATCTCGCAGCACTGCCTGAAACCCGCCCTGATGGAACGGGCCACTCGAGCGGCCAACTACACCGAATTTCTCGCCACACTCAAAACCGCCGAAGCTTGACCTCGATATATGTCCTGAGGGCCTATCTCTTTTCCCCAGGCGGCCTTCTCACGCTCTCGATTGTGGGTGGTTTTTTCTCCAGGCTCACGCGGATCCCGCCGAGCACATCCGTCCGCCAGATCCGGCAGCCGTTCGCGCGGTATCGGTCCAAGCCACCGTAATTGACCCGTGCCGACGCGGACCCCGCGCATGTCACCACGCAATCCGATGCGGAGATCGCCTCGAGAAAACCTGACCCGCTGGACGTTCCCGAACCGTGATGCGGCGCCTTCACGACGTCGGCCCGGCACTCGAGCCCCGCTACCAGCCCCTCGCCCGCCTCCTCGATGTCGCCCGTCAGTAGAACCCGCGCCCCCTCATGATCGAGGCCCAGCACGACCGATCGCTCATTGGCACTGTGCCCGTCCGTCCAACCCGGTGGGGGGTGAAGTACGCGCACGGCCAGCGTATCGAGTTGTGCGACATCCCCCGCCGATACCCGCCGCACCGGCACGCCCCGCCGCCCGCAAACCGCCTCAAACCGCACCTCGAGCGGCGTCCTGTCTGCCGTCGCCGCCATCCAGACTTCGCCCACGCCAAAGTTTTCAACAATGTAAAACAGCCCGCCAAGGTGGTCGCGGTCGGAATGCGTGGCCACGATGTAATCCAGCCGCCGGACATGGTGCGCCCACAGGAACGGCGCAACGTATTCCTCGCCGTTGCTGTACTGCTCGTCCGCGTCGCCGCCGTCAACCAGCATCACTCTCCCGCCGGGCGACGTCACGACAATCGCGTCGCCGTTGCGCACGCTGAGAAAATCGACCCGCCCCTCCGGCATGTACAGCCCCCATGTCGCCGCCGACGCCACCCCCAGCACCAGCGCCGGTTTCAGCCAGGCCGCCCGGCGGCTCGCGGCCGCGGCCAGCACGCACGCCGCCATACCCCAAAACGCCAGCAGGGCCGGCGGCGTCGGGCTGGTCACGCGCAGCCACGTCCATTGGTTCGCTGCCACGACTTTTACCATTTGGGCCGTAATCCAGAACAACGGCGAGACCGCGTGGCCAAACAGCGACGCGACCTCCATCGAGACAAGCGACACCAGCAGCGTTATAAAGGTCAGCCACAGCATCACCGCGCTCAGGGGAATTATGACCAGGTTCAGAAACACTCCCGCCACCGGGAAAACATGAAAAGACGAGATCACCACCGGCAGCGGAAGCACCTGCACGGCAATCGACACCGCCACGGGCCTCTGGAATACCACCGGCAGCCACGGCTCGCCGCGTAGCCGACCCGACGGTTTGCCCGCTACTTTCCGCCGTGGCAAAAAACTGTCCACAACGGGCGTGAACAGCAGGATCGACGCCAGGCTCAGAAACGACAACTGGAAGCCCGTGTCAAACAGCATGTCGGGGTTCCAGCCCAGCAGGGCCAGCGCCGACAGACCAAGCGCCGATAGCAAGTCCGGTTCCCGGCCCGCAACTTCTGCCGCCAGCACAACCGTGATCATCACCGCCGCCCGAAGCGCGCTCGGCCGGATGCCCGTGGTCAGGGCGAACACCAATACGGCCGCCATCGTAATCAGCGCCCACCACCGCCGGTTCTTCACGAAAAGCCGGAGGAAAAATCCCACCGTCACGAACAGGATCGACGCGTGGATGCCCGATACCGACAGGATATGCGCCACGCCCGCCTTCACGTACTGCTGATACTCGCCGCGCGGCACGGATGCCCGGTAGCCCAGCCAGACCGCCTTGATGAACGGCAGCGGCCTCGCCGGCATCGCGCGCTCGAGCCGATCCGCCTCTGCTTTCCTCAGGCGCGACATCCAATACCGGCCCGACCACCACGGCGCCGGCGCCAACCGTTCGAGCGCCGTCCCGCCGCGGCGCCCGACCTCAACGATCAGGCGCGTAAACACGCCTTTCCGCGCCCAGTACGCTTCGGTCGAGCGGACGCCGAAGTTGGGGTAGCCGAACCGGGCCGAAATCCGGCCCCGCACACGCACCTGCTCCCCCGCATGCACAGTCCACGGCGGCTTGGTGCACCACACCCGCACACTGCCCGCCGCCAACTGCCGTTTCCCGCCCAGTTCGATCGCGGCGGCATCAACCACGCAACTCAGTTCGTCCGGGTTGTCGTTGTCGAGGTGCTGCAACCGCACGACGCCTTCGATTGTGCAACCCCGCGGCAGCCCGTCCACGTCCACCAGCCGGCTGATCGCGTCCCCGCCCGGCTCGGCATGCCGCGCGTGCCACATCAGCGCACCCGCCGCCAACGCCAGCAGCGCCACGCTCCCCAGCCGCGCAACGATCAGCCCCGGCAGCACCGCCGCCATCAGCCCGGAAACCACAGCCAGCGCCAGCCACGCCCAAACCGGATATACGCCCGCCGATGCCACATAGATGCCGCAGGCAAACAAGATCGCGCACACTAACAGCGGACGCCGCAACAGCGCCCCCGCCAGATCGCCTTCTACTGCTGCGCCCGACCCGCCCGATGTCATCACACAGTCCCCGCTCTTACCTGTGCGCCTACTCTAGCAGGCAACCTTAATTAGAGCAAGGCTATTTCGACGCGGCGTCCCCGCCGCGTCAGCGCCGCGTAACATGCAACACGGCAGGTCTTTTGCGCCAATCGCGACGACCGTCCCCCGCAGCCCTACAATCCCACCATCCGTCGGATCCGTCGGATCCGTCCGATCCGCATTTCCCGTTCCCCGTTTCCGGGTGCGCCGCATCCACAAATGAAAGCGAAAAACGGGGACAGACACGCGCCGCCTCCGGCAGTGTGGAGGCGCTTTTTCGGCAGTTTGAAAAAAGCGTGCCTGTTCCCGTTTTTCGCGCTTTTCGCGCAACTACAGGATCGTCTGAACCGCGTTGACGAACGCCATATACCGGTTCACCGGCCATACCGTCGGGTACTTCAGGAATTCGACGTGGCCATCGAGATACAGCACGTTGCAGCCGCCCGGCGCGTGGTTGACTGTGGCGACGTCGGCCATGTCGATGAAGTCTAAGGTGACGCAGATTTCACTTTGCGCCTTCGCCGACGCCGCGGGATTGTTGATGTCGGTAATCAGGAACCGCTCGATACCTTCCCGCAGTCGGTAAATGACGGCTTCGCCTTCCCCACCGGAAAAGGTCACCGGAATATCGCCGTCGGTTCCGGGGATATTGGAATCATCACTGAGAACGTTGAACATCGCGCTCATCATGTCGAAAAACATGAAGTGGTTGCTGACAACCCAGCTCAGCGCCTCTTCCAGCGTCATGGCGGCGAGGTCGGGCACATCCACCGTAACGTCGTTCACGACCGTGTTGTGCGCGAAGTACAGGTAGCTGGCGTTGCCGGTTCCCACCTCGCAACCGTAGAAGTCCGTGTTCGGGACGCCGGTCGTAGGCGCCATCGTGCCCCCACGATCAATGCATACCGCCGCAAGGTTGTCGGCGTCGGTAAAAAATTCCTCGACGGGCGCCGCCGTCGAGTCCGACGGGCAGATCAGCAACGCCGGGTCATTCAGATATTCCGGATAGACCGTCGTGCCGTCTATATTGAAGTCCATATCCCAGTTGCCGGTGCAGAGGAAGCCTTTCATGGGCGGCCATTTCTGGCCTTTGCTCTCGTTGCTGTACATCTTGCAGACCAGGCCCAACTGCTTCAGGTTGTTGGCGCAACTGGCCCGCCGCGCCGATTCCCGAGCACGCGCAAGCGCCGGCAACAGGATCGCCGCCAGAATCCCAATTATGGCTATCACAACAAGCAATTCGATCAGTGTAAAGCCCTTCTTCATGATAAGCACCCACCCTCGGTTACGGCCCGTTGTCAATAATATACTCCCTGGTTCTCTCGCCCACTTTTCTGTTGTCTAATCTACGTGTTTCAGTATCATTGTTAACAATTCTCGCACAAAACTACCCGGCTCGTCAATAGAAAACCTCCGGGAGGTGGTATTTGCCGTGTCCACCCCCCGCCACACAGCGACCGCAGCCGTCGCGGAAACAGCCTCCCTGACGTTTATTCCACAAAAAAGCGGCTGGGATTTCCATCCCAACCGCTTCCGTGCTTCTAAACTGCCGGCCTGGTCTTACATCGCCTGCAGCAACGCCATCGTCCTGCTCACAGGCCACTTGCCGGGATACCTGATAAACTCGACGTGACCGTCCATATACAGCCAGTTGCAGCCGCCTGGTGCATGGTTGTATTCCTGACCCAAGTCCAAGCTCACCCAGTCGCCGCACACCGGGATTTCGCTTTGAGCCTGGGCGCTCGCCGCGGGGTTGTTGATGTCGGTGATCGTGAACCGCTCGATGCCTTCACGCAGCCGGTACATCGTTATTTCCTCTGCCATCCCGTCGAACTTGAAATCGCTGTCGTTCCAGTTGCCTTTACCATCCGGGGTATCCGGTGGCAGAGCGATGGCGTCGTACAGCGGATCGAACATCAAGGCAAGGTCTGTGTTGTTGTCCAGCAGCCACGATGTCATTTCGGCCTGAGTCCCCGCCGGAGCATCCCCCACGCCTGTCGTCATCCCCTCCCTAATCGTGTTCCACGCCAGGTACAGGTACGAACAGCTTCCGCTGTTGGGTTCACACGGATAGAACTCCGTGTTCGGCACACTCACCGTCGGGCAGATGTCCGCGGCACGGCTACAGAACACTGTCGGAAGCTCGTCTGCTTCGGCGAACACGTCTTCCACGTCATCACCCGTGGTTGCCGACGGGCAAAGCAGGATCGCGGGATCCGTAAGGTATTCAGGATAAATCGCCATCGTGTCAACAACGAACTCGCCCCTCCAATCGTCCGGATCGGCGGGATTGCAGCCCCAAAGCTTGGTTGGCGGGAACTTCTCGCCTGGAGACTCGTTGCTGTACATCTTGCACACGAGGCCAAACTGTTTGAGGTTATTGGCGCAACTGGCCCTCCGCGCCGACTCCCGCGCCCTCGCAAGTGCCGGCAGCAGGATGGCCGCCAGAATACCAATAATTGCTATTACAACCAGCAATTCAATTAGCGTAAAACCCTTCTTCATGATTATGACCCTCCCTAAGTTATCGCTCCATTGTCAAAAAAACTAACACGCCAAAAAACTGACCCGTCCGCCTCCTTTCTCGGAAGTTACACACACTTCCCCATCTTCTTATGGTTTATTCTTGCACAGCAAAGGTATTCTGTCAACAGGAATCTTGGGGAAAACGCGCTAGGTGAAAAAGAAAGGCGGCCGCTGCTTTCGCTACAACCGCCTTGAAACAGACGAGTTACCGGACAATCGGCTTACACGGCTTGGAGTGCGCATGCCTATGAGGCAGTGTGGTTTGCTGTCGAGCGGAAGGTTGACTGGAGCAGGCGAGACGCCCGCTCCACAACAGCCACGGCAACAGCCGCAACTTGACGCACGGGGGCCCTCGCTGGCATCGTTGACTTTTGGGCCGTTTCGGGCATTCAGGTAAACGTATTATGGAACGCAATCGAAAAAAAGGGTACCTGCCCGTCTCAAAGACGTGTTTCGTGTGCGGCAAGGAGAACCACGCCGGGTTGGGCCTCCGCTTTTACGCCGAGGGCGCCGTCGTCAGTACAAACTGGCGGCCCGCAAACTGGCATTGCGGCTACGAAGGGATTGTCCACGGCGGCGTGGTTGCGGCCGCGCTGGACGAGTGCATGGCATGGGCCGCCACATGGCACACCCGCCTCATGTGCGTCACCGGCGACCTCACCGTCCGCTACCTCGCCCCGCTGCCAAACAACCGGGAACTGACCGTCTCGGCGTCGGTGAGCGTACCCGGCAAGCGGCTTCTCCACGTCAAGGGAACCATAGCGGACTCGGCCGGCCTGGAGTACGCCACCGCGCAGGGCCGGTTTGTCACTATGACGGCCAAAGACACGCTCGCCGTCGACGACGAACTGTTTTATTTCGGCGATGAAGTGCGCCTGTTCGATTACCTCCGCGTCAAGTAGAATCGAAAAAGGGTCCCCATTTCTTATCCGGTGATTCGGGAGGCAAGCCGCCCCTTGATTCTGATTCTGACCTGCCGTACACTCAGGGCATGCTCCTCGAGTTGACAGTGTTTGGAGACCTTTCCCCCGGTTCTTTATGTGCCGATTATATGCAACAGTGGCCGATCGGGAATGCATGAGATCCTGACCAGACGCTCAGTCGTGAGACTTTACCACGCATTGTGAGAAGTACTGTTCAAGGAGGTGCTGTGTCACTTACAGCGAAGACTGCGCTAAGCTTCACGGTGGTCATCGTCCTGGTCATTGGGGTCGGAGTCGGTATTCAGTGGTCCTTTCTCTCGAGACAACTGCCCGCGGTCGAGAACAAGCTGGTCCAGGAAGACGCCTCGGCAGTCGTTAGGGGGCTTGAGGCCCAGATAAACGTGTATGACAATCTGTGCTCGAAGTGGGCGGCGGACGAACGTGTGGCACAATCTTTTCAAGAAACCCTCCCGGAGGGACTTCCACCAGGCGACCCCTTGACGGCCATTGTTGATGGGCAGTCCACGTTTGGCTATCTCATAGACCGTGAAGGGAAAGTGGTCTGGAGGAAAGCCGGCAAGATTGTCGTCATCAAGGAAGGCGCCTCGGAGGAACTCCCCACAGAACAATGGCCGCTCTCCCATCCCCTGATAGGCTTGACGCCGGCGCCTGGTTTCCATAAAGGGCTGTTGTTGACGCAGGGCGGCCTTGCACTGGTGTCCTCTCATCCGGTCTATTCGAAGGACCCCGCTTCCCCCCCGTCAGGTCACTTGGTTGTGGGAAAGGTGCTGGACAAGGAGGCGCTCGCCGGGATCCTCGGAGATTCTGCCGGACCGGCACAAATCTGGCTGGCCAATGACGCTTCTCTGCCTGAAGTGTATCGTGACGGGACAGGTGCGCTAGTCAGCGCTGACCCTTCTCAGCAACAGTACCTTGTTCGTTCTGAGGGAGGCCGTTGGTCCGCTTTCTATGCGGACATCTACGGCGCGCCGGCGCTGTACTGGGCCGGGGACGCGTCCGGCATACGTTCGGCGTGGATGGCACAGGGTGTTTGGCGAGAGGTTCTGTGGGAGGGGATCGTCGGATTTCTGGCCGTCCTCATGTTCAGCCTGGTATTTCGTCGCCATATCTATCTCGCGCTCAAGGGGATCTCATCGTCGCTGGGTGATGCGAAGGTTTCGGACGTCCATCGCATGATGCTTCCTCTCGATCGGCACGACGAGGTGGGTTTGCTCGCCCGGCAACTGGACGCCCTGTTGGAGAAGTTCCGCAGGAATCTCGACGAGGGCAAACGTCGAGAAAAGTCGCTGTCGGAAAGCGAGGAACGCCTCTCTCTTGCCATTAGGGCCACGAAAGATGGGCTTTGGGAGTGGCATCTGCGAACAAATAGAATGTTCCTGTCACCGAGCACATGGGCCATATTGGGCCGCGCAGAGCAGGGGCCCGCAACCAAGCTGGAAGACTGGTTCGCGCTTATTCATCCAGAGGATCGGGATGCGGTTACCGAACGCGTTCAGACGCACACCGCCTCGGGAACCAACGAGGTTTGTTTGGAATACCGCCTTCGCAGACACGATGATAGCTTGGTTTGGGTGCTATATCGCGGGCTGGTTGTTCGGGACCCACGGGGTCAGGGCGAGCGGGTAGTCGGTTTGCTGACCGATATAACGCCCCAGAAAGAACACGAAGAACAACTGACCTATAATGCAACGCACGACACCCTGACAGGGCTGGCCAATCGCGCCCTGCTTGCCGAGCAGTTGGACCTCGCCATAAAGCAGACCAAGCGCAAGAAGGAATTCAAGTTCGGTCTGATGCTTCTCGATCTGGACCGGTTCAAAGTCATCAATGACGGCCTGGGACATTTGGTGGGAGACAAGATCCTCAAGTGCGTTGCGGAGAAACTACGGTCCTCGGTTCGTTCGACGGACACCGTGGGAAGATGCAGCAGCACCATCGCGCGTATTGGCGGGGACGAGTTTGTGCTGTTGCTCCAGGATATTTACGACATAATGGACGCCATCCGGGTGGCGGAGAGGCTTCACGGGGTACTCGCGCATCCCTTCGATATTGACGGGCATGAGGTCTTTACCTCGACAAGCATCGGCATCGCCATGAGCGGTTCAGCGGGCGAGTCGGTAGAGGGAATACTGCGAAATGCGGACACGGCCCTTTACCGCGCGAAGGCCGAGGGAAGAAGCCGCTACGCTGTCTTCGATATGGAGATGGGGGCGCGCGCCCGAAAAAAGATTCAACTCGAGACCAGCCTGCGCCGCGCCATTGAACGGGATGAACTGATCTTGCGCTATCACCCTATCGTCTCTTTGACGACGGGCAAGATTGACTCCTTTGAAGCGCTCGTCAGGTGGAAGCACCCCGAACTAGGCGAAATACCACCGGACGAGTTTATCCATCTCGCGGAAGAAATAGACATGATTCAGTCTATAGGACAGTGGATAGTGCGCATGGCGTGCCGGCAGACACGCCTCTGGCAGAAGGAGTTTGTCAGCGCGGCCGAGCTCGGCATCAACGTCAACTTGTCCGCGAAGGAATTCTCTCAAGAGGAACTGGTACAAAGCATCCGAGACACACTGACTGAAGTGGATCTCGATCCGCGTTACGTAACCGTCGAGGTCACAGAAACTATTCTCATGGCCCATTCCGAGACCATCGTCGAGAGGCTTGGGAAGCTTCGCGCCGAGGGCATCCGGCTTTCGATTGACGATTTCGGCACGGGATTCTCATCGCTCAGCTACCTGGCGCGTTTTCCGATGAACAGCTTGAAGATAGACTTGTCGTTCATCCGCGACATGCATGTTTCTGCGGAAAGTTTGCAGCTTGTAACGTCAATCTTGGCGCTGTCCCAGAGCATGAACTTGACGGTTATTGCGGAAGGAATCGAGGAACCTCACCAACTTCACCGCTTACGGGAACTAGGGTGCGAGTGCGGCCAGGGATTCCTCTTCTCCAAACCCTTGGACCCCCCGGAAGCCAGCGAACTGCTGGCTGCCGATCCAACGTGGTAACGACGTGGGCGTCACTCCTCATTACAGGGGTTATCGAGTGTAGAGGGAGGTCGTCTCGTCTGCGGGCAAAAGGGCAGGTCGGATGTTTCTGACTTCAGCCATGTTGATCGCCCTGTGGTTGCCCAAAACTCGTCCTCATCGACGGACAACCAATCAGCAACCACCGGCAGAGCCGGGGGATTATCTTTGAGTTAAATGACCCCCGGCAAAGCCGGGGGCTTACCGTTGTGAGCCCCCCAAGGGGCCATCTGTAACGCTAACCTCATCTCGGCGGTCCCACGGGTTTAGCCCGCTTCAGCGGGCTCCCGACCGTCTTCGGTCGGCCTTTGCACCCTGCTTTAGCAGGGGTGGAGCCGGCATCCGTTCGCCCTTCTTTCAGCACGCTTCAGCGTGGCTTCTCGACACGCTTTCAGCGTTCTCACGCGCACTGCTCTCGGATCAAGGCCAAGCGACTGCCGCAAAGGTCAAACCTTTGTGAGTCCCCCGGCAAAGCCGGAGGGTTACCTTGTGAACTTAACCCCATACCCCATACCCTGCTTTTTTGCGATCAACCTTCTGCTGCGCTAAAATCTGCACGCGGGATTCAACGAGGAATAGCCAAATGAAAATACAGCCCACGGACGCCCTAATCATCGGCGACGTTCAGGTCGACTTCTGCCCCGGCGGCGCACTACCCGTCAGCGGCGGCGACCATATCATACCCGTAATCAACCGCCTGCAACCCCGGTTCCAGCACCGGTTTTTCATCCGGGACTGGCACCCCGCAAACCACATGTCCTTTTCCGACGACCCCCATTTCGTCGACCGGTCCTGGCCGCCCCATTGCGTCGCCAACACGCCCGGCGCACAATTTCACCCCGACCTCGACGTCCCACCCGACGCCAACATCGTCAACAAGGGCGCCGACCCCGACAAGGAAGCCTACAGCGCGTTTAGTGGAACCGACCTCGCCAAACAACTCCGTATGCGCGGCATCCGCCGGCTCTTCTTGACGGGCCTCGCCACCGATTATTGCGTCAAGAGCACCGCACTCGACGCGCGACGCGAAGGATTCGACGTCATGCTGGTCGAAGATGCCACACGCGGTATCGACGTGCCCCGCGGCAGTGTCGACGCCGCGCTCGATACCATGAAAGACGCCGGTGTCGACGTGATTCAGTCGGGAGATATGGATGAGTGATGAGTAAAGAAGTCGAGTCCTGGTACAAGCGGGAACGGCTCGGGCTGTTTACCGACTTTTACGAACTCACCATGATGGCCGGCTACCTCAAGGAAGGCCGGGCCAATCAGCAGGTCGCGTTTGATTATTTCTTCCGCAGCCTGCCGCCGCACGCCGGGTTTGGCGTCTCGGCGGGGCTCGAACCATTCCTCGATTACGTCGAGCGCCTGCGGTTTTACGAAGACGATATCGAGTACCTCCGCGGGCTCGGCGTATTTGACGACGAGTTCTTCGACTACCTGCTCAAGTTCCGGCCGGGGTGCAGCATCCGCGCACTGCCCGAAGGATCGCTCGTGTTCCCCCACGAGCCGGTGATCCAGGTGTCCGGCTCCATTTTCGAGGCCCAGCTACTCGAAACCGCCCTGCTCAACATGCTCAATTACCAGACGCTGATCGCAACCAAGGCCGCAAGGATCTGCCTCGCCGCCAACGGCGACCCCGTCATCGAGTTCGGCCTGCGCAGGGCGCACGGGCCCGACGGCGGGCTCAGCGGGTCCCGTGCCGCGTACATCGGCGGGTGCGTGTCGACCTCGAACGTTCTCGCCGGGAAAGTCTACGGGATTCCCGTATCCGGCACGCACGCCCACAGTTGGGTCATGAGTTTCCCCAGCGAGCTCGAGTCGTTCCGGGCGTTCGCACGCCACTACCCGGAGCGGTGCGTGCTGCTCGTCGACACCTATGACACCATTCAGAGCGGCGTGCCCAACGCCATCACCGTCTTCAAAGAAATGCGCGAGCAAGGCTACACGTTCCGCCCCGCGATCCGGCTCGATTCCGGCGACCTCGCCAAACTCAGCAAAATCGCTTACAAAATGCTCGTCGAAGCAGGGTTCGACGGCCCGCTCATCATCGGTTCCAACGACCTCGAAGAAGACCTCATCGCCGACCTCAAGCGGCAAGGCGCGAAAATCAACGCTTGGGGCGTCGGCACACACCTCATCACGTCCCACGAAAGCCCCGCGCTCAGCGGCGTGTACAAGCTCGTCTCGATCAGCGACAACGGCACCTGGCTCCCCCGCATTAAGATCACCTCCAACATGGAAAAAGCCACCGACCCCGGCCGAAAACGGCTCGTCAGGTATTTCGGCGCCGACAAAAACCCGCTCGCCGACGTCATGTATATGGAAAGCGAAAACTGGCCCGTACAGGGGACCGTCGTCTGCCGTCAGCGCACCCACCCCCATCTCAACGCCAGAATCCAGGGCGCCGCGTCCGCCCGCGAACTGCTCCAGCCCGTCATCGAAAAAGGCCGGCGGCTCGAGCCACCCCCGCCCATCCACCAGATCCGCGCCCGCGCCCTCGATCAAATCGCCGCCCTGCCCGACGAGTACAAGCGCCTCCGAAACCCCGAAATATACCGCGTACTCATCTCCCAGCGCCTCGGCCAGCTAAAAGCCGATATGCTCCAAAACCCCGACCCCGGATAAAGTGTGAAGTGCTCAGTGCGAAGTGCGCCTAATGCGGTTATATAATTCTCATTTTTAGACACTTTATGGTGGCTTTTGTCAATCAATTCCCCCTTGTTCCGTAAATTTCAGGACCGTTTTCTACTCGGAAAAAGTGCATCGGCGCATATATAAAACAGAGCCGCAAAGCGCTATAATGTGCCCATGAGGGGAACCCAGAGAGGCATCGCATGAGGCTGGTCAGGATAGGAGTTGGGGCCGTATCGGTCAAGGTCGGCGACATGGACCTGAACGTCCGCCGCCTGACGGCCGTGGTTGAGGAAGCCCGGCGGCAGGGCGTACACCTGCTCGTCACCCCGGAACTCGCCATCTCCGGCTACAGCCTCGAGGATAGGGTGTGGTGGCCGAACATCGCCCACCAGAGTTGGAGCAGCCTCGAGCGGTTCGCGGAATCCTGCGCCGGCATCAGCGTGCTCGTTGGCCTGCCGGTGCGGATGAACTCGCTGATGTACAACGCGTCGGCGATGATCCACGACGGCAAGGTCCGCGGCCTGATCCTCAAAGAATACCTGCCCACGTACAGCATCTTTTACGAAGGCCGCAACTGGGCGCCCTGGGTGGAAGGCGTCACCGAACATCACGGGGTGCCGGCGGGCGACCTGGTGTTCAAGATGCCGTACGGCGTGGTAAGCGCGGAGATCTGCGAGGACCTGTGGTCGGCCAAATCGCCGGCGTACGCCCGCGTGGTGGCGGGCGCGGAAATCATCTGCAACGGCAGCGCATCCCCGTTCACGCCGCGCAAAAACGAGCAGCGCCGGCGGATGGTCAAGGTGGCCGCGCAGCAATTCGCCTGCATCTACGCCTATTCGAACCTCCTGGGTTGCGACAACAGCCGGCTGGTGTTCGACGGCGGCGGGTTCATCGCCACGCCGGACGGCGTGGTGGCGGAAGGCACGCCGCTGAGTATGGCGCCGTGGACATTGGCCGCCGGCATCGTAGATCTCGACCAGGTGTCCCGTGTCAGGGCCGAGAACTCGACTTGGCGGCAGGGCGCCATCTTGCGCGACGAGACCCCGGGCATTCTAACAGTCGACGTCCCCGGCACGTACGCGCCGGCGAGCCTCGCCGATTATGCCACGCAGATGCCGCGGAGCTTTTTTGACGCGGAGAAACCTACGCCGGGGCCGCGCGAGCCGCTTTCTATCCAGCTTGAATCCATGAAGGCGCCGGAAGCCGCGACTGCCCGGAAATCCGAGGCCGAACTTTACCTGGACGAGCTTTTTAGCGGTCTGGTGCTGGGTCTGCGGGACTATTTTGAAAAAGTGGGCGTGTTTGACCGGTTTCTGGTGGCCGTGTCAGGCGGCCGCGATAGCGCGCTGTGCCTGCTGCTGGCCTGCCATGCCGCAAAACAGTTGAATGAGGGCCGCGATGCAAGGAGCTTCGCCGAACGCATCAGCACCGTCTATCTCCCGAACAAGGCCTTCAGCAGCAGCGCCACCGAACACGCGGCCCGGGCGTTTGCCGAAGAGCTCGGTGTCCCGTTCAAGGTGGTGTCGATTGCCGAGGAAGCCGAGATCGCCCTCGCGAAAGCAGGCGAAATGGCCGGCGGGCTCGAGAACGTCACGGCGCTGGCCCGGCAAAACCTGCAGGCGCGTGTCCGCGGCAACATGATGCTCAACTGGGCCAACAGCGTCAACGGGCTGCTGCTTGTCACGTCGAACCTCAGCGAGACGGCAGTCGGCTACACCACAACGGGCGGCGATAACCAGGGCGGCTACAGCCCCGTGGCAAACGTCCCCAAAACCGTCATCAGCCGGCTGCTCGAATACGTTGCGCGGCGCGACAACATCCAGTCGCTGCGGTACATCCTCGAGATCGCGCCCAGCGCCGAACTCGCTCCGGACCAGCTCGACGAAGCCGACCTCATGCCGTACGTGGTGCTGGACGACCTGCTGTTTCTGTTTGCGCGCCAGCGGATGACGCTCACGGAATGCTGGCGAGTCCTGTGCGCGCGGTACCCCGACGTGGACCGCGAACAGTTGCGGGCGTGGACCACGGATTTCGGCAAGCGGTTCGTCAGCAACCAGTGGAAACGCGACCAGCACCCCGTCACCATGAAAGTGATGGATCTCGATCTCGACCCAAAGACGGGGTTCAGGTTCCCCGTCACCCAGAGCATCAAATACGAGCTTGATGAACTCGCGAAGGCCGATTAAGCCTACTCGATCCTGAAGCTCTGGCCGCCGGTATAGATCGAGTTGTCGACGAACAGGTCCGTAAACGGATCAGTGCCGGGTTCAAGCTGTTCGTCGAAGTCGAACCGGAGGATCGGGCCAAACGACGCGAACGGCAGGTCCTCTCCCCACACGATGCCACCCGGATTGGCCAGTGTGATCCACATCCCGTCTTGCGGCGAACCTTCCGTGGTCATTTCCCAACCGTTGCAGAGGCCGTTGTCGGGTTCGGCCACTTTTTGGACGGTGAACTCGCTGTTGCTCCGCGCGTAGATCCAAATCTCCCAAATATACCGCGGGACGTACGCCGCGCGGAGGAAGTAGGTAGTCTGGCCGTCGCTGGTGGAGGGCACGACGCGGAGGATGCCCTGCAACTCGTCGCTGGCGTAGGTGGTCACGTTGAAACGCACGGGGGCGATGTAAGTCGCGGTACTCTCATCGATCTGCAGTTTGAACGACGGCACAAACTCGAGGTTCGCCCGCTTCAGCGTTGCCCAACGCAGCGTGTATTGCGCCGCCAGGTTGTCAACCACGTGCTGGAACCCGGCATCCAAATCGCCCGGCTCGAGTGCCACGTACAGCCGCCCCGGAACCCCCGACGTCACCGCTTGCAGCGCTGCCATATTCACGTCATCGCCAAACCCGACACAGTAGATGCGCACGCCGCGCGCGATCGCCCTGTCTCGCACATCGTCGGGCGTGCGGATGCTCGACGTGTCGTTGCCGTCGGAGATGAATACGAGGTTTCTGGTCTCATCTTTGCCGTCGGTGGGCTCGAACTCGCCCAACGCCGCATAGACGGCGTCCCAGCATCGGCTAGCGCCTGCATAAGGTAGTACTATTGCCCCAATTTGATCGATCTGGTCACTGACAAACTCCTTGTCTGCGGAAAAGTCGCACACTTTCCCCGGTTCATCGTTGCCGAGGTGAAACTCGTAAACGCCTACCAGCGTGTCGGCTTCGAGTGCGGGGAGCAGCACGTCTATGACGGCGTCTTCCATGGCGCCGATGGCGCCGGGCGTGGCGGCCATGCTCAGGGTGTAGTCGAGGACGAGGTAGATGGCGCCCTGTTTGGCGCCGGCGCGCACCAGGTACGGCGGCGACTCGAGCGCGCTCGTGGGGATGTTGTCTTCGGAACATGTTACGCCGATGCCGGCCGGATCGACGATGACGGGGGCGCGGTTGCGGTCCTGGATCACGAACGTGAAATCCATCAGGTACGGCGAAGTGTAGGTGTACGAGACATCCTCGACCCGGAGTGCGCCGGCGGTCGCCTCGCTGCCGTCCGATGTGAGCGTTATATCGACTCGCCGGGAATTGATCCCGCTCGCCGAAATGATGACATACCCGGAATGGACGCCGGCCGCCAGCCCGTACCGGCTCACGTTGAGTGTGATGACGCGCCGGTCGTTTGCGCCGGTGCTCGACCCGGACGTTGGACTGCAACCGATCCAGGGGGTGGGGGTGGACACGGTGAAATCCAGCCGCGGCACGGCCGGATTCGAGTTCCAGACCTCGAGGTTCCACGGCTGGCGGCTCGACCCGAAGTCATAACTCGTTTGAGAGACGGCAATGGCGTCTTTTTTCCGCTCGGGCGGGCAGCCGGTTAAGATCACGGCGACACCCAACCACATCACGGCCAGAACGACCCTCGCTCCGTTTTGCATGGTCATACCCTCCCCGTTTATTGCGCCAACGACAGCATTACCCAGATGCGCCCTCGTTTTTTACCAACTATGGATACAAGGCAGCCGCACGATCGTTGCAACAGGCGGGTCGCGGCTGGTTTTGCGTCTCAACCGGGCGGCCAGTGGAGCGGGCGGCCGCCGACGATGTGCATGTGGATGTGAAACACTTCCTGGCCGGCCCATGCGTTGCAGTTGATCACGTAGCGGCACCCATTTTCGGCGATTCCTTCGGCTTGGGCCACTTGGTTTGCCCGCAGCATCATCCGCCCCAGCAGGCCCGAGTCTTCCTCGTCTGCGTTGATGATGCGCTCGATGTGCTTTCGGGGAATGATCAGGACGTGTACCGGTGCGGCGGGATGGATGTCGCGGAATGCGTAGAACTCTTCGTCGGAATACACTTGGTTCGACGGGATTTCACCCGCGGCTATCTTGCAGAAAAGACAACTTTCGGCCATCTGTTCCTCCCGTATGTTCAGGCCCTGCCCGGGTGAGGGATCGGGCCCAACTCGCCCAGTTCGTATTGGATTAAAGTGGCGCCGGCGATGGCGGCCATTTCGGATCGGTAGGTGGCAGCACCCAGGCATATGGGAGTCACGCCCGCCTCAAGCGCGGCAGCGATTTCCTCGTCGGTGAAATCGCCTTCCGGCCCTACCATCAGCGCCACGGAACCGCCGCCCAGCGCCGTCCGCAGTGGTGCGGCATGCAAGTCTTTGGTCGCCAGCAGCACCGGCGCGGCGGCGTTGCGGACAGCCTCCTCGATCCCGTCGGCGAGGATGAATTCGGGCAGCCATATGCGACCGCACTGTTTGCAGGCCTCGATGGCGGTGCGCGTCCATTTGTCGCTGTGCACGGGTTTTCGTTCGGACCGCTGCGCCCGGAAAAACACGAACCGCGCCACGCCCAGTTCGGTCCCGTGCTGAACGATGAAGTCCAGCGCCTTATCGCGGTGCAGCCAGGCCTGCAACAACGTCAGCCGGCGCGGCGGCGGCGGCAACACCCGCTCTTCCAGCGCCTGGACCACGACCTCGCGCTTCCCCGCGGTTACCACCTCGCCCGATATCTCGCGCCCGTGCCCGTCGAACAGCGCCACCGGATCGCCCGGCCGGACACGCACCACGTGCAGCGCGTGATGGGCCTCGTCGCCCCCCACAACGATCTCGCCCGTGGCCGCGGTGTCCTGCGGAATATACATCCGGTGCAAGTGCGCCATATAAGCAGCATACCCGCAGCGGCACGTTGAAGCAACCATCGTAGCGCAGGTGTCCCGCCTGCATATTGGGAGGTATAGCGTGCACGGACGAACACGGACTGACACGGACGAACACGGACCAAAAGCGGGACATCCCCTACAAAAACCGGGGCCGTCCCAACGTGCAGGCGAGACGCCCGCAGCACAACATGCAGGCAGGACGCCTGCGCTACCTGAGTTTGACTTCTCCCCAAACCGCATATTATTATCCGATTTTGGCGGCTAACCTGAACTTTACCCATGGATTTTATTTGCAACAGGTCAACTCTATCCGGTGAGGTCGCGATACCGGGCTCGAAATCCCACGCGATCCGCGCCGTCAGCATCGGTGCGCTTGCGGACGGTGAGAGCCGGATCGAGTGCCCGCTGGATTCGGCGGACGCCCGGTCTGCCGTCCATGCCTACCGCGGGCTTGGCGCCGTCATCGCGACCGATGAGGATACCTGGACGGTGACGGGCGTCGGCGGCAGGATCGAGACGCCCGAAGACGTGATCGACATCGGGAATTCGGGCACCAGCCTCAACGTGGCGCTGGGCTCGTGTGCGTTGTTGCGGGGCGGGCTGGCCGTGCTCACGGGCGACGGCCAGATCCGGCGTCGGCCATCCGGGCCGCTGGCGCAGTCGTTGACCGATCTCGGGGCGCGCGTCCGGTCGACGCGCGGCAACGGTTGCCCGCCGTTTGTTGTCCAAGGGCGGTTGCGCGGCGGCGAGACCTCGCTCGAGGCCGTCAGCAGCCAGTACCTGACCAGCCTGCTGATCAACGCGCCGCTCGGCGACGGCGACAGCCGCATCCGCGTCCCGCTGCTGCACGAGCGGCCGTACGTCGAGATGACGCTCGACTGGCTGCGGCGCCAGGGCGTCCGGCTCGAGCACGACGAGGGTCTGCGCGAGTTCCACGTGCCCGGCGGGCAGGGTTACAAGTCGTTTGAGCGGCGAATTCCGGGTGATTTTTCGACGGCCACGTTTTTCCTTTGCGCGGGCGCGATCGGCGGCAACCAAATCACAAGCCTGGGCCTCGACATGAACGACACGCAGGGCGACAAGGCCGTGGTCGACTATATTCGCCAGTTGGGCGCGCAGGTCGAGGTCGAGGAAAACCGGATCACGGTGCGGCCGGGGCGCCTGCGGGGTTGCGAGATCGATTTGAACGCCACGCCGGACGTGCTGCCGATGATGGCGGTGCTGGCATGTTTTGCCGAGGGCACCACGCGGCTCGTGAACGTGCCGCAGGCCCGGATTAAAGAGACGGACCGGCTCACGGTGATGCATCGCGAACTCGAGCGGCTGGGCGCGCGGGTCGAGGAGTTGGCGGACGGCCTCGTAGTGACGCACAGCGATTTGTGCGGGGCGGACGTCGACGGCCACGGCGACCACCGCATCATCATGGCGCTGGCTATCGCTGGCACGATGGCCTCGGGTAAGACGCGGGTGCGCGGGGCGGATGCGGTGGATGTGACGTTCCCGGGGTTCATTGAGGCAATGACAGGGCTGGGTGCGGAGATGTGGAGCGTGTATGAGTGAAGAAGGCTGTAGGCTGTAGACCGTAGACTGTAGGGAAGAAAACCGACGGGAGGCATTATGCTGGGTTGCACGTATGGGAAGATGTTCAAGGTTACGGTTGCGGGGGGCAGTTATCAGGAAGGGCTGACAGTCCACCTGCAAGGCGTTCCGCCGGGAATGAGATTTACCGAGGCGGACATCTACGAGGCGTTGCTGACGCGGAAACCGGGCCAGAGCGAACTGGCGTCGCCGCGGCGCGAGCCGGACGTGCCGGTGATTTACAGCGGCGTCAATGCGGCCGACACCATGCCGGGGTTCTCGAACGCCGGATTGACCAACGGCACGCCGCTTGTGATCTTGATCCCCAACCTGGACCGTCATTTCGAGCACATCGACCAGTACCAGAAGACGAACCGGACGCCGCGGCCCGGCCACGCTTCGTATGCGTCGTACCAGAAGTACGGCGAGTGCGACGACTCGATTGGCGCGGGCTTTTTCAGCGGCCGGTACACGTCGACGATCGTTGCGGCGGGCGCGGTCGCACGGCGGGTGCTCAAACAGCACGGCGTCGAAGTGTTTGCTTACGTTAGAGAAGCGGCGGGCGTGCGGGCGTCCGACGTGCCGCACGACGAGGCGCGGAAAAAGGTGGATACGTATCGCGATGTCCGCCGGCAGTACGACCCGATCTACCAGTGGGCGTTCACCGAAGGCCGGATCAAACCGGAGATGCGGCTGCTCGAGAAGATGGCCGTGCTGGCCGAGCTCGAACGCGACCTCATCCCGATCCAAGATGCCGCGCGCCCCATGAAGCCCGCGGAGATCCGCGCCGAGTTCGGCGTCCACCCCACGATGAATTGCCCCGACGTCGACGCCGCGTTCGAAATGGAGAAACGTATCCTCGAGATCCGCGACGAGGGCGATTCGAGCGGCGGATTGGTCGAGGTCGTCGCTACCGGCCTGCCCGCGGGTATGGGCGAACCCGTGTTCGAGAAACTCGATGGCGAGCTGGGCCGGATGATGAGCATCGGCACCATCAAGGCCGTGGAGATCGGCGCGGGGCTCGCCGTCAAAGACCTGCGGGGCTCGCAATCCAACGACCAGATGCGCGTCAAAGACGGGCGCGTCGTATTCGACTCAAACAACGCCGGCGGCATCACCGGCGGCCTAACCACCGGCCAGCCCATCGTCGTGCGGCTTGCCGTGAAACCCACGCCGACCATCGCCAAAGATCAGCACACCATCGACAAGGTGTCGCTCGAAAACGCCACGCTCAGCGCCGTCACACGTCGAGACCCAACCATCGTCGCCCGAGTCTGGCCCGTCGCGGAAGCCTTCACGGCCATCATCCTGCTCGACCAATACATGCAACACCTCGGCTACCAAGCCATGTGGCGGAAATAACCGTCTTTCTTTGCTTCTTTCTTTCTTCGCAGAAAGAAAGAAGATCAGTTGATAAATCCGTTATATCTTCCCATCCAGTAGGGGAGGAGCCAGAATGTGGGGGCCCATTCGGTTTGGCCGTTGTCGCCCTGTGTGGCTCTCCAGGGGTTGTTGTCCCAGCGGACGACGCCGCGTTCGCTGGGTGGGAGGAGGCGGTTGGTTTGGACGTCGTCGAGGATAGGTTGGCGGACGAGTTTGAGGTCTTCGCGGGTTAAGTTATCGACGGTCCAGTCGATGAGGTCGAGCGGTGTGTCGCGCAGGAACGCCAGCGAGTCTTCCAGGTTGGGGTTGCCGCCGGTGAGCATGGCGTAGGTGAAATTGAAGTAGGGGCTGTTTTCCTTGCCGGCACCGAGGTACCATCCCTCGACGCTTTCGCGGTACAACGCCCGCAGTTCCGGGTCGGTTTCGTAGGCGAGGAGGGCGGGATAGGCGAGGGCCAGCAGTTCGTCGTCGATATGGGTCCGCCATCCGGGGATGTAGGTTTTGGCGCGGCGGACATTCTCGGCGTAGCCTTCGTCAAACAGCAGGCGGCGGTATTCGCGCGCGTACTTGTCGTCGCCGGTGACGTGCCACGTCGCTTTAAGGTATGAGAGGATCTCGACGGAGTTGATGCCGCGTTCGGTGGCCCAATCCGGGTCGTGGTTGAGCCGTTCGGGGGCCCACACGCCCCACCGGGTATGCGCGCCGTCGATGTCGATCAGGACGTAGCCGTGGTCGATGATGTGATCCATGATGCGGCGCATATGGCCGCGCAACTCTTCTTTCTGCGCATCATCCGCGACGAGGTCGTAGAAGATGGGCAGGGCATAGAAATGGCCGGTCATTTCGTCGCTGCTCGTGTCGCCTTTCCACAGCCACCCCTCGCGCGTCGCGGGCCGCCAGCGCTGCTCGACGGGTTTGTTCCGCACGTCTTCGGCGGCCATGTCGGCGCGCTCGCGGTCGGAGTACGCGCGGTTGGCGTCATGCACGCTCGTCCATGAATCCGGCACGACGGTGCGGGCCACAAAACCTGTCGTGCCGGTGTACCGCTGGAGGTCCAGCAGCGCGGTGTATGCGCTAACAGCACGTTGGCGCGCGTCGGGATCTTTCGTCGCCGCGTAACGGTAGCATTCCGCCGCGAGATACATGGCCGTGTATTGGCCGTCGTTGTCATCGTCCATGGGTTTCCACGATTCGATATCGCCCGGGCGTTCGAGCCGGACTTTCTCGACCAGCCCCGGTTCGCGCACGTGGCGTTCGGCCGTGACGGTTTCAAAATAAGCCGCCTTCTCGGCGAGCGTCGTCTGCCTGCGCCTGATCGCGCTGACGCCCGCCGCCGTGGCCACGTAGGCCGTGCCATCCGGCCCGAATGCCACGTCGCGCACGTCGTCCGACAGCAACCACCTCCGGCTGTGGCGCAGCGACCAGTCGCGGCCGCCGTACCGGGCGACGCCGAGTTTCGTACCGACCCACATCCGGCCGTCGGGGCCGCGCCTGACGCACTGCACGAAGACGTCGTGCAATCCCTCGTCCGGCGTCATCTGGCCCACGCGCACGCCGCCCCGGTACAACGTCACCCCGCCGAGCCCGCCGGCCCACAGCGTCCCTTCGGAGTCAAATGCCAGCGCGGCAACGTCCGGGCTGAGGATCTCGTTCTCTTTTTGGTACACGCCCCTCTCATTAGGCCGCACGCATGCCAGCCCCGTCCCCGTAGCGACCCACAACGTGCCGTCGCCATCCACGATCACGTCGCGCCGGTTCACCGACCCCGGAATGGATTCGGCCGCCGCGACGCCACCCGCAACGCGCCACGCGCCTTTCGGCCCCATCGCCAGTGCGCCGCCCTCGATGACGGCAATGGCCGTCACGGGCCCTTCCACGCCTTCCACCCGCGTCAGACCTTTTGCCGTGCCGCGATACAGCCCGTCCCACGCGCCCGCCCAGACCTCGCCGCCAGGACCGGCCACGATTTTGTAAGCGGGTCCGGCGTCGTCGAGGAGCGGCCGGCGCCATGCGCCGTTCTCGAGCACGAACATGCCGGCCTGCGTTGCCGCCCAGAGGTTGCCGGCGGAATCGACGGCGATGGAGCGGACGTCGTTGGCCTCCTCGGAAGCCAGGGTGTAGGGCTTGTGCTGTTCCTGCCAGAACGGTTCGTCGGGTATTTGTGCCGCCATCGCGGCAACGGCCATTATGATGCACCACATGCCATATTCCTCTGGAGTTTGGCTGCCGGTTTGCAGTGTAGCTTGTAACCGTGGCCGATCTCCAACCGGGTCGGGTTAGCTCTCCGTCGAACCCCTACCGGGGTTCCGAATAGGGGGCGCCCGCTACCCAGGATAGCGCCAACCCCTCCGGGGTAGCCACAATCCTGGGCTGACGGTTATCAAACCCCTACCGGGGTTTTAGATTACTGCTGTGTCGTGTTGTGTTAACATCATGCCGTGGCAATGTGGGGAGAGGTTCTGTGGCAATGTGGGGAGAGGTGCCGTGGCAATGTGGGGAGAGGTTCTGTGGCAATGTGGGGAGAGGTTCTGTGGCAATGTGGGGAGAGGTTCTGTGGCAATGTGGGGAGAGGTTCTGTGGCAATGTGGGGAGAGGTTCTGTGGCAATGTGGGGAGAGGTTCTGTGACACTACTTGTGCTGGGTGGTTGCGCGGACATGGCGGCGCCGCTGTTGAAGCTTCTGCAGTCGGACAAGGACGTCGGCGCGGTGACGCTGGCGGATATCAACGCGAGCAAGGCCGAGTTACTGGCCGTGGAGTGTGGACCGCGTTTTTCGGCGGTGGGTTGCGATGCGACGGATCGGGAGAAGGTTCTCGGGGTGATGCGCGGCCACGACGCGGTTGTGTGCTACGTGGGGCCTTTCTACCGTTTCGAGAAACCTTTGGCGGCATGTGCCATTGAAACGGGCGTTCCGTACGTGTCCATCGCGGACGATTACGACGCGTACCTCGATGTGATCACGCTCGAGGAAGCCGCGCGCAACGCCGGCGTCAAAATCCTCACCGGCTTTGGGAATTCACCGGGCCTGACGCAGATGCTCGCCCGGAAAGGCTACAACGAGGTGGCCAACCCGTTCCGCATCAGCATCAACTGGTGCGCAGGCTCGAGCGAGCAGGTGGGACCGTCAAACCTGATGCACCTGTTCCACATTTTCAACGGCACCACGCTCCAGTGGGTGGGCGGGCGCGAGGTTCGCGTGAAAACCGGGGCCGGCGGCAAGTGGGTCGAGTTTCCGGTGCCGGTCGGCCGTGCGCGGGTGTTTTACACCGGCCACGCCGAAAGCGTGTCGCTGCCGCGCAACCTTCCCGGTCTCGAAGAGGTGACGCTGCACGGGGGCGTGAAGCCGGCGTACATTGTGCGGCTTGTCAAGCTGATGAGCGCGTTGCGCCTGATCTTGACGCACTCGAGGCGTGCGCGGCTGGCGCGGTTTTTCCATCGGTTTGAAAAATGGTTCTCGTCGCCGGGGCTCGACCAATCGGTTGGTCGTGTCGAAGTCTATGGCAGGGAAAACGGCCGCATTGTGCAGAAAACGTTCACCTACGCCGGTCATATCGCCGAGATCACGTCTTTGCCGGCTTATCTGGCGGCGAAATGGCTGTGCCTGGGCAAGTTCAACGACAAACCCGGCGGCGTGTACGCCCCCGAAAGATTGCTCGACCGCCCGGACGAGTTTCTTGATCAACTACGTGCGTTGGGGCTCAAGATCTGGCCGTGACTCGACCTATTCCAGCGCTTTTACCAGGAGTTCCTCGAAGGCGTCTTTGTCTTTCCAGCCCAAGGCGCATTTTACGGGCCGGCCGTTTTCGTCGGGGACGGTGTTGCCCTTGTCGTCGATGGTGAGTTTCACCGTCTTCATCTCGCAAAACGATTGGTCCATGGCCAGGTAAACGGCTTCGGTGTCGAACAGGACGCTGCTTTCACCCTCGGGATATTTGTCGAAGTTTGTCCAAGCCCGGTAGTTGGCGATGACGGTCTGTGCGCGCGGATCCTTCGAGTCGCGCACCCGAGCGAACCGCTCGCCTTTGAGGATAATCGTGCCGCAGGTATCCAGCGGGGCGAAGGTGATGTCCCACGGCGCGGCAAACACGGCGCGCGCCGCTTCGATATCCCGGTACACGTTATATTCCGGCTGCCGGCCCTGTTTTCCGCCGTAGCCGATCTCGACGCTGCCCGCCATCGACACGACCCGCGCCTTTTCGGCAATGCGGGGCTCGCGGCGCAGGGCCTCGCGGAGGTTGGTCTGCGGGCCGATGACGATCAGCGTCACGGGCCGCTCCGCCTTCATTATCAAGTCGATCATCGCGCCGACGCCGTCCTCGTGCACTTTTCCGGGGTACATTTTCAGGTCGTAATCGGCCAGCCACTTCGCCTGGTGGATGGGCCTGTCGGTGTTTTTCACGCCGGCGCCGATCGGGATGTCCGTCCGTCCAATCTTGTCCAATATCTTCGCGAGCAGTCGTGTCTTGGTCGGCGTGTCGTCCGACGCAGTGATCACCAGCCGCAGGTCCAGTTGTGGCGACCCCAGCAGAAATGCCAGCGCCCAGGTGTCGTCGATGTCGTCGCCGATGTCCGTGTCGAGGATCGCGACGGGCGCGCCGGTCCCGCCGGTCACGGCTGAAAAAATGTGGACAGTTGCCAGAAGAATTCCCATGAGCGTTACTCCTCGAACAGGTTGATCCGGGCCGATTTTAGCACACCGGTGCCGTGACTCTCTCCCCTGCCCCGCCGGTCACGTTGCCCCGGAGGGCTGTGTTAAAATACACATTGGCTTTCAACACGGGGAAAACCCATGCCGCTGTATCGGAAACGGAGGTTTCAACGGCCCGGCTTGCCCGAACTCGTCGCGGTGGCCGCCGTGATTGCCGCGATAACCGCAGCCGTGGCGTGGCTCGATGCGGCGACGGCCCCGACACTCGAACAGACCTCCGGCCGGATCGTCTCGTGCGACATCCGTCTCACCCATTACAACGCCGCGTCCGATCTCTCGAAAGTGTTTGTGGATTACGCGTACAGCGCCGGGATAGGCACGTATACGGGCCACTGGGAGGGATTCTGGCCATCCACCAAAAGCCCGGACGCCCTGCCCCCCGATAAGCTGGACTTGCTCAAGTCGCCCGGAAGAACCATCACCGTGTTCTACGACCCCGCCGACCCGCGCAAGAGTTTTCTACATAACCCGGCAACCCGGTTTCCCGCTCTGTACGCGCTTGCCGCCATCGCCACGGCGCTCGCCGCCCTCATTTACCTGGTGCGCATCTACCCGGCGTGGAAACGGTAGACGCGGACGTCTCGCCCGCGCCATCCAGACCGCCAGCCCCGAAACGTCAAACACAGCAACGTGCAGGCGGGACGCCCGCACCACAATTGCCGGACATTGTGGTGCGGGCGTCCCGCCTGCACGGCTCGTTACGTGATCCGGAGTGAGTCGATGGCTTCGACATACGAGTCGGAGCCGAAGATATAGGAGCCGGCCACGAGCACGTTTGCCCCGGCTCGGATGACGTCGGGCGCGGTACCCGCGTCGATCCCACCGTCGACCTCGAGGTCTTTCTCGCCGATCATGGCGCGCACGTTCTCGATCTTGCGCAACATCTCGGGTATGAAGGCCTGCCCCCCGAACCCCGGGTTTACCGTCATGACGAGCACCATGTCCACGGCATCGGCCAGGAACTCGATTTCGTCCTCGCTGGTTCCGGGATTGAGCACGATGCCCGCCTGGCACCCGAGTTCTTTGATGGCGCCGATAGTCCTGTGCGGATGGTTTGCGCCTTCAACGTGAACCGAGATGATGTCGGCGCCGGCGTTGGCGAAATCCGCCACGTACCGTTCCGGCTCGACAATCATCAGGTGGACGTCCATCGGCACCGTCGAGTACTGGCGAAGGGCGGCCACCACCGGCGGGCCAATGGTGATGTTCGGCGTGAACTGGCCGTCCATCACGTCGATGTGGATCAGGTCCGCCCCCGCCTCAATCACTTCCTGGATCTCTTCGCCCAGCCGGCCGAAATCGCTGGCGAGTATCGAGGGTGCGACCTTGATTCTTGACGCGGTCATGTATTCCTCCTACGCGCGTCCTCGCGCGCTTATTGCACGGTGTATTGGGTGATGACGGGCTCGTTCTCCCCCTCGTAGACGTGCGTCTGGGCGAGTTGCCCGTCGAGGTAGATTTCAACCGTCATCTTCTCAATAAAGCCGATCGGCGGGGACTTGATCGTCTGGCCAGAGCGGAATTTCGGCGGCATCCCGTTGACATAATGGCGCTCGAGCGGGAATTGGGTCTCGCGCTTGCCGTTGCGGTCGATCGTATCGAGCCGCACTTCTCGTTCGAACCAGCTATGGGGCACCACGTAGACGATCCGGACATAACGTTGGGCGTCGGGCAATTGCACCGAACCGGACGGATACACGTCGTAGGTGACTACGTCGCCTTCCTGGACGAGCGTGCCGGCGGCGGGCCGCTGATCGAGCACGACGTCGAACCTCTGCCCCAGCATGTCGACGCGGTTTGGCTTGGCCTTGATGCCGTAGGGCGCCAGGGCCTCGTCCACGTCGCCCACGGGCATTCCGACGAGGTCGGGCATGATAAACGCAGGCTTTGTTTCGCTGGCACCGTCGCTGACGAGCAGGTTGATGCGCGTCGAGGCCGACACCAGCCGCGCCGACGCGGGATCCTGGGCGAGCACCGTGTCGCGGGGCGCGGTGTTCCGCACCCGCGCTACCGTCCCAAGCGCAAACGAGGTGCGGCGGATCTCTTCCTCGGCCTTCGCCAGCGGCTTGTCGACGAGGCTGGGCGGCGCGAGCGATTCGGTTCCCGCGCTCACCGTCAGGAACACCTTGTGGCCGGTGCGGACGACTTTTCCCGGGGCGGGCCGCTGCGAGATCACGTAATATTTCGGCGCCTGCTCGTCGGCGACCATTTTGGGTTTTAGAATTTCGAGGCCTTCCTCGGCGAGCTGGTACGAGGCTTCGGTGATGGGCCGCAGGGTGACATCGGGCACTTCGACGTACGCGCCGCCTTTAAGCGATTCGTAATACACGTAATAGCCGGCGCCCGCCATCAGCGCCAGGAAAAAGGCCGTCGCAAACGACCACCGCGCGCACCACCATAGGAACAGGAAAACAAACAGGACAAAGTTCAGCACCGCTTCCGCAAGCGCATCAAGAAAAACCCGTCCAATCCCCCTTTTTCGGGCAGGATCCGGTACTGTCCCGGGCTTATTTGCCACTGTCTGAACCATTCTGGACCTTCTTCGAGTGCGACGTTTTCCGATTCTGCCTGCGTAACGGCGCGCGCCACGTCGGTTGTTTCGGCGCGCGTGAACGTGCAGACGGAATACACCACCACTCCGCCATTCTTGCAGAGATCCACCGCGGATCGCAAAAGTTCCAATTGGAGCGCGGCGAGCCGGGCCGGGGCGTCCGGCTGCGCCCGCCATTTCAGGTCGGGATGGCGGCGCAACGTCCCCAGCCCGGTGCACGGCGCGTCCACCAGCACGCGGTCAAACCCCTGCCGCAACGGCGGTTTTGTGCCGTCGCCGCAAACGGGATACACGCGCTCGATCCCGAGGCGGGCGGCGTTTTGGCGCACCAGCCCCAGTTTTCCTGGGTGGATGTCCATGGCGATCACGCGGGCCGCGTCGCCGGTTAGCTGCGCCAGGTGTGTCGATTTCGTGCCCGGCGCCGCGCAAAGATCTAATACGCGATCCCCCGCATTTGGTTCCAACAGGTGCGGCGGCAACATGGACGCCGCGTCCTGCACGATGAAATCGCCCTCGCTGAACCGTTTCGACCGCGCGGGCGGCGGGCCCGCCAGCAGCGTCAGTTCTTCCGGGACAGGGGTTCGCTTGACGGCCACCGGTTCTTTCTCGTTGAACGCCGCGAGTAGCGCCTCGACGTTCGTGCGCAGCGTGTTGACCCGGATCGTGGTGGGCGCCTCGGTGTTTGACGCGATGCAGATGGCCTCCGCCCGTTCTTCGCCGAACTCGTCGATCCAATTGCGCACAAGCCACTCGGGCATCGAGCAACGAACCGACAGATGCCGGACCACGTCTTCTTCGCGCGGCGGCAGGTCTACGTCCTCCAGCTTTTGCGGCACTTTCCGCAGCACCGCGTTGGCCACCCGCGCCGTCCCCGCATGGCCGCGGTACCGCGCCAACTCGACGCTGGTGTGGACCATCGCCGGGAACGTCACCTGGTTGAGAAACAGCGCCTGGAACACGCCCAGCCGCAACACCACCAGGACCGGGCGCGGCAACTGATCGAGCGGCTGGTGCAACCGGGCCGCCAGCACGTAATCGCAAAGCGTCTTGTGCCGGGTCGTGCCGTACACAAGCTGCGTCAGGAACCGCCGGCCGCGTTCGCTGACGTCCGCCCGTTGCAGCGCTTTGTCCAGGACGATATTGAGGTAGGCGCCCTCGAAAAACACCCGCAGCAACACGTCCACCGCCGTGTTGCGCACCATATCGACATCGTGTTTCACATTTAGTCTCGTGCTTTTTGTAGTGCGGCCGCTCTCAGCGCAGTTGCCGTCACCTTTGGATAGCGGCCAACGCGCAAGCAAGCTTGCGCACTCCAAAATGCCTCGGCATGTTTCAACGTTGTGGTGCCGGCGTCTCGCCTACGACCCGCGGTGGGGTCGAACTCCTGCTCGCCTCTGGAGTTTCTACATTATCACGCCGCTGCGGTGCGAGCCAAGTGGTCTAACGAAATGTTGATTCCCAGCGGGATGATCATTTCTGGATGTTGGCGCCTTTCTTCTCTAAGCAGCGTGATGAGATCGAGGCGCGAGGGTCTTTGGGCCTTTCGTCTCCACGTGCGTAGCCTGGCGTAATCATCAGTTCTTGGTGGCCCGAAAGTGAGTAGTGCGACGAGCAGAAGAGCGAAACCATGCTGGCGGCAGCCGCACGGTGTACAACTGCAACTTGTTTAAGTTGAGGCGTGTGCCGGGGCATGGTAGTATTTCGTTGGAATGAGGCGGAACTGGCATGGACTCTGAGCGTATTACGGAAGTTGTAGCCATAGACGGCCCTGCGGGTGCGGGAAAAAGCACGGCGGCGCGGCGGCTGGGGAAGTTGCTGGGATTCGCGTTTCTAGACACGGGGGCGATGTACCGGGCCGCGACGTGGCGCGCACTCGATCGGGGCGTTGACCTGGACAATCACGCCGCCCTGGCCGGGTCGACTCAGCAGATGGACCTCCGGATCGACGAGTCCGACGGCAAACAAACCGTGCTCGTGGACGGGCGCGACGTAACCGAGGCGATCCGATCGCAGGAAGTTACGAAGGAGATTTATCGGCTGGATTCGATTCCAGAAATCCGGGCGCACCTAGTCGAGTTGCAGCGGCATGTGGCGTCTCTCCGGCCAACGGTAGCCGAAGGGCGCGACATGGGCACCGTGGTGTTCCCGCGGGCGAAATGCAAGTTTTATATCGAGGCGTCGCTGGATGAACGTGCGCGGCGGCGGTTTGAAGAACTGCGAACCAACGGGATAGAAGTCGATTTTCAGGCGTTGCGCGACGAAATCGAGAGCCGCGACCTTAAGGCGATGACGCGGGCCATCTCGCCGTTGCGGCCCGCCGACGACGCGGTGCGGATCGACACGACGCACATGACGCTCGAGCAAGTGGTGGACCAAATGGCCGCGCTGGCGCGGTCGGTGTTTTAGCGATGCCGCCGCAAGCGCGCGCGTGGTCCGTTGCGCAAGAGGACCGCAAGGGTTCGAGTGACCTGGCGGCGTCGCTGGGCATCCCGCGGATAGCGGCCCACCTCCTGATGGTGCGGGGCATCACCACCAACGAACAGGGCCGGCGATTCTTGCTGCCGGCGCTCGATCACATCTCGGACCCGTTTTTGCTCACGGACATGCGCGCCGCGGTGGACCGGATCGCGATTGCGCGGTCGCGGGGCGAGTTTGTGCAGGTGTTCGGCGACTACGACGTCGATGGGATCGCCGGGACGTGCATTCTGGTGAACGCGCTGCGGCGGTTCGGCATCGAGCGTTCCGCCTACGGCATGCCGAGCCGGCTGACCGAAGGCTACGGCTTGATGGCGGAGCACGTCGAAAACGCGCGTAACGCCGGCGTGGACTTGATCATCACGGTCGACAACGGGATCAACGCGCGTGAGGCTGCCCGGGCCGCCCGCGCCGCGAACATCGACTTGATCGTGACCGACCACCATCAAATCGACGGCGAATCGCCGGACGCGGCCGCCATAGTCAATCCGAAGCGGGAGCAGCTGGATTGCGGATCGGCGGACGCTTCGGGCGCGACGGTGGCATTCAAGCTGGCGTGGGCGTTGACGGGCGAGATCCGCGATCTGGACCTCGCGGCGCTCGGGACCGTGGCGGACGTGGTGCCGCTGCGGGGCGAGAACCGGGCGCTGGTGGCGATGGGGCTCGATGCGATGATACGGGAGCCGCGGATCGGGCTGGTGGCGCTGGCAATGAGCGCCGGGTTCGACATCAGCGAGGTAACGGCGGAGAAGATCGCATTTCAACTTGCCCCACGCCTCAACGCGGCGGGCAGATTAGGCAACGGCTTGATTCCGCTCGAATTGCTGCTGACAACATCGGTACGCGAGGCGGCCCGGATGGCTGCCGAACTGTCCGAAGCGAATCGCCAGCGGCGGGAGATCGAAAAAGACATTTACGATGAGGCGGTTTGCGCGATTGAATCGTTGGGGCCCGTTGGGCCGGCGATTGTGCTTGCGAGCCGGAGCTGGCACGCAGGCGTGATCGGGATTGTGGCGTCGCGGCTGCTTCATTTGTATCACCGGCCGGTGGTGCTGATTTCGGTGGACGAGAAGGGGCTGGGCCGTGGTTCAGGCCGGAGCAGCAACTCGTTTGACCTGGCGGGTGCGCTGGGCGCTTGCCGGGACACGTTGATCCGGTTCGGCGGCCACCATGCGGCGGCGGGGCTGGCGGTGGATGCAGAAAACCTGGATGCGTTTCGCGCGGCGTTCGAGGCGGAAGCCGCGCGGCGGCTCGAGGGGATGGACGAGGCGGCGCCGCCACTCGAGATCGACGCGCTGGTCTCGCTGAGCGAACTCGACCCGCAACTCGTCAAGACGCTCGACCAACTCGAGCCGTTCGGCTGCATGAACCCGATGCCGGTGTTCTGCTGCCACGGGGTGACGCTGCTGCCGCAGTCGCTGCGGGAGTTGACGGGTGGCCACGTCAAGTTTGTAGTGCGCCAGGGCGTGAAGACGATGGCGGCAGTCGGATTTCGGATGGCGGACACGATTCCGCCGGGGATCGAAGGGCAAGACATCGACATCGCGTTTACGCCCCGGTTCAACACGTGGCGCGGCGAAACCTCGATCCAACTCATTCTCAGGGATGTACGAGCCGGCGCCGCACCCGGCCAGAATGTTCACCTTTAGCATCAGGGTCCGCGAATAGAGTAAAATCCCCCTTATGGCTGTGTGCATTCAGACGGTTGAACTTGTCAAGCGTTATGGGTCGACGCTGGCGGTGGATCGTCTGAACCTCGAGGTGCAGGCGGGCGAGGTGCTGGGGTTGCTGGGACCGAACGGCGCGGGGAAAAGCACGACGATCGGGATGCTGGCCGGGCTTATCCGTCCCACATCAGGCTCGGTTTCGGTTTTTGGGAAGGATTTGCGCCGCCATTTTCTCGAGATCATGTCGCGGATAGGCGTGGTTTGCGAGCGCCCGGCGTTTTACGGCCATTTGTCGGCGCGGGAGAACCTGCTGATCCTGGCGCGGCTGGCCCGGCGTGAAGTGACGGTTGACAAGCCTCTTGACCGGGTGGGCCTGCTGGACGTGGCGAGCAAGAAGGTGCAGACGCTGTCGATGGGAATGCGGCAACGGCTCGGGCTTGCGCAGGCGTTGCTGCTCGAGCCGGAACTGTTGATACTCGACGAGCCGGCAAACGGGCTGGACCCCGAAGCGACGCGGGAAATGCTCGGGTTGCTGCGCCAATTGGCGAACGAGGCGCACGTCACGATAGTGTTCTCGAGCCACATGCTGCACGACGCTGAAGAATTGTGCGACCGCGTGGCCATTATCAACAAAGGGCGCCTCATCACGTGCGACAGAACCGACGCCCTGCTTTCCTACGACCAGACACATGCGGAGGTTCTGATCGACACGGCGGAAGCCGCCGCCAAACGGCTGGTGGACATGGCGTGGGTGGTGTCGGTGGAGGCGCGGCCGGGCCGGCTTGACGTGGTGTTGCGCGACGCCAACATTCACCAGCTCAACTCGTTCCTGCTCAACACCGGCTATCACGTGGCCGGCATTATGCCGCGCCGCAGAACCCTGCAGGACTACTTCCTCAAGGTGCTTAATTCATGATGGCAACGAGCCGAATCTGGAGCGAACTTAGCATAGTGCGGCGGCGCCGCAGAACCCTGCAGGACTACTTCCTCAAGGTGCTTAATTCATGACGGCAACGAGCCGAATCTGGAGCGAACTTAGCATAGTGCGGCGGCGCCGCAGAACCCTACAGGACTACTTCCTCAAGGTGCTCAACTCATGATGCGCGCGCGCGCGGCAATGGGCCGGATTTGGAACGCCTACAAGGTGGAGCTCACCAAAGCGGGGCGGAGCCGGTACACGTGGCTGTTGCCGCTGCTGCTGATCGCCGCGGTTTGCCTGATGCCGCTGATGCAGCCGCTTGCGCGCGACGGCGCCGCCGATTACCGGTTTGTAGCGTACGCGACGCGCGCGGCCGTGAACATCCTTGGCCTGATCATGCTGGTGGCGTATTCAGCGGCCCTGGTCTCGGCGGAGCTGGGCAGCGGGACCGCGTGCATGTCGCTGCTCCGTCCGCTGCACCGTCACGAGTTTGTCGCGGCGAAATTGTTGCTGGCCTTTACGTACGCGGCTCTGATAGGCGTGATCGCGGGCGTGGCATCGTGGGTCGTGGCGGCGCTATTCGGCGATCTGACGGGTGTCAGTTACGGTGGCGAAGCCGTTTACTCGAACCTGAGCATGGTTTGCGCGTACCTGCTGGGGCTGGTGCTGGCCCTTTTCCCGCTGTGCTCTTCGGCGGCGTACGGCGTGATGGTGTCGTCAATGACGCGCAGTACGGGCGCGGCGGTGGGCAGCGCGGTGGGCATATGGGTTTTGCTCGATGTAGTCAAATACCCGCTGCGGATCGCGCCGTTCCTGTTTTCGAGCTGGATCGAGGCGCCCTGGAACGTGTTTGTGGGGCGGGCGGACGGCCTGGATCCCGAGTGGATGCCGGACGCGGCGCTGACCGTTGTGGTGTCGCTGGTGTGGACGGCCGTATTTTCGGTGGCAGCGGCGTTTTCCGTTTCGCGGCGGAACCTTCAGCCATGATGGCGGCGCTGCAAATCCTGGTGGTTGGCGCTGTCACGTTCGTCGTGCAAGACCTGGCCGATCTCAGCGTTGATGTAGCCTCAGGCGAACCCGGATTCACGTACCGGCTCGCGGATCTCGACGACAACGGCCAGCAGGACCTGATCCTGCCTTCGGGGGTGTATTTCCAGCATAACGGGTCCTTTTCTGATTTGATGAAGGCGCCGAGCCCCGCGGCGGATGCGCCCGCCGCGTGCGACGTCTGGAACGACACGCTGTACCTGCGTTTGCCCGACCGTCTCCAAAAAGTCCGGTGGGAGGGCAAGACGTGGAGCATCGAAACGGATCAACCCGTGTCGTGGCCCGACCCCGGCGGCCAGATGCTGCTGTCGATGTACGCCGAGCCGCCGGGATTGCGGTTCGAGCGGTTTCTGCACGACGTCGACCGCAACGGCGCGCCCGAAATCGTCGTTCCCAACGAGCGGGGCCTGTCGGTTTTCCACACCGGCGCGGACGGCGCCTACCAGAAGGCGGCCGAGTTCGACGTGTTTCCACCGCTTCAGTTGGCGCGGGTCGAGGGCCGCCGGCTTTGGCCGGAGAACGAGCGGCGGATATCGTTTCCGGCGCGGACGATGAACTGCCGGTACAACGTCAACGGTAACGAAATTGCCGTCGTCACCCGGGAAGACGCGCACGGAGACGTGCGGCACGGAGACGTGCGTCGCCCGACCATGACGCGGGGGACGCTGGCCCGGTATCGCGTGAGACGTTTCACGATCGACACCGACGAGTTGCAGATTGTTTCGGCCGAGACGCGCGAAGAATTCACCGAGCCGTTTCCGCCACACCTTCAGTTCGCCCGCCTCAACGACGACAGCATCGTCGACATCGCGGGCGGCGACTGGCAGGTGGCTCAATCGTCGCCGCTGCCGATGCCTATTTACGAAACGCGGGCATCGACCGACGGCGGCAAAACGTTCAGGACGATCCGTGTAACGGGTTTCCGGCCGCACCAGTCGTTCATCGACGTCAACCACGACGGCAAGACCGACATGGTGACGGAATCGACGGGCCTTTTTGATGGGGGCGTGCGGGAGTCATTGGGCCGGTTCTGCACATCTCCGGAACTGCGCCACACGGTCAGAGTCTATTTGCAAGACGGCTCCGGCCGGTTCGCGCAAAAGGCCGATCTGTCGGGCGTGTTTTACATCCAATTGGAGGCGGCTCCGATCCGCGGCGGGATCATGTTCAACCGGTACCAGGCGGGCGAGTTGTTCAACCTCACCGGCGACTTTAACGGCGACGGCAGAAACGATGCGCTGGTGCAGGACAGGCCGGGCCGGCTCGCGCTCTACCTCGGGAGATCGGACGGATTCGACAGCCGCCCGTGCGCTTCGCTTTCGATCGGGAGCCTGAACCGGTTCACGGTGGCCGACTATAACGGCGACGGGCGTGCGGACATTGCGGCGCATTGGTACAACGCGGATGAACCCGCGGCGGAGTTAAAAACTAAACTGTATCTGACGCGGGAGGGCGGGGCATGATGTCATCAACCGCCTTGTTGCCGGCGTTCCTGGTGTCCGCGTTCTTTTTTGACGTCTGGGAGATCCCGCTGTCGGATCCGTCGGCGCCGGTTTTTCTTGCCCACGCCGACGCCGACAAAACAACGGCCGTGTTCGTGCTGAACGGTAGCAACCTGACGGCGTATTCAACCCGATCAAAACGTCCACCCACCATGGCCGTTCTGGCGGACGGCACCTCCGGATTCGATGTTGCCGACATTGACGAGGACGGTGTTTCGGAAATCATTGCCGTCTGCGGCGACAACATTATGAGTTACAAGCTTGTGCCGGCGGGATCGGCGCCCGTGGCCAAGACGCTGTTCGTACAACACAACCAGTTGTCCGCCCCGGCGGTTCAGCCGTTCCCGTACGTGATGGTCGTCCGGCACGACGATTTGAACACGGGTACGGAAACGGCGGCGCTGGCGTTGCCGTGCGAGAATACATTCGAGCTGCGCCGGTTTGACGGCACGCTCATCGCGAGTTATCCCATCGGCTCGGAAACCTCGCACCGGATATCCTACGGCAGCCCGTTTTCGGCGGCGTGGATCGATCCGCCACAGTCAGGCCCGCCCGGCAGCATCGAGGCGGAAGTCAACCGCGTGATCGCGTTCGAGCCCGAGTTGCCGCCCGACCTGCTGCCGATCGCGGCGCAGCCGCCGGGCTACCGACGGGGAACGTTGCGGCAGGCGCGGGACGCGGCAGGCGCCGGGCCGAACTCGTGGCCGTGGTTTCCGCTGAAAACCGACGGCAGCACCGCGCAGCGGGCATTGTACGCGCTGGCGGGGCCGGATTACCGCGACAGCGTGGTGTGCGTGCGGGACGCGAAGTCCGAAGCCATCGACCTCAGCGGGAAAAACGTGGTGGTGGGCCCGCAACGGCGGTATCCGGGCGTTCTGTGCGTCCTGCCGGAGGATCTGCCGGATTTCAACGGCGACGGGTACGTCGATCTGCTGTTGTGGCAGGCGCCGGAACCGGGGGTGTCGGTGGACTCGCTGACGCGCGTCGTGCTCGGGCAGAAATGGACGGTCACCCTGACGGCGCATTTGTTCAGCCCGGAGAAAAACCGGTTTGAACCGCGGCCGGCGGCACACGTTGCGATACCAATCCCGGTGGACTGGTTCATGTCGATGACGGCGTCGGGTCCGTTGCGCCACATGGTGCTGCGGGATTTTGACGGCGACGGCCGGACTGACCTCGGTTGCGCGGTCGGGCAGAATGAGTGGGCTGCGTGGCTGTTCGGGGAGGCCGGTTTGCCGGCGCAACCGGATTTTTTGAAACAGTTTGATGAACCGATAGAGCGCGTGGAGTTCAGGGCATCTTTGGACGGCGGGGCTGCAACGGCACTCGGTTTGCGAACCCGCACGTGGCTGCACATGCTGTATCCGCCGCGCGAGCAATAAGCGCGATCGCCGCCTTGACTCGCCCCGGAGGCCGCGCGTAGGCTGAGCCTGTTTGAGTTAATGCCTCTCAAAAGAAAGGAATAAGAAGATGCGATTGTTTCTGGGAGCGGTTTTAGCCGTGTTGACGGCGGGACAGATCGCCGTGGGCGAGATTGTTGTCGAAAAGGTGTTTGGGACGGAGCTGCCGGGCAAATACAAGCATCCGGCCTGCATCGAGGAACTGGACAACGGCGATTTGTACATCTCGTATTACGGCGGTTCGGGCGAGTACGAATTGGACACGGCCGTGTACGGTGCGCGGCTCAAAAAGGGCGAGACAAAATGGTCGCGGCCCGCGCCGATAGCCGACACGCCGTTTCATTCGGACGGCAACCCGGTGGTGTGGCAGGCGCCGGCCGGCATCGTGTGGCTGTTCCACGTCGTCCGCTATGGCGAGACATGGTCGGACTCGCGCATCCACGCCAAGATCTCGAAGGACGGCGCGCAGACGTGGTCGGACCCGTTCATCCTGGCCGACGAGCGCGGGATGATGGTGCGGTCGCAGCCGCTCCTGCTCAACGACGGCAACTACCTGCTGCCCATCTACCACGAGACCGGCCATGACACCGAGTTCGTCGGCGCGGACACGACGTCGCTGTTTCTGCGTTGCGATCCCAAGACGATGACGTGGACGGAAAGCAGCCGCATCACGTCGCGCATCGGCAACCTGCAACCGTCCGTGGTTCAGATGGACGACAACTACCTGATCGCGTACATGCGGCGCGGCGGCGGGTACGACCCGCGCGATGACGCGTGGATGGTGCGGAGCGAGTCGCATGACGGCGGCCGGACGTGGAGCGAGGGCGTCGAGACGCAGTTCCCGAACCCGAATGCGGCAGTCGAGTTCATCAAGCTCGAAAGCGGCAGCCTGATGCTTGTGTACAACGACAGCAAAACGGACCGGACGCCGCTCACCGTGGCGATCTCAAAAGACAACGACAAAACGTGGCCGTACAAGAAAAATATCGAGACCGGCAAGGACGATTACGCCTATCCATATGCCATCCAGACGCGGGACGGAAAAATCCACCTCATCTTCACGTCGCACGGACGCGCGCAAATCAACCACGCCGTCTTCGAGGAAAAAGATATTACGGGCGAGTGATTTTAGTATGTGCAGGCGAGACGCCCGCACCACAATCAGAGTCAATTAAGTGGCGTTTGCGGATTATTGTGGTGCGGGCGTCTCACCTGCACATTCAAAGCGGATTATTTGGACCTGGCTGCTGAGGTTTTCGACGAGGGCGCGGTCGAAATGGCCAATGTCCCACGACATGGCATTTGCGGCGCCCGCCGCAATAGCCAGCCTCGCGGTGTTATGCAGGCTCATGCCTTCCATGAGGCCGATGGCAAACCCGGCGACGACTGCGTCGCCGCTGCCAACCGGATTCACTTCGTTGATCTCGGGCGGGACGGCCCGCAGGCGTGTCGCGCCGTCTGAGATGATAGCGCCGCCCTTCCCGAGCGACAGCACGACCAGCTTCACGCCCTTTGCGTGAAACCAGTCGACCGCCTCGAGGCGGCTCTTGTCGGTATCGAGCGCGTAGCCGACAAGCTCCTCGGCCTCGGCGATGTTGGGCTTGCACATGAACGGCGCCGCATCGACGCCGAGCCCCAGTTCGGGGCCGTGTGCGTCGAGCACGGTGAAGGCGCCGGCATCGGCCGCGTGACGGATGAGGCGCGTGTAGATGCCGCTGATGGCGGGATCGGGGACGGTGCCGTTGAACGTGACGACACGCGCACCCGCCAGCGCCAAGCAGAACATCTCTTCGATGTTGCGCTCTTCCTCGGGCGTAACGCGCGGCCCCGGCTCGAAAAAAGCCGTCTGCCGGTGGCTTTTTTCTTCAAGCACGGTCGTGATCGTCCGCGTTTGATCCCCCACCCACACCGGCACACATTCGACGCCGTCCTGCTGCTCGATCATGTCGACAACGTGCGCGCCCGGATGCCCGCCGACAACCACCAGCGCGCGCGTGTCCCGCCCGAGGTTTTTAATGGCGCGGGAGACGTTGGTGCCTTTTCCGCCGGGGATGCAGGTGTATCGTGGCGACCGCATAAATGAGCCGACGCGGAGCTCATCGATGAAAACGGTCTTGTCGACGCACGGGTTGGGCGTGACGGTGAGGATCATGGCATGACATTCTGCGCTAGAATCCGCGCACGTCTGGGACGCCCCCCGGCAGTTGTGGGGGGTGTCCCTTTTTTGACGTTAGTCTCGGCAATCCTGTGACTCTGTATTTGGCACACAGTGAACATTGTGGACAAGTTTAAGGCCATCTACTGCTGGTATCGCGCGAGCGCGACGCCCGCGGCGCCGATCACGCCCGAGTCCGCACCCAAACCTGCGGGCAATATCTGCGCGCGCCGCGCCGGCACTTCAAAAGAGTTGGCTTTTACCGTGGCGCGGATCGGCTCGAACAGGGCTTCACCCGCCGCGATCATGCCGCCGCTCAGGATGACTTTTTCCGGGTTGAGCAGGTTTATCAAACTTGAGATACCGAGACCCAGCCACGTCGCCGTCTCTTTCATGACCCAGCCGGCGAACTCGTCGCCCGCGGCCAACGCGTTCGAGATCATCTTGCCGGTGATCTTCGAGACGTCGCCGCCGGCCATCTCGATCAGGCGGGTTTCCCTGCCTTGGTTGATGCCTTCGACGGCGGTCCGCACCATGCCTGTCACGGACCCGTACGCTTCGAGGCAGCCGCGGCTTCCGCAACCGCACATGCGCCCGTCGCGCATGACTTTGAGGTGGCCGATCTCGGCTGCGGTGCCGTCGATGCCGCGCAGCAGTTGGCCGAACACGACGATGCCGCCGCCCACGCCGGTGCCCAGCGTCAGCAGCACGATGCTGTCAGCGTCCTGCCCCGCGCCCAGCCAGAACTCGCCGTAACACGCCACGTTCGCGTCATTGTCGACGAAACACGGGAATCCCAGCCGTTTCTGCATCTCGGCGGCGAGCGGGACGTCTTTCCAGCCGGGCAGGTTGGGCGGGCTGAACACGATGCCCGTCTGCCAGTTCATCGGCCCGGGCGCGCCGAATCCCGCCGCCAGCACGTCCGAGCGCGCCGCGCCCGCTTCTTTAAGGGCCGCGTCGACGCTTTCGACCATGACGCGCATGACGGCCTCGGGCCCGCCTTCGGCCTCGCTGGGCCTCGAGTCTTTTGCCAGCACGCGCCGGTCGCGCGTAACGACGGCGGTTTTTGCGTTGGTTCCGCCGAGATCCACGCCAATGATGAGTTCGCTCACGGTTGTCCCTCCGGGGTTGCCCCCAATGTGCTTATGAACTCGATGGCCCTGCGCATCCGCGCCAGGCCCGTTTCCTTCCCCAGCAATTCAGCCAACTCGAACAGGCCCGGCCCGATGCTCTTGCCCGTCAGCGCCAGCCGCGTCGGGTGAACGTAGTAGCCGAGGTTGTTGCCGGTCCGCTCGACGAGGCTTTCGTAGGCGGCACGCAATGCGTCGGCCGTCCATTCCGGCGCCTGCTGCATCGCATCGAGGGCTTCGGCCATGGTTTTCAGCGCACCCGGCGCCATCCAGTGTTTGCGGACGGCCTTCTCCTCGTATTCGGTCGGATCGGAGAAAAAGAAATCGGTGTAGGCTGGGATCTCGTTGAGCGTCTTGATTTTTTCCTGGCAGATGGCCGTCATCCGCGTCAGCCATTCGGGCGATTTGGTACTGGTATCGAGGCCGGCGGCCTTCATTCGCGGGATGAGCCGGTCGCGCAGGTCTTCGACCTCGAGCATCCGGATGTGCTGACCGTTCAGCCACTGGACTTTTTTGAGGTCGAACCGCGATGCCGACGAGCCCGCCCGATCGAGCGAGAACTTTTTAATCAGGTCGTCCCGAGTGAGCAATTCGGTCCCATCCTCGGGCGTCCAACCGAGCAGGGCGAGGTAGTTGACGAGCGTTTCGGGCAGATAGCCGTCGTTGCGCCAATCGAGGACGTTGGCGCCGTGCAGCCGCTTGCTGTATTTCTGGCCTTTTTCGTCGTGGACGAGCGGCATGTGGGCAAACTGCGGCACCTGATAGCCGAGCGCCTCGAACAGCATGACGTGGCGGATGGCGTTGGTGAGGTGGTCATCGCCGCGGACCACGTGGGTGACTTCCATCAGCCCGTCGTCCACCACCACGGCCAGGTGGAAAATCGGGTCGCCGTTGGGTTTGACGATGACGAAATCGTCGAACTCTTTGTTCTCCGTCCTGACGCGGCCTTGAATAATATCATCGATCACGGTGACGCCGTCGGGCACGCGGAACCGGATCACGTACGGCGCGTCGCCTTTCGCGTGAATCTGATCTGGCGTGAGCTTTTTGCACGCGCCGCTGTACCGTGGCGGCCGTTTCTCGGCGGCAGCCCGTTTGCGCTCGGCATCAAGCTCTTCCTTGGTGCAGAAGCATTTGTAGGCTTTGCCCTCGTCGAGCAGGCGCTGGGCTTCCCGCCGATACAGGTGCATGCGCTGCGACTGGCGGTAGGGCCCGTAGTCGCCTTTCTCGGGGATGTGCTTGAACGCCGGTCCCTCGTCCCAGTCCAGACCGAGCCACGTCAGGCAATCGAACAGCACCTCGGCGTATTCTTCCTTGCTGCGCTCGACGTCGGTGTCCTCGAGCCGCAGGATGAACGTGCCGCCGCAATGGCGCGCGATCAGCCAGTTGTACAGCGCCGTCTTGGCGTTGCCGATATGAAAGAAACCCGTCGGCGACGGGGCGAATCTGACTCGCACTTTTTCCACAAGAACGGCTCCAACGGGTCAACAAACTAATTTGCCACGGAAGGCTTACGGTTGGGGAGAAAGGATACAGAATCTAAGCCGCAGAATCCATTTTTATCCGCCATGGATTCGAGCCTATATGGAGTGCGGCCGCTCTCTTGCCGCGCCCATTGCCGCCGGAGTAAACTTCGGCCCACTTGCCGTTAACCCATAGACGGAGGCCGTGGATGAAAGCCTTTTATTGCGTCGGAACCCATTGGGACCGGGAGTGGTACGAGCCGTTCCAGGAATTCCGGATGTGGCTGGTGGAGTTGATCGACGAATTGCTGGATTTGCTTGATCGGGATCCCGAATACGTGTCATTTCATCTTGACGGCCAAGCCGTGGTGCTGGAGGATTACCTCGAGATCCGGCCGGAGCGGCGGGATCGGCTGGTCGAGATGCTCCGGCAGCGGCGGCTGATTGCAGGGCCGTGGTATGACCTGCCGGACGAATGGCTTATCTCCGGCGAGAGTTTTGTGCGGAACCTGCTGCGTGGGTTCCGGGTGTGCCGCCAGATGGGAGTCGAGCCGATGCGGTTCGCCTACACGCCTGACCAGTTTGGCCACATCGCCGCGCTGCCCATGATCATGAATGGGTTCGGGCTTCGTGCGGGCATTTGCTGGCGTGGCGCGCAAAACGAGAATTACCCGGCCCATTTTGTGTGGGTCGGGCCGGACGGCAGCCGGATGGTCACCCACAAAATCGTTGATAAAGGCAGCTACGGCGTGTTCGATTTCCTCGTCCGGACGCCCATGAAAAAGGCCGGGTTCTCCGACGAAAGTTTCAAGGAGCATTTCGACCCCTATATCGAGGGCGAGAAAAACCGCGGGACCGGCCCGATTATTCTCATGCTCGATGCTATCGACCACCAGCGGCCCGACCCGATCATGCCGCAGTTTCTCAAGCAGCTTTCGGAACGGTACCCGGACATCGAGTTTTTGTGGGAATCGCTCGAGACGTACGGCGAGGAACTGCTCAAACATGAAAAGGAGTTCCCGGAACGCACCGGCGAGTTGCGCGAACCGGCCCGCGACTCGAAACGTGTCGGCCATTACCTGATCGCCCACACGATCTCGGCGCGGTACCCGATCAAGCAGCGCAACGACCAGTGCCAGGCCATACTCGAAAAATGGGCCGAGCCCTACGCCCTGTTCCAGAAAATAAATTGTGGTGCGGGCGTCCCGCCTGCAAATTGTGGTGCGGGCGTCCCGCCTGCAAATTGTGGTGCGGGCGTCCCGCCTGCAAATTGTGGTGCCGGTGTCCCCACCGCGGCGTCCCCGCCTGCATCCGACCTCCCCACCCTCAGCTACCTTGACAAGGCATGGCAGTATCTCTTACGCAACCACCCGCACGACTCGATCTGCGGGTGCAGCATCGACCAGGTCCACCGCGACATGCGGTACCGGTTCGACCAGTGCGAACTGATTGCGGACGGCGTGGTGCGGAGAGCCGTGGCCGCGCTCGGCGGCGCGTCGGACAAGCCCGAGGCCGCACACCTCGTCGTGCACAACCCGCTGCCGTTCGGCCGGAAAGACGTGTTCGAGCTGGCGATCCCGTTCCCGCCCGATTGGCCGAGCAAGTACATCGACGGCCTCGCCACGGCCGAGTGGATCAACCGGTTCAAGATTTTCACGCAGGCCGGGCAGCCGGTCCCGTTCCAACTGTCGCGGATTGAGCGGGGCATCGAGCACAAGCTGCTGCGGGAAGACGGCAGACGGACCACGCGGGTCGGCGACGTGTATCACATCGCGGCGGAACTTGAACTGCCCGCCGCGGGCTACACGGGGTTCAAGATCGAGCAAACCGAAGATGCCGTGCGCAACCAGGGCTCGCTGATGACGGGCGTGATGTCGGCGTCGACCGGCGAACTGTCGTTCACGCTGAACGCCAACGGTACCGGCCGGCTGTCGGGCCCGTCGGGCAACTCGTTTGACGGCCTGTTCGTCTATGAAGACTGCGGCGACTCGGGCGACGGCTGGACGCGCGGCCAACCGGTCAATGACATCGTGTACCGGTCGCCGGGCACGCGCGTCACCACGGCGATTGACGAAGACGGGCCGTTGCGCACCGTGTTCCGGGTCGAGCGCGAGTTCGACCTGCCGCCGGCGCTCGATCGGAAAACCGGCTGGCGGCAGGACCGCCGGGAACCCCTGCGCGTGGTCGACCTGCTGTACGTCGAAAAAGACTCGCCGTGCCTGCGCGTGAAGACTCGAGTGTGGAACACCTGCCGCGACCACCGGCTGCGCGTCCTGTTCCCGACCGGCCTGAACACGGCGCTCGAATCGTTTGCCGAGACGCCGTTTGCCGTGGTCAATCGCGATATCGAAATCCCGACTGAAACTGCCTGCTGGCACGAACGCCTCAACCCCGAAAAAGCCTTTACGACATTCTTCGGCGTGCATGACGGCGCCAACGGGCTTGCCGTGCTCGCGCCGTTCGGGCTGCACGAGTACGAAGTCCTGCAGACGCCCGACCGGTCGCTGGCCCTGACGCTGTTTCGATCTACGAGCAAGACCATCTTTATACCCAGCGAGCCGGACGGCCAACTGCTGGGCCTGATGGAATTCGAGTACCTGCTGTACCCGTTTTCGGGCCGGTTCAACGCGCCGCAGGCGCTCCGAATAATCGCCGGTTGCCAGGCCGGCATCAGGACGCATTTGGCGGAAAAAATGCCCGAGTCCCGGTCGTTTGTGCAGCTTAAAACCGGCGACACCGTCGTGACCGCGCTGAAACCGGCGGAGAACGGCGCGGGCGGGGTTATCCGGTTGTGGAACCCTGGACAAACCGACGTCCGGGAGCATATACTGCTCAATTGCAGGGTCATTTCGGCGGAATTATGCAATCTGAATGAGGAACCTCTACAAAAAATCGAGATCGGTTCCGATGGTCAAATACCCATAACAGTTCCAAAGAGGGGATTGGCCACAGTCAAGTTCCAATGCGCGTCTGCGCGCGCGTTCCGCGCGTCTGCGCGCACGGATTGACCCCCAGAGGAGGCGATTATGCGGCGTCAGCACGGTTTTTCGCTGGTAGAACTGTTGGTGGTGATCGCCATCGTCAGCATCCTCGCCATGATGCAGGTGCAAGCCGGCATCAAGGCACTGCGGCAGGCCAGGGCCGTCGCTACCGGCGAAGCCATGCGGCAGAACAGAATCGGCCACATGGCCGACAACGCCAACCGCGGGCGGTTGACCGACGACACCGCGGCCACGCGGGAAGCATGCCGCAACACGTTCCGCCAGATGTACGAGACCGGCAAAGCCGAGGCAGCCGTCACCGAAGTCCTGTACGCGTTGCACAACGACCAGGATTTCGACGCCTATTACCACACGCTGGTCGATCCCGAAGCCGACGACGAACTCGTGTTTCAAGACGGCAAGCTCAAAGCCAGAACCGGGGACGGCACCGAAGTGTTGCTCGAACCGCTCAGCGACCGCATCATCGGCGTAGCCACCATGTGGGAGTTCCTTTCCACCGACATGTCCAACATGACCGCCGACACCAACATCCGCGTCATGTACAACGACGGCCACGTCGATAGCGTCCACTACCCCAGCCGTTTCCCCGCCTCGAGAATCGTCGCCGAACTCGGCCAGGACTACATGGAGAAAACCACCTAGAGCGAAAAACGGGGACTGACTCAGAAAAAAGGGGGACGCTGCACTTATTTCCAAAGCCAATGGACTTGAACCGACACGAGCACTGTTGAAATAAGTGCAGCGTCCCCTTTTTCCCCCGCTTTTCGCGGCCCTGAAACTACTACTCTATTTTTGGGAACCACCCCTTCAGGAACTCGGCCTCGGTGCCATCGTAGACGGCCTCGGCGAGGAACTCGACGCCCTGCTGGTTCCCCCACGAGTAGTTGATGACGAGCCTGTCTTCGTACTGGCAGAAGTCGATGTCGGAGTTGTTGATATTTCTGGCATTGTTGATCTTTTCGCGCTGCGGTTCAGACAGTTTCTCGTTGGCGATCTGCTTGTCTTCGGGTGAGGCGCGCAGGACGGGGTTCAGCGGGCTCAACTCCCACTTGGCCAAATCCTTGGATCGGACAACGCACTGCTCGTACCCGCCTTTTACGGACTCGAGATAGAAATCGTAGAACCAACCATCGAGGTAGCGCAGGCAATGCGGGGCGGTGTACCGGTCTTTCGAGTAGGTGCATTCGGGCGGCGTGAGCGTCCATGTATGCAAGTCGCGCGACTTGGCAAACCGGGCCGTGAACGGATTTCCCGCGACCTCCGGCGGCTTGCCCACCTCGAACATGAGCACATATTCGTCGCCCGACGTACCCGTCGGCGCCTTGCACAGCGACGTGTTGAACATGCCGTAGCCTTTCAAGTCGAGCGCGTTCCACTGCTCCCACGTCTCGAGGTCGCGAGATGCAAACACTTCGACCCGCTCGCCGTCCCAGATGTTCACGCACGTGACCACCGCGAGGTCCCCAAACACGGCCGCGCTGCCGAGGTGGTAGCCTTTGGCGAACGCGGGGCCGGGTGTGCCGGCTCGGTCGGCAAACCGGAAGTAGGAGTCGCCTGTCTTATTGTTCCAGTAGCCGCTCCGGACGTACTCGAACCGGTACAGCTTGTTCTTGAACACGACCGGCGACGTCTCGACCAAGTCCAGGTCTATCGTGCCCAGTTTTTTGATTACAGGCCTGCCCTTCTCGCCAGCGCGCGCCTCCCCCACTCCCGCCGCAGCCGCCAACGCCCCCGTGCTAGCCGCCAGAAAACCTCGTCGGGTGAAGTCATGGTTTGTTTTCATAGAGAATCCTCAAAGTTCGGCATTGAAAGAGAGGCCGGCCTTTTCATACCCGGCCCGCATGGCCCTGAATTTGTCGGCGATGGCGATCACGTCCGAACCCGCGGCCAAAAAACGTGCGCCTTGCTCGATCCGGCGCGGCGCGTCGTCGGGTCCGCAGGGCAGCCCCCAGAACCGGTTGTACTTTTTGGCGAGCGCGGCGAGTTTCTCGACGGCCCCCTCCACCAGCGGATGATCAAACTGGCCCGGCACTCCGTAGCTGTGCGACAGATCCGCCGGCCCGAGGAAGAACACGTCGATACCGTCGACTGAAATGATATCTTCCATGCAGTCGACGGCCTCCTTGTCTTCAATCTGGACGACGACGAACTTCTGCTCGTTGGAGAACCGCAGGTATTCGTCGACCGGCCGCATGCAGAACGGCCCATCGGAGTTCCCGCTGTCCAGCGCCCGCCGGCCGGCCGGCTGAAACCGCGTCATCCGCACGATGTTCCGCGCCTCTTCCCCGGACATGCAGTGCGGCACCATGATGCCGGTCGCGTCCATCTCGAACGGCCGGACGTAATCCGAGTATGACCCTCTGGCGACGCGCACCATCGAGTCCATCCCGCCCATTTTGGCGGTTCTGACCTGGTTGTGCACGGATTGGAAATCAATCGGCCCGTGTTCCATACAAAGCCACACGCAGTGGATGCCGATGTAGCCCATAATTTCCACCACGTTCGGATCCGTCAAATTCGTCTTCGCACACCACACCGCCTCACCGTTCCTCAGCTTCTTCAAGACCACGCTCTCATGCATTCAACGCTCCTTCCGTGCCGGCTTGCTGAATTGTGCTTATTAGAAGCGATAAGGTACCATGCGTTCAACTTGTGGGACGGCAGCCATGAAAGAGCCGCGCGAACAGGGACAGAACATTTACGCCCGTGCCAAACAGCGGATTCCGGGCGGCACGAATCTGCTGAGCAAGCGGCCGGAGATGTACGCGCCCGGATGCTGGCCCGCGTTCTACCGCGAGGCCCGCGGCTGCGAAATCTGGGACGCCGACCACCGCCATTTCTATGATTTTGGCCACAACGCCGTCGGCTCTTGCCTTTTGGGTTACGCCCACCCCGATGTTTCCAAGGCGGTGCAGGTCTGTCTGGAACAGGGCAGCATGTGCTCGCTCAATTCGGTCCTGGACGTGGCCCTGGCCGACCGCCTTTGCGAGATTCATCCGTGGGCCGAGCAGGTCCGGCTGGTTCGCGGGGGCGGCGAGGGCTGCGCGGTTGCGGTTCGGATAGCGCGGGCGACGACGGGCCGGTCCGCCGTGGCCATCTGCGGGTATCACGGCTGGCACGATTGGTACCTCGCCGCCAACCTCGGGGAGGACGACGCACTCCGCGGCCATCTCCTGCCCGGGCTCGACCCGGCGGGCGTCCCGCAGGAGTTGCGCGGCACCGCGTACACGTTTGCCTATGACGACGTTGCGGCATTCGAGGCGATCATCGACGCGCACGGCGACCGGCTGGCGGCCGTCATCATGGAGCCGTGCCGGTACCACGATCCGCAACCGGGCTTCCTCGAGCGTGTCCGCGGTCGTGCCCATGCGGCCGGCGCGATGTTCATTTTCGACGAAATCACGATCGGCTGGCGGCGCTGTTATGGCGGAGCGCACCTGCGCCTGGGCGTCGAGCCGGACATGGCGGTGTTCGCCAAGGCGCTGGGCAACGGCCATCCTATCGGCGCCGTCATCGGGACCGCCGCCGCAATGGACGCCGCGCAAAAATCGTTTATCAGCAGCACGTACTGGACCGAAAGCGTCGGACCGGCGGCGGCGCTGGCCACGTTGCGCGTGATGCGCGACACCAATATAAGCGAGCACGTCGACCGCATCGGGGCGCTGGTTCAAGAGGTATGGAGAAAGAGCGCCCTGAAGCACGGGTTGCCGGTTCGCGTGCAGGATGGGTACGCCTGCCTGCCCCGAGTCGTCTTCGAGCATCAGCAGGCAAACGAGTTGCGGACGCTGTTCACACAACGGATGCTTCAACATGGTTTTCTCGCAACCGGGGCGTTTTATCCGACCCTGGCGCACAACGAGGAAATTGTCGGATCGTATGCCGAAGCAGTGGACACTGTTTTCCAAGAAATAGCAGCGGCCCTGGAGAAAAACGCGGTCAGTGAGGCTCTTTCGGGCCCGCCGGCCCACCAGGGTTTTCAGCGATTGCTTTAGTCTCAGACGTGTTGGAGGAATGATCATGCCCGTTCTAGACCTGTTTTCACTGGAAGGCAAAAGCGCGCTCGTGACGGGCGGCGCGGGCCTGTACGGGCGGCAGATCGTTCGCGCAATCGCCGAAGCGGGCGCCGAAACCTGCATCGCCTCGCGCAATATCGAGGCCCTCGAAATGTTTGCGGGCGAATTGCGCCGCGACGGCCTACCGGTCACCGCCATGCAGTACGATCAGGGGGACGACGCCTCGATATTGATGCTGCGCGACGCCTTTCTCGGCCGCCACGGCAAAATCGATGTGCTCGTCAACAACGCCGTCGCACGACCCATGAAAGACGGGTTCTATAGCGCCGCAGAAACGTTCGACGAGAGCATGCGCGTCAACGCCACCGGCCTGTTCATCATCACGCGCGCGTTCGGCGACTCGATGGCGGAAGCCGGCTCAGGGTCCATCATCAACATCGGATCGATTCAAGGGATGATCGGGCCTGACCCGCCCATCTACCGCGGCACCACCATGCACGCATGGGCGCCCGACTATTTCTTCCACAAAGGCGGCATGATCAACTTCACCCGGTTTATCGCCAGCTATTACGGCCCCCGCGGCGTGCGGTGCAACTGCCTGTCGCCGGGCGGATTTCAAACCCCCGAACACCCGGAGCCGTTCGTGAGGCAGTACAGCGAGCGCACGTTCCTCGGCCGCCTCGCCAACGACACCGACCTCATGGGCGCCGTCGTCTTTCTGGCGAGCGACGCGGCCCGTTACGTAACAGGCATCAACTTGCCCGTGGATGGAGGCTACACGGCGAAATGAATTCATTACGGATTTCGGATTGCGGATTACAGATTGCGGATTAGGAACGGAATGTTATGACACTGTTGGATTGGATCGTAATCTGTTGTTACTTCACCGGCATGATGGCCGTGGGCTGGTACTACGCGCTGCGAACGCGGACACGCGAGGATTACCTCCTCGGCGGCCGCACCATGCCCTCGTCGACCGTCGGCATCTCGATGTTTGCGTCGATGATGAGCACGCTGACGTACCTGGCGGTGCCCGGCGAAATGATCCAGCACGGCCCCATGATTGCCGGGCAATACCTGAGCTATCCGTTCTCGTTTCTCGTCACGGGGTTTCTGGTCATACCCTTCATCATGCGATTGAAGATCACCAGCGCGTATGAACTGCTCGAACAGCGGCTTGGCCTGAGCGTGCGGATGCTGGGCTCGACGTTTTTTCTGTCGCTCCGTCTGCTTTGGATGTCGGTGATCATTTACGCCACCGGCACCAAGGTGCTGATCCCGCTGCTGGGCTGGCCCGTGTCGACCACGCCGTACGTTTGCGCGGCGCTGGGTTTCATCACGGTGGCCTATACCAGCATGGGCGGCCTGCGCGCCGTCGTCATGACGGACGTGGTCCAGACGATGATCCTGTTCGGCGGCGCCGGGCTGACGCTGGCGCTGGTCACGCTCAAGATGGGCGGCATCAGCGAGTGGTGGCCGCACCAGTGGTCGCCGCAGTGGGATGAGTTCAAGGTTGTTTTCGACCCGAACGCACGCCTCACCATTATGGGCGCCATCACCGCGAGTTTCTGCTGGCACGTGAGTACTGCCGGCTCGGATCAGATGGCCATCCAGCGGTACCTGGCCACGCCCAGCCTCCGGACGGCCCGCCGCGTCGTCGGCGTCTACTTAATCGCCGACGTGTGCGTGGGTCTGTTCCTCGCCACGATGGGCCTCGCCCTGTTCGCATTCTTTACGAAAAACCCCAACATGCTCCCCCCGGGGCAGACTGTTCAGACCAACGCCGACACGCTGTTCCCGCGCTTCATCGTGACCATGCTGCCGCCGGGCATCACGGGGCTCGTGATCGCGGGCCTGCTCGCGGCGGCGATGTCCAGCCTGTCCTCGGGCGTGAATTCGGCGTCGTCCGTCATCGCGGTGGACTTTATTGATCGGTTTCGTCGCAGCGGCCCGCTCACCGAGCAGCAAAACCTCCGGCGGACCAAGCGGATCTCATGGACCATCGGCGTGGTGGTGGTGGCATTGAGTATTGGCGTCAGCCAGGTTGGCGGCAACCTGCTGGAAACCTGCCACAAAGTCGTCAACCTGCTTACGGCACCGCTGTTCGTGCTATTTTTCATGGCGTTCTTTGTGCCGTGGGCGACCTCGGCCGGCGCGTTTACGGCGGGCATCGCCAGCGCGGTTGTGGCCATCGGCGTCGGCCACTTGGACTGGTTTGGCCTCAGCTTCGTCTGGATTCTGCCGTCGGCGCTCGTAACAGGCATCATCGTAGGACCGATAGTAAGCCTGCTGCCGCTGGGCCGGCGGCGTAGAAAAGCCCCGGAGGCGCGCGCCAATGACGCTGCCGAATGACCTGCCCGAGATCGCCTGGCACGGCGAGCGCGTGTCGCGCATCATTTTGGGCACGGTGCAATTGGGCATGGACTACGGCGTCGCCAATGTGCATGGCCAGCCTGATCCCGCACGGGCGCGCGAGATCGTCCAGGCCGCGTGGGAGGCCGGCATCCGCCATTTCGACACCGCCCAGGCGTACGGCACAAGCGAAGCCGCATTGGGCCGCGCGTTGCGCGAACTGGGTATCGCCGGCGAAGCGCGCGTGGCATCCAAACTGGCCCTGCCGCGAGATCCCGCCGAAGTGCGGGCGTCTGTGGAGACAACGTTCGAGCGGTTGGGCGTCGAGCGGCTGTGGTGCATGATGTTTCATTACCCGCGGTACCTCCATGAATGGGAGGGGCCGCTCGGCGAAATGCTCGAAGAGTACCGCCGCGCCCGAAAGTTCGAGCACCTCGGCGTGTCGCTGTCGCCGCTCGATGACGCACCTCGCTGTCTCGCCCACCCTGCCATCGAGGTGCTCCAACTGCCCTGCAACGCGTGGGACCGGCGTCCCGTGCGCCTCGGCATCATCGAAGCCGCGCAAAACAACGGCCAACTGTGCTGCGTGCGGAGCATCTACCTCCAAGGCCTGCTTACGATGTCGCCGGAAGCTGTCGCCGCGCGGTTGCCCGCCGCATACAAAGCCGCCCGCGCCTGGCACACGTTTGCCGCGGAGAAAAACATGTCGCCGAAGGAACTTGCGGTCCGGTTCGCAATGACGGTCGCCGCACCGCTCGTGATCGGCGCAGAAACGCCCGAGCAAATAAGCGAAACCGTCGCCCTGGCGCACCACGGCCCGCTGCCGCCTGAAACCATTGAAAAACTTTCAACGGCAATAGACCCATTAGTGACTGATGAGATTCTCGAACCCTGGAGATGGCCACAATAGAATGCCGGCCAATTTGGAGTGCGGCAGCTTGCTGCCACTTTCTACTGAACGCTTGCCATCCAAAGCGGCAGCAAGCTGCCGCACTCCAAATGGCGCCATTATTACAGTAAACAGCTTTGCGCGAAGGACTGACTTCGGCGAAGTCGGGCCAGCGTGTTGCATGGGATTCCTGCAGGTCCTATGATGCGGGAAACTCGGGGAGGTACGCACATGGGCCGCTTGGGACTGATCGCTGTTGCGTTGGCTGTGGCGCTGCCGCTGGTGGCGGAAGAGCCGTTCGACTATTTCGACAATTCGTGGAGCGTGATTGGGCTGAAGGATTATGCGCGGGGTACGCGGATCACGCCGGATAACAAGCTGATGATCGGTACGTCGGTCGGCACCGGCGAGAAGGAGGCGGAGAAGGCGTCGGTGCAGATCCGGTTTGGCCGCAACCTCGAGTTGTTAAGCCGGAAACAGACAAAAACGCTCATGGACGGTTGGCTGCCGGTGGTCCTGTTGACGGCGGAAGACGGGCCGGTCCGGTACGAGTTTACGTTCTGGGCAACGCCGCTGCCGTCGGTGAAAGATTGGGAGAAGGCGTTTGACGAGCCGACGGAAGGCGAGAATTTTCTGAACTGGTTCCTTTTGCGGATTACGAACACGGGAGATGCGCTCGCCACAGCCAAACTATCCATCGAACAGACGGGACCGTATGAGAAAGAGAAGCACCCGGTTCCAAGCCTGGCGGAGCCGTCGATCTTCACTACGCAGGTGGAGAAACTCCATCCTGTGGAAGTTGGGAGTCCGATCCCATGGGAGCCGGTCGAAGGAGTCAAGTTCACGGGGGACGATCGCGGGGTTTGGCTCGAGCGGACGGTGGCGTATTGGCGCAGCGTAATGGCGGATGCGGCGTTGATTTCGGTGCCGTGCGAGAAGGCGACGCAGGCATACAAGGCGGCGCACATTTGCCAGCTTATTGCGAGCGATCACGGGGAACTGCACGGCGGCGAAGGCTTCTACGACGAGTTCTACATTCGCGACGGGGCGTACCAGGTGATGGAACTCGAGGAGGCGGGGTTGTGGGAACCCGCGCGCAACGCGATCGAGGTCTATACCAAACACCAGCGTGATGACGGGCGGTTCGAGTCGCAGAAGAACCAGTTTGACGCGAACGGCCAGGCGTTGTGGGCGCTGTGGCAATACTACCAGATCACCGGCGACCGGGCGTGGCTCGATCGGGTGTATCCGCAGATGCAGAAAGCGTGCGAGTGGATCGCGCAGGCGCGGAAAACCAACCCGCCGGACGGGCCGTTCGCCGGGCTTCTTCCCAACGCGCCGGCCGACGGCGAATCCTTGTGGGATGGAAAGCATCACGCCGTCGGATACGACTTCTGGAACTTGCGCGGCGTGCTGTGCACCGCCGACGCCGCCAAAACGCTCGGCAAACCGGACGAAGCGGATCGGTGGATGAAGGAAGCGGCCGACTACCGGCAGGCGATAGACGCGGCGTGGCAGCGCGTGGGTCTCCCCCACTTCCCGCCAAGCTGGGAGAAGGACGGGACGCATTGGGGCGACACGGAGACGTTGTGGCCGACGCCGATCTTTGCGATGGACGATGCGCGGGTCGGGGCGCTGATAGACGAGGTGCGGACGCGGCATCTGGGCGGGTTTGTCGAGGGGACGATCCGGTGGACAAGCGGCAAAGGCGAACCGGCGATTCATCCGTACATGTCGGCGTACACGACGATGGCGTCGCTGGCACGAGGTGAAGACGAGAAGGTGGTCGAGGAGTTTTACTGGTACCTGCTGCACTCGACGGCGACGCACGCGTTTCCCGAAGGCATCTTTTACAAGCGGCGGTTTGCGTGGAGCAACACGATCCCCCACGTCACGGGCGCGTCAAACTACGCGCTGCTGTTCCGTCACATGCTGATCCACGAGCAGGGCGACGAACTCCATTTGCTGAGCGCGGTGCCGGACTGGTGGCTGGATGAGGGCAATGCGATCAAGGTCGAGAAAGCGCCAACACATTTTGGGGTGATCGGGTTTGAAGTTCAGGGAACGCCGGGGGGAGTTCGGCTGAAATTCGAGCCGTCATGGCGCGAAGCCCCGAAAAAAGTCGTGCTCCACCTGCCCAAATCGCGCCCGCTCGAGAATCCCGGAGCGGTGGAAGTGGTCACGCGGCCAGATCAAAAGGTCCGCTGGGATTTTGAGACGGTTGTAGCGCGGTACAGGGAGATGCAAAGGCAGAAATAATAGGACGTAGCACATATAGGACCTATAGGACGTATAGCAGGCGGGACGCCTGCGCTACAGTGCGGGCGGCCATACAACCTTGCGAGGGCGAATGAAGCGGAAGAAACTGCTGGTTTTCTGGGCTGTGTTTGTTGTCGGGCTAATCTTCGCGGTGGCTCTTACACTCCGGAAACTGAGTGTCGTATTTGCCCCGGATGTTTATGGACTGGAACCCTCGATGTTCCGGGCGCCCCAGAAGGGTGAGGCCGCGATAACAACATTCGTCAGCACGCTCTCGACGCCGATGTCCGTTCCCAACATTATCGTCATTCTGGCGGACGACCTGGGTTATGGCGACCTGAGCATCCAAGGAAGCCCGGCTGTCAGAACACCGTGCGTCGATGCCCTCGCGTCGGAGGGTGTGAGGTTCACATCGTTCTACGCGAGTGCGGCGGTATGTTCGCCTTCGCGGGCCGGTTTGTTGACGGGCCGTTATCCGCTGCGCTGCGGCATCATCACGCCGCTGCAGGCGGCCAACGACAACTTGATGCGGAAAGCAACCCGGCAGGCCGGCGTCCTTATGGCGCAGATGGGCGTAGTGGACATGGCCGGCGGCTCGAACATGGTCATGGGCCTGCCGGAGTGCGAAATCACCATTCCCGAGGCCCTGAAGGTTGCCGGATACCGGAGCGCGGCCATCGGCAAGTGGCATCTGGGCGATTTCACCGTCTTGCCTGAATACCATCCATTCAATCACGGGTTCGACCATTTCGTCGGGTTCAACATGTCCAACGATGACTGGCCGGTGGCGTTTTGGCGCGGCAAACAGGAGGTCGTCAAAGACATTGGTATCGACCAGGAGAAATATACCCGGTTGTTCACCGAAGAGGCCGTCACGTTCATCGAGCAGTCCAACGAGCGCGCGCACGCGCGCGAACCGTTTTTCCTTTACCTCGCGCACAAGGATCCGCATCAGCCTTTCTTCCCGTCCAAGGAATTCGCGGGCAAATCCGACGGCGGCCCGTACGGGGATGCCGTGTCTGAGTTTGACTGGAGTGTCGGCGAAGTTGTGGCTTGCGTCAAGAGACTGGGGATTGAAGATAACACACTTGTCATTGTCACAAGCGATAATGGCCCTTGGTTTGAAGGCAGCGGGGGCGGCCTCCGCGGCCGAAAAGGCCAGAGTTACGAAGGAGGATTCCGCGTTCCGTGTGTTGCGTGGTGGCCCGGCCACATTCCGGCCGGACGGGTGGTGGACGAACCAGCGATGCAGACCGATTTCTTTCCCACATTCATGAAACTCGCCAGCCTGAGCCTGCCGAACGATCGCGTGATTGACGGGGCGGATCTCGGGCCGCTCCTGACGGGCCAAGGCGCAGTGCCTGAACGCGCGCTGTTTTTCGCCCACGACTACGATATCGAGGCGGTAAGGGCTGGACCCTGGAAATACTTCCGCGCCAACAGCCACTATGTCTGGCCGGTTCCATTGGACAAGAAGGACAATGTGGCAGGTCAACTGGCAGGCGGGAACGATTATCAGCCGCCCGGCACGGATGTGACCGTGCCAGCACTCGGCGCATGGCCGTCACTGTATAACGTGGACCGGGACCCCGGCGAGGCTTATAACGTGGCCAAGCAGCATCCCGATGTCGTGGGCGCGATGGACCAGCGAATCGAGAGGTGGCGCACGGACTACTATGCGAATCCCCGTGGATGGCAATAGGGGCGTCTTCGAAACGGTTTTAGCGCGGTATCGGGGAATGTAGAAGTAAAAACAATAGGACTTATGGGACCTATAGGACCTATAGGCCGAATGGCAGGCGGGACGCCCGCACCACAATTGGGCAACGAAAGATATCAGCCGCCGGAGGAGGGGTGCGGAACTGGTGCGCCGAACCCGCCTGCGGACGAGCGGAAGAACCCGAGGGTGCTGAAGCTTTTGTCGGGGAGCGTGAGCGGTTCGGGCGGCTGAATGGCACCGTCGTCTTTGGCGATGGCGAGTTCCACCTGGAGTCCGTCTTTCTGGTACTCGCGGAGGTGAACGGTGATATCGGCATTTGGGGCGCCTAACGAGCTCGTGACGTAGACTACTTTTGTGATGCCCTGGGCTTTGAGGAACTTCGAGCCGGGCATGATGCTGTCTTCGATGTAGTAGCGATTGTCGAACTGCCCGGGCTTGCCTTTTCGGGTGCCGAGCCGGCCGGCGTCGCACAGCCAGGCGACGGGCCCGGGCGTGGGGAACGCGGCGCGTTTTTCGGCGAGCCATGAGGCGTACCGCAACAGCGCGGCGAGTGTGTGTTCGGGCCTGATCACGCCGCGGAGATGCGGCCAGTTGTTGAACGTGCAGACAAGGTCGCACCCGGTAACGGCAAGACATGCGCCGAATGCGACGGATTGGGGCCCGGGCATATCGACGATGAGCATGGTAGAGGCATCGATCCAGGGTAGGGGGTGGAACTCTCTGATGGGCCAGGGGTCGGCGTCGCATGGTCCGACGGCGTCGCGCTTGAGGTAGTCGAGCGCCACGAACAGGGTGAGGCAGTGAAACGGCGGCCATGGGCTGGTCGGGTGCGGTCCCCAGACGCGGGCGAGGTTGCGCGCGTCGAGGAAGTTTTTCCAATCGGCGGTACCGCGTGCGTCGGGGACGTTTTTCCCGACCACGAGCCGTGTCCGCATCCGCATAAACGGGACCCGGAATGCACCAACAAAATTAAACAGTTTCGACAGCGGTGACCACATAGTAGGCCTCATGGGTTGTGAAACCGATTTCGTCGACGCGCGAGTAATATCCCGCGAACGCGCCATCTACCAAGTAAACGCCGAGCGCCGGGAACAGCCGGCGCATCGAGTTGAGTACGGGCAGCGGGCTGAACGCGTGCTGGGCGATCCAGGCTCGAGGCGCTTTGGCAGCCTCGGCCAGGCATTTGTCCCACACTTCGGGCGTGCACATCCGGCCGATGGCGACGGAGTCGCCCATCCGGCCGTACAGTTTCTTCAGGACCCAGTTTTCCCGTTGTTCGCGGTAGAGGGGAGCGCGGTCCTGGCGGAAAAACTCGGTGTGCGGCGTGTACCGGTTCAAGAGGTCGGTGTCGTGGGGATCGAGCACGGGCACTTCGCGCCAGAGGGCGTAGAGTGCCTTGCTTTGCCGCACGAGCCGCGACAGGGGGTTGATGATGGGAATTATAGCGGCGGTTCTGCGCCAGTCGCGGATGTTTTCGAGATAGCCGTACCATTCGCCGGGGAAGAAACGGAAGATCCAGTCGACGGTTTTGCCGAGCAGGCGCGGCCGGCCAAACGGGCCGCAGGTGAGATGGCTTGGTGCGGCGAGCACGGTTTCGATGCCGCGCAACTCGAGCAGTTCCGAAAGGATGAGGACGTGCTGGAGGTCTTCGGCGTAACCGGTGGCGTAGACGAGCCCGGCGCGGTTACCGGGCGGGATGGCGTCGAGGAAACTTTTTGCGAAATCGCCGGGCACGAATGCGGCGCCGAGGAGGGGCGCGTAGAGGTCCTTGCCGGCGATGCACTCGTTGAATCCGCCGGGCGCGTCTTCGTTGAACTCGGGGACCATCCAGCCGGATGCCGTGGGGATGAGGTCGTAGCGGACGATACCGTGAGTGGGCGGGATTTCGGCCCGCATGATCTCGAGCGCGGCAGGCGGAATGCCGAGCCGGTCGAGCCAACGCGGCTCGAGGAGGACACGCGCGGCGGCGCGACCGAGCGCGTCGTGGATGCGGACGCAACAGTTGACGGCGTCGTTGTGTTCGGCCGGGGTGATCATCAGCGCGTCGGGCAGGACCCGCAGGGTTCCGCCGACGTATGCGTCCCACTTGTGGTATTTGAAGCGGAGTTCGTCGACGAGCACGGCGAACTGCCCCGGATCAACGGGTAGTGTTTCGATACGCACGGCTATGCCCCGACGTACAGGCGGTCGATGATCTGGTTGAGGACGAAGACGGCGGCGGCGAGGCCGATGTAGAGGCCGCGCTCGAACACGCGGAGCAGAGGCGCCTGCGGCATCTTGCCGCCAACGAACATGATGACCTCGTGGCCAACGAGCATGAGGCCGATGACGCCCATCCCGAGGATGCCGTGGCGCCATCCCCAGAAGTCACCCGCGACGCCGCGGAGGATGAGCGTCGAGGTGCTGATGGTGTATACGGCGACGGTCCATGCCATGGCGGTGTCGCGATCCTGGCAGAGTTGCCGGCGGAACCGGCCGGGCTCGCGCCAGAGGTAGATGGCCGTCGAGACGCCCAGGGCTACCCAGCCCATCAGGAAAAAGCCAACCGGTATCCACCAGCCGCCTTCGGCGTCGGAGAGCGGGTCGGCCTCGCCCCAGAGGCTGCCGCCGAACACGATGCCCGTGGCGAGCGTGAACCCGGCGATGAACACGGTCACGGCAAGGTTTTTGCGCTCATAGGCGTCGCTGCGGAGGCGGAAGCCGTAGAGGCCGGCGCCCAGTTGGCCGAACAGTTTGGTGGCCGCATAGGCCATGACGAGGTAGAAGGCGACGTATACGCCTTTGATGCTCGGATCGCCGTGGTACTGAATGACGTAGGCCGTCCAGGCGACGGCGGCAACGACGGCGAGGCGCATCAGGCCGATGCTCGGGTTGCTTCGCGTGAACATACCGGGCAAACACGACACGCGCGTCGCGGCCGCGCCCACCAGCCCGAGCATACCGGAAACTACCAGAACAAGTATTTCATCTTCGCTCACGTGAGCGTCTCCCACGGTGTGTCTGCCAGCCAGAGTGCTGAGAGTATGGAAAAAGTCATGGCCTGCCGTCAAATCCAAGTGTTCTGATTGAAAAGCCGTGATTTATCTAATAGCGTAAATACGGCCCTCATCGAACCAGACATGTTATAACGATAAAAGCAAGCCGGCGGCAAGATGAAACCGCGACCGTTTTCCGGAAGATTTCATGTCCCAACTCAGCAAGGCGGAAAAAGCGGCGGTAGTCACAATTTGTGACCACATTTGTGGCCACCTCGCCAGGTTGGCAATACAAGGCCAAGGAGGCACTTAATGCAGAAGAAGCTGTTTCTTGCGATTGTCAGCGTATTTTCGTTCGCTTGTTGGGCAGAGGGTGTTGAGGCTCCCTGGTATGAGCGCCTCGATGTCGGGATCGAGGTGGGTCCGACGGGTGCGCAGTCTGGGTGTGATCCCGGCGATACTACGTATGCGTGCCGGTTTAATGGGCGTGAGATTGTGGAGAAAGCGGCGGCTAGCAGTTGCGAGTACGTGGTGATCTGGGCCAAGGACAGCGAGTTTGCGTATTACGACTCGAAGGTTGCGCCGAAATGCCCGGGGTTGGGCGAGCGCGACGTGTTGCGGGAGGCGGCAGATGCGGCGAAGGGTGTCAAGTTGCCCGTGATCGCGTATTGCGTGGTGCAGGGGAACGGGTATCCGCTGCGGGATCATCCGGAGTTCAAGATGGCGGACAAGAACGGGAAGCCCATCGACCGGATCTGCCTGAACAGCGCGTATATCGACCACGCGAAGGCGGTGGCTTTGGAGATGCTCGAGTATGGGATCGCCGGGTTCCACATCGACATGATCGACCAGGGGTTTGGGCCGCCGTACGGGTGCTGGTGCGCCAATTGCCGGCGGTTGTTCGAGGCGGAATACGACGAGCCGATGCCGTCGGGCGTGACGTGGGACGTGGCGTGGGATCAGATGCTGGAGTTCCGGTACGACACGAGCCAACGGTTTGAGAAGACCCTCCGTAAGTATATTCGCGAGAAGGCGCCGGACGTGACGGTGGATTTCAATTACCACGGGTATCCGCCGTTTTCGTTCGAGGTGGGCCAGCGTCCGGTTCAGCACGCGGTGAACGCAGATTTCGTGACGGCCGAGACGGGCGTGTGGGGGTTTGGCGCGCTGGGCGTAAGCCTGACGGCGGAGTTTTTGGTGGCGGCGGCGCCGGGCAAGCGGTACCAGGTGGCGATGTCGCGGCATGCGCGCATCTACCACGACAACACGTGCCGGCCGCTGAATGATATCCGGTGGGAGTTGCTGTCGCTGCTGGCGCACGGCGCGCAGGTGACGGTGGTGGACAAGACGGGCTATGACGGGTGGCTCGATCCGGTGGCCTATGAGCGGATCGGGAAGGCGTTTGCGGAGGCGCGCGAGAAGGCGCCGCTGTTCCGGCACAAGCAACTGCCGGAGGTCGGCCTTTATTATTCGGCGCGAAGCCGGGACTGGTACGGGCGGGAGACGCCGGCCAAGTATCAGCAGGCGTTTAGCGGCGCACATAAGGTCATGGCATATGAGCACATCCCGTTCGGCGTGATCCTCGAGGAAAACGTCAGCGCCGAGAGGTTGCGGGCGTTTCCGGTTGTCTTGCTACCGAACGTGCCGATCTTGTCTGAACGCGAGGTCCTGCTGCTGCGGGCGTACGTCGAGCAGGGCGGCAATTTGGTCGTGACAGGCCAGACGGGCCTGCTCGGGCGGATGGGCGAGCCGCTCGAGCGGTCAGTGTTGGAGGATTTGATCGGCGCGAAACTGGTCAAGCGGCTCGAGACAACGGATAACTACGTGCGGTTTGGATATAACAAAGGGACACCCCCCACAACTGCCGGGGGGCGTCCCGACGTTGGAGACGACCCGGAAAGGTTGCGGGAAGGGTATGCCGCGGATTGGCCATTCCTGGTGGAAGGCCCGGCTGCGGCGTACGCGACGACGACGGCGACGGCGGTGGGCGAACTGATGCGGCCGGCGAGGACGTTGCGTCAGCAGCGGGGCGAGGAACCCGTGTATCAGCCCAATTCGGCGGACAAGCCGGTGGGGCCGGCCATCCTGGTGAACGCGGTTGGGAAGGGCAAGGTGGTGTGCGTGGCGGGCGCGCCGGATTTCGCGAGCGCGGGCGAGCACCCGATCCCCGAGGCGCGTGCACTGCTGCGGAACGTCGTGCGATATCTGAACCCGGCGCCGGTGGTCGAGGTGACGGCGCCGCAGAACGTTGAGGCCGTCGTCATGAAGGACGAGACTGCTGGCACGCTGCTCGTGCATCTGCTGGGATACCAGTCCCCGCCGCAATGCACGCCGTCGCGAAACCGGCCCTACGTGCTGCCCGCCTTGATCGAAGACGCGCCCATGTACCGCGCAACCATTACGGTGCGGCAACCATTCAGCAAAGCGACGGCACACAATCCGCGGACGCAGGTGGCGGTGGAAGGTCAGACGGTGGAAGTCGTAGTGGATGACATTCATGAGATCATCGAAATCAGGTGATCAAAAGGGTATACCGGGGCTACGCCGGGTCGCTCCTCGACGCCCTGTCGCAGGAAGCGGCGATGCTAGGGCGGCACGGATGTGATCCGCCATAAGAGGAAATGCGCCCGCCGAACGGGTAGAATGACGCAGTTTTCGACCAGGAAGGAGATATCAATGAAGCCGACGACTAGTTTCAAGATTTCAAGGCGCGCGTTTTTGTGCGCGACCGGCGCGTCTATCGCTATGCCTGCCATCCTCCCCGCGTCCGCGTTGGGCGCAGACAAGACCACCGCTCCCAGCAACAGAATTAACATCGGCGTGATCGGCACCGGCGGCCAGGCCAATGGGCTGACCAAAAACGCCATGGCCCACGACTTCGTCCGGGTCATCGCCCTGTGCGATGTCGACAAGAGCCAACTCGACAAGGCAAAAACCGTAGTGGACGAGAACTACGGCAACACCGATTGCGAACTGCACTCGGATTACCGGGAGCTTCTGGCACGGAAGGATATCGATGCCGTCATTGTGGCCACACCCGACCATTGGCATGCGCTCGTGTGTGTCGAGGCGGCCCGGCGCGGTAAAGACATCTATTGCGAGAAACCGTTGACTTGGTCTCTCGGCGAAGGCAAGGCGGTCGTCAAGGCCGTCAAAGAAAACAAGCGCGTGTTCCAGGTCGGCAGCATGCAGCGCTCGAGCGCCCGCTTCAAGCTGGCGTGCGAACTGGTCCGCAACGGATACCTCGGCCGGATCAAACGCATCCTCGTCAGCCTCCCCGACTACGGCAACGCGGTGTGGGTCGACGAATTTCCCGCGCCGCCACCCGAAATCGACTGGGATTTCTATGTCGGCCCCGCGGAATGGACACCGTTCCATCCAAAACGATACCACTGGGACTGGCGGTGGTGGATGAGCTTCGGCGGCGGCCAAATGATGGACTGGATCGGCCACCACGCAGACATCGCCAATATGGCCATGGACTGGGACAACACCGGCCCCATCCAAGTCGAGGGCATCCGGTGGGAGTTCGGCAAGGAGCGGAACAACCTGTACAACGCGCCGGCGCGGTACATGTTCGAGTGCAAGTACAAGGGCGGCGTCACCCTCACCATCGCTAACGTGTCCGACATGCCCAACGAATTCAAAGCCTGCGGCAAAATGGGTACCATGTTTTTCGGCGACAAGGGCCGGTGGGTCTGGGTCGACCGCGGAAGAATCAAGGCCAACGACAAAAAACTCCTCCGGCCCGGATTCAGCAAAAGAGACTTCCGGTTCCGCAAGGAAGGCAACCACATGACCGACTTCCTCACCGGCATTCAGACGCGCCAAGAGTGCATCGCCCCCGTCAACGCCGGCCACCGATCCGCGTCCATCGGCCATCTCGGGAAAATCGCGTGCACCCTCAACGCCAAGTTCAAGTGGGATCCCAAAAAAGAGGTCATCACCGACAACCCAGCCCTCAACGGCCTAATCACCCGCCGCTACCGCGGTAACTGGTCACTCGAGGAAAAAGCGTAACATCGTAGCGACAGCCATCAGACTCTAAGCGGCACCGATTGATGCGGCTGTCGCACACGACTTACAGATGGACAGAGCGGGTGTATCCTTGTCCACATCGACTTTTCACCGGCTCCACTGTCCCTGGTTTCCCCCCGGTCAGTACGTAAGCGGAGGGAAACCGGGTCGGGATATCAGTTCCTCATCAGTCTCTTCCGGATTATCAGCACTTGCCAGTATGAGATCCCGCAGGTTAATGACCGTATCCGCTCTAATGGCTGTAATTTCGATACCCAGCCTTGTCGCATCGGCGTGCATTATAGTACCCTTTATCTCAATCTCCTTCGCCTCCTCGAGATGGAAGCAGACAGTGCATGTGACCCCCGGCAGCAGTGGGGTCTCACTGGTAGCGCACAGGCCGAGGGCCGACACATTTTGGGTTTTGGCTTCGATGCTCTTGCCTTTGTCCGGGATGATCGTTACGGGCTTTACGACCGGGACCCTCGAGAATCGCCTATTCTCGTAACTTGAGCTTGTCTCGTCTACTATGTGTTTCCGACGGCGTGGCATACCGATACAATACACATGATCAGCATTGCTTTTCAAGCGCTACCTGTATTGGCACGAGGTTGGGGCGTAAGAAGACCGCGTGCTTCCTGAAAATCTATCCAGCCTTGCTTGGTGCGTGCTTTGAGTTTAGTCTCTATTGGTGTAAGCGGGTCCCCGGTCCTTTTGCAGGAAGTTGGGGATGGCGATCCATCAGCCCATCCAGTTCGGCGAGCTCGACCCTGATTTGCTTTATGAGTTTACTCGATTTGGACAAGCTCTCCTTCCTCCTTCAAATAGCGGGTAAAAGGATTATCTTCGTCGAGGTCGATCAAGTCCAGAGGATGCCGCAAGATGTCGCCCGCGTTTCCCATCGCTTTAAAGAAAACTTCCGGAGCGAGGCCTGTAACGGCTAGATCGATATCTGAACCTTCACGTAAGCTGCCGGTGGCCGCACAACCGAACAGGTACACTTCACGGGCGCCCGCCGCCTTGAGGGCTTGCGCGGCTTGAGCCACCCGTTTACGAAGCTCGTCCGTCATCAATCTTTCCTGCCTTTCTCCGTCTCGTCTGCGTTGAGTCTATATCAGAAGGCTACTTCGACGGTAGTGGTTCCTTGGCAAAAAGCGGGCACACGCACGAATGGCACTAAGATAAGCGTAACCGATTGTAAACCAATGCCTTACAACGAAGGCTTGGCGCTTGGCAAAGAGACACGGTTTTCGAGGCGGCAAAAACGAGATGGCGGGAAACCAAAAGAAACGGCTCTCTGTCGAAACTTACCCTTGCGCGCGAATGGTTACTGTTTCCGCTGCGGTCTCGTCACATCGTTCATAAACTCTTACATCTGAACGTGTTTCGCTTAACTTAGTGCCATTCGTGGCTGTCCTCTGTTTTTCCTGTTTTTGCTTGTTTTCTCGGAATTGGCCGCATTATATCCCGCCCGAGTTGTCTGGGCTGTGACACTTGGGCGCAATGTAATTGGGTTGCACCCTCGGGCAGAGAAGCATAGATTGCAGGTACTGGGTGCCGAGGTGAGATTTTCCTACAAGAAATGTTTTGTATAACTTTACACTTTATGTTATACTTCTTGGCATGAGGACAACAAGAAAGACGGACACGGTTCTGTTCACGGCCAAAGGCCAGGTCGTCATTCCCGCGGCACTGCGGAAACAGTTCCAAATCGAAGCCGGGAGCAAGGCGGTCGTGCAGGCAACGCCCGACGGCATTCTACTGAAGCCCGTCACGCGCCATACCATTGCCAAGCTGCACGGCATTCTCAAGCGGAAACCCGGCGGGAAGCCGTTGGCGGCGGAATGGGCCGAATACAAGCGCGAGGAGAAGGAACTGGAGGATCGCAGGCGTGACCGCCACGGTTCTTGACAGCTATGCGCTACTGGCCTTCCTTCGCGGCGAAGATGGAGACGGCAAAGTCCGGCAACTGCTCGAGCGGGCCAGCGAACGTGACCAGCCGCTGCACATGACCGAGGCCAACTACACCGAGGTCAAGTACATCATCGTACGCAAAGAAGGCCGCGCGCGTTGGGCGCAAGTTGCCGCCGATCTACCTGCCTTGCCGTTGGAGTTCCACCCAATCACTCGCCCTCTTGCCGACATTGCAGCCGATTTCAAGGTCCAATACAAAATAAGCCTCGCCGGCGCATTTGCCGCCGCGTTGGCGAAGGAAAAGAAAGCCGAACTCGTCACCGGCGATCCCGAGTTCAAGCCGCTTGAAGGTGAACTAAAGATAAAATGGATTAGCATCGCGGCCTGAGCCGTCTGGGGGAAAACGCGGCGGGGCAACCTCCCGCGTGGAACCTTAATGGCCATCATCCGCCAAGCCGGCCTTACTGAAGATGAATTTCAAGCCTTCATCTAGCGATACGGGCGAAAACGAAGCGCCTAATCATCGTCAGCACACGGTGTCCGAAATCTTTGTCGATGCCGATGGTTGCCCTGTAAAGGAAGAAGTCTATCGCGTGGCGGAACGATATGGCCTGAAGGTGACTCTGGTCGCAAACTCATCGTTGCGGATTCCCGACGCCGAATGGGTCACGCTGGTGGTCGTGGGCGACGCGTTCGACGCGGCGGACGACTGGATTGTCGACCATGCGAGCCGGAACGACATCGTGATTTCAGGGGATATCCCGCTTGCGGCACGCTGCCTCAAAAAGGGCGCGCGTGTTCTGGGCCCAAAAGGCCGCGTGTTTACCGACGAGTCAATCGGTGAAGCGGTCGCCATCCGAGAACTTTCGTCTCAGCTCCGCGACGCCGGTACTATAACCGGCGGACCAGCGCCCTTCGGACAGCGAGACCGTTCGCGCTTCCTCCAGCGTCTTGACGCGCTCGTAAATGAGGTCCTCCCACGCGACAATCCCATGAAAAAGAGTTGATGCTTCAGAGGCGAGCGCCATGACGGCATTGTTGTAAAATAGGTGGCTACTCGAACTGGAGGCCGTAGGTTTTGTAGAAGGGGAGCGTTGATTTCCGGAGTTGTATCCGCTCTTCGGGAGTGAGACGGTTGTCCTGGAGAGCGGGCTTTATTTCGGCGATCCATTGGTCGCGCACCTTTTTGTAGGCGTCCCCGTCGGCTTTGGCTTTGCGGCATGGTTCGGCTGCGACGAGCTTTTCGACAGCGCTGTCAATCATTTCGGCTGCGGCGTCATCCATGGCCATGGCGTCCACGACGGCAAACAGGGCGTCGTTGCTCTTGATGGTGTCGGACTGCCGGTGGAGGTCATAGAAGTGGCGGCGCAACTCGGGAAGCAGCTTTTGGGCTTCTTCAATTTTGCCTGCTTTGAAAGCGTCTTCGGCAGAGCGGGACAGGCGGTAGAGGCGCCTTGTCCACGCACACCAGCAGTCGCTTCCCTCGAACCGCTTCGGGTACACGTCGGCGGATTCTGAGAAAAGTTGTTTTACGGTGAACAAAAACCCGGCCCGGAATTTCAGCGCGGCCTCGTCGGCCTTTCCCTGTTCGAGAAGGTCGAGCGACTGCGCATAGCTGTCGGTCAACCGGGTGGTCCAATCTTCCCAGCGTTTGTCGAGTTCAGCGGCAGCCAACTGGCTCCGTGGGGGGGAGCCTCAGCCAGCCTGCGCCGCCTGGGGCAGCGCGATGGCCAGCATCGTCAAGATGACGGCTGCCAACAAGGTTTTCCTGAACATCTTCTCTCCGTGTTGATACTACTGTTTTGTCTCTTTGGGCAGGTTCTTTTCGGTGAATTCCAGAACCAGCCCCTCTATTGGCTTGCCTTCTTCAACCTCGATATCGCGACTGACCTCCAACCACTCGGGCGCGAGTGCTTTCAACGTGTACTTCCCGGGTAGAAGGTACAGGATCCACGACCCATCTTCTTCAATTCTGGCGCCGCGCAAAGATTTTTCGTCTTGATTAGCCGCAACACTTGCCCTGTTTGGCTCCAACTTATACATCGTGTCTTTGAAGGCGAGCCGGCCGCGAACGGGGGTTCCTTCCTCCATGACGATGGCCACATCATAATGCTCGCCGGCTTTGGTTTCGAGCTTGGGCGGCTCGCGTAACAGGTACTTCTCCAGCACGGGGCCTAGTCCTCCGCAAGCGACCTGACACGTGCCGGCGGGGACGCAGTCGGACGTGTATAGCCCGGTGCTTGTTTCTTTTGCTTCCACAGTCATGTAAGTATCGGGTGTTGTAACGATTGACACATGCATTCCGGCCAAGGGGTTTCCGTCGTTTTTGGTTGTCACGGTGACCGCGACGGAAGCCGCTTTTGCCAGGGTGACGGTGTTTTCGTCGGAGGACCTTACGGGGTCCAACCACGTGTGGGACTTGACGTACCCGGGAGCCGTGGCCAGCAGCGACATCGGCACCCTTCCAAAACTCGTAATCCTGACGGCGCCGTTGGCGTCGGGCGGATAGGCGAACGGCGAGTTGTCGCCGAAGCCGATGTCGTTGCCTGAGATCTGGGCATAGCCGACCCAGACGGTGGCACCGCTGATGGGTTTGCCGGCTTCATCGACGATTTTGCAGTCCCACCCCGAGCCGTCGTCGGGTTCGAGCGCGATATCGAGGTCGAGATCCTCGTCGGAGAAGATCTGGCGGCAGACGGCACGATATCCGGGGTGCTGGACAATGAGAGTGCCGTTTCCTTTCCAGGTTTCGCCCGGGGCGGTTGGCGCGACGATGGCCGCGACTCCGTTCTTGCCTGTGCGGAAGCGTTTCGTTACCTGCTCGGGCTTCTTCTCGACGCGCACAGTCATCATGACGCTGACATCAACGCCCGCGGCGGGTTTTCCATCGGGATAGGTCAAGCGGATTTGCTGGCGGACCGGTTGTGAATTGGATTCCAGTTGCAGCAGCAGGTCGGTGTTGTCGGTGGGTGTTGCGACGCGTCGGCCTTTGAACCCTTTGGCGACAACCCTCAGGACGACGGTCCCCGGCGCCAGGCGCGGGTAGACGAACTCGCCCGCCTTGTCTGACATGACCGGCTGATTGTGGCGGACGACGTCCTGAGACAAGGCGTTAATCGCGGCGTTGGCGATAGGCTCGCCTTTCGCATCTGTAACGCGCCCGAGAATGGCGTTGAGGTACTGCGTTGCCTCGAGCTGGATGACGCCGTCTGGGGGCAGTTCGGCGAGATTAAACTTGGCGTTGCCGTAGGCGTAGTCGCGGTTGTCGTCGTCGTCGGCCGTCCAGAACACGGTGTAGGCGGCATTGGGACACCCGAACTTGAGTTCAAACTCGCCGTTGGCGTCGGTGGTTGGTTCCTCGCGCGCCATGTACAGGCCGCTGCCGTTGATCTCGACGTCGGCATAGAACTTCAAGCCGGCGGCGGGCAATCCGTCTGTGTTGATGACACGGCCTTTGTATGGGCGGGTGGGTTCGAGCGTGATGACGGCTTCCTGCGTGCCGGGTTTGAGGGTGACGAACCCCGCCTTGTCGCGTTTTTCGGTTTGGGCGTAGAGCTTGAACTCGCGGTCGGTGGGCGCGGTCTTAATCGTAAATTCGCCGGTGTCGCTGGTGGCCACGGGCCGCGCGTCGGAGTGGATGGACACCTTGGCTTTGACGGGCTTTCCGGTTTCGTCGACGACCTTGCCTTTAAGGGGCTGGACCGGCCACAGTTTCACCTGGCAGTCGTCCAGATGGGTGTCCTCGGTGAACGACTTCTTGAATATCTGATTGCCGCGCGAGCGCCACGACTCGTCGATGATATAGTTTCCCTGTTCGTAGTCCGCCTCCCAATAGGCGCGGATCTGCGTATTGGGGGGCGCGGTGAAGCTGAACGTTCCATCCTGGCCGGTCCTGATGTTCGCAACACGGTCAAGGCTGCCGCCGGACCCGCTGGTGTAGGCGTTGAACACGAAATTGGCTGCCGGGCCTTGTGTGGTCAGATCCACGACGCGTCCTGTGACGACCACGCCTCGGGCGAGTGAGAGGTCTTTTTGGATGTGTTCGCCGGCTTTGGGTGTAGAGTATTCGGGTTTTGTGATGTAGGGGGTGCCCGGGCGCAGGTCTTGTGCGGTCAGCGACAGGGAACTCTCCCTATCCTCCGGTTCCTCCTCGGGTTTCATCCACGAATAGCGGAACCCCTTGGTTGGCAGGTAGTTAAACTCATAGCGCCCCTGGTCGTCAGTGACGGTGACATCATCCCACCACAGGCTGTTGCCATTGTAACCAGCCTTAACGGCGGCGCCGGCCAGGGGCGTGCCGTCGGGAAGTTTGACGGTTCCGGACGCTTTGGCGCCTGGGAAAAGAATTACGGCGCCGCCTTCGTTGCTGTGCCCTTCGGCGTACCCGTCTTTGAGCACCGTGTAGGAACAGCTGGGCAGAGAACAGATTGCGGCTTGGCCTTTGGCGTCTGTGACGCCGGAGCATATGCCAAGATCGCGGAATACTTCGAGGTACCGCTGGTGCCTTGGCAGGGTAATGTCTTTGGCCACTTTTTGCTCGGCGTATATCAGCCTTACCAGCGCGCCTTCGATGGGTTTTTTATCCTTGTCGGTGACGCGGATTTTGCAGGGGACGAGCTTTTTGGTGTTTACGGTGACATTGTCCAGGGCCTCGCCCTCTATGACGGAGTTAAAGCCCATCAGTTCGTCTTTTTTGCGGACAATCACCGAGTACTTGGAGGTTACGTCCTCGGTCTTTGCCGACTGGGGTTCCCAGACCACGGCCTGCTTGAACAGGAACCGGCCTTTGCGATTGGTTTTGGTCTGGGCCGCAACGCGGTCGCGCAGGCCGCGCTCACCGCGGGCATAATACAGCCAGACGTCGGCTTTTTTCAGGGGTTTTCCATCGGGATCCAGGGCCGTGCCGGAGATATCGTGCTTTGGCAGGCCGGCGACAATCTCGTCGAGGGTTTTGAGGGAATCGGCAGGCGCGGCGGGCGCGTCCTGGGCAGAGGCGGCCGTAGCCGCCAGGGCCAGCGCAAGCAAACCCGCCAAGTACCGGTTCATAAGACTTCCCCGCTTATGCCCTCACTATGACAATCGTTGAAGAAAACGATCAAGAAGCAGAATAGCAGATAATACTATATTTGTCCAGAGGCAAGAGTTGCCCCGGATTCGCACGTAAGAAACGCGGCAAGATGCCGCGTCTACATTTGCGGCCAATGTAGAAGCGGCATCTTGCCGCTTGCGGTCTCGCTGCGTCGCATCAAGAGACCCACCGTGTTCACACCAAGACCCCGGGATGGCGGAATGGCCTGCCTTTACAAGCCCAATCAAGAACTCGCTTCGAGGTGAAAGAGCCTTACGTGCGGATTCTGGGTTGCCGTTTTTTCCTGGACGGGATAACAGGATTGACAGGATTTCGACAAACAGTTGGCAGTTAAATGACCCCCGGCAAAGCCGGGGGCTTACCGTTGTGAGCCCCCCAAGGGGGCCATCTGCAACTGCGAAGTCATCTCCATGGTCCTACGGGTTAGCCCGCTTCAGCGGGCTCCTCTTTGCACCCTGCTTCAGCAGGGGTGGGACCGGCATTCTTCTCTTTTCTTTCAGCACGCTTCAGCGTGGCTTCTCGATTCGCTTTCAGCGTTCGCTTTATTTCGCTCGCACACTGCTCTCGGCTTAGCAGCACCTCACCGCCGCAAAGGTCAAACCTCTGTGAGTCCCCCGGCAGAGCCGGGGGGCTACCTATTTGCCACTTATACGTGCGGAATAAAAAAGGTCCCAATCGGAATTGGGACCTACGAACGACCAAGTTTGTTTAGAAGTCGACTTCGACTGTGGTTTGCAGGTGGTCGGTGATATCTACGTCGCCACGATCGGCGTTTGCGGGCGCGGCGGCGTTGCCGTCTATCCGTACGTTCTTCAGAGGCGTTCCCTCGGGGGTGCGGAAGCGCAAGAGGATTTGTTTGGGCGGCTGGTGAAACGGGTTTAACGCGAAGGTGGCTTTGCAAGTGTTACGAGCGGGATTCGGTTCGTAGGTGACGCTGACGGTGCCGAAGGGTGTCGCCACGTCGGTGGCCTGGAATGGTTCAGGTTGTGCGAACCACGCGCGGGGGATGGCTTTGCCGAGGTGGAGCGTGCCTTCGCGGGGGTAGACGAACATGTACCGCAGCCAGGTGACCGCGTTGGCTTCGTCGCTGGTCTTGACGAGGACGTGGTTTGACCAGCCGAGGACGGGCAATGGGTGCTCGACCATGGCGTTGGCCTCTTCGATATAGCACGAGTTCCAGGCGTTGTAGAACATCCAGATATACAGTTCCGGCTCGTCGCGCATGAGGTAGGGCATGAGGCCCGCCAGGAGGTTGGGCTGCATCGAGATGCCGCCGCGGTCGAACCACGTCATCTCGAAATCGGGCACCGAATACCCGTACGGCGGGTTCATGTACCGGTTGTCCTGGAAATCGTCGAGAATCCATTGGGCCTGCGGGCTCGATGCGTCGTACAGGCCGCTGATGAGCAGGTAGACCGACCCTTCGAGCACTTCGCGTATCCAGCCGACCTCCCTGCCGCGCCTGTACAGCCGGCTGGGATAGTCGGGCACCCACCGCCCATCGCGCAGGCGGACCAGCGGCGTGTGCTGTCGCATGGTCTCGAACCCGCGGATCAGATCCTGTTTGTACGCGTCGGCTTCCTGGCGAATGCGGGCCGCTTCGGGATGCTGTGCGGCTTCGAGTGCGCGGGCGGCATACTCGGCGCCGCGCCACGTCAGCGAGTTCGTCGAGAGCCAGTAATAAAAGTCGGTGACGTCTTCGAGGCTGCCCGCGGGAAGAAACCCGCGTTCCCAACCGCGCGAATGGGGCAGATCGGCCATGGTGTTCTTGCGTTGGCGGAATATCCAGTCGGCCCCGGCCACAATCGAGTCCGCGGAACGCGCAAACCATTCCGCGTCATGCGTGAGCAGGAAGTGTTCGGAAAGGCACCAAAGCACCCAGCCGTGGTGTTGGTTGTAGCTGCCGCACTCATACCCTCCCGCGCCGTAGTACATGCCGTCGTAGTCGGTGAAATTGCCCGGTTGCTTAACCGTCCCCTGGTATTTGACCCAAAGATCGAGCCGCCGCTGCGCCTCGTCGTGCAGCCCGCGCTGATCGAGTTCGTTCACGATCATGCAGGATTCGTTCGAGTAATTCCCGTAGGTCGACGTGCCCACCGACGTGTTCACAAGGCCGTCCGGCATGAGGTAATCGCTGAGCAGGATGTGGGCGAGGTGGGCCGTGTGCAACGCCCCAAGCTGCGGCTCCGGAGTCTCGAGGAACGCGCCCCTCGTGGCGATACGTTGCCAGTACTCTGTGACGTCCGCGTAGGAACGTTCGAACGAGAGGCGGGTGAGCGCGTCGAGTTCCTGGGCGCCTTCGGCGGAGACGTAAGGGACTTTAACCAGGGCTTCGCAGGATTCGCCGGGGTTCAGTTCTTTTGTGAGGGCGACCTTGGCGCCTCTGGCCTCGACTGTCATGTCGGTCTCAAGTTCGCAACGGATAATCAACTGGTCTTTCCACTTGCTCAGGATGCGGTTGCCTTTTACGGTAAGTTCATCGAGCGGGCCGCGCGGAATGCTGCCTCGGGATCTCCCGACGTTCTGCGAGTAACTCACAGGCAATTCGGCCACGGCCGGACCGGCGCCGTCGTTGGTAAACCGGAACCGGATGACGGCCACCATGGGGTCGTCGCCCTGCCAGGTCCCGGTGGTGATGGAAGTCAACAGCGGCACCGCGAGCGACTTCTGCTCGACGGTCAGACCGCCACGCCGGGCCAGGATGTTATAGGCCAGGACCGGCTCGGGATCGGGATAGCGCGCGAGAATGCGCCAATTCTCGAGGCCGAAGTAGAAACGGGCATCGCCCTTGTTCTTGTAGCGTTCAGCGCCTTTTCCCGGCAGCCACGTCACGTTGCGCTTGTGCAGGACGACGTCGCCGTTGTTTTCGAGCCAGAACCGCTGGCACGCATGCGTACATCCCAGGTTGTAATTGCACAGGTGCGGCCGCGGCTGACCGTTGTGCGCGCCCGCCAGGCTCTGTTCGGGGCGCTCGACCACCTGCTGGCTGATGGTTTTCAGCGATGCGCACCCGTCTTGATACGCCTCGAACGAGGTGGGGTCGTCCGCGCGCCTGATATACACGCCCATCTCGGGAAACCAGATCGGGCCCTGTTCCTCGAGACTCGTCAGCGAGATCGTGAACGCGTCGGCGTCCAGCGTGAACATGACGTGTCCGTCATCGCCGCTGTAGGCGTGGGCAGGTTTCATATGCCGCACAGAAACAGCGAAGCGCCGCGGCCGCTCAGCGGCGAAATGTACCGCGGCGCCTTCTACAGAAACATCTGCCGGCTCGGTAATCGTGCCGATCTCCGCGTTATAGCCGCTCAATTTCATCCCCGATCCCGGCGTCTCGATTCCGGCATCCAACTCGATGCAGAGGTCTGTTGTCGCGGCCGCCGACGCCGTGTAGATGGCCACAATGCGCGGATTGCCCGGCGCCTCGACTCGGACGGCGTATGTACGGCGGAAGGGGACATCGTAGCCGTCCAACGCCTTGTCGTCGAACTCGGCGTCGAGGTTTTGGAATGAAATCGCCGCACGCCGGCCGTTTGCCGGGCCGATTTGAACGGCGGCAGGCCGCCAACTCCCGTTAAACCAGTCCGGCTGGCGTATCCAGCCAAACCCGCCGGGATGCCCTTGGGCCGCCTCTTCGATTCGTGTCTTGGGCCAACTCCTCTCCTGATAATTATAGGACACCTGGATGTTGTCCGGTATATCGCCTTCAAATTCCACCACAATCGTGGAAATATCGCGCGGTTCTTCGAACCAGATCTCGTTTGGCGGCGTGTTCGGCAGGGCAAACGGCGCAATATCGAACGGCTCCGTTTCCAGAGACGACGCCGCACTACCCCAAGAAACAGCCGCCAACAACACAACCACCCCGACAAAGCCTTTTGCCATGGACATAGTCTTACTCCTTCGTTAGAAGCCCGGCCACTGGCGGGTGCGGAAATGTGGGCAGCAGCCCCCGATTGCGATTATGACTATCATTGATAGGCATTTGACCAGAGTCCACGGGAGGACTTCAACCGCGCCGGTAACCGGAAAAAGGGAATGAAGTCCTTGTCCGTCAATGAGGCCGAGTTTTCGGGAGCCACAATAGACCAGGGAAAGGCCCCTATTGACAGCCGGGCCAATATCGGCTATATTGGAGCTGGATTCTAAATTGGACGGTATCGGCCATGTATGTCACTCGTACCCTTCAAGAGGCTTTTCAGGACGCATCCGCGCAGTTTCCCGTGGTTTTGCTGACAGGCCCGCGGCAAGTTGGCAAGACGACTCTGCTACAGCATCTGTGCGGAACAGAGCGGCGTTACGTTACGCTGGATGACTTGACGCTGCGCGCGCTGGCCAACGAGGATCCCGCGCTGTTCCTGCAGCGATACCGGGCCCCCGTGCTGATTGACGAAGTGCAGTATGCGCCAAACCTGCTCCCGTACATCAAAATGGAGACCGACGCATCACGCGCTTGTGGGTCGTTCTGGCTCACCGGTTCACAACAGTTCCACATGATGAAAGACATTACGGAAAGCCTGGCCGGGCGGGTTGCTGTCGTCAACCTGCTCGGATTCTCACGCAGGGAGCAGGAGCGGCGCACATACAAACTCAACCCATTCCTGCCAACCACGGCCGCGATAGATGAACGCGCCACTTCAGGAGGAATCTCGGAATTGGACGCCGTGTTCAAGACAATCTGGATGGGTTCTTTTCCAGCATTGTGTGTAGGACCCGTGCGTGACCGTGACCTCTTCTACAGCTCATATCTTCAGACATACCTTCAGCGCGATGTGCGCGATCTCACGCAGGTTGGCGACCAGCAAGTGTTCGTCCGGTTCGTGAAAGCCTGTGCGGCACGCACGGGCCAGATGCTGAATCTTTCCGAGCTTGCCCGGGACGTCGATGTCAGCGTAAAGACCGCCAAGGCCTGGTTGTCGATTCTGATTGCCAGCTTCCAAGCCGCCTTGGTTCAGCCGTACCACACAAACATCACGAAACGGCTCGTCAAGGCACCCAAACTCTACTTCCTCGACACCGGCTTCTGTGCGTATCTCACGGAATGGTCGTCGCCGGAAACATTGGCTTTGGGCGCCATGAGCGGGGCGATATTTGAAACGCATGTATTTACCGAGTTGTTGAAGAGTTGGTGGCACCGCATGCGCACGCCGAATCTGTATTACTATCGAGACAAGGACGGCAGGGAAATCGACTTCGTGTTCGAGCAGGATCAGACCCTTTTTCCCATCGAGGTCAAGCGGAGTGCCACACCCAGGCGCGATTGGGTCCGCACGTTTTCAGCATTGGAACGCCTTGGGAAACCGGTCGGCGAAGGCGGGGTCATTTGCCTGTGCGAAGAACCCACGCCGTTGGGCCGCGACACAACAGCGATTCCCGTGGGGATTGTCTGAATGCCGCCGCAAATTGACATGACACACAGCGCGGCGGCGCCGCAATCAAAACCAACATAGGGACACACCGTTGGGACGCCGGCTTCGCGCGCCGTTTCTGCAAGTTTCTCCGGCGCCCCCTGGTAGCTCGCATCGACAAACCACATCTCGACATTACGGAAACCCAGCCGGCCTGCCGCCCGTAAGCGGTCTTCGAATGGCAGGTTTTTCAATGCCATTTCGATACAAAGGCCGATCTCCATGGCACTTTTCCCTTTTGCGTTTATTCTTGCAGCGTGCGCAACACTTTGTTAATACCCAACGCGATCGCATCGCAGTCTTCCGGGGCATAATTTCGATTCACGTCAATCAGAATCGCGCGGCCCAGCAGATCGAGCGTCCTCGGGCACATATCGCGCGAATACTTTGGCCGTTCCTCTTTTGGCACGCCGCTCCATGGCAGCCGATCCGGTGCGACCGATTTTTGCTCCATGATATGGTCCCAGTAACGATAGATATGCCAATCGCGAACGCTGGAATCATACACACCGCCCGCCGGCACGCCCTCCGCCTTGATCGCGTCCAACGCGCGCCGCGTAACGTCCGGGTCGGGCAGGAAAAATACCAGGCACACCCCCGTGTCCCCTTCTTGATCATTGAGACGCCGAAACTGCACGCACGGCCGCGGTTCTATGGCCTCCTTGATACGCTTCTTCGCTTGCCGGTATCCGGCCAGAATCTTTTCGGCCTTCTGAATTTGCGCGACGGCTACGGCGCCTTCGAGTTCACTCATGCGATAATTCTCGCCGCAGAACAACTCGCCATCCCGTCGTTCCTTGCCAAACCGGTCCGCCCGCCAGCATGCCGCCGTATCATGCCAGCTCTGCGCGCGCGTATACAGCCATTCGTCGTCGGTCGTTATAAACCCGCCTTCTCCGCTGACAATCAGCTTGTAGAAATCAAAGCTGAAGCAGCCCATCTTCCCCAGGCTGCCCAGCCGCCTGCCTCCAAACGAACCGCACCCCGCCTGCGCCACGTCTTCCACCACGGGAATGCCTTTCCGGTCAGCGACATCCAGAATCGCGTCCATGTGTGCGGGTGCACCGCGCATGTGGACCGGTACAATAGCTTTCGTGCGACGTGTGATGGCTTTTTCGATGACAGCAGGATTCATACACAGGGAATCGTCCGCCTCGACAATCACCGGCACGGCATTACAGGCCGCAACCGTCGCGGGCGTGGCGAAAAACGTATACGCGGGAACGATCACTTCATCGCCCGCGCCGATACCCAATGCGCGATAAGCAGCCACGAGCGCGGACGTGCACGAGTTGACACCCAGGCAGTATTGCACCCCGATAAGTTTCGCCATGGCATGCTCGGCCGCTTCCACCCGGCTGGGCTTGGGATTGTAGTAACGGAACAGGTGCGGGCCGCGAACCGCGCGCGCTTGTAAGATAAGGTCTGCGATTTTCTGTTTGATCTCGGGTTCAAAATCCCACAGGCCGATCAATTCCAGGAGTTCTTCCGCGCCGAGTTTTGTTGGATAAGGGCCTAATTGCGGCACCGCTTTTGAGCCGCCGTCTATAGCCAGTTTTTCCATCCCAATTTCCCTCCGCCTGCTACTATCGACCATTATGGCCGCCCGCTGCAAGGGTTAGAATCTTTCGAGTATTTCCTGCAGGCGTGCACGGCGTGTCTCATCCAGGGCGCCGGAAAAGTTGGCCCCAGGCTTTTCCGGCCTCTTCCCATGCACGCTCGCGGAAGCGGCGTCCCCACCGCTTCGCCAAGCTGGCGGGGACGCCGGGCGACGAGGACGTCGCGTCTACAACACCGCTGACGTTTCGCTGACATCTACGCGGCTCGCGCAGATGTCAGCGAACAAAGAGTCTAAACAGGTTCTTGGACAGCTTCTAGACGACCTCGGGTACGACGAACGGCTCGCGGTACTTGCGCGTCAACATCCCGTTGGCTTCGTCGTCGTTCTTGACCATCTCGGTCGCGGTATCGATCTCGAGCACCCGGTTCACACGGGCGCCGGTGAGCGCGTAGTGCGAGAGCGCCGACGAGTAGTGGCCTTCGATGGGCGGCGCGTTGAGCTTGCTCGCGTCCCTGCTGCGGACACACTCGATGAAGTTCCGGTAGTGGTTGAGGTCCGAGCCGTCGCTGGCTTCCTTGACCAGCTTGTTATCCTTGCCCTGGTAAGCCTTGTACCCCTCGTACTTCGGGAAGGTCATCCAGCCGTCGGACCCGTAGAACATGACGCCAAACGACGTGCCGCCCGCTTCGTCGTTCGTGCACCACGGGCGCACCTCGAGCGTCATCATCTTATCCTTGCCGTCTTGTCCCTTGAACATGTACGAGGACGACGAGACGTTATAGATTTCCTTGGCGTCGTCCCAAAGGAACATCCCGCCCATCGACACTACCCGGTACGGCACGTCCACGCCCAGACCCCAGCGCGCCGCATCGAGCTGGTGGACGCCCTGGTTGCCGATATCCCCGTTGCCATACGCCCAAACCCAGTGCCAGAAATAATGAACGTAGATGCCCTCGCCCTTTTCGTTCAGCATAAACGGCTCTTCCTGGGCCGGACCCTGCCACAGGTTCCAATCCAACCCTCTCGGCGCCTCGCCCGGATGGCCTTTGCCGATATCGGGCCGCCACTTGTAGCACACGCACCGCGCCATATACACGTCGCCGATCAAGCCGTTCTTCAACTCGCGGATGCCTTCCTGGAACCCCGGATTGCTCCGAAGCTGCGTGCCATGCTGCACGATCCGGTTGTACTTCTTCGCGGCCTCGACCACCTTGCGGCCTTCGAAAATGTTGTGCGTCATCGGCTTCTCGACGTACACGTCCTTGCCCGCCTGGCAAGCCCAGATCGTCGCCAGCGAATGCCAATGGTTCGGCGTGGCAATCGAGATCGCGTCTACGTCTTTATCCTCGAGCACCTTGCGGATGTCCTGTTCGGTCTTCGGCGCCGGCTTGCCCGCTCTGGTGAAAGACTCGATGGTAGGCGCAAACAGCCGCGAGTCCACGTCGCACAACGTCACCACGTCAACGTTCTCCAGTTTCGCGTAGGCGCCCAAATGGCTCCTGCCGCGCCCATTGAACCCCATCTGCGCCACGCGGACACGATCGTTCGCGCCCGCCCACGCAGTTTTCGATGTCCCAATCAACACCGCAGCAGCAGCACCCGCGCCCACTGCCGTCGTCTTAATAAAATCCCGCCTTGTACTCGGTTTCATGGCTCAACCTCCTCATGCATGAGTTTATCTACCCACCTTCAACCTAACAGATGCGCAGCAACCATTCAATAAGCAAAATGAAGCGCCTTTGCACGTTGTGTGTCGCGCCGCGCAAGACTTTGCATCCGTCTGGGACGCCTCCCGGCAGTTGTGGGAGGTGTCCCACTTTTGTTGGCAAGGCTGGCATGTTCAAAAAGGGGACACCTCCCACAACTGCCGGGAGGCGTCCCAACGCGCCTATTCCTATGTTGGGTTTTTGGTTGCGGCTTTGGCCGCGCTCTGATATATATGCTTAAAGACCACGTCGAAAAAGGGGGACGCTGCACTTATTTCAACAGTGCCGGTGTCGGTTCAAGTCCATTGGCTTCGGAAATAAGTGCAGCGTCCCCCTTTTTCCCCTTTTTCTGAGTCAGTCCCTGTTTTTCGCTTTTTTTTGATTTGTGCATAAGTAGCTTCAAATGTGAATCACTACACTAGTGGCAGGTGATTCCGCCTTCTTGGGGTTTTGTTGTGAACACCATGGGTCTCTCGATGCGACGCAGCGGCAGCACAAACGGCAAGATGCCGTTTCTACATTGGCTGCAAAACGTAGACGCGGCATCTTGCCGCGTTTCTTACCCGCGGATCTGGCCACGATCTTGCCCGTTGTGTCTCGCCCCGCCTTGGGAAAACGAGGGGGAAAACGAGGGACAGCAACCAGTTTGAAAACGAGGGACAGCAACCAGTTTTATCCATTAGTGGAAAGCATTCTGGCGTACCTGGAGGATCCGGAGTTCTCATCGGTGTTCATTGAAGCAGACGTATAAAGCAGGGCCGGAATGTTGGTGTCGCGGTCTTCATTGCGAGCTAAATATTGTGGGAAATAAGGGACGCCACCTATTTGTTTGGCCACCCATTTCTTGCCGCTTATCTCGTTATTTCCCACCGGATTTCGTGTGGTGGTGTGGCTTGGGCAGTGAAACGCAATCGGCCTGTCTCATCGAGTTGAAAGGGCGCGGGTTGGCCGTCGATGTGGAGGGTGATTTCGGTCGAGCGGGAGCTCGACCCCACCGCGGCGGCAGGCGGGCGAACCGCGAAGTGGAACGTGCCTGCGGCCACGGGGCGGTAGTAGCCCCGCACCGCGCGGGCGTCATACGCGACGCCGAGAAGCGGCGTGCGGATCGCAAACGTGTCAAACGGCAGGTGGGGGTCGAGCACGATGGTGTCCCCGCGCGGGTCGATGCCGGCCATTTTCAGTGCGGCGAACAACGGGTTCGCGTGGCGGTTCATGTTCATGACGGGATAGTCGGTCATGGGCGTGGCGTTCAACTGGAAGGTTTCGCCGGGGCGGGGATGGTAGTGGGCGTTATAGGAATCAGGGCCGGACCACACGCCATACCACACCTCGGGATACGCCTCGGCGCGGGCCGCGAGCGTCGTCGAGCGGAAAAAATCCCAGGCCGCTTTTGGATCGTGCAATGACCAAGCCCACGCCAGCCAGCCGTCGATAGCCGCCCACGTGCCGCCGTTGGTGTCGGACCCGGGTTCAAGCAAAGGCCCTTTCATGGGCGGCCACAAGCAGAGTGCGCCCGCGCGTTGCGGCGCCACACACTGCGTTTGCACGGTATCAAACAGCCGCGCCCTGCGGTTCGCGTCCCACAAGCCCGCCAGCACCGGAAACGGTTGTGCGTCAAGAAAAAGGCGGTCCCGGCCCAGCGCGGCCTCGCCATAGCCCAGATAGCCGCGCATCAGCCAATCGCCCATCCAAAGCCGCTCGAGTGCGGCAGATTGCACGCGGGCGAAACCGCGCATCTTACCGGCAAGCGCGGCGTCGGCATGTTCGAGCGCGTCCGCGATACGCGGTAGCACCATCGCCGCCAGACCCGCGTTCAGCGCCGACTCGCCCCGCCACACCGTGAGCGGGGAAAACCTCGAGTAGCCGAGCAACACGTCGTTCCAATCGCCGGTGCCGCAGCGTAACAGACCGTGCGGCCCCAGGCCGACCCGCTGTTGGAGATGATGGAACGCGGCGCGGCAATGATCGAGGAACGTCCCGGAAGCGTTTTTCGAGAGCGGGTAGAAAGGAAGCGGCTCATCGAGGAAGCCGCGGTCCTGCGTGGCCGCCAAATACTCCGACGCCGCCCAAAGAAAAAACAAATCGAGGTCCGAGCTCTTGCTGTGAACCCCGTACCCGCGCACACAACCGTGGCCCACGAGGCCGTAGGGCAGTTTGCCATCGCCATGCCGTTGCAACCGCGCGCAAAACCGCAGCATATCCTTCGCCAGGTCCGGGCGCATATACACCATCGGCAGGATGAACAACGCAAAATCGCGCGAGGCCCCGGACAGCCCGTGCAAGTAGCTGTAGGCGGAACCTTGATCGACGATGTGCGCCTGGTAATAGTCGCTGTAGATCGAACCCGCCTGCAGATAACACGAATGCCATGCCAGTTCGCGTTGCAGCCCCGGCGCGTCCGGCGCAACAAACTCGACCGCCGGCCGAGGCGCCGGTTCGAAGCCGACGCGTGCAAGCCGCGGTACGTCCTCTTTGTCCGCGTACCCGAAGACGTAACGCACCGTTTGTTTTTCACCAGGCGCCAGAACAATTTCGCGCCGCATGGCCAAGATCGCGTTCCCTCGCCCGGAAGACAACGCCCCGTCGCCCGCACCCACCGCACCCGGCGGCGACCCCAATCTGTCCTGCCCGAAAAACCGCCGCTTGTCCGTGCAGTACGCCTGATACGCCGCAGGCAACGCATCCAACGCCGCCAGGAACACCGTCTTCGGATAGTAATCGCGCAACGCCCGCGCCGCCCGTCCAGGCGCGCACCGCCTCCGCGACAAAACGGGCGCGACGCTCAAGATGCCCCGTTCGGCGTCCCAGGCCGGCTCAAAACGAAAATGCCGGTTCCACAACCAGCGCCGAAAGCCAAACAGACGATTCCATGGCGGCATAGCCAGGGGCGCCGGCAACAAGTGGTCAATCGCATGGCCCCAATACTCCGTCACCGCGGCCTGACACGGCATCGTGAGCGTGTTTTCGACGGTGCAAGAGCTAACCAAAACGGGGTCGTCGCCAACGGGCGCCTCGATCCGCTCTGTCACCACAAGGCCATTCCATACCGTACGCTTCTCGAAATAGCCCATTCCGAAGATGCGGTCCTGTCCAACGCCCGACGGAAGCTGATTCCACAGCGTACACAGGGTTTCACCGCCAATCGAAATGAACTTGAATCCCCCCGCATAATCGGCCCGCCCGGGATTCCAGCGATTCAGCGCCTTACCGCCGCGGCTCCAATCATAAACTTGTACGTACCCGCCGTTATGCACCGTCGCCGTAATCCTGTCGTTGCCAATCAAGTGCCAATGATCGCGAGAAACCCCCGCGCTGACACGGCCCGTGCGGACACGGCCCGTGCGGACACGGTACGCCGCGCGCCCATCGCATTCGTGATCCATTTCATAGGCATAGATAGGCAGACGCCGCCCATCCACCCCCCAATGGCCAAAGCAGCCCGCGCCCACAGCCTCTTCGGCGCCGGGTAAAGGCCATGGCGCGTCCCAAAAGTGTTCGAACGCCTGTTGAGCTTTCATGGAAAGAAGTTGTACCGCAATGGGTAGAAGAGATCAAGGCATCTTGAGAACAACACGTCAGTGGAGGCCTAAGTCGGCACACAGCCCGGGGACAGAATCGTTGGATGCCGTGAATATGAACGTGCGATTTGGAGGGGGTTCACACGTACTCTGTTGGCAGGAACTTACACAAGGTCGCCTCCGATGGCTACTATTGGGCCGTGAAGGACCTCAAAGAGGGCTCGTGACGGTAGAATCGATGTTGAAACCGTCGGCGGCTTTCTCTACGATAGAGAGGAATTGCTATGGTGGTCACGGGCAAACTCATATGGGAAATCCCGGGTTGGAACTCATGGGTGTAATTGAACCAGGAAATTGGAGGATGAAGCAATGAGAAGAAAAGGCTTTACTCTGATCGAGCTTCTGGTAGTGATCGCCATCATCGGCATCCTGGCCGCCATACTGCTCCCCGCGTTGGCCCGTGCGCGCGAGGCGGCCCGGCGCACCAGTTGCCAGAACAACCTGAAACAGATGGGCCTCGTGTACAAGATGTACTCCAATGAAAGCAAGGGAGGAAAGTTCCCCCCACTCAAGATGAATCACTCTGAAAACGGCCAACCGCCGTGCACTGCCTTTTGGAATGGCAGTTTTTTCCTCCACGGGCCAGCCATCTTTCCCGAGTACCTGACGGATGTCAGCGTGCTCGCCTGTCCATCGGACACCGACGGTGTCGCATACATCGAGGGTGGGGCCTTCAATGTGGACGGCAATCCCGACGGTCCGGTGGACCCGTGCCGGTTTAATGCGTTCTCGTATCGCTACTTTGGCTGGGCGATCACGAAGAAGAACTTCATGATTCCCGGGACGGACGAGAACGATCCGAACCCGAGCCTGGGCGGCAACATCAACGCCGACCTCGTGATTGAGATGGCCATCGTGATCCAGCCCGGTCTCACCGGAGACACCTCGGGATTCGACAACGATTTCCCCGCCGGCGAGACCACGGTGTATCGGCTGCGGGAAGGCATTGAGCGCTTCTTCATCACCGATATCAACAACCCCGCCGCCACGGCCATGGCGCAGAGCGAAATCGGCGTCATGTTCGACCAGGTAACTACCAGCGTTGCCAGCTTCAATCACGTTCCCGGCGGTTCGAATGTGCTGTACATGGACGGGCACGTCGAATTCCTGAAGTACCCGAGCACCATGCCCGCTAGTATTGCCTACGCGTACTTCATGGGTGAGATCCTGGGCACGCTCTAGGCCCACTTGGCTCTGCGTACGCGGCCACAGGCACACGCCTGTGGCCGCTTTTCGTTGGGCACGGGAATCGTCACTTGCTATCGAGGGCATCATTTCTGCGTTGATGAAATGATATTGAGATATGGTGTAGGTAAAGCTCTGCAAAAAGGAAGTGTAAGATACACTCGCTTCGTGAAAAAGTCACACGCTACCATCGAGTCCATGTGAGCATGAACAATTAAATGGTCGGGGCGACTGGATTTGAACCAGCGACCCCTTGGCCCCCAGCCAAGTGCGCTAAACCGGACTGCGCTACGCCCCGACCTAAGATTTTTTGCGGGATTCGAGCTTGTCGAGCATGGCGAGTATCTCGTGTTCGATCCGTGCGATCAGTTGGACGGCGTCGGTGTTTGTTTTTGGTTTTCCCGCGCCGTGCAGTTCTTCGCTGAGCCGCAGCCGGGCGCCTTCGGTGGTGAGTTTTTCGTGCCAGAGAAGGTATTTGATCCGGCGTGCAATCTCGACGTCGCGTTCGGTGTAGAAGCGTCTTGCGGCTCGATTCCGCTTTGGTTTCAACTGTGGGAACCGGCTTTCCCATTGCCGCAGCAGGTGGGCGGATACGCCCGCGAGCTGGCTGGCCTCGGCGATGGTGAACCGTTTGTTTTCCAGACTTGCCATGTTACCTTATTATGCCGGTTTATTGCAACCGGGCCGCCTTATTGCAACCGGCACGGGTTGGAGTTTAGCGCAAGACACGGTAGCGGCGCAACGGTGGCGACGGGGTTGGGGGGCATGCCTGCGCTGGTAAATTTCGGGCTCGAGACAGGCCTGTTGAGGGATTTGGACGCCCTGTGGCCGGCCAAGGAGCGCCGGCGGGGATACACGCCCGCAACCGCGGCGTTCGACCTGATGCTGATCCCGTTTTCCGGCGGAGAATGCATCGATGACCTGGCGGTGCTTCGGGCCGACCAGGGGCTGGAGCGGCTGTTGCGCCGGAAGGTGATGGCGCCGTCGACGGGGCACGATTTTCTTCGTCGCATCCAATACGTGGGGCTCGAAGGGTTGGGCGGGGTTCGCCGGCGGCAGTTGGCCTGCATCGCCCGCCGCCTTTGGCGGAAGATTAACCACGCCCAACCCTACCTGCCAATACTCAAGCCCCTCGTTACGTAGATCCCTGAACGTCTCCAACCACTCCATCGACGCCTGAACTAGGCTTTCTTACCGGTAAGGGCCTCCCCGGACGCTTCACGGAACAAGAAAACACACCTCTTGTCATTTCAGATGTCCGCTTTATTGTTTCTCACGCCCCACAAAACGCCGACTCGCACCCAACCCCTCCCCTCCGCTCACAAAAAACGGCTCTTATCCGGCGATTCGGGGAGAAGGTAACGGAGTTCAACCTTCTGGAAATGAGCGCGAGAAAAGAGGAAGACCAGCGGAAGCTTTTCCTGCTCTGTAAAAAAGGCATTTCACGCGCCGCCATTGAGGAATTTCATCACCACAGACAAGCAATCAACCGCTTCGTCATCGGCGCACTTCTGTTGTCCGAAGCCTGCATGACGGCCCTCCCACGCGAGCTAAAGAGAATCGCGCCTGGAATTCACATTGATAATAAGGAGATTGAGCACGTCCTGCGGACAGAAGTCCTTAAGCGCGAGGTTATCGATTGCGACAGCGCCGTTCAGGCCAGGGCCGCTGTAAAGCGCGCACTCGCAAAGGCAGCCAAGCCCTCTTTGAACGCTGGCCAGCAGTGCGACACGCAACCTGTTGAAGGTAAGCCGCATGGAGCGGGCGCTGATGCAGCGCCTCCTGTGCAAACGCTATGACCTGACGGAGTCTGCACAGCAGGGGTCTCGCGAGTCGAGAGCACGACGCTCTTCGCCCAATCGCAGAATCGCATCCATGGGGTGCTTCCTTATGACCTGTGGGGGTAAAAACTCGTGATCTTTTTGCGATGTCTGGCGAGTCGCTCATGAGGCAAAAGACTCTGAAAATGTGCCTACCCTACCCCAGAGGGGGCGGGGGCGGATAACAGCCGCCCCCATATTAGGAATGGAAGTCCCTGAATTTAGAAGGAAATCCAAAATGGAAACCTCCACCACTTCTTCGATCCCTCAAAACGGCTCGCGCTGATTCCGTTCTTCCGACCTTCAGGTTTTTCTCAGCGCCAGTAGGCGGTTTTTTGTGGGGAGGCTGAACGGTTTTGTGTAGTGATAGACTTCCGCGGCGCCGCCGCCGTCGCACGGGACTTGGGCTTCTTGCTCGGCGATGAAATCGGCGAAACCCGGCGCGTTAAACGCCACAAACGCGAGGCGGAGACAGTCGATAAGCGGGTCGGTCCGCCGCGAGAGGTCGGGAAAGCCGATGGGTCCGGTGTCGACCTGGAACATCTTTTTTTCATGGCTGATGTTGATGGTTTTGACGGGGCACTCGATGATGGCGCGGAGGCGTGTCTCGGGGTTGGCGATTTCGGTTTGACTTACAATGGGGATAGCGGCGGCGGTGGCGTCGCGGATGGCTTCCCACGTGTCGATCACAACGGCCTTAGGCGCTTCGCGCAGGTTTAATTCAGGCACGCCCCAGACCTCCTCGGGTCCACTCACTTTTCGGTAGCTTTTGTTCAAGCCGAGGGTGCGGCGGAAAATGAGCCATTTGCCGCCGCCCCAAATGGGGAGGAAATCGTAGTTGTCGGCGTAGAACAGGTCTTTTTTGCCAAACGTGTTTTCGCTTTTGCACGACGCGCACTGGTGGAAATCAACTAACGAGCCGTTGTTGTCGTCGATAATGCGTGTGCGGCTCTCGACCCAAAACCGGACGGAGTTGAACTTGGCCGTGCAGCACAGAAACGAAAGGCCGTAGTCGAGCGGCGGCATGGCTTGTTTCTCAGCGGCGGCTGCAGCCGTTGTGGAGATGCCCAGCGCGCACGCGGACAGTGCGGCGGCTTGAATTGCTTCCCGCCGTGTGATTGTCATTGTCGTCTCCTTTCATGGGGGGCAGGCGAGACGCCTGCGCTACAAGAAGCGGTCGCGCAGGAGCGCGACCCCACCGACTGTTGTGTCATGCCAGTGTTGCCGAATTGAAGCGGCGGGGACGCCGCTTCCACGAACGTGCAGCCGAGACGGCCGCACCACAAGGACGCCGCTTCCACATTCCTTCACTTCGTCTCATAGAACCATTGGGCCGGGAGGATTTTCAGTTGGAGCGAAAGCCCGCCGGTGTAGTTGAAGTAGGTCAGCAGCGCCTGATCGCCTACCCACGTCACGGCGGGATACGCCCACGCGTCGCCTTCCTTATCTTCGATGTTGCGGAACTGCTGCCAGGTCTCGCCTTTGTCTTTCGAGATGGCGGCGGTAAGCGGGTTGCGGCTCGAGGCGCCCGGGTTGTGGTTCCAGATCGCCAGCAGGTCGCCGGTCGTTGGAATCCGGCTGATCGACACCGGGGCCGCGGTGCCTTCGAGAGGGGTGGCGGCGGGCGTGGTCCACGTTTCGCCGCCGTCCGTCGAGATGCTCTTGTACTGGCCGCCGAGTTGCGTGCGCATCAGCATCACCACGCAGTTTTTCTTTTCTGCAGGCGAGACGCCCGCGCTACCTTCTGCAGGCGAGACGCCCGCGCTACCTTCTGCAGGCGAGACGCCCGCACCACAATTGATCTCGATGCACGCCGGTTCCCAGCAGCCGTTGCCGGGTTTAACGCGCTGCGACTCGCGCCAGGTTTCCCCCTCGTCGTCGGAGAGGTAGCAATACGAGTCGCCCCCTTCCCAGGCTTCGAGCAGGATGCGGCCGGATTTGAGCCGGATTCCGCGGCCATTGGTTAGGCCGGTGTACTTGTTGTCGGGGCTGAGTTGTTTGGCAGGTGACCACGTAGCGCCCTCGTCGTTGCTGGTGCGCATCATGACGCGGCAATCGGTGCTCTCGGTGTTTTTCTGGCAGTAGAACAGGGCGATCCGGTTGTCTTTCAACCGCAGGAAATTCACCTCCATCACGTTGCAGCCGCCGTCGTTTTCTACGAGGGTGAGTTTGTCGCCCCACGTTTTACCGCCGTCTTTCGAGATCTTGCCGGAAATCCGCGCGGGCCCGTGATCGGCGCCGTTGCCCGCGTAGAATTCCGTCCAGCCCAGCAGCAGCGCGCTGTCCTTGATGGGTATGATGGCGGCCTCGCTGTTGCGCGGGTTGGCGGGACCTACGGGCGCGACCACGACATGATAAGGCTCGTCAGCGGCCGCCATCGCACTCAACGCGGCCATCGCAACGGCAATGCAAATGTTAAGCATGGAGATTCGCATGTTCCCGTTTCCTCCTTCTGTAGTCGCGACGCCCTCGCCGCATCAAACCCATACCGCCCAAATGAAACGGCGGAACGCCGCTTCCACGAATGTGCAGCCGAGACGGCCGCACCACAAAAACATCATGCAAGGCCGCGAAACGCGGGGACAGACACGCTTTTTTCAAACTGCCGAAAAAGGCGAGTCAGTCCCCGTTTTTCGCTTTGAACTGAAACGCGTACAAATCCGCATCCTGCATGACGAAGCGCAGCCGGACGGGCCGGCCCCCGAGGCTCGCCAGGTCTTTGCCGTTTTTCCACGGCGCAACGCGATCGAGCGCATCGCCGAAAATTTCCGGCGCGTCGGCCAAGGCGAAACCTTCAATGGGCGCGCCGGTTTCATCCTGAATTTCGATGCGGATCACGCCCGCGGCGGACGTGGAAAAGTTGAGTATCAGATCTTTGCCCTGGAAGGTCAAGGGTTTCGTGACGAGTTCGCCGCCGTTGCCGTTTGAGTGAGCCGACACAAACCCGTCCATCCGCAGTGTGAACCGCCGCAGCAGGCTGCTGTTGCCGGTCCAGTAGCTTTCGGTGGCGTAGAGCGAGAGTTCGGGCGGCGCGTCTTCGATGCTCGATGCGGTTTCGACGGCGTGCCACGCGATGTAGTTGTCGCCGTAGGACCAATTGTTTTTAGTGCGGAGGCCGGGGCGGAGGAACGCCTCGTCCCAGCGGCTAAACGTGACGCCGTCCCGGCTTGTCATCAGCAGGGCGTCGGTGATGGCCATCCCGTACCGGTCGGAACTGCTCGATCGCAGCTTGCGGTGCTCGGGTTCAGGCAGCGCCTCCATCGACGGCGACCACCCCCGCTCGGTGTACCGCGACGGGAACCCGATCAGGATGTGGGGCGCGCGGTCGTACGGTTTGACCTGGTTGGTGTAGAGCGGCACGTCCCGCCGCCCGGGAAACTGGATCATGACGGGTTCGGTCCAGTTTATGAAATCGGTGGAGGTGGCGGTCCGGATGTCGCGGATGCCGTCGTGGAAATCCCGGATGTACGCGCGGTATGCGCCGAGGGTGGGGTCCCAGAACGCGATGTTCTGCGTGTCAAACGCGCCCTTGGTCATGACGGGCAGGTCCTGCATGAGGCTCCAATGGATCGCGTCGGCCGATTTGAACGCGAGCACGCCCCGCGGTTCGGTGACGGCGGACGCGATGGTTTTGTACTGGGCGTCGGCCGGGCAATCGGGATTTGTATCTTTGAAGGGCGAGAAATCGTGGCCGCCCCGGCCCATCCAGACGATGTTGTTGGCCTTCGAGCCTTCGTACTCGAACAGGCCCAGTTCCGGTTTCACCCAATGGATGCCGTCCGTGCTCTCGGCGTATGCGCCCCACGGGTCGTGCGGGATGTTGAGCTTGCCGGGCTGCGGGTCGAGGTGCCAAGCGTGGTAGTACATCCGGTAGAGATCGCCGTCTTTGAAAACAGTGTGATAGCCGCAGCCGCTGCCTTCCCACGGTGCGTCGTGCACCATGACGATCTCGCGCGGGATCAGGTGATGCAGCAAAAGTTCCACATCGCCGTTCATGTGGTCGATGAGGTAATCGTCAACCAGCAGTTCCAGCCGCGAGCCGATGTTGATCGGCTCGCTCAACGCGCTTTGCAGCGAGAAAACGAGCGTGCATGTGGCCAAAGTAAGAATAGTCTTCATTAAGGTGCCTCCCGTGCCTGTAATGATAGACATGTTGCTAACGATAAGCTATTTGGAGCGCGGCAGCTTGCTGCCGCTTTGGATGGCAAGCGTTCAGTAGAAAGCGGCAGCAAGCTGCCGCACTCCAAATAGGCCGGCATTTCGGGATAGGTGAGAGAGTACTGTCTCATGTATTGCGTCTGATTCCCGTTGCGGCCGTGCCCCGTTTTCATTCCTTTGGCGCTAACGCGATCGTCCCCAGGTCCAAAAGTTCATTGCTGGCGGCCGTTGCCGGCACTTCGAACACCACTTCGCCGCCGGCGACGAGCGTCCACTCGCCGCGCTGGCCTTCCGGCGGCGGCGCGTAGAGGCCGGCGGTCAGGTCGTACGCGCCCGGCGGGACGTCATAAATGTGGAACTCGCCGGCGGCCTCGACGTCGGCCACATAGGAGGTTGTCGGTTCTTCATGCGGTGCCGCCACAACGCTCAACAATCTCCAGTTATCAAAGGTTTCCACCAAACTCTCCGGGAGATCGAACTCGAGTCGACCGGCGACCGTACAGCCGCCGGAGCTGATTTCCACAACAACCTGCTCGCCCGGAGACGGATGGACGTGGACGCCGTGGGATATTTCAGGCCGGCCGGTCGTCCACAGGCCGCGGCCGATCTCGAGCGGCAGCGCCGGAACATTGCTGAACACGAACCTGCCGTCACGCCCGGAAGGCTGCTGCAACCACCGGATTGGGTCGTTCTGTGTTGCCTCTTCGAGCATGAACGAGATGTCGACGCCGGCTTGCGGTGCGCCGCCGCGATACACCGTGCCGGAGATACTCGCCCACGGCGTCAGTGTAACCGTGCCGCCGCTGACATGCTGACCCGGTGAGAATAACGCGTAGCCGGTGGCGTGAAGCGCCAGCAAGCCCATCGGCTCGGGGCTGCCCGGCAGGTCAAACGTGCCATCGGCGCCGGTTTTCTGGTACCGCATGCCGTCTTCCATCATCTGGAGATCAATCTGGCCGCGCCGGACGAAAAGCCGCCTGCCGGCTTCCGTGCAAACTACCTGCGCGCCAGACGCCGGCCGGCCGTCGGGTTGCACGACCACGCCCGAAACCGATTCGCCTGGTTCCAGCCTGATCGTGGACGGCTCCATCTTGTCGCCCAATCGGACCATCGGGCTGAGGCCGACATAGTAGCCTTTGGCCACGATCCGGACTCCAAACAACGTAGTGTCCGGGAAATGGACACCCACTCGATCGAACTCTTTCGAGAACTGGCCGTCGGGTGAGGAGACATCGTCTGGATTCGAGGTGTCGATCCAGCTCGGCTTGTCTCTTTGTGGAGCTTGCCAGCACGGGCTTACCTCAAACTCGGTGACGGGCCGCCCCGTCGTGCCGTCGATCACCCGGCCGCTGAACACGAGCGGCCTGTACAGGATGAGTTCGTAAGGCTCCGCACGGGCAACCACTTCCTGCATCGTCGAGTTGTAGTATCCCTTCGCGGAAAAGCTGAGTGAAATGGCCTTGCCGCGCGGCACGTGCTCTACGACAAAGTTGCCTTGGTCATCTGTTTTTCCCATCAGGTTCGCATCCATCGAATAGAGACCCGCGCCCGGGACCGGTTCGCCGTCCTGGTTCGCGACCCGACCGCGGATCGTCCCGCCGGTCTCGAGCACAACATTCAACGGCGCCATCCCGGCCGCGGCTTCAATCGGGACTTCGATTGCCGCGAAACCCAGCTTGCGCACGTTCAGCTTCTGTTCACCCGGTGGAATGCACCCAAGGGCAAACGACCCATCACCGCCCGTCCGCATGCTGGTCATGTCTTCGATAGGCCAATCGGCGGTGGGTCCGTACCCGCTGGGCGTCCAGGAGCCGAGGGAGTAGTACACAAGGGCATCCGGCACGGGGTTTCCGGCCTCATCGCGCACCACGCCGGTGACACGCACCCCGGGGCGCAGCGTCACTACCGCGGTGCCGTCCCGCATCGATTCGAGGTTGGGCATAACATTGCCTCGATCATAGTATGTGTTGACGTAGTTTTCGTGCACGAACTTGGGGGTGATTTCGGCCAACCCCACGGGCAGTAGCCGGCTCCACCGGCCTTGCGCGTCTGTCACCGCCGTGCGTGGTTCGGTACCCCACGACATGCGCGAGAAACTCAAGTCGACAAAAACCCCGGCTATCGGCTGGCCTTGCGGATCTTGCACAAGCCCGCTGTACCGCTCCATACCGGCAGCTTCTGTCAGATTTCGGCGGAGGCAATTCTCGATTTCAAAAAACAACTTGTTGTGGGCGGCTTTCTCGGCCGCGGCCTGCGGGATCTGTCAACGCAAATTAGAAATGTCCGGTTTCCTGCAAAGTAGAAGTGTCCGGTTTAAACGGGCGCTTCCAGGGGTGGTTGTGGGCAGGCTTGGGTTTCTTCCCAGTTGCTGCGACGGAAGGAGG